>CDZP01042135.1_pt1 | contig 252443 bp, 227 predicted proteins | sample 554941 | NCBI WGS metagenome assembly CDZP01 (sample SAMEA3182064, study PRJEB8094) | gut metagenome | biome: human; feature: gut; material: Stool; isolation source: human stools | place: Canada | collected 2013-01-28
GGGGGACCTTCCTCTCAGAACCCCTATCCATCGAAGGCTTGGTGGGCCGTTACCCCGCCAACAACCTAATGGAACGCATCCCCATCGATGACCGAAATTCTTTAATAGTTCTACCATGCGGAAGAACTATGCCATCGGGTATTAATCTTTCTTTCGAAAGGCTATCCCCGAGTCATCGGCAGGTTGGATACGTGTTACTCACCCGTGCGCCGGTCGCCATCAAACTTAGCAAGCTAAGTTCATGCTGCCCCTCGACTTGCATGTGTTAAGCCTGTAGCTAGCGTTCATCCTGAGCCAGGATCAAACTCTTCATTGTAAAAGTATCGTGACTGCGCAAATTAAAAATTAAAGTGCGACAGCTTAATTATCTGTTCAGGACGCTCGAATTCAAAAAGTTTATCTTTACCTAATCTATATAGAATAAGTATTGACGGTTCTTTTGTTTTACCCAGGTACGACGCGCCTTAATCATTAGTTTCCAATTATTAATTTGCGAAGCACCTGCTCTTGTACTACTTGTATTGTTTATGTAAATCTGTTCAAAGATCGCTTGTTTCACGATTGCTGTTCTTTTCAGAAAGCGGATGCAAAGGTAAGAACTTTAAAACATATCTTCCAAATATTTTCGGAAGTTTTTTTTTCATTTTCTTTTTCCTGTATTTTCAAATCCTTTAAACAAGGATAAGAAAAGCAAAACAAGAAAAGTTCTTTTTCTTTGCGAGTCGGACTGCAAAGATAAGGAGAATTATTAATAAGTTCCAAATGTTTTTCGAAAAATATTTTTATCTCTTTTTATTTCTCTGTGTCACCTTCCACACTTCTGTTTCAGTATTTCAATCTTACCACTTTCCTTCTCTTGGAAAGCGGGTGCAAAGGTATAGGATTTAACAATACAAGCCAAACATATCTATCATTTTTTTTAATAAAAATGAAACTTTTTTGTAACTTACTGATTCATAAATGCATTTCGCATGAACAATTTTGAAGAAAGGAAAAAGAGAGAAAATAACTATACACTATATATATACGTGCGCGCGAAGAGCATGAAGAAAGAGAATAAAAACATTTTATAAGCATGCCGGATTGGGTGGTGGCGGTTCTGTCAGTATAGTCGCCGCATCAAAGCAGGGACATTGTTTCACCCACTCTTCCGGCTCTATCTCCCCGTTATGGTTCAGGTCGGGGCTCAGGTCGCGGTGACCGCAAAGCCGGGAACCGGGATAATCCTTCAGCAGCAGCAACACAAGCACACGCAGGGAGTGCTTTTGGAAAAGGGTGCGTGTATCGGCAGGGCGACCGCACTCGTCAAGACCGCCTTCGTAGCAGACACCGATGCTACCTGCATTCCAACCCCGGACATGGGCACCAGGCAGGGACAAGGGACGCAGGGACTTGATGTCACCGTTCTTGCGGATATAAAAATGATAACCTGCGCCGGAGAAGCCCCGGCGCAGGTGGTCTGTCGTCAAGTCGTGCTCCGTATAGCAGCGGTCGCAGCGGGTGGCGGAACAATGGACGACGATAAGATTGATGAATCTCATGAGAATTAAAAATTAGAAATTAAAAATTAAAAGTGAAGGAAACCCGCTACACTGTCATGGCATGGGCGCTCAGGGCACCAATAAGCGCGGAGGCTACAGCGATTATCACTTTCAGAATCTTATCCCAAACAGATGATTTTGTACTCATAAAATTAAGGATTAATGGTTAAGAATTAATGGTTAAGGATTAGTGATTAAGGATTAAGGGCTAATGATTAATGGTTAATCATTAGGGATTGATTAGCGATAAGCGATTTGCTTGTGTTCATTAACCATTAATCACTAACCCTTAATCATTCCTTCTTTATCCCAGCGGATTTTCGCCCTGGTCGCCGTCGCCGCCTCCGGAACCACCGCCTTGATTGCCGCCACCGGAGCCGCCCTCCTCGGGCTTGTCGAGCACAAAGCCCACATTCGCCGGGCTGCGGGTCACGGCGGTACTGCCGTTCACCAGCTTCAGCTCCTTGTCGGGGATAAAGCGGATATTCACCTTCGAGATATTGCGCACCGTACATTTGTCCGAGGCCTCCATGCCGGGACAGCGGAACGTCATGTGGAAAGTGCCCAGCTGGTTCAGCTTCACCTTATCGCCATTGGCAAGGTTGCCTTGAATCTCCTCCACCAGGGCTTCGATGACGTGCTTCACGTCGCCCTTCGTCATGGCACAGTTTTTCTGAATGGAGGCGGCAAGGACATCGATGTCCACGGTGCCGCAGGTCTTGGGTTTCTGACGGAGATAGTACAACATGGGCGAAGCCGGGTTGCTCACGATTTTACGGCGCTGGAAGCGCTCTACAATTACATCCATAAATTTGAAAAGTTAAGGTTTAAGTTAAGAAAAATGAGTTATAAGAGAGAAGTGGGTAAGGGAAGGGATAGGGCGCCCGAATCAATGATTATTCCTTTTCTTAAGCACATTACAAAGATACAACATTAAGAAGCGGAAGTCAAGTGTTTTGCCATTTTTTTTACTACAAAAAACACGGAGACACAGAGTTTTTCAAGCAATAAGAAAAATCTCCGTGTCTTTGTGTCTCTTATTCTATAAATTTCCATCCATCACTTTGCATTCCTCGTCAGCCACTCCAATGGTGGTATGTAGTCCACCAGTTTTGTCATGCTTTGGTTATGATGGAAATAGACTTCACCGGTTTTGCCATTACGGTGCTTGGCTATGATGACGATACCCAGGCCATCGGTGGGATAAGTACTCTTCTTATCGACGGTCTTGCCGTAGAGGGCAGGGCGGCAAAGCAGCATTACCATATCCGCATCCTGCTCTATGGCGCCGCTCTCGCGCAGGTTGCTCAGGGTGGGGCGATGGTCTATGCTACCGTCGCTCGCCCGGTTCAGCTGACTCAGCAGCAGTACGGGGATATCCAGCTCCTTGGCCAGCAGCTTTGCCTTGCGGCTTGCCTGCGCCACTTCCTGCTCGCGGTTGCGGTTTTTCTGGTCACTCCTCATGTCACATAGTTGCAGATAGTCCACAATCACCATGTCACAGCGATTCTTGCTCTTCAGCAGGCGGGCGGAAGAACGCACGCGGTCCATGCTCGTCATCGGATGGTCGTCTATCAGTATGGGCAACCGCGACAACTCGGCAGACGCCTCATGCACCTGCCTCACCTCGCCGGGTGTGAGCTGGCCGCTGCGCAGGTGTTGCGGGTCTACCCCCTCCGTAGCTGCAAGCAGCCAGCGGTCGCCCAGGCGCTCGCCTTGCATTTCGAGGCTGAAGACCACCACATGACGCCCCGCCATGGCAGCGGCACGGGCCAGGTGGAGGGCAAAGGCCGTCTTCCCCACCGACGGACGGGCAGCAAGGATGTTCAAGTCGCCGCGCTGCCAGCCCGCCGTAACGTGGTCCAGAGCGTCAAAACCCGTAGGGATACCCGTAATGCCGTTGCATCCGTGCTCCATACGCTGCTCCACCTCGGCAAGCGTGTCGTCCATCAGCCGGTCTATGGAGCGAAGGTGGTCGGCTACGCCGCTCTCGTCCTCCAGCCCCTCCAGCAGTCGATGGGCTTCCACCAGGATGTCGTCAATATCCATCGACTCGTCGGCACTGAACGCCAGCAGTTGCTGGAATCCCGTACGCATGATACGCCGCGTGTGCAATTGCCTAAGGATGAGCGCATGATACTCCAGATGAGCACTGGAGCTGACCTTCGAGCTGATGCGTAACAGTTCGTAAGGCCCGCCCACGGCATCGAGTTTGCCACGGGCTGCCAGTTCGTTCTTCAGCGTGATGGTATCTATGGACTTCGCGCTGCGATACATCGATTGCAGGGCGACAAAAATTTCCAGATTCTTCTCCTCGTAGAACATCTCGGGACGAAGTTTGTCCGCCACCAGAGGCATGGCAGCGCGCTCTATCATGCAGGCACCGATGACAGCTTCTTCGAGGTCACTGTCGTGGGAAAAAGTAGTTTCAGTCATCATATTCATTTTCAAAAGATTTGTCCGCCAGATAGGTGGCGGCTTGTTTACAATATTTTTGGTTGTTCAGATGGTCGTAATATTCGTCGATGTTGTCCAGTGCCCGCTGTTTCTCGCCTGCCGTCAATTTTTTCCATTCGCGACGGGCCCGGCCGATGTTTACCTTGGGATGCTCGGTGATGTCATGAAACTTTTCCCAGAAGATGCAGAAGTCCTCTCCCACCCCAGCCACCGGCGCTGCCTTCTTCTTCCGCGGGGCTGCTTTAGGACGGGCATTGCCAGTAAGGAAATCATAATCGGGGATACGGATGTGCATCACGTAGGGGTTGGCCACCCGCTCCACGATGCCGGCGTCGAACATCTTGTTGAAGAAGTAGCGCGTACGGTTGCGAGGCCACCCCAATATCTCCATCCAGCGGGCCAGGGAAAGTACGGACTCGCCACGTACACAGTCGAAAAGGTGTCCCCTGACGTTGCAGGTCACCGTGCTGTAGTTGACGTGTGTCAGCACAAAGACAAAGGCTTCGAAGGCATCGGCGGCTTTCTCTCCGGTTTTCATATTCATTTGTTCCTCAAACAAGGCTTTGGGGAAGAGGAGATAGCCTTTCTTCAGCATCTCCGTTGTCATGGGTCTCATTTCTTTTTCCATTTTTGTCTATTCTTAATTCGATAATGCGACAAAGGTAAGGGACCAGCCAGGGGGATACAAATAAGCAGTTAGAATCGGCTAAAAATTAATGAAATACATAAGGTGGCGAGAGAGGGGTTCACCTCATCCTCCACCACCCTATATAATAATATACTAAAATAATCAGAATGTATTAGAAATACATTCTCTATTTCGCATATTTTTTAGAGACCAGAAGATACGGATTTTTCACGGTCATATCCTTCACGTGGTCGGGCATCCCCCAGTAGCTCAGGAGGATGCCTATCTGTACGGGGGTGAGGTGGGCAGTCCTGGTGGTATAGCCCTGGTCCGTCAGGTCCTTCAGCAGGCAAGCGTGTTCCGCAATGGAACGGCGCAGGGCCTTTACAGCCGAGCAGGCATACGCGTAGTTTGGGTAATAGGCCACTGCCACATCTGCAATGCGATGGCATCCCTCGAGCAGCCATTCAAAACTTTGTTCTTTTATCATTTTGCATATATTTATTAATAAAACATGTTGCAAAGTTAGAATGGGAGGGAAAACTGGGAAAGTTCGAGTGGCAATAAGAAAACTTGCTCAAGAAAAATGAATGTGTCAAAACGGTTGATGACACACCCTCACTGTCTTATTGATAAAAGCAACACTTTCATACTATAATAGGGAAGCACACATTTTGCGTATTTCATGTAACTTATCGGTCAGCGATTTTTCTTTAAGAGAGACAGCCATATTATATCTCGCCTGCCTATTAACGAGGAGTTCCGCACTAATCCCTAAGGCTGCTTCTACCATAAGAGCGAAGTCACTGGTTACGTCTCCCTCTCCCTCTTGAAGTACCCCAGCACCGTGGCCGGTGTGAGACAGCAGCGTTCTACGCTTTTCAGGCGGCTCTGAAAAGTATATCGGGAGCATAGCACAAGGCAGAACCAAGTATAGTTCAAGCTACGGTGCAAGCGGTGCTGAAGGTGGTCGAAAAAACGGGAAACACGGGCAAAGAAGCTAGCGATACGCTCGCGGGGGACAAAACGGGAAGGCTGTGCGGCAGCATTACGGGAGCGCTTGGCGGTACGTTCCATCTGTGCAAGGGTATACTCCAGTTGCTCGATGTCATTGCGGGTGTTCTCCATGGTTTGTTCCAATTTCTCGCGTCGTGCCTGCTGCTTGGTATATCGTTCTTTTCTGTCAGCGATTCGGTTTTTGAGGTCTTCTGCGGTGAGGTTTATTCCTTTGTTCTGGATTGATTTCATTATAAACGTCTGTTTTATAGTTGTTTGTCTGTATATAAGTTCACGAAAACACATCATCCGTCTGCACCGAATGCATAATGCATAAAGGGCAAACGGATGATATATCAGGAGCAAATGTACGATGAATATTGCAGATAAAGTTCTTAATGACCATTAAGTCTTGTTATAAAACATGATATTATCTACTGCAAATTTGGAGATTATCAGAAAACACGTACCTTTGCAATGTGTTTTTCATAGTATTAGATTTAAGGTTAACAAAAGATTGGCTGTCTGGGATAGATAGCCTTTTTTTTTGAGCATATATCAACTGAAAACGACAAGCGTCGATCAATCACAGCAAGCACATGACTATTCTGAAACCGGACGAATTGTAAATCCCCAAAAACGTTCAAAATCAATCAAATCAGCGGCTTCTTTTTCCACTACTTCCAAGAAACAAAAATATTCTCCAGAAAGAATACTACCGCTCCAATAGCATCCGCGAATTCCATTTTTCTCTGCTTTTGCACCTCTACGATAACCTGCCGCCGGAAACACAAGGGTATTGGTGACAGAAGTACCCGGAAGGGTATAAGAACACTTACGTCCACTATTACCACTGTTAGAAAACCAGCTGTTTTCCAAGTTCAGCATAGCAGTAATGTTTTTCAATTCCTTCTTGTACACCGGTAATCGCCAATTGCCTCCAAGCTGCACATGGCAGATATCATGCTCTGTACCACTTATATTACTGGATGTAACAGTGAACACATAATCAGCATCAGCCTTACTGGTCATCAGTCCCGAAGCATCCCCCCAGCCGAACACATTCCACTTGGTACCAATAGAGCAGGCGGAATAACCATTCGTAGCACTTTCAATGATACCTGTGGGAGCCACATAAGGAGAATCGACAGTACCTTCAACTGCCGTCTCTTCAGCCGTAGCTATATGAAAAGCAACAGTCGTAGTAGGAGTCTGACTAGATTCCTCTCCCGTTTTCGTAGCAATAAGATTACCGGTAGCCCAATAAATAGGAGTAGCGGAAGACTCTATACTACCGTCCTTATTTATGCCCATATAAAGGGCAACAATCCACTCGTTTTTATAAATACCGATAGAACTTTGCGGAGCATCGACTCTCGTTATGGGAGAAGAAGTGGGCAATATACTGCCACCGTCTTTGTCGGGAAGGACAAGTTCCTTACCGTTAAGCTCCTCTGCAGTCAGAGTATGGAAATATTTCACAACTTTGGGAATACAAAACCAGATGGGTTTACCACTATACGCATTCAAATCAGTTAATATAACGGCCTTACCGTTGGCAATGGCAGTACCTCCCAAAGCTATCTGCCTGCCTGAAGCATCATCTTTCCAGGTACCGACCTCCAAAGGTAAATCGTTATAATCATAAGTAGACGCACTGATAGTCGTCTTGACCGTAATAGGAGTGAATTCTTCCATATCCGCTACAGCTGTATACATTTTACCGGCAGTAAGGATACATGAAGGTGAAACAATGGCTTTATAGTATTTTCCATCTACCTCGGCTGCAACCGTCAGATTGCTCAGAGTGCCAGGAAGGACATGCAAGTAGACTGTGGCAGACGGATGGTCATCCGAGGAAAGAGTAAAAGAACCACTCAGAGAAAGGGTGCCTTCTGTTTCTGTCGTATATGTAGGCACAAGGTCACCTCCATCACTCGAAGTATGTGTAATATCAACGTTCGCCCGACTGACTAAACCGGAGGAAGCAGCAAACATAACACTACTCACCGATGCGCCGGAAAGAGCCCGGGTAGTGGGAAGCCCCTCAATATCCATGTCCTTGACACTGGTAGAAGATTCCAACGGAAACAGTAAAGTCACCTTCAAAATAGAAGTAAGATGTGAAAAATTAAAGTTCAGCGTATGACTGTCTGCATTGTATGGACTCACAGCGGCCATGTAGACCTTATTTTCATCCGGAGCACCACCCTTCTGGCCCGTCATATCCAATGGGATGGACATGGCAGCGAAAGCGCTACCTTCCGAAACATTCAGCGACGGATAGACACCATAGTAGGATATACCCTCCGCAGGAGTTATTTTACCCGTAAAGGTAGCCGTGTGGGCATCGGTAGCAAGCTCTGTCAAAGTAAACATAGAAGGGGGCAGTTTTTCCGTTCCGCCAAGTACGGAAAAAGTTTCGGCACCGGTATCCAAAGAGCGCCAGACTATCTTCAGTTTACCACCACTTGTGTCCTCATCGAATCCTAATCTAGTAGTGATACCATTACGAGGCATTTCCGCTCTGGCAGTTACTGTAATCTTACCTTCTCCGGGAGAAGGAGGAATCTCCACCGAAGCAGTATCATCACTGCATCCGGAAGCCCCCCAACTGAAAATTACGGCAAGGAGGTACATAAGAACTTTTTTCTTTTTCATACTAATTTATATTTAAAAAGGATATTATTCTTGTCAATAGATTCACCGTAATGGAAGGAGGCTAAAAATAACAGTGTTTTCATTCTGTTCTGCAACCAGTGTAATTACTTACCAAGTAACGGCAGGCAATATTCCGCACGAAAAGGGAAAGCGTTTCTAAAACGTGTCATTTAGGGTCAACAACGAAGTTCTCAAAAAAAATGGAGACAATAGTGAGGCTTTCTGCTTTCAAGACAAAGGAAGTAGAAATAAGGTGTTGTATGCCTAAGGATATAGAAATACCGAAATAGAGTATGTCGTTCAGAGTCTATTCTATTTTTTACTTGCCAGCTTGTTGTTTTTATAAAAATTGTTTGCCTTTTTAATGAAAATACACCATATTTGCAAAGAAATAGATGCCGTTACTTGGTAAGTAATTACACCGATAACACTTTGGATTATAAAGCACTACTTATCGTTTTATCCCTCCCTATCACATTTTATCACAGAAGAAATCAGCTTGCGGTTGACATCGTCCAGCCGCCCGTACTCGAAGGGTTTCAGATAGGTCTCCGTCACCCGCACGGAGGAGTGCCCCAGTGCTTGGCTGATAAGACCGACGAGCATACCGCGATGGAAGGCAAGCGTGGCCCAGGTATGCCGCGCCGTGTACGAGCTGACTTTGACGCCCGGAAGAAGCCGCCCGGCAAGCAAACACAAACTCCGGTTGAAACGCCGCAGAGCCTGCTGGTATAGGCGATAATCCCCTCCGTACCCACTGCGCCCTCCGGCATCGGTATGCAAGATAGGAAACAAATAGGCAGATGAGGGATTATCGTCCCGATACGCATAAATCAGGCGAAGTGCCTCACGGGGAATACGGAGTGTAATCTGGCGACCGGTCTTATGACGGCAGTATACCAGGCGACCGTCGCGGACATCGCACTTGCGCAGATGGGCCAGGTCGATGAAGGGCATGCCGCGAAGCAGGAACATCAGCAGGAAATAGGCCAGTACACGCTTCTGCGCCACGGTCAGCTCCGCATCCGAGTCCGCATCGTACAGACGCTGCATCTGGCGAGCCGTAAGCGCGCGCTTGGTGCAGGGAACCACCTTGGTATAAACTCCGTCGAAAAGCCGGGGATTGTGGCTGGTGCTGCCAGGGGGAGTCCAGCGATTGTAGACGGCACGAAGCGTGCGTAAGTAGGTGGAAACCGTGTGGAGGCTCAACTGGCGCCCCAAAAGCCATGTCTCGTACTCCTTTAGCCGTCCAGGTGTGAACACCACCGACATCAGAAGCTCTCCCCCATCCGAAAAACGGACAAAGGAATGGAGCGTACAAAGGTAGACGTGCACCGCCGGAAGCTTGCGCTCATCATTCAGTTCCTTGATTACCTGCATCATGTAGAGCGACAGTTCTGCCGAATCCACATCATTCCCGCTCCCACTCTCTTTCTCTTTTAATGTTGAAATCATAAGTGATTGTTTTAAGTCTGCACCCCGACATGGGGCACAAACTCAAAACTAAGGAATATCGATAAGGTTTGCTACAACGGAAGAAAGAAAATTCATTTTCATTCTTTTTACATTAACAATACAAAGCGTGAAAAAATAAACAGGTCTTTTAAACCATGTTATAAGTTGCGGCTTCTATACCCGATAATTTGGAATTCAATGAAAATACCGTACCTTTGCAATGTGTTTTTCATAGTATTAGATTTAAGGTTAACAAAAGATTGGCTGTCTGGGATAGATAGCCTTTTTTTATGCCCGCACCATTCGATTCATCCAATTAGTATCAATTCACTTTATACAACTTTTTAACCCACCAAAAGTGTTTTTAAACCCCAAAAGTTGTAGATTATAAATACTATGTTTATATTTGCAACATGAAAAAAGCGCTCGAGAAAATGTAGTATCTACAACTCGTCTGTGAAGTGGGTGGCGGTTGTGATATAGACAGCGTTCATAAGACAAACAAGCAAGCAATCTACAACAATAAAAATATGAAAGTTAGACTTATGACGAAAGTTAGTGCTGCAACCCTCATTTCAGCAATTGCCTGCAGCATATTCACGGGATGTACCGAAAAAGACCTATACAATCCCGAACGTGGAAAAACAGAACTAAAGCCGGAGAGCGAATACTTTGACTTTGCAACAACAGCCCAGGTAGCTTTTGACGTGAATTATGGAAAAATCGCAGGAGGCGCATTAATAGAGGTGTTTACAGAAGACCCCATCACCTATCAGACAAACAACCTCTACTCCATCAACGGCGAAGCGGTTTTTAAAATCTTTGCAGATGCAGACGGACGCTTCACCGGCAACGTAGAACTGCCCAAAGCGACAGAAAAGGTATATATCATCTCACAAAGCTGGGGAGCCCCCATGTATGTGGAAGCGGATGTGGAAAACGGCAAAGTGGTGGTAGATATGACCGAAAATAATGCCAACACCCGCTCAACTGCCATGACACGTGCAAAATCCAACCTGACTATCGACCTAAAGGATAGGAAGGAACGGGTATACTCCATCGTTGGATGGGGACAATCTCACGGTGAGATTATTGATAATAATGACATTGTAACTACGGGAAATTTCAATGACGGAACTTTAAAGCAGTTACAACACACACTGTGGAAAGGTTATGACAGCAAACCCAGCAATCTGGACAACAGAGCTTTGGTGAGCGATACAAAGCATGTGAACACCACCATTGCCCAAGCATATATCAACAACCAGGGACAACACGTAACGATTACCGATGCAGAACTGTATCTGACCTTCCTGACCGAACGTGCCGGTTACCTGACTTCCATCGGCTATTATTACTACAAGACCAATGACGTTCCCAACAGCCCTGACAAGGTAGACAAATTCATTATCATCCCTAATGCATCCATTGCAGGAGACGACCCATATACCGGACGAGGTAGTAACAAGTATTCCCAATCTGCCGCTCCTATAGAGAGGAATACAAAAATACAACTTCTGTATCAGGACGAAAACGGTAATGTCTCCACCAAATTCCCGGCAGGATATACCATAGGATATTTCATCATCCCCAATGGATATACCCCCAATAAAGGTATCGACTACTCTATAAATTATATATATTCCAATAAAGAATGGAACAAGATATATGCAGGCCAACAAGCTCGCTTTATCTCCCTCTCCACCAGCAACGGCACGGTAGTCTACGGAGTAGAAGATGGCGATGATACCAGCTACGAAGACATACTGTTCTGTATCGATGCCAACCCCAATGAAGCCATTCAAGACCCGGACCGTCCGGTCATAGACCCGGAAGAGCCTACGGTGACGAGCTCCGAAACAACCTACCGCACGTATGCCTACGAAGACATCTGGCCCAATGGCGGTGACTATGACTTGAACGACGTGATTATCGAACACAAACGGGCCATTTCATTCAACAGCAACAATTATGTGCTGAAGGTGGAAGACACCTTTGTACCCGTACAGCAAAGTGGTGCCGCCACATACTCCAACGCATTTGCCGTGCAATATGTGGCCAGCCAGCGAGGCAGCATAGAACTGCCTGCCGGAGCAGTCGATGAAACAGAGACCTCTTCTGTCATCCTATTCCCCGATGCAAAGTCTGTGCAGGGCAACGAATTTACCGTAACCCGTACATTTGCAGACAACACATTGCCTAAGAAGAATCTGGAGAGCGACTTGAACCCGTTCATCATTGCCCAGTATACAGCCGGAGCCGACAACCGGACAGAAGTGCATCTGCCCAAGAAGAAAGCGACCGGTAAAGCCAACGCAAAGCAAATCGGAGCCGAAGACGATGCCTACTACATCAACAAGGACGGCAAATATCCATTCGCCATCATGCTGCCGGCCACAACCGGCACGGAAGGCCCCATCCGGTTCACTCCGGCAAAGGAAACCGTACGCATCGACCTGGAGTATCCCGATTTCGCCAAATGGGTAGAGTCCAATGGTGCCACCAATAATGACTGGTATCTCTACTACCAGTCGTCCAAAGAGTGAAATCCTACGACATTCCTTAAAGAAGAGCCGCGCAATAGTTGCATTTGCGCGGCTTTTTCATGCATGACCATTACCGTTATGAAATTATTTTTTCTACATTTGCATCCGCTAAAAGGAAACAAAACCGCATCAGGCTGAAAAAAACATGAGGAATACATCACCCGCCGCACCTACCATCCGCTTCCGCCGCTGGAGCAGAAAAGCCTACGCTGCATTTGCCAGCATAGGACGGTGTGTCACTATCGGTTGCCTGCGCAAAAGCGTGGCAGACAGCTCTCTGTCCAAACAGAAGGCTGCGGGAACCGCCGGACATGCCGGATGCGGGGAAGAGAGTGCCTGGAAAGGAGAAACGGAAGGAAGAGAAACCGACACCGGCATTCCGCTGGGTAGCAGCAGCGCCCTGACAAGTATCCTCACGGAGCTGGGAACGAACCGGCACATTCTTTTTGAAACACAAGTCATCCGCCCCTGCGGGAATACGGGCGGACAAGACACATATAGCCTGAAACAAAAGAGAACAAGAGGTACGGATTACCGGAAGCCATGCAGCAGAATGACGAGCTGCACCGCCCCGGCAATCCGTACCTCTGTCTTTATCCATGAACATAACCCAAGAAAGATATGACCCTACAGAAATTAAAGGAACAAGTGCTGCGCGGCAGCCACATCAGTAAGGAAGAAGCCGAATGGCTGGCTGTGCAACCCGACAAGGAAGCGCTATACGAAGCTGCCCACGAGATAACCCGGGCCCGAGCCTCGGAGGAGTTCGACATGTGCTCCATCATTAATGCCAAGTCCGGACGATGCCCGGAAAACTGCAAGTGGTGTGCACAGTCGTCGCACTACAAAACCCAGGCAGACGTGTACGACCTGGTGGACAAAGAAGAATGCCTGCGGCATGCCCTGCATAATGAAGCCCAGGGCGTGGCACGTTTCTCGCTGGTGACCAGTGGACGGAAGCCCTCCTCCAGAAACATGGAGAAACTGTGCGAAGCCGCCCGGCACATGCGCCGGCACTCGTCCATCCAGTTGTGCGCATCACTGGGACTGCTCAACGAAGACGAAATGCGGGCACTGCACGACGCAGGCATCACCCGCTATCACTGCAACCTGGAGACAGCCCCCTCCTACTTTCCCCAACTGTGCAGCACGCACACGCAGGAAGAGAAGCTGCGCACCCTGCAAGCCGCCCGCAATGTAGGCATGGACATCTGCAGCGGCGGCATCATCGGCATGGGCGAGAGCATGGAGCAACGCATCGAATTCGCCTTCACACTGCGCGAGCTGGAAGTACAGTCCATCCCCATCAACCTCCTGAGCCCCATCCCCGGCACACCGCTGGAACGGCAGGCACCACTCAGCGAGGAGGAAATACTGACCACCATCGCCCTCTTCCGCTTCATCAACCCGACAGCTTTCCTCCGCTTTGCCGGAGGACGCTCGCAACTGAGCAAGGAGGCCGTAAAGCAAGCGCTACACATCGGCATCAACTCCGCCATCGTGGGCGACCTGCTGACAACGCTCGGCTCGAAAGTGTCAGAAGACAAGGTACTGATAGAAGATGCCGGATACCGGTTCTGCGGCTCGCAGTTCGACAGAGAGCACCTATGGCACCCCTATACCTCCACCACCAACCCGCTACCGGTGTACAAGGTGAAGCATGCCGAAGGCGCCACCATCACCCTGGAAAGCGGAGAAACACTCGTAGAGGGAATGTCGTCGTGGTGGTGCGCCGTCCACGGGTACAACCACCCTACACTGAACCGGGCGGCAGAGAAACAGCTGGGCAAGATGTCGCATGTGATGTTCGGAGGGCTGACACACGACCCTGCCATTGAACTGGGCCAGTTGCTGCTACCGCTTGTCCCGCCGTCCATGCAGAAGATATTCTATGCCGACTCGGGCTCGGTGGCAGTAGAGGTGGCCTTGAAAATGGCCGTGCAGTACTGGTATGGCAAGGGAAAGGCGAAGAAGAACAATTTTGTGACTATCCGTTCGGGCTATCACGGGGATACATGGAATGCCATGTCTGTCTGCGACCCGGTGACGGGCATGCATTCGCTGTTCGGGGCATCATTGCCGGTGCGCTATTTCGTGCCGCAGCCGCGCTCGCGCTTCCACGGCGAATGGGATGAACGGGATACGGTGGAACTGCGGAAACTGGTAGAGGAGCATCACGAGGAACTGGCAGCGCTTATCCTCGAACCTGTGGTGCAGGGCGCTGGCGGCATGTGGTTCTACCACCCCCAGTACCTGCGCGAAGCGGCACAGATATGCAAGGAACATGGCCTGCTGCTGATATTCGATGAGATAGCCACGGGCTTCGGACGGACGGGAAAACTCTTTGCCTGGGAGCACGCGGGTGTAGAACCGGACATCATGTGCATAGGAAAGGCCATAACGGGCGGATACATGACGCTGTCTGCCGTACTGACGACGAATGAAGTGGCGGATACCATCTCCAACCATACACCGGAGGTGTTTATGCACGGACCCACCTTTATGGGGAATCCACTGGCATGCGCCGTAGCGTGCGCTTCGGTGAAGCTGCTGACCTCGCCCGAATACGACTGGCAAGGCAAGGTGACTCGCATCAGCCGGCAACTGCAAGAAGAGCTTGAACCGGCACGCCGATTACCGCAAGTGACGGATGTACGTGTGCTGGGAGCCATCGGGGTGATTGAGACAAAAAAGCCCGTAGACATGGCGTGGATGCAAAAACGCTTCGTTGAGGAGGGAATCTGGGTACGCCCGTTCGGAAGATTGGTATACCTGATGCCTCCGTTCATTATAGAGCCGGAACAGTTGAGGAAGCTGACGGGAGGGTTGATGAAAATTATAAGAATGTGCTAATATGCTAATGTGCCAATTGGCTGCGCAATGTTTACGCTGCGCTATCACGCCGCAGGTCATTGGCATATTAGCACATTGGCACATTAGCACATTAAAACCACATTGGCACATTTTAAAAGAATTATGAATGCAATAGAATATATGCAGCAAGAGCTGCAAACATTGAAAGAACACAGCAACCTGCGCCGCCTGCCGCAACTGACACACGAGGGACGCACGGTTATAGCCGATGGCCGGCATATGCTGAACCTTTCGTCCAACGACTACCTGGGCCTGGCTGCCGACCGCCAGCTAAAGGAAGAATTCCTGCAGACACTGACACCGGACACCTTCCTGCCGACTTCCTCCTCCTCCCGCCTGCTGACGGGGAACTTCGGGATTTACGAAGAACTGGAGACGGAACTCGCCACACTTTTCGGCACAGAGACAGCACTGGTGCTCAATAGCGGCTATCATGCCAATATGGGGATTCTGCCCGCCGTGAGCGATGCACAAACCCTAATACTGGCAGACAAGCTGGTGCATGCCAGCATCATCGACGGCATCCGCCTATCCACCGCACGCTGCATCCGCTTCCGCCACAACGACCTGGTGCAACTGGAACGCCTGCTGGAACAACACCATGCAACATTCCGGCAATTGATTATCGTCACAGAAAGCATCTTCAGCATGGACGGTGACCAAGCCGACCTCACGGCATTGGTGCGTTTGAAAAAAAGATACTCCAACGTACTGCTCTATGTGGACGAAGCCCATGCATTCGGCGTAAGGGGACTGCGCGGCCTGGGCTGCGCCGAAGAAACCGGATGTATCCGGGATATAGATTTCCTCGTGGGCACCTTCGGCAAGGCGGCTGCGTCTGCCGGTGCATACATCGCCTGCTGCCGGACGATACGCGAGTATCTCGTCAACCGGATGCGAACCCTTATCTTCACCACGGCATTGCCTCCGACAAGTATTGCCTGGACACTGTTTATCGTACGGAAACTTGCCGGAATGCAGGACCACCGCGAGCATCTGGCAAGAATCAGTCGGACACTGCGCGAAGCATTACAAGCCAAGGGGTACGGATGCCCCAGCGCAAGCCATATCGTCCCACTGATTATTGGCCCCAGTGCCGACACCGTGCTGTGCGCAGAGCTGCTGCAGAGGCATGGCTTTTATGCACTGCCGGTACGCCCGCCCACGGTGCCCGAAGGGACATCACGCATCCGCTTCTCGCTGACGGCAGACATACGGGAAGATGAGATTGGAGAACTTATACCCCTTATTCCCCTAAAGGAAGAGAGGAATACTAACGCTATACGATTCTAAAAACAGATGAAACAAAGTTACATTATACACGAGCATCATCCCCGGCTATTGCTGTTCTTTGCCGGCTGGGGAGCCGATGAGACGCCTTTCAAAATGTATCGTCCGGTAGCCAGCGACTTCATGGTGTGCTATGACTACCGCACACTGGATTTTGACGCCTCCGGACTGGAAGAATACCGCGAAATCAACCTCATCGGCTGGTCTATGGGGGTATGGGCGGCTTCGCAGACCGTGCCACAGCTCTCATCGCCAGGTACGTCCGGCGAAGGTATCCATATGGCAAACAGCATCGCCATCAACGGAACGCCCTACCCCATAGACCAGCATATGGGCATTCCACCCGCCATCTACCACGGGACATTGGACGGACTGACTGGGGCTTCACTGCACAAATTCCTCCGCCGCATGTGCGCCAACGGAGCAGCCTTCAAAGCTTTCCTGGAAATCACCCCCCGCCGTCCGCTGGAAGAGTTGAGAGATGAGTTGACGGAGATTGAGAAGATGTACCACACACTGCCTGCTGCCACCTTCCATTGGCAGCAGGCAGTAACGGGAGGCAACGACCGCATCATTCCACCAGCCAACCAGCTGCAAGCCTGGGAAATACTCGGCACCCCCGTACTGCAAACGGAGGATGCCCACTACCAGGAAGAGTTATTCAGACATTACCTGCAAGACCTATGGACAAGCCACTGAACCCGATGGACAAACAACTGATAGCCGCCCGCTTTGCCAAAGCCCGGAATACCTATACCCGGGAGGCCCGCGTGCAGCAACAAGTCGCCGAGAAGATGATGCAGCTCATAAAGGAACCATACACACGTTTCCGCCGTGTCGTAGAGTTTGGCTGCGGAACGGGAAGCTACTCACGTATCCTCCTCCACACCTTGCAACCGGAAGCTCTGCTGCTGAACGACTTGTGCCGGGAAATGGAGGAGTGCGTCAAGGAACTTTGCGACGGCACTACCGTGCAGTTCGTCCCCGGTGATGCCGAAGCCATCGACTTCCCCGGAGAAACCGACCTGATAACCTCGTGCTCCACCCTGCAATGGTTCAACGACCCAGGTGCTTTCTTCACCCGCTGCCACCAAGCACTGGTGGCAGACGGCCTGCTTGCCTTCAGCACCTTCGGCGCCACAAACATGCACGAAATACGCCAACTGACTGGGCACGGGCTGGACTATCTCTCCGTTGAGGAGCTGCAAGCCCTGCTGTCTCCCGGTTTCGATATTCTTCATGCCGAAGAAGAGGTGATATCCTTGCCCTTCCCCACTCCCCAGGCAGTGCTGAAGCATCTGAAGCAAACCGGAGTCACGGGTACGGAAAAAAGGATGTGGACGCGTAGTCGCCTGCAATCCTTCTGCAAAGAATACACAACCCGGTTCAGTGATGCCGCAGGCAACGTAAGCCTGACCTATCACCCTATTTATATCATCGCACGAAAAAAAACAAAATAATGGAAACAAAAAACATCTACTTCATCAGCGGCATTGATACAGATGCCGGAAAAAGCTATTGCACCGCCTGGTACGCCCGTGAGCTTATGCAACGCGGCCTGCGCGTCATCACCCAAAAATTCATCCAGACCGGCAACACCGGTCATTCCGAGGACATCGACCTGCACCGCCGCCTCACCGGAACCGGCTACCTGCCGGAAGACAAAGAGGGGCTGACCATGCCCGAGATATTCTCCTATCCCTGCTCTCCCCACCTCGCCGCCCGCATAGACAAGCGCCCGATAGACTTCGGAAAAATAGAGCGTGCCACCAGGGAACTTTCCCATCGCTATGATACCGTGCTCGTAGAAGGCGCCGGCGGTCTGATGGTTCCCCTTACCGAAGATTTCCTGACGATAGACTACATTGCGGAGAAGCAGTACCCGCTTATCTTTGTCACCTCCGGAAAGCTGGGCAGCATCAACCACACCCTGCTGAGCTTCGAAGCCATCAAGAACCGGGACATCGCGCTCGATACGGTACTCTACAACCTCTATCCCACGGTAGAGGACAAGACTATCCAGGAAGACACGATGAAATACATCAAGCAGTATTTGTCCAAGCACTTTCCCGGAACAAAGTTTGAGGTAGTGCCGGAAATTGTGTAAATTTGCAGCACATAAACGTCCTACTGCACATGGAAGCATTTACATTAGATTCAACTGAAATTATCGTACTCGCTACGGCGGGTGGTCTGTTCCTTATTCAAATTATCTACTACCTCTGTCTCTACAACCGTATTCATGCGCGCAGCCGTGCCGTGAAGCAGGGAGACACGCACTTCACCCAGGAACTGCCCCCCATATCCGTCATTATCTGCGCCCGCGAGGAATCCGAGAATCTGCGCCGCAACCTGGGCGCCGTGCTGGAGCAGGACTATCCCCTATTTGAAGTCATCGTCATTAACGACGGCAACACTGATGAGAGCGAGGATTACCTGACCATCCTCGAGGAGAAATATCCCCATCTCTACCACAGCTTCGTACCCGATTCCTCCCGTTACATCAGCCGCAAGAAGCTGGCCGTGACGCTTGGAATCAAGGCCAGCAAATATGAATGGCTGGTGTTTACCAATGCCAACTGCATGCCCCAAAGCAACCAATGGCTGCGACTGATGGCACGCAACTTCACATCACGTACCCAAGTGGTGCTGGGATACAGCGGCTACGAACGCGGCAAAGGCTGGCTGCACAAACGGGCGGCATTCGACAATCTGTTCACTTCCATGCGCTATCTGGGATTTGCCCTGGCAGGCAGCCCCTACATGGGCATCGGGCGTAACCTGGCCTACCGGAAGGAACTCTTCTACCAACAGAAAGGATTCTCCGCACACCTCAACCTGCAACGGGGAGACGACGATTTGTTCATCAACCACGTGGCTACCCCGGAGAACACGCGGGTAGAAACGGATGCCAATGCCATTGTGCGCATGCAGCCGCTTCTGCGTACCAAGGACTGGAAAGAAGAGAAAATAGGCTACGCCTCCACAGCACGGCTGTATCATGGAATGCAACGCTGGCTGGCCGGTTTTGAGACCCTGACCCGCCTGGTATTCCACGCATCCTGGATAGCCGCGATGGTCATCGGCATTCTGCACTTCCACTGGCTGGCAGCAGGCGTCGCTTGTCTTTTGTTCCTGTTCCGTTTCACCCTGCAGGCCGTCATTGTCAACAAGACCGCCCGCGACCTGGAAGAACAACGTAGATATTACTTCACACTACCGGCTTTCGACTTATTGCAGCCGATACAGTCTTTACGTTGGAAATGGTACTGTCTGTTCCGCAAGAAAAGCGATTTTCTGAGAAAGTGATTCTCTTATTCGTAACGGATGGAAGTTGCCGGATGGATGCGTGTAATCAGGAATGATGGGCCCAGCAACATCAGGACCGAAGCCAGCAATGTGCCGGCATTCAGCAGCAGGAACAGCCAGATATTGAAAGATACCGGAACAGTAGCCATGTAATAGGTTTCAGGGTCGAGCTTGAACAAGCCGGACCAGCGCTGCACGAAATAGAACGCAAGGCCGATTATGTTCCCCCAAAGCATGCCTTTCCCAATGAGGAAGACCAAAAACCAAAGGAAGACTTTACGGATGGTAAGGTTATTGGCTCCCAAAGACTTCAGCACGCCTATCATGGAGGTACGCTCTATGATGATAATCAGCAGGCCGGATACCATGGTGAACCCCGCCACTCCAATCATCAGAATGAGAATGACCCAGATGTTGACATCCAAGATGCCCAGCCAGGCAAAGATTTGGGGATTGAGCTGCTCTACATTGCGGACGCAATACTCGGCACCATAGCGGTCGGGATTCTCGTCCGTATCGACAGCTATCTCATAGGTGGTTTCTTCCAGCTTGTCATAATCGCGTATTTCCAGCTCCACACCGCTCACCTGGTCCGGCTCCCAGTTGTTCAGGCGATTCACCAAATAGAGGTCGGTAAGCAGGAATAGGTTGTCGTATTCGGAGAAGTTGGTTTGGTAGATACCTACAATCTTCAGGCGGCGAGCACGCACATCGTCCTGGATGAAGTAGGTGTCTATCTTGTCACCGAGTTTCAATTGCAGCTTGTTGGCAAGAGACTTTGAGATGACTACGCGGTTGGACGAAGCGGAATCGCTGAATTGCGGAAACTCCCCCTCCAGCAGATGGCGGTGGAAAAAGGTGCTGTCATACTCCTGCCCCACACCTTTCAGCACCATTCCCTGAAAGGCATCGGCGGTCTTTATCATCCCCGGCTTGGTGGAGTAGCGTTGTACATGCTTCACTTCGGGATAATCGGAAAGCGCAGCCATCATGCTGTCGCCCACCACCACCGGGCGCGTCTCATAAGAGCGTGCAGCATCCAGGTTGCCTATCTGGATATGGGCACCGAAACCCACGATTTTATCCCTTACCTCGCTCTTGAAGCCAACAATGACGGACACGGCAATAATCATCACCGCCAGTCCGAGAGCAATACCCACCATGGCAATAAGGACAGCCGGACGGGAAACTTGCTTGCCCGGCTCCGAGTTGCGATAAATGCGCAACGCTATAAAGCGAGATAAGTTCATGGGTCATTATTTTTTAGGCGCAGATTACACGGAAGATTTGAAACAAACGTCTTTATCTTAAGTTTTCCGTGTAATCCGCGTAATCCGCGCCTAATGAATTATTTCATTTTATTCGGTTCGTCCTGGATAGGCTTCCAATGCTTTTTGCAATACAAACAAGGCGCGGTTCAAGTCGTCTTTCTTCAGTACGTATGCGATACGCACTTCGTTGCGACCGGAACCCGGCGTAGTATAGAATCCGGACGCAGGCGCCATGAATACCGTCTGTCCCTCGTATTCGAACTCCGACAGACACCAGGCACAGAACTTGTCCGAATCATCTACCGGAAGCTTTGCCACCGTATAGAATGCTCCCATCGGGATGGGCGAATATACGCCCGGTATACGGTTCAATCCGTCAATCAAGCATTTACGGCGTTCTACATATTCATCGTATGTGTCGCGCAGATAATCCTCATCGGCATCCAGCGATGCTTCTGCGGCAATCTGGCCTATCAACGGAGGACTGAGACGCGCCTGGCAGAACTTCATGACAGCATCCCGGATTTCCTTGTTCTTCGTTATCAGGGCACCGATGCGGATGCCGCACTCCGAATAGCGCTTGGACACGGAATCAATCAGCACCACATTGTTCTCAATGCCCTCCAGATGGCAGGCAGAGATATAGGGAGAACCCGTATAAATAAATTCACGGTACACCTCGTCCGAGAAGAGGAACAAATCGTACTTCTTCACAAGGTCGCGAATCTGGTTCATTTCACGGCGTGTATAGAGGTAACCCGTAGGATTGTTGGGATTGCAAATCAAAATAGCACGCGTGCGCTCGTTAATCAACTCCTCGAACTTCTCTACCTTGGGCAACGAGAAACCCTCTTCGATGGTCGTGGCAATGGTGCGTATCTTGGCTCCGGCAGAGATGGCAAACGCCATATAATTGGCATAGGCCGGCTCGGGAACAATGATTTCATCCCCCGGATTGAGGCAAGCCAGGAAAGAGAACAACACCGCCTCCGAGCCGCCGGAAGTGATGATGATGTCGTCTGCAGTCAGATTGATATTGTACTTTGCATAGTAACCCACCAACTTCTCGCGGTAACTGCGATATCCCGCACTGGGACTGTATTCCAGAACTTTCCGGTCGATGTTCCGTATCGCTTCAATCGCGACTTCCGGAGTAGGCAGGTCGGGTTGACCGATGTTCAGGTGAAATACATGTATACCCCTCTGCTTGGCAGCATCTGCCAGAGGAGCCAGTTTTCTGATAGGAGATGCGGGCATCTCCATTCCGCGAATAGATATTGTTGGCATGAGGTTTATTTACTATTTGACGATTTATGATTTACTATTTAATAGAGTATTTATAGGTGATATTGCTATCACTTTATCATTAAAGTTGCAAATGTAGCGAATTATTTGAAACCAAAAGGAAGGCAAGACCATAAAAACTTTAAAAAACTTATCTATCGTAAAAACTCTATGATATGTAAACAGAAACTTGTATCTTTGAAAAAGCAAACGAGCCAAGTAGAATCAATTGTAAATAGTAAATAGTCAAATAGTAAATAACACCATGGTCATCAACCTTATAACTTTTGCTTCCATACTGCATAAACAAGCATCAGTCCGTAGCTCCCACGAAGTGATATTGACTGAATTGGAAAAATACTTTACCGTCAACTTCATTGATTACAAAGACATAGACAAGTTATCACCCGATGACTTCAGTATTATATTCATTGCCACCGGAGGTGTGGAACGGCTGGTAATCCAGCATTTCGAATCCCTTCCCCGCCCCGCCATCCTCTTGGCAGACGGCATGCAGAACTCACTGGCCGCCGCTCTCGAAATATCTTCCTGGCTGCGCGGCCGGGGAATGAAAAGCGAGATTCTTCACGGAGAGCTCCCCGAGACCATCAAGCGTATTTTTGTCCTGCACAGCAATTTCGTGGCACAACGCAGCCTTTTCGGCATGCGCATCGGCGTAATGGGCACTCCGTCCAGCTGGCTCGTTGCCAGCAATGTGGATTATCTGCTTGCCAAACGCCGCTGGGGTATCGAGTACACAGACGTCTCATTGGACCGCATTTATGAATACTACGGACAGATAACGGACGACGAGGTGGGCGAAGCATGCGCCGGACTGGCAGGAAAAGCGCTTGCCTGCCGAGAGGCAAGCCCCGAAGACATGATAAAAGCCATGCGGCTGTATCGAGCCATCAAGAGGATTGTAGAGGAAGAGCGACTGAGCGCCATTACCCTCAGCTGCTTCCGCCTGATAGACCAAACGGGAACCACCGGCTGCCTTGCCCTTGCCTTGCTGAACGACGAAGGAATCATTGCCGGATGTGAAGGCGATTTGCAATCCGTCTTCACCATGCTGGCCGTAAAAGTGCTGACGGGGAAAAACTCCTTCATGGCCAATCCTTCCATGATAAATGCCCGTACCAATGAAATCATATTGGCACACTGCACCATCGGCATCGCACAAACGGAGCAGTTCATCATACGCAACCATTTTGAGACGGAAAGCGGCATCGGTATTCAGGGAATCCTGCCGACGGGAGATGTAACCATCGTAAAATGCGGAAGCGAAAGCCTGGACGAATATTACCTGAGCACCGGCACGCTTGTTGAGAATACAAACTACATCAATATGTGCCGCACCCAAGTGCGGATAAAAATGAACTCCCCTGCCGACTATTTCCTCAAGACACCGCTGGGCAACCACCACATCATGCTGTATGGCAATTACGAGGATATATTGGAAGAGTTCCTGCAAGCCAATGCCTGCAAACGGATTGAATGATTACTCGTTCGCATCCGGTATCACCACCTCGAAACGCGTTCCTTTTCCCAACTCTGAGGAGACCGAGATAGAACCATGCAGGCGGTCTACGATGGTCTGGCAAATGCTCAGCCCCAAACCGGCGCCCTGCGTAAAGCTGTCTTCTTTGTAGAAGCGTTCGAAGATATGTTTCTGGGCGTCTTCGGAGATACCGCTTCCCGTGTCTTCGACAAAGATGGTGGTATATCCTTCCCGGTTCGTGACATAGCCGAAGGTGATGCTGCCCGTTACCGTGAATTTCTTGGCATTGTTTATCAAGTTGTTCACGACCTGCTTCAAGCGGACGGAATCGGTGATGACCAATTTGTCTTCCCCTTCCGGAATCTCTATACGCAGCTCTACATCCCGAGGCATACTCAGACGCTGGGATTCATGGACCTCCTGCATGATGAACGCCAGGTTGAATGCTCCGAACTTAAAGTCCATCGTGCCCGATTCTATGCGCGAGAGGTCCAGAATATCGTTTATCAACGCCAGCAGCAACGTACAGTTGATGTTGATTGTTTCGACGAACTGCTTTACCTCTTCCGGAGAAAAAGCGTCCAAGTCCTTCAATAAATCCGAGAAGCCGACAATGGCATTCAGAGGGGTACGTATCTCATGGCTCATATTGGCAAGGAACGCAGATTTGAGCTTGTCGGCCTGCAAGGCACGGTCACGTGCGGCAATCAGGGCTTCCTCCGTATCCTTGTAACGCTGGATGCTTTGGCATACTCCCAACACCATGTATGGGGTATCGACCGTCAGGCCGTCATAAGCGGTACTGCGAAACTCCCACCATTCATAGCTCCCGTCCACACTCTTCAACCGGAAACTCATCCGTGAATTGATTTCATTGCCCAACAGAATGGCATCAAAATTCCTGCGCGTATGCAGCAAGTCTTCCGGATGTATAAGGGTGTCCATCTCATCACGTGCCAGCAAGTCCGTATCACCGGTATACCCGAAACGGCGCAGCAATCCACCCGGGAAATGGAAACGGTTCATATGCATGTTGTACTGCCACGGATAAATGGAGCTTTCCTCCACCGCCATATTGAAGAAGCGTCTCTGCATCTCTTCTTCGGAGATATTGCGGCATACAATCGCCATTCCCGTCATCTTTTCATTGGCAAAGATAGGTACTACCTCGCCGGAAACGGGGAAATACGTTCCTTGATGGTTCTCCTGCATGAAGGCTTTCTCCGGAATAGAAATAGGTCTCTTTCCGGTACGTACTTTCTTCAACAAGTCCTGCAGGATGTTTTCTCCATTCATGTAAATCCTGAAAATGGAGCCGGCCATCTGCCCTTCATAGAAACGGGACGTATAGGTTTCGGAAGAAAGTCCCAACATCTGTAACAACGGACGGTTGACAAAATGGATGCGCAGGTCGGTATCATACGTAATCAAGCCGTCGCGAATGGAACAGAAGATATTGTCGAACTCGTCGCGCTGCTCCACCAGGCGGTGCTGTATCAACAAGCGGGTCTGGGCATGTATGCGCTTACGCGACTCCCTGCGGTTGGCACGGAAAAGCCAGGCAACCAGCAGCACCAATGCCCCGACAATCAGCGAATAGAACAGAATGAACCAGACACGGTAACGCTCCATCAACGGTATATTCAAAATGATGCCCTTGCTCTCCGCACGGTTCGTGTCCACACGGAAAAACTGCAACTGTTTGTAATCGAACAGCAACTTGCCCCCAAAGTCCTTTACTTCCAATGAGGCGGGTGACTTGCCCTTCAAAATACTTGCAGCCTGCCGGCCGGCAGCAAAAGCATCCTCTCCGGGAACGGCATCATACACACACAGAACACCGTTCGTCATAGCCAGGTTCTGGCTGGTAAACACGGGGGCCTTCAACTTCAAGGAAAGAAAGGGAATCCATTTGGGAGCAATGACAATATGCTTGTAGGCATTGTAGTCATAGCAAATGGAAGTGATGATAGAGTTCAAGGACTTGGCCTGCACATTCAGCACTTTCAACTCATGCTCCGGATAGTTGCTCTTTATGCGTTCCCAGGATTCCTCCACAGCCTTAACCCCTTTAAGGCTCAGGAAACTGCTGTCGGACAGACAGACCAACTCCCTGCGGGAAGGAAACATGCGGACAGCCGCATCCAGCAAGACATCGAAATCCGTTTTCGAAACATAGCCGGAGACGTTGGGCATTCTTTCAAAGACTCTCTCATCCGGGTATTTGATACCCGAAACCACTACCGGTATCTGATAAGGCAGGGAATCACCGCAATGGGTCAATGTGAAGAAAGCCTCATCGCTGGAGGTCACAATCAAGTCCGTTTTCCGTTGCCTGGCACGCTCGCAGATGCGGCGCATGATGAAGCACTCGGAAGCGAAAGACCAGTAATCGGCATTCAGATATTCAGTAGTGATATTGGCTTTAACTCCCCCCTTGTCCAGTCCGTTCTCCAAATTTTCTGTCAGAAGGCTGTGCCAAGGAGTATTTTTTGTATAGGACTGTATGAAAAGTACATTGTACGTACGTTCCGTAGCCGAAAGTGTTCCCGACATCAACCACAACAAGCCTGCAAACAATGGAAAGAAAAGGCGTTTCATCATAATATAGATTTTGTATACTCAACGCAAAACTCTTATTCGTCACGCAAATATACAAGTTATATTGAGAATGAGCACAGATTATTCAAAAAAAACTCACTCATCGTGCAATGCTTCGGCAGGCTGTACCTTCATGGCCCGTGAAGCCGGATACCAGATTCCTGCAATCACCATCAATGCCATCAATATCCAGACAATAGAAACGCATATGACAAATCTCCCCCAAGTGGCATCCGTGGCTTCCGTAAAAGTGACATCTGCCATAACCATATTGATACATATCATCAAAGCGGGGATGGAAGCAAGTGCCAACAGCAGCAACCCTTCACCCAGCAATTGCCAGCGTATTCTTCCGCGGCTGCTGCCCATGGCCATGCGCAAAGCAATCTCGCTGCGGCGATGGCGGGTACGGAACCAAAAAGTTCCCATCAGCCCGATGAATACATTGAAAACAAAGAATATCACAATGAGCCTTGCGCTGCGGATATACGGGGTGATTCCTTCGGCAGCATCCCGCTCTATCTTCTGGTCCTTATAGCTCTGTATGTCGAAAAGATAGAATGGAGCGACCTGCAGCTGCGACATCATATCCTGATAAAAACGAGCTGCAAAATTATCCGTATCCGCCTCCGGACGTATCCGTAGGGAGATGAACGGGAGGTACTGGTCCTCATAGAACCAACCGGGGAAAGGAGTCAGGACAAAAGGTCCGTAACGGGCATAGTCATCCGTCTTCTGCAAGGCACAGACTGCAGAGACACGGTAACGGAGACCTCCGCTGTAATAATCCAGAAACTCGCGGCCCACCGCCCCGGCACTTGTCTGAAAAAGACTGTCTGCCAAATCACGGGTCACCACGGCAGGCAGAGGACTGGCAGTGGAATTCCAATCCGAGACATTCCCCTGCAACAGCGGAATGCGCATGACGTCGAAATATTCGGGAGACACATAGCGCACTGTAGTCTCGACAACATGCACGCTGTCCGTCGTATACCCCTGGTAAACACGCCCGCGGGTATAAGTATCGGTACCCAGCCACGTGGCAGCACTTTCCACTGCAGGATATTGCCTGATACGCCGGAGCACTTCCTCCATCGGCTTGAACCAGAAGGTCTGCAGGCTGTCTTCCGACGTGCACGGCACTATCTGTGTGGGATTACAGGAAATCCTTATCTTATAGACATGCTCCAAATCATACCCCTTAGGCTGCCGTTCTGCATGGGCAAAGCCATAGAGTACATCCACACAATACCACATCAATGTAAATACAATCAACAGCTCGGCAAACAGCCAGCCGTTACTGCGGCGCTGGTTCCATATCTGGTGTAAAATAGAATGTATCATACTCGTTACTGTTTTAATTGGGATTCGTTTATCCGCTCATTCTCCGCCAAGAACCTCGGCTATAGGGCGACGGGTGGCATGCCAGGCAGGAATAAACACAGAAAGCAGGTTGAACAACAGACACACCACCAATACAGCCACGAAAACCGCAGGACGGAGGAAGAGCCAGACGCTTACATCAAAATTCGTTCCGGGAGCACCATCGCCAAGCATCCAGTCCTTACCCAGCCATAGGAATATGCACGAAAAGAGAAAACCGAGCAATGCGCCGGCAAATGCCAAGGCCAGGTTCTCGCGGAGCAACTGCACCATCAAGGTAGAACGGCTGGCGCCGTATGCTTTCCTTACCGCAAGCTCAGCCATGCGACGGGACATTTGCGAAGATATAAGTCCGCTGACATTGATAGCGGGCACAATAAGCAATATCAAACCCAGGATGATGCAGGTTACGGCAGGACTCATCGTGTCATTACGGAAGAACTGCCGTTCCGTATAGGTGCTGAGGTCGGGAAGCTCCAGTTCATATTCGACCAGTATCTCGTTGAAGCGGGCAAGCGACTGTTCTATCTGCCGCTTGAGTTCCTCTCTGCCGACACCGGGCTTGACAAGGGCCACAGCCTCGAAATCTCCCCGTAGTCCTTCACTGCCCAGACCGGAATCCCGGGTGGAATAAGGCATCCACAACTCTCCATAGGCAAATGTGAACAGGGAGCTCACGTCCTTAGTGACCCCGACAATACGCTTAGGGCGAAAGTTTACAAAATAATTTTTGCCAATAGCTGCTTCGGCAGACCCGAAAGCTTCGCGGGCAAGCTGTTCACCTATAACCACGACATCCCGGCAAGCATCGAACTCTTCGGTACTGAAAAAACGGCCTGCCACAAGAGGGATGTCGTAGACACGCCAATAGTTCAAATCCACCTGACGAACCGTACGGCGCATTCCCCGCACGGGCGAATCCCCACAGTATCTAAGATAGGTAGGTCCCAGATAGGTGACAAGTTCCGCACCCGGAAGTTCTGCAAAAATAGCGTTGACAGCCCGATAAGACATGCCCGTATTGGAATTGCTGTGGTCGGACTTGCGGTAAGAGTATCCATAAGAAGAATATACCATGCTACTGCGGTGCGACTCGGGAGCCAAGTCAGCCGTCTGGATGTCATACACCATGTAAATGACCATGACAAAGGTTATACTCACTGCCGTACCGATGACGGAAACAGCACTGAAAAAGGGATTCTGGCGGATAAGAGCTAAAATTTGTTCCATAGCTTTCTATTCATCGTGCAATGCTTCGGCAGGCTGCACCTTCATCGCCTTGCGGGCGGGAATACCTATACCGATGACAATCATTAGGGTAATCAGCACAAAGCTGATGGCAGCACAGAGCAGCAGGCGGTCCCACTCCAACGTCGTACCGTTCCTCCAGGAATTCAACTCCAGGTGTGCAAGATTATAATCGATGAGCAATGCAACGGGGGTGACAATTGCCAACAACAATATCCCTTCACTAAGCAGCCGGCTGAAGATGGCACGGTCTGTCGCTCCATGCGCTTTGTGCAGTGCTATCTCCGAACGGCGTTGCTGCGTACGGAACCAGAATGTTCCGAGCAAGCCGAGGAAAATGTTCAGCAGCAGGAATCCCATACCCATCACATAGTTACGGATGTCATTGGTCCATGCCTGCTGGTAGTTGCGACGAATATCCTTGAAAGAACGTATCTCCGAAATGAAGATATTGCCTATGCGGAACTGGCTCTCACTGTCTGCCTTCAGCCTCTCAATGAAGTCATTGTCCTGCCCTTCACGGACGCGGACACAAAGTTCGAGACCGATATAGTAGAAACTCTGCTTCACCATCATGGAATATGAGCTTCGCGCCTGGTCATAATCGTGATAGCGTACATTTTGCAGTGCAGCACCCAGCCGGTAGGTCTTCGTAGTATCACCAAAAAGATAGAACCGCTGGCCTACGAGATCTGTCATCCGGCGGTCGTATTTCCGGTAGAGGTTATCCGAAGCCATAAACTCCCCGCGCTCCAACATTTCAGCCAATTGTTCGGGTGTCTCGCCACGCGTGCCCCGATAGCGGAATACACGGGGAAAGTCCGGTGTCACTAACCTGCGGATGGTCCAACCGGGAGAACGCAAAGTGTCATAGCTTACTTCAGCGCCTGAATTGCTTCCGTTGTAAGGATATGAATTCTGCGAAAGGCTGACCGCTTCTATCTCCGGCCGACGACGCAGACGCTCCAACAACTCGGCTATGTCATCGTGGGTTTGCTGAGAGGTATGCCCGGCTATGTAGTCGGGACTTTTGGGTGTCAGTTCCCCCAACTCTATAAGGTAGCAGTGCTCTATATTAAAGCCTCTCGGCTCCAGATAGGTGGCGGCGCGCGTGTAGAGATAGTCTACCACGTACCACATCACTACACTCACTACCAATAACTCCAACACCAACCATAGGTTTGAGAGCCATTCATTCTTTATCTGTGTAAGAAGTTTCTTAGTCATTTTCTTCAATGATTAATGTTTTGTGATGGAGTTATTTATGCAAACGTCCGCCCAATGCATTTACAATCCCTATTCTTGATGCACGCCATGCGGGAATACCGGAACTTAGTAAGTTCAGCACAAAGCAGAACAACAACGCCCAGCCAAAGGTGGAGCCATGCAGCAATATGCTTGCATCCACTGCCGGAGGACTCAGCGTCTGGCTGAATTCCTGCGCAAACAGCAGTGTATTTCCCAAATAAGCGAATGCTACACTCAGCAACAATCCCATCACCCCTGCCAGCAATGTCACCACCAGATTTTCTGCAATGATTTGCCCCATCAGTTCCAGTCTCGTTGAACCGAATGCCCGGCGCACACCAATCTCTGCCACACGCTGGCGCAGACGGCTCTGCGTCATCGAGCTGAGGTTGATGGCAGGAACAATCAGTAGAATGATGAAGATAATGAGACGCTGCCTGCGTGCCTGGTCCACGTCCGGTTCGATGTTGGCAGCCATTCCTGCGGCATTTTTCTCCTGGTCATAAGGACGGTTACGGTAAATCAACGAATAACCATTCTCGCCAATTACAGTGTCGTACTCCTGACGGCGGCGTTCCGTCTCCTCACGAATAGCGGGAAAATCATCACGGCTTTTCGCCAGAATGGTAACGCTCATCATCCCCATATGCTCATCACTCCAAGTGTTTTTCGTCACCTCAGTAGAAGTATAGGGCACCCATACCTGCGCATAGGCAGTGTTGGCCAAAGTAGAAACATCCTTCACTACACCGGACACTGTATAAGGAGCATGGTTCAAAAGGAATTCGCGACCAACAGCCTCCGTTGTCTGGAATAACCTGCGCGCTACACTTTCCGTAATTACCGCTACGGGTAGTCCGGCATCGAATGTAGCCTGGTCATAAGGTTTCCCGGCAACAAAAGAGAAATCAAACACACGCCAGAAAGTATCATCTGTCTGCAACAGGTCGATACCCGTTGCAGGTTGTCCCGGCAGATTCACGGGGGTAGAAATGACCATACAGGTATAAATCGTTACTGCTTCGGGGGTCTTCAGCGATTTGAAGCACTCAAGCGCAGTCTTTATCCCCATCGGTCCGTTGGAACTGTTTCCCTCTCCCCAGCTTTTGTTGGTGATGCTCATATAATGCACATGTAGAAAGCGGTCGCGGTTGCTCTCCGGAGCAAACGGAGCTACCTTCACCTGCTGCATCATCACCACCAGCATGATGAGGAAGATGGCAAGTGCCGTACCGGCTATGCTGACGGCACTAATCATCGGTTGCTGCCGCAACTGTGCCCAAGCTTGTGTGAAGTATTGTTTTATCATCTTAACGGCCTATTTTCAAATTACCAGTATTTACCCCGCCTATGCCTCCTTTAGAAATGTCAGCATGCCCGGCAGTTCCGCTCAGAGTAATTTCGCCGACTCCCCCCACCTTGGCAGAGAGATAATCGCAAACTACATGGATGTCGGCACTACCCACACCCCGCAAAGCCACCCGCAGGTCGCGGCAAGTCAAATCCTTCACATGCACATCACCCACACCTTTCACTTCAAACTCCAGCTTATCCAGCTTCAAGGGTTCCTCACAGTTGAATTCACCCACACCGATAAATTCCACCATCTCTAAGTCCGGAGCCGAGAGACGGATGGTGACACCGTCATTTTGGTTGCGCATCTTCTTATTCTTGAAGCCGATGGTGAGATGGCCGTCCTTCACTGTGCTCTCCGTATTCTTCACGTACTTCTCCCGTCCTTCAATCTGTAGGGAGTAGCTGTCGCTCTGTGTGAAGTAAACCGTACCCACAGAAGTTATCCTAATGGATGAGAAAGCCTCCACCTTACGCACTTCACTCACTTTGTTATCTTGTCCCCATGCACAAATTACGCCTGCAAATGCCAATGCCAATGCGATGATAACACCTATAATATTTGTCTTCATATTCTTACTTATTTATTACGATGATTACTTACTCAAAAAAAACAGATAATGTGTTTAGTACGAACGGATGATGTATTTGCCCCAAACAAGTGATGTGTTTGATACAAACAGACGATACGTTCTTTTTTTATCGTTGATATTATTTTCTTATTCTTCATGCAGCGCCTCTGCCGGCTCTATCTTCATGGCTTGCCGTGCCGGATACCAAATGCCCATCATCACCATCAGCGCTATCAACAGCCAAGCTGCCAGCGAGCCTATCAGGAAGCGTATCATGCTCCACTCCACCGGCCAGGTGGCAATCAATGCGGTACGTCCAATGGTGAACTCGCCAATGCCTACGTTGTAACATATCAGCATGGCAGGCAGAGTAACCAACGCCAACAGCAGTAACCCCTCACCCATAAGAAGGGAAAAGACCTGCTGCTTGGTACTGCCCATCGCCAACCGCAAGGCTATTTCCGAGCGACGACGGCGCGTACGAACCCAGAAAGTTCCTATCAGTCCCAAGAAGACATTTCCCAAGAGGAACAGTACCACTATTGTCTGACTGTTCACCTTGTCCGTATCTCCATACAGCACTTCGAACTGTGCCTGCATTTGCGTGTAAGGTTCCGCGTCGGCAACAAATATATTGTCCGTGTCCAGCCTCGGCGCTATCTCGCGGAGAAATTGTTCCCGGTAGTCCGGCCCGTCGGCAGCAGGCTTTACACGGAAAACAATCTGCGCCTGCTGATTTCCGAATTCCTCACGTATAAACTGCTCGCCCAGACGTATAAAAATCCAATAAGCGTCATCACCATAGCGATAATCACGGAAGCTGCCGACAACACCGCCTTGGGTAACAGTATTCACGGTGTCTCCACGCCATGTCAACGGTGTGTTGAGCGAAAATTCCGGTAGCCGCTTCTTGAAAGCATCTGCAATAGCCTGGCTCAACATCACATTATTGATACCGACAGGCAAGGTAGCAAAAGTCCGTCCTTGTTCCTCCTGCATATGGAAAACACGGGTATATCCACCGGTAGCATAAATTATACGCCCATTCAGCCCGATGGTATCTTGTACAGCCAGCATATTATCACTATTCGCACCACTCATAGGCAAGCTCCAATAACTCAACGAAGCGGCTTCTACAGTAGGTTCCTGTTCCAGCCTTTTCAGGATATTCAGGAACTTGTCGGCATTGAGCAATGTCGTATCACTACTCTCACCACCCTGAATCATCGTAAGACGATAAACATGGTCGATATCATATCCCAACGGACGATAGAAAGTATATTTCATACATCCCAGAGAATCGCAAAGAAACCACATCACGATGAATACCAAAAAGAGTTCGGCCAAAACCCACCCACTATTGCTCAGGCGTGCCCATATCATGCGTAAGTTGTGTACAATGAATTTCATAATACTTCTTGTTTTATTTATCGTTCAGTGAATCTACAATTGTCCGTCTTGCCGCCATCCATGCAGGCAGTCCGGCACTAAGCGTATTGATGACCACGCAGAAAGTAAAAGCCAGCAGGAATACCCAAGGACTGAACAATGCCTCCATACTCAAGCTAAAGTCACCGGCCGTACCGATATTCTGGCTATTGGTAAAGAGCCAGGTACGCATTCCCCATACAGCTATGTAGCTGAACAACAGCCCTACCACACCTCCAAGCAGTGTCAGCACCAGATTCTCATTCAGAATTTGGCGTATCAGTACACCGCGCGTTCCTCCGAAGGCCTTACGTACTCCAAGCTCCGAAGTGCGCTGCTGCATCCGGCTGTTACTCAGTCCGCACAAATTGAGCGACGGCACCAACAGAATGATGAACAATGCAATGGCATATTGCAGGTATAGCATCGTCACATCCGGCCCTACATTGGACCATACATGGTTCACATGCGCCACAATGTCGTCCGGTTGCTCCATGATGTCTATCTGCATGTCTCCCAATCCTGCATTGACAGCCTCTACCCGTTTGGCAATACCTTGACGAATGGTCGGGAAATCGTCGGATGTACGTGCCAGCACAGCAATATGAACACCACCGCCGTAGCTCCATACCGAAGTCACTTCCAACTTATCTGCCGGATACATGCTCCATACCTGTGCGTAAGCATCCTTTGCGGTGACAGAAACATCCTTTACCACTCCTACCACACGTGCCGGTTCGCGGTTCAACAACAATTGCTGCCCCACCGCATCCGTCGTACCAAACAGTTTCCGTGCTACAGAAGCACAAACCACAACTGCTTTTGTACCTCCCGCACGGTCCTCTTCGCCAAAACCGTGTCCTGCCATGAACTGCAGGCTGAATACCTTCCAGAACCCCTGATCGGTCTGCATGGCATCCACTTTCACCCGGTTGTTACCGTCTGTAAGAGACACCAAAGCGGCACTGGCCGGAGCAAAAGCAGTACAAGCTTCCACTTCGGACAGCGGCTGTATGCATTCCTTCATAAATGCCGGTGAAGGAGAATTATAGTTCTGTAGCCCTTCCTCTGTCTTGCTACTTATATGCATGGCAGAAAAGTAAAGGCACCGGCTACGGTTCACTTCTGGTTCCAAATCGGCATACTTCGTTTGCCAGATAATCACAATAGCCATAATCATGGTAATGGCAAATGCCGTACCCAGTATGGAAATTGTACTCAGCAGCGGATTCTGCTTCAAGATAGTAAAAGCTTGTCTTACGGTTTGCATTTCATTAATTGATAGTTGATAATTAATAGTTGACAGTTGACTAAGCAGTAATTATTCCACCTGACGTCCGTCGAAGAAGCGGACGGTGCGTGAGGTCTGTTTGGCCTGCTCTTCATTGTGGGTCACCATCACGATGGTACGTCCGTCTTCCTTGTTCAGTTGATGCAACAGTTCCATGACTTCGGCACCCATCTTGGAGTCCAGGTTACCGGTGGGCTCATCGGCGAGGATTATCTCCGGGTTGCCGATAATGGCACGGGCAATGGCTACACGCTGGCACTGACCGCCGGAAAGCTGTGTAGGCATGTGACGCATGCGGTGGCTCAAACCGACCTTCTTCAATACCTCTTCCGCCAGATGACGGCGTTCCTTGGCAGACACCTTTCTATACAGCAAAGGCAGCTCCACATTATCCAGCACATTCAGCGAATTAATCAGATGGAAAGACTGGAACACAAAACCCAACTTCCGGTTACGGAAAGCAGCCAGCTCCTTGTCCTTCATGCCGTCTACTTTCGTACCGGCTATTTCGATAGTGCCGCTGGTGGGTGCATCCAGTAAGCCCATAATGTTCAGCAACGTAGATTTTCCGCAACCGGAAGGTCCCATGATACTGAGAAATTCTCCCTTGTTCACTTCGAGGTTTACATTTTCCAATGCCACGGTTTCAATCTCGTTTGTACGATAAATCTTGTTGATGCCAGTTAACTTAATCATAATGGTAAGTATTTAATTGTTATTATTCTGTTCCGTTTCTATTCCGCACAATTTCTGCTTCAAGAGGTCAAAAGTTGTGCCAAAATCGTTTATTATTGATTATCTGCTATTTATACATGCAGTAAGGTGTCCGAAAATGAACACCTTGTCCGTTTTCATCTATTCGTCACGCAGAGCTTCCGTAGGTGGAATGCGGCTGATGTTGCGCGCCGGGATATAGATTCCCACCAACACTACCACCAGCAGTATCAGAAAGATGACGAGCGACACGAGCAGATAATGCGAGGTGAAATCCGACACCCAATAACTCTCTGTGCTCTCCACCCAATTCTGTCCTTTGGCCAGCCCTTCTTTCAGTGCATATTGCAAATAAAGCAGAAAACCAGTCAGTGAAGCGACCACGGTCAATACCGTGCCTTCGCCCATCAGCAGGCAGACAATGTCACTGCGTGTAGCTCCGAACGACAGCATCACTCCCACTTCCTCGCGCCTCGTACGTGTCTGCAACCAGAAGGTACCGATGACACCCAGGCAAAGATTCACCAGGAAGAAAGCCGCCATCGCCAGATTACGGCGGTAAATCGGTGTGGAATTGCTGGCTTCGCTCTCCGTTATAATCTGCTCATAGGAACGGACACTGCGGGCAAACAGATTGCCCCGCCTCATCTCCTTCACCATCCAGGGACGGAAATCGTGCAGAAAACGCTCCATGCTGACACCTTCTTTGAGGCGTACCAAGATATGGGCACTTTCAGGGATATAACTTGTATCGATGGTAAGCATCGGCATAAATGCAACGGGGACGGGACGCCACTCGCTATACATCTTCATGGCTCCTATCGTACCGACAACCGGCATGTACAAGGTATCTCCATGGTCTCTGCTTATACAGCGTTTGCCATGCGCGTCTTTGGTATGGAACAACTGTTCGGCAGCATTCTCCGTCAGTACAATGTCATTCGGGGCATAGGCGTAGTCGGACAGCTGTCCGGGTGTCCGCCCCTTACCGGAACGGAAACCATACGTATCGAAAAAGTTCGTATGAGGCAGAAATTGTATCATCATAATAGATAAGGGAATCGTATCCCCTTCGGCAAACAATTGACTATTCGAACTTCCCGAAGAATTGGGATAACAGAATCCCAGCACGGGAGTGGCCGATTCCACACCGTCAAAGTCCTTGACATAACGCACCAAATTATAATAGTTGTCCACCAACGTAGCAGAGTCCTGCGCTTCGGCATCGTATCCCGGTGCCTGGGGCTGCAATGCGCCCAATGAAATGAGGCAAAGCCGCTCCGCATCATAGCCCAACGGGATATTACGATCGTGCGTGACCACAATCACCGGGTCCAATACAACCCAACTGATGATACTCACCAATATCAATTCGGCCAACAACCATCCGTTCTTGCGGCGGCGCGCCCAAAGATTCTTCCATATTAACTTAAACATACCAACCTCCCGTGTCTTATCGTTTTTCATTCAGTGAGTTCACAATCGGTTTCCGCAAGGAATACCACGCCGGTATAAGGGCCGACAACAGATTCAGCACGACGCACAGCGCCAATGCGGCGAGAAAAACCAGCGGAGCAAACAGCATTTCACCCGATACGCGGACCTCCACTCCTTCGGGTACCATATTCGGCCAGCTGTCGAATACCGTAAATATCCACTCGCGTCCCACGTAAAGTGCCAGCCATGCCAGCAGCAAGCCCAATGCTCCGCCCAGTGCGGTCAGCAGCAGGTTTTCCCACATCACTTGTGAAAGCAGTATCTTACGTCCGGCTCCAAACGATTTCCGCACGCCCATCTCTGCCAGACGTCCCTCCATACGGCTCGATATCATGCCGCTCAGATTCAGGGCAGGCACCAACAGCAATACGAGCAGGACAAGCAGAAAGTGGCGCACTGTGGCCCAAAGGTCAAACTCCATACTTGCATAAGTCTTGAAGACACTCAACAGATGGGAGGTGGGCTGCTCCCAGAAATCTACTTTCCATTCATCGGGATGCATAAGATTCTCCTTGCGGCAGATTTCCTTTATCTCAGCCCGCAGAGCATCTCCCTGCTTACTGTCCTGCACCAGAAAGGTAGCACTGAAAGCTCCCAGATAGGGAAGGTCGTACTTGGGAGTGCTGTAATCGGGCGACACCGTATAAGGTATATAAAGCTGTGCATAGGATTTAGAGGTGAGGTAACTGGCACTGCGCACCACCCCACAAACCCGATAGTCGATATAGTTCAGGCTGAACGAGCGTCCTACTACCTCTTCCGTCGTACCGAACAAGCGGCGTGCCAAATCATCGGTAATGACAGCAGTGGAAATGCCACTTGCCAGGTCGGATGCCGTGAATGGACTACCTTCCAGGAATTGGAAAGAATATATCTTGAAAAAAGCAGGGTCTGTCAACTTTACCATAACCGGAAAATCACCGCTGCGGTCGGCAGGCTGTATATAACTGTTTTCCGACAAATCATTATGCAGCTCGGCCGAAACGACAAGGGCATTCTCTACGGGATAGAACCAGTCTTGCAGTGCCTTGTAGGAAACAGCCCATTGCATGGTCCTGGTATTGTTGCCGCTTCCCTGCGTGAATTTTGAATTGCTGAGGTAAAGCGTATTCATGCGGTTTGCCTCTGGATAGACGGGCGCAATCTTCACATAATACACCACCGCCATAATCATTGTCATGGCAATGGCCAGCCCCGTACCCACAATGTAGAGCATGCTGAACAGTTTATTCTGCTTCAACAGCTCCCAGGCTTGTTTCAAGTAAACCTTTATCATTTTAGCTTCAACTTATTCTTGTTCTTATAGTTACTCATATCGCTCACCACCACTTCATCACCCGGTTGCAAGCCACTGACCACTTCTACAAACTCAAAGTTGGAATCGCCCAGCTGCACCTTGCGCTTTACAATTTCCTTGTCGGAATTGCGTACAAAAAGTTCATACTCCCCACGTCCCACATAATAGCTGGCATTGGCTATGCGCATCACGTCTTCCTTCACTGCATTCATCACATAGACGTCGGTTTTCAGACCGGAACGCAGTCGGCGGTTGTTGTCCTCATTCAACTGCACGGTAAAGGAGATGACGCCATTCTTTGAAAGCGGAGTAACACTGCTTACGGAACCTTCCAGCTTTTCGCTGCCAATCTTCACAATGGCCTTGCCGCCGGCAGCCACACGGTCACCGTAAGTATCGGCAATCTCGCCTTCCACCTTGAAGTGACTCAAGTCGGAGATGACGGCAATCTGTGAGCCTTCGGGAACCTGGGCACCAATCTGATTGTTGATATAAGTAAGGATGGCCTTCCGGGGCGAACGCACCTGCGCATCGTCGAGCGTACGTTTGGTTTCGGCCAGTGTCTTCTGGAACATGCTGAAATCCAGTTCCTGCACTTGGTATTCTGCAGCCAGCACTTCCTTCTCGTTGGCATACTGCTGCTGTAATTGCTCGTATTCCAGTTGTGCTACGTTGTAGCTCAGTTCGGCTTGGCGCACTTTGTCGGTGGTGCCGGAACCGAGGCTATCGAGGTACTGCTCGTTACGCAGTTCCACCTTCATGCGGTCCAGCTTCATGGCGGAGACTTTGATTTTCATCTGAAGGTCGGTCAGTTTGGTCTGGTTGTCAAGTTTCAGCTGTTTCAGCTTGTAGCTGCGCATCTGCTCTTCATCCAGCATCTTTTTGTAGTCGGTTTCGGCACTCTGTAAGTCCAGTTTCAGGATAGGGGTACCGACATCCACACTATCACCACCTTTTCTGTACACTTCCAAAATGCGGGTATTAATAGGTGAATTTATAATTTCCTCGAATGCAGGAACCACTTTTCCGGAGGCACTGACACTGACTTCAATCGTACCCTTGCCTACTTTGGAGAATACAAGGTCTTTCTCCTTCACTCCCGTACGCATCAATGAAATGAGTACACTGACCACTACGATACCTGCCACGCCGATAGCACCGTAGCGGATGATTTTCTTATTGCGTTCTTTATTACGCACTTCTTTCGGAATTTCTCTATCCATATCTTTTAATTTTATTGTTTGCGAACATAACGCTTAATATATACTAAATCCATGCCAAAATCATAACCCCCTGAAAGTAAGCGAAAAGACAAAAAAGAAGGGTGTCCGTTTTCGGACACCCTGTACATTTTCGGATAGCTTCTTTATCTTAATCTCAAGCGGTCTCCCACCTCGGGCACGTATTCCGCATCCTTGCGATTCATCTTATAAAGGTTCTTCAGACGAATACCGTACTTTTGGGAAATGGAGTGCATGGAATCGCCGTCCTTCACAATGTAGACAGTATGGGGTTTGGCAGCTTTCTTGCGCTTTTCTTTCAAGTAGATGATGTCTCCCACCTCCAGTGTATATTCTTTATGGAGGTCGTTGTATTTCACCAGTTTCTTCCAGCTGATGTCAAACTCCTTGCCCAACACCTGGAAGGTGTCTCCGTCGCGCGCCACGACATAAGCTATATCGTTGGCAATGTACACCTGATGCGGATTGGCCAGCCAAGGTTTCTTTTTCAGTTCCTTCTCCCAACTGCGGACATCGTGTTTGCTCATGCCACGGCTGTCGTACTTATACAGTTCATAGTCCTCAATAATGGTTATCAGGCGGTTGGCATACGACGGGTCGGTAGCATAGCCGGCCTTCTTCAAGCCGCGCGCCCAACCCTTATAGTCCGTAATCTTCAGTTTGAAAAGAAAAGCATAACGTGCTCCCCGTTTCAGGAAATCGGAATGGTCTTCATAAGAGTCTTTCGGATTGCGATAAGCGCGGAAACATTCATTGCGGGCATCGTCATCATGCCTCACCGTCCGTCCGCGCCAGTTGCCTCCACACTTGATGCCGAAGTGGTTGTTGCTCTTACGCGCCAGCTCGCTGTATCCGGCACCACTCTCCAACAGCCCTTGGGCCAGCGTGATGCTGGCAGGTATCTTATGACGTTGCATCTGCTCCACGGCAAGGGGAGCATACTGTTTGATATACTCATTGTAGCGGGCATTCCGGCGTTGTGCCTGCACTGTTGTAATGGAAATAAAAAGAAATGCTATGATAGCAGTCAGTCTGAAAATCCGTTTCATGCTTAAAATGTTGAGTTCTGCACAAAAGTCCGTAAAAGAATTGAAATAACCAATCTCTTTTCTATCTTTGTAACATTAATTACAATATAACCCTTTGCCTTATGAAAGAATTAAATATCGAAATCGCCGTCAAGATATACGACTATGAAGAACTGGATGCCGCCGACCGCGAACTGATGGATGCCGCCCGCGAGGCTACCAACCGCAGCTATGCCCCTTACTCCCACTTCTCGGTAGGAGCTGCGGCCAGACTGGCAAACGGTATTGTAGTGACCGGCACCAACCAGGAAAACGCCGCCTATCCTTCCGGGCTGTGTGCAGAACGTACCACCCTATTCTATGCCAACTCCCAACATCCCGACCAGGCGGTAACCACCCTCGCCATTGCCGCACGCAACGAGCACAACGAATTCCTGGAGTCTCCCATCCCTCCCTGCGGCGCCTGCCGGCAAGTGATGCTCGAAACGGAGAAGCGCTTCAAGCATCCCATGAGGGTGTTGCTATATGGCAAAAAGGGAATCTACGAGCTGAAGAATGTGGGAGAATTACTGCCACTCTCGTTCGATGCTTCGGCCATGAAGTAACAGTACCAATAAAGTATTAACATCGTGTCTGCAGGAAGTTAATTTCTTGCAAACACGATATTAACTTCTTGACGACACGATATTAATATCGCAAAAAACCTTTGTTATTCAGTGGAAATCATTACCTTTGCACCCACTAACCAATTAATTCCACCGATGAGAATATCCGACTAAAGACAACACGTTTCGGTAAACATCACTATCAACATGCTTTTTCAGACTGAACGCTGAGCATCACCTATATAGATGTTTAGCCAATGCTGTGTTTGTCCGTACCCCTCCCCTTCGAGAATTTCAATTTCGGGGAATGCTTGCATCTCCCCTATCATTCTTACTTCTAAAAACACAGTAGAAACTTATGAGCTTTATCATTAAAGACCTTAGCTATATCCATGCAGATAAGGAAATCTTGTTTTCACACCTCCACTTGAGTATCAACTCCGAAGATAAAATAGCCCTGACCGGAAATAACGGTTGCGGCAAGTCTACCCTCATGCGCATTTTGGCAGGAGACTTGTCACCAAGTTCGGGAACGGTGCTACGCCCCGAACATCTGTACTACGTGCCCCAGCACTTCGGACAATACGACCGGCAGACAATAGCACAAGCTTTGGGAATCAGCCACAAGCTATCTGCCCTGCATGCCATCCTAAGCGGTGACGCTACCGAAAAGCACTTCAATACGCTCAATGATGACTGGAACGTGGAAGAACGCGCCCAGGCTTCTCTCGACAGCTGGGGACTGGACGGTATCACACTCTCCCGTCCGATGGAAGGACTTAGCGGCGGCGAAAAGACCCGCATCTTCCTGGCAGGCATGGAGTTGCACAACCCAACAGCCATCCTGCTGGACGAACCGACCAACTATCTGGACGCGGATGGACGGGAACGTCTGTATAACTTGATACGACGGACATCGGCTACCGTGCTCGTCATCAGTCACGACCGCACGCTACTGAATCAGTTGCCTGCCATCTGCGAACTCTCCTCCCAGGGATTGACGTATTACAGCGGAAACTACGACTTCTACAAAAAACAGAAGACCCTGCAACAAAACGCCCTCACCCAACAACTAGAAGAGAAGCAGAAAGCCCTGCGCCTTGTACGCAAAGTGGCACGCGAAGTAGAAGAACGGAAGGCCAAACAGAATGTGCGGGGAGAAAAAAACTCCATTAAAAAGGGGATTCCCCGCATCATGATGGGAGCACTGAAAAACAATGCGGAAAACAGCAGTAGCAGACTCAGCAGCATACATGCGGAGAAAGCGGAAAAGCTGCAGACGGAAATGGCAGGCATCAAAAGTTTACTGTCGCAGACGGACAAGCTGAAAACAGACTTCAACACCTCCCATCTGCATACGGGCAAGATTCTGATTACGGCAAGGAACGTCAACTTCCATTATCCCGACCATACAGCCTCCCCCGCAGAAACACCCCACACGGAGACGGCTGCAAAGAGTCTCTGGGCTTCTCCCCTCACCTTCCAGCTAAGAAGCGGCGACCGCCTCAGCCTGAAAGGAAAAAACGGCAGTGGAAAAACAACCCTGCTGAAACTCATCATGGGCGAATTGCACCCCACCGACGGAGTGATGGAGCGTGCCGGCTTCACCTCCGTCTATCTGGACCAAGAATACTCCCTCGTCCGTAATGAGCGCAGCGTACTCCAACAAGCAGAAGCTTTCAACCACCGCCACCTGCCGGAACATGAAGTGAAAACCATCCTCAACCGTTACCTCTTTCCCCGCGACGTGTGGAACAAGCCGTGCGGCAAACTGAGTGGCGGCGAAAAGATGCGCCTCTCCTTCTGCTGCCTGATGATTGCCGACAATACCCCGGATATGTTCATTCTGGACGAACCCACCAACAATCTGGACATCGAGAGTATAGAAATAATAACGGCAACGATACGCGACTACGCCGGCACCGTAATTGCCATCAGCCACGACCGGGAGTTTCTGAAAGACACCGGCATCGAACGGGAGATACTTTTGGAATGAATCAGTAATTTAGGTAACAACAACCGTAATTTGTATACTGCCATTCTCATAAAACCTGCCTATTTTTGCAGCACGTAATCATTTACTAACTAACGAACAACGAATATGAGCAAAAAAGTATTAATCCTCTCCTCCAGTCCCCGCAGGAATGGAAACTCCGACCTCTTGTGCAACGAATTCATGCGCGGTGCCGCAGAAGCCGGACATCAAGTAGAAAAGATTTTCCTGAAAGACAAGCACATCAACTACTGCACGGGATGTAGCGTATGCAGCATGTACGGCAAACCCTGCCCACAAAAGGACGATGCCGCCGAAGTGGTGGAAAAGATGATTGCCGCCGACGTCATCGTCATGGCAACCCCCGTCTACTTCTACACCATGAGCGCGCAGATGAAGACACTGATTGACCGTTGTTGCGCACGCTACCTTGAAATAAAGGACAAGGAGTTCTACTTCATCATCGCCGCCGCCGAAGAAAGTGTCCCCATGATGGAGCGTACCATCGATGGTTTCCGTGGCTTCCTCGACTGCCTGGAAGAGCCCAAAGAATGCGGCACCATTTATGGCGTGGGTGCCTGGAAGGTGGGCGAGATAAACGACAAGCCTTCCATGCACGAAGCCTACGAGATGGGAAAAAAGGTATAAAGAACGAATACTAACCGCTATACAATACATTTATGCTACGTACCATCAGACTGACCCTTGCCGTCATCTTCTTCGCACTCATCACGCTGTTGTTCCTCGACTTCACGGGAACACTGCATGCCTGGTTCGGATGGATGGCGAAAATACAATTCCTGCCGGCCGTGCTGGCACTGAACATCGGTGTAGTGCTGTTTCTTGCAGTGCTGACCTTGGTATTCGGACGCATCTACTGCTCCGTCATCTGCCCGTTGGGAGTATTCCAGGACATTGTTTCCTGGCTCTCCGCCAAACGGAAGAAGAACCGTTTCCGCTACTCGCCTGCACTGAAATGGCTACGCTATGGTGTGCTGGGAGTATTCGTACTTGCCATTATCGGCGGACTGAACTCTTTTGTCGTGCTGCTGGCCCCTTACAGCTCATACGGGCGCATCGTTTCCAGCCTTTTCTCCCCACTCTACCAGTGGGCAAACAACGGACTGGCCTACCTGGCCGAACGTGCTGACAGCTATGCCTTCTATGAAACGGATGTATGGATGAAGAGTCTCCCTACCCTGCTGATTGCCACGGTCACTCTGGTGGTCCTCATCGTGCTGGCATGGCGAGGTGGACGTACCTATTGCAACACCATCTGTCCGGTAGGTACAGTGCTTGGCTTCCTCTCGAAGTATTCCTTGCTGAAACCGGTGATTGACACAAAGAAGTGCAACAGTTGCGGACTTTGTGCCCGCAACTGCAAGGCATCGTGCATCAACATCAAGGCACACGAAATAGATTACAGTCGTTGCGTGGCATGTATGGACTGTATCAACAAGTGCAGGAAAGGTGCCATCACTTACACACGCCGCAAGCCGGCCTCCGCTGCTGTCTCCCAGGAAACCTCCGTGGCACCGGAGCAGGTAAACGACGCCCGCCGCGCATTTCTCTCTACAACTGCCGTGTTTGCTGCTACGGCAGCCCTCAAGGCGCAGGAGAAGAAAGTGGACGGTGGACTGGCTGTCATCGAGGACAAAAAAATCCCCGAGCGCGCCACTCCCATCACTCCTCCGGGCTCACTGAGCGCCCGCCACTTTGCACAACACTGCACAGCCTGCCAGCTCTGCGTATCGGTATGCCCCAACCAAGTGCTCCGTCCTTCTTCGGACTTGACAAAACTGATGCAGCCGGAAATGTCCTACGAACGCGGTTACTGCCGCCCCGAATGCGCCAAGTGTGCGGAGGTGTGTCCTACCGATGCCATCCATCTGACAAGCCTCGCCGAGAAATCGGCCGTCCAAATCGGTCATGCCGTATGGATTAAGGAGAATTGCATCTGCATCACAGACAAGATGGAATGCGGGAACTGTGCCCGCCATTGTCCGGCCGGTGCCATACAGATGGTTCCTTCAGACCCGGAAGACGAAGCCTCCATCAAGATACCGGTAGTCAACGCCGAACGCTGTATCGGATGCGGAGCATGCGAGAACCTTTGTCCGTCGCGTCCGTTCAGTGCCATTTATGTGGAAGGCCATGTGATGCACAGAACTGTCTGAAGCAGCTTTATCACCCTAATATCCATTTATAATTTCAGTCCTATCACAATGAAAGAAGACAATAAGAACAAGATAAACCGCCGCGATTTCTTCAAACTCGCCGGTGCAGGAACGCTTGCCTCGGCAGCAGCCCTATACGGCTGTTCGGGCAACAAGAACAACGGGGAAAGCGAATCGGCCGCACTGGGCGAGATACCAACCGGCAAGATGACCTATCGTACCAACCCCAACACGGGCGACCGGGTTTCTCTGCTGGGATACGGATGCATGCGATGGCCCACCCGGAAACGCGCCGATGGGAATGGAGACGAAATAGACCAGGAAGCCGTGAACGACCTGATAGACTATGCCATTGCTCACGGAGTGAACTATTTCGACACCTCTCCCGCCTATGTGCAAGGTCTGTCGGAGCGCGCCACAGGCATTGCCTTAAAACGCCATCCACGGGAGAAATTCTTCCTTGCCACAAAGCTGTCCAACTTCAGTCCCAGCACGCACAGCCGCGAAGAGTCCCTTGCCATGTATCACCGCTCCTTCCGCGACCTGCAAGTGGACTACATCGACTACCTCCTGCTGCACGGCATCGGCATGGGCGGCATGGAAGCCCTCCGTTCCCGCTATCTGGACAACGGCATGCTGGACTTCCTGCTGAAAGAGCGCGAAGTCGGACGCATCCGCAACCTCGGATTCTCCTATCATGGAGACATCGAAGTCTTTGACTACCTGCTCTCCCGCCACGACGAACTGAAATGGGACTTCGTACAAATCCAACTGAACTACGTGGACTGGCGACATGCCAAAGAAGTGAATACCCGCAACACGGATGCCGAATACCTATATGCCGAGCTGGTGAAGCGCAACATTCCCGCCGTTATCATGGAGCCGCTGCTGGGCGGACGCCTATCCCGCCTGAACGACCACTTGATGGCACGTCTGAAACAACGCCGCCCGCAAGAGAGCGTGGCTTCCTGGGCCTTCCGATTTGCAGGTACTTTCCCCGATGTGCTGACCGTACTGAGCGGAATGACGTACATGGAGCATCTGCAAGACAACCTGCGTACCTTCTCCCCGCTTGTTCCATGTACGGAAGAGGAGTTTACCCTACTGGAAGATACCGCCCAGCGAATGCTGCAATACCCCACCGTGCCGTGCAACGACTGCAAATACTGTATGCCGTGCCCCTATGGGCTGGATATTCCAGCCATCCTGCTGCACTACAACCGCTGCATCAACGAGGGCAACGTGCCGCAGAACAGCCAAGACGAGAATTACCGCGAGGCACGCCGCGCCTTCCTGATAGGCTATGACCGCAGTGTTCCCCGTCTCCGCCAAGCCAACCGTTGCACCGGTTGCGGCCAATGCAACCCGCACTGTCCGCAAGGCATCGACATCCCGGCGAAACTGCAGGAAATAGACCGGTTTGTGGAAGCACTGAAGCAGGAAACCCTTTAACGGAGTTATCTTCCACATCCGTTTTCATTTCGAGGATTACCAATCATATACAGATTCTTCTTTTTGTATAACTTTGCAGAAAGAACCATAGATAAACGATGAATAAAAAGATTTTAACGGCTATTTTAATAAGTATTGCCCTGCCAGGGGGCATGCTGTCCGCACCTGCCGACAGCCTCCGGCTGAAAAGCTACAAGCTTGATGAAGTCGTGGTGACCGGGACAAGAAATGAAACAGACATCCGCCACCTGCCAATGACCATCTCCGTAGTGGGCCGCCAGCAACTGGAACAGACCTACCAGCCCTCCATCCTGCCTGCACTGACCGAGCAGGTGCCCGGACTTTTCACCACAAGCCGCGGCATCATGGGCTACGGCGTATCCACGGGAGCCGCAGGAGGCATGAGCCTGCGCGGCATAGGCGCCGGGGTGAATGCCGCCGGAGGACCTACAACCAGCCTGCTGGTGCTGATAGACGGACACCCGCAATACATGGGCTTGATGGGGCATCCCATCGCCGACGCCTACCAGAGCATGATGGCCGAACGGGTGGAAGTGCTGCGCGGTCCCGCCTCCGTCCTCTACGGGTCCAATGCAATGGGCGGGGTTATCAACATCGTCACCCGCAAGATGCAGGAGGACGGGGTGAAAACCAATGCGCAGATAGGATACGGTTCCTACAATACCCTGCAGACGGAAGTCTCCAACCGCGTGAGGAAAGGGCGTTTCAGCAGCGTGGTGACCGGCTCGTACAACCGTACCGACGGACACCGTGACGACATGGAGTTTGAGCAGTATGGCGGCTATGCCAAACTGGGATACGACTTCAGCGACACCTGGAAGCTGTGGGGCGACGTGAACATCACCCGCTTCAACGCCTCCAATCCCGGCGAAGCCGACAATCCGTATATAGACAACGACTCGCGCATCACACGCGGCATGACCTCCTTCGCACTGGAAAATCGTTACGACCGCACTTCCGGCGCCGTGAGCTTCTTCTACAACTGGGGCCGGCACAGGATTAATGACGGCTACCATCCCGGAGGAGAGCCCCAGAAGTCGCACTTCAACTCCAAGGACCGGATGCTGGGCATATCGTGGTATCAAAGCGCCACGCTCTTCACCGGCAACCGCCTGACCGTAGGTTTCGATTACCAGCACTTCGGCGGAGAGTCCTGGAACAAGGTTGTCGCCATCGACGAGGCAAAACCCGGACAGCAGATTGGTGACCGCATCCCCGGCGTGGACAAGCAGATGGATGAATTTGCAGGCTATGTGGATTTCAAGCAGGACATCAACAGCTGGCTTTCACTGGACGCCGGTGTCCGCATAGACCACCATTCGCACGTAGGCACGGAATGGATTCCCCAAGGGGGACTGGCTTTCCATCTGCCCCGGCAGGCGGAACTGAAAGCAATGGTGAGCAAAGGATTCCGTAACCCCACCATCCGGGAGATGTACATGTTCCCTCCACAGAACCCCGATTTGAAAGCGGAGAGCCTAATGAACTATGAACTCTCCTTTACGGGGCAGCTTTTGGGAGGGGCCATGTCCTATGGGGTGAACCTCTACTACATCAACGGGGACAACATCATCATGACGGACCCTGCCCTGCGCAAGAACGTCAACTCCGGCGAGATAGAGAACTGGGGTGTGGAAACCAACCTCGGATACCGCATCAACCGCCACTGGCAGATGAATGCCAATTATAGCTGGCTGCACATGGAGAATCCGGTACTGGCGGCTCCCGAGCACAAACTCTATGCCGGTGCGGACTTTACGCAAGGACGTTGGAGTCTGTCTACCGGTATACAATACGTGAAGGGGCTTCATACCTCAGTCACCCCGGGCAAGGAGAAGCAGGAAAGCTTCGTACTCTGGAACCTGCGTGCCAACTACCGTCTGTGCAGTTTTGCCGACGTCTTTGTCAAGGGCGAAAACCTGCTGGCGCAACGCTATGAAATCAATGCAGGCTTCCCCATGCCGAAAGCCACGGTGATGGGAGGCGTAAATATCAACTTTTAATACTGTTGCGAAGGAGTATATTCTACTCGATAGATATGGTCGAAGAATGGTGCCCACTCATTGTCCGTGATGCCAATCTGCAGACCGTAGAAGTGTGTACCGGCTTCCCGACAACGGCGAATCTCCTCCATAAAGACAGGTGAAGAATGAGGAATCTTGAAGTCGCTGACCCAAAGCACATCGGCATTCATATACTCCTTGCCTTCTTTGAGCAGGCGGAACGTGGCTTCCAGCATGCGGGTGGCATCTGTATCCCCGCAAGCTGTCTTTGAGAAAAATTCGAGCAGCCTTGCCCGCTCTTTCCTTACATCAATCGGATGAATGGAGACGGAAAAGGCTATCAGAAAGCAGTTCCGCCGTTGACGGTCGGCTATCTCCAGGAGCTTTATCAGCAGGGAGTGGGCAATCTTCTCCGGCTTGCCAGCCATGCTTCCCGAGGTGTCTAGACAGACAATCATCGGACCTTTGGGACGGGCAGGCTTGGTTTCGATGCGCCGGGCAGGCTGCATGATTTCCGATTTATAACGGAAGGTCTGGAGCTTGCGAGTAAGGTATTTGTAGACGAACAAATCTTCCAGTTCACTGTCAGCGGAATGGGCAAGCTCAATGGGAAGCAGGGTATTGAGGTCGTTGCCGGTACTGATGCCCAGGATGTCACATTTGGAGGAGTGCTCCATTTTGTAGACGTTTCCCTCGGCAACGCGGATTTGCTCACGTCCTTCGTCGTCTGCCATACGCCCCATCTTGCGGGCCACTTTCACTATCTCGGGGCAAGAGCGCTGGATGCGCACGATTTTCCGTATACGCTCAAAGTCGACAGTATTCCACAAGCCGCTCATCATGCCCCAGGTCTGGAAGAATTCGTCCTTATCCACCCGGTTCTGGCGGATGTACTCGGGGATGTCTTTCAGATTGGAACGGAGCCTGCGCTCGAGGGCATCTTTGCGGAAAACGATTTCTTTCTCCTTTTCCTGATGCATCTTCTGTTGGAAGGCGTCTTCCCAGTCATCCACCATTTTCTCCCAGACTTCATCGTCTGCATATCCTCCTTCGGCACCGAAGTGGCTGCGGTAGAAGCGTGAATCGAAGCCGTATTCCCGGTATTTGTCGGAAATCTGCTGAAGTAACGCTTGCCAGCCGTCTTTCCGCTTTGCCATAGACCATTCCAGCACGAGCTTCATCCCGGTCCGTTCCGACTGGCTTTTCCGGAGGTTATACCTCTCCTTCTCCAAGTTCAATTGGATGAACTGAATCATGGTGTCGTAAAAGATACGTGCACAGACCTCATCGCCCAGCACCTGCACCTTGACCATGGAGTCGTTCATCACAGAAAGCAGATAGGCATACAAGGGCTCGGTATCCGTCTCAGCACACTCTCCGGTGGCTACAAAACGGTCCAGTGCCTGCACATAGAAGGCGGTGTCATATCGGGTGGCGGTGGTGTTCATCTTCTTCTTGGTTACTGGAGGATTATTCGTCTCCATATCTCAGTTTGCGCATGTCCACACGCGCCCAGGCTATCTCCTTGCGGACGATGGAGACGTATTGAGCTACGCTCTTTTTATCCTCTTCGGAGACGAAAAGGTTGTCGGACAAATCTCTTACCAGCCGGTCTATGCTGGTGGCGGCGGTATCCAGTTCCGTCTCGTAATCACAGTCGGTGACGGAGAGGTTTCCCAGCCAGAGTTGTTGCTCCTCGCCCCGTTGCAGACGCCGCATGGGGAAGCACACACCGTTGATGTAGAGATGCTTGTCGTCGCGGTAGAGGGTGACGCGTTCGGTGCCTTCCTCTTTCATGGCACTGGTGTCGGCAAAGGCACGGATGATTGTACGCTTGGGATTGAGGGGGTCGGCATACATTACACCCAAGGTGGGGGCATCTTTGGTGCTATACTCCTTCAGATTTTTGTAGTCCACGATAAAGATGTAGGTGTTGCCCGTACCATGTTTCTCCACCTGGTAGTAGAAATGTTCCGTTATCAGCAGGTCATCGTCCCTACGGTCGCCGGCAAGGCGGGCTTTGTCGAGGGCTTCGCGCACACGGCTGACTTTCAAATCGGATTTCAGCGAGGAGGCGATACCGGCAATCTGTTTTGTGTGGGACACGAATAAGGCACGGATAACGATGTCACGGATGGCAACGCTCTCATCAGGCTCACTCCATAGGCAGTGGTAGACGGGAAGCAGGTCGGTCATGGAGACTTCCGTGCGGCCGTGGACGAAGGCGGAGGTCTTGAGCAGCTTCACGATGTTCTTCCAGCGGCGGTCGCTGACGTAGACATTGCGGCGCAGGTCGGAGTCTTGCATCTCTACGCTTGTCAGTCCGTGGCGAATGGCTGTGATGCAGGAAAGAACATCGAGAGGCAAGGTTACGCGGCGTATCTCAGCTTGCCATTCGGCATACTCGCGGTCGGAGATTTGCCATTCGCAAGCAGTCGTTTCCGGATGGTCGGCAGAATCGTCCAGCAGCATTTTGTAGAAAGATTCTTCCTGCTTGACGCAGGTGCAGAGAATACGGATAAGGAAACGGTCCCATAGGGCTTCTAGTCCCTCGCCTTGAGCGGGCAGTTCGTTGCTGGCGGCTACGAGCAGTTTGAGGGGGAGATGCAGTTCCTTGTCGCCGTTGCGGAAAAGTTTCTCGTTGATGACGGTTAGCAGAGTGTTCTGTATGGCAGGGCCTGCTTTCCATATTTCGTCCAGAAACACGACATCGGCTGTGGGCAGATAGCCGTCGATGGCACGTTCGTACTTATCGGATTCTTTCAGCCGGCTGATGCTGACGGGACCGAATATCTCGTCGGGTGTAGAGAATCGGGACATCAGGTATTCGAAGGCACGGGCATCTGTAAAAGCAGACTTTAGCCGCCTGGCTACCATTGACTTGGCTACTCCCGGAGGCCCCAGGAGCAGGATGCTCTCACCTGCCAGGGCTGCCAGCAGGGAGAGGTTTATTTCGGTTTCTTTTTCGTATACTCCCCGGTTCATTTCGGAAAGGAGGAGGCGGATGCGTTGGATCATTTCCACAATATGATTTATTTATAGTCAGTACTCATGTATAAAGAAAAGTGTGTAAAGATACCAAATAGTAGCGAAATCAGAGAGATTCTTATTAAGATTCACTATCTTTGGAAAACAAATACACACAGACACGCACACACACGTTGTGATTTGCTTTCATTTGCTTATCTTTGAACCATTGGAAACAGCAAGCCGTCCGCATCGTACAGTCTCACGGCAGTTGTGATTTGCTTTCATTTTAGTATCTTTGAACCATTGGAAACAGCAATCACATTACTCATCACTGTCCTATTTTTGTTGTGATTTGCTTTCATTTTAGTATCTTTGAACCATTGGAAACAGCTTTATCCGTTCCATAACCTACTCGTTTTCTGTTGTGATTTGCTTTCATTTTAGTATCTTTGAACCATTGGAAACAGCCCGGGTAAAGCCTACCATGTACTTGTACGTGTTGTGATTTGCTTTCATTTTAGTATCTTTGAACCATTGGAAACAGCTTTCCTTCTCCTTTCGGATCAGTTCATTAGTTGTGATTTGCTTTCATTTTAGTATCTTTGAACCATTGGAAACAGCCCTAAAGACTATAATAAAATCCTTTCAGTAGTTGTGATTTGCTTTCATTTTAGTATCTTTGAACCATTGGAAACAGCTCCCTATGACGCAGTATTTGTCAGTGCAGGTTGTGATTTGCTTTCATTTTAGTATCTTTGAACCATTGGAAACAGCTGATTACAAGTAACAATCTAATATTCAAACGATTACACATAGTATTAGAATATAAAAAAAGAATGCTGCTTCTAAAAAAATCCCGCCATTGCGCGGGATTTTTTTAGAATAATTCTAATTGTTGTCCAGGCGTATTCACATCCACAGTCTTTTTCCCATAAAAAAGTGCTATATTTCCAAATTGCTTGTCCGTAATGCACATAATTCCGACACTTCCATAGTCCGGTAAGAAAGATTTAACTCTTTTTATATGTACCTCCGCATTCTCACAACTCGCACAATGACGAACATATATAGAGAACTGGAACATCGTAAATCCATCCTTTTGCAGATTTTTTCTAAATTCCGCATACGCCTTTTTATCCTTCTTGGTTTCGGTAGGCAAATCAAACAACACTAATACCCACATAATGCGATATTCACTAAACCGGTCCATCACATCTCTGGATAGGATATTTTACGCAACTCACCACTGAAACATTTATACAGAGAAGCCGTAGTCTGCCCAACAGCTACCATCAACGGACTACGTTTTCCCGAAATAACAGTCTCTAATGTAGGAATTGTCAGTAACCTCGCTTTCAATTCTCTCGTCAATTCAACACAATTCGGTTCTGCTTCCTTGAATATATCATATACCAACCTATCCACATAAGGGCGATAAGGTTCCATTATATCATCTGCCAGACAATAAGCATTATAACGATTATGATGATGTATTCCCAAAGTAGGTAGAAGCCCACTTGTCACCAAAGCACGAGCAACAACTGCCCTCAAAATAGCATACCCATAATTTAACAAATTATTAGGAGGAATACCTTCTCTATCCCTTGTAAAGCCTTCTATTTTAAACAAATTCTTCCAATAATAAGCAGCTGCACGAGCCTCCAAATTATCAGAATCTCCACTCTTTACATCTGCAGCCCACACCTTCATACACTTTATTTCTTCTCCAGCACATTCATGCAATACTACCGTCTGATTCTCTATTTTGGCTTTTATTGTTTGCTGCCAAAGTTGTTTCATCAATGGTAGAGACGCACCAAGTTGATGACGAAACCTTTCATTTTGTGTAGTATTCCCATACAAAGGAAGCATTAAACCAACCGGCATACTTTTAGAATCGCAGGTTATGACTGCACAATTATTCTCAAGCAAAGCTTCCAATACTCCCGAAGTAATGGTTATCTGCTTATTGTCCAACACCACTACTCCAATATCTTCTATTGGCTTAGTCACTTCGGACATTCGTTTGAACCCTTCGGGTAAAGCACTGTTCTTCACCACCTCCGGCAATTTAATCACCAACTGGGCATTTTTTAAAGACAAATAGACCGGATTCCCAAAATAAAGTGTTTTCTTAATCATAGCATATAGACTTTACAAGTTATTCATTCATCATTTTCAAGAAAAGGAAGCTCTAAAGTATCATTCTGTTTATCAGAATCCAACAGAAAATTTTCAGGAGAAACAACACTTCTACCCAACTCTTTTTCAGCTTGTTCACGTGCTACTCCGGCTACATTTCCTCCACGTTGTGCTACTTGCTTACTTTTAGTAAATGTATCTGGTTTTTCTTTCTGAGAAATTTCCGTTGTGACACGTTCTCCAAGCATTGTAAATATCAACTCCAAATCAGACATGTGGTCACGAAGATTCTGATTTTTCTTCGTCAGCCCCTTATATATTTTATAATCCGAAGGAGTCAATCCAAACGTTGCTCTAGATATTTCTGCCGTAAGAATGGCATAATCACTTTTTTCCGTGATTCCCCTTTCTTTCCATTCATCCGTCAAATTCTGACGAATGGCGATTCCTCTCAAACGTTTGTCAATCCAATCTTTTGGATAACCTTTTTGCTCATATAGTTCTTTCATGCGCTCTTGAGCCAATTCCGGATTTTCTATTTCCTGTACACGCTCATAACCTACTTGTGCTAACCAAAGCTTGAAAGGTTCAGCTTTAGGAGAAGGAATAGATTGAATGATACGGAATAAAGCCTGCACATTTGCCGCCAACGTTTTTCGTTTTTTTCCTGTATCTGTCACCATTTCTACCTGGGGACAAGTTGTCCCCAGGTAAGTAGCCAGTTCTTCATCCCGTTTTCGCATCTTCTTCAGATAATCCGTAGGATTCACACTATCAGTCAATACACCAACTACATCTACAACAGAGAAATACCATTGCTGTTCTTCCTCGTTCCATACGGAACGGATCTTTTTCTCTTGAAACAACTTTATATTATTCATTTACTCTATACTTAACTTCTATAATACGGCCTAACCTATCAACTTTTACTGGAATACAAATATTCTTTATCATTTCACCATCCCATGATTTTTCTGCTTTATTATTAGAACCTAATTCTTTAGTGGAAATAATAGCATTTGATATACTTTGAGGTATAAAAAAGCATTGATTACCAGAAGATGAAACCATCTTATAAATCCTCCCCCTATCTATCGGTTCATTTATCCTACCAAAATCCCGCTCTTCTTCGGTTGGCAGATATACCAAATCATTAGGAGACAGCCAAAACAATAATTTATCTCCCTTTTCATTTCTGTCCGGTACAGGAACAAGCCCTTGTTTCTCACGCTCTATAACCCAATTTAAAGGAATAGTCTCATACGTTCTGTTTCCATCTTCTGTTATGTAAATAGCAAAGAACAAGTTAGTACCTTTAGCAGCTTCCACCCATTTGGCACCTTTATTGCCAAGTACACCGACTTTAAATTTATTTCCACGCGGTTCATACACCCTCACCTTATATATAGGCTGATGTCCTTTACCATCATTCAGTTGTAAAAGATTACGGTTCATTTCTTCTATACCTTCTGCAGAAAAAGCCAACTCCGCCTTTCCTTCTTTTGATTTCAGATGATTCAGGAGTATTTTCTGTATGCCAGTATCCGTCACCGATGCTATCTTCTTCTCATTGAAAGTTGAGTCCAATGATTTACGTACTGCAACTAAAGGTTCAGTAGTATTTTCCGTAAAATAATAAACAGCGACTTTGGCTATATCCAGCTCTTTCCACAAGAAAGCATTCTCTTTGAAATATTTTTCAATTTTCTTCTTATCATACTTATATGATAACAATTCAAGAACCTTATTTTTTACTCTTTTGTTAACAATCATAGAAGGAGTATCCAAAGCGACAGATAGGCGTACCACCTTTACCTTTCTTAAATTTACCGCTCCAAAAACCGTATCTTTGTGCATCGGTTTACGGATAGCCCAACTATCACCGATTTTCTGTTTCTCATAAACACGAGTCCCATTTGCATCAAAATGTTGATAGATATTGGTTGTTTTATTTATTATACGCAAATTCTGTTTCAAGCTAACTATTATCCCACTCAACGCTTCCCTTGCATCTTGCGTAAAAGTAGTCCATGGTTTCTTTATAATCCATCTATAATTACCATTACCATCCCCCCTACTCTTATCACACAACAGTCTCTGCAAATCATAACGGGAAATTTTCGCATTCCGGCTTGCAGACTCATTATTCAGATAGTTTACATGATTCCGTGTAGCACAAGCTATTACTATTGCATCCATAGCATGATGCCGATGGTCTATACGCTTCTTACTGAATCCTTTCTGATATTCAAGGGGCACTGCTGTTTGAAAAACTTTTTTTCCGTCTTTATTCTCCCAATGTCCAAAACACTGGGTTTCGGTCAAAGCATTTAAACGTTCAAAACGAGGACTTACAATACTATTCCAGACGTCATTCATGCCCCAATCCTTTTTCAGCCTGTCCGTCACGCTTCCTGTACAAACTAATATGTTTTTTGAAACAGCCTCCGGTTCATATTCACCGCTATCATTCTTTTCACGAACGATATTCGACAAAAGTCCTTTGACAACCTTACTGATATACCGGCTATCGTTTAATTGGCGTTCAATAAATTGCTCGGGAATATCATCCATCAACAATTTCTTCATTTTTATGCCCGATTTTGCATATTGTTCTTTTACAAAACGTTCGTAACTATCCACAGAAAAGATTTCTACTGTCTTTCCAAAACCCACTTCCACTTTCTGTCCATGATGATTCTTGATAAACTCATATCCCAGTTGATTATCTTTCAACTTGTTCACAGCAGATTCACATATCACTTTGTTAGAGAATGAATCATCAAAATAGCGGGATTGAGGTATAACATGTTCTATCTCATACGCAGCAGTAAATAATTTAGCCAAAGGTATCAGCTCACCGGTATAAGGTGAACGATATTTCTGTTCCAGCCATAATTTATAACGCAAGAATTCTGATTTCGTCGGTAATTTACTGGTATTGAATTTTTTCAATATCACATCTATATCTTCCGGAATCTGTTCTTCCCCCTTTAAAACTGCATCCTCATAAATCCGCAATATTTCTTGTTGACTTGGTGAATAGGGACGGACATTCTCTACCCCATATTCCGGATTCACAAATTCAGCAAGCAATGCCTTTATACGTAAATTGGCATTTTCATTCTCCAGAATCTGAGTAGTCATTCTTTTTCGCTTGTCCGCAGGATTTTTCATCTCGCGCCCTAACTCAATACGGATTTCATCAATTTTCCCAACCTGTTTCCAAATATCCCTGACAACTCTCAATGTCTCGGTTATCACTTGTTCTACGATAGGATTTCGTAGTGAATGTTGCTTAAAAGCAGCCAGATAAGCATCAATATCAGCAGGGGTTTCCCATTTGGTTATTTCTTTATCTTCGGAATGACGATTATACACTACATAACAAGCCAACCACAACGGAAGCCTCTTAAAACAAGATATATCCGACAAGTTCATCGCCTTTTCTCTAACCTTGGCACCTATACTCTCATCACACTCACCTGCTATTATCCTTTCTATTCTTTCCTTGGTTGTACCATCAATCAACGACATATCCCAATACTTTCCGCACCTCATCAAAGGCAACAACTTCTTTATCGCCTTGGCAGAATAAGCGCCATATTCAGACTTGAAAGGAGGAAACTTCTTGAACACTTCCACAAAGGATTCATTCAATCCGTTCTTAACCGCAAAAGTCGCCAATGCTTTCTCTATTTCCTGCTTGTCACTTACAGAATATAAGATATGCCACAAGGCTGTTTCTTTTTCATCAGATAAAAAGTCAATACCAATACCGGCCTTTTCCAAACGGGAAAGAATCGCATGTCTCGTCTCATTACATGGGTAGAACTTATCCTCGACATAATTCCAACGATAATTATTTATTTCCTTTTTCAGTCCAAACGCAGGATATCTCAGAAAAGCTTTCTGATCTATTTCCTTTCGAGAGTTCAGCCAATCAAATAGAGCCACATAATCATCTTCTGTTTTCAAAAACTCCGTTGTCACATCCACATCCAAATGTAAAGTTCCATTTACTTCCCTTTCCTTTTGATATACCCGAATATTGGAAAGGAAATACCATAAACGGAATTCCTGAAAAAGAGGATGTGACTTGGCTATACACTTTAACGGAGCTGTTTTGATTTCACCTGTTTTGCGGTTTACATATTCATTTTCCTCATAAGGGCAATTAGCTATCAATGACTTTTTGGTTTTCAACGGCCTTTGATAAAACAAGACATCATCTATTAACAAATAGATAAAGTCCCGGTTAGCTATATTTCTCCGTTGCACTTCATTACCCGGATACAACGCTTCAATACACCTCATGTATAAATCTCTATCCTGCAATTCTGCATGAAAAGCACATTGCTTCTGCAAAATAAAGTTCAGTTCCTCCTTGTAAAACTTTCGTTCTACTGTTTTCACCAATTTTCCTATTATCTTTTGTTGTGGCTCCTGCAACAAAGCATCATATATATAACTCCCAATCGTTTTATGAGTACCGGTAATGTCCGCTTCGGTCCTTTTCTTTATTAACATCCAATCATCCTCTTTAGGCGCTCTGAAAGAACGCTTCACCTCACCATACTTATCAAGCTTTGGAGTACCGTCCGGATTTAAGTCAGTAGTGACAATAAACTCTTTTACCCGTCCTTCCCAGTCCAATGGGACATTACTGCTTCTACGATATACCCATCCATTCTCCAGATGTACATTATACCATATATCCCGGCCTTTCTTTTCATCAGTCGCTTCCACCGACAAGACTTTCAATGCATAAAATTCAACAGATTTTCCTGCATTGTCTTCCTCCTCTTCTCCTCTAAGCTGATAATAACCACGTTTCTGATTAAAGTTCAAAAGAATCCATGCCAGTTCTTCTTTACTTATCATTTCTGTCAAAGCTTTCTTACGGAGATAATAAACTGTCCAGTCATAAGGGATTTTTTTACCATCAAAAACCAATGAAGGTTGGTGTTTTGCAAAATCCGCCAACATTTCATTAAACGCTGTCTGAAATAAAAAAGAGTATTTTCCCCATCTATCCTTTACCCATGGCAATTTCGGTTCGCTGCCTGACAAGAATTTACCCGTATGCTTTTCAAAATCTATTCCTTTTAAATAGTGTTCCGGCAGGAAGCCAAGAATCTTCAAAACTTTATGCAACCGTTCACGGCGTAGTAATTGTCGCTCTCTCAATCGACGCACCCCTCTAAAACGGGTTCTTTCAGCTGTCTGTGATATAGAATTCCCTTTGTCAAAGTCTCCCAAGATAGCAGCATCCATCGGAATTATTCTACTGCCAGCCATTTCTATCCAAATTCTCTCGGTCTGTTCTTTAATTACAGAGTTTATTACAGCCCATCCTATACTATTGGTTCCCAAATCCAATCCAAGTATCGTTCTCATAGTATTATATTTTGAATATTTTCTTCAAAGGTATTTTTTTTTTCAATATAAGCATTGTATTTCCATATTTATTTTATACATTTGTCATACTAAAATGAAGCAAGTCACAATAAGGATTATTCCGTTGTGAAAACATTAGGTTCCCTCGTCCTTAACGGGGGATTTTTTATTTCCAAAAACTAATTATCATTCCCAATATCCCTCTTTTGCCGAAAACTAAAACTTTCCTCCCCAAACACTACTCTTCGTATCACAATATTTTATACCTTTGTTCACTAAGAAATAATCGTCCCATACCCATTTCTGTTTCGTCCGACAGCTGTCGGACGATAATTAAACAACTGTTGGACGATAATGCAACAGTTGTCGGACGATTAGTTTTTAGGAAGAAGAAAATTAATCCGCTTAGCGACAAAAATAATTCCCCGAAGCGACGAGAACTGTTTATCGCTATAAACAAAAATAAATATCTTATGAGCGCGTATTACGACCTTTACGAAACGCCTTCGCCCGACGGGAAAGAAGACAAGAAATCACTCCATGCACGTATCTGCCCGAAAAGGACTTATACCCAAAAGGAGTTTGTGGAACATATCGCAACTTTCCAACATCTGCCCAAGAATGTGATAGGAGCAGCATTGGATGCCTGCATTGACGAGTTGTGCGACCTCCTTGCCAACGGAAACATCGTGGAACTGGGAGAACTCGGCTTCTTCAGCACTTCACTGAAATGCTTGCGCGAGACCGACGATGAGAAAAAGAAAATCCGTTCCGAATCCGTCCAATTCCAAAACGTGCACCTGCGCATCAGCAGCACGTTCCGCAACAACATCAAGAAGAAAATGACGTTGGAACGTGTACACTCCACTACCAAGAAATCGAAAAAAGTAGTAGAGACCACCGAAGCAACAAGAAAAGCCGAACTGGAACTGTTCCTCAAGCAGAATGTATGCATCAACAAGAACGAATACATCCAATTGAGCGGACTAACCAGACATGCCGCCATAGACGAGCTGAACAAATTCATCCGGCAAGGGTTCCTGCGCCGCCGCGGAATGGGAAGGTCAACGGTCTATGTGCGGCAAGAAAAAGACACAGCAAACGAAATTTAGGGGGGGGGCGAACACAGAGACACAAAGACATAGAAATTAATGCTTTATCTCTTTGAAAAGAATCTCTGTGCCTTTGTATTTTCTTGTTCATCCCCCCAAATAATAAAACAACAAACAATGGAAAAATCAACAGAACCCCAACCCTGCACGCAGTGGTTCGTCTTCTTCAAAGACCAACTGCTGCTGAAAAAAGGATATACAGACAAAGGAGAAATAAAATACAGCGTACCCGTCAGTATAGAGCCTCCTCTGACACCGGAAGCCGGAAGTAATATACACGAAGTGTTCCCACCCAACGGCAAGCAAGTACGTGCATTTGCTTTGGAACAGCCCGTGGCCGAAACCGATGAATGGGTCATGATAGGCCTGCGCGCATCGTACGACTACATCTCGCCGGACGAGTACCGTTCTGCAGGAAAGGCCTTCCAGATACTCTATTGGGACGAGCACAGCCGCTTCTGCCCCGTGTGTGGCACCGCCATGGAGCACCAGACCCCCATCATGAAGAAGTGTCCCAACTGCGGCAATGAGATGTACCCTCCCGTTTCCACCGCCATCATTGTACTGATACGCAAAGGAGACGAAATCCTGCTGGTGCATGCCCGGAACTTCCGAGGAACCTTCTACGGACTGGTGGCAGGCTTCCTCGAAGCCGGCGAGACACTGGAAGAATGTGTGGAACGGGAAGTTTTTGAAGAAACGGGGCTGAAGGTAAAGAACATCACCTACTTCAGCAACCAGCCCTGGCCCTACCCCAGCGGATTGATGGTGGGTTTCATTGCCGACTACGAAAGCGGGGAGATAAAACTGCAGGAAGATGAGCTAACCGCTGCCGCCTTCTATTCCAAAGACAACCTGCCCGAAATTCCACGAAAGCTGAGTATCGCAAGAAGGCTGATAGACTGGTGGATGGAGAACAATTAAAAATTAAAGAATTAAAAAGAGGGGGGAAGAAATTTAAAAAAGCAAATTGCGGAAAACACACACTCACAAACGAACAACTACGAATGAAACGACTCTCATTCACATCAACCAATCGGTGTGTAACCGCAATCTGCATATACTAAACTTCCCTGCAAACGTTTTGTTCATCAACCATCGGGTTTAAGTCTTTATTTAAGTTTTCTTTCAACACAGAAGCAAAAGGAAGAGGCGCAGCCCTCACGGGTTACGCCTCTCCGAACACTATATACACATTTTTTCCTCTTTCCTATCAAATGCCGAGTGACTTGCGCACTGCCTCCACTTTCTTCTCAGCTTCGGCATCGGCGCTGGCATAGCATTTCGGACAACCCATCTCGCCCTTCACCTCGATATAGAACTTAATCTTCGGTTCCGTACCGGAAGGACGGACAGAAATCTTCGTGCCGTCTACAGTGAAATATTGAAGTACATTGGATGTCTCGGGCATATCCAGCTTGCTTACGTTGCCCTGGGCATCAGTCAGTTCCAGCGTCTTGTAATCCTTAATCAGGCTGACAGCCGAACCACCGATTTCCTTCGGAGGATTGGCACGGAAGTTATCCATCATCGCCTTGATTTCCTCGGCACCACTCTTACCGGGTTTCACCACGTTCACGGTGGTTTCCTTAGAGAATCCATATTCTACATAGATTTCCATCAATACGTCATAGAGTGTCTTGCCCTGGTCTTTGGCCCAAGCACAGATTTCGGCCAGCAAAGAGCAGGCAGAAACCGCGTCTTTATCACGGACAAAGTCTTCGGCCAGGAAGCCATAGCTTTCTTCACCACCACCGATATACTGCTGCTTACCTTCACTCAGACGGATTTCGCGGGCAATCCACTTGAAGCCGGTGTAGCAGTCGCGCATTTCAATCTTGTTCTTGTCTGCCACAGCCTTGATGAGTTCGGTGGTCACGATGGTCTTCACGATGAAGTCGTTCGGCTGCATCTTACCCATTGCAATACGGTTCTTGATGATGTAGTACAAGAAGATGAGACAAGTCTGGTTACCATTGATAAGCACCCACTCGCCCTTATCGTCCTTGCAGGCCATACCGACACGGTCGGCATCCGGGTCACTTGCCATCACGATGTCAGCGTCAATCTTCTTAGCCAGCGCAATGGCCATGGAAAGGGCTTCGGCATTTTCGGGATTCGGAGAAACCACTGTCGGGAAATTGCCGTCCTTCACCATCTGTTCGGGCACGCAGTTGATATTCTCAAATCCCCACTCCTTCAATGAGTCCGGAATAAGCACGCGGCCTGCGCCATGAAGCGGAGTATACACAATGCTGAGGTCTTTCTGGCGACGGATGACTTCGGGGTCGATAGAGATGGAGTGAACCATGTCCAGATAAACCTTATCCACTTCCTTGCCGATAATCTGAATCAAGTCCTTGTTGCCGTTGAACTTGATGTCGGCCACCGTCACCTTGTTCACCTCTTCGATAATGGCAGTATCGTGCGGAGCAAGCACCTGCGCACCGTCATCCCAATAAGCCTTGTAGCCGTTGTATTCTCTGGGATTGTGGCTGGCGGTAATGTTGATACCGCTCTGACAGCCGAAGTGACGGATGGCGAATGAAACTTCGGGCGTAGGACGAAGGTCATCAAAAAGATATACCTTGATGCCGTTTGCAGAGAAGATGTCAGCAGAAATCTTGGCAAACTTGTCACTATTGTTGCGGCAGTCGTAGCCCACTACAACGGAAATATCCTTCTTTCCGGCAAAACATTTGTTCAGATAGTTGGACAAGCCCTGTGTTGCAGCACCTACAGTGTAAATGTTCATGCGGTTTGTACCGGCACCCATGATGCCGCGCAGACCACCCGTTCCAAACTCCAGGTCTTTGTAAAAACTGTCTATCAATTCGGTTTTATCTGGGTTTTCCAACATGCGTTTCACTTCTGCCTGAGTTTCGGCATCATATGCCGGGGTAAGCCATTTTTCGGCTTTCTCAGTCACCTGCTTAATCAGTTCCTGATTTTCCATAAGACTGTTATTATTTTAAGAGTTAATATAAACTTTTTTGTAAGACACAAATGTAGAAGAATAAGTTCAAATATCCTAATTTTATTCAGGCATTTTATATCTGTCTCCCGTCTGCTTAACATACTCTTCAAGGAACTCCTTCGGGTATCCCGGGCGGATTACGCCTGCCGGCTGGCCAATGGAATTACGTTCGAACTGACCGTTTTTCATACGCTTGACAACGCCGTCATTGTACTTTACGACAAGAAACTCGCCAAGACGTTTCCAGGTATCGAAAGTGCTTTGGGCGGTCATGTTCGTATAGTTGGTTAGGAATGCCTTCGCTTTGGCAGGGTCTTTTTCCAAAAGTTTGGCAGCAGCAGCCTCAACGCCCTCCTGCGCTTCATTGAAAGTTGTCTCCAACTCTGTCTGAGTGGCACGCACGTCGTCTATCATCAAGTCATAGCGGGGATATACCATATTGGCCACCCAATTGAAAATCCAGAAAGCGGAGTTCCAGGAGAAAGTGATGTAATCGGCGCCATCCACGCGGGTATAGCATACGGGAACCTTGTCCGTACAGCAATATACGGGCGTAAATACCGTCATGTTGGCATCATCCGTGCCAAACCACAGTACTCCACCGATAGGGTCGGGCAACTCGGAACGCATCTGTGCCACGAATACGAAACCACTCTGCTGGGTGGAGATGGGACGCTCATTGAAATATTCCCGGTCGCCCACTTTGAAAGAGAGTGGAGAAAGGCGGTACGGGGTATGATACGGGCCTGCACCGAAATCTTTGCTGATGTCGAGAGGAGTACCTTCATAATGGTCGCGCATGGCATTTTTCACATCCTGCACGGAAACCTTGCGGTTGGGTTTCACAAACAGAGGCATCGGAGTGTTCGTCTCACCTAATATATAAGGTAAGAACTCGTTACCACGGTCGGTAAACATATTGAAATAGCTCCATACACGGGCCTCGCAATAGCGACGGGCACCAAAATCGAGCGGAGCATAGGCATCGGCAAAACTGAAATCCTTGTTCACACCATCAAAGTAACCCTTCTCACGTGCAAAGGAGATGACGTCGGCAGAGTACATACAGTTTTCCTTGTCGTTCATGTTGAACTGATGAATGCGGCTCTGGTTGGCATGTGCGGAGATACAATCATCGGGCACGCGGACAGCTACCCATACGGCACCGCGCACACCGGGTCCCTTGCCAATCATCTCCATAATCCATATCTCGTTGGGGTCGGCAATGGTGAAGGATTCTCCACTACTGTAATAGCCATATTCCTGCACCAATTCCGTCATCACCTTGATAGCCTCGCGAGCAGTGCGTGAACGTTGCAGTCCGAGATAAATCAAGCTACCGTAGTCGATAATACCGGTAGTGTCTACCAGTTCGGGGCGTCCGCCGAATGTCGTTTCACCGATAGTGAGCTGGAATTCGTTCATATTGCCGATGACATTGTACGTCTGACGGGCCTGCGCTATCTGCCCGAGGTATTTGCCGGTATCCCACTCGTGTATGTCAATCAGCGTGCCTTTCTTATGCATGCCGGCAGGATAATGATATAGCTCGCCGAACAAGCCATAGGAATCGGCAGAATAAGAAACGATGGTAGAACCGTCCGCGGAGGCGTTCTTGCCCACGATAAGATTGGTGCAGGCCAGTGCATTCGCCACGGCTGCCACAATAAACAAGACGGAAAGAGTCAGTCTTTTACTTTTCATACTTCTAATAAATTAAGGCCTCACCCCCGTCCCCTCTCCGAAAGAGAGGGGAGAAGAAAATGATAGCTTGTTACACATATTTTTATTACACTTATTTATTACACTATATATAGCAAAAGTAACTTCCGACCTCCCCTCCCTACGGGGGAGGGGTCGGGGGAGAGGCTTTACCATACAAATTCAAACTGTTCGGTGGTACAGTTGCCACAGCCATCCGTCACCGTCATCTCCACCACATGCTTGCCGCCTTTCTCCACATGTTTCGGGTCGAGCTCGCACACCAGGTTACCACTGATGGAGTTGGGCTTTCCAAACAAGGCATATTTTCCGTCAATCGTACCCCGATAGGTGTTGATGCCGGTTTCCTTGTCCTTGGCCTTGAAGATGATTTTTCCCGTACGTCCCCACTGAGCTTGGTTCACGGGAGTTATCACCGGCGGAACCGTATCCACTGTCACGGTATAAGTCCCCAAATCCCGTATACGCACTTTCATGACACCATCCTCATACTTACCGCCGATGCGGTATTTTCCACCGCGCGCCGTTACGCCCGCCACATAATATTTGGTCATATCCTCTACCGGACGTCGGCGCAAGCCGATACGCAAATCGCAGGCATCGTGCATCGGAATGCGGGTATCGTTCAACTGATAGGTGAAAGCTATATCACCGCTATCAGCCCGCACGGAATAGTTCAACAGGACGTTATCGTAGAGCATTCCTTTCGGAATGACCAATTCTAACCCCGGTTCCTGCAGATAGTTCACCTTGTCCCACTTGAGGGCGTATTTCTCACGATGTTCCACCGGAGCAATTGTCGTCTTCTGCCCCTGCACCGTGAAGCAGACCTTGGAGGTATTTCCCAGCGCATCGCTCAGCGTATAGACAAACCGGTAAGGGCGTTCTTCGTTGATGCCCACCAGTCCACGGTTACCGTTGGATGCATGCAGCATGCGTAAGTGGTTTCCCGGCTCGATGAAAGACTTCATATACTGGCCGTGTGTCCACGAATTGATATAGCGGTTTTCCTCGTATGCAAAGCGGTCTACCGTACTGCGGAAGACTTCCTCGCCGTCCACTTCGAGAATCACCGTCTTCACGCCATATTTATTCTGCACTCCGTCCATATAATCATAAGCACGGATGCCTGCACCAATCAATCCCCAGGCAGTAATGGGTTTCGTAGGATGTGCCGGAAAAGCCCGTCGCGTCTGCTTACCTTCCACCACTCCTTTGCCCGGCTGAGGAAACAACATGATACCTTCGGCACGCGGGGCAGTCTTGTCCTTCACTTTGTCCATGAAGAAAGGCAGTGGGTCTATATATTCGTCCGTAGCCGTCTCTATCATATCCAGATGCAGGTGCGGACCGAAAGAGTATCCGGTGTTTCCGCTTAAAGCTATTATCTGACCGGCTTTCACGGGATATTCGCCCAAGATATGCACCCCGAGATTATTACTGCCTCTATCTCTATCGTCTCCCTCATCTGACACGGGAGCAGGCTCGGGAATTATCTCTACTTCCCAGCTTTCCTTTTCGTACTGAAGAGCCTTCACTCGCTTTGCCACTTCACCCACAAAGGCGCTAAGATGACGGTAGATGGCGGTATAGCCGTTATCATACACCACATCGAGCACATAGCCCGAGCCGTGGGTGACACGGATACGCGAAATATATCCGTCCGCCAGCGCACGTACCGGTTTGCCTATGGCGCCACCGGTCTTGAAATCCAGTCCGCCATGAAAATGGTTGGCACGTATCTCGCCAAAGTTACCGGAGAAAATGATGGGAAAATCAAAAGGCGGAGTGAAGGAAGCCTTGTCTGTACCGATTTCTTGGGCATAACCGCTTTGCACACTACCAATAAAGAATAAAAGAGAGAAAAATATAGAATATTTCATATTTTGTACAGTCAATATTATTTTAAATGCATGCAAATATAAAAAGAATAGTTCTCTCTACCTACAGAAAGCTATAATTATCATTGATTAAAACATGCATAAAAATTCTGTTGAAGAACATAGATGCACCGATAACACCCAAGCCGGGAAATCGCTATATTGCGCCATGTTTAACCCCCCAATTAAAACTTTAAGGTTATGATTATCGGAGTACCTAAAGAAATCAAGAACAACGAGAACCGCGTGGGAATGACCCCTGCCGGAGTAGCCGAATTGGTGAAAAAAGGTCATACGGTGTATGTGCAAGCCACAGCAGGCGTAAACAGCGGTTTCTCCGACGATGACTACATCGCCGTAGGTGCAAAGACTTTACCGACCATTGAAGACACGTATGCCGCAGCCGACATGATTGTCAAGGTAAAGGAACCTATTACACCGGAGTACAAACTGATTAAAAAGGGACAAGTGGTATTCACCTATTTCCACTTTGCAGCCGATAAATTACTGACCGAAGCCATGATTGAAAGCGGTGCCGTCTGCATCGCCTACGAAACCGTGGAAAAAGAAGACCGTTCACTTCCGCTGCTTACCCCCATGAGCGAGGTGGCAGGACGTATGGCTACCCAAGTAGGAGCCCGCTTCCTTGAAAAGCCACAAGGCGGCAAGGGAAAACTGATGGGCGGAGTAACGGGCGTACGTCCCGCACGCGTACTTATCCTTGGAGGTGGTATCGTGGGCACCAATGCCGCACAGATAGCTGCCGGAATGGGTGCCGAGGTACTGATTGCCGACATCAACCTTCCCCGCCTGCGCTACCTGAGTGAAGTGATGCCGAAAAACGTAAAGACACTCTATTCTTCCACCCATAACATCAAGATGGAATTGCCGAACATCGACTTGGTAATCGGTTCCGTCCTCATCCCCGGTGACAAGGCCCCACACCTCATCACCAGCGAAATGCTGAAGATGATGAAACCCGGTACGGTACTCGTAGACGTAGCCATCGACCAGGGCGGTTGTTTCGAAACCTCCCACCCCACCACGCACAGCGACCCTACCTACATTGTGGACGGAATTGTACACTACGCCGTTGCCAATATCCCCGGCGCCGTACCCTTCACCTCCACCATGGCACTGACAAATGCCACCCTGCCCTACACTGTTTCCCTGGCATGTAAAGGCTGGAGACAAGCCTGCAAGGACGACCCGGCTCTGGCGCAAGGATTGAACGTAGTGGAAGGCAAAGTAACATACAAAGCTGTAGCCGACGTCTTCGGGCTGAAATATGAGGCGATTGAGTTATAAGTTATAAGTGATGAGTGATTTGTTGGTATTTTCCTTTCAGCATGGTAGCGCAGCACAATTACCAACAAATCACTCATCACTCATAACTCCCCCCCAACAAAGAATCCTTCTTCCTCGCATACTCCCACCACATAGCGAGCAGTGTGATGCAGAGGTTGAAAATAAACGGAAATTCCTTGGAATTAGTGTGGAACAAGGTCTGAAAGAAGTCTGTAATGAACGGGGACAATAGAATCGCCAGATAATTCATTACCATTACAAAGGCCAGTGCCAAAGTTGTTTTTTCTGGTATAGCCGTATCTACTGTCTCGTCATAAATCAGCGGTTGAATGACACCATATCCCAAACCAACCAACATACATCCCGGTATTATCAGCCATTCTTTAGGCGAAATCCATATCAAAAGCAAACCCGCTGCAATGGACAAAAGGCTGTAAAACTTTGTGTGTTTCCCCATCCACTTCACGATATGCCCCAGGAAGAAACCCGGAGCCATAATGGCAAGGAAGAATAAGGAGATCATCAATCCGGAATTTCCGCTGGAGAAGTGATGGGCCTCCATCAAAAAAGGCAAGTCAAAAGTAACCGCCAGCACTACATACGTAGTGACGCCATAAAACAGCATCAACTGTAGCAGATGGCGGACATGGATGCCGTATTTACCGGGAATCGCACGCTTGGATTCCTCCGGAACAACGGTAGCCGTATCTTCTGTTTTCTGCGGCTGACCGGTATCTCCCTTCAAATACCCGACAAGCAGCAGAGAAACCAACGGAAGCAGATATACCACGAAAGGCAAGTGCCAGTTTACCTCTGCCAGATACCCAGTCACCGCCGTTGCCACAACCAGCGTCACATTGGTGATGGCAGAACTGTAACCAAACTGCTTTACCCTATACTCCCCCGTGAAATAACGTGAAACCAAACCGGTAGACAACGGGATTATCAGTCCCGAGCCAATGCCGAGCAAAGCACTGACCACCATCAACTGCCACATTTTGTCCGAAAAAAGATAAAGTACCCCACTGGCGGCAAACATCCAAAGCCCCGCTTTCAGCAGACGCACAAAGTCACGTTTCTCGGCCAGCTTGCCCGCCAACAGCACAAAAGGAATTATCAGCAGCGAAGGCAGGGAGGTAAGCATCTGTATATCCAGTTCTGTGGCATGTGGAAAAATGGTAGTAAGTTGTCCCAAAATAGGTGATACGGCCAATCCCGGCAAGGAAGTCAATGCAGAGACTGACCAAATGCCGACAAGCGTGATAAGGGGGATTGTACCCCTTCCGGTATTGATTTTCATATAGTAGTATATTAATTAAATGAATAATGTGGGAACAACAAACCTACCTTCAGAATGTTCGTTTTTTAAGATTTTACTACGCTGCCCTTTAATAAACGCCAAATAATGCAAAACCCCGGAACTTTCATCCGCAAACCCCGTTGTTGTGGGAAATTCGACGGGGAAAAGCCCCGCCGCCTAAACCTTTAAAAAACTTATTAATATGGAAGATTTGAATTTCAGAAAAGGAGATGCAAAAACTGAAGTATTCGGTTCAAACCGTATGTTACAACCCTCACCCGTAGAAAAGATTCCCGACGGACCTACTACCCCGGAAATCGCCTATCAGATGGTGAAAGACGAGACCTTCGCCCAAACGCAGCCTCGCTTGAATCTGGCTACATTCGTCACTACCTATATGGACGAATATGCAACCAAGCTGATGAACGAAGCCATCAACATCAACTACATTGACGAGACCGAATATCCGCGCATCGCCGTAATGAACGGTAAATGTATCAACATCGTGGCCAACCTCTGGAACTCTCCTGAAAAAGAAACCTGGAAAACCGGCGCACTTGCCATCGGTTCCTCGGAGGCATGTATGCTGGGTGGTGTGGCAGCCTGGTTGCGCTGGCGCAAGAAACGTCAGGCACAAGGCAAACCGTTCGACAAACCCAACTTCGTTATTTCAACCGGTTTCCAGGTGGTATGGGAAAAATTCGCCCAATTGTGGCAGATTGAAATGCGTGAAGTGCCTTTGACACTGGACAAGACCACGCTCGACCCCGAAGAAGCCTTGAAGATGTGTGATGAGAACACCATCTGTATCGTGCCTATCCAAGGCGTTACATGGACAGGACTGAACGATGACGTCGAAGCCCTCGACAAAGCCCTCGATGCCTACAATGCGAAGACCGGCTACGACATTCCTATCCACGTAGATGCCGCCAGCGGCGGTTTCATCCTCCCGTTCCTCTATCCCGAAAAGAAATGGGACTTCCGTCTGAAGTGGGTACTCTCCATCAGCGTCAGCGGACACAAATTCGGTCTGGTTTATCCGGGTCTGGGCTGGGTTTGCTGGAAAGGCAAGGAATATCTGCCCGAAGAAATGTCATTCAGCGTAAACTACCTCGGTGCCAACATTACTCAGGTAGGCCTGAACTTCTCCCGTCCTGCCGCACAGATTCTGGGTCAATATTACCAGTTCATCCGTTTGGGATTCCAGGGTTACAAGGAAGTACAGTACAACTCTCTGACCATCGCCAAGTATATCCATGACGAAATCGGCAAGATGGCTCCGTTCGTAAACTATTCCGACGAGGTTGTGAACCCGCTGTTTATCTGGTATTTGAAACCGGAATATGCAAGAGCTGCCAAATGGACTCTGTATGACCTGCAGGACAAGCTGTCACAACACGGTTGGATGGTACCCGCCTATACACTGCCTTCAAAGCTGGAAGACTACGTCGTAATGCGCGTCGTTGTTCGCCAAGGATTCAGCCGCGACATGGCAGACATGCTGCTGGGTGACATCAAGAATGCCATCACGGAGCTGGAGAAACTGGATTACCCGACTCCTACCCGTATGGCACAGGAAAAGAACCTGCCGGTGGAAACCAAAATATTCAACCACGGATGCCGTACACATAAAAAGTAACAACTAATATGGAAAAGAAAATATCAATTTCACAAATAAAGGAGGTTGCCCAAGAAGCCTACAATGAGGTGAAGGGCAGCACAGGAGGCAAGAATGCGGATTATATTCCCTACCTTGCCAACATAGACTCCAAACTATTCGGACTCAGCATCTGCCTGATGAACGGGCAGACCATCAATATAGGTGACACAGACTATCGTTTCGGTATAGAGTCCGTCTCGAAGGTACACACAGCCATCCTTATCCTGCGCCAATACGGTGCGCAGAAAGTGCTGGACATGATAGGTGCCGATGCCACGGGACTACCGTTCAACTCCATCATCGCCATCTTGCTGGAAAACGACCACCCTTCCACTCCATTGGTAAATGCCGGTGCCATTTCCGCCTGTTCCATGGTACAGCCAGTGGGAAACTCCGACAAGAAATGGGATGCCATTGTACAGAATGTCACTGAGCTGTGCGGCTCCGCCCCACAACTCATCGACGAACTGTACAAATCGGAAACGGCTACCAACTTCAACAACCGCTCCATTGCCTGGCTGCTGAAAAACTACAACCGCATCTACGATAATCCGGACATGGCTCTCGACCTCTATACTCGCCAGTGTTCTCTCGGCATCACGGCCCAGCAACTGGGCATTGCCGCAGGAACCATCGCCAATAACGGTGTGAACCCCGTCACCAAACAAACGGTGTTCGAAGCCAGCCTGGCACCGAAAATCACGTCGATGATTTCTACCGTAGGCTTCTACGAGCATTCGGGCGACTGGATGTACACCGCCGGCATACCGGCCAAAAGCGGTGTAGGCGGTGGTGTAATGGCCGTATTGCCCGGTGTCATGGGAGTATCGGCCTTCGCTCCTCCCCTAGACGAAGCGGGAAACTCCGTAAAGGCCCAATCGGCAATCAAGTTCATCATGAACAAGCTCGGCCTGGGTGTATTCAACGGTGATAACGTAACGATTACAGAATAAGTTTCTCTTTTTAGTTATGAGTTATAGGTTATGAGTTATTTGTTGGTAGGCACCGTAATCAGCAAATGACTTATAACTCATAACTTATGACTTTATAATGGACTTCATCATGAAAATGGCTCTATCAGAATTTGTATTGCGGGAAAAAGGTATCTATGGCATACTGCATGTCATTATATTGATACTGTCGCTATTTTTAGTTATCAGCATCTCTGTCGACACGTTCAAGGGGATCCCCTTTTACGAACAGTCGGTCTACATGAAAGTACAGTTGTGGATATGCGCCCTGTTCCTGGCAGATTTTGTATTGGAATGGTTCCTGGCAGAGAAGAAGGGTCACTACGTGGCCACGCATTTCATTTTCCTGCTGGTAGCTATACCCTATCAAAACATCATTGCCTATATGGGATGGACTTTCTCACCCGAGATAACCTATATGCTGCGTTTCATCCCATTGGTGCGGGGTGGTTACGCCATGGCTATCGTGGTGGGTTGGCTGACGTACAACCGCGCATCGGGACTGTTCGTTTCCTACCTTACCATGTTGCTGGCCACTGTCTATTTTTCCAGTCTGGCCTTTTATGTCATGGAGCATGGTCCCAATCCTTTAGTTAAAGGATATGGAGACGCCTTATGGTGGGCATTTATGGATGTGACGACGGTGGGTTCCAATATCATAGCAGTCACTCCCACCGGACGGGTACTGTCCGTACTGCTGGCTGCGCTGGGCATGATGATGTTCCCTATCTTTACAGTGTATGTAACGAGCCTGGTCGAACGGCGCAATAAGGAAAAAGAAGAGTTCTACAAGAAAGTTGCACAGAAGCCCGCGCCCAAAGCCGACGCTTCCTGAATAGTTAAAACCGGAACTTTCACTTATCCGTTGGGAACAACTCTCCCCAAGTGTTGTTATAGACGCTGATTTTGAATATATTTTTCATCTAAAACCTTAACTTATGGCAAATATTAAACAAACAGTGAAGCTGGGTGTATTTACCCTGGCAATCATGAATGTGACGGCAGTAGTATCCCTACGTGGACTTCCTGCCGAGGCCGTGTACGGAATGAGTTCGGCCTTCTACTACTTATTTGCAGCCATTGTTTTTCTGATTCCGACGTCACTTGTCGCCGCGGAACTGGCTGCCATGTTTCAAGACAAGCAAGGCGGTGTGTTCCGCTGGGTGGGCGAAGCCTACGGAAAAAAACTGGGCTTCCTTGCCATCTGGGTACAATGGATTGAAAGTACAATCTGGTATCCTACCGTATTGACATTCGGTGCCGTATCCATTGCTTTCATCGGCATGAACGACGTACACGACATGTCACTGGCCAATAACAAGTATTACTCGCTCGTTGTTGTCCTCATCATCTACTGGCTGGCTACGTTCATCTCCATGAAGGGCATGAGCTGGGTAGGTAAAGTGGCAAAGGTCGGCGGCCTGGTCGGGACTATTATCCCTGCCGCACTGCTGATTATCCTGGGTATTATCTACCTTGCCACCGGCGGACACTCCAACCTGGATTTCCACAGCAGCTTCTTCCCCGACTTGACGAACTTCGACAACGTGGTGCTTGCTGCCAGTATCTTCCTCTTCTATGCCGGTATGGAAATGGGCGGTATCCACGTAAAAGACGTGAACAATCCCTCCAAGAATTATCCGAAGGCAGTGTTCATCGGTGCGGCCATTACGGTTATCATCTTCGTGCTCGGTACTTTCTCACTGGGCATCATCATCCCGGCCAAAGACATCAGTCTGACACAGAGTCTGCTTGTAGGCTTCGATAACTATTTCCATTACATCCGCGCCTCCTGGCTGTCACCCATCATCGCCATTGCTCTGGCATTCGGGGTGCTGGCAGGTGTATTGACATGGGTTGCCGGTCCGTCCAAAGGTATCTTTGCCGTAGGAAAAGCAGGCTACATGCCTCCGTTCTTCCAGAAGACAAACAAACTGGGTGTACAGAAGAACATCCTTTATGTACAAGGCGGTGCAGTAACCGTACTGAGCCTTCTGTTCGTAGTCATGCCTTCCGTACAGAGTTTCTACCAGATTCTGTCACAGTTGACCGTAGTCCTCTATCTTATCATGTATATGCTGATGTTCTCCGGAGCCATCGTGCTGCGTTATAAGATGAAGAAGCTGAACCGTCCGTTCCGTATCGGCAAGAATGGCAACGGATTGATGTGGCTCATCGGTGGTCTTGGTTTCTGCGGGTCATTGCTGGCATTCGTATTGAGCTTTATCCCACCCAGCCAGATTTCAACAGGCAGCAACACTGTATGGTTCTCCGTGCTCATCATCGGTGCGCTGATTGTAGTCATTGCCCCATTCATTATTTATGCTTCCAAGAAACCGTCCTGGGTTGACCCGAACAGTAGCTTTGAACCGTTCCATTGGGAAGAGCAACCTGCTGTGCAGACAGCCGGTAAAAGTGCAACAAATATGGCTACCGGTAGCGCCACTGCCAGCAGCAATGGCACAAGTAATTCCGCCACAAGTGGAAATACGGCAAAAGACACAACCAATATCCCCAAAGGATAAAAGGTTATAAGTTGAAACTAAAAAAGGAATATCCCCGAAATCACCGGGAATATTCCTTTTTTATTGTTATATGATACCAGAAGAGGGAATATTCAGAAATCCAATTCCTGCATTCTCTCCCACGCCCTTCTGCTCTCCTCCACCAACTCTTGCATGACCGACGCCACAGACTGCACTCCCTTTCCATGCAGCAAGGCAGATACCTGCCCTATTTCCAGTTCCCCTTCTTCCAAGTCACCTTCAAAAATACCACGTTTGGCACGGCCACGCCCTAAAAGGATACGAAGTTCTTCCTCTGAAGCTCCCACAGCCTCAGCAGCCTCTACGGCGCTGCGAAAGTTATTGCGCACCAGACGCACCGGAGCCAATTTCTTCAAAAGCAGACGGGTATCCCCTTCTTCCAAATGCAAGCAGTAATCCTTAAATACCTCGTTTGCAGAACTCTCTGCCGTCAAGGCAAAGCGTGTACCAATCTGCACACCTTCCGCACCCAGCACCCGGGCAGCCAGCATGGCCTCACCCGTTGCAATGCCACCGGCGGCAATCAGCGGAAGTGTAGTAACTGCACGTACAGCTGGTATCAGGCACAGGGTGGTAGTCTCCTCCCTCCCATTGTGCCCACCGGCTTCGAAGCCTTCGGCAACTATTGCATCAACACCCGCCTCTTCTGCCTTCACGGCAAAACGCGAGGACGAAACAACATGCACCACCGTGATGCCACGCTCGTGCAACCAACCAGTCCATTTCTTCGGGCTGCCGGCAGATGTAAATACAATCTTCACTCCCTCGTCGGCCACAATCTGCATTATCTCTTCTATCTGGGGATACATCAAGGGAATATTCACACCAAAAGCATGATGCGTAGCCTCACGGCATTTCCTGATATGCTCCCGCAACGTTTCGGGATGCATCGAACCTGCGCCGAGCAAGCCCAGCCCTCCCGCATTGCTTACAGCAGCAGCAAGTCTCCAGCCGCTACACCACACCATACCACCTTGAATTATCGGATATCTTATTCCAAATAGAGAAGTCACTCTGTTCATTATTACTTTTTTTAAAGGTTTACTAATGAAAACAAGAAGAGGAGAAAGAAAGTTCAAAATTTGACAAAAAGTGATAAATTACTGTTGTTCCAAAACAGTTATCGAATCTCCATACGCCTTCAATACTTCCAGCGTACGGGCACGGCGCTTGCGGCCTTTGAAATTCCAAAACTCACGGGTAAAAGGTGTCATCAGGTCTAAACCGGAAATTCCACCGCCACTGGCACCCTGCCAACCGCCCACAGCCATATTATTGGCCCGCTCCGTCACCCGGTAACGCAAACCGGTTGCTTCAATCTGCTCCACCGTCTCACGCGGACCGGCATCAAACGGATGTTTAGCCCAGTTCGTAGGAATCATCAGAATCTTAAGCGCATAGAATTCATCTCCTCGCCAAGTATCCTTGTCTACCTTGATTTTTTTCTGATAAATGGGGTCCCAATTATATTTGGTATTGGCTGTATAAGGACGTAAGGTAAGCACCACTTTTTTCTCGGGCGCTTTCGGCATGACGGGCAATGAATTATCAAAATCCATCCACGACTTGTCCATCACCGCTTTCGGAGTACCCAGAGAATTGTTCATTTCCAATTCCTGCAATACCTCCGGATTCAGTTTTACCTCCCCCTCGCCCTTCAGCAACCGGTTCAGCCTCAACGAGTCCTGAGGGGTCCAGTTTTGGGCATAGCAAGGGAAAGCTACTGCACAGAGCAGCCCCCAAACAAGTATAGATATCTTCACCTGACAGTTTTGATTACTTAATCCCTAAAAACATTTCACCACCACATATATCCGCTGCCACAAAGCGGTTCGTCATAGCAGGGATCAATCGTCCACATAGTCCGTGGATACTTACGGGTTTCCCACCAGCGGCGGTAGCGCGAAGCGGCATCCAGCACCTCTTCGTCCGAAAGGAAATAGATACCTTCATAATTCTCCGCATCCGTATGTACCATCTTGCATCCCATCGAAGCATTGTTCCCGAGGCGGATAGTCTCTACCGTCCACAGGATGCATTCGCCCAAACGCAGCTTGCCACCTGCCGAATAGGATACCGGAGCCAGGGGGAAAGAGGGAATGACCGTCAAGTCCTCGGCATACTTCAGCAATTCCTCTATATCTTCGGAAGTGAACTTGGGCATGTTACTCAATCCATCCGGACTTTGGGTAGAATATTTGCCAGCCTTCAACTGCTTGACAAACAAGTCTACATCCGGATGGTTGTAGTCCAACGTTTCTTTGCTGCAAGAGCCCAAAGAGAGAACAGAAAGAGTAAAGAATACGAGCAGCATAGTCTGCCCGAATATATGTAATTTATTGTATAGAGTCTTCATATTTGTATGGTATTTAAGATTAATAAGTCATGCGCACGCCGCACAACAGATTCAGATTGGTGGGCCGTTCCGTACGCAAGGTTCTTGTCTGCGAGTCCGTATCGAAATGATGGGATACAGACGGCTCTGCAAACAAGGCAAAACGGTTGTTCATTTTATAGCGTACCCCTACTCCGGCAGCAACCGACAACTGTACCGGCTCTGCACCGAAACCATTGTCCGGAGCACCTGCAATGCATTTCTCGGCTGCTCCACCTACCATAGCATAGAAATCCACTTTCGGCGTACTGGCCAGCATCATGTTCAGCCTTACCGGAATTCCCAGCGTATGCAACGTATGGTCACCATCCAAGCAATTATACTGAAGACCGGCTTCCAAGGAGAAATGCTTGTTCAAACAACGTTCCACGCTTACCCCGGCCGTGAACGGCATATGGAAATTCCCTTTCGGCAGGGAAGTGCCGATGCCTGCTTTCAATGCCCAATTACGGGGCTTGGATGGCGATACAGCCACAGACTTTGCCGGTTCTTCCTCAGAAGATGGCAGCATTCTATCTATATCAGCATCCTTATGGCCAGGATTTGAATGGTAGTTCCCGTTTCCGGCCGGAGTTCCGTTACTGTAATAACCGTTTCCCGGCTGCTGCTGGTTTCCGTACACCCGTTGGGTAATCCGGATGGAAACATGGACAGACACGGATTCATCCTCATCGGCCTGCGCCGTCAATCCTGCCGGAATGCCGTTGGCGGGATGCTGTGTACCGGGCTTTTGTGCCATGGGGTTGGCCTGATGGATAGAGGGAAAACTTTCCTGCACCACATCCCCGTTCAAGTTACCTTCCGGCGTCATGGCCGCCACTTGTGTAAAGGCCTCCTTGATTTCCTCTTTCGGAGAGAAATACCAGAAAGCGGCAGAAGCAGCTCCCAGTACAAATACAACAGAGGCGGCTGCGGCTACGCGGTGAAACCTCGGAGAAAGAAAAAGCGGCCTCCTGCCTTTTGCGGCAACCGGTGACGGCAAGTCACGTTGCAACCCTTCCCAGAAGTCCTCCCGCACTGTCATCTCTGCACCGGCAAGACGACTGCGGAACAAACCGGTTATTTCATCATTTTCTCTCATATTCAGTATATTCTTTAATTCTTTTTATCAACAAACACTTAGCACGATGCAACTGCGAGGTAGACGAATGCTCTTTGATGTGGAGGATTTCGGCTATTTCCTTGTGCGATTTCTCCTCAAAGACGTATAAGTTGAATACAGTACGGCATCCATCGGGAAGTTCCGCCACGAACGCCATCAGCATTTCTTCGGAAATACGGCCTCCGGTTTCGGCAATGCCTGCTTCATCCGGAATGTCGGGCAATTGTTCCTCATTCACCACCAGTTGGCTGAAACGTTGCTGTTTCCGCAGGTAGTCTATCGCCTGCGTCACCATTACCCTTGTCACCCAGGTACTCAATGCACATTCGCCACGGAAGGTGAAGTGGGTGAAAATTTTGATGAAGCCATCGTGCAATACGTCATGGGCCGCATCGACATCGCCCGTATAGCGGTAACATACCGCCAGCATCTGCTTGGAGTAGAGGGTGTATAATTCCTTTCGGGCGGAATCCTTTCCTGCCCGGCAGCCCTCAATCAGTTCTATCTCATTTTCCAATGTCAGTGCTCGTTTTACGGACGCCTCTTCGCGTCGTTTGTTAGTTAGACGCAGCATTTTTGAAAATGCTGCTGAATTAAATACAAAAAGATGTTAAAGAACGGAGATTACTTATATTTGGCTTTCAATACTTGAATCTGCTTGGCCAGCCTTTCATCCAATTCATCAAATTCATGCCAATACAGAAAACCGGGAACCATGTTGACGTAATTGATAAATTTCTTATACTGCACAAGAAACAAGGCCTGGTCCCGAAGACTGTCGTCACCATCAAAAACATGCGCCAACTCCCTGGACATGGCAGCACTCATAAGAGCATCTGTTTTCGTTGCATAGTAATCACCGACATCCCTCTGTTTCCTGCCCAACTCAAAATAAGTCTGCAATACATCCTGCAACATACGTTTGTCCGGTATATACTGCATCAATGAAGAACCTTTCAGCACATCCAGCGCATCTGTCCTATAAGAGAATTCATCCATATTATTGAAAAGCTTGCCATACTTCCACAGAGTATCTGTCGGTATCTTGGATACATCCATATCATGTTCCTTCAACAGCAGACTCATGTGTATGTCAATATCCAACAAGTGCTTTATATTACGGAGCTCCTGCTTATTATATTCCAACTCTTCCGTTATCAGCTGCATCGTAGCACGCACTTCCTTTTGGCGGGCGTTCTCGGTAATCCGGTCGTTTCCCCAGAAAGTGACAATGATGCCCGCAGCCACAATACTGAACTGACGGAAATAATCACCTATGCGCCAGCTTTTTATCTTATGGTTCAACCTGTTAAAGCTTGTCTTTCCCATATCTTTTCATTCTAAATGATACTTTTTCTCAAGCGCTTGTATTGCCTCGTCTATACGTTTTCCCACACGTTCTACATAGTCCGGCGTAAAATAGTTCCGCGCTACCCTGACAAAGTTCCGTACCGACCTGTCCGACAAGTAAATATCCCACGCCTCATATCCTCCACGATTTATCTGGTCCGTCTGTTCGTCAGTCAATGCCAAATGGAAAGGAACCATAATTTCGTCCTTCATATCGTAATAGCCATTCATAGTCGCCCTAAATCCATCCAATACCTCATAGATTCCGGTCAACTGCAACAGTAGCTCTTTATCTGAAATCTTCTGCATCAACATGGAGTTTTTAAGTATATCCAATGCATTCTGACTATAATAAAAACTGCGGATATGCCCCATAAGAAAGCGGAACTGTATCAATGAATCTTCCGGTATCGTCCGATGCTTTAAGTCATGCTCCACCAATAAGCTGGAAAGACGTTCATCCTCTCTAAACTCTGAAACGATACTCTTATAATTTTCCCGGTTACTTTTCAGTTCATCCCTAATCAGCGACATGGTGGCTTGAATATCCTTTTTCTCGGAGTTTTGAGTAACCAACTCACTACCGACAAAAGTAATCAGTACGCCAATCACCACAATGGAAGTCTGCCGGATGTAGTCTCCCACTTGCCAATCTTTGACAGTTGTTTTTACTTTATTCCATGTTATGTTTTTCATATCTTCCTACGCTATTATCCATTACTCTGAAACACATCATCCGTTATAGCCAAACGCATCATCTATCCGTCCCCAACAGACCATCTGTTTCACCCCAATACACCATCTGTTTTTTCAGGAGTCATTACTCTGCTGGTTATCAAGAGAAAGCCTCTCATAAGTCTGCCGTAATGCAGCATTCTTTATGAGAGGCTTTCCTTATTATTCTGCAATAATGCTTTCCGCCTTTGTCAACATGCTTTAAAGCTCATGTCCAATCCTTTCACAGAGTGCGTCAAAGCTCCTACGGAAATAAAATCCACACCGCATTCGGCATAGTCGCGGAGCGTATCAAACGTGATGCCGCCGGAAGATTCCGTTTCATAGCGGCCGCCTACCATCTCTACGGCCTTCTTTGTCATTGCCGGCGTAAAGTTGTCGAACATGATACGGTCTACACCGCCCAGGTCGAGCACCTGCTGCAATTCGTCGAAGTTGCGCACTTCTATTTCTATCTTGAGGTCCTTGCCTTTTTCCTTGCAATATTCCTTCGCACGGTTGATAGCCTTGTCGATTCCTCCGGCAAAGTCCACATGGTTGTCTTTCAGCAAAATCATATCGAACAAGCCGATACGGTGGTTTACACCGCCACCGATTTTCACTGCCATTTTCTCGAGGATACGCATGCCCGGAGTAGTCTTGCGGGTATCGAGTACACGGGTATTCGTACCTTTCAGTTGCTCGGCATACCTATGTGTCATGGTGGCAATGCCACTCATGCGCTGCATGATGTTCAGCATCAGACGCTCCGTTTGCAACAAAGACTGTATCTTGCCTTCCACAATCATGGCCACATCACCCGGCTTTACGGCTGTACCGTCATTAATGAACACTTCCACCTTCATGGTAGGATCGAAACGGCGGAACACCTCCTTTGCTATCTCGATACCGGCCAGGATGCCCGGTTCTTTTATCAACAGTTTGGATTTGCCCATTGCCGTAGCAGGAATGCACGAAAGGGTTGTATGGTCTCCATCGCCTATATCTTCGGCGAAAGCCAGGTCTATCAGCCTGTCAATCAATTCTTCTTCCTTATTCATCTGTTTTATCTATCCTTATTTGATGTATGACATATTTGTTCTGTACTTTTCTGAAGAAACAATTCACCCGAAAGTTTCCATTTGCGGTCATCAAGGTACCGATGACGAAACCGGACTCATCGCGCTTCCCCTGATGGTTCACATTAAAACTGCCGACCTTGTGGTTGGAGAAGAAAGCAGCCATTGTGCCCTCTGCCGTCCGCTTATCGGCGTGGGTCGACTTATTCTGAATGATTAAATCGACCTTGTCACCCAGATACTTGTTGAGCTCCTGAGAGTTTCCTTCCTTGAAGGCTCCAATCACTCCCTCGGGAACATTCTGGGCCAGCAGCACAGACGTCCAAATGAAGAGACCGGTCAACAAAAAGATTACCCGTTTTTTCATTTTCACAAGTATTTATGATAGGCAAAGGTAAGCATTTGTCTCAAAATACAATAAAAAAATGCTAAATTTGTGCGCTAATCAAAACAGAACCAGTATGAAAACTACTCTGCTCGTTGTAGGACGAACTGTAGAACAACACTTTATAACAGCCATCAACGACTATGTGCAACGTACCAAGCGTTATCTCTCATTCGAGATGGAAGTCATCCCCGAACTGAAAAACACCAAGAGTCTCTCCATGGAAGTGCAGAAGGAAAAGGAAGGGGAACTGATATTGAAAGCTCTCCAGCCGGGAGATGTGGTCGTACTGCTGGACGAAGGTGGAAAAGAAATGCGCTCCATAGAGTTTGCAGACTATATGAAGCGCAAGATGAATACCGTGAACAAACGGCTGGTATTTATTATCGGAGGCCCTTACGGATTCTCCCCCAAAGTGTACGAAGCGGCACACGAGAAGATGTCCCTCTCACGCATGACCTTTTCCCATCAGATGGTGCGCCTCATCTTTGTGGAGCAACTCTACCGGGCGATGACCATACTGAACGGGGGGCCGTATCATCATGAATGATGAATTTCAGCTCCGCGACACCTGGAATCCCTTATCCGAGAGTGACATTTCTACGAACCTGGCTCTCGGATTCGGTACATTCAGCGTCAAGGTCTCACGGATGCGCAGGGCTGCCTGCGGATCCTTAGCCACCATATACAGATAACCTCCCCCACCGGCTCCCGGCAGTTTATATCCTAAGGTATAGTCTTTTATCTGACAGATGATGTCCTCTACGGCAGGAGGATTTGTTCCACTGTCCAGTGCCTTCTTCTGCATCCATGTCTTGCCTACCAGTGTTCCGAAACTCTTGAAGTCATTCCGTTGAATGGCTTCGGCCATATCCAAGGCATGTGCTTTCATCTCTTCTAATAACCCCAGGTGCAGGGAAGAGTTGAGGAACATGGAGCGTACTATTTCTGCAAGGATGCCCTTGGCTGTACGCGTAATGCCCGTATAATACAGCAGATGGCAATCGCGGTATTCCGGATGGGTAAACAAATGCTCGGGCAACCAGCGTACCAATGGCTGCTGGGCAAATCCAGCCTCCGTCTGCAACAGTTTGATGCCTTGCAATACCCCACCGTATTGGTCTTGCCAACCGCCACCGGTCGTCAGCAACTGTTCCAGGGCAAGCGTACGGCGGCATATTTCGTTCTTATCCCACATCAGTCCGCAAAAGTCACTCAATGAACCCAAGACAGTAGAAGCCAAAATGGAGCTTGTGCCCAGACCGGAACCTGCAGGTATGGCAGAAAGCAATGTAATCTCTATACCTGTGCCGAAGGCTTCCAGTTGTTTTTCCAGCGAAGGATAAGCCGTTTCTGAAAAAGCCGGAACAAACCCGGCCAGCGCCAATGCTGCTTTGGGAATGGAAAAGGGGGAACCTATCATGCAATAGGATTGCAATTCCTCAAAAGTATTCACCACCTCCATGGCTCCCATATCAATGGAGCGCAACACGATGCGATGCTCCGCGCAAGGTTTGATGTACACTTGTAAAGGCGGCTGCCCGTTCAGTTCAATGGCAATATTCACCACACTCCCACCGGCAAACAAGGAGTAAGGCGGAGTGTCCGTCCATCCTCCCGCCATATCTATGCGTACGGGGCTACGCCCCCATACAATCTGGTCACTATACACATTCAGGCGAGGACTGCTCTTGCGTTCATACAAATCAGTCAGCAATCCTTCGCGCAACAAGTTGAATGCGGCCTGCTCGTCTGCCTTGAAGTCCCTTCCGTCCAGCTTCTCAATCTGTGCACGCAGCATCCGGTTATGGATACGCTGCATCAGCGAGGCATCTGTCGGCAACACTTCCGGCTTGTCAATGCCGAATTTATGGAATTCACCGGCCACATCCATCAAGTCGAGTTGATAGAATACACTCTTTGCATGGTTGCGTGCCAGCACTTCCCAGTTTCCTTTGCAGAAGCTCTCCCGCTGTGCATACAGCAGACGCAAGTCGGCTTGTGCTGAAATTTCGTCGGCGGACAACCGACGACTTTCCAGCCAGACAGCCTTTCCTTCCGTCAAGCCCGGTTCGGAAACCATCCATCGAAGCACTGTCCCCATCTGCTCTTTATCTTCCACAACCGGGAAGATGGCAGCAGCCTGCAGGTCCTCTTTTCTGCCGGTGATGTCTTCCACCGACAATTCCCGTTCGACCAGCCATTCCGAAAACGACATCCCAAGGAACAGTGTCTTTTCATCCCGAATATCCCCCTTAAAAGTATCGTCAAAACCATAGGGGCGTACTGCCCAGCGCTGGTCGGCAAGCGGAACTATATCAATGCAGATACCGTCTGGAATGGTCAGCCTCCAGTCATTCTTGGGAACACCCGTGATAATCTGCCGTGCCCCCAGCCGCCAAGAAGCTCCAACAAAGCTATTTTCAATCCAAAGACTGTCGTTCTTCGGAGTAAGGGGGAGATGCACTTCTGCATTCTGCACAAAGATGGCCGGATTGGGCTTCAACTTCCGGTGCATAATCTGGCGCTGGTCGTAGACCTTATTCTGTAAGGTGACGGTTGAAGACAACAGTTCGCGGCTTGTTCCATAATGGTAGAATTCGCCTCCGGGCAAAGGCAATATGGCGACGGAGAGGCTATTCAGCTCTTCATCCTCAATACGGGGATGATTTCCTAAGGACAAGCCAAAGTCAGCATACAAGTCATAGTATTTCAAGTCGGAATATGGCGTATCCACGTCCAAAGCCCCATCTGCCTTCTGCGAACGTTTCATCAGCAAGTCAACGGCCCGGTCGCTCAATAGCCAGATGCCGATATCCATTAAAAAGAGATGTGTCTTGGAGAGGTTTTCCAATTCTTCCAGAGAGGGTTTCTGAAGCATGAAATCCAAGGATTCCGGTTGATTCCGGTCCGAGATAAACACACCATGATGTGTGGCGAGCAACGGGTCTACCCACAGTCCATAGCACACCACATCTGCATCGGGAATCTCTTGAAGCGGCTTTTCCGCACGGATATATACGTCACCACTGGCAATCAGCGTACGCAGTCTTTCGGGAGCCCGCTCCATTATCTTTTCGTAAAGTGGGAGTTGAAGGGATAATAAATTCTGTCCCAGTTTTTGTCCACGCGCCCAGCGAAACACCGGAATCGGGGTCAATATCTTGCCCGACGGTGCATATCCCGGTAAACGACGGCTTTGTCCTCCGGCATGCAGCAGAATACGCTTCTCTGCTGGAAGGCTTTTCTCTGTTGGAATGCACTTTTCTGTTGGAATACGCTCCTCCGCCAAATACTTCCTATCCCGTTCCTTCTGCCATTCTCTCAAGAGCCAGGTAGTTCCCCCACCCGAGCCAAGTTTCATTCCCACCGGGTCGGAAGTACAAAACCATTCCGTACGGTCCACATTTTCCAGTTCATAGAATGCCGACACCAGATTAGGCGGCAAAGACAATAATTTCTGCATATCAATCGCTGTATTGCTTACTATTTGACAGCAAAGTAAAATAATATTAGGCAATTGACATAGAAAGTTTCAATTTATTTCTTTGGTATCAAGCTTGTGTTCCTTTACGGAAATACGACTGAGTATATAGGCGATTCATAAAGAATGGCTTTTCCAATCAAGTTCATTTTTAAAACAGAGAAAAGAATTGATTAAGAGTTAAGAAATTGTCGAAAGAGACATTATTAAAGATTCTTAGTAAATTTCTCAGTAATAAAAGATAGAAATACACACGAACAGATACAAACAATTTATAGCATGCAATACACGATACTAACAACATGTCGTGCAAGAAGTTAATAACGTGTCCTACAAAAAACAAATATCGTGTCCGCAGGATATTAACTTCCTGCAAACACGATATTAATTCGCTTTTACACAAAACTATACGAGGCTAACTACCTGCTGCAACAACTCCGACAATTCGAAAGTAGCATTCTTAATATCCGAAATCCGGTTCTTGCCTTCTGTCGTAAGAGAAAAACGCATCTGACGTTTATCTTCCTTACCTATCAGACGGGTAATGAGCTTCTTTCCCTCGACAGAGCGAATGACCTTTGAAGTGTTGGAGGCAGACAAACCCAGTGCCTCGGCTATCTCACTGGAGGTAAGCTTAGGAGTATTGAGCAGCGTGCACAACAGCATTCCTTCATTCAGCGATAAATCATACATCTGCGTAAACTGCACCTCGAACTCGGCAATAGCCCGATAAACATCACGGATTTTACATAAAGTCTCCATATCTTGTCCTCCTATATAAATAAGTTCACATTTGCCTTGTCCGCACGTTCCATATAGGTAGCCACGCCGCCGATGGTTACTTCATCCAGAAGTTCTTCGTGCTGGATGCCCATCATATCCATAGACATCTGGCAAGCAATGAATTCCACTCCCTGCGCCAATGCCTGCGAGCGCAACGACTCCAAAGAATCCACTCCCTTGCGCTTCATCAAGAAGCGCATCATGCGGCTGCCCATGCCAAACATATTCATCTGCGACAACTTCAGTTTCAAAGAGCTGGACGGCAGCATCATGCCGAACATCTTGCCGAAGAAGTCCTTCTGCACACTGGGTTTCTGCACTTTCTTCAAGACGTTCAGTCCCCAGAAGGTGAAGAAAATGGTTACTTTCTGTCCCGTTGCCGCTGCTCCGTTTGCCAATACGAAGGTTGCCAGCGCTTTGTCCAGGTCGTCACTGAACAGAATCAGCGTCTTTCCCCTACCCCTGGCTGCGGAAACATTGGAAGCAGATGTACAAGCCGGAGCACCTTTCTCGATGACTACCGTATAGCGTCCTTTCTCGTCATGCTTCTCTATCAATTTATTTCCCGTCGTATCACACCAGGCAGAAGCATCGCGTGCAAAACCGGCATCGGTTGCCACAATCTCCACACGCTCGCCCACAGCAATGCTATCCATCGCCTTTTTCACCTGCATGATAGGTCCCGGACATTGCAAACCGCAAGCATTTATCTTCAACGTTTCCTTCTTGGACACTGATGCATCCGCAGGAACATCATCAGTAGCAGCCTCTACCGAAGAAGAAGGGCCGCCGCCTGCCGGAGCAGATGGAAACGGCAGAGGTGCTGTTGCCGTGGAGTAGGTCTTATAACCACCTATCAGATTGCGCACATTGCGATAGCCGCGCCCCATCAAGATGCGCAGGGACAGATAACCGCGCAGACCCACAGCACAGAAAAGCACTACCGGCTTGTCTGTAGGTATCTCTGCCAAATGTTCGCGCATTTCGTCCAACGGAATATTGACGGCTCCCGGAATGGTGCCGAAAGAGAATTCCTCGGGCGTACGGGTATCTATCAGCATCACTTTATCCTTCTCTTCTACCAGCTCGCGCCAAGAGATGACAGGCATAGCACCGCTGATAATGTTCGATGCTACATAGCCGCCAATAGCGATGGGGTCTTTGGCCGAGGAGAAAGGAGGCGCATACGTGTGCTCCGTCTCCATCAAATCGTAGACTGTGCCACCCCGCTTGATGAGTCCGGCTATCTGGTCGATTCGCTTGTCCACTCCCTCGTAACCGATACATTGCGCACCATAGAGTTTACCGGTTTTGGGATGGAAAGTCAGTTTCAAGGTCAAAGGCAGGGCATCCGGATAGTAACCGGCATGAGATGCCGAGTGAGTCACCGAGCTTTGATATTCCATGCCCCACTGCTTCAAGCGTTTGGCTGCAAGGCCCGTAGAGGCTACCGTCATGTCGAATACTTTGGCAATGGAGGTGCCGATAGCTCCTTCGTAGGAAACAGTATTGCCAAACACCATATTATCAGCAACGATACGTCCCTGGCGGTTGGCAGGATTTGCCAGATAATTGAGCCAGGGCTTTCCGGTCAGCGGATGAGGATATTCGATGGCATCGCCCACGGCATAGATGTCTTTTTCGGAAGTCTCCAAGTGTTCGTCTACCCAGATACCGCCCATCTCGCCCAGTTTCAAGCCGGCTTGTTGCGCCAATGCAGTGGCAGGACGCACACCGATGGAGAGTAACACCATATCGGCAGGAATGGCCTTTCCGCTTTTCAGGAATACGGTGATTCCGTTGTCCGTACGCTTGAAGTGGGTTACGCCTTCTTCCAGATAGAGGGAGACACCTTTCTGCAACAGATGCTGATGAATAGGTGCCGCCATAGAGAAGTCGATAGGCGCCATCACCTGATTACCCATTTCGACTACAGACACATGAACACCGGCATGATGCAGGTTCTCCGCCATTTCCAATCCGATGAAACCGGCACCTACCACCACGGCGCGTTTCACCTGCTTGTCCGAGATATAAGCCTTGATATGGTCGGTATCTTCTACATTGCGCAACGTGAAGATGCCTTCGGAATTAATGCCTTCCAAGGGGGGCTTCACGGGGTTAGCACCGGGAGAAAGCAAAAGTTTGTCATAGCTTTCATCGTACTCCTTGCCTTCCGCATTGCGTATGGTAACGGTCTTGTTTTTGGGATGGATGGCGATTACTTCATTCTGCACACGCACATCAATGCGGAAGCGCTTGCCGAAAGATTCGGGTGTCTGTACCAACAGCTTCTCGCGCTCTGCTATCACTCCACCTATATAATAAGGTAAACCACAATTAGCATACGAGATGTAAGGGCCTTTCTCCAATAAAAGGATTTCAGCCATTTCGTCCACTCTTCTCAGTCGGGCGGCTGCCGTGGCTCCACCTGCTACACCGCCAATGATTACATATTTCATAATTCTTCGTTTTTTAAGTTTGACGATGCAAAGAAAATAATTATTTTCAATAAAACATAATTTCCAAAGGAAAATATTATTAAAAGACTCATTTTTAATAAGAATAGGCATAAAAAAACGGATTATTACAAGTTTTTACACCTATAATAATCCGTTCAGTATGCAAGTTTTTATAAGCTTACCAACCAAGCCGAGCAAGACCGACAGCACTATACCATGAAGTAGAACGATAAGCGGCATTAGCAGCTTGAGCAGCAGCAGAAGTGGCAGTGGAAGGTATATAATGGCTAACCCCATTTGCCCGCTTCATGGAGAACATACCAACAGACATCGAATAAATCATCGGTGTTTTTTTCCAACAGACAGAAGCTGCATCATATGCTTGCTTCCATTCATCCAAGGCAACTTCATCCACAACGAGTTTTTCCATCATTTCTACGAAATCATAATAGCCTACATAATAAGACGATCCTACTTTACGCTGATCATAATCAAAGACCGATGACCGAAGAACTTCTCTATCTGCTGTCACTCCCGACAAAGCATTTGCTGTAGCAGCAGCTAAGTTCTCAAGCTCAGAAGATTTCAGCACATCTATAGCAGTGCCCATTGTCCAATTGCTATTACTTCCTATTTTTCCAGTATAAATTTCATCATAAGCAGCAAAAGTCCCAATAGCCATTTCTACCGCTGCACCTTTCTGAAATATAAATGGAAACATTCTATCATAGGCAGCACCAGGACCTGGATTCTCAGCAGGGAAACCAATATAGTAATCGCAACAATCACGCAACTCATACGCGACTTCCACCGACTGCATAAAGCAAGCATCAAACATAATAAAATCAAAATGAGGAGCGTTCTGTAATACTAACTTCAAGTCCTCAATATTCATATAATGCCCTCCTCCAGTCTTATCATTTCCTATCCAGCGAGTAGAAGGCAATGGAGTAGGTATCCATCCTTCCCCATGCGACCAATAAATCAAACCATAACTTTCCGCTTTATATAAAGAATTCCCAAACACATCATTGAATACCTCTTGCGTCTCAGCGACTCCGCACGAATTTCTATCTTCGTATTCTTTGACTATTGTTTCAACAACAGTACCACCTTTATTTTCAATTTCAATCAAACGAGGAAATCCCGTATCTATATACACCAATAAATGCATATCAGATGTATTATCAATTGAAGCCATCCCAGCTTTCAATTCCTCCAAATCCCCATCCGTAAAGCTAGCCAATGGATTTATACTATTATCCGCTGCCATATATACCAGCACAGTACGTTTCCCATCAACCGGAGGATCAGGTATCGGGTCATCACCACGACACGCCGACATGAACAAGGGGAAAACGAAGAAAAAAAGAAGATATAGTTTTGTTTTCATACTTGAAATCTTATTCCTGCGGTTTTGCAAATGTGAAAGCCTCAGGCTTCACCACCTGCAAAACCATATTCTTACTCTTCTTATACTTACCTTTTACCTTTACAGCCTCTTTTTCCAACTTTTTCCTGTTTTCAGAGAAATAAATCATGCAAGTATAGTCCGGCTTCTTCAGATTATACTCCAGATAATTCTTGAGCTGGTAAGTGTATAAATCACGCTTGGGCAAGAATCCATTCTTATCCAGCTCTACGCTGTCCAATACCTGGATGTCTGTATAATATACGATGGAGTCATTGAAAGAAGCCGCCACACCAAAAGCATATACAGCCTTTTCCTTATCTTTCATTGTAAAAGCTGAGCACAACGCAAAAACCAAAGCTACGGCACAAAGTATACGAACGTATTTCATTGAGTTATGAGTTATAAGTTATGAATTATCAATGGGGGCAAAGATATAAAAAAAACCGCACGCCTACTAAAGACGTACGGTTTTTTAATTCCTTCTATTTGTCGGAAACTGATATTTCTTATTTATCCCAAATAAGATTTGAGCAATTTACTACGATTACTTTGTCTTAATCTTCTGATTGCTTTTTCCTTAATCTGACGCACACGCTCACGGGTCAAGCCGAATTTGTCGCCGATTTCCTCTAATGTCATTTCCTGCTGTCCGATACCGAAAAACATCTGTATGATTTCTTTTTCCCTATCGGTTAACGTAGAAAGAGCTCTATCAATTTCCCTCGCAAGAGACTCGTTCACCAAAGAGCGGTCGGCCATAGGGGAGTCGTCGTTGACCAGCACATCGAGCAAGCTGTTGTCCTCTCCTTCTACAAAAGGTGCGTCCACCGAAATGTGACGGCCGGACACCTTCAGCGTATCAGAGATTTTGTCAACAGGGATTTCCAGTTCATCGGCAAGCTCTTCAGGAGACGGACGACGTTCGTTTTCCTGCTCGAACTTGGAGAAGGCCTTGCTGATTTTATTCAGCGAACCTACCTGGTTCAACGGAAGACGTACAATACGCGACTGCTCTGCCAAAGCCTGCAGAATGGACTGACGTATCCACCATACTGCATAACTGATGAACTTGAAACCACGTGTTTCATCGAACTTTTCGGCAGCCTTGATCAGTCCTAAATTACCCTCATTAATCAAGTCGGGCAAACTCAAACCTTGGTTCTGGTACTGCTTGGCCACAGATACAACGAAACGCAGATTGGCACGTGTCAATTTCTCCAGTGCAACACGGTCACCCTTGCGGATGCGCTGAGCGAGCTCCACTTCCTCTTCAACAGTAATGAGGTCTTCGCGACCGATTTCCTGCAAATACTTGTCAAGAGAAGCGCTCTCTCTGTTAGTGATACTTTTTGTAATTTTAAGTTGTCTCATTCTTATAATACAGATTTGGGTTGCAAAGGTACGACAAATTATTTTGTTACAATAATTTCATCCCAACTTTTTCACCTTATTTATATCTTATCCTATATAACAAAAAGGATGCCGGTATGTATTGTACCGACACCCCCTTTTTCGCTATTGTTAGCTAATATTACAATCTTCTTACCTAACTATCCCTATTTTTTATTCTTGAGTCAAATCAACGGCATACATTGCACGTTTTCCTGACGGGAACATACCGGTGATGAACAAACCTTGCTCAGGAGACTTTCTTGCCTCTTTCATCGCCTTTTCCAAATCGTCCACCGTCTTCATCGGCACTCCGTTGGCTTTCAGAATGATGAAGCCCTTGCGGATACCTGCATCGGCCATCTTGCCATTGGTAACCCCGGTAACTTCCAGACCGTAACCCAGGTTCAACTGCTTCTTCAGCTCGGAAGATACGGGCTTGAAGGCTGCACCCAAGATTTCCATTCCGGCATCCTTCACTACCTTCGTAGTGCCTTGCTCATTCTTCAGCGTGATTTCGAATTCCTTTTCCTTCTTGTCACGAACCACCGTTACCTTCACTTTGTCGCCCGGACGGTGTTTTGCCAGCATTTCCTGCAAATCCGAGAACTTGTGAATCTTCTTGCCGTTCAATGCTATGATTACATCATTTTCCTTCAAGATGCCGGCAGCGGAACCACCTTCAACAACTTCGGCCACATAGATACCCTCTTTCACACCAAGTTCGTCGGCCTTCTTCTTCAGTTCTTCGGTCCAGCGTTCGTCCATCTGCAGGTCTGTGCTCAAATCACTACCCTTGATGCCAAGGAGCGCGCGCTGCACGGTACCAAACTGTTTCAAGTCGGCTACCACCTTTGTCATAATGCTGGTAGGGATGGCAAAACCATAGCCGGAATAAGCACCCGTGGGTGAGTAAAGCATGGCATTGATACCAACCAGCTCGCCTTTGGCATTCACCAACGCACCACCACTATTACCTTGGTTGATGGCAGCATCCGTCTGAATGAAAGACTGGATGTTTGCAGCTTGTCCATTGGAGGCAGAAGAGCCAATGGAACGGGCTTTTGCACTGACGATACCAGCTGTTACGGTAGAGTTCAGGTTGAACGGATTACCTACTGCCAATACCCATTCTCCCACCTTCAACTGGTCGGAGTCACCAACCGGAATTGTCGGGAAGTCATCCCCTTCAATCTTAATCAATGCCAAGTCCGTGCTGGGGTCAGTACCGATGATGCGTCCTTTCAGCTCACGGTCGTCATTCAGTTTCACAGTGATTTCATCAGCACCTTCCACCACGTGATTGTTCGTCACAATATATCCGTCTTTGGAGATGATGACACCCGAACCGAAACCTACACGCGGCTGGGTCTGTATCTGGCGCTGGCGTCCACGACCGTCTCCAAAGAAGAAGTCAAAAATATCCGGCTGTTCTTGCACCGTCTGAGTCTTGCTCAACTGAGTGGCACGTATATGCACTACAGCATGGAGCGAACTCTCCGCTGCTTGTGTCAAATCCACAGGCTGGGCATCCGTTGCATGGAAAGCCGCCGGTAGCAGATTATTGGGGTTCTGTTGGAACAACTCGCTGAATGCGGCAGGCTTTTCCTTATTCAGCATCTTATAAGTGGTCAATCCAGCCACTCCAGAGCTCAGGAGCACGATAGCTGCAACTCCAAGGATGTTTTTTGTTGTCTGTTTCATACTATTCTTCCTATTCTTTAAATTGTTAATATTCAAGTTTCGTTTAACATTACGACGTTAAAATAACGACAAAAAACGTTCAGTTATTCCGCTTGTCACTCTTTTTTGTTCTCTTTTAACAGAGGATATTTAGGGCTTAACAGCGGTTAACGGCAAAGACTGACAAATTAGCATTTATGTACGATTGCTGACTGTTAAAGAACTGACAGATAGGGCATAAAAAGACGCATCACCCGTTGCGGCCGAAACGGATGATGCATTTGGGGTAAACAGATGATGCGTTTATACCAAACAGATGATGTGTTCGGGCTGAACGCATCATCTGTTTTTAGAGGGCAGATAGTACCTTAATAATTCAAGTAATCAATGTCCATGTGGTAGTCCCACTGCGGGAAGTAGAGGTTACCTCCCTCCCACTCCACCTCGCCACGCTGGAAGTCGACGGTCTCGCTGCGGGGATACTGCTTTTCGGGCTGTAGCGGCATGCCGTAATCAGTGTTCACAATCATGCGCCAAGAGTCTATACCACCCAGGAAGAAATATTCTTCGTCGGCATTGCGAGCAAAGGCAGGAATGCCGAATGACTGGTCGGCAGGCACCCAACCCACACCCTCAAAATAGACTTCTGCCCAATCGTGCAGATTCCATGCACGGGGATGCATCATGAAGCCGCTCTGGAAATGTGCGGGAATTCCACTGATGCGGCAAAGCGTAATGAACAGCAGGCTGACTTGGCCACAGTCTCCGTGACGGTTGTCCAACACATATTCCGGGATATTCTCAATGGTGGAATATTCGCGTGCAGAAGCCCACGGGAAGTTGTCATTCACCCAACGGAAGATACGTTTGGTTTTCAAGTAGGGGTTGGTTTCACCGGCTGTCAATTTGGCAGCAAGTTCGCGCAAGCGTGGGGAAAAGACGATATGCTTCTCACGCTCGGCAGTATATTCCTTATAAAGGGCGGTCGTCGTATCATAGGGCTGCACATCTTCCGGCTTCAGATTATGCCATTCGCCGTTGGCGGTAAACTCAAAGGTTTCGGAGAATACGGTCGGTTCGCCTTCGACAGCACGTTTCTCCATGTACAATGTACTGTGACGGCACTCGGGCGACGAAAAGGTGTATTGCGGTTCACTGGCCGAAATGAACTCGACATCCTGCTGCCGAGCCTGGTCCTGACGGGGATAGGGCAACCAGCAACGGATGATTTTCCCGGCAGGCACGGCATTGGTATCCACGGTCAACGTGTAGGTGACGCGCATGCGCTTCGGCGCAACAATGGCCTTGCCCTCCTTCTTCACAGCAGAAATGATTTCGGGCAGGTTCTCCATATTCACTTTCTCGCTGCCACTCGGCGAAGAACCTTCCTTGGCTATCTTGATGTCATAGCAAGTGGAGTCCACACGAAACAGATTAGGTCCGGCATTGCGGAAATAGCGTTTCTCTCCATCCAGCATCATGCACTCCAAAGCTTTGGAGGCTTCCCACTGGCGCATCTGCTCATCGGTCACGTCGGGAATATACTTGCGGATATAGTCCTTCACCTGGGATTCCGTCATACAGAAATCCGTAAGCAGACGTTGGTACAGGTCGTCCTCCCAATTATAGGGCTTGCTCTCGGGCTTCGTGCTGCATGCAGAAGCCATCACAAACAGAGCGACGGTATACAATAGCTTTCTCATAACTTCACCACTCCAATACCCGGTAAATCGGGCAACGTTATCTTACCTTTCACAACCTCCATACCCTTGAAACGGTCGTTCGCAATCAGCAGACTACCGTCCAAGTCGGCAAAGTCCACTGCCGGAGAGAATTGGGAGGCAGCGGTAATGGCACAAGAGGTCTCGGTCATACATCCTACCATCACTTTCATGTCCAATGCACGTGCCAAAGTCACCATCTTCCAGGCTTCGCGCATGCCGGTACACTTCATCAGCTTGATGTTGATGCCCGTAAAGGCACCCTTCAAGCCTGCCACATCCTTCAGACGCTGAATGGACTCATCGGCAAATATGGGCAACGGGCTTTGCTGGGTGACCCATGCAATATCGTCCAGTTGTTCCTTGGGCATCGGTTGCTCTATCATGACAATTCCTTTTTCGTGCAGCCAATGTATCATATCGAGCGCATGATGTTTGTCCTTCCAACCCTGGTTGGCATCAATGGCAATCGGAAGGTCCGTCACCGAACGGATGGTCTCTATCATTTCCTTGTCGTTCTCCCGCCCCAGCTTCACTTTAAGGATATTGAACTGGTCGGCACACTCTTTCGTCTTTTCACGCACCACGTCGGCCGTATCAATACCGATGGTGAAAGTTGTAGAGGGAGTCTTTTCCTTGTCCAACCCCCATATCTTATACCAAGGGGCTTGCAACAGTTTGCCCACAAGGTCGTGCAAGGCGATGTCCACAGCAGTTTTAGCAGCGGAATCCCCTGCCGAGAGGCTGTCTATATAAGCCAGTATATCTTCCAGCTGAAAGGGGTCTGAGAATTGGCCGATAACATCCTGCACCTTCTTCAGAAAAGCCAGTACACTGTCCATCGTGCCTAGTTCGTGTTGCAGGTACGGGGGCATGGAGGCTTCACCATAACCGATAATGCCATCATATTCTATCTCGACTTGAACGTCGGGAGTGGTAGTACGCGAGTAGGTGGCCACTGTAAAGACATGGCGCAATTTCAGTTCATAGGGGAAGAAACGCAGTTTCATTTTGGGGGTTACACCTGCCCTACTGTTCACGTTGAACAAGGAAGGAGCGTCATTTCCTCCGGCAAATACATGATTGATTGCCATGCCTGAGCCGAGTGCGGCAAAAGCGGCGGTTTTCAGGAAATCTCTTCTGTTTGACATAATTGTGTGTGTATTAAATGTGCCAATATGCTAATGGGCTAATGTGCCAATGGGCTGCGCTATGTATATGCTACGTTATGTTTGCACCGTCACGCCGCAGGTCATTGGCATATTGGCACATTAGCACATTATTACATTGAATAAAATGGATTCGTTTCCGTTGTATTGAGCGACGCCTCCTTATTTATATAAGGTAACACGCGCGTAGCGAACAACAGTCTACCGAGGTTGTATTCATCGAACAGCTCGTCGTCGGGGCTGAAGCTATTGACGCGCACATCGCCTTGCGAATGGATGAAACGCTTGTTGCCGATATACATGCCGACATGTACCACACGTTCCTTGCGTTCCGGCGTCGCCTTGCGCCCGAAGAAAATCAAATCGCCCGGCTGGAGGTTACTGAAATCAGGAGCGATATCGATATGCTCGCCCACGTATGCCTGCTGGGAAGCATCCCGCGGAATGATGATGTCGTGCATGAAAAGAACGGTGCGCATGAAGCCGCTACAATCCACCCCTTTGGAGGAAGTGCCAGCCCAAAGATAAGGGATGCCCATCATGCTATGCGCCGTGGCTATAATGCTGGCGGCATCCTGCTTCAAGGTGGCACGCCATTTCTTCTCAGGCATGGAGATGGATTTGGAGATATATCCCTGACGGCCGTCGGGATAAGCCACCTTATAAAAGGCACCTTTTGTCCCCTCCCACTTCAGGCGGTTTCCTGCAGCAACATCAGAGACGGTCTGCGATGCCTGGCTGGGCTGTGAGTAGACAAAGCCATAATGCGAAGTCACCACTATTTTCTCTGCATTGTTCCAAGCGGTCAGCTCTTCCCGCGTGACGGGATGTATGCCTACTCGGTGTACCCATGCAATGTAGTTGTCCGGTGTCTGGATACGGTACCAGCCGTCGCGCTGCAACACCCGCACCGGCATACCCATCAAGCCTTGCGTCATCATTTCTGAAGAGAAATCCGGGGCTACCCGAAGATTGCACACAGACACATTGACAATGCCATACGTCTTGCCTTCAAGTCCGGCCTCATCCGGAAGCACTTGCAGACAATCCATCACCGCATATCCTTTCTTTGCCAAACCATCCAGCAAAGCCGTCTTTGCCTCTGCCGAAGTGGTGACACCACGCAACATCACATTCTTTCCGGAGAAAGAGTAATCCACATCGAACAAAGCCACGCGCTTGTCCGGTGCAAGCTTTTGTTTCAAACTGTCAGCGAGTTGCGCCACTTCTGCAGGTATTGTACGGTCACCCACTTCCGAAGCGACAGCAAAAAGCGGGATTAACAGAAATAAAGAAAAAAGAGAGGATAACTTTTTCATTGGCCAAAAGGATTTGGGGGTTATTACTAATAGCAAAGCTACGAATTTATTCCGAAATAGATACATGTTTTTAAGATAATTAAGGGTAAAGAATGAAGAATGAAGGATTCATCCGTACTGCATCCGCACACTGCACAACAAATTCTTCATCCTTCATTCTTCATTCTTCATTAATATTCCGTATCTTTGTACCCTATAAAGCAGTTGGTCGGTCTGTCGCTTGCGCCTCGTGCGTATGAGGAAAGTCCGGGCAACACAGAGCGTCCCACTTCCTAACAGAAAGCTGTCCGTGAGGGTAGAGTAACGTAGAAGAAAATAACCGCCGTCGCCCTTGGGCTACGGTAAGGGTGAGAAGGTGGGGTAAGAGCCTACCAGTCTTGTGGCGACACAAGGGCTGTGCGTCTTGGGAGTTGTAAGGTCATGTAAACCGACGTTATGAGAGTTGCTCGCTCCATGTCGGAGGGTAGACCGCTAAAGCTTGTATGGTGACATGCGGCTCAGATAAATGACAGACACTTCTTTAATGGAGAATGGATAATGAAGAATGGATAATTCCTAATTAGGCTTTTTCAGAAACAGAAGAACAGAACCCGGCTTACAGACTGACTGCTTTTTTATTGACAATGGATAATCGAGATAATAGCATGAACAAGCGTATTGCTGCCCTTTGGAAATTCCTCACCTACGACATCTGGCGTATTACGGAAGATGAAGTCACGCGAACGACCTTTTCCGTATACAATATCATCAAGACGATTTATCTTTGCATCAACCGCTTCACCAAAGACCGGATAGTAAACAAAGCCTCGGCGCTGACTTACAGTACGTTGCTTGCCATCGTGCCTATTCTTGCCATTTTGTTTGCCATAGCCCGCGGTTTCGGATTCGATAATCTGATGGAAAGCCAGATTGTCAACGGTTTCGGCGGTCCTACGGAAACCACGGAAGTCATCCTGCAATTCGTGAATTCGTATTTGTCTCAGACCAAGAGTGGAATATTCATCGGAGTGGGTCTGATTATGTTGCTGTGGACAGTCCTGAATCTAATCAACAATATGGAAATCACCTTCAACCGCATCTGGCAGGTGAAAAAGGCGCGCAGCATGTACCGCAAAATAACGGATTACTTCTCTATGCTTCTGCTGATGCCCATTCTGCTGGTGGTGTCCGGTGGTCTTTCCATCTTCATGAGTACGATGGTGAAGAACCTCGAAGACTTTACCCTGCTGGCTCCCGTCGGCAAGTTTATGGTGCGCCTCATCCCCTTCGTGCTGACCTGGTTCATGTTTACAGCACTGTACGTCTTTATGCCGAATACAAAGGTCAAGCTGAAACACGCACTCATATCCGGTATTCTGGCAGGTACGGCACACCAGGCATTCCAATTCCTTTACATCAGCAGCCAGTTGTGGGTTTCCCGTTACAATGCCATCTATGGTAGTTTTGCCGCCCTTCCGATGTTTCTGCTATGGTTGCAGGTATCCTGGACCATCTGCCTATTCGGTGCCGAACTGACCTACGCCGGACAGAATATCCGGAACTTCAGCTTCGACAAGGATGCGCGCAATATCAGCCGGCGCTACCGCGATTTTATCTCCATCCTGATAATGTCTCTCATAGCCAAGCGCTTTGAACAAGACGTCCAGCCCTATACAGCCGAAGAGATATCCGAAGAGTGCCAGATTCCCATCCGGCTGACACACGAAACCCTTTATGAATTGCAGGAAATCAACCTCCTACATGAAGTGGTGACCGATGAAAAGAGTGAAGACATCGCTTACCAGCCTTCCATGGATATCAACAAAATGAATGTGGCCCTCCTACTGGACAAACTGGACACGCACGGCTCAGAAGATTTCAAAATTGATAAGGAAAATGAATTCAACAACCAATGGGGAGCATTGCTGAAGGCACGGGAGGAATACTACAAGAATGCAAGCAAGGTGCTGCTGAAGGATTTGTAAGCACGCGGAAGTCTTTCCGGAAACTCCGTATCTGCTTTCTTTTTGATTATTTTTTAGACGCGGATGACGCGGATTGGAATATTAAAAAAATCCGCGTCATCTGCGTCATCTGTGTCTAAAAAGTAAATCACCGATATTTCTCAGGCTCCACGGCACGAGTCATATCATAGGCACGGTCACTCTGACGGGATGCCACTAATTGCAGGAAATCGTCCATAGTGCCGTTACCTTATTTATATTGTATCATGCGGCTGATGTACTTACCAATGATATCGAACTCCAGATTCACCACACTGCCCACTTTGAAAGCATGGAAATTGGTATGCTCAAAGGTGTAAGGAATAATGGCCACCTGGAAAGTATCGTCGGTGGGATTGCACACGGTCAGGCTGACACCATTGACCGTTACCGAGCCTTTGTCTACCGTGATGTAGCCGCGCTTTGCCATCTCCTTGTCAAAAGCATACCGGAAAGTAAAGTAATAGCTTCCTTCCGCATCCTTTATATCGATGCAAGTGGCAGTCTGGTCCACATGTCCTTGAACGATATGGCCATCCAGCCGGCCGTTCATCATCATACTACGCTCCACATTCACTTCATCTCCCACCTGCAACAAGCCAAGATTGGAACGGTCCAGCGTTTCCTTCATGGCCGTCACGGTATAGGTATCATCTGTCAGACTGACTACCGTCAGGCAAACACCATTGTGAGACACACTCTGGTCTATTTTTAATTCACTGACGAATGAACACTTGAAAGTAAAATGTACATTCTCCTGGTCTTTGACCATCGCCACCAATGTGGCACATTCTTCTACTATTCCGGAAAACATGGTTCTATATACTTTTAGGTTATACACGATTTATTATTAATATGCGCAAAGATACAAAAAGCCCTTCGTATAGGTACAAAAAAAGGAAGCTTTTCACAAAGCCTCCTTTTTCAGTTTTCAATAGGTATTAGTTTTTTTTTAAGGTAAAAAGATTGTTTTCAGGATAACGATGCAAATATAGGCGCTTTTCGTGATACTAACCAAATTAAAAAACATGTCTTATAACATCTTTTTGAAAAAAACATTTAAGTTTATTATCATTTCAAAGCACTTTTCTACACCTGCAATCGTTTTCAATGGACAAATATAAGGCTATTATCCATGAAACACTGAAATTATCCTAAAATTTTGTTTATTTCTTATCATTTAAGTAGTGTTCATCTGTCCGCCCGCTATGTTTTAACACTTTTGCGTCGATAAAGAACACTATTTCTTCGGCAATATTCGTGATATGGTCACCGGAACGCTCCAACTTGCGGAACACGCTCACCAGGTTCAGACAAGAGAGTGCACTCTCCGGATGCCGGCTGATGTAGTCGGCAAGAATGGCAGTAGCCTCAGCATTGATTTCGTCCAGCATATTGTCCTTGGCAAACACAGCGGTAGCCAATTCCTGGCTCTCCTCCTGAAGTGCCTGCTTGGCAAGCTCGAGCATGGAGAGCACCTGGGCTATCATCTCTTCAAGACGGAGTTGCTTGACCAACTCAGTATCCAATGCCGGTTCATGGCAGTTGAGGGCAAAGCGGGCAATGCCCTCTGCAAAGTCGCCCAGACGCTCCAGGTTCGTATTGATTTTGAGCATGGCAAGCACAAAGCGCAGGTCGATGGCAACGGGGTTGTAAAGGGCAATGATGTCCTCCACGTCGCTGTCTATTTTCAGTTCGAAAGCATTGACGCGACGTTCGCGCACCAATACCTGCTGAGCTAGCTCCCGGTCCAGCGTAAGCACGGCATCACCTGCACGGTCGAGCTGATTATATACCAGGGTCCACATTTCGTCTATTTCCTTTTTCAGCAAGACGAGTTCAGATTCGATAAACTTCACCATAATGTTTCTATTTTAAGATTACTTTTGTACAACTTATTTTTGCTTGTATGGAACAATCCGCTACCCGAAGCGTCCCGTGATGTAGTTCTGCGTTTCCACCTTGTCGGGATTCGTAAATATCTTCCGGGTATCTCCAAACTCCACCATCCGCCCCATATAGAAGAAAGCCGTATTATCACTGACACGCGCTGCCTGCTGCATGTTGTGGGTAACGATGACGATGGTGTACTGCTTCTTCAACTCGTGGATAAGCTCTTCCACCTTGGCAGTGGAGATGGGGTCGAGGGCGGATGCCGGCTCGTCCATCAGCAGGACCGAAGGAGACACCGCCATGGCACGGGCTATGCAGAGACGTTGCTGCTGACCGCCGGAGAGGGCGTAGGCAGAGACTTTCAGCTTGTCCTTCACCTCGTCCCAAAGGGCGGCGCCTTTCAGGGTTTCTTCCACCCGCTGACGGATGAAAGCGTTATCGGTGATGCCATTTACACGGAGTCCGTAGGCAACGTTCTCGAAGATGCTTTTTGGGAAAGGATTGGGGCGCTGGAACACCATGCCCACGTTCTTGCGGAGTTCATCCACTTGCACTCCTTTTCCATAGATGTCTTGTCCGTCAATGCGTATCTCGCCGGTCAGACGGGTGTCGGGAATCAAATCATTCATGCGGTTTAGCAGGCGCAGGAAGGTAGACTTTCCACAGCCCGAGGGACCGATGAAGGCTATCACAGACTTCTCCTCAATGTCCATGCTGATGCCTTTCAGGGCATGGAAATCGCCATACCAGAAGTTCACGTCACGGGTTTCTATCTTGTTCTTCATACCTATTGTATATGTTTTCAATTCGTCTTAATCTTCTTCTCAAAGTATTTCCGCAGGGCGTTTGCCAACAGATTCACCAGGAGGATAATCAGTATCAGCACCAATGCTGTGCCATAAGCAATGGGAAGCTGCGCTTCCATATCGGTGCCGCTGGTAGAGATGACGTAGAGGTGATAAGGAAGCGCCATGCACTGGTCGAAGATACTTGTAGGCAGCTGTGGCAGGAAGTAGGCGGCACAGGTGAAAAGGATGGGTGCCGTCTCGCCCGAAACACGCCCCAGCGCCAGAATCAGTCCAGTAATGATATTGGGCATCCCCATCGGCAGGATGACATGCCAGATGGTCTGAAGCTTGGTAGCTCCCAACGCGCGGCTTCCCTCGCGCATGCTGTCGGGGATGGCTTTCAACGCTTCTTCCGTGGTGCGGATAACCAAAGGCAGACTTAGCAGACCCAGCGTCAACGAACCTGCCAGAATGCTGTCTCCAAAATCCATATAGTTGACAAACAGCGCCATGCCAAACAGACCGAACACGATGGAAGGGATGCCGCTCAGATTATTCGTCATCATCCGTATGAAGCGTACCACCCAGCCTTTCGGCACATACTCATTCATATAAATACCGCTCATCACTCCCACCGGAAAGGCAAATAAAGCACTGCCCGCCATCAAGCAGAACGTACCTACAATGGCAGGAAGGATTCCACCGGCAGTCATACCGTTGGTAGGAGCCGTAGTGAGGAACTCCCAATCGATAACTCCTATACCTTTATATATAATGAAGCCGAGGATTGCAAAAAGAATCCCCACCACACTTAGGCTCAACAGACGGAACAAGCCGAATGCCACGTTTTGCGAAAGATGCTTTCTATTGACCATATCTACCTTCTTTTATTTTCGTCTTGGCGAAACTGCTTCCACCGTGAAGTTTATCAATAAACTGATGAAGAACAGCACGACACCCAGCAGGAACAATGCTTCGTAGTGAGCTCCGCCGGCAGGCGCTTCGCCTAGTTCGGCGGCAATCGTTGCCGGAATGGTGCGCAGCGGTTCCAGGATGGTATGGGGAATGACGGCGGCGTTGCCCGTCACCATCAGCACAGCCATCGTCTCGCCCACCGCACGGCCGATGCCCAACACCACTCCGGAGGTGATGCCCGAAATGGAGTAAGGAATCACCACCTTATATATAGTCTGCCATTGCGACGCTCCCAGCGCCAGACTGGCTTCGCGCATGGCACGAGGGCAATTTCTCATCGCATCTTCCGTCACCGTAATGATGGTGGGCAACGCCATAATGGCAAGCACAATGCTGCCCGCCAGCCCGCTCTCGCCTACCGGCAAGTTGAACACCTGCTGCAAAAACGGCACAATGACAATCAAGCCGAAAAAGCCGTAGACCACCGACGGTATGCCACTCAGCAACTCAATGATGGGCTTCAGCAGATTCCTTACCCGGGAATTGGCTACCTCCGACATATAGATTGCCACCGACAGACCAAACGGCAATGCAAAGAGGATGGCAAACAGACTGACCCACAGCGTCCCCGTAATGAGCGGCAAAAAGCCGAACTGCGCAGCAGGTGTTGCCGTGGGAAACCATTCGGCACCGGCAAAGACGTCCTTCACCGAAATGGTGTTGTCTTTCAGCAGATGCACCGAATCCGGACGGACAATGAACTGCTGCGGTACAAAGGCTATAATGCCAGGCGTACGCTCCACCAGCTCCGTAATGCAGGCACCTGCATTTTCGTAGGAAGCGCCCAACTGCTCTTCCGTATAATACAGTGTGATGTCCTCCAAACGGAAAAGGCGGATAGGAAGGTCCTCCCCTCCCACTTCGTTCCAGTTTGTCAGCTCTTCATCAAAGACATTCTTTATCTGTGCCGGAGTCAGTTCGCCCACCCGGTTCTCCTTATTCAAGGCCAATACATACCCTTCTTCTATCACCTTGCTGCTGAACAAGCCTAGCGCTTCGGAAAAGAGGAACACGACGATAAGTACGATGGTAAGGCTCGTCACAAAGCCGCTACAAGCCAGTATACCTTCTACAATCTTCTCAAAAATCTTTTTCATGTTGCCTATTGATTTCTGTATGCAAAGGAACGGGCCGGATGTTAAGGCAGTGTGACTAACGTTTGAAAGAAATGTTTCAAAGGTGTTACAAAACTATTACAACGACTCAAAGCACATTCCATGTAACACATTTGTAATATCCATTGCCTTAATTTGCATCATGTGTTTACCCTATTTGCACCATGTGTTTATGAAGACAAGAAAATTACTCCTACTCCTCGCCCTGGCAGCTGCCACCACTGGCATGCAGGCGCAACGCATCAAAGGCAGCGACACCGTGCTCCCCATAGCGCAGCAGACCGCCGAACGCTTTATGACCCTAAACCCCTCTGCCCGTGTCACCGTGACCGGCGGCGGAACCGGTGTCGGTATTTCAGCCCTGCTGGACCAGACCACGGACATCGCCATGGCTTCCCGCGCCATCAAGTTCAGCGAAAAGATGAAGGCCAAAGCCGCCGGAGAAGACTTGGCAGAAGTTCCCATCGCCTACGATGCCCTTGCCGTAGTGGTCCACCCCTCCAACCCAGTGAAACAACTGACCCGCCAACAACTGGAAGATATCTTCCGGGGCAAAGTCACCAACTGGCAGCAAGTGGGCGGAGACGACCGCAAAATCGTAGTCTACTCCCGCGAGACTTCCTCCGGTACCTACGAGTTCTTCAAGGAAAGCGTACTGAAAAACAAGAACTACATGAGCAGCAGTCTCTCCATGCCTGCCACGGGAGCCATTATCCAATCCGTCAGCCAAACTCGCGGAGCCATCGGATATGTGGGTCTAGCCTATGTATCACCGCGTATCAAGACACTCGCCGTTTCATACGACGGGCAGCATTATGCCGCTCCCACGCTGGAGAATGCCATCAATAAGACTTATCCGATAGTACGCCCGCTATACTATTATTATAACCGGAAAAACGCTTCGGTCATAGCCCCTCTGCTCGATTTCATTTTGTCTGCCGCAGGACAGAAAATCATCAAAGAGAGCGGATATATCCCGGTACATAACGAATAAATCTTCATTCTTCATTCTTCATTCTTCATTTTTTTACCCTATCTTTGTCCCCACGATACGAAAATAGTAACATTATGGCAGAAATAAAGAGCGAAGAAACAAGCGAAAAAAAGAGCTTGAACTTCATTGAGCAAATAGTAGAAAACGATTTGAAAGAGGGTAAAAACGGGGGAAAAGTACAGACACGCTTCCCGCCCGAACCAAACGGTTACCTCCACATCGGACACGCCAAGGCCATCTGCCTTGATTTCGGTATTGCCGCCGCACACGGCGGTGTCTGCAACCTGCGTTTCGATGACACCAACCCCACCAAAGAAGATGTGGAATATGTAGAAGCCATCAAGGAAGACATCCAGTGGCTGGGCTACAAATGGGGTAACGAATATTACGCTTCCGACTATTTCCAGCAATTGTGGGACTTCGCTATCCGCCTCATCAAGGAGGGCAAGGCATACATCGACGAACAGACTTCCGAGCAGATTGCCGCCCAGAAAGGAACTCCCACCCAGCCCGGTGTGGAAAGTCCCTACCGCAACCGTCCTATCGAAGAAACACTGGATTTGTTCCAGAAGATGAACAGCGGCGATATTGAGGAAGGTGCCATGGTGCTCCGCGCCAAGATAGACATGGCAAGCCCCAACATGCACTTCCGCGACCCTATCATCTACCGTGTAGTGAAGCATCCGCACCATCGCACGGGCACCACTTGGAAGGCTTATCCGATGTACGACTTTGCCCACGGGCAAAGCGACTTCTTCGAAGGCGTGACGCACTCTCTCTGCACACTGGAGTTTGTGCCCCACCGTCCACTCTACGACCTCTTCGTGGACTGGGTGAAGGAAGGCAAAGACCTCGACGATAACCGCCCCCATCAGTATGAGTTCAACAAACTGAACCTCAGCTATACGCTGATGAGCAAGCGCAACCTGCTGACTCTGGTCAAGGAAGGTCTGGTAAACGGTTGGGACGACCCCCGTATGCCGACCATCTGCGGTTTCCGCCGTCGCGGTTACTCTCCGGAGTCCATCCATAAGTTCATCGACAAGATTGGCTATACCACATACGACGCCCTTAATGAATTCGCCCTGCTGGAAAGCGCCGTGCGCGAGGACCTGAACGACCGCGCCACCCGCGTATCCGCCGTACTGAACCCCGTGAAGCTCATCATCACCAACTATCCCGAAGGACAAGTGGAAGAGATGGAAGCCGTCAACAACCCCGAACATCCCGAAGAAGGCAACCACGTCATCGAATTCAGCCGCGAACTTTGGATGGAGCGCGACGACTTCATGGAAGATGCTCCGAAGAAATATTTCCGCATGACACCGGGACAAGAGGTACGTCTGAAGAACGCGTACATCGTGAAGTGCACCGGCTGCAAGAAGAACGACGCCGGTGAAATCACCGAAGTATATTGCGAATACGACCCCGATACCAAGAGCGGTCTACCCGGAGCCAACCGTAAGGTGAAAGGCACCATCCATTGGGTAAGTTGTGCCCACTGCCTCGAAGCAGAAGTGCGCCTCTACGACCGTCTGTGGAAAGTGGAGAACCCGCGCGACGAGCTTGCCGCCATCCGCGAAGCGAAGAACTGCGACGCACTGACAGCCATGAAAGAAATGATCAACCCCGACTCCCTGAATGTGCTGCCCTGCTGCTACATCGAGAAGTACGCTGCCGGCATGCAGCCCCTCTCCTACCTGCAGTTCCAACGTATCGGTTATTTTAATGTTGACAAAGATTCTACGCCAGAAAAAATGGTATTCAACCGTACTGTAGGTCTAAAAGACGTTTGGGGTAAAATCAATAAATAAGAATATGAGTAAAAAAAACCTGCTGTCCGGAAGAGACAAAGAACTGCAAGAAATGGCAGAACAATATGAAGCTGCCAAAGCAGAGAACAGAACCATCTATCTGGACGCAGACGACTTAGCCGACCTCGCAGACTGGTATGCCGTGCATCATAAATATGCCATGGCTACCGAGGTCGTAGAGTATGGCTTGGGAATACATCCGAATAATACGGCTCTGCTGGTGGAACAGGCATACTTGTTCCTCGACACCCAGCATAAAGAGCAAGCCAAAGATATATTGGAACGGATTGCCGAAGAATCTTCCGAAGTGAAAGTGCTGAAAGCCAACCTACTGTTGGGCGAAGGCAAAGAAGAAGAAGCGGAAGCGATACTCGACAGCATAGACGATAAGGACGACCTGGCCAATATCGTTGATGTATCCTATATGTACATCGACATGGGATTCCCGGAAAAAGCATTGACATGGCTGACGCGCGGACTCGAAAAATATGCCGAAGAAGAAGCCTACCTTGCCGTCACCGGCGATTGTTACTATGCCCAGGGACTGTTTGAAAAAGCCACCTTCTTCTTCAATAAGCTGATTGACAAGAATCCGTATTCGGCTCCTTACTGGTTTGGACTGGCCCGTTGCTACTTTGACCAGCAGATGTTCGACAAAGCAATCGAAGCATGCGACTATGCCACGGTGGCCGATGACGAGTTTGCCGATGCCTACCTGATGAAAGGACATTCCTTCTTCCAATTGGGAAATGAGGAAAGTGCCATGGAGAACTACCTGCAGGCCGAAAAATTCCATCTTGTCTCCCACGGTTTCATCAACACCTTCATCGGTCTGAACAAAGCCTCCAAAGGAGAATGGAAAGAAGGATACGACTATCTGGAAAAAGCCATAACGGCCGAAGACAGCCATGACTTCGCCTTGCCTTCTCTTTATGCCAATGCAGCCCTATGCCTGCACAAGATGGGAAAGAAACGCAAAGCACACCAGTATTGTAAAAAAGCATACGACCTGGCACCCGAAGAGATAGACCCGTATCTGATTGAGGGGCGCATCTACATGGAAGAAGGTGAGTATGAGAAAGGTGTGAAGAGATGGGCCAAAGCCTTAGAGTATGCCCCCTATGCGGATACCTGGCACGAAATAGGCATGTGTAGCATGGAAATAGGACAACTGAGCTATGCCAAGCTGGCCTTTGAACATGTCAAAGAGATGGAGCCGGACTTTGAAGGTATCAACGAAAGGCTGACCTCTCTGTATATGCTGCTCAAAGACAAAGAGAACTTCATGAAGTACAACCAGCTGTGCGAACATCCGTTCAGGCTGGAAGAGCTGGACAAATTGCAACAGATACTACAAGAAGATAATCAGGAAGAGCTGGCCCTAGTAATGAAGAATATTTTCAATGCATTACAATAACAGTAATTATATACCACTAATCTAGCAAATGGAATCAGTAGCCTTTATCCAATGGTGTCTCGACCACCTCAATTACTGGACCATCACTTTATTGATGGCCATTGAAAGTTCGTTTATTCCCTTCCCTTCGGAAGTTGTAGTCCCTCCTGCCGCTTGGAAAGCCGCCAACAATGACAACATGAATATATATCTGGTGGTATTGTTTGCAACCATAGGGGCAAATATCGGAGCCTTGATAAACTACTATCTGGCAAAATGGCTGGGACGCCCCATCATTTACAAGTTTGCCAACAGCCGTTTCGGGCACATGTGCCTCATCGACGAAGCCAAAGTGCAGCATGCGGAGGAATACTTTGACAAGCATGGAGCCGTATCAACCTTTGTCGGCCGCCTGATACCTGCTGTTCGCCAGTTGATATCCATCCCTGCCGGTCTGGCACGCATGAAGCTGGGAACTTTCTTGCTGTACACCACCTTGGGTGCAGGCCTTTGGAATTCCATCCTGGCTTTTATCGGCTATTACTTGTCCACAGTACCCGGCATTGAGAACGAGGAACAGCTGCTTGCCAAAGTAACGGAATACAGCCATGAGATAGGTTATGTATTTATCGGCATCGGCGTACTCATCGTGGCATTCTTCATCTATAAAGGCATGAAGAAGAAATAAAAAAGAAAACGGTATGATAATAAAAAAGCGGTGGACAGCATGATAAATTCTGTCCACCGCTTTTTATTGCTTATCCCAAATCCAAACTTTCTACTTTACAGCTGCAATAGCTTTATCATAGTCAGGTTCTTGCGTAATTTCAGGTACCAATTCCGTATAGGCAATCTTACCATCTTTGCCGATAACCACTACCGAACGCGCCAGTAGACCTGCAAGCGGTCCGTCGGCCATGCGTACCCCGTAGTTTTCATCAAAATCGGAAAAACGGAAATCAGACAAAGGAATCACATTCTCAATACCCTCCGTTGTACAGAAACGTGCATGTGCAAAAGGCAAATCCTTGGAGATTGCCAACACTACCGTATCGGGCAGGCCGGCAGCCAGTTTGTTGAACTTACGTACAGAAGTAGCGCACACACCAGTGTCAAGGCTGGGGAAAATATTCAAAATAACATTCTTCCCGTTCAGTTCCTTCAAAGAGAATGAAGACAAATCTGTTTTTACCAATTCGAAATCGGGGGCAACAGAGCCCACCTTTATAAATTCACCGATAACCTTTACCGGTTGTCCTTTAAATTTTGTTGTAGCCATAGTTTTATCAAATTATATGTATACATAACAAATTACATACAGAAAAAGTTCACCCGAAACTTTTTTCCGGATAAACTGTTATTCTACGGACGAATTAATGATAATCACTTAAAAATTAAATTCACATGAAAACTATTTTTGACGAACTTCAGCAGGAAGTAAAGAATTGGTGGATTTCACTCATTCTTGGTATTCTTTATGTAATAGTGGCTATAAGCCTGATGTTCTCCCCTCTCAGCGGGTATGCGGTATTGAGCATTCTGTTCAGCGTCTCCATGTTGTTCAGCGGTCTGCTGGAAATATCCTTTGCAGTAAGTAACCGTAGAAGGGTATCCAGTTGGGGATGGTATCTGGCTGGAGGTATCATCGACATGATTCTGGGATTCTACCTGATAACCTACCCAATGCTCAGCATGGAAGTCATTCCATTCATCATTGCCTTCTGGCTGATGTTCCGCGGCTTCTCATCCGTAGGCTATGCCATGGACCTCAAAAGATACGGGACAAGAGACTGGGGATGGTATGTTGCTTTCGGTATTCTTGCCGTCATCTGCTCGCTCATCATCTTGTGGCAACCGGCAGTAGGCGCCCTTTACGCCGTGTACATGATTTCGTTTGCATTCCTGATTATAGGTTTCTTCCGTATCATGCTGTCATTCGAGCTGAAAAACCTGCACAAGCGCGGGAAAGAGTGGAAGGAAAAGAAAGAGAAAGAAGTATCGGCCGAATAAGTAGCCCACACGAAGCGTGTCAAAAGGAATCCCACCTTTGACACCTTCGTTTAGCCGAATTGCTCAATAACGTCTCAGAAAACGGAACATCGTAGTCCGTGACACTCCCATCTGCCGGGCAAGTTCGGCACACGACTCTCCTCTTTGGTGCTCCCTTACAAGTTTCCTCTTGTTCGCATAGAGTATCTTCATCTTGGGTGTGTCCCCTTTCTTCCTGCCCAGATGTTTTCCTTCTTTCTTCCGTCGTTCCAAGGCTTCTTTGGTGCGCATGGAAATCAGATTACGCTCTATCTCGGCCATCAGTCCAAAAGCAAAACCCAGCACTTTGCTGTTGATGTCATTCTGAAACACATACCCCTCTTTGGTACTGTACAGCACCACTCCCCTTTTGATGCAGGAGTTAAGAATGGTCATTATCTCCAGCAGTGTCCGGCTAAGCCGTGAAATCTCCGTTATAATCAAGGAGTCTCCCGGTTTCATCCGGTCCAACAAGCCCGCCAGTTTACGCTCTTTGCTACTCACTTTTCCGCTGACCGTCTCCATGTACCATCTGTCGATACTCAAACCATTCTTCTCCGCGAAGCGTATAATTTCCTCGCGCTGATTCTCTAAAAACTGTTTTTCTGTACTTACTCTTAAATAAGCTACTACTGCCATAATTGATAAACGTTTATTGGTTATTATTCACCACCAAAGAACGGTTATTCAAGTAAGAGTGGCAACACACAACTATGACTCTCTATCACAGAGGATCACATTATGGACATCCCCCGAAGTCAGGGAAGACTTCTCGGTAACTATCTCAAATATGCCTATAAACAAAGAAAACAGCCCCACTGAAGCTGTTTTCTGAAATTAGTTCATAAAAAATTGATACTATGTAGTTTCATAGTATACTCTCCTTCATTTCATTCACTATGTATCTCACATCCTCATCCGTCACATAAGGACCGCTCGGCAAGCAAAGACCACGTTCGAACAAGTCCTCACTGACACCATTCACATAGGCAGGATTAGCCGCATAAACCGGCTGGAGATGCATGGGCTTCCATAAGGGACGGCTCTCGATACCGGCTTTATCCAAACAAACACGCATGGCCTCTACATTACGGTTAGGCTCACAAGAAGTATGGGCACTCATTGACTCATGCGTAACACCCGCGGCACCACCAACGGCACCTTTCACTGTCTCACAGTAGGCGTCCTCCTCACCTCTCACATGCAGATTCTCGTCAAGCAGTACCGTGTTCAGCCAATAGTTGCTGTCGTAGCGTCCGGAAGGATTCTCATGAAGCGTGATTCCCTCCACATCGGCCAACAACTTACGATACAGACCGCACAGATGCTTATGGTGCGCTATGTGCTCATCCACCACCGTCATCTGGCCGCGACCGATACCTGCACAAATATTACTCATCCTATAATTATAGCCTATACGTTCATGCTGGTAGTAGGGATAGGACTCACGGGCCTGGGTAGCATAGAACATAATCTCTTTCTTAGACTCCTCATCAGGGCAAATCAAAGCACCGCCACCGCTGGTGGTTATCATCTTGTTGCCATTGAAGGAAAGCACGCCGTATTTGCCAAAAGTTCCGAGGACTTGCCCGTCAAACTTACTTCCAAAGCCTTCGGCGGCATCCTCTATGACCGGAATACCATATTTATCTGCCACTGACATGATTTGGTCTGTCTTGTAGGGCATCCCATACAAAGCCACCGGAACAATCGCTTTGGGCTTTCGGCCCGTCTTGTCGATACGGTCCCTGATAGCCTGCTCCAGAAGTACCGGGTCCATGTTCCATGTATCAGCCTCAGAATCCACGAATACCGGAGTAGCACCGAGGTAGGTCACCGGATGGGAAGAGGCACAAAAGGTAAAGCTTTGTACTATCACTTCGTCACCCTGACCAACTCCGCAAGCGAGCAGGGCCAGGTGTACCGCTGCTGTACCTGCACTCAAGGCCACTACCTTTTTATCCTGTCCCACGAAGCGTTCCAAATCCTGCTCGAAGGCATTCACATTAGGACCGAGGGGTACTACCCAGTTGGTATCGAAGGCTTCTTGTATGAAGCCTATCTCCTTGCCGCTCATGTGGGCGAGGCAAAGATATATTCGTTTGTCCATAAAGTTATAAATGAATTTCTTTTCAAAGAAGTGCAATGAATATTATGAAGATATCTCTCTTTTTACATAATATGGAATTAGCAAAAAAACAAGGATTTTACAGAGCTTTTTCCAAAACCGTTTCATATCTAAAACGATATAATTGCTTCTTTTTTAGCAAGGGTTACTTTCTCAAGATGTCCTGGACATAATATCCGAGACTCAGCCAATCGAATTATTCGTGCTTTCGATTTATCCGCCTCCTTTTTATTACCATTGGGAAGATTCGTTACAACATTATATCCCGGTATATATGAATCTCCTGAAAAAACATAGTTCCCTACAAGATAAGTAATACAAGTTGGACTATGCCCCGGTGTTTCTATTGCCTTTACATTTATCCCATCTAGTAGAGTAATGGAATCTTCTTCACGAACAACTTTAATATTTTCTCCCCAATATACCATTGGGGTACCATAGTATTTCGATAGATTCAGTTTTACAGAAGCCAAAGCTTTTATACCAGCTTCATTAGTATAGATTATTGCACTGGGAAATATCCGTACTAAAGCAGGCAATCCATAGATATGATCGTAGTGAATATGTGTCAGTAAAATCCCTTTCAGCACCCTGTCTTTATCCACAATCTCCATAATTTTTTCAACATCTCCAGGGTCCACAATCCAAAAATCCAATCTATCAACTTCAAGAATATATGTTTTTGATTCTAGAATAGTATTGACAATGGATTTTACAGTTAACATTATATTAAAAATATTGAATCACCGATTATCAGCACAATCTTCAATGCCTTCAAATTATATCATCAATAGATTGATAACCATTTTCTCCATGCTGGAAAATTATTGAACATATCCGTGAAATTATCAGGATTCTTAAACCCTTCCCAGTTCCTATATTTTTTAGGCAACCCTCTTTGTGCGACAAATGGATTATAGTTCAAATACCTCCCCTTATTCAAAGAAGTTATCTCAGCCATTTCATCAACACTTAGTTCAAAATCTAAAATCGAAATATTTTCTTTCAAATGAACCATATTCCAAGTCTTAGGAATCACAATAATACCTCTTTGGACAAGCCACCGTAGGACTATTTGAACGGTGCTCTTACCATGTTTTTTTGCGATTGCCAAAATCAAAGGATGCTCGATAATCTCCAGTCTTGGCTCTACTGAACGAAAATGACTGAATGTCGACATAGCTTCAACTGCAATTCCTCTATCCTGACAGTATTTTGTTAATTCAATCTGAGCGTTTAATGGACTAATTTCTATTTGATTTACAGCAGGAACAACATCCGAAATCTCACTCAAAGCTTCAATATGTGGCTGCAGAAAATTGGAAACTCCAATTGCCCTGATTCTTCCCTCTTTATAGAATTTCTCAAGAACCTCCCACATATCCATGAATATTTTCCAAGGATTATGAATCAAAAATAAGTCTATATATTCCGTATCAAGGTTATCAAAAGATTTTAGAATAGCTTGTTCGATACTGACATTATTTCTTCGGTTAAGAATTCTATGAATTCCATACTTATATCCCCCATAGTAAAACGCATCAATATTTACTTTTGTAGTAATAAACACATCTTCACGCTTAATACCATGTTTCTTGAAAATCCGGGCAATATCAGCCTCATTATAATATCTCCAAGCTGTATCAAACTGCCTGTAACCCATATCATAAGCTTTTATCAAAGTATCTTCTAGCTTATCCTTCGGTATAAGAAACGTTCCTAGACCAACTTGCGGCATTTCAATGCCATTATTTAATTTTACATATTGCATATCCATATAATTATGCAGTTAAAATATTACGTATTCTTTATATGGTTCAAACGATTTTGCCCATCCAGCAAAACGGTTGACAACAGATTCATTATCAATCATGAGTCGTTCACGCTCAGATTTATTCGTCAAACGGTTGTAAAGTTCAGAGACTTCTACAACGCGAGTGATTCCATCTTCTCCTATCATGCAACGAGTTACGTTGAAAGTTAACTTAATAAGCCGTTTAGTTGATTCATCCCAATAAGAGTGAAGAACTATACCAAATTCAGCTAAAACATTATCAAGAAAGAAGCCGACATCGGGAGTAAATGCTAAATTCCCAAGGGCATAAGCGCAGAATACACCATTATCCAAACGTTCACAGCGTAGTGAAGTATGAGGGTGGTTAGCTACAATAATATCAGCACCGGCCTCTTTTAGACTATCAATAATAAATCTGGTATAGAAACCTGGAGATGGATTATATTGTCCTCCAACATGAGGATAAGCCACGACAATATCTGCCACTTCTTTTGCTTTATGAACCTTTTCAAGAACCCTTTCCAGAAAAACTTGATTTTTTGAATTGGTAATAGCAGCAGGTGAGACATCATCAGAAATATATTTTTCTATAGATTTTCCCTCTCCTGATGTTTTAAATTCCAACTTCAATAATTTCTGTTGTTTCTTGGTCAAATCAATTCTCCACTGTTCATCCTCATTGAGAAACACCCCATTCAGTTGCGAATTGGTTCCAAAAGTACAGCATATAACAGCTACCTTCAGAGTACCGACTTGCTTAACAAATACTTTTTCACTATCTCCTACTGTAAGATAACTACCAGAACAATCAATGCCAGCAGCTTTAATACAACGCAATGTCTCAGACAAGCCATCTACCCCTCTATCCAAACAATGGTTATTGCAGGTCGCTACAAAATCAATACCAGCCGCTTTCACCTCATCCAATAACGAAGAAGGAGTAGCAAAGCATACATCTGATTGAGTGATATTATCTTGAGTATAAGGGGAACGCATGATGGGTGATTCCAAATTAGCAATCACATAATTAGAATCCTTCAACAGAGGTGCCAAACCAGACAGATACCCATCATATCTATACTCACCATGTTTCTTCATTACGGCATCATTCTGTGCTTTCAAACACATGATGTCTCCAAGAAAACTCAATTTAATCATACTTTCATCATAAGTCTTGAACCATTCTCAAATTTCATCTCTACGCTATTGCGATAGTCTTTATGAACTTTAGAGACTCTCTCCATCACTTCATCCAAATATTTTCCAAAAAGAGGTCCACCATTCATCTGTGCAAATCCTGATTCTGCAGTTAGATTCATCTCTATGAAAACCGGCTCATTATTTACATCAAGTGCAATATCCCACCCGACCAAATCGAAATAGGGCAGACGACGATGCAAATCAAACACGAATTTCATCACTCTATCATAATTCGGTATAGTAAGGCTTTCAAATCCTAAGAATTCTTTCAATGTAGGTTTATCAAGTGTGTGATAGCGAAGAACACGCTGATCGAGACTACCATCATCATAAACATGGCAGAAACCACCACCTGTCGATGCATTATCATTAAACGCACCTTTACCTCCAAATCGAACGACTGATACCAATAGTACATATTCTCCAGCTAAAGTACGATAAGTATAAATTCTAAGCGTGTTCAGTGACGACTCGTTCAGTTTCTTCAATGTTGCACTTTGTTCAAGCCGTTTCTGAATATTGAAATCCCATTTATATGTCTCAAACAAATCCTTGACTTTCGCAGTATCAATTTCTTCCTTCCGAACCAATTTCACATTCTTACCTGAACCTGAATCAATGGATGGCTTGATTATACAATCCAAATCAGTTGCAAGTACCAGTTTAACAGCTTCTTCTGTAGAAATAGGCATATCATCAGGGCTAAAGAATCTACCATTAATATTCTTCATCAGAATGGAAGGTTTCTTAATATCAGGGAATAGTCTGTCATAACCATTTTTATCCATATAGGAATTGATAAAATCGAAACGATTCAAGCAAGGAATAACATAATAGTAATACACATCATCCGACATATACCTATCATTATAATCAGAGCACCACATCCTTGAATAGAAATCAGCATATACCATTGAAACCTGAAAACCATATTGTGCAAAATACTCAGAATACTCCTTCTTATGTACTCTATAGTCAAAAACATCACGTGAAGGCAGTGTATGATTCTTTAAAAAATCAAAGCCTAAGAATTGTTCTTTTTTTGTATTGATAAATTTTTCCATGACACTATTCTTTAATTTGTGCCAACTGCACCAATCCAACATTTTTTTTAAACATAAATACCATCAAAGCATCATCCAGTCCATGACCAGGTATAGGTTTCGCCAAAGGCATGAACTTACGTGCACGGAGTTCTTGCATAGCTTCGTCAATATCATCTACCGCATAGCATATATGATACGGTGTAGGACCATTTTTTGCTAATATTTTCACTATAGGAGAAGTCTCATCCAACGGTTGAAGAAGTTCAACAGTAGGAAATCCTTCTCTGCAGGCGTAGGCTACATAAACTTTCTGGATGGGTTCAATTACAGTTTCAGAAACAACATACCCTCCAGCTACATACTCTGGCTTAACTTTTTCTATATCATTTACGGCAAAGCCTATATGATGGAAACGTGCATTTTCTAACATGATTATTTTGACTTATATATTTGTACATCAGTACAAACAATGTTATCAATATTGAATTCCATACATCCCCACTGAAGCCCCACCCCAAAACCGCAGGCTAGAATATGGTTGGCGTTGTTATGAAGCCGTTCCTTACACTGAGTCACGAGAGTTAGAGGAATTGATGCACATGTAACGTTACCATAGTCCGCTAGGCAATACGGACATTTTTCCGCGGGAATTTTTATACTTTTACGAATTTTTTCATCAATGAATTTATTTGCCTGATGCAACAGCAAAAGATCAATAGTATCAACATTGATATTATACTGAGCAATACATTCCTTTAGGGCACGAGGAGGAACCTTAATAGCAAATGAAAAAACATCCATGCCATTGACAACCATATCATTACCCTTACGAATAATGCCAGGTTCAACCTCTTTTTCCTGTAATGTTTCTGGAGTAATAGGATAACGCATACCACCATACTTGGTATAAATGGCAGAAATACCGCTACCATCTACTCCGAATGTAAAATTCATGGGCTTTGCATTCACATCGTATTCCAGAGCCGTTACTGTTGCAGCATCAGCAAACAGAGGACGAACAGTTCTATCCCTTTTATTCCGGTTAGTAGAGTTAGTCTCTGCATTTATCATCAAACCACGTTTTAAACCGCCATGAGAGAGCATAGAAGCAGCAATACTCATACCATTTACGAAACCACAGCAACCAAGAGGTACATCCATCACGCAGCAGCCTTTACTTAACCCTAATCTATCTTGAAGAATGCAAGAAGTCATAGGAGCTATATAGTCACGTGATTGGCAAACATATACCAACAAGTCAAGACTTTCTTTTTCCCAACCCAATTCTGCAATCATCTTCTCAACAGCTACAACTGTCAAGTCAGATGCCGTTGTACCAGAATCAACCACATGCTTCCTCTCTATACCGGTTGACGCAATAATCTTTTTGGCCTCTTCTTCATTTTCAAAAATTGACAAAGTAAGATTTTCTTCAACCTTCTCAGGTACACAAGCCGATAAACCTGCTACCCTTACATTATTAACTGTTAATGCAGACATAATCTTATTTAATGAGTGATAATCGTTGCACTTTCCCTGTTGCAGTCTTCGGAATGCGCGCAATAAATTCATACTCTGTTGGAATTTCATAAGGTTCAAGCAATCCGCTAAGACCGTGCCTGATTTCGTCAAAGGAGAGTTGGCAGCCCATCTTCTGAATAAAAGCTTTAGGCACTTCGCCAAGAATACCTTTAGGATCTTTGACTGGAACCACAGCACAGTCTATTACACCAAGACTTTTAATAGCTTCTTCGATAGTCAGCGGGCTGATTTTCTTTCCTCCAATGTTGATTAATTCTTTTTTGCGACCAACCATATAGTAGAGTCCGTTTTCATTTTTGAAACCAAAGTCCCCTGTGCGAAAATAATCCCCGAAGAATGCCGCCGCATTGTCCTTATCAAGCAAATAACGGCTCATCACCATATTACCCCTTACGCAAATCTCACCCTGCTGTCCCGTAGGCATTTCTGTGCCATTATCATTCATAATTTTCGCTTCCACCTCTTCGGATGTAGGCATCCCAATAGTATCCAGATTGTCCTTGTACTGATGGAATTCCATGAAGAACGAACGCGAGGCTTCAGTCAATCCATAGTGCATACAGATGCGCGTGTTGGGGAACAAGCCAATCAATCGTTGCTTTGCCTCGATAGACATAGGGGCGCTCCCTATCTCGATATAACGAAGACTATCAGCAAACTGTGCTATACGATTTCCACTCAACTTAGTTATATATTCCCAAACAGCTGGTACCATGCCGAATCCTGTAGCCTTATACTTTTCCATAGCTTCAAAAAAGACCTTTAGATTGGCAAAGTTCCCTATTAATATCAGGGTTGCACCTTTGAGGAGTGAACAACGAAGACGGCCAAGACCAAACGAATGGCTCAGTGGCAATCCCAATACTTCACGTTCATCAGCACTATTGCCAATGAATCCGTTAATGTTCCTTGCCGAAGAGGCTATGTTATAATGCGATAAGCAGACAGCTTTAGGATCGCTCGTCGTACCAGTGGTGAACATGATGTCCGCTATGTCATCCTTATCCAATGAAGGATTCTTAGTATCCTTAGCTTCACCAGAAAGTTCCAGACTATCTATAGCAATATTCTTAGCCCCATCAAACACAAACTTAGGAAGACCGAAAATGCACTTTGGCTTTACAGTATTCGAGATGAATAAGAGTTTATCTTGTGTCGAAGCAGGATCAACCACCACATTCACAATGCCTCTCAAATGGGCACCGAAATATAGATAAACAAACTCTGGTTCTTTCCGTGCTGTAATGATGATACTGTCTCCTTTACGAAGGCTTAGAGTATCAAGATAATCAGAAGCCAGACAAATGCTATTTTTAAGCTGTTTATAGCTAATCTCTTTAGCATCACATACCAGTGCAATTTTATCAGGCATATGTTCCGCATGCTCAACTATGGCTTGCAACAAACAGCTATGCGAAATATCACTCATTCTTAAGTTTTATTATTTCTTCAACTATTGCTTTTATGTTGTTGAGTTCATAGAGGTCCTCAATAGGAATATCAACTTCCAATTCTTCCTCAATAGTTGATATAATAGTCAGATTCCCGACCGAATCCCACTCCTCAATATCACCGGCGGCCAAATCATCAGTAATTCGTTCAATATCAATGCCCAATGTATCGGCAATTATTTCTTTAATTCTCTCTTTATAGTCCATAATAATTTATTTAGTTGTTACTCCACCATCTATAACGAATTGGCATCCTGTAACCCAGGAAGAAGCATCACTCAGTAAATATATTGCTGCGGGAGCTATATCCTGCACTTCACCATACCGTTTCAAAGGATAGGTTTCCATGTCTTTTTGATAATCTTCATCAGAGAGCGCCCCACTGGAATTAATAAGATTTGTATTAGTCATACCCGGATTGATGGTGTTTACCCTCACTTTTCTTCCAGCAAATTCAATAGCAGCATAGCGCATGTATGTACTCAATGCAGCTTTTGCGCAACCATAAATTACATTACCCGGAGTGATTCGATTATTGCCTGCAATGGATGAAATATATACTATGCTCCCTCCTTTATTGATTTTTTTCTTTTTATAAATCAATCGAGTAAGTTCTACCGCTGCAAAAAAATTCAGATTGAAAATTCTATCGAACTTCTCTCGCGTTGCAAATTGAAGAGCCAAAGTTCCACCGATACCTGCTGAGATTACTAAACCATCTATAACAGGCATATCACTGACCAACTTCGTCAAATCTTCCTGATTGGTTATATCAGCAGTTATATAAGTATTACCGTTTCCATCCATCTCATCCAAAACAGACTTTAGATTTTCCTCACTGCGAGCACAGACAACTATCTTACCGCCCATTTTTGAACATTCAATAGCTATCTCTCTTCCAATACCAGAAGAAGCGCCAACAACAAGAATTGTTTTTCGCTTGAGAGCAAAAGGATTAAACTCTACCATTATACTTCTACTAATTCAGATATTAATAAATGTTCTGTCTCAAAAGCAACCGTACCCCAACTAAGGCCTACACCAAATGCACAACCAATTATTTTGGTAGGCTTATCTTCAATTTTACCTTTCAATTGGGTAACAATCGTCAAGGGAATCGATGCCGATGATGTATTTCCAAAATGGAGCATACTATATGGCATCTTTTCAGCATCCAATTTCAACTTTTTACGGATTGTTTCTGTCATTTTGTAATTAGCTTGATGCAAAATCACATAATCAAAAGATGTGTAATCCATCTCATAGTTAGCTGTCAGCTTCTTTATGCTCTTTGGCGCTGTCGTAATACCAAAAGCAAATACATCCATACCCTTCATGCGAGTCTGTATAGCATGGCGCTTACGCCCATCTTCACACAACTCAAGCTTTAAAGAATCTTCATTAAACTGGTTTCTGCAACCACCACCCGGGCGAATAATCGCATCATAACCAGTACCATCAGTTCCCAAATCAAAATAGAACGGTTTTGCCTCCTTACTGTATTCCAATGCCGTAGCTGTACAAGCATAACCAAAGAGTTGATCCAGCTCTTCTTTTGCTTGTTTACGAGCATCACCAGCCAGCAGGATTGCTTTTTTAATATTCCCTGTCTGCATTAAACTGGATAATACGGACAATCCATACACCCAGCCAGAACAACCAAGATTGATATCCATTGCCATACAACTACGCTCTAATCCCAATTTAGCTTGCAGAATACACGCAGTTGCAGGAAGAATGTAGTCAGGAGTCTGGGACACGAAAACCAATGCACCAATTTCTTTCTTGTCCCACCCCAGATCTGCAATCAACTTTTCAGCAGCAGGGAGGCCAAGGTCAGAAGTTGTCAATCGTTCATCATAACGTTTCTCCTTGATACCAGTAGTTTGTACGAAGTCTTCAGCACCATACTTATCAGTAGTAGAAACAGAACCTTCGGCATGTTTAGGAACACCAGCCGATATGCCAGTGATCCTAACATTCTCTACTTTCAAATAAGCCATAAGACCTAAGCCTTACTTGCGACTACATTAAACAAGTCTTCAATGGTCTTTGAGTTGCGAATATCGTCACCCTTAATGGTAACGTCATACTCCTCATCAACCATTGCAATGATGCTAAGAGCAACAAGAGAACTCCACTCGTCAAGAGCCTTAAATTCTGTTGCAGCCGTGATTTCACTTACATCAGTATCGTCAAACTGATTTGCAAAATTCTCGATAAATTCATTTAATTTCATTATGGTACAATTTTGAATGATTATTATTGAATGTTCTAACATTTACCAACTATTTTTCTTAACCATCTGTAGTTTACACCAAAACCTATTACTTTATATATAGTCCACATAAACGTATATATTCTGGCTTTTAATGTAATGGGGAAATCTGTCTCTTTCATCAATTGATATATCTCTTGATAATAGGTTTCCCTTCTTTTATAGGCAATCACTTTTCCTACATAGAGGTCTTTTGATTTATCATAATATTTTAAATCAAAAATATTGTGATATTTCTCTTTCTTCCCCAAAATATCAAGCGTTAGAATGGTACGCAGGCATTTATCACATCGAGTACAATTCAAAAACTCATCTTTCACTTTTGCAATGTCTTCATTAAGTCCATCATTAGCAATAAGTTCTTTCCAACAAACATAGAGATATTTGTAAGTATCCTCAAAGTCTGCAATTTTTCTTGTTTTGTTTACTCTATCAAGACATGGATCACCATTTATTAACTCTGTTGTCTCAGTGGATAATGCCGGAAGTAAAAATGGCGATTGATAATGCATATCTTTATTCGAAAAACTCGTATCCCTTATATGAAACGAACTTGCATAGATGTATCTGCGAAAAAGCTTCTGCATACTCAAAACCACACTCATATTTCTAATCAATGCACACTGATTAAAATCAAAGCCTTCATAGAGTTTTGAGATATTTGATTCAACAGCTACTACCGGAATTTTCTTCGTTTTCGCATATGCGTCCACTAGTTTAAAGTCATTGTCATACGACTCTTTTACTTTATCCAAATTCTTATCTCCGTGAGCACCTACATTGAAATAGGTGAAATGAGTAAGCCTATACGATGGAGAACAATCAGTTCCAATATGGTCAATTATAGTTGAGAAGCTATCCACGCCAAGTGAGCAACCGGTAGCCACTGCTTTTGCTTGATAATTTTGATTAGACAAATGCTTACAATGAATTTTTATTTCTTTTCCACCATATATCTGAGCCAATATTGGTATTACTGTATGCACAAGATTATAATAAAGTTTTTCAGAAATTGTATCGCACTCAATATCTTGCCCCAATTTAATTGCCATCAGTAGGATACCTACAACGAAACAATCAGAAGATTCATTCGTGAGATACTGTCCATAATCTTTGGTTGTCGCATAGAATACTTCTTCCCCATTAGGATTTACTTCCGTTTTACTTTTATTATCAGACATATACGAAACTAAAAAGACCTTTCTATCCACTTCTCTAACAATCGGCTTACTTATACGAATCATATATAAATCTGTGCTTAAAATTTGAATAATTTTGCAGGATTGCCTATATAGGTTGACTCATTTTTAGGTTTTGTGAGGAGAATGCCACCCGGACCTAAGTTAACGCCTGAACCAATCCTATTATATTGCACTACAAATGACATGGCTCCAAAAAGGTTGCCATCTCCAACAGTAACACCACCAGAAATTCTTGCTCCAGGCATAAAAGCATTACAGTTACCGACAATGACTTCATGCCCGAAGCTGATATGTCCATTCATTATATTGAAATTACCCATAGATACATTGCAACTAAGATGACAATCTAAACAAAATATATTCCCTTTACCTAAACTTATTGTCTCGTCATCTGCAAACGTACAAGAAGGATGAATGATATTCGGATAATCTATCAATGGATTGGTAATACCTTCACTTATTTTCTTTAGCATTTGGGGATTGCCATTAGCAATTACGATATCTATTGGAGTTTTCCAAGAATTTAATTCATTCATACCTCCCAAGCAATCGCCATACTGAAGTTGTTTGCCTTTATCCACTCCATCATCAAAAAATCCGACAAAATTCCAATCAGGAGATTTTAGAGTCTTAAAAATCAAACAATATATTTCACGGCCAAAACCACCTGCACAATATATACCCAAATCTTTCATGACTTATTATCTGTTAATTGTGACCATTAAATTTCTCCATTGTTATCGATGTAGCAGATGAAATTCCTTCTCTCTTCAGTACAGATTTAATGGTAATAAAAATTATTTTCAAATCAGTCAGTAGCGAACAATGATCTACATACCACACATCTAATTTAAACTTTTCAGTCCAGCTAATAGCATTGCGCCCATGGCACTGCGCCCATCCTGTGATACCAGGTCTAACCTCGTGACGACGCGCTTGTTCTTCACTATATAAAGGCAGATATTCCGGCAATAAAGGTCTTGGACCAATCAATGCCATATCCCCTTTCAAAACATTAATTAATTGCGGAAGCTCATCAATACTAGTGGCACGAACAAATTTACCCACATGAGTCAATCGTTTAGCATCCGGCAATAATTTGCCTTCTGCATCCCGCTCATCCGTCATACTTTTAAACTTTATCACACGGAATATTTTTCCATCCTTTCCAGGACGCTCCTGAGTAAAGAATGCTCCTGCACCTTTATTGGCAAAATGCAACCAAATAGTAATAAGTAATAAAATGGGCCAGATAACAACCAATACAATAAAGACCAGAATGAAATCAATCACTCTTTTCAAACCATGTTTATACATACTCTCAAAAATGCTTCATTATAGCCTTATAGCTCTTATCTACAGTATAATTCTCACACAAAAATCTATACCCCCTTTCTCCCATCTCTTTCATTCGTTTATCATCCTCTACCATAAAATCAATCATCTCCATAAAGGTATCTATATTCCCATTCTCTGTCCACAGACCGAAACCACTTTCTTCAGCTATCCGTCCGATGTCCGTATTCACATCCGTAGCCATTAACACCGGCATCCTACATTCCAAATACGAAAGCAGACGCGATGGGAAATTGGGTATCGTAAACCGCTTGTCCAGGAATATCAAGCCTACATCACACAAGCTCACCAATTCATCATATTTTGCTTTCGGCAATGCAGCAAGAAGACAAGCGTTTTGGGGCAAGTGCGTATCAAACCATAATTTAACCCTCATATACTCTGTACCACTACCTACAATTACAAAATACGAGTCATCCCGCTTTTTATTCTCCTCAATCACTTTCAATAAAAAATCTATCCCCTGGGGCTTTCCCAAATTACCCCCATAGATGAAAATCCTTTTTGATGCAGGAATATTCAATTCTTTCAGCAGTTCACTCTCTTTCCTATCTCCTTTCAACCTTTCCTGCAACTTCACACTGTTCGGACAGATTTCCACCTTTGCCGCATCAATGGCAGGATTATGCTTCAACACATACTCACAGTTGGCAGGTGACATACAACCGATAAAGTCTGACAATTCATAAAGTTTTTCTTCCTTACTCTTGAACATCCTATAAAGAAAGCTTTTCTTGGAGAACATACCCAAATCCACCGCATTCTGCGGAAAAATATCCTTCAGCATCAGATAGGTTTTAGCATTCCAGCGTTTTTTCAAGGTCTGGATTACCTTATTGAAGGTGATGGGAGGAGTGGAATAAAGAATAAGGTCGAACTTCACATCCCACCAGTATTTATTAATAGCATGTAGATACTGGCTTTCCAACAACAAAGTAGCAATCCCTTTCTCCACAATATTCGTTTTCTGGATATTAAGTGTCTTTACCTTCAATATTCTTGCACAGCCGTTCTCCATGACTCCGGTAGGCTGATGGAATCTCCGCTCATAAGGGGATACTATATACATGGCATGCCCGTTCCTTATAAATTCACGCATCAGGTCCGTATAAATGCCACGCTCTTCCAAACCATTGATACGGGATATTGTCAAAAAAAGAATGTTCATCCCAGCAGTCAGAATTTTCTCCAGACCATCTTGTTCACCACTCCCGTATAGCTCTGGATTATCTTCACAACCTTGGCCGATACATTCTCATCCGTATAATTGGGCACCGGCAGGCCATCGTCACCATTCCTATTCATCTCCACAGCAGTATCTACAGCCTGGAGCAAGGATGTCCCATCAATGCCGGCAAGGACAAAGATACCCTTGTCAAGAGCCTCGGGACGCTCCGTACTCGTACGGATGCATACAGCCGGGAAAGGATGCCCCACCGAAGTGAAGAAACTGCTCTCCTCAGGCAAGGTGCCGCTGTCACTCACAACGGCATAGGCGTTCATCTGCAGGCAGTTGTAGTCGTGGAAACCGAGAGGTTCATGCTGAATCACACGTCTGTCAAGTGCAAAGCCACTTGATTCCAGACGTTTCCTGCTACGAGGATGACAACTGTAAAGTATGGGCATGTCATATTTCTCGGCCATAGCGTTAACCGCGCTGAAAAGGGACAGGAAGTTCTTCTCCGTGTCAATGTTCTCTTCCCGGTGCGCGGAAAGCAGGATGTATTTACCTTTCTGGAGATGCAACCTCTGATGAATATCGCTGGACTCTATTTCGGACAAATTCTCATGCAGGACTTCCGCCATGGGCGAACCGGTTACGTATGTACGTTCTTTCGCCACGCCCGAAGCGTTCAGGTATCTGCGGGCATGCTCCGAATAGCAGAGGTTCACATCGGAAATGACGTCCACAATACGGCGGTTGGTCTCCTCAGGCAAGCACTCGTCAAAGCAGCGGTTGCCTGCCTCCATATGGAAGATGGGGATATGCAGACGTTTCGCGCCTATCACGCTCAGGCAGGAGTTCGTGTCTCCCAACACCAGCACGGCATCAGGTTTCACCTGCACCATCAGCTTGTAGCCGGCGTTGATAATATTCCCCATCGTGGCACCGAGGTCATCGCCGACGGCATCCATATACACATCGGGGTCTTTCAGCTTCAGGTCACGGAAGAAGACACCGTTCAGGTTATAGTCGTAATTCTGGCCGGTGTGGGCCAGAAGACAGTCAAAATAACTGCGGCATTTGTTGATGACAGCCGCCAGGCGGATGATTTCCGGACGGGTGCCCACTATAATCAGAAGTTTCAGTCTGCCGTTCTCCTGAAACCTGACTTGCGAATAATCCAATTTTATATCCATCTGTTCCTATATTCTTTAACTCGTTTCAGACTTTTTCAAAATAAGTGTCCGGACGTGCCGGGTCGAAACACTCGTTGCACCACATGAAAGTCACCAGGTCTTCCGTTTCCGAAAGGTTGACAATGTTGTGCGTATAACCGGGAATCATCTCCACGACCTCCATCCTCCCGCCGCTTACCTCGAAGCTGACAACCTCCTCCGTACCTATCTTGCGGAGCTGTATCAGACCGTGTCCGCTCACCACCACAAACTTCTCGTTCTTGGTATGGTGCCAGTGCTGGCCTTTCGTAACGCCCGGCTTAGAGATGTTCACCGAGAACTGCCCACAGTCGGAAGTACGGATAATCTCCGTAAAACTGCCGCGGTCGTCCACATTCATCTTCAGGGGATAGCTGAACCGTTCTTCAGGCAGGTATGAGAGGTATGTGGAATAGAGTTTCTTTGTAAAGGCATCGCTCAAATCCGGAACGGACAAGGTACCGGGCATTTGCCTGAAAGACCTTATCAGTTCCACAATGCCGCCCAAGGTAATGGTATGCACCACGGGCACTTCGCAATAATCCCCGTTACGGTGTTCCCTGCCGCTCAGGGCAGAGATAAGCTCGTCCACCACATCGTCTATGTAAACCAGATGCATCACCACCGAAGGGTCGTTTACCCGGATGGGCAAGTCATGGGCGATGTTGTTGCAGAAAGTGGCCACCGCGCTGTTATAGTTGGGGCGGCACCATTTGCCGAAAACATTCGGGAAGCGGTACACCAGTACCTTTGCACCCGTTTCCCTGGAGTACTCGAACAACAGTTGCTCCCCTGCCCGCTTCGATTCACCGTAAGGGTTGTCGAGTGCGGCCTGCGTGGAAGAGGAAATCATTACCGGACAGGTATTGCCGTACTTCTTCAATGTATCAAGCAGCGTGGAGGCGAAGCCGAAGTTCCCTTTCATAAACTCAGACGCATCCTGAGGACGGTTCACGCCTGCCAGGTTGAAGACAAAGTCAGCTTGTCTGCAATAGACATCCAGTTCGGTAGGGTCACTGTCCATGTCATATTCGTAAATGGTAAGTTCCTCGCCTGCAATGCCGTAATTACTGGCTTTCCCGTCACGGATGTTGTGCAGCTGGGATACAAGGTTCCGGCCGACAAACCCTAGGGAGCCGGTTACTAAGATTTTCATAAACTAATGGGATTGGATAGGATGGAAAAGTTAACAATGGCTATACTATTCACTCTTGATTTCCGCGCTCTTCGCCTTTTCCTCCATCCCGAGGTCTTCGCGGATGAAGCGGAGTTTCAAAAGAAGCTTTTTCATGCCCTCCACATCCAGGCGGGCGGTGTTATGGCTGTGATAGTCCTCTATACGGGCAATATCCTCATTGCCTTCCGTGAAGAACTTGTCATAGTTCAGGTCACGGGTGTCGCAGGGGATGCGGTAGTAGTCGCCCATGTCAACGGCCTTTGCCATCTCTTCACGGGTTACCAGCGTCTCATACAGTTTCTCGCCGTGGCGCGTGCCGATGGTCTTCACCTCCGTCTCACCGTATTTCGGATTAACCTGCGCGTATGTTTCCTTCAAGGCCTGCGCCAGTACATCCAAGGTGGCGGCAGGAGCCTTCTGCACGAACAGGTCACCGTTATGCCCGTGCTCAAACGCATAGATTACCAGATCCACGGCATCGTCCAGCGTCATCATGAAACGGGTCATGTTGGGGTCTGTTACCGTAATGGACCTGCCGTTCTTTATCTGCTCCACCCACAAAGGAATCACAGAACCGCGGCTTGCCATCACATTGCCGTACCGGGTACAGCAAATAGTCGTACCTGCCCCATCTCCCAAAGCACGACCTTTAGCTATGGCAACTTTCTCCATCATGGCCTTGCTGATACCCATGGCATTGATGGGATAGGCAGCCTTGTCTGTAGAAAGGACCACTACATTTTTTACTCCGTGAGCTATGGCTGATTCCAGTACATTGTCCGTACCGATCACATTGGTCTGTACGGCCTGCAACGGGAAAAACTCGCAACTAGGAACTTGCTTTAGAGCAGCAGCGGAAAATACATAATCCACCCCCATCATGGCACCGTCCACAGACTGACGGTCGCGGACATTGCCGATGTAGAACTTCACTTTGGGATTCTGAAGGTGATGACGCATGTCATCCTGCTTTTTCTCATCACGGCTGAAAATACGAATTTCTTTGATATCACTATCAAGAAAGCGACGAAGAACAGCATTACCAAAGGAACCTGTTCCACCGGTTATCAATAAAATTTTGTCTTTGAAAATAGACATAATCACTATAGATTAACTAATATTATACAATAAAAACTACCACACTTATGTCTCATGCAAAAATGAGATATTAATTATTCCAGCATAAAATTCATATTAAAGATTCACCAATTTTTCATACAAATGTATGTACTCCAAATATCTTTTCCGCTTATCATATAAACTCGTTGCGCGTTCTCGACAAATAGAAGTCCAATATCCTTTTCCTTTTTCTTTTATCAATTGTACAATTTTTGTCACGGAAATGATATCTCCTTGTTCTACAATAAAACCTGTGTTTTCATCTACAGCTTCCACACTACCGCCAGTGCGATAAGTGATTACCGGAGTTCCACACGCTAAAGCCTCCAAATTGACTGTCGGAAAATTATCCTCCCAAGTTGGATTAAAATACACATCCGACAAAGAATAGTAGGCTGCCAGTTCTCCTACACTATTTGTACGTTTTATCCCGACTATCCCTTTAGGAAGACTCCTTATTTGTTTTTCATCCAACCCTATCAACACAATACTGTAGTCATCTGGCAAAAACTTTCGAAGTTCAATAAAATCTGCCAGACCTTTACGAGAAGACCATACACTTGCAATTCCTAATATTAGGAACCTATCTTCAAGCCCTAAGTCCACTTTATTTAATTCTCTCGGAACGAATGTATCGGTATCTATTCCGTTATGAATAACCTTTATTGGATAATCTTTCAGAAATGATTGTTTAATCTCTCCTGCCAACCAGTTAGAGACAGGCACCAAAGTCAGTTTTTTCACAGACGTAAATGCCTGTATTTTATCTCTATAGTTTTGTTCTGAACGATCCAGCAGCCAAGAAATGGGATAACTTCTTTTCTGAGGGCAATCATTACATAAAGTTTGCCAACGATTACACCCAACATAAGAATAATATGAACAATGACCGGTAAAAGACCAACAATCATGTAAAGTCCACACTATAGGCTTGTTTACACAAGAAAAAAAATCAAATAGCAGTTTGTAATTTAAATAATACCCATGGATATTATGAAGATGTATAACGTCAGGATTAATGTTTTCAATTTGATTAATCAAGTCTTTTGTTGCTCTCTTAGAAGCCAATCCATGATTATCAAACAATCTAGTTCGCAAAAAATGATTATAGACATTCCAGCGACTACCTATTTGAATAGTATGAGATACGCTCCCATTACTATATCGCCCGTAGGCAATATAACTTTCCCATCCTTTAGAGATAGCAGTTTGCCCTATTTCTTCAGCAATTCTACCGGTACTTCCCCAATTTAAGGTACTATTTATTTGAAAAAGTTTCATGTAAGTAAGCGTCCAAAACATGGTATACACCCCTTCAGGCGAGTGTAAGTAGACACTCGTCAGTTGTCTTGAACATTAAGTTTTAATTTATTTTCATTAATTGGTAAGACAGATTGTCATTGGTAACAGGTTCTCATAATCCGTTCGCCCCTTCCAGAGCCCACCATGTACTTGCAGAAGAAAGATCAAGAACTGCTCCCTGCCTAATACTGCCATCGGAATATTTCACTTTCAGAACTTCAAAATGATGTTTTTCAATCAGGTTGATAGGCCAAGACGCCATTTTTGCACATTTACTATACAGAATAGTCCATAAATGCATAAGGTAATGTACCATTATCTACAAATACTTGTAAATAAGTCCAGTACACATATCCCATTAACAATACTACACACACACACACATACTTTGACAAAAAAGTAAATCTATTTGATTTGCAAAGCATAGATAAATAAATCAAATGGAATATAGATAAATACAAAGCTATTCTATAAGTAAAATGAGCATACAGTCCTAATAGTAATAAAGACATTTCAGTTATTATCAATAAACCATAAAAACAATTTATATAAGATGGAAGTATTCCGTACTTTATTGATAAATACAAAATAAAAACAAACAAAAAACGATAAACAAAATCTGTAGCACTTATAGAGCCATCTCCTGAAAGATAATAAATATATTCACTAAATCTACCCACTTGAATCAAGCTTAAAATAGGTCCTAAATTTTGAAAAGAAAAATACAACACAGCTAATAACGCTATATATATGGGAATAAGAATACGTTTATTATTTTTGCCAACACGACTTAATTCATATATTAAATACAAAAAAATACTACCAATTATTGCACTGGTATGAAACACCAATGAAAATAAAGATAAACAAAAATATTTTTTATTTTTTCCGCTAAATAGATAAATACTAATATACATTATATAAGATATTCCCACAAATTGTCTCATGATATTAAGCGAGAAATTATAAAAATAGCAAAAATAAAGGAACATTACCAACCACAAATAAACATATTTCCTCAATCTAAATGTAAACAAATAAACAAAACTGATTGTCAACAGTTGGCAAATAAATAAAAAAAAAGGATATCCACCTACATATTTTCCTATATATCCTAATATAAGATAAAACCATTCTGTATTCGCTGCATCAGCAACATACCATATTGAATTTTGTGCAGAGATTGATTTAAATATCGGATAATATAGTTCTGTATCAATACCCACGGACAAATCTCTAAATCCTGCTACAACAGAAGGAATTAAAATTGCTATTACAGAATAAGTATTAATAGCTTTCTTATCTCTCGAAGCTAGATAGAAAAAAAACGAAGAAATAATAAAAATTACTGTATAAAATAACATTTCAATGAGTCAACAATTATTCTAAGCCATAGAATAGCTTATAAGCTAATTTATACAGTTTAGAAATAGGAAGAGCTGTATGATATTTATGCCATATTTTTATAAAAGGAATACCAACAGAACTAATATTATCTATAAGTATTAATAAATTAGGCATATTATTCTCTATTGCACAATCCATACTCCGTAAAAGTAACCTAGACTGAGTATCCAATGGTTGCAAAACTAAAAGAATATGATAGTACCCTCCTATCACTCCAGAAATATACTTCTCTTGAAGTAGCCTAACAGCTTCTAATTCATTGGGAACAAAAGTATTCAATATTTTTGTTATAATTTTCTTCAAATCATCAACATGCTGAATCTTATGTTTAAAAGAAACAGTTTGCCCACTACGCCCTAAATTATATTGATATAATTCCAAATCAAGACATATTATGGTTTTAGCTTTTGACAATGGATATAACACATACTCAATATCTGTATAAGAAATACCTTCCAAATGTTCATATTTCGATTTTCGAACAGCCTCTAGAGAATAGGTAATTTTATGCATTACAAAATCATGAGCAAGTTTGTTGCAACAATATTCATCCAAAACCATTACTTCTCCAAACTTGGGGGCATTAACTATCTGGTGAATCTTTTTCTTATTCTCATAAACATAGGTACAATGTGTCATGACCACATCTACATCTATATTTTTTAGCATATCAACATAATTTGCAAATGATTTGTTATCAAAATAATCATCAGCATCTAATATACGAAAGTATTTACCTGTAGCCATAGATAATGCTACATTTATACAAGAACCATAATTGCCATTTTCCTTATCTATAACTTTAATGGATAAAGGATATTTTTCTTGATATTCATGTGCTATCTTGGAAGAATTATCTCTACTACCATCATTGATTACTAGTATTTCTACATCATTAATGTTGAGAATTAAAAGAGAATCCAAACATCTAGAAATGAATTTCTCCATATTATAAGTAGGAATTACTATCGTAAGTACTTTATTGGCCATAAGAATTATCTTAAAATTACTTTTTAGAGAAAAGAGAAAGAGCTTGAGCTATTATAGGAGCCATATCATAATAGCGATATTCAGCGAGTCGCCCCCCAAATATAGTGTTTGGTTCTTGTACAGCAAGATTATGGTATTGCTTATAAAGAGCAGCATTCCGTTCATCATTAATAGGATAGTACGGTTCCAAACCTCCACTCCACTCTATGGAAAATTCACGTGAAATCACAGTATGTGAATTGTCATAAATGACACTACCAAACATCTCAAAATGTTTATGTTCAATAATCCGGGTAAACGGATATTCTTTTGAGATATAATTAACTACAGCATTTCCTTGATAATTAGGTATATCAAGTATTTCTGTATCAAAGCGTACTGTACGATACTGCAACTGACCGAAACGATAGGCATAAAACTGGTCAATTGGGCCTGTATAAACAGTTTTCCTTGCCAATGCAGACAATTCTTCACGATGCTTGAAAAAATCCGTATTAAGCTTTATATCTACACCTTTAAGAAGTCCCTCTATCAACCGATTATAACCTCCGATAGGTATCCCTTGATATAAATCATTAAAATAATTGTTATCAAATATCATACGTACTGGCAATCGTCGAATAATAAAAGCTGGAAGTTCAGAACATTTACGTCCCCACTGCTTCTCTGTATACTCTTTAATAAGCAGCTCATAGATATCACGTCCCACCAAAATTAAAGCTTGTTCCTCAAGATTTTCCGGTTCACGGCCACTAAGGTGATCAATTTCTGCTCTACGCTGTTCATCAAGTTTTATTTGAGCTTCTACCGGAGTTTTCACACCCCACATTTGATAGAATGTATTCATATTGAAAGGCAGATTATACATTCTATCATCCGGCGCAAGAACTACCGGAGAATTTGTATACCGATTAAATGGTACAATAGCATTAACATAATCCCATATACTCTTATCAGAGGTATGAAAAATGTGGGCTCCATATTTGTGAACATTAATCCCTTCCACATTTTCACAATAAACATTGCCTCCTACATGATTTCGTTTATCTATTACAAGACATTTTTGCCCACGTTTCATTGCCTCATGGGCAAATGTTGCTCCAAATAGTCCAGAACCAACAATTAAATAATCATATTCCTTATCTGTTTTCATTCTTCTGTATTTAGTCCATCTTGTTCATAATGATATTACATATCAAAGTATAAACACAAGTCACCATCTTATATGAAATTTTAATCGGATATATAAAATGAGTTCCTTGATAAATCATTTCCATTATCTTAGCATTAGAATATTTATTAATCAATTTAGGGAACCACACCTACCTACTTTACTGAAATTCATTCGCAAAGTAAAAAATAGTGCTTTCGTGCTGATTTTCTCTTAATTTTTAAGATTAAACGTGCCGGAATAAAAATTGTATAAAAAAGAAATATATATATACATTTTTTAAATCTTAAGCCAGAATTTCGTGTTCTTCCAATAGCATCTTGTACAAATGTCATTCTTGCACAATATTTTCCCAAAAAAGATAATTGCGAATAATATTTTTTATGCTTAGTATAGATATAATCAACAGCTTTGAGCCATTCATTATATTTATTTGTCAGACGGCCTGTATCTTTTGTATCAACTCTATAAACAGCTAATACCTCATCAACAAAATAAAAAGGAGAAACTTGAGCTAATCGCATTGTTAGTTCATATTCTTGCCAAAAACGAATATTTTCATCAAAAAGTCCGACTTCAAACAATTTCTGTTTTTCGGCTAAAATAGTAATATTCAAACAACATATTGACATGAATATTTTTTTACTCATATCTCCTCTCTTTGTATAATCAAGAGAATATTCCACGTAAGTTACATTATTGCCTTGAATTATCTCTGGTTTTGCATTTGAATAAACCAATGCACACTGTTTCTCCAGAATTAAAGCCACTTGCTTTTCAATCTTGGTAGGTAACCAATAATCATCGTCATCTAAAAAAGCTACATATTCCCCTTTTGCAGCTTTAATTCCAACATTTCGAGCATGATTTCCTCCTTTGCTTTCTTTTTTAGGTATATATATAAATTCAACTGGATAATTTTTGCAAACAACTTCTGCACTAACGACCGATGCATCATCTACCACTATACACTCTAAATTTTCATATGTTTGGTTGAGTACACTTTCAATAGCTCTACCAACCAAATTATTTCGATTATGAGTAGTTATTATTGCTGTCACTAATGGCGTATGATTCATTTTTGCATGCTATTTTGGGGTCTAACAATTGCTTTTAATATATTATAATCTTCCATCAACTATATTTCTATCAAGAGCTCCCTTAACATCATAGATAACCCCACATTCATTAACAAGTAGTTTTCTTACATCAAGTTCTTTAAACTCTTTGTGAGCAACACCAAGAACAACTGCATCAAATCTACCTTCCAACTTCTCAACACCACTTGTAATAATATCAATACCATATTCAGTCGCTACCTTAGAAGCATCAACCCAAGGGTCATAAACAGTAATATTTCTTGTATACTCTTGCAAAGTATGATATATGTCAACAATTTTAGTATTACGCACATCTGGGCAATTCTCTTTGAATGTAAAGCCAAGTATCAAAATCTTACTATCTTTTACTAACACTCCCTTTTTATTCATAAGTTTTATTATCTGATTAGCCACATAATCCCCCATCCCGTCATTCAACCGACGTGCAGCAGACATTATTCGTGGGAGTACACCATATACTTGCGCTTTCTGAATAAGATAATAAGGATCTACACTGATACAATGCCCACCCACCAAACCGGGTTTTAGTTTTATAAAGTTCCATTTTGAAGAAGCCGCCTCAATCACATCATTAGTATCGATTCCCATAGCATTGAATATTTTAGCCAGCTCATTCATGAAAGCAATATTAACATCACGTTGAGAATTCTCAATAATCTTAGATGCTTCCGCTACTTTTATAGACGGAGCTTTATGAGTACCATTTACTAATACCGAATTATAAACTTTATCTATTATATCCGCAATTTCAGGAGTAGAACCAGATGTTACTTTCTTTATTTTGTCCACAGTATGATCTTTATCTCCCGGATTAATGCGTTCAGGCGAATAACCAGCAAAAAAATCTTCATTAAATTTCAATCCTGAAACCTTCTCTACAACAGGTAAACACTCTTCCTCCGTCACACCCGGATATACTGTAGATTCATACACTACAATATCACCTTTCGAAATAACTCTGCCGACAGTTTCACTTGCACCATATAGTGGATAAAGATCAGGACGATTATTTACATCTACTGGGGTTGGTACTGCAATAATATAGAAATTACATTCGCGGATTTCATCCACATTTGAAGTACATAAAAAACCATGATTGCCAATAGCATCCTGTAGCAATTCATCTGATACTTCAAGAGTTACATCATGTCCAGCCATTAACTCACCCACACGTCTTTGATTCATATCAAAACCAATAGTGGGATATTTCGTTGAAAAAAGGCGAGCTAAAGGAAGCCCCACGTAACCGAGTCCGATTACACAAATTTTAATAGAATCCATTATTACTTTTTATATAGTTATACAAATAATCAACAAGATTATCCGCATTAGTTCATTGTATCTTCTTTTTATGCTTTTTATAAATTCCATCCTTGCACACACAATGTAACATTATTTCAAATTACAACAAGGGTAAAACGATTATTTAGACTCCCGCCATATTTACAATTTACATATCCGCTGAGTCATCAATTCCAACTTCTGTCTTATCATGCTACGCTCAACAGATGACAAGCCAAAAGAAAAAACAAGTACTAAAAGAATAACCACTGAAATCAACGAGGTAAGAATAACAGTAAAGAATGTATCCGGAAAAAAACTATGGATATAGTTGCAGATTATCCAGGTTGCAATCCCAATAGCCATACTACGAGCAAACACTGTAAACAAATAATGTGATATATTGCATTCAGGTACATATCTTTTCAAGAGAAAAATACGAAAAAAGATGGCAACTATACCAGTCAATATGCCGGGATATAATGCATAATAAGGTGGATAACCATATAACAAGAAGATATAGCCAATAGGCAATTCAGACAACATAATAACGCATATACCTATCTGAAACCATTTAATCTCTCCAGCTGCCTGCAAAGCAGTGGTCACCGTACCGGTAACCGTATAAAGGATGGATACAACCATAGATATTATCAAGAATATGGAAGTATATTCCGGTACAGTCCCCAGCCATAATTTAAGTACATAATCCACATTTATCAAAAATGGAATAGAAACCAGAGCCAACAGATAAAAGGTATATCGTGCACCGGAATACACCAAGCTCAAGCAGCTTTCCACATTTCCACTAGCATATTGCTTGGTAATCTGGGGAAACAAAGCCATTGAGAAATTCGATGAAAAAGTAGATACCAAACCACTTACCTGCATAGCTATGCCTCTTGCTGCATTAATAGAGGTACCATAGAAGAGGTTGAGAATTATATTCGATCCCTGGTCCTTGAACGAAAAGCCCAAATTGCCCAGCACACTCCATCCGGCAAAAGAAAACATCCTTTTAAGCAGCCTTCTATCCACTATAAAACGATAGGTACATTCTTCGAAGTTCCTCTTACAATAAAAACCGTAAAAAATGCGAACAACAACACTTACAGCTAAAACACCAAAAGCATAGAATATCAGTTTATCATAGGGAAATGCTAATAACAAGAATACTGCCCCTAACCTCAGACATGCATCAACAATGCCTATATAGGCAAAAGCCTTCATATGCTCATGAGCAACTATACAAGAATTATAGGGGACGCTTACTACAGTGACCATAAAAGTCAACACGGAAAACTGATAGACCCAATTGGCAGCGACCATTCTATCCGGATCAATTACCAACTGAGTATTAACAAACCATAGCCCGATAGTCTCAGCCAATATAAAGATAACAACTGCTATGATGGCATGAATATTTATTGAAGTACAAAATACAAGATTCAGCCTTTCCTTATCTCCGCACCCCAATTCGTATGAAATAAACCTTTGCGAAGCGGCAACCATAGCAGAATTTAGGAAAGCAAACATGGAAACCATTCCTCCAACCACATTGTACACTCCATAATCGGAGATTCCTAATGCCTTCAATATTACTCTACTGGTGTACAAACCAATGAGTATCATCAAAAACATGCGGGCATAGAGCAGCAACGTATTTTTGGCAATACGGCGTTTGTCTAAATTTTGCTCTGTCTTCACTACTATATTAAACTTTTTTGCTCTTTACTATCATCAAACGGCAACCGTATTTTAATAGTAAGGTCGTAGACCTGCTTATCTTTTCAGAAAAAAAGAAAAAACATAATAGTTCTTATGGCTCACATTCCACCACCTCAAACGGGTATGGATTTTCCTCGATATTTTTCAATACTTCGATGATTTCAGTTTGCTCCGAAGTCAGACTATCCTTGTCCCAACCTTCAATAATCGCATAAGCTTCTTGAAGCAAAGTCTCCTCATAAACTTCCCCATAACAATAAGTCAGCAAGCGAACTTTAAGTAAGGAAGCAGGAAGCTCCTCCAAAACATGATAGATACGCTCTAAAACCACCTGCTTTTTCTGCTCTTTATCTCCATAATCATAGATAGTAGCATTATACCCCATCAAAAGAGCCAGACACAAATTCGCCTCCTCTTCAACATCGGAACTTTGAGCAGAAAAAAGAAAATCGGACTTAACAAGCACTTCCTTATTCAACCGGCAAAAAGCGTCGGAATAGACCGGCTCACCGTCCATACCAAGATACATCAGCTCATGAGCTGCATGCCGAAGCTCAAGAGCACGGGAAGTTAAATCATTCATTATTATGATATATGATTAAAATATAAGATTATACTTATTTAGAAGTCACCCGATTATTTTCAGATAGGATTTGGGGACTTTGACACTTGCCGTCAAAAGATCTTTAATACGGATAACGACGTATGTTTTATTGGCTTCGATGGCAACCTCACCTTCAATACCGCTGAGTTCGCCTTTGATAACTTTTACTTTATGCCCAACAGTAAGAATTTCACTATCAAGACTGACACTGTCAGGATTCAAATCCATTACGAACATAAAGTCCTCCATTTGCTTATCCGGTACCACTAGCATGGAATGTGTAGCAAGGTCTTTCATATAAAAAAGGGGGACATTATAGATGTTGGATATATCGCAGGCTGTCTGCTTGGTGGAATGAACAAATACCAAATTGCGGATTACCGGAACTTCGCTACGCTTACGACGATACTTCAATTGAGAAATGACAAAGCGCGTGGGAAGATAATAGTCAAGCTCCAAATGCTCTTCCGATTTAAGTCGGTCCAAAGATTTCCGGACTGTGAATTCCTGCTTGTCACGGGTACGGGCTGCAAACCAATATTTCTGTTGTTCAGTCACTTAGAAATTTTCTTTCGAATGAATCAGCTCAGTTCCGGGTGCGCTTCGCGGTTTGAACGAGACATTTTCCCACTCAAACCGTATTGTACACTTTTGCAATGATAATAAGCTATTAAAGAAGATATTAGACTCATAGAAGTGTCCAATAAACGTTCGTTTAATGAACGTCTATTTTTAAGAAAATAAGTAGAGGCATAAAAGTTAAAAAGGAACAGAGCTTTAAGATGTCAAATATTAGATATATACTGCTGTTATTCAGTATATTAGAATAAAACAGGAAACACTTTGGAAATATTTTTATTAAACATTTTGTTAGTTCAAAAAATACGGCTTATCTTTGCGTTCATTAAACGAACGTTTAAAAAACACCTCATCATTTCCAATATATCATTCTACATTCCAACATCTTACCCTCATAAATGCATTATTGAAGTTGCGTAAATATGCCTGCTGATAAATGGGAATTTATCGTACAAAACGTAAGTGAAATAAAAGTCCACTTCCATAATCTATGGAAAGAGAGTGAAAGCCCATGGATTTCTATCTAAAACACAAGCATTACTTTACTTTTCGCCCTTTGTTTGTCCACTGTTGCATAGGGAGTTAATAACGCCTAACGGCCATGAACAACCCTGCTAACGGCCATGAAGCAATCGTTTAACGACCATAAGCAGGGTTGTTCATGGCCGTTAGGCGTCACTAACTCCAGGGCTTTTACAGATGAAGTACGTAGCCCGCGCCTATTGCGCACAAGGTGCAAACGTATTGTACAGCAACTTAAAAGACATTAGACTCCACTATTCATAGTCGGGCAAACTCGAAAATGCAGGAAAACTACACCGACCGATTTATGTAACCCACGCGCGGTATTATGGTAGAGGATAATAAGTTACGGCAAAACTCAGACGTTTTTGGCAGGTGGAAGCAAATTTTGCTTCCACCTTTTCAGGTTGCTCCCACCGCAGGGCAAATGCCGATGAATAGGGAGATACAGGAGTTGGGTGGAAGTGTGGAAGCAAAGCAGATGCAAATTTATGTTTCAGCAACACGCCTCAAGTTTTAAAAAAGATGTAGTACAAAGACATAATATATAATAAGTGTTACAAATACACACTTTATACCCCGTTACTCTTGCAAATGTCGAAAAAGTCCGTACCTTTGCAATGTGTTTTTCATAGTATTAGATTTAAGGTTAACAAAGGTTGGAGTACAGCGGTACTCCTTTTTTTATGCCCATACGTACCGTCCCGGTTCTCCAATAAAATTTTCACATAAAATGCAAGGCAACTTTTTATATCCATTTAGTTTTTGGCTATCTTTGCACTGCTTTTGGCGGGCATAGGCACGCATAAAGCAGCTTAACTAACAATAAATCAATAATTAAAAACAGAAAATTATGGCAATGCATACATGGTTTGAATGTAAGATCCGTTACGAGAAAACAATGGAAAATGGAATGAACAAGAAGGTGACCGAACCGTATTTGGTGGATGCCCTCAGTTTTACGGAAGCGGAAGCACGCATCATCGAAGAGATGACGCCGTTCATTTCGGGAGAGTTCACCGTATCGGACATCAAACGTGCCAACTATAGCGAATTGTTCCCCAGCGAAGAGGAAGCTGCCGACCGCTGGTTTAAATGTAAACTGGTTTTCATCACACTGGACGAGAAAAGCGGTGCGGAAAAGAAAACCTCTACCCAGGTATTGGTACAGGCTGCCGACCTGCGTGATGCAGTGAAGAAACTGGATGAGGGCATGAAAGGCACAATGGCCGATTATCAGATAGCATCTGTAGCGGAAACCGCCATTATGGATGTATATCCGTACAGTGCAGAGCCTGACGACAAACCGGAAGTGTAACGAAGCAGAGCTTCGTAATGTGCTAATGTGCAAATATGCCAATGACCTGCGGCGTGACAGCACAAGATAAACATAGCACAGCCAATTAGCATATTAGCACATTGGCACATTGGCACATTAACTCATTAACCCCTAAAACGATGATTGCAGAGAATTTAAAACAAGTACTGAGCGAACTGCCTGAAAAGGTACGGCTGGTGGCTGTTTCCAAATTTCACCCCAACGAGGCGATAGAAGAAGCGTATCGTGCCGGCCAGCGTGTGTTCGGAGAAAGTAAGGTGCAGGAAATGACTGCCAAATACGAAAGTCTGCCCAAAGACATAGAATGGCATTTCATCGGGCATCTGCAAACAAACAAAATAAAATATATCGTTCCTTACGTAGCGCTGATTCATGGCATAGACTCCTACAAGCTGTTGGCCGAAGTGAACAAGCAGGCTGCCAAAGCCGGAAAAACCGTCAACTGCCTGCTGCAGCTGCACATTGCCCGGGAAGAGACCAAGTTTGGATTCAGCTTTGACGAATGCCGGGAAATGCTGGCAGCCGGTGAATGGAGAGAGCTCAAGCATATCCGGATATGCGGATTGATGGGCATGGCCACAAATACGGACAATGACGAACAAATCAGAACAGAGTTTTGTTCTTTAAGTAGCTTCTTCAATGAAGTGAAAGCCAAATGGTTTGCCGATGCAGAATCATTCCGGGAACTGTCCATGGGGATGTCTCACGACTATCACGAGGCCATTGCAGCCGGGAGCACCTTGATACGTGTAGGAAGCAAGATTTTTGGAGAAAGAAACTATTAACCATAAAAAATCATTATCATGGCAACATTAGAAACTACTTTTGCAGGGCTGAAACTCAGAAACCCCATTATCGTCAGCAGCTCCGGACTGACAGACAGCGCCGCCAAGAATCAGAAACTATCTGAGGCCGGCGCAGGTGCCATTGTGCTAAAATCACTTTTTGAAGAGCAAATCATGATGGAGGCTGACTGGCTGGGAGACCCGAACATGTACCCCGAAGGCAGTGACTACCTTGTAGGATATATCCGCGAACATAAGCTGGGTGAATATCTGAACCTGATTAAGGAAAGCAAAAAGGTTTGCAATATCCCCATCATAGCCAGCATCAACTGCTATCAGAATGCCGACTGGGTGGAATTTGCCGCCAAAATAGAAGAAGCCGGTGCAGACGCACTGGAAATCAATATCCTTGCACTGCAGACGGATGTACAATATGCTTACGGCAGTTTCGAGCAACGCCACATCGACATTCTGAGCCACATCAAGAAGACGGTCAAGATACCCGTCATCATGAAGCTGGGCGACAACCTGACCAACCCGATAGCTCTGATAGACCAACTGTACGCCAACGGCGCCGCCGCAGTAGTGCTGTTCAACCGCTTCTACCAGCCGGACATCAACATTGAGAAAATGATACAAGTATCCGGCAACGTATTCAGCAATGAAGCCGATTTGTCTAAAGCCCTGCGCTGGATAGGCATCTCTTCGGCAGCCGTAAACAAGCTGGACTATGCCGCTTCCGGTGGTATCCACTCGCCCGAAGGCGTTGTCAAGGCAATATTAGCAGGTGCTTCGGCCGTAGAGATATGCAGTGTGCTTTATCAGAATTCAGCTACCATCATTGAAGAATACATCCGCTTCCTCAACTTGTGGATGGACCGCAAAGGTATGGAAACCATCAGCCAGTTCAAAGGTATTCTGAACGTAAACGACCCGAAGGGAGTCAATACTTTCGAACGTACACAGTTCTTGAAATACTTCTCTTCACATGAATGAGACAAAAGGCTGACAAGAAGACAATAAAATTGAAAGGGTGATAACACTACAATGACGTTATCACCCTTTCATTTTATACTATACCGCTATCTTTTTATTTCTTCTTATCCAGCGCCTCAAAGCAGGAATTCTTGCTCACGAACTCCGGAACAATATCCTTCATGGCAGCAACAATTTTCATCTGGTCATAAGTGTAACTTACATCAATCAGCTTCTGGATACGCTCCTTCACCTCGTCATAGTCATACTCACGCACCGTGGCAATCATAATCTTCTCATGATAGGTGGGCTTTGTAAGCTCTTTCACATTCAAGAGTTCCTCGTAGAGCTTCTCGCCATGACGGAGACCGGTAAATTCAATCTTCACATCCGTACGTCCGGAAAGGCTGATCATACGCTTGGCAAGGTCCACAATCTTCACCGGCTTACCCATGTCGAAGATGTAGATTTCACCGCCGTTGCCCATACTGCCGGCCTCAAGAACAAGGCGGCAAGCTTCGGGAATGGTCATGAAGTAACGGATTATCTCAGGATGGGTCACTGTCACCGGACCGCCACGCTGAATCTGGTCGCGGAAACGGGGAATGACAGAACCGTTGGAACCCAGCACATTGCCGAAACGCGTAGTGATGAACTGAGTGGCATGGCCTCCCTCCTTCTGCAACTTCTTCGCAAGAGACTGCACATAAATCTCGCAAATACGCTTGGAACAGCCCATCACGTTTGTAGGGTTAACAGCCTTGTCCGTAGAAATCATCACAAACTTCTCGGCACCGTATTTCACGGCAAGATCGGCAACGGTGCGCGTGCCGAATACGTTCACCTGGATGGACTCGGAAACGTTGTCCTCCATCATCGGCACATGCTTGTAGGCGGCCGCATGGAAAATATACTGGGGCTTGAACTCCCTGAAGATATCCTCCATGCGCGTGGCATTGGAGATGTCGGCTATGATGGTCTCGGCATCGATGTCGCGCCAACGGTCCTGAAGTTCCAGACGGATGTCGTGCAGAGGGGTCTCGGCCTGGTCCACTAAAATAAGTTTATAGGGATTGAACGAAGCCACCTGGCGCATGATTTCACTGCCGATGGAGCCGGCGGCGCCCGTAATCATCACACGCTTGCCCTCCAGATGAGAGGCAACCTTATGGATATCTATCTCGATAGGATTGCGCTGAAGCAGGTCCTCAATCTGAATTTCCTTCAACTGTGTGCGGCTCAGCGCCTGACCGTTCCACTCGCTCAAAGGAGGCGCGGTCATCAGTTTGATGTTGTGCACCAGCAGGCGGTCAGCCATGTCGGACTTCTTCAGTTCCTCCATCTTGGCAGGAGAAATGATGATGGTCTGCACATCGCGGTCGTTCAGCACATCAATCAGCGTATCATCGTTGGGGAACACCCTGACACCCATCATCACCTTGTTGATAAGCTCAGGTTCGTCCGCAATGAATCCGCGCAGACGGTAGTGGTTGCGCAGATTGACACGCAATGCCTTGGCAATATTGACCCCGGCTTCCTTGGCACCGTAAATGAACACATTGGCACTATGGGTGCCGTCGAAGTTCAGCGCCTCGAAGAAAGTCTTGACAATCACACGGGAACATGCCATCATGGCAAAGCTGATGATATAGGACATGAACAGCACGCTGACCGGAGCCAGGTTAAACTCCAAATAGCTTTCCGTCAGAACGCTCGTTATCATCAGCAGTGCATACGACACCGTCAATGACACAAAAATGCGCATGATATCCACAAAGGAGGAAAAGCGCAACACATTGGAATACGTACGGAAAACACGGAAGAAAATCAGGTTGACAACAACCGTCCATAAAATGGTCTTGTCAATGGTAGAGGATTCCAAAAAAATGCTTCTGAAATCATATCGGAGAGCATAGGCCAACAGACTGGATATGACGATGATAAATACGTCAATTAATAGAATAGTCCATATCGGAAGCACTTTCGCGGAAAGATACCGATGAAAAAAATTTCGCTTCATTTCGCTTGACAGTTTTGTTTTAGGCGAGGCAAAGATACACTATTTTAGTCAAAACGGGCAAGAAATTGATAAAAAAATGTTATAATAATTATTTATCGTCTATAAAGAAACCATCCCACCTCCCCCGTTTTAACAGTCAGAAAGCGGGATAGAAATAGTTTTGCCCCGGAAAATGCGGTATCCGCTACATCAGATTACTTGCCAACTCGCTCAACTGGCTGCGCTCCCCTTTCACCAGATTGACATGGGCAAACAAATTCTGGTCTCTCATGCGGTCTATCATATAGACAAGCCCGTTGGACTGACTGTCCAGATAGGGTTGGTCTATCTGCTGAATATCACCGGTAAACACCATTTTTGTACCTTCGCCGGCACGGGTGATGATGGTCTTAATCTCATGTGGGGTCAGGTTCTGGGCTTCATCGATAATACAGTAGGTTTCGCTCAAGCTGCGCCCACGGATAAAGGCTAATGCCTCGATGACCAATTGTTCACTTTTTTGCATATCCTCCAAGCGTTTCACTTCAGAGGAATTGGCAGCGAACTGATGCTTGATTACATTCAAATTATCGAACAAAGGCTGCATGTAAGGAGCCACTTTCTCATTGGCATCACCGGGAAGGAATCCAAGGTCTTTATTGGATAAGGCCACGATGGGACGTGCCAGAAGAATCTGCTTGTAGTCGGTAAGTTTTCCCAATGCGGCGGCCAGTGCCAGCAGGGTCTTACCGGTTCCCGCCTTACCGGTCAGGGCAACCAGCTTGATATTCGGGTCGTTCAGCACCTCAAAAGCAAAGCTCTGCTCGGCATTACGCGGTTCAATGCCATAGTTCTTTGTCTTGTTGACCCGGCAAATCGAATGGGTAAAGGGATTATAACGTGCAAGCACACTGCTGCGGTCACTCTTCAGCACAAAGCATTCGTTGGGACGAATGATGTCCTTAAAATCGAACTCGTTGATGTCCAGTCCTTCTTTGGAAGAATAAATGCGGTCTATCAGCGCAGGGTCAATACCCTCGAACACTTCATTCGACTTTTCGAATATATCCACATTGATTACCTTATCATTGATGTAGTCTTCGCACAGCAGACCGATGGAACGCGCCTTCATGCGCAGATTCACGTCTTTCGTGACAAGGATGGTTTTCATTTTAGGCTTTTTGGTGGAAAGCCAGTCCACTACCGACAGAATCTGATGGTCGGGGATGCGTTCGGGAAAGGAATCACGTACCCGGGGAGAGTCCACCATGCCTGCCACCACAAACAGACGGCCCAAGCCCTCTCCCAATGGCGCCCCTTTGGTGAACAGATTGTCATCGGTAATCAAATCTAGCTCACGGACAAACTCACGCGCATTGAAATTAATCTGCTCATTACCTTTCTTGAATTTGTCCAGTTCTTCAAGGACTACGATGGGAAGATAAATGTCATTCTCTTGAAAATTCTTCAAACAGTTATAATCGTGAAGAATCACATTCGTATCAATCACAAAATTTTTCTTAGCTCCCATACACGTTAGATTTAAATTGTTAATACCTTTGCATAAGCTTAAGATAAGCTACACTGCAAGCAATTTCAAGCAAGCTTGATTGCGTCCGGTTTGCATTATCTTTGTCGCTTTTAAAGATAACAAATTAATAGGGAGAAAGGATTGCTTCTCCGTTAAATATTATAAAAGATGGATTATCAGGACACTTTAACTTACTTATATAACAGTGTGCCCATGTTTCAGCAAGTGGGCGGCTCAGCATACAAGGAAGGATTGGAAAACACTCTGACCCTGGACGCACACTTCGAACATCCCCACCGCAGTTTCCGCAGCATTCATGTGGCCGGTACCAATGGAAAGGGTTCCTGCTCGCATACGCTTGCCGCCATACTGCAAGAGGCAGGATACAGGGTCGGGCTCTATACCTCGCCCCATCTGGTGGATTTCCGGGAGCGCATCCGGATTAACGGACAGCCTATACCCGAGGAATACGTCATCCGTTTTGTAGAGCAGGAACGTGGCTTCTTCGAACCCCTCCATCCCTCTTTCTTTGAGCTGACCACCGCCATGGCCTTCCGCTACTTTGCCGATGAAAAGGTGGATGTAGCCGTAATCGAGGTGGGACTAGGCGGACGCCTGGACTGCACCAATATCATCCGTCCGGATGTATGCATCATCACCAACATCAGTTTTGACCATACCCAATTCCTGGGGGACACCTTGGCAAAAATCGCAGGAGAGAAGGCAGGAATCATTAAAAGCGGTATCCCCGTTGTAATCGGCGAGACCACTCCCGAAACGAAACCGGTATTTCTGGAAAAAGCACAGACAACGGGTGCTCCCATCTACTTTGCCGAGGAGAATGACCGTGAAGACTATCCCGGAATAGAATACGAACTGAAAGGGCTCTACCAGCAGAAAAATGCCCGGACCATCCTCACCGCCCTCCCGCTACTGAAAGAAGCCGGCTACCGGCTGGACGGACAAGCAGTGCGCAGTGGCTTTGCCCGTGTGGTGGAACTGACGGGCTTGATGGGACGCTGGCAAAAACTGCAGGACTCGCCCACCCTGATTTGTGACACCGGCCACAATGTGGGAGGCATCACCTACATTACAGAACAACTGAAACAGCAGGCTTACCGCCAGCTACACATCATCATAGGCATGGTGAATGACAAGGATATACGGGGGGTACTGGCCCTGCTGCCCCGGGAAGCGACCTACTACTTCACCAAAGCCAGCGTGAAGCGAGCATTGCCCGAAAGCGAACTACAGGAGCTTGCCGAAGCAGCAGGTCTGGAAGGACATTGCTATCCTGATGTACCTGCTGCCGTGCGGGCCGCACAAGAAAAAAGCCTCCCGGAAGATTTCATCTTCGTGGGAGGCAGCAGTTTCATTGTGGCCGACTTGTTAGCGAACCGCGATGCACTCAATCTCTACTAAGGCATCTTTGGGCAACGCCTTCACTGCCACAGCCGAACGTGCCGGGAAAGCACCGTCAAAATAGGTGGCATATACCTTGTTCATATCAGCGAACAAGGACATGTCTGCCAGAAAAACGGTTGTCTTCACAATATTCGCCATGCTCAGACCTGCCTCTTCCAGGATATGCTTTATATTCTCCAAGGACTGGCGGGCTTGCGCTTCCGTACCTTCAGCTATCACTCCGGTAGCTGCATCAATAGGCAACTGACCTGATACAAATACCATTCCACTGGCTTCGATAGCCTGGCTATAAGGGCCTATGGCGCCCGGTGCCTTCTGGCTGCAAATCACTTTCTTCATGATTGTCAAAGTTTGTTTTTATTAATAATCGAGTCTATTTTCTTTTTTGAAATAAAAAAAATCCGAAGTATATGCAGTATTCCGGAAATCCACGCATTTTATAAATAAAACAACGTAATTTCACTCATAACCTGTTATACCTAGACTTAACTCATTTAACACGGGGGAGTTCCCCAAAACAGAGGCTCTGCTTGCGAAAGCAGAGCCTTTATTCTATCCCATCCCTTTACTTGCAATGCTTCTCAATCAAAGCATCCACATTGGGGTCACCCAATTCCTTTGCCTTGGCAAAGCTGGCACAAGCTTCCTTGTCCTTCTTCATCTGCAGCTGGGCGATACCCATCAGACGGTAGGCCTCGGCATACTTAGGGTCTTTCTCCAGAGCAGCCTTCAGCACATTCAACGCCTCTTCGTAACGTCCCACGCGAAGATTCACCACTGCCAGTTCGGCACGGTAAGTCAAATCCTCCGGATTCAGTTCGATGGCTTTCGCCATATCGTCCAGCGCACGCTGGTACTGCTTGGCCTTCAAAGCAGCCTGCTCACGGTAATAGTAGAACATGTCGTTCACTTTACCGTTCACGGCATTGTAATAGGCGTCATAATCCAGCATGGCATTACGCGCCTGGTCTGCATTCATACGGGCTTGGGCACGCTCCAGCAAGTAAGGGGCGGCTTCCTCCGTATAGGGCTGGGTAAAGCGGGCCACACAACTGTCCATCAAAGCCAGTACCTCCTCGGCAGGCGCCTGCATCAATTCCTTGGTCTTGGCGGCACTGAAGAAGGTAGCCGGAGAGGCCAGAATGGTCTTATTCACTTTATCATAGCTGGTAAATGCCGACGGATAGTCCTGCTTGGCAAACTGGATGTCACCCTCCAACTGGACATAAACCGGAAGCTCGTCAATGGCTATCGCTTTCCGTACCTCGTCCAAAGCCTTGTCGAGCGACCAGTCCTTATAAACTTTCTCGGGCTTGCCCAATGCATAATTATAGATTATCTTGGCCCGGTTGTAATACACATCATCTTTCTTTGCGGCAACCTCCAAAGCCTTATCCATATCTGCGGCGACCTTATCCATGGAAGCATCTTCACGGGACATGAACAGATGCTGGGAAGCACGGCGCAGATAACCGTCGGCACTGGCAGGATATTGTGCAATGAAATCGTTCAGAGTCTCCATATACTTCTCCGGAGACAGTTGGGAAGAAGCCATGTAGAGGAACACCAAAGCCTGCTCTTCGGTATCGGGCAATGCCTTCTTGATACCGATGCCCTTTAATGACATATCTCCATAAGACAATGCGGAGATATTCTGCGACATGGCGAAATTGGCATCAATGGCATAGCAGATGGTAGCCGTGTCTTGTCCGGAGGACTTCTGCGCAAGGCCGAAGACCTGCCCGTCCACAGTCATCAGCGGACAACTCACCATCTTGTCCTTCAGACGCATATCGAGCGTATAATAGGAATAGTTGCCGGAAATCTTATCAGCTTCCTTTACTTTCCCGGCAGTGAAGGAACGGTCCTTCTGGGTGGAATAAGGCAGCAGATATACATCCGCACCGGCAGCCGGAGCCACAGCAGCCAAAGTGAGTGCCGTGACTTTCTTTCCGGGGATGCCGACACGGAACTTGACAACATCGTACATGTCATCGGCCCCCATAATGGCCTCCACCGGCATCTGTGCCCCGTCCGAGCTCATCACAACGGCGCGCTGGGCACCTTTGAACAAGGTGTAGTCAGAAAGCGCAACGCCATCTTCAGTGACAAAAAAGCCGTTTCCAGTATTCAGTATCTTATCGTTCTGGTCGTAGGTCACCACCGAAAAAACGGCACGTTTGGCTTTGTCTACCCACTTCGGGGCTTGTGCCACACTCCACTGAGCCAATAAACAGAGAGTGAGCATCAACAGCAATTTCTTTTTCATATCTTAGTTGGTTCTTTGTTTTACCGCTTCATAAATCAAAATGCCGGCTGCAACGGAAACATTGAGGGACTCGATGGTTCCCAACATGGGAATCTTCACCCACTCGTCACACAACGCCAGGTTGTCATAGGACACCCCCTTGTCTTCGGCACCCATAATGATGCACATCGGACCGGTATAGTCGGCTTTGGTATAGTCGTAATCGCCTTTCTCCGTGGCTGCCACGATATGGAAACCACTATTCTTGAGGAATTGCAGGGTCTCTTTCAGGCTGTGTTCGCGGCAAACGGGCAAAGTGTGCAAGGCTCCTGCCGAAGTTTTCATGGCATCTGCGTTGACTGATACACTGTTCCGTGCAGGGATAATCACGGCATCTACCGCCGCACACTCGCAAGTACGGGCAATGGCGCCGAAATTGCGGACATCCGTGATGCCGTCAAGCATCACAAACAGAGGATTCTTGCCCTGCTCGAAAAGGAAAGGTACCAAGTCCTCCGTCTTCTGGTAAGTGACTGAAGAGATGAAGGCAATCACTCCCTGGTGATTCTTACGCGTCACGCGGTTGATGCGTTCCACCGGAACGCGCTGTACCGGTATCAAAGTCCCTTTCAAGACAGCGAACAGCTCTTTTGACAAATCACTCTGAATGTCCTTCTTTACCAATATCTTGTCTATCTCTTTTCCTGCCTGAATGGCTTCTATCACGGCACGGACGCCGAAAATCATTTCACTGTTATCAACCATATATGGGTATTTACTATTTGACGATTTACTATTTACTATTTGATACTTCCAGCAATGCTCTGGCATTGTTCAGTGCGGCTTCGGTCAGCTTAGCGCCACTCAGCATATGGGCTATTTCTTCCACACGTTCATCGTCGGTCAGACGACGGATGTGACTGTTTGTTTCCGTCTCGTTGTCCTGCTTGTACACCTTATAATGGGCGCGTCCGCGGGCAGCAATCTGGGGCAGATGGGTGATACTGATTACCTGGCGGTCCTGCTCGCCCATCTCCTGCATGATATCCGCCATGCGGTCGGCTATCTCGCCGGAGACTCCGGTATCTATTTCGTCGAATACAATGGTAGGAAGCTTGACGGCACCGGCTATCATTGCTTTGATGGAGAGCATGACGCGGGCTATTTCACCACCCGAAGCTACGGAGGAGACGCTTTGCAATGCCCCGTTCTTATTCGCGGAAAACAAGAAGTTCACAGTATCCGCCCCGTGTATGCCCGGCTCTTTGCGGGCACCTATCTCTACCTGGAAACGGACATTGGGCATGCCCAACGGAACCAGCCGCGCAGCCATCTGCTTCTCCACTTCACGGGCAGCGGCAGTACGCGCCTTGGTGAGGACGGCAGCCTGCTTTTTCACCTTATTATATAAAGCGTCGCAACGCGCTTTCAGTTCCTCGATGTGCTCGTCGGACGAAGTGATGGCGGAGAGTTTGGCGGCGTATTCATCCGTCAGCGCCAGAAGTTCACCGACAGTGGAAACGCGGTGCTTCTGTTGGAGCGTATAAATCAAGTTCAGACGTTCGTTCACTTCATCCAGACGTTCGGGGTTGAACTCTATTTCATCCTCCTTACCCGACACTTCCTGCGAAATATCCTTCAACTCGATATAAGTGCTTTCCATGCGTTCGGCAAGTTCCCCGGCAACCGGATAAACCCTCTGCAGGCCGAGCATCGTATTCAGGCATTCCTTCAGCCCGGACAACAAGCCTCCTTCGTCCGAGTAGAGCGTCTGCCCTACCCGATAGAGTCCGGCCTTTATCTCTTCCGCATGGCTCAGCGTATCTGCCTCTTGCTCCAGCTCCTCCTGCTCACCGGCAGACAAGTGTGCCTCTTCCAACTGTTCCAGTTGGAAACGGATATAGTCTTCGTCCGACTTATCCTGATTGGCACGGGCAACAAGGGCCTCCAAATCCTGCTGTGCCTGCTTCCATGCTCCGAAGATATGCTGGTAAGCAGACAAGGCCTCTTCGTTATGCGACAAGATGTCCAGTACATTCAACTGAAATCCTTCCTTGTTCAGCAATAGGTTCTGATGCTGGGAATGCACGTCAATCAGCTGTTCTCCCAGCTCCTTCATCTGAGCCAATGAAGCAGGCGTGTCATTGATGAATGCCCGGCTCTTGCCCGAAGCGGACACCTCGCGGCGCAGGAGGCATTCTTCCTCGTACTCCAACTCATTCTCCTCAAAGAAAGGCTGCATACCGTAAGCGGAAATATCAAAACGGGCCTCAATAATGCACTTCGAAGCTCCTACACGAATGGCTTTCACATCGGCACGCTGTCCCAGCAGCAGACCGATGGCACCCAGAATAATGGATTTTCCAGCACCGGTCTCACCCGTTATCACCGAGAAACCGCTGCTGAAGCTGATATCGAGCTTTTCAATAAGCGCATAATTCTGTATGTAAAGCGAACGCAACATAAGGATATTGACGATTTGACGATTTACTATTTACTATTTAAATCTTTCACCAGACGGTCTACGATGTCGGCAGCCACTTCGGCTTTGGACTTCAAGGGGTAGTCCGTCTTTCCCTGGTGGTCTATGATACTGATTTTATTGGTATCGCAACGAAAACCGGCTCCCTTGTCGTTCAGGGAGTTCAGCACGATGAAGTCCAGATTCTTGCGGTTGAGCTTGTCTTCCGCATTCATCTGCTCGTTATGAGTCTCAAGGGCAAAGCCTACGAGGAGGCGCCGTTGGTGCTCTGTATCGTTCTTCAGATTGCCTAAGAAAGCGGCTATGTCGCGAGTAGGTTTCAAGTTCAAACTCATCTCCCCGGTCTTTTCACGCTTGATTTTCTCATCCGCCACTTGTTCGGGGGTGTAGTCTGCCACGGCAGCCGTCAAGATGGCGGCATCGGCATGGACAAAGGCGGCGGATGCAGCCTCGAACATCTCCTGCGCCGACTCTACCGCATGGTACTGGTGCATCGGGAAGTAAGTGCCTTGCTGCACCGGACCGGCAATCAGTATCACCTTGGCCCCTCTGGCGGTACATTCATCTGCCAGGGCAAGTCCCATCTTGCCGGAAGAATAGTTGCCGATGAAGCGCACCGGGTCTATCTTCTCATAAGTAGGTCCTGCGGTTATCATCACTGTCTTGCCCACCAGGTCGCCATCTTTGGCAGCAAAGTACATTTCCAGGTGGCGGATGATATTCTCCGGCTCCTCCATACGGCCTTTCCCCACCAGATGGCTGGCGAGTTCTCCCGTAGCAGGTTCTATGATGTGGTTTCCATAAGAGCGGAGTGTATCCAGATTCTTTTGGGTGGAAGGATGGGCATACATGTCCAGGTCCATGGCAGGCGCCACAAACACCGGAGCTTTGGCGGAAAGATAGGTGGTAATCAGCATATTGTCTGCCACGCCATTCGCCATCTTGCCGATGGTGGAAGCCGTAGCCGGGGCTATCAGCATGGCATCTGCCCACAGACCGAGGTCCACATGGCTGTTCCAGGTGCCATCGCGTTGGGCAAAGAACTCACTGATAACCGGTTTGCTGGTCAGGGCAGAGAGCGTGATAGGGGTAATAAATTCTTTTCCGGCAGGCGTAATGACCACCTGCACCTCTGCACCACGCTTAATCAGTCCGCGAATAATATAGCATGCTTTATAGGCGGCAATGCTGCCCGTAATGCCCAATACTATTTTCTTCCCTTTCAGTATATTTGCCATTTATTTCTGAGTCATTTCACGCAGACGTATCTTGGTCAGCGTGGCTTTGGTATTCAGGGTAAAATCACTGTTCAGAATCCAGCTGTAATAGCCGGGATCGCGCTTCAGGACATCGGATACCGACATGCCCTTGTACTTGCCGAAGTTGAATACTTCCACACCTTTGTCATCGTAGACCATACGACCGGCAAAGTCCACATTCTTGTTGAAGCTGGAATAGTCGGCAAGGAAAGCCACGTCATTCTGCAACTCCGGATAGCGGTCCAACTGCGACATCAGCACCTCGTAGGTGGCACGTGTATCAGCCTCTGCCGTATGGGCGTCTTCCAAATTCTTGCCGCAATAGAATTTATAGGCAGCAGACAGCGTGCGTTGCTCCATCTTGTGGAAAATGACCTGCACGTCCACAAACTTGCGGCGGCTCATGTCAATGTCCACACCGGCACGAAGGAACTCTTCCGCCAGGACGGGGATATCAAAACGGTTGGAGTTGAAGCCCGCCAAGTCGCATCCTTCAATGTCATTGGCAATGTTGCGCGCCACTTCCTTGAATGTGGGGCAGTCGGCTATATCGGCATCGTAGATGCCATGAACGGCAGATGCTTCGGCAGGAATGGGCATTTCGGGGTTGATACGCATGGTTTTGGACTCCTCATTCCCGTTGGGATATACCTTGAGGTAACAGATTTCGACAATTCGGTCTGAGTTGATATTGGTACCCGTAGTCTCCAAATCAAAAAAGACTATCGGATTTTTCAGATTCAATTTCATTGTTTTTTCGTTTTATAAGCTCTGGCTATGAGCTATAAATTATAAGTTTAACTTACAAGCCACGAGCTACAAGTACCGTGCGGCATAATTGCGCAGCCACTTGTAGCTCGTAGCTCATAATCCGATTGCTAATATTCATCAGTCATTCAGCATCATCGGCATCAGCAGCATCAGCAAGTCTTCGTTCTCTTCCTGCTCTACCGGAATAATGACACCTGCACGTGAAGGATCTGCCAGTTCGATAACGATTTCATCGGCAGAAATGTTATTCAGAATGTCAATCAGGAAAGTGGACTTGAAACCGATGCTCATCGGATTGCCCGCATATTGGCAAACCAGTGTTTCTTCGGCCGATGTAGAGAAGTCGATGTCCTGTGCGGAGATGACAATCAGATTCTCCTGCATACGGAGCTTGATAAGGCTGCTTGCCTGCGAAGAGAAGATAGACACGCGGCGCAAAGCACCGAGCAGTTGCAGACGGTCTACCGTCACTTTATAAGGGTTGTTCTGCGGAATCACAGAGTTGTAGTTGGGATAGCGTCCTTCGATGAGACGGCACACCATGCGGTAGCTTTCCAATGTGAACACAGCGTTGCGTTCGTCGAACTCGATAGTCACCATGCCTTGTTCTTTCGGCAGCAGATTCTTCATCAGCGAAGCCGGCTTCTTGGGCAGGATAAAGGCGGCACGTTCGTTACCTTTGGCAGCCAGTGTCTTGCAGCGCACCAGCTTATGACCGTCTGATGCCACCATCGTGATGTCCTCCGTTGTGATATCGAAATAGATACCGTTCATCACGGGACGAAGCTCGTCATCAGCCGTAGCAAACACGGCACGGTTGATACCACCCAGCAACACTTGTGCATCCATTTCCACACGTACGGCATTGTCACCCAACATGGCAGACTGCGGGAACTCGTCCGCATTCTGCCCCATCAGGCTGTATTTACCGTTCTGATACTGTACCGTGATTTCAAGGGAATCCGTATTGATTTCAAAAGTCAACGGTTGTTCGGGAATTTCCTTCAAAGCGTCCAAAAGGGTTTTGGCTGTGACGGCAAAACGGCCGTCCATATCACTTTCATTCACTTCGACCGTAGTGACCATCGTCGTTTCACTGTCGGAAACAGTTGCAGACAAGGTTCCGTCTTGCAGTTCAAAGAGGAAACAATCCAAAATAGGCAACGCATTCTTCGAATTAATCACACGGCTGATAGCCTGCAAATGACTGGAGAGCGCAGTACTCGAAACGATAAATTTCATATCTTCTGTATATTTAAGTTTTTTATTTTGCTAACGTCTTAGAAACCGTTTTTATCTTTTTCAAACTGACGGACAAAGTTAAAAAAAGAATTCCCTACGACAAAGAAATAGCAAGAAAAAACAGCCGAATATTCGTCTCATATTCCTAAAAAATTGTAACTTCGCCGCATCATTTAAAAAGAAAACAATGGAATTTACAGGAAAAATCATCGCTATACTCCAGCCCAGAGGCGGAGTTTCCAAGTCAGGTAACGAATGGAAATCACAAGAATATGTGATTGAAGACCATGGCCAATATCCGCGCAAAATGTGTTTTGACGTATTTGGAGCGGACAAAATCGAACAGTTCAATATTCAGATGGGCGAAGAGCTGACAGTATCTTTTGATGTAGACGCACGCCAATGGCAAGACCGTTGGTTCAACAGTATTCGCGCATGGAAGGTAGAACGCGTAAGCACTGCCGCACCCGCTCCGGGCGCTCCCGTTCCACCGCCGGCTCCCACTGCCGCACCGGAATTCCTCGCAGGGGATGCAAAGGATGACCTGCCGTTCTAAGAATATGTTATAATTCACCACAGATTGCACAGATTAACACAGTTCATTCTAGAATTTTGATAATCAAGAATTTTTAGCTGTTTTAATCTGTGCAATCTGTGGTGAGTGTGTATTTTGACTTTCCTCGTGCTTATTTTCCCTCAGCACTCTACAGAATGACCGATTAATCACCCTTTATAAAGCAATACGATATTCGGATAAACCACCCCTTCTGTACAAGTGAATTGTACTGCAAGCATGAAATGACGGAAGAAGTTGGATTGACGGAAGAAGAAGTTCGGTATCAGACGCACATACGTTTCAGGCTGGCTCAGCATCATCTCCATATCCACCATCATCACAAAATTATATATGGGTGAAAGACTGCCTATACCCTCTTCGTACACCGGTGTTCCGTCTAACACATCTCCACTCTCCACCGCCTCAATATAGGCCGAAAGGCTCAGTGCATCGGGAGCCAGCAACAGACTACCCCGATAGAAACAGGCAAAGGTATAAAGGGCAGACTCCGTGATACCCGTCAGCTGGGTGAGCAGCGTGTTACGGGGCAACACATATTTAGGGAACTTCCTTGCTTTGGGATACAACGAATTATTTGAAACCACCTTCGGCATAAGCGGAGCATCCTCTTCCTTGGGGGTACTGTAAAGTAGAGACTGCAAGCGGCGTTCCGCTGCCAGTTCATCCTTGAGAGGGATACACATCACGGCGCAAGGCAGCTTGTCCAACGTGTCTTTAGACTGGAACAAGCAAGACATCACGCTCTCGCCCGCATGCTCATTCAAGTAAGCAATCCACTCCTCGTCGCGCTGCTTGATATAGTCTGAATAGGTGGCCTTGGCATACTCCTGACTGGCAGTAAAGCCAAACCAGGAATTTCTGTCAGACATTGCCCAGCGATCGTAAAAGAAAGTGGAAGACGGAAGCAGAGCCCCGGAAAATCCGTCCTCTACCGGCTGCTGCACCCGCAAGGCATTGATAAACGTCTGTGTGGAATCCGACCCATGGCTGATGCCGGAGCAATAAATGGCATCTTCATTGAACTTCATGTCAAACTCCGCCCAACTGCCCAGCTGCGTCTGCGAACGGATACCATCCGTAGGCTTCCCCATATCCACTCCTTTCATACGCACATAGACCGTGGCAGCCACGTTACTCTGCTTGCCCGCGTACATAGTGCGGAAAGAAGGGAGGTTCATCAGGGACTTTTTGCTGCGCCGCGCATCAATCACATGTTCTATCAAACGCTTCTGGAAACTTACAACCAGAAAATCGGGAGTGAAGTAGGCAGCCAGGAAACGACCGTCTGCCATGGGATAGATACGTATCTCCTCTCCCTTGTAATCGAAATACTTGGAAGGAAACGAACTGGAGCAGTACTTCTCCACAAAAGATTCCACCAACTCATAATCACCCGAACCCAAACTGCAATACAATACTTGGTTCATCGGTGTATCCGGCTCGTGAAAGCTAATCAGCATCTTGTTCATCTGTTTACTCAGTCCATGCGGAGTATCCTCCACCAAAGTATACAAATACTTCTTCAAGTAAACAAAAAGCTCCGATACGTATAGAAAATGATTGTCTTTGCTGCAATTCAGTTCATTGATATCCTCCACGAGGTCTGCCATACGGTCGGTTTCGAGTATGGCTGTGGCATCTTGCGGCACCAAAGTATAAAGATTGAAATCCTGCCGGTTCTCCACCGAATTCAACCGCAGGAAAGAATACACACCAAAACCGGTACATAGCAGCACTATGGACACAACGACAGCTATCTGTATGAGGAGTCGGAGTTTCATGGCATTTATTCATCAACTTTTGGCAAAAATAGCATTTTCTACTAATAAAACAAAACAAATGTTTCAAAAAGTTTAGAAATCTATTTCAAGTCCATCGTAGGCAAAGTGTACATGGGGTGGCAGCTGCTTTTCGATATCGGCATGAAGCCCTGCATGATGGCTCATATGGATGAAATAGGTCTCTTTGGCACCAATACGTCCGGCAGCCTCCAACGCCTCCGAAATACTCTGGTGCGTAGGATGCGGCTTTGGCCGTAAAGCATTCATTACCAAAACGTCCAAGCCCTTCAATTGTTCATAAGATTCCTCAGGCATCATGTGCATATCCGTGATATATCCCAGCCGGCCGCCAATGCGGTAGCCCAGGATGGGAAGCCTGCCGTGCATCACCCGTAAAGGCAGCACTTCCGTCCGGTTGATGTGGAACACCTGCCCCGCCTCCACTTCCTGCAGATAGATACGCGGAACTCCCGGATATACCTTATCGACAAAGCAGTAAGGCATCCTTGCCCGCAGATGGGCAGCAGTGTAGGCATCGGAATAGATAGGGATATCGGCAAAACGACCGAACGGGCGCAAATCATCCAGACCACCCACATGGTCATAGTGTTCGTGTGTCACCAGTACGCCGTCTATCTTCTCAAAAGAAGAAGCACGCAGCATCTGTTCCCTGAAGTCAGGACCACAATCTATCAATATCACCGCATCATCCGTATGCAGCAGGGATGACGCACGCAAGCGGTTGTCCCGCGGGTCAGTGGAAGTGCAGACCGGACAAGTACAGCCTATCTCAGGCACACCGGTCGAAGTTCCACTTCCTAATATTCTGAGTTTTCCCATTGACTAAATCAAATAAATTTCTAAAATCAGGTTATATACAACAATGTTTGGGTGTGTCAAAACTCTCTTACTATTTTATCAAACAAACTTCCGGGTGAATATCAATGCCGAATTTCTCGCGGACAGAAGCCCGCACGGCATCCGAAAGAGCGACAATATCCGCTCCCGTGGCACCACCCGAGTTCACCAGCACCAACGCCTGCCGGCCGTGCACCGCAGCAGGCCCCAGCGCCTTGCCTTTCCAGCCACACCGGTCTATCATCCAGGCAGCCGGTATCTTTACCCGACCGGCATCCACATCATAGTGGGGCATGTCCGGATATTCCCGTTGCAAAGACTCGAACTGCCGACGCGGCACGATGGGGTTCATAAAAAAACTACCCGCATTGCCCAGCACCTTCGGGTCGGGCAACTTGCTTTGACGGATGTCTATAATCACGCGGCGCAAAATTTCCAGATTCAGCACCGGATATTTCTCCAGCTCCTGCCGGATAGTACCGTAATCCAATGTATAATGTTCCCGTTTACCCAGGCAGAAGTTCACGTAAGTCACAAACACGGTCTTCATCTCCGGTTGCTTAAACAAGCTCTTTCTGTAGGAGTAGCCGCATTCGTCCACCCCGTAGATACGCTTCTCCCTTGCCATGTTTATGGTTTCCACAGATGTTATCAGGTCCTTTACTTCCACACCATAGGCACCGATATTCTGTACTGCGCTCGCCCCCACCTCACCCGGTATCAGCGAAAGATTCTCGGCACCATACCAATGCCGCTCCACACAGTAGGCCACAAAATCGTCCCATACCACACCGGCGCCCACACGCACCGACACGTGCTCCTCATCCTCTGACGTCACCTCCAGGCCACCGATACGTGAATGCAGCACCGTGCCTTCATAATCCTTAATAAAGAGCAGGTTGCTCCCTCCACCGATATGCAGCCAGGGCGCAACGACCTGTCCTGCTGCAATCAGCTCCCGCAGTTCATCCTCCGAACCGTATTCCAGAAATCTTGCAGCAGTAACATCAATTCCAAATGTATTGGGTATCTTCTTCAAACCTTTCCTCCTTTATTTAAATGCTCGTGTCTTCATATTTGTACAGCTCCCATCCTTTACTGCGTTTGCGGAAATAGAAGATATTGGAGTATCCGTTGCCTATACCATTTACCTTCAGTATTTTGGTATCCGACAAGTCCTCATTCTTCTGTCCGTAATTGATATTAGACAATCTGTCGGTAGGCATTACCGGACGAAAGGCATACCACTGGTCCACATCCAAAGTAGTTTCCAGAATAGAAAACTCGTCATCAGGGTCTATGGTGATGAATTGTAGCGGATGCCTGATATGCTTGCTCTGATAGACACTGTCCGTCACAAAACGGGTATAGAATTCCACGAAGTCCTCATTTTCACCTTTCTCCATCTCGCGCAGGTTAATGGCCTCGAGCATCCACATTCCCCGCTTCCGTTCAAAATAATAACGCTTCACCATACGCGTTTTCAAGAAAATCCACTCCACTTGCACCGATGTCAGCGTAGTATCGCCCACCATGTCCATATCCTCTTCCTTATCAAAAAGCAAGGTGTAATAGTTCTGCTTGGTAAACAGATAATCATGCTTCCAAAACTCTTCCTCTATCTTTGACGGCGTGTCACGATTGTAATAGGGCAAAGGGAATACCGTCCTCTGCCTTTGCAGGGCATCATCCGAAGCATAATTGAAGATAAAATCATCAAACAGCTCGTCTGCCTCCATCGGCTTCGGTTCTTCCTTCACTTCTGCTTCCAGCAGCGTATCGGCCTTGTGACCGGCCGAATCCACCATTTCCGTAATGGTAGCAAAGGGATCCATTTTCGCCTTTTTGTTTCCGCACGAAATCAAAAAGGTGAACAACAAAAATCCCAATAAAAGTTTTTTCATTCTTTACGGACCGCTTACGGTCACTTGTTTAATTTAGCTCTTAATTTCTCAAGCATGTCTACGGTCATGGACTCCAGGTCGTACTGCGGCATCCAGTCCCATTCCTCGCGTGCACAAGAGTCATCCAGAGAGTCGGGCCAGCTGTCGGCAATGGCCTGCTTCAGCGGATCAATCTCGTATGCCATCTCAAAATCAGGCATATGCTTCTTAATTTCCTGATAAATCTGTTCCGGGTCAAAACTCATGGAGGCGATGTTGAAAGCGTTGCGGTGCTTCAGCCTTGCCGGTGCCGCTTCCATCAGCGAGATGGCCGCGTTCAGTGCGTCGGGCATATACATCATATCCATATACGTGCCGGCCTTCACCGGACATACGAATTTTTCTCCCTTCACGGCAGAGTAGAAAATATCCACCGCATAGTCCGTAGTGCCGCCACCCGGAGGGGTCACGTTCGAAATGATTCCCGGAAAACGTACCGAGCGTGTATCCACACCATATTTTGTATAGTAATAGTCACTCAACAATTCAGTCGTCACTTTTGTCACCCCATACATGGTACGCGGACGCTGGATAGTGTCCTGCGGTGTCTTCACATGAGGCGTAGCTTCGCCGAACGAACCGATGGAACTCGGAGTAAACACGGCACAATTGTACTCACGTGCCACTTCCAGTACATTCCACAACCCGTCGATACCGATTTTCCAAGCCATGGCCGGACGGCTTTCGGCAACTACCGAGAGCAAGGCAGCCAGGTTGTAGATAGTATCAATCTTGAACTGACGTGCCACCACCTCGATGGACTGACGGTCTGTCACGTCGGCAATGGCCGAAGGGCCGGATGCTTTCAATTCTCCCTTGGGCATAGCACTCGGAATGTATCCTGCCACAACATGGTCATCGCCATAACGTTTGCGCAACTCCAGCGTGAGTTCCGACCCAATCTGTCCGGTAGCTCCAATTACCAAAATATTCTTCATACGAGTTATTTATAAGGTTTCGTTATTATATATGGTGCAAATATACATACTTTTTTTTCATATTTCTGCCATATTGATATTGTTTATTCCAAGAAAAATGATGTTCTTTGTGGGAAATGTAATGACAACGTATTACCTAAAAAATAAAATGCTATGTACGGTAAAATGAAAGACCATCTCAGCAAGACACTTGCTGAAATAAAAGAAGCCGGACTCTACAAGGAAGAGCGACTGATTGAGAGTGCACAACAAGCTGCCATCAGCGTAAAAGGCAAAGAGGTGCTGAACTTCTGTGCCAACAATTACCTGGGACTGTCCAACCACCCGCGGCTGATTGCCGCCGCCCAGCAGATTATGGAACGCCGCGGATACGGCATGTCGTCCGTACGCTTCATCTGCGGAACACAGGACATCCACAAGGAGCTGGAAGCAGCCATCTCCGACTACTTCAAGACTGAAGACACCATTCTCTACGCCGCTTGTTTCGACGCCAATGGCGGTGTGTTCGAGCCCCTCTTCACCGAGGAAGACGCCATCATCTCGGACTCCCTGAACCATGCTTCCATCATTGACGGCGTACGCCTCTGCAAAGCCAAACGCTATCGCTACGCCAATGCCGACATGGCCGACCTGGAAAGATGCCTGCAGGAAGCCCAGGCACAGCGTTTCCGTATCGTGGTTACAGACGGGGTATTTTCCATGGACGGCAACGTTGCCCCGATGGACCGGATTTGCGACCTTGCCGAGAAATACGACGCGCTGGTCATGGTGGACGAATCACACTCCGCCGGCGTGGTAGGCCCTACGGGACACGGCGTAAGCGAACAATACGGCACCTACGGACGCGTGGACATCTATACCGGAACCTTGGGCAAAGCCTTTGGCGGCGCTTTGGGAGGATTCACTACCGGACGCAAGGAAATCATCGACCTGCTGCGCCAACGCAGCCGTCCGTACCTCTTCTCCAACTCATTGGCTCCGGGCATCATCGGCGCCAGCCTCGAGGTATTCAAGATGCTCAAAGAGAGCAATGCCCTGCATGACAAACTGCTGGAAAACGTGAACTACTTCCGCGACAAGATGACCGCCGCCGGTTTCGACATCAAGCCGACACAAAGCGCCATCTGCGCCGTCATGCTGTATGATGCCAAACTCTCCCAGATTTATGCCACCCGCATGCAGGAAGAAGGCATCTACGTCACCGGCTTCTACTACCCCGTAGTGCCCAAAGACCAGGCACGCATCCGCGTACAAATCTCTGCCGGACACGAAAAGGAGCATCTGGACAAATGTATCGCTGCATTTATTAAGGTGGGGAAAGAGCTGGGAGTGCTGAAATGAGTGATAAGTTATAAGTTATTTGCTTGTGCTTTCCCTTGCGGATATAAGCCCTTCATCAACAAATAACTCACAACTTATAACTCATAACTAAAAAAAATCCCGCGACTAAAATTAGCCGCGGGATTTTTTTTAGTTTCTCTCTTATCTACGTTCTCCCAGTTTTGAGTCAACGAAGAAGATTCCGGCATCACCGGCTTTCTTTATCATATCTACAATGCCGTCGGCAGTAGCTTCTTCTTCTACCTGCTCGCGCACGAATCCCCAAAGGAAGTCTTGTGTAGCCTTATCTTTTTCGGCAGAGGCAACATCTACCAATTCATCAATCATTTTGGAAACACGGCGTTCGTGCTGGGCTACCTGCTCGAACACTTCCAGTGGAGTACCGAAGTCATTGGGAACAACATCAATCTTGTCCAGTTTGGCCTTACCGCCACGCTTGATGATATAAGAAGCCATTTCACAAGCATGAGCTTTTTCTTCAGAAGCCTGCTTCTTCAACCAGGAAGCCATGCCGTTATAACCTTCTTTCTCCATATAGAAAGACATTGCCAGATAAAGGTTGGAAGACCACATCTCAGCCGTAATCTGCTCATTAATTGCATTCTGTAATTTTTCTGTAATCATAATCGTATTTATTTAAATTGAAATCATTACAAAAGTAACAAGAAACCTTAAAAGTTGTTCACGCAATAACATTTTTTATATAAAAACAGAAGCCTTGGTATAATAAATGCTTCGCCATTCATGCAACGCATCTCCAGCCTCTCTATACCAGCTCGTCCGACGTATATCCTTGAGGCAGCTCACGGCAGTTATAGCCCGAAGCCATAATTTCGCCATAAGCCCCTGCCGAACGGAGGGCGATAAGGTCGCCACGCTTCACCCCATTCAAATCAATAGCCTTACCGAATACATCAGAAGACTCGCAGATGGGCCCTACGACATCATAAGCCTGAACCGGCGCATCCGAAGTGATATTCTCTATCTTATGGAACGCTTGGTAGAGTGCCGGACGAATCAAATCCGTCATGCCGGCATCCAGAATGGCAAACTGCTTGTTGGTGCCCTGCTTCACATAAAGCACCTGCGAAATCAATGAACCGCATTGTCCCACTACCGCACGTCCCAGCTCGAAGTGGAGCGTCTGGTGGGGACGGAGTTTCAGATGGCTGTTGTAAGTCTCGAAGTAGCTTTTGAAGTCGGGTATCGGCTGACGGTTGGGGTGACCGTAGTCAATGCCGAGTCCGCCCCCCACATTGACGTGCTCGATGCGGATATGGCGAGCTTCCAGCTTATCCTGCAATTCGTTGACGCGGTTACACAAAGCCACGAAATCGCCCATATCCAATATTTGGGAACCGATGTGGAAATGCAGTCCGATGAATCTCAGGTTCTTCATATTCTGCGCAATGTCTATCACATGGTCCATATCCTGCATGCTGATACCAAACTTGTTTTCGGCCAGCCCAGTGGTAATATTGGCATGGGTATGGGCACCTACATTGGGATTGATACGGAAAGCCACATTGGCCACCTTACCTTTAGCGGCAGCCAGCTCGTTGATAATCTCCAGCTCGGGGACAGACTCCACATTAAAGCAGAAAATGTCATAATCCAGCCCCAGATTGATTTCCCAATCAGCCTTGCCCACCCCTGCAAAAACAATCTTGCCAGTGGGAAAACCTGCCTTGATGGCTGCACGGATTTCACCGCCACTTACACAGTCGGCACCCAAGCCGTTCTCGCGGATAATGGCAAGCACCTTGGGATTGGCATTGGCCTTCACAGCATAATGCACCGAATAGTTGCCATATCGGGCAGCTTCCGTACGGATGCACGAAAGTGTGTCGCGCAAGACCTTTGTGTCGTAGTAATAGAAGGGAGTACGCAATTCGCGGAATTTATGGATAGGGAATGTTCCTTTCATATAATAATCGTAATCTTTGTTTAGTTTAAAAAAAGGAAGATGAAAGAGGTGTCTACAAATAATTTTTCAGACGCAGATGACGCAGATTACACAAATAGGAAGCAAAAAGAATCTGCGTCATCTGTGTAATCTGCGTCTGAAAAATATCAAGAGTTATTCCTCATTGAACAGCGCATCACTGAGTGACTGCAACGCTGCCTTCTTGTCGCACTCGCGGATGAGGAAAGAAATATTATAGTTGCTACCACCGAAAGAAATCATACGTACCGGTATGTCGCGCATGGCATCCAATGCCTTGGCTTCGAAACCGACGTTTTCCCATTCGAGGTCGCCCACCACGCAGATGATGCACATGTCCTTGTCCACCGTCACTGTGCCATACTTCTTCAAGTCATCCAGAATTTCATTGAGATGCTTCACATTATCGATAGATACGGACACACCCACTTCTGAAGTACAAATCATATCGATGGAAGTCTGGTAGCTCTCGAATATCTCGAAAACCTTACGCAAGAATCCGTGAGCAAGCAACATGCGGCTGGATTTTATCTTGATGGCCGTAATGTTGTCCTTGGCAGCCACCGCCTTAATCTTACCCTTCTCCGTATCATTGGAAATCAGCGTACCCGGAGCAGTGGGGTCCATCGTATTGAGCAGACGGACGGGGATATTGGCATACTTGGCAGGCTGGATGCAGGTAGGGTGCAGAATCTTGGCACCGAAGTATGCCAGCTCGGCGGCCTCTTCGAAATGCAGATGACGCACCGGCGCAGTCTTGTCCACAATACGGGGGTCGTTGTTGTGCATGCCGTCGATATCCGTCCAAATCTGGATTTCGGAAGCGTTGATGGCAGCACCAATCAGCGAAGCCGTATAGTCGCTTCCGCCACGCTGCAGATTGTCTATCTCGCCGTAGGCGTTGCGGCAGATGTACCCCTGAGTGATATAAATCTCAGCATCCGGATGCAGTTCCAGCTGAACCTGGAGCTTGTCCTTGATATAGACCGGATCGGGCTCGGCATTCTTGTCCGTACGCATGTATTCTAAAGCCGGAAGCAACACAGACTTCACGCCGCATTCCTGCAGATAGTAGTTCATCATGGCGGTGGAAATCAACTCGCCCTGAGCCAACACCACTTTCTCCTCAAACAGAGTGAAGAGGTCTTTGGTATAAGAACGGATATAGTCAAAATGTGATTTGATGAGTTCCAGGCCTTTCTGTTTATACTCCGGAGTAGCAAAGAGTTCATCAATGTGCTGGCGATATTTACTTTCCAGCTTGTTGATAATCTCGTTGGCACCTTCCGGATTCTTCTTGTACAGATAGTCCGAAATCTCAACCAATGTGTTTGTGGTACCCGACATGGCAGAGAGAACCACAATCTTACGTTCACCATCGGTAATCAATTTGGCCACTTCCTTCATTCGCTGAGCCGAACCTACTGAAGTACCTCCAAACTTTAAAACTTTCATTTTCGTTCCTGTATTAATTAGTTTATAGTTACAAGCTACGAGCTACAAGTAGGCAGCTGCGGAGCTTTATCGTTAATTTCTGTTCTTTATAAGAATCAGTAGTTAGAGATAACTACTTAACTACTAATCATTGGTTATTGCAGGGGCGTATTCTGCTGTAACATCAGTCATCAGATGGTCTGCGCACCGGTACACCTTGCCGGGAAACTCTCGCAGCAGCTGCAGGTTGTGCGTGGTCATCACCACCAGTGCGCCGGCTTCACTGATGCCGTGCAGAAGTTCTGCAATGGCATGTCCGGTTTCCGAATCCAGGTTTCCGGTAGGCTCATCCGCAAGGATTATCTCCGGAGAGTTGAGCACTGCACGCGCAATCACAATGCGCTGTTGCTCACCACCCGACAGTTCATTAGGCAGCTTATATCCTTTGTTGCTCATCCCCACCAGGTTCAACACCTCTTCTATTTTGTCCTTAATCTCCCCTTTGCTCTTCCAACCGGTAGCACGGAGAACAAATTCAAGGTTATCGTACACCGTACGGTCTGTCAGCAACTGGAAGTCCTGGAATACGATTCCCAGCTTACGGCGCAACTGCGGGATGTGCTTACGCTTAATATGGAGCATGTCATACCCCAATACTTCAGCCTCGCCCGATGCAATATCCAGTTCGCCATAGAAAGTCTTGAGCAGGCTCGTCTTGCCGGAGCCCACTTTACCTACCAGGTACACGAACTCCCCTTTGTGAAGTTCCAAATTCACATCGTTCAGTACGCACAACTCCTGCTGGTGTATCTCTACGTCCGTATATCTTATCAGCGCCTCGCCCACCCCCATTTTAATTATTAATTTTTAATTACTTAATGTTTCTTCCACGTCGCACTGTGACGTTCCTCCAATTCACGCGCAAGGTCTTCAATGCGGTATCCTTTGGATGTGAGCAGCACGATGAGGTGATACAACAAATCAGCTCCTTCATAAATCAGGCGTTCGTCCGTACCGTTGCAAGCCTCAATGACGGTTTCCACAGCCTCTTCGCCTACCTTCTGTGCCATTTTGTTGATACCGGACTGGAAAAGACTGGTCGTATAGGAACCTTCGGGCATTTCATCATAACGCTTACAGATGAAATCCTGAAGAAGCTTTAGAAACATAACCGGCTGTTCGTTCTTCTCACCCCAGCAAGTATCTGTACCGGTATGGCAAACCGGGCCTACGGGATGTACCTGCACCAGTAACGTATCCCGGTCACAGTCTTCCTTTATGGAAACCACATTCAGGAAGTTGCCACTCTCCTCGCCTTTCGTCCAAAGACGGTTCTTGGTACGGCTGAAGAAAGTCACCTTTCCAGTTTCCACCGTCTTGTCATAAGCCTCCTTGTTCATGAAGCCAAGCATCAGCACCTTAGCGGTATCTGCATCTTGTATAATCGCCGGAACGAGTCCGTTCATCTTGTCAAAATCCATTCTATTTACGATTTAGCTATTTACTATTTACGATTGATATTACTTTAAGTGACTGGAGACTTATGATTTGCTTGAGTAATCCCAATCGTAAATCGTAAATCGTCCAATCGTAAACTCACCTTCATCTTCTCATCGCAATTCCTTGGGCACAAAGATACGATTTTAATTCGGGAATTTTGATTTCTCCGAAATGAAAAACACTGGCTGCCAGGGCAGCATCTGCTTTTCCCTGCAAAAAGACGTCACGAAAATGTTCTTTGGCACCTGCCCCTCCCGATGCAATGATGGGGATGGACAATCCGTCGGCAAGGCTGGAAAGCGCTTCATTGGCATAACCGGTCTTGACACCGTCGTGATTCATGCTGGTGAACAATATCTCGCCCGCACCACGTTCCTGGGCTTCTTTTGTCCACGCAAACAGTTCCTTATCCGTTTCCACACGACCACCGTTCAAGTAGCATCGCCATCCCTTCTCTGTCTGTTTGGCATCAACTGCCAGTACACAAACCTGAGAACCGAAGTTCTTCGCAATCTCGTCTATCAATCCGGGACGGCGGATAGCTGAGGAATTGATGGAGATTTTATCGGCACCTGCATTCAGTAGCCTATCCACGTCACCCAGTTCATGAATGCCTCCACCTACAGTAAAAGGAATGCTGATATTCGCAGCTATGCGTTTCACCAATTCAGTGAAAGTCTTACGGCCTTCAAAACTGGCTGTGATGTCGAGAAAAACCAGTTCGTCGGCACCCTGCTCACTATAAGCACGCGCCAGTTCTACCGGGTCGCCGGCCTGGCGGAGGTTCACGAAATTGGTACCTTTCACTGTCTGCCCATCTTTAATGTCGAGGCAAGAAATGATTCTTTTTGCTAACACGGCGGTTTGAGTTATAAGTTATGAGTTATAAGTGATTAATTTTCACCTTTCAACTAACAAAATTTTCCAGTTCTTTGAAGGTGATGCGGCCTTCGTACAGAGCCTTACCGAAAATAACGGCAGGTATGCCGACAACTTCCAAATGGCGTATATCATCGGCACAGCTTACGCCTCCACTTGCTATCAGATAGAGTTCAGGATGGTGCTCCAGTATCTCCTTATACAACGCTATCGATGGTCCTTGCAGCATTCCGTCACAACTGATATCAGTACAGATAACCTTACGGACCCCCTTCTCTACATAGTCTTTCAAGAACGGAAACAGTTCGCAGCCACTCTCATCCTTCCAACCATTGACGGCTATTTTATGCTCTTTCACATCAGCGCCAAGAATAATTTTCTCGGAACCATACATTTGAAGCCATTTGCAGAACAATTCGGGATTCTTCACAGCAATGCTGCCACCGGTCACCATCTGCGCACCGTTCTCAAAAGCTATCACCAAATCTTCATCACTCTTCACCCCACCTCCAAAATCAATAATAAGAGACGTACGCACAGCTATCTGTTCCAACGTACGGTAGTTTACCACATGATGGGAAGCCGCACCGTCCAAATCGACCACATGAAGTCTGCGGATACCATGAGCCTCCAGCTCCAGGGCCACTTCCACGGGATTTTCGTTGTACACCTTCTTGCTGTCATAATCGCCTTGGGAAAGGCGTACACATTTTCCGTCAATAATGTCAATAGCGGGAATCAGTTCTATCATTTTATTTACGATTTGACGATTTACAGTTCCAGGAAATTCCGCAAAATACGCTCTCCCACACTTCCACTCTTTTCCGGATGGAACTGTGTGGCGTAGTAATTGCCTTTATGCAAAGCGGCACTGAACGGATGAATGTAATCCGTCACGGCTGCCGTACAATCATTGACTGGCACATAGAAACTATGTACGAAATAAACAAACTCTTCTTTAGTAAAGCCTTTAAAAAGTCCGCTATTCGTCCGGGCAATGGTATTCCATCCCATATGAGGTACTTTATCCTCGTGCCTCTGCGAAATGAAACGTTTCACATCAGTATCAAAAATACCCAGGCAATCCACATCCCCCTCTTCAGAGTGGCGGCACATCAACTGCATGCCCAGGCAAATGCCCAATACCGGCTGGCGTAACTCCTTTATCAGCCTATCCATACCACCGGCACGCAAAAAGTCCATAGTGGTTTCCGCCTCTCCCACACCGGGAAAGATAACCTTATCGGCAGCACGTAGCACAGCCTCATCCGCCGTAATCACTGCCTCTACTCCCAGACGCTTCAAAGCATAATCCACCGAACGGATATTGCCTGCATTATATTTGACAACTGCAACTTTCATTTTTTTAATTGAGAATTGACCATTGAAAGGTAATAATTGAAAGGTAATGACAAGTTCCCCACCATCAACTATCAATTATCAACTATCAACTAATTAAATATTACCGTTTTGTTCTTATATGCCAACACCTTGCGTTCAATATGCTTCTGAACAGCACGAGAAAGCACAATCTTTTCCAAGTCCTTACCCTTGTTCACCAAATCCTGCACAGTGTCCTTGTGTGTAATACGCACCACATCCTGCTCTATGATGGGACCGGCATCCAATTCTGTGGTAACATAGTGGCTGGTAGCTCCAATAATCTTCACTCCACGTTCAAACGCAGCATGATAGGGCTTCGCTCCCACAAATGCCGGAAGGAAAGAGTGATGGATATTGATTATCCTATTGGGATAAGCGTTTATCATTTGCTCGGAAATGACCTGCATGTAGCGCGCCAGCACTATGAAAGTTATCTTATGCTTTGCCAGTAACTCCATTTCCTTCTTCTCTTGTTCCTCCTTTGTCTCTTTGGTAATGGGGAAAAGATGGAAAGGAATACCGAAACGCTCGGCCACGTGCTGCAAATCGGGATGATTGCTTATAATAAGAGGTATCTCCACATTCCACTCACCAGCGGTGTAACGCGCCAACAAGTCGAACAAGCAATGGGACATCTTTGAAACAAAGATAGCCATACGCGGTTTTGTATCGGAGAAATAGAGACGGAAATTCATCTCATATTTCTGTGCATACAAAGTGGCAAAATAATCCTCAATCTTTTCCTGAGGCACCAGAAAATCTTTCAATTCCCATTCAATACGCATAAAAAAGATATTCTCTACATGGTCTACATACTGATCCAGATAGATAATATTACCTTTATTCACCGTTATAAAGTCTGTTACTTCTGCCAATATGCCTGGTTTGTCAGGGCAGTGCAGCAACAGTTTGGCTGTTTTCATCATCCTAAAATGTTTTTTATCATTTTTCAAATTACAACATTCTCGTTTTGAGTCCGCAAAAATAACGATTTATTGCAAAACAACGAACTTTTCGAGCAAGAAGTTTAAAACAAGCTCCGAAATGTTTCGTTTTCTCCAGGAAAGGTTTTCATATCAAGAATAAAACAGTGCATAAACGTATTTCTAAACAGTTGTTAAATTTACTTTTCTCTTATTTTTCCAATCTTCTCAATATGAGGATATAAAGCAAATACAGCACAAAACGCTTGGAAAAAAGTTCGCCATAGCTATTGCAGATATCAAAGAAATGCCTACCTTTGCAACCGCAATCAAGAGAGATAGCAACGAAAGAATGAAATAATGGTGCGTTAGTTCAGTTGGTTAGAATACATGCCTGTCACGCATGGGGTCACGGGTTCGAGTCCCGTACGCACCGCGAAAGCAAATAGCAAATTAAAGCAAAGCTCTGAAATTCAAGTATTTCAGAGCTTTTTCTTTTTCTCGCTCCGGCAAAAATGGGGACCCGAAATATCCGGTGCATAAGCAATTTTCGAGTTTCAGCTTTCTCAGACTTACATCACAAGAATAAGAAACTGAGCAGCAATGAATGGGCAGACCGTCCTCCGGATAGGGACAAAACTGGAAGAAGGTATAGGCAGAATCCACGTATGTCCCATGCTTTTTATTATGAAGGTTCATGTAAACCCTCGTCCCACGCACGTGGGCTCGACGGTTCACGCAGGCAAACCGGCGAACACACATGCGTGGGACGAAGTTTTGTAATAAGGTTTCGGGAATTATGCGCCAAGCTTCTCTGCATTACACACAGGACATGAAGGGAAAAAATGCCCATATACGGGGAGCCAAAGCCATACTTCCGGCACTATAGACAACGGAGTTCGCCCCTTAATCACCATATTTGCACAAAGAAAACGGAAAATAAGCCCAAAATAGACATTAACAAATATTATTTATTATAAACAAAAAAAACAGAAAAAAAACACGTGGTTAAATTCTTGCTGTCAGATAGTTAAAGCCGAATATGAGAAGAAAAAGTAGTGCTGGCAAAAATGATGATTTTTAAAATCGGGGTCTGACTTACGAACTACAACTGCATGTGTAAAATAGGATATTCTTTACCTTCTCCGTCCAAATCGGACCTTTTGTATACGCTAAAGCCTATATATTTATAAAAACCGACAGCTTGAATATTCTGCTCGTTCACATCGACTTTCGTTACCTGCAAATGATTTATGGCATAAGTAACCAGTTTTTCCCCAATTCCTGTGCCTCAATAATTATTGGTAATAAACAACATTTCAAGATTTCCTTCTGCAATTCTCATAAATCCGATTAAGATTCCCTCCTGTTCAAACCCGAATAGAATGACATACTGAAAATATACCGGAAGCTGTTCCTTATAGTATAGAAAATCTTCTTCTTTAAGAAAATCATGTGTACTCAATACTGCACTTTCCCAAATTTCTATCAAACGTGGATAATCCGTAACTTTAATTTTTCTAATCATAATTGTAATTGCTATTTAAAACCGCAAAGTTCGGAACTTATACATTCAATACACTGAACCCAAGTTAAAAAATACGTTTACGGATTTTGCTTAGTACTTGTGGCATGATACCCAAATAAGAAGCTATATCTTTGAGTGGTATATAGTTTAATGTAATGCCATATCCTTCAATCATCTGTAGATAATACTATTCAGGAGAATATTTAATCAAGTCGATATTTCTTTTCAAGAGTTTACTCAGTAGTATAGCATTCAAATCTTCAAATACAGTTTTTACCTTAGGAATAGCAGTATACAGTTCATCTACTCGCTTCTTGTCTATTCGGTAAATAACGCTATCTACAATTGTCTGCACATTAAATGCAGATCATGTTTGTAAGGTAAAAGACATGTTCGACATTGAAAACGTACCTTCTTTACAAAACCAAAAAATTTACTCTTCCCCTTTATGATTCAAAAGCCAACAACGCAATATCCCATCAAAAACGAAATAACTATATCTTTCTATTTCTCCTTCCTTAATCAAAAATGTATCTTTACTAATCAATATCCGCTCAAAATATTGGTCAAATGACTTAGATTCCTCCAAATTAAAAATATTGATGCTAAAATTAAATCCTTTAAGTAATTTTTCTAAAAAGCATAATATTTACAGACTATAGTTTTCATCAGTTTTGATAGCCGATTTTTATTCCAGAATACCGAAACGAACCAAGGCGTTCCGGACACCATTCTCATCCACCGCCTCCGTTATATAATCGGCAACGCTTTTCACAGCCTCGGAAGCTCCTCCCATAGCTATTCCCATCCCGGCTGCACGAATCATGGAAATATCATTCCCGCCATCACCAAAAGCGATGGTTCTTGAAACATCAAATCCATAATAGGAAGCAAACTCATTGATACCCATAGCCTTGTTTACTCCCGCCACATTGACATCCGCGAAGAAAGGGTTCCATCTGGAAACAGAAAGTCCGGGAAGTTGTGCCATTACTTCTTTTTCCATTTCTTCATCACAATATATGCATAACTGACAACATTCGCCTCCCATAAACTCTTTTTCGATGTCTGCCACCGGCGGTGTAGGGTGATTGACCAGCCTGGCCAATTCGATGACGGTCGGGTTGAGTTCGTTGACAAAAATACCTTTATTCGTTTCGATAGCCAGAGCAAACCCATAATGTTGAGCCAATACCAGTACCATCTGAAAATCCTTTTCGGGAATCTGTTTACGAGATATAGGAGTGCCATCTCTCAGTACACAATCGGACCCATTCAAAGCTATCACTGCATCGTATGGAATCTCTTCAAGCTCGTGAAGATCGGTAAACGCCCTCCCAGTTGCTATTATGATTTTTATACCGGATTCATGAACTTGCTGCAACGCTTCGATAGCCGACTGCGGAACGCGGTGAGTGTCGAAACTCACCAATGTTCCGTCTACATCTAAAAATATAGCTTTGGTCTCCTTTATAAAATATTTTGGTCTAATAAATTCATTCTATCTGCATCATCTCAATTTTGTGAATATCTATATTCATTCGGTGCAACTCCCGTTGCTTTCTTAAACACCAGACTGAAATATTGCACACTCGGATAGCCCAGCCGACGCGCTACGGCAGCAGGTGTATTACCGCCTTCCGATAACATTTTCTTGGCCGTGTACAAGCATTTGAACTGGAAGTATTCAGCCAATGTCTTACCCGTCTCAAACCTCAGCAAATCATCAAAGTAAGCCGTCGAAAGATTCAGTTTTTCGGCACAGCATCCGGAAGTGGGCAGCTTCCCCTCCTGCAACTTTCCGGAAGTGATATACTCGTCCAATATCCCTTCCATTTTCCCCAGAATCATCTTGTTCTTATTCTCACGGGTGATGAATTGCCGCTCATAGTAACGTGAGCAATAATCCAGCAGCAATTCGATGTGACGGGACAGGATGGTATTGCTATGCGTATCAATGGAATGATGAAGTTCATCATCAATATTCTCAAGGCAACACGTCACTTTGGCCGTTTCGCGCTGTGACAGATGCAACGCCTCCTCCTTGCGGTAGAAAAAGAAAGTATAGTTGTCGATATGATTCTTTAACGTAGTACAAAGCAATAAATCGGGATGAAATGCCAGCAGCCAACCTTTGTCCGGAAGCGTATTGTTCTTGTTCATCCGGAATATCTCGCCGGGAGTAAGAAATACCATCGTAGCATTGGAATAATCATAATATTTCCGTCCGCAGCAGTCACAATCCCCTTCACAGTCCTCAATCAGTAGGATGGCATAGAATTCAAACTTCACAGCATCCTGATACACACTAGGATTTTCCAGATTAATAATGCTTACCTGAGGATGCAACGTTTTACATCCCAGGCACCGGTTACATTCACATACGGTCTTTATGTCCAATGTATTGTCTTTCATCACCTATAAAGTCATTCTCATTATTGTAACTTCAGATATATAAAATCTTAAGGATATGTTTTCCACACCTTCACAATATACCAATTACAAAATTAGAGGAAAATCCAGACATCTTCACTACCCTTATTACGGATTATATAACCTTAGTTACTGTTTTTATATCTGGCTACGTGACTTCATCTCCAGATACTTGTTTATCACGTCCACAGAAAGATTTTCCGGTGTAGTCAGCACAGAACTGATGCCGTGCTGCTTCAAGGTGGAGACTATCAGCCGTTTCTCGAATACAAATTTCTCGGCAATGACATGGCGGTAATACCCTTCCGTATCCCTCGCAGGAGTGGCGACGTACTCTTTCAGAGCGGCATCTTCGAAGAAGATGACCAGCAACCGGTGCTGGCGGTTCAACTGCTGCAAATAAGCCAACTGGCGATTCAAGCTGCCGATGCCGGAAAAATTGGTATACAGCACCAAAAGACTGCGTTTGTTGACGCGCTTGTTCAAATGTACGCACAATGAGGAAAAGTCGGTCTCCCCAAAAGTAGTCTGCTGGCTGTAAAGGTTCTCCAATAACGCCTGCATTTGTCCGGGCTGTCGGGAGGCGGGGATAAATGTATCAAAGTGCTCATTAAACGTTACCAGTCCGGCTTTATCCTCCTTCCGCATGACAACGTACGAAAGAACCAGGGAGGCATTAATAGCATAGTCCAGCAAGGTCATCCCGCGAAATGCCTGCTGCATAATCCGCCCCTTGTCTATCACGTTATAGATTTGCTGGGAACGCTCGTCTTGATAGACATTTACCATAAGTTCGTGCCTCCGGGCGCTTGCTTTCCAGTTTATCGTGCGGTAATCGTCGCCTTTCACATACTCCTTTATCTGTTCGAACTCCGTATGATGCCCCACCCTGCGGATACGTTTGATGCCCAATTCCGTCAAGTTGTCGCTGATAGCAAGCAACTCATACCGATGGAGCATCAGATAGGACGGATATACCTTGACATCCAGCGGAGCATCGCAAGTATATCTGCGGGAAAGCAATCCCATTCTGCCTGCCACAAACACCCGAATCCGTCCGAAAGAGTAAATCCCCCGCCGCGTGGGACCCAGATGATACGTAATCGTCCTGCCCTCATTCGCCTGGAGCCTCATCCGGAAATCAATATTCCGCAACTGGAATGCAAAAGGAATCTCATCCACCACTTCCACAGCCACCGGATGCGGATAACTGCTCTCCACACGTATGTTCACGGTGTTCTCATCTCCGTTGGAGAAGCGGGTAGCACACTGGCGGAATGCCCGGATGCCGCGAATGCGATAGAGCATCACCCCATCCACCAGCGCCGACACCGCCAAAACAAAAAGCGCCCACTGCCCGATTGCAAAGAATGGAGCAAAGACGTACCCGATACCCATCAGCAGGACTATCAGAACAAGAGCAATATAGAATCGGCGGCCTAATCTCATTTCGGCACTTCCACCTTATCAATCAGACGTTGCGTCACCTTTACCGGCGAATAGCCTTCCATCTCGGCTTCCGCTGTCAATATCAAGCGATGCTGAAGCACATACGGAGCAACGAACTTAATATCCTCCGGTGTCACAAAGTCACGTCCCTGCAACAGTGCATATGCCTTGGAGGCCTGCATCATTGCCACGGACGCACGCGGAGAAGCTCCTAAATATACAGCCTTGCTGGTACGCGTCTGCTGTACAATCAACGCGATGTACTGAAGCAGCGTGCGGTCTACAAACACGTGTTCCATCAGCCTGCGCAACGAAAGCAGTTCTTCTTTTGTGAGCACGGGCGCCAGGCTCTCCAACTTCACCAACGAAGCATTGGCGTGGTGGCGCTCCAGGATGTCCACCTCCTCCTCCAATGAGGGATATCCCATGGTTATTTTCATCAGGAAGCGGTCCAGTTGCGCTTCAGGCAACTTATAAGTCCCCTCCTGCTCCACCGGATTCTGGGTTGCCAGAATCGTATAGAGTTCTCCCATCTGATGCGTGGTACCGTCAATGCTGACCTGCCGTTCTTCCATAACCTCGAACAAGGCTGCCTGCGTCTTGGCGGGAGCGCGGTTTATCTCGTCCACCAGCACGAGGTCGGCAAACACCGGTCCTTGATGAAAGTCAAAGTCATTGGTTTTCATGTTGAAGACCGTAGTACCCAACACGTCACTCGGCATCAAGTCCGGAGTAAACTGAATGCGGCTGAAGTCCGCCTTAATCAAGCGTGCCACCAGACGGGCAAGCAGTGTCTTTGCCACCCCCGGCACTCCCTCCAGCAACACATGACCGTTTGCCAGGACAACCGTCAGCACCAGGTCCACCGTCTGCTCCTGCCCCACTATGACCGTAGCAATCCGGTCCTTCAACGCTTGTATCTTCTCGGAAAAGAGAGTCAAGTCCACCCGTTTTTCTGTGTTCTCTTCCATAAATATCTTCTTTATATATGATTGATTATTTCATTCATTCTATCAATAAGCCGTTTCATCTCTTCCTCAGAGATACTGCGCCCTCCGTACACCACCGGCCTCACCTCGCGGATGAACGCGGCTATTTCCCCCGCTTCCATACCCGTCTTCCGGGCAATCCTGCCGAAAGAGCGCTCATCCTCTGCCACTTCCTCCACATCCACTTGTATTTCCCTCCTCAGTTCCTCCGCAAAATAGAGATATTTCTTGCGGACTAAGTCAGCATGGTCCTTCTTCTGATAATAAAGAGTACCTATCAACTCTGCAAACTCCAAAGACTTATTTTCCGGTTCGCGGATAACCGGAATGGTGCGCTGCTTCCTGCGGGCTGTAAATATCATAAAGAGCAGGATGGAAACCATACTCAAGTACAATGCCCAGCGAAGCGGCGGCTGCGAAAGGAAATAGCGAAAAGGAGACATCTGTACCTGGGCTGTTTCTTTCATATAGCCTTCGGTACGGACAATGGGAAATCCACCCATCTGGGACAATATACGAAAAAGATAAGCCGCATTCTTCCCATCCAGCACACCATAGTTCGTAAAAAGCAGGGGAGTGGAAGCCAGTATAACTTCCCCTTTTCCCCAAGAAACCGACATGGCAACCGGATGAGCAGCTTCTCCGGTAACAGTTTTTTCCGCCAACACTTTACTAGAAATGGAATCTGCAAAGAAATAAGACTGACAAAGTTGGGGATAGAAACAGAAAGTCTGCTGCGGATAAACCGCCGAATCCCCCACCCAGCACAAACTGTCTTTCGAAAGCAATGCAGTGGCATATTTTTTCAAAGCCGACGGACTGAAATAGGAATAGCTGCACTCAAATCCCAGCGTATCTTTCAAAATACGGCTGAAAGAGCTCCCCGCCAGCATAATCCGGTCTCCCCGTCCCGCCATCTTCAACATCGCCTCCACATCTACATCCGTCAAATGCAGGTTATCGGTAACAACCAGTATTCCGCGGCGGAGCGTCGTATCTTCCTGCTCCAGTTCATAAAAAGTCTTTCTCGACAACGAATATCCCTTCGGCAACGATGAAGACAGCAGGCTATCGAACACGGCACAGCCGAACGGTTGCTTGTCATAATGGCTGAACGTAGGGTTCCAGACAAACTTCTTTGGCAGACGGCACTCTATCGCAAACATCAACACCAGAAAAACAATGATACCGGCTATAAACCAATGGTTCCCCTTCATGCCGCCCCTCCTTTCTCCACTTCTTTCTGCAAATCCCGCATCGCATGGAACAAAGTTTCGGTCGCTTCAAAATTTCCGTAACGTACTCGTAGAAAATGGTTGGTCATTTGGCGGAAAGCTGGCAGACGGACTTCATAGATATATTGTGTAGGCGTTTTATATAACTGCCAGTCTATACGTTTTCCATCGCTGAGCTGTTTCAGCGTCTGCAGATAGAGCAAACGCACCGCCTCCCGATAATCCGTCCGGGCAAGCGCATCGGCAATTCTTTCCGCAAAATCCACTCCATAGATGGTATCCTCCCCCACTGTATAGGGCAGGGTACTCTTGCGCGAACGCATGAACAGTTCCGGACGCTTCTTGTACACAAACCAAATGACCAATACCAGGATAAGAACGGCAATGCATATCAATACGACTTCCGAATATTCTGCCACCAACGTATTCCCGAATATCTTGTCCAGCAGCTTGCCGAACCATCTGCTGAACCACTCAAGTACATTAATTTCGGGAGCTATCAACTCACGACTGTAAGCAAACGCCGGGTCAGACTGCCAAGCGGCAACCTGTGCAGTATCACAAACCAGTGTATCAGCCGGAGCCATATTCATAGTCCGTTATCAGAGTTTATCAAAATTGTCAATATCACTCTCCACCATCACATAATCTATCTTTTCCGAAGCATGACCGTATTGATAAGCCAGTCCCAGCAATGAGAAAATCATGGACATATAAACGCCGAATGCCTGGACCACCGCCAGCAGATAAAGCACAAAGCTATAGGCTGCCGATACAGTGGCACCGCCACCTGCATCAGTCATTGCAAAGATATATTTCACAATAGTCCCGATATACCATGGAATCATCGTCACTCCCTGCAAGATGGCGGCGATGAATCCCATAACAATGGAAATCAGTACGATACCTCCCCAGGTAGCGAAACCCAGTCGGTAGGCCTTCTTCAAGGCATCTATGATATAGATATCTTCGAACAGATAGACTGGAGCCCAAATAGCAAGTGGCACAGACACCACCACAACGAGCAGAACGAACAAGAACGCAATCGCCATGAACGGAATGACGGTGGCTATAAAACCAACAATAAGCCCTACAAACAGCACCAAAAGCACACCGACAATCATTATCAGAAATACCCTTCTGACATTACGGAACAACAAGGGCTTCAGCATCCCTAACGTCACTCCCTCCAAGCGTTTTTCCCGTTCATTGTAAGTACGGACCAATGCGTAGACCAAAGAGGTCAGCATGACAGTTCCTAGCAGATAGAGAACGGCATACAGACTGTAATAAGTCACCAGTGCCATGATGGACGCTCCGACAACAGAAGAGTCGAACGAGCCTCCGGTCATATCACCCAGAGCCATTGTACCGCTCATCAGCCCGTTCAAGCTCAGTCCCTGAAGCAGACAAAGCGGCAACATCAGATATGTGGTGAATTTCATCAACGGCTTCCAATTCTCTTTGATAAAATCAAAGGTAGCAGTTAGTTTCTCTCCAAAAGAACGTTGTACATACAGTGCGATTTTAGGTTTCTGTGCTTCCATGCTTCTTTCTGTTAGGTAAATAAATATAATAAAAAAAGATAAACGACAAAGAGAGTAGAATAAAGCCGAACCTCAAAGCATCCGGAAGTTCGGTATGGCGGGTAACGAATCCTTCTATAAATCCTGCCATGATGAATACGGGTACCGTACCCACCACTATTTTCAGTCCTTTTTTGGCTCCCCGTTTGAAAGATTCCAGCCTTGAATAGGTTCCGGGAAAGAGCCATCCGTTGCCCAGGGCAAGACCGGCGGCACCGGCTACAATAATCGCCCAGATTTCGAGTGTCCCGTGCAGCCAAATGGCAAGGAAGGACTCCCAAAGCAAGTCGTGCTGATAAAAGAAGGTTTGGAAAGCCCCTATCATGATACCATTGTTAAGGAGCATGTATCCGGTGCCAAAACTGGTCAGCAACCCCATGGCAAAGCAGTTGAAGGAGACCATGATATTGTTCAGCGTGATACTCAGAAACATGGGGAACTCGGAGGAACCGTTATATACAGCCATAGGTTCACCATTAGCGATATTGTTCAAAGTCATATCCACATAGGAGTTTCCTAAAATCAAACGCACAAAATCGGGGTCTCCGGCAGCGGATACCACTCCTATCAATGCGCTGACCACAAATATAATGAAGGAAGCCACCAGCTCACGGCGTGCATCGTGCATGGCCGAAGGTACTTCACGGGTCCAGTAGGTGATAATTCTTGACCATTTCTCGCGCTTGTTTCTATAAATGCGGTTGTGCAATGCCGAGGCAAGATTGTTCAGATAGATAGTGATGCGGGAAGCGGGGAAATGCGTTTGGGCAAAAGCCAAATCTGCCGTAAGCTCCGTATATGCGTCGGCAAGTTCATCGGGAGACAGACTTTCCGCCTGCTCCACCATTGTTTCTGCTCGTTTCCATTTTTCGATGTTCTGCCGGATAAACGTCACTTCTTTCATACCCCATGACTATTTCAGAGAAGTTTTGTCTGAAATAGGTAACAAAAATAAGAGAATAATGATATATTTGCAATGAAATACTAAAAATGTTTTATCAGGAATGGCAGAATCTACAATTATCACCGGACAATTTGTCCGCATCAGTCAAACGCCTGCCAGTATCGGTGAGCGGCTCATTGCACTGGCCATAGATTATATTCTGCTCGGATTCTATGTATTTTCTACTTTGGCCTTGTTTTCACGGATTCATCTACCCTCTGATTTCACGATGCTTTTCTTTTTTGCCATTGTCTACCTGCCAGTCTTGCTTTATGCATTTCTCTGCGAAATGTTCAACCAGGGACAAAGTTTCGGCAAGCGGCTGATGAACATTCGTGTCGTAAAGGCAGACGGCTCCACGCCCGGCATAGGCTCGTACCTGCTCCGATGGCTTCTCTTCCCTATCGACGGACCGGTGACCGGTGGTCTGGGACTTCTGGTCGTCCTTTTGACCAAAAACAGCCAGCGAATGGGAGACCTTGCCGCCGGCACCATGGTAATCAAGGAAAAGAATTACCGCAAGATACACGTCAGCCTCGATGAGTTCGACTACCTGACCAAAGACTACCGACCTACCTATCCACAAGCTTCCGACTTGTCATTGGAGCAAATCAACGTCATTACCCGGACCCTGCAATCGGGTAAGAAAGACCGTACACGCCGCATTGCCTCCCTTGCGAAAAAAGTGCAGGAACTTCTCTCCATCACTCCTCATGACAGTAACCCGGAAAACTTTCTTCAGACCATTCTCCGGGATTACCAGTATTATGCCTTGGAAGAAATTTAATACGAACTTCCAACAAAACCAAAGAAGTGTTAAGTCTTACGCTTATTTAAGATTCAAGCTGCATCTTTTTGGTTTTTCATTTGTTAATTAACCAGAAGGTCTTAACTAAATAACAAAGAACAATTATGAAACGAATCATTACATTAATCACACTGGTGTTGGTAAGTGCATCGACCCTGATGTATGCACAGAGTAGCAGCGAAACACGCCAAGCAGAGCGTAAAGCCCAACGCGAAGCCCAGAAAGCACGCGAAAAAGCGGAAAATGAAAGGAACTATGCCATTGCCGTCCAGGCATTGAAAGAGGGCAAGTTTGTATTGGAAGCAGACCAGCTGGTGTTCAAGAGAGGACGGAGCGCATTTGTTTCATCGACAACAAACTTCGTTCTGATGGACGGTGAACACGCATCCGTACAAATAGCTGCCAACAATGCCCTTGCAGGCCCCAACGGAATAGGCGGCATCACAGTGGACGGCAGCAGAAAGGAAATGAAAATCACGACCGACAAAAAGGGAAACGTGAATTGCAGCTTCAGCGTACAAGGCATCGGAATATCCGCACAAGTGTATATCACACTGACCAACGGCGGCAATAATGCATCGGCAAGAATCAGCCCGAACTTCAATTCGAATACCCTGACGCTGAACGGAGTCCTGGTTCCATTGTCCCAGTCAAACGTTTACAAAGGGCGGGCTTTATAAAACACCCCTTTTGTCCGTACAAAGTATAAAGAAAAGAAGATATTCATATCGTGTTCGCAGGATACGAATATCGTGTAGACACGATATTAACAGAATGCGATACAAGGAATTAATAAACTGTTATACAGAATATTAATTCCTTGCATCGTACATAAAGGGAGCTAACAGAATGTAGACATTTATTCTTTTATCTGTTGACACGTTGGGCAATAATATACCGAACCACCCATATAAGCCTCTTTTATGATGGTACTGCCACAACGGAGACAAGGATTCTTCCATGTTTTGGCAGAAAGAATGGTTTTGTAACCTCCGGCGTTGCCATAAAGATCTGTTTGCGTATCGCGTCCGCCCTCGAACGTCATATCCACCAATGTTTCTTTTAGAGCATTAAAAAGAACGTCTTTCTGATTATCCGACAGAAGTAGCACTTTCTGTTTGGGATTTATCCGTGCATTGAACAGAATATCCTGCGTTACGCCGTTACCTACACCGGGAATACGCTGATTGGTTGCTAATAGAGCTTTAGCAGAGAGGGTCTTCTTTGCTTCGGCAACGAGTTTCTCAAATTCCGCTTCGGTGTATTTATCGCTCAACGGCGAAATGCTTTCCCGACTCAATTTATAGTACTTATTGTCGATATAGCTATCAGGATAAACATTGATAAAACCATACATTACAACCGTGAAGACAAGGAATGAATCATCATTAAACGTCAGCAACAACTGGTAATTGGTAGGAATCTTATCTCCCGCATTGTAATAACGGACACTGACTCCGTCGCCTATATTCATGATCACATTATCCGAAAGATTGAAATTGACAAACATGCCATATCCTTCGGATGAAAGGATGGTTTTGCCTACGAGCAGTTTACCATACTCCGACGGATTGCCGTTATAGAACGTAAACTTATGCGGTTTGGTGGCATTGAATACCTGCGTGATTGTTTTACCGCTCAAGGCGTTGTTCACTTGTTTGCTCAGGGTGATAACTTCGGGTAATTCCAACATATTATCTTACTTTTATTTTCGATAGGGATATATATTTCCGTTAATAACTCGTCAATAGCTAATCAATATCGTTCATTATTTTAACCGGACCACTTCCCCTATAATAGGCATCAACACGTTCAAAGAGTCTTTCTCTTTCAGATTCATGGCATTCTTCAACGGTTCGTCCCAGCGGTGTCTAGCCAAAGCATATTTGGAATGATGGACAGTCAGAATCTTTTCCGCATTCAAGTCCCTGGCCACTTGTCCCAAATATTGGGGCATGGTATGGATATATTTCCAATCTTCGTTATACTGCCCATTCTCCAATATGGCAAGGTCAATGCCAGGATATTGCTTGCCTATTTCGGCAAAATGCGTATCATATCCACTATCACCGCCCATATAAATCTTCTGCGAAGGGGTTTCGATAAGGAAAGAGGCCCATAGTGCCTGATTCGCTTTCAACGAGCGGCCCGAAAAATGCCGGGCGGGCAAGCAATGAAGCAGAAATCCCTTATCCAGTACAGTATCTTCAAACCAATCCAGCTCAACCAGGGATGATTTCTCAAATCCCCAATACTCGAAATGTTCACCTACCCCCAAAGGACAGACCACCTTATCTACCCGATTTTTCAGCTGCATCACCGTTTCATAATCCAGATGATCCCAATGGTCATGTGATATCACCAGATAGTCAATCTCCGGCATATCGGCAGGCTTGTAGGCATCCGCCCCCTTGAACGGCTTGTTTACAAACGAAACCGGAGAAGCCCCACAAAATACGGGGTCTACCAGTATACGCTTTCCGTCTATCTGGATAAAATAGGATGAATGTCCGAACCATACCAATACATTCTCGTCCTTGCTTATCTTGCTGAGGTCCGTCTTTATAACCGGAATCTCTTTTTCAGGACGTAAATCGGTTTCTTGCTTAAACAAGAATCCCCAGAAAGCTCCCAAACGTCCCTTTTGGGAAGTCATCATCATCGTACTGTGCAGATTCCGGAATTCTCCGTCTTTGTAATGAGGCGACTTCTTAATCCTCTCCAACCGTTCTCCTTGAGGAGCCCTCCCGAAACTCGGCTGATTGACAAAAACGAATCCCACTATGACCGCAACAGCCACAATACCCACTATAATGCCAACTATCATACGTACTCTTTTCGTTTTTAATGAATTCATATTCAATGAGGCTACATTTACAGCTGCAAATATAGTCGAATTGTTATTAAATCACTATCTTCGCGCCCAATTTACGGAATCAATACAATAAAGCAATAAAAAGCCAACAAAGAAATGAACACACACAGTCTATGTTGCATCGGTTATATTACCCAAGATAAAGTCGTAACCCCTAAAAATACCATATATATGCCGGGAGGCACCTCCTTCTACTTCGCACATGCCATCAAGCACTTGAATGCTAACGATTTTTTATTGGTAACAGCTTTGGCTGATACTGACATGGGCATTGTGGAAGACATTCGGAAAGAAGGTATTTCCGTCAAAGCCTTGCACAGCACACATTCCGTCTGTTTCGAGAATATTTATGGAGAAAACCAGAACGAACGTACACAACGTGTCACGGCAAAAGCAGACCCTTTCACCGTGGAAGGTTTGAAAGATACCGATGCACGGATTATCCACTTGGGCAGTCTGCTTGCCGACGACTTCTCTTTGGAGGTCATCAAGTTCTTGTCCGGAAAGGGACTCCTCTCGGTAGATGTGCAGGGATTTCTCCGCAAAGTGGATAATGAAAAAGTGCTGGCAGTAGACTGGCCGGAAAAGAAAGAAGCATTGAAGTATATCCATATTCTGAAAGCCAACGAAGCTGAAATGGAAGTACTGACCGGATGCAGTGAACCGCACGAAGCCGCATTGCTGATTGCAGACTGGGGCGTCAAGGAAGTGCTGCTGACCCTGGGAGATAAAGGTTCGCTGATATATGCCCAAGGAGAATTTCACGAAATCCCCGCCTATCCTGCCCTTCAGATTACAGATGCAACAGGATGTGGAGACACCTATATGGTGGGGTATCTGTATATGCGCAACAAAGGTGCATCCCACCGGGAAGCGGGATGCTTTGCTGCCGCCATGTGCACCATAAAACTACAATCACACGGGCCATTCTGCGGAACGGAAGAAGCGATAAATAACGTGATAAAAGGATAAAGTGATAGGGTGATATAACACCCTACCATCTTTATTTATAATCCGAATTTTTTCAAATCATCTTCCACACTACCGATACCTGCGATATGAAACATATCAACCAGTACCTTCACAACATTCGGAGAAAGGAAAGCGGGCAATGTGGGGCCTAAGTGAATATCCTTCACCCCGAGACTCAGTAATGCCAACAATACAATAACCGCCTTCTGTTCGTACCATGCTATGTTGTAGACAATGGGAAGTTCGTTGATGTCATTCAGCCGGAATACTTCTTTCAGCTTCATGGCTATCACGGCCAGTGAATAACTGTCATTGCACTGTCCGGCATCCAATACACGGGGAATGCCGTTGATGTCTCCCAAACCAAGTTTATTATAGCGGTATTTGGCACAACCTGCGGTCAGGATAACGGTATCTTGCGGCAAGGCTTTGGCAAACTCCGTATAGTAATCGCGGCTCTTCATACGTCCGTCACAGCCTGCCATTACGATAAAGCGGCGTATGGCTCCGGTCTTCACGGCATCTACCACCTTGTCTGCCAGTTGCAGTACCTGGTTATGGGCAAAACCACCGATAATCTCTCCATGCTCTATCTCCACCGGCGGCTGGCATTGTTTGGCAATCTCTATGATTTCAGAGAAGTCTTTCCTGCCTTCCGCATCCTTATCAATATACTTGCAACCCGGATAACCGGTAGAGTTGGTGATGAACATACGCTCTTTATACACTGCATTAGCCAAAGGAGGAACGATGCAGTTGGTGGTAAACAGAATCGGTCCGTTGAAGGAAGTGAATTCTTCACGCTGTTTCCACCAGGCATTGCCATAGTTGCCTACAAAATGAGAATATTTCTTGAAAGCAGGATAATAGTGGGCAGGCAGCATTTCACCATGTGTATAGACGTCTATCCCCGTACCTTCTGTCTGTCTCAATAATTCTTCCATATCCTTCAAGTCATGGCCGCTAATCAAAATTCCCGGACGATTCTTCACACCGATATTCACCTTTGTAATTTCGGGATTACCGTAAGTACCGGTATTGGCAGCATCCAGTAGAGCCATTGTCTTTACTCCGAACTCACCAGCTTCGAGAACCAGCTTCACCCATTCCTCTGCCGATAGAGACTCAACCGCAATGGTAGCCAGTGCACGCTGCATGAAAACATGAACTGTATCATCATTGAATCCCAAGCGCATAGCATGCTCCAGATAAGCTGCCATACCTTTCAAACCATAGACAAGCAATTCTTTCAACGAACGGAGGTCTTCATTCTGTTCACGCAGAACACCTACTGTCTTCGCTTTCTCGGCATAGTCGTCACGCGTTCCCTGCCAAGTCAGTTCATCTACTTGGGGTAGGAATACTTTGTTGTGCTTGGCCTCTTGAATCAATCCATTACGCAAAGCAAGTCCCCTATCCACCCGTTTCAAGATGCTTTCATCATCGAAATTCGCATTCGTGATAGTACAAAACAAAGCATCCGTCACAAAAATATTCACTTCTTCAGAGACTGGAGAATCTGCCTTGCGTAATGTATCGGCAACAACAGAGATACCCCTGACTACAAACAGTAACAAGTCCATAGCTTGAGCCGTATGACTTTCTTTTCCACATACACCTTTCAATATACAGCCGGTTCCTTTGGCTGTCTCCTGACATTGATAACAAAACATGTTTGGTTCCATATTCCTATTCATTTAAAAGTTTGCATAATCTTTTGATAAGATAAGCAGCACCTCAGCAATAAAAATAAGCAGGCTTATGTTCTATTGCATTCGATTTGCATTATCTTTGTGCAAAGATGAGAGTTCTACAACGCACAAACTGTCACGAATGTTACATCGAATCACAAAAAAGTAAAAAAAGAATGGAAATCCATACATTATTGGAAATGCCTCCTTTCCAAGACATAACAGAAGAAGAATTATTATCCCTCATCCTGGCACCCGAACATGCACACAGGCAATACAAACCTGCTGACTTCATTGCCATGCAGGGAGAAGCATATCGTTCTCTATTCATATTGTGCAACGGCAGTGTGCGTACCCAAATGGTCAGTGCGGAGGGGAAGCAACTCACCATCGAAACGCTGAAAGCCCCGCAACTGCTTGCCCCGGCTTTTGTCTTTGCCTCCGAAAACCGCTTCCCGGTAAATATCGAAGCTAAAGAGAAATGTGAGATACTCGTTATAAACAAGAACATTTTCCTGGAATTCCTGCATCAACACCCCGCTGTGATGCGCAACTTTCTGCAACTGGTATCGGACAGAACCCTATTTCTCTCCAAAAAGCTAAATGCCTTTGCCCTACAAAGTCTGAAATCGCGTATACTGAACTATCTACGCATGCATGGCACGATACTCAACCAGCAGGAAGTGGCACAAATACTGGGAGTGGCGCGTCCCTCGCTGGCACGTGCCTTATCGGAACTGGCAAGCGAAGGATGCATCCGAATGGAAGAGAAGGAAATGCGGATAAATGCAGTCTCCGCCCAAAAGTATTTATAAAAAACGTCCGCACTTATATATTATTCTTACCTTTGTCCAAGAATAAAAAGCTATGGAAAAGATTCTACTGGATGAAAAGTACGAACAGTTGTTGTTCCAAATCCCTCTACTAAGGGATTTGCCACATAATATCAAGCAATCGCTGCTTGAGAAACTGGAATATTCAGTCTATTCTATAGACAAGAAAGATATAGTTGCCCGGCAAGGCACCCCCTGCAAGAAGCTATATATACTATTGGAAGGTAAATTGCGTGTAGATATTATAGACGGTCTGGGCAATAAAGTTATGGTAGAATACATCGTTGCCCCCCGGGCCTTTGCCACTCCCCATCTCTTCGGCAGCAACACCACACTGCCGGCAACTTTTACTGCCATTGAAGACTGTATCCTATTCACTGCCACCAAAGAATCCACCTTCAAGCTTATCAGCCAGGATCCCAAAGTGCTGCACAACTTCCTTTGCATAACGGGAAATTGCAATGCCTGCACGGTTTCGCGATTAAAAACCCTTTCCCGCAAAACAGTCCGCGAAAGGTTTGTCGTCTATCTGTTTGAAAACAGAATTTCCAACTCTACCAGCATCACCATTGCGCATACCCAATCTGAGCTGGCAGAATACCTCAATGTAACCCGCCCGGCACTTTCAAAGGAAATCAATAAGATGACCAAAGAAGGTATTATCCTAATGACGGGTAAGAAAATTGAGGTATTGAATGAAGCAGCTCTGAAAGAGTATATCTAAACTACCATTTTACAAACAAGATTCTCGGATTGATGTTGACAGATACCCAGCCCCAATCCTGCCAGCGTTTATGGTCGCCGCCTTTCACCACGTCCATAGACTTCGTACCCCGCATAATGGAGTAACCGGCAGAAAGCTTCACGTCCTTCATCACATTCCAGTCAAGCTGATAGTCCATCTCCGAACCCAATCCCTTTTTTACATCATCCAGCTTGGCAGCAGTAGCAAAATAGTGATAATTCAGTTGCATACTCACCTGCTTGGATGTCTTGAAGTTGACACCCAACTGGGCATCCTGCAAACCGGGAGCTACTCCCTGCCAAGCAGAAGCATAGAAATAGTCCATCGCTCCATAGAACTTATGATGTGTTCCGTAAAGAGGATCGAATGCTTTGAACTTGTCACCTTTCCCGTCACTGCCACTCAGATAATCATAACCCAAGCTCACACTCCATTGCTTGTCTATGGCATAGGCAGCCTTCACGCTTACCATAAAGGCAGATACACTCTGCGCATTCTTGTTCTTTCCGGTCTGATAATAGAAAGCAGCCTGCACAGGTAGCCAATTTCCCGATTCCGGCTGATAAGTCACGTAAGTACCGAACGTCTGCAAATAGCGGGTATGGGAAGTTTCTGTTTCTGCATCACCGGTTTCCAGGCCCAGATTCATGAATAACAAAGAGACATCAAGGTTGGGGGTTTGCGCCGCATAATGATACCAAAGGGTCTGCATATTCTTATAAGGTTGTGCACCGTCATAATAATAGGTACCGCCTTTTGCCTTTTCCTTGTTCTGGTTGAAGGCAAGAATGAAATGCAGTTGGTGGGCATTCTTGGCATAGCCCAACTTCAATGCATCGTGATAGCGACCGGCCACATTCCAGTCCAGCCCTCCCAAAATACGTTCGTCGTCATAAGACAAGGTCTGGCGCCCCAGTTGTGCAAAGAAACCGGCACCAAAGTTGAGTTTTGCCCATGCTTCGTTCATAATGAAACGCCCGTTAGTGTCTATCTGCGGGTCCTGCCCCCATACGCCTACATGTTGGGCCGAAATCTTCATACTCAAATCCGAACGTTTATACTCCATGGAAAGACGTGCACGGTTGTTGATAAATGAAGCAGCCTTGTCTCCCTCGAAACGTGGTAACTGTGCTCCGTTACGGTATTCTGCACGGGGTCTGATTTGCATCGACATGGTGAATTCGTTCTCTTTCTCCGAACCTTGTGCCCACAACATTCCGGGCAACAGCAATAAGCCTAATGCCAAATAAACTGTTTTCATAAGTATTTTAATTTAAGTTATACGTATGTACACTCACTCCTTGTGCCGAGGGCAAGTAATTGATGCCATACCAACACATTTGCAACAACAGAAAAGATACAAGCAAGCCAAACAGTGCCTTACGATAGGCCGCGGGGCATCCCAATCGGAAATGGATATATGCCAGATAGGAGAACCAGGTAGCCGCCGCCCAAGTCTCCTTGGGATCCCATGCCCAATAGTGTCCCCAAGCAGCTTTCGCCCAGACAGCACCGGACAGCATACCCAGTGTCATGAAGGCAAGTCCTACATAAGTCAGATTATCGCACAAAGCCATCTCATGCCGTTCAATTCCTTTTTTCTTGAACCACAGCAGGTAGACAGCCATCACCGTAGCGGCACCCAGCATGGCATAGGCAAACATATAGACAATGACATGAGGAGTGAACCACGGACTCTGCAAAGCGGGCATCAACGTCTTGTTGTGTATTTCGGGCCTAAAAATATTGATGCAGACAAACACCAAGGACAAGACGGAACTGAAACCGAGAATCCATTTGTACCTCCAACGACTGTAAGTGATGATTCCTGCCAATGGAAGAAAGAATGAATACCACAAACGCGTCTCCCCCATCGTCCGCATCGGAGGACGCTCCAAAGAAATCCACATGCCGACAATGAAGCTGAAAAAGACAGCCAAGCCCAGACAAGTCAAAGTGTATACCACTACCGGACGTTTACCACGCCATGCAGCGACAGCTCCCAATCCCCAGAAAAGTAAAGCGACAATGGCAAACAGAGCAAAATAATCCCAACTCATACCGTCTCCTCCTTTCTTTCTTCTGTTCCTTTCGGTGCATTGACAAACAAGCAGACTGCCCCCAGCACCATCATTATGATGCCGGCATATACAGCCGGAAGCCAGGGATCGCGTACCAGTTCAAAAACACTGACATCACTCCACCGTCCTTTCGTTTCGTCATAGCTTAATTGATAAATGTTCCATCCGAATATCTTCAAAGGACGGTTCACTTCGATTGTGTCTTCCACTACCTCTCCTGACTGCGTATAAACCGTTACAGCAGAAACAAATCGCTGCGGCTCACGTTCGGGCATCACCAGACTGGTCTGTTCCGACAAGCGCAATGCCTTATAAGGAAACATGAAACTACCGCAACTCACCCATCCCTCCTTCGACTGTCCGGAGGTAGCATTCACCGCCTTCAGATAAACAGCATAGGTAGCTCCCATCGAATGGAATTCGGTAAACTTCAAGGTATCTTCCGCAGCTACAGAGGCAGCCATCGGAATGGATTGAAGGATAGAGATGTCCCAATCCAGCAACCTCCCCCGTTCTACCTTCTCTTCCAACAGCAAATGTTCCGGCACATCCTTCGGCAGTGCCTGCCCGGTCTCATTATTTATCAGCATCAGCTTGGGAGGGTATTCATGTATGGTGAATTCTTTCAGTTCAATGGCAAGCGGAAGCTCCGTCAGCTTGCCATCCTCATTCGTGGCACGCCATTCAGTCTTGCCCAATTGGGTAATCATTCTCAGTCGTTGCATATCTGCATTGCCCAGCGTTGCCGTCAAGAGGGCGACAAACAAGCCGACATGATTCAGCAGAAAAGGAATCTTACGCAATTTTAAAGGAATACATACACGGAGAATGGTCAGTCCCAAGACAGTAACCAGCCAGATATAAAGCAACACGAACGGCCAGAAAGAAAGCATCTTCGAAAAGCCGATGACATCTGCCGAAGGCTGGGTAGAAGGAACCTGCCGCACCAATCCCATAACGACAGTGACAACCGCCACACATACCAGGGAAGAAACTGCAGCCGTATAATGACTGAGCCATCCGAAACAGTACACCCGTCTACGAAATCCATGCATGCATGCCAACAATAGCAGGAACAACACCAGAACGATGACATTGACCGGCCACGCAAACAAGCCCCAACGAATATCTCCAACGCTCCACTGCAACAGCAAGCCCGTGACGAACAGTCCTGCCCCACAGATAAAACCTTCCTTATACCTCCACGGTTTCTTCCACATCTTCTGATTTACGATTTGACGATGTACGATGTACGATTGGAGTTAGATTGTTGATAGAGTCAATCCGGGATGTACATATCGGGGAGTAATCCCAATCGTACATCGTAAATCGTCCAATCGTAAATAAATTTATTTTAGTGCTAACCGGTTGTTGGCTTTGGCTTTTTCCAACCAAGCCGGTACGGTAGTCTTCAAGAATTTGTCCTTTGCAGCTCTTTCGGCATCCATATCGAGGCCGATATATTCCTGCGCCTTGTCTTTGGTAGAGATATCCGGCATGGGAACATTGTCCGTATATCCATGCTTTGCCAGCACTTTGGAGACAGCCAAACGCGCCTGCATAGCTCTATCCAAGCCGTGAGACAAGACACGCTGGATTTCCTGTGGTGCATGGAAAGCACCTCCGTGAGATGCCACACCGAAGTCCCAACGCCATTGCGCCTGGCGAATCAGTGCCAGCACTTCTTTCATCTGCTCTTCCGTAGCTCCCTTGTCCCAGGCAAATTTAGCTTCGATATGAGCTTTGGCAAGTTCCTGTTCAAGGCGGTTGCGGATTTCATTGGCCTTGCGCTGGCGTTCGTAGACATTGTTGCACAAAGTCTCCTCACTTTCGCGATGGCAGGTTTGGCAGGTACGGTCTATCATAGCCAACGGACTTTGTATATGGTGGTCGCTGAACTTCACGCCACCTTCACTCTTATAGGGCATGTGGCAGTCCGCACACGATACGCCACGCTGACCGTGAATGCCCATCCGGGCTATTTCAAAATCGGGGTGTTGCGCTTTCAGGATGGGGGTACGGCTCAACTTATGTATATAGTCGTAGAAACCGGCCTCATCATAATAGGCTTCCATGTCTTCCACCGTAAAACCTTTGTCCCAGGGGAAAGTCAGGTACTTGCCGTCACCCTTGAAGTAATATTCCACGTGGCACTGTGCACATACCAGCGAGCGCATCTCCTGCGGAGTGGCCTCGGTAATATCCTTGCCCTGACGTTCAAAAGCTTCTATCAGAGCCGGACGGCTGATATGCAGATTCATATTTTCCGGTTCGTGGCAGTCCGCACAACCAATCGGATTTACAATTTCACCACCCAAAGCGCCCCACTTATTATTATAGAAAGCATCCACACCGATGGCTTCCATCATACGGGGGACATCGGGACTCTTGCAAGTCCAGCAAGTGGACGGTTGCGGACCATCTGCATCAGTGGCAGGCGCACCGGTACGCAGGGTTGCCGTAATATCCTCGATGGCATGCATGTGTCCGCGCGGAGTGGAATAGTCTTTGGAGAAGGCATATCCAGCCCAAAGTATCACCATTTCGGGACGCTGTTCCAATACATCCACAGCCACATTTCCATTGAATTCACTCTGGAAGTCGGTCTTGGCGGTTTCAGTCCACGTCTGATACTCACGTGGAAAGTCACTCTTGAAGACTTCGTTGCGTGCCTCAATTCCTTCAATCACAGTTTTGCGGTTATTGAATACACTTGCCAGCTCGGCCCTGCGCTCCATCAAGGCAGAAACGCATAGACCCAAGACAAATACAACGACCATTGAACCACCGAACAACAGCCATCCTTGCCATGATTTTAATCTCTTTTCCATATATATGAAGATTTATTGTTATTCAAGTTTCTCATGTCTTTGACCTGCTTTCAGTGAACAAATTGACAAGGCTACAAGGAGGGATAAACAGCCCTTTGTCTATATCTTGCTTTTTAAAGTGATTACAAGGAAAAGCCTTGTGTACTTGTTCACTGAAAGCAAGTTCTTGAACTTGCGAAACTTGAGTTGTCATTATTCCTTTATCAGTTTCTGCAACCACTCCGGTACGGGAGATTCCGGATAGGGTACCAGTGCAGCGGGCGTGGACGAGAGGCTGTTCATTCCACCATGAGGCACATCACGGTGGCAGTCCCAGCATGCCTTTCCGTCGCCGATGAGGGTCATCATGTAGTCTATCCTGCCGACATCCACAAACTCGTTGGTCAGTTGCGTATGGCAACGGATGCAATTATTCATAATGACCTGCGCACTGGCTTCCTCGGCTTGGATGGCCTGCGGTTCGCTTTTAGTGAGAAAGGCACCTACGTGCTTCATGCCGTCCATTCCCTTAAACATCCATTTCTTTACCATATTCTCATGAGGGACATGGCAATCGTTGCAAGTGGCATCCCGGCTGTGGGAGCTGTGCATCCAGGTTGCATAATAGGGAGCCATGATGTGGCAGTTGACACATGCCGCAGGGTCATCTCCCAGATAAGTGTGCGCCCGGAGAAGATACATAAACAAGCCTCCGCTGCCGACGAGGACACCGCAAACAATGAGTGCCGTTACTTTCCACCTGTAGGATGGAAATAGTTTACTTATGATTGGTAACTTCGCCATAAAATGAATATTTTCAGCAAAAATAGGCAGTTACAATCTAAAAAAGTGTAATCATGATTACATTTTTCCATTTATTTTTCGGTATTTTTAATAAAGCATTCATTCTCACGCATACCTATATGAAGATGTCCACAAAACACGCACGCCTGCGCATCTTGTGGACATCTTCATCCTTTTATAAAACTGCCTGCTTTTTTTAAGCTGCTTTCTTTAATTGAACATTCACTTTTCTGCCACTCTTCCGGACCAATCTTCGAATCCAAAGATAATAGCCCGTCAACGGCAGGCTTGCGCCAATCAAAGCGGCCAGAAAGCTCAAGATGCGGGTGGCCCATCCTCCCCAACTGCCTACATGGACGGAGTATATCCAGCCACGGATTTTCCCGGAAGTGTCGGCATCCTTATATAAGGTAGTCCCGGTGATTTCACCATTACGGGGATTGAACGTATAGCGGTCGGCAGCACGACGGTTGCCCAACCGATTGAAGGAGACTGTAGCAGAGCCACGCGATACGGTTATCTGTTTATAATCAGGACTAAGCTCCTTCAGTTCTTCGTAAACCTTCTGCCAGTTTGCAAAAGGAGAGAAAGGCTTTCTTTCACGATTCTCGCCACCAGACCTGCCTTGAGCCCTATCTCCTCCGTGGGCAGCAGTTTGTGCCTGAGCACCATGTCCTCCACCCCCTTGCATGGTTTCCACTCCAAAAACTTTGTAGAAGCCGGTGCGATACCAGGAGAAAGACCATGTCAGTCCCGTAAGTGCCATCGCCAACAGAAAAATCAGCGTGTACATGCCGCCTGCCACATGCAGGTCGTACCAGAACCGGCGCCAACCTTTACCGGCAACAATCTTCAGACTGTTCTTTAAAGCCTTTTTTGTACGGGGCCACCAGATGACAACGCCTGACAGCAGCACAAAGACAAGCATCAGTGTGGCAGTGCCCACAATCATTTTCCCCCAGAAGATACTTCCATCGGGCTTCATGCTGTCCAACAGCCAGCGGTGCAGGCGGAACATGGTCATGAAAAACGGCGCACGCTCATACCGGCCCTTCACCTCACCCGTGTACTGGTCCACATAGACGGAGGCACGACGAGGTTTGGAAAGATTCACCTGCCAGGCACGTTCCGGATTGGACGATGCAGTGATACCCGTCACAGAGACACTATCCGGCAAAGTAGCGGCTACTTTTTCGGCCAACCGGCTCATGGGAAGCGGTACCGGTCCGGCTTTTTCTACATAGTAGAGGTCGCGGCGGCAAAGCTCCATCACTTCCGTCTCGAATACCAGCATGGCACCGGAGAAGCAGATAAGGGTAATCAACAGTCCGAAGGGGACTGAAAGCCATAAATGTATCTTACTGAAAATTTTCTTCATAAGTATGTTCTCTTATTCATTTCATATCAGAACCTTTATTCCAGTTTACCTACACCGTTCAGTTGGGTTGCATTGACCACCAGCCCTTTGGTAGCCGTTGCATTGGCAGGGTCTACCTTATAGATGGCAGGATAGCCGGAAGAGGTAGTGACTGCCACATATGCGTTGCCATTTTCCATGTACGGGGTATTACCAAAGCCAGAGACATCGCTTGGAAGGCCGTTCACATAAGTCAAAGCTCCGGTGGAGGCATTGAAGACGGCAAGTTGGTTGGCAACCTTGTCTGATGCCGTAATTGCCTTATCATACATCAGCAGCAGGAAATAATTACCTGAAATATACCAAGTCCGCAAGAAAGAGGCGCCATTGGCTTTCTCTTCAAGATTATAGTAATAAGCGGCATCAAATTCTTCTGCTTTGGTATCGATGCGTACAACTCCAGCAGGCAATGTAGTCTGCTGACGCGAATCACTCATGGTCTTGGCATAGCTCGGAGAAAATACATATACATAGCCGTCGTCGGCAAGCCAGTTCATCTGGTAGTACTGTGAACGGTTACGTCCGGCAGCATAACTGATTTTGTCTGTAGTGATGACCTTATGAGAATTCAGTGTCTGATCACCAAAGATAGCGATATGGCATTCATTAGGATACTGGGTCCATTGCAATTCGTCCTTCTCATAGGCACCGCTACCCTGCCCGCCGGATTCTGTCTTTATTAAATCCTCATTACCGGAAAGCACCCACTTGTAACTACCGTCTTCGTTCTTCTGCATGCAACCATACTGGCTAAGCCCCATGGGAATGGCTGCTGCATAAATCTTACTGCCCACTTGTTCTATACCGGCCAGTGTTACGTATTCACCATTTTCAAGGAAATTTTCGGCAAGAAATGGAGTATCCTTTGTTACCGAGTTCTTTGTATAAGTCTGTTTCTCGACATCCAGATAGGAAATCAAAAAAGATTGGGGAGTATATCCATTTGCATCATTCAGTTCCGTAGGGCCGTCGCCGGTAGAAGTCGTCATTATAAATTGGTCATAATAGCCGTAGGTAGTGAAACGATTGACGTTATACTCCTGGCTACGTTTTTCCAGTTCACCGTTTGTATTCATAATGAACGACTGGGTAGTGCCTGCATTTCCCTGGTGATAGTTCAAGGCATACAGATATTTGTTTCCGTAGAACACCCAGTAAGTAGCCCCATCGTTCACAAGGCCATTGCCGGCAGCAGTAATTTCACCGCTTTCCAGTGACTCGGCTGTCAGCAGGACAGGAACGGAGCTACCTGAAACTGTAGCCGTGGCAGCTATCACATAGTTACCCTTTGAACCGGAACCGGAGCCGGAACCCGGTTCGTCTGTGTCTGTACAAGAAATTAAAGCCATTCCGGTCATTGCCATTGCAAAGAGGCCGGACAAAAGATAATTCTTCTTCATTTGTTCTTCTTATTAATTACACCTATTAAAACCATTATATTTATTAATCACCAAAATGTACACGTATCTTGCCATAGAACGCACGCCCGGCTTTCTGAAGACTGAAATTGTCGTACAAATCCTCGTTCGTGAAGTTGCGGCATTCAAACGAGATATTATAGCGGCCATTCTTCAGACTATAGCTCAATGTCAGGTTATGGGAGAACTGGTCGGGTACCATGAAATCCTTGTTCTTGCTACCGATGGCCTGCGAATAGTAGGAGAAGCTGTGCATGTACTGGTTGTCGTAAGTCACGGACAGTATATTCCCTTTCTTCCAGAGGTCGCGCCAATAGAAGTTTACGTCAAAATCAGCAAACTGATAGGGCACATTGGGAATGCGTGCCTTGTAACCGAGATTTTCCACAGAGTTGCCGGTACTGCCGATTTGCATCTTCTCATTGTCACGCACATTCATCTGCGTGAAGTTGCCGCCCACACTCAGCCAGCGTCCGAAGCCATAGCGTGCCGATACATTGTATCCCTTCGTCAGCACCTTGCCATAGTTGGTATAAGTGGCCCCTTCTTTTCCTCCGCTCAAGTCCTGGATATTACGCTGGATATAATCCTTCGTATTGCGGTATACCACACCGCCTTCCACGTAGACGGAATGTTTTCCAAAACTCCGGGAATAACTCAGGTTCAAGTTGATGTTGTCACTTTTCTCGGGACGGATGCCGATGTCTCCACTCTCCAGGTCTTCGTCACCAAACATCTCTTCGATAGTGGGCAGGCGGTAAGCTTTTTCATAAGAGAGCTTCGCCTGCAAGCCGGGCAGGATGAAGTAGGTTCCGGCAGCACCATATCCCCAAGAGTCTACCGTACGGCTGGTGCGTACATAATTACTACCGGTATCATCCTCGGCCATAGGTCCTGCCACATACTGGCGGTAGTATTTGCCGAATGCCGAGAAGTTCCACTTTTCGGAAGGCATCAGGCGGTATGACAAACCGGAGATATTCTTGCGGGTCTGCTTGGCAATGGCATCCGTCTGTTCTTCCACCGCCAACAGTGAAGTATTATCACGCTGGAATGCACTCAACACATGATTGAAAGTCAGCATGTGGACTCTGGCAATGCGGTAATTCAAGGTCAATGTACCGTTCCAATTGTCATTATCGGCACGGGAATACTGGCGGGACTGTTCGCCGGGACTGTTCAGCGGATGTTTCTCACCAAGCCAGTTGTATTCATAGCGGGCAGTATCCACATTCGTAGTGGCATTGCGATTGTAGTTGGCTGTCAACACCATATCCAGCCCCTTGATTATCAAGTTGCGTTTGCTGTATTCCATCGAAGGCATTAGTGAATGGCCGAAGCGGTGCTTTTCTCCGAAGACTGTCTTCTGGCGTACACCGGTCTGTATGTCCTTGTACATGTGCGAATAGGTGAAACCGAACATCAGCCGGTCTGCCCAACTTTTGTCCACAATACCCGCTTTGGCCACAATGGCTTCGTTGTGGTAAGTATCATTGAAACGCTTCACGCGCACCTTCTCACTTTCGTTGAAACTGCCCGTCTCAAAATCCTTTACCGGCGCATCTACATGATAATCGTTGTCCGAGTAGTTTTGAAAGGCATTGATTTCATAGCTGAAACCGTTCTTGAAAGTCTGTCCGAAGTTAACGTATGAGCGGTGGGTATTGAACGAGCCGTAAGAATAAGAAGCATCCAGGAACCAGTTCCGGCGTTTCTTGTTGGTAACAATATTGATGACACCGCCAATGGCATCCGTACCGAAGCCCACGGGAACTACACCCTTATATACCTCTATACGGTCGGCAAAGCTCACCGGAATATTGTTCAGGCTGAAGGAGCTTCCCACACCTTCCTGCGGCACACCGTCAATGAACACCTTGACGTGCTTTCCGCTAAAACCGTCCAGCATCAACTGCATATCCGAACCTACCCCACCCGACTCACGGAGTTTCATGCCCGGAGCCTTGGTCAAGGCATCGCTCAGATTCTTCGTGGTGTTCTGGAGTTCCTTTGTATCGACTGCCACAGCATTGAATGCCGACCTCTTCACCCGGCTTACTCCGGTAGAAACGATAGTCACCTCGTCCAGCTGTTGCGTTTCGGGAGCGATGGTTATGTTCAGCTTCATCCGCTCATCATTGACCAGTTTCACCTTTTTCTCCACCTTTGTATAACCTACGGCAGACACCACCAGCGTATAGTCGCCGGCAGGCGCCTTGATGTGATAGAGGCCTTCCTGATTCGTGGTTCCTCCATAACTCGTCCCTTTCAGATAAACAGTCGCAAAATCCACCGTTTCTTTTTCCGTAGAAATGATTCTACCCGAAATCATCCCTCCTCTCCTCTGCGCATGTACAGACAGAGAAGCCAACAGAAGGAAAAACAGCAGCGAGAATTTAAGTGTATATGCTTTCAATTTTATAATAATTATAATGTTGTTAGTAAACCGGTGCAAAGGTCATTATTAACAGCCAGCTGTGCAATCGCTTATTGTAGGTAATTATATGGAGTGGATTTATCGTATATATCATATTACGCAATCACCATTGATGGGTATTATCAATAATAAATCTAAAAAAAGAGGAGCCGGGAAATGAAAAACCCCTATTTATAGGTATTGCCCAATATGCCTTTTTGTACGACCTTTGCTGCAAATTAAAACAAGACAACGGACAATAAATTATTAAAGTTTAAGTATGAAAATTGAAAAGATTGTAGCCCGTGAAATCCTTGATTCACGCGGCAATCCCACAGTAGAAGTGGACGTTATTCTGGAATGTGGTGTTATGGGACGCGCAGCAGTGCCTTCCGGTGCTTCTACCGGCGAGCACGAAGCGCTGGAACTTCGCGATGGCGACAAGCAACGCTACGGTGGTAAAGGTACACTAAAAGCAGTAGAAAACGTCAACAAGATAATCGCACCGGCACTGATTGGCTGGTCGTCACTGGAACAGCGTACCATCGACCACAAGATGCTTGAGTTGGACGGCACGCCTACCAAATCCAAGCTGGGTGCCAACGCCATTCTGGGTGTCTCACTGGCAGTAGCCAAAGCCGCTGCCAATTATCTCGATATACCTTTATACAGATATATCGGTGGAGTAAATACCTACGTAATGCCGGTCCCGATGATGAATATCATCAATGGAGGTTCACACAGCGACGCTCCTATCGCTTTCCAAGAATTTATGATTCGGCCGGTAGGCGCCTCTTCCTTCCGTGAAGGCCTGCGCATGGGAGCCGAAGTATTCCACGCCTTGAAAAAAGTGTTGCACGACCGCGGCCTCAGCACTGCCGTAGGTGACGAAGGCGGTTTTGCACCGGCACTGGCAGGAACAGAAGATGCGCTGGACTCCATCATGAGCGCCATCAAGGCTGCCGGCTACGAACCGGGCAAGGATGTGAAAATCGGTATGGACTGTGCCTCATCCGAGTTCTTTAAGAACGGTATCTATGACTACTCCATCTTTGAAGGCGAAAATGGTAAAAAACGTACTGCCGACGAACAAATAGCTTACTTGGAAGATTTGATTAATAACTACCCGATTGACTCCATCGAGGATGGCATGAGCGAAAACGACTGGGAAGGCTGGAAGAAGTTGACCGAACGCATCGGCAACCGTTGCCAGCTGGTTGGCGACGACCTGTTCGTGACTAACGTGGAATTCCTTGAAAAAGGTATTGCCATGGGCTGCGCCAATTCCATCCTTATCAAAGTCAATCAAATCGGTTCACTCAGTGAAACGCTGGATGCTATCGAAATGGCACACCGCCACGGTTATACCACAGTGACTTCTCACCGTTCCGGCGAAACCGAGGACGCCACCATTGCAGACATTGCCGTTGCCACCAACAGCGGACAAATCAAGACCGGTTCTCTGAGCCGCTCCGACCGCATGGCGAAGTACAACCAACTATTGCGCATCGAAGAAGAACTGGGTAACCTTGCTGTCTATGGCTACAAAAGAATAAAATAACCCTTTGTAGTGAATAAGTCATAAAGAGGGAATAGCGTCTTTGGGAAAAGGCGCTATTTTTATTAAAGAATCGTCTATATCTTTGCAAAAGTCATCCCCTACTATCCTCTATAGGAAAGATTCTTTCCAAGATGGTAGCAGGTTAATGTTTCATTGACTAAAGACTATTCGTCCGACAGTCGTTACATTATCGTCCGACATATGTTTAATTATCGTCCGATAGCTGTTGGACGATAATTAAACATATGTCGGACGAATAGTTTTTAGTAAGCAAGAATATAAAATATAGCGGCGCAACAATCATTTGCTCCCAAAGCCTCCCTTTATTATTTACGGAGGCCTTCAAAAACAGTCCTCATTCACGGTTCATCAAACGATGCTCTGCCATCTGCTCGAACTTCGTGCCGGGACGTCCGTAATTGGCATACGGATAAATGGAGATGCCTCCGCGCGGGGTGAAGATACCCGTCACCTCAATATACTTAGGGTTCATCAAATGAATGAGGTCTTTCATTATGATGTTCACGCAATCCTCGTGGAAAGCACCATGATTGCGGAAGCTGAACAAGTAGAGTTTCAAACTCTTGCTCTCTACCATCTTGACATCGGGGATATAGCAAATACGGATTTCCGCAAAGTCCGGTTGCCCCGTGATGGGACAGAGGCTGGTGAATTCGGGGCAGTTGAAACGCACCCAGTAGTCATTGCCGGGATGCTTGTTATCAAATGCCTCCAATACTTCGGGGGCATAGTCCTGACGGTATTCTGTCTTTCTCCCCAAAAGGGAAAGTTGGTCTTTCAATTCTGTCATAGCCATATATTTTTAGTGATACAAGTGTGCCTCATTTAGTAGAAGCCAAAAACTTTTCCAATCCTTCTCTGCGCAACGTGCATGCCGGGCAGTGTCCACAACCATCTCCCGGGATACCGTTATAGCAAGTCAGCGTTTCGTGACGTATAAGTTCGAGCACTCCAAGCTCGTCTGCCAGCGCCCAGGTCTCCGCTTTGTCAATCCACATCAGTGGTGTGTGCAGTACGAATTGCTCGTCCATAGCCAGGTTCAGCGTCACGTTAAGCGACTTGATGAAAGCATCCCGGCAATCGGGATAACCGCTGAAATCGGTCTGCGACACCCCCGTCACAATATGATTAATCCCCCGCTCGCGGGCGTAGACGGCGGCTATACTCAGGAAAAACAGATTGCGTCCCGGCACAAAAGTATTCGGAAAGCTGTCTGCCGGCTTCTCCTGGTCCATCTCCATGCCGGCATCTGTCAATGAGTTATGTCCCAGCCGGCCGATAAAGGAAACATCCATTACTTCGAACTCCACACCTGCCTTACGGGCAATGGCCCTCGCCAAGTCCACTTCCTTCTGATGTTTCTGTCCATACAGAAAACTCAGCGCATACACTTTCTTAAATTCACGTTTTGCCCAAAAGAGGCAAGTGGTCGAGTCCTGCCCGCCACTGAATACCACCAAAGCAGTGTCCCTATTCATCTTGTTAAAAGCCTCTCCCCTTGCCCTCCCCCGTAGGGAGGGAAACAGAGAGGGCATTGCTAATTATTTGTTTGACATAATAACTGATTTCCCCTCACTACGGGTAAGGGGCTTTAAATATCGCCTATTTTCCATACTTTATAGGAGATGCCTTCATCATAGACATCACTACCGTCTATCCGCTTAATAGCTTTTACCACACGGATAGTCACAGGCAGTATCAATACCTCGTACATGGACTTCAGCAGAATCTGGATACACATCATCACCAGCAACTCCCGCCATGCAATGATTCCTCCGAACGCCACCGGAAAGAAAATCAACGAGTCTGCCGTCTCACCAACCACCGTCGACCAAATGGCACGTGCGGAGAAATTACGCCCGTTGCTTGCCAGTTTCATGCGGCTCATTACGTAGGCATTCAGAAAAGAGCCCACCAAGAATGCCGTCAGACTGGCTATGACAATACGGGGCGCCATTCCAAAAACAAAATTGAAATGCGCGGCACCATCCCAGAAAGGGGCGGCAGGCAACGCCACGGCTATCAGTCCCAGCATTACCACAAAAAAGTTCATGGCAAAACCGCTCCAGATAATCAGGCGGGCTTTACGAAAGCCCCAAACCTCGGCAATGCAATCGTTGATAATATAAGAAATCGGGAAGACCAGCAATCCGGCTGTTACGGTAATACCAAAAACCTGGATAACTTTAGTCTCAAGAAGATTGGCTGCAATCAGGCATACATTGAACAGAATGCCCAGCAACATAAAAGGTACAGATACTTTTTGTTTCATACTCCTGTTTTTTACGTGGTGTTCTAGAATACACGACCGCTATTCACGGCATCATACATTTTAAATCCGGTTGCAAAGGTACAACAAGTTTTGCAAATGAACAAACAACATATATTTTAACTAAAACTCAAGCAAGACAAAGCTCCTTTTTTTTATTCGAAGTAATTACAGACAGTGCATATTTAGTTAACGAGACTTAAATAAGATTTCCCAAACCAAGAATATTATTTACAATAGTTTTAAAAAACATAAACCAATAGCATAAAAATCAATATATTAACTGATTTTAGCACAAAATCAAAAACATGCAACCAAGTTTGCTCTCAAACAAGATTTCATTCACGCAAATTTCTTAAGCAAATAAAATAATGGACAACATATTTTAATACATACGATTCTATATTTTAAATAATGAAAATTAGGATTATATTTGATAACAACAATCCGGAAGCTCTGGAAAGCACATTGATATTAACCAAGAATATACCATATTATATATAGTAACCTTAGAAAAACAATGAATGCCTATGATTTACCCGAAAGCCCCAAGACACTATTAGTGTCATCTTCTATTCAACCTATTTATTTTGAGATCCATTAGCTTAAACAAAAAACATCTATTATGAATGAAAATCGTAAACGAGGAACATCGAACAACAAAATCCTCACAGCAATTGCCATCGCCTCCCTATTTATAGGAAGCAGCAAAATCATGGCAATAGAGACCTACTCGGAAAATTCATTCGGAGTGACAGAACAGATGCAGGCACAAACAGCCCGCGGTATTGTTGTCGACCAGAATGGAGAGCCTATCATCGGAGCAAGTATCTTGGAAAAAGGTACTACCAATGGAGTTACCACCGACTTATACGGTAAATTCTCGCTAAACGTAAAAAGAGGTGCCACCCTGGTCATTTCCTACATCGGTTATAAGACGCAGGAAGCCAAAGCAGATGCCAACATGAAAATCACCCTTACAGAAGATTCCGAACTACTGGATGAAGTAGTTGTTGTCGGTTACGGTGTACAGAAAAAGAAACTTGTCACCGGCGCCACTGTACAAGTGAAAGGAGAAGACATAGCCAAGCTGAACACTGTGGATGCCCTGGGCGCTTTGCAGAGCCAGTCACCGGGTGTCAACATCACGCAAAACAACGGCTTCCTGGGTTCGGGCTTTAAGGTGAATATCCGCGGTATCGGTACTACCGGAACCTTCTCCCCGCTTTATGTGGTAGATGGAGTTGCCAACGGTAGCATCGACGGGCTGAACCCGAGTGACATTGAATCTTTGGACGTCTTGAAGGATGCCGCTTCCGCCGCCATCTATGGTGCGCGTGCTGCCAACGGCGTTATCCTGATTACCACCAAACGAGGTAAAACCGGCGTTGCCGAAGTCAGTTACGATGGCTATGTCGGTGTGCAGAACCTCTACAAAATCCCTACTATCCTCAATGCCCAAGAGTACATGATGATGCAGGATGAAGGCCGTGTAATGGACGGATTGAGTCCGTACAACTGGGCGACCTATATTCCGGAAAGGGATTTGCAGGCCATACAGAACGGAACATGGAAAGGGACAAACTGGCTGAAGGAAGTGCTGAATGAAGATGCATTGGTACAGAACCACGCAGTCAACATCACCGGAGGAACAGACCGTTCCAGATATGCCATAGGTATTTCATACACCAACCAAGAAGCCACCATGGGAGTTCCCGGCGAATTTCCAGAAATGAACCGCTACAACTTCCGCGTCAACTCGGACCACGTAGTCATGAAAAAAGGCAATCTTGACTTCCTGAAAGTAGGCGAAACCATCAACTACAAATATTCGCAAACGCAAGGTTCATTCGGAACCGGCGGCATTTATTGGAACGGAGTGCACAATATGCTCATCATGAGCCCGTTGATGCACCCTTACAATTCAGACGGAGACTACTACCTCTACGCAGACCAGGAAAAGGACAACTACAAATGGGATATCTCCAACGGAGCCAATAAAAACCCGATAGCTTATCTGGACTACTATATGAACCAGAACCTAAGCAAGTCCCATTACATGCAGAGCAGCTTCTATGCAGAACTGCAACCCATCAAGAACCTGCGTATCAAGAGCCAGTTCGGTTACATCATGGGAGCCTCCAGTTATCGTTCCTATTTGCCGAGATTCGATTATCTGAGTGCGTCACTCAACAACGCAGAAGACAAGGTTACCCAATCCATGTCTATGTATAACCGTTGGTCATGGGACAATACAGCCAACTACATCTTCAATATCGATGACCATAACATCGACGTCCTGGTAGGTCAGAGTATTGAAAAATGGGGTATGGGAGAAGAAATGAGCGGTTCAGCCATAGGCTCAAACTTCTATGACTTCAAGCACGCTTATTTGTCCAATGTTCCATTGACCGCCAACAGTGTGTCCTCCTTGACTGGCAAGCCTAACGGGGAAGGTTCCATCGCCTCCTTCTTCGGACGTATCAACTACAACTATCAAGAGAAATACATGGCTTCTGTCATCATGCGTGCGGACGGTTCCTCCACTTTTGCCCGCGGACACCGCTGGGGCTACTTCCCTTCAGTATCCGCCGGATGGGTTATCAGCAACGAGTCCTTCATGTCAGGAATCAAATGGCTGGACTTCTTAAAGCTACGCGCTTCCTGGGGGCAAAACGGTAACTGTAATGTATCTACTTTCCAATATCTTTCACTGATAACTTCCAACAACGGATATGGCGGTTATACGTTCGGCGACTCCATGGACCTCATCAGTACCGGTTCATACGCCTACCGACTGACCAACCCGGACCTTACCTGGGAAACACAGGAGCAATTGAATTTCGGTATCGATGCACGCTTCTTGAACAACCGCCTGGGCTTTGAATTCGACTGGTATAACAAAAATACCAGAGACTGGCTGGTTACGGCTCCGGTACTCTCTTCCTTCGGTGCCAATGCAGTGTCCGTCAATGGCGGTAATGTAAAAAACACGGGTATTGAAGTAGGACTCCACTGGAACGACAACATCGGAAAGGATTTCCAATATGGAGCCAACCTGACCCTTGCTCACAACAAGAATGAAGTGACCAAGATTGCCAACAAAGACGGAATCATCCACGGTAGCGGCAGCGTTCTGTGGGAAGGAGCCGAAGAGTGCTTCCGTGCTGAAGTAGGCAAACCCATCGGCTACTTCTACGGCTACAAGAGTAACGGCATATTCCAGAACCAGGAACAGATAGACAACTACAAAGGTCCGAAACTGAACGGCGACAAGACACAGCCGGGTGACGTAATCTGGGCAGACACCGACAATAGCGGTACGCTCGATGCCAATGACCGTACTATGATAGGTAACCCGAATCCCGACCTGACAATGGGACTTTCCCTGAATGCCAGCTGGAAGGCCATTGACTTCTCAATCACTACTTACGGCGCATTCGGCCAGCAGATTCTGAAGTGTTATCGTGACTTCTCCTCCTCACCCTTGAATAACTATACAGCAGAGATATTCCAACGCTGGCACGGCGAAGGTACGTCCGACAAGTTCCCGAGACTGTCCAGCGCTTCCAGCTCCAACTGGAACAGAGTATCAGACATTTATATCGAAGATGGAGACTATCTCAAGATAAAGAACATCACTGTGGGGTTCGACTTCAAGAAAGCATTCAAAAAGTTACCGGTACAACAGCTGCGTCTGTATCTGACCGCACAGAACCTCTTTACCTTCACCGGCTATTCCGGTATGGACCCGGAAATCGGTTACGGCGGCGACGATTATGGTTGGGCATCAGGCATCGACCTGGGCTACTACCCCAGTGCACGTACCTATATGATAGGCTTAAATGTAAAATTCTAATTAACCGAAGAAATTATGAAAAAGATATTATTCATAGCATCAGCAATACTGATTCTTCTTTCAGGATGCGAAAACTTCCTCGATTCGGAACTTCTGACCGAAAAGACAACCGCCAACTTCCCGGAGACAGAAAAGGATGCCCAAGAGATGGTGACGGCCATATACGCCCATCTGTTGTTTGAAAGTCCTGAAACCTCTTCCCAGTATTACATTGCCCAGTTGGCAGGTGACGACTGTCTGGGAGGCAACCTCTCCTACTCCAACAACTGTGCCACCAACTTCCTTATGTACAGTGGCAATCTGAATACATTTGCCGGCATCTGGGACCGTTGCTACACCCTTATCAACCGTGCCAACAATGCCATCAACACAATGGAGAATGTGAAATCATGGTCCAGCGAGAGCGAACGTAACCGACTTTTCGGTGAGTCCTACTTCCTGCGTGCCATGGCTTATTATGAGCTGGCACAAGTTTTTGGCGGAGTTCCTTTACGCACCACACTGGAAAGTACCAACCTGCCGCGTGCATCCGTAGACGAAATCTACGCCCAGATTGCAGCCGACTTGAAAAACGCCATTGAAATGATGCCGGCAAAGATTTATCCGAAAGGCTCAGACATGACCGGACACGCTACAAAATATGCTGCCGAAGCCATGATGGCACGTGTATTCCTTTTCTATACCGGACGCTACGAAAAAAACGAGCTCCCCAACGGAACTACCAAAGAGGAAGTCATCTCTTGGATAGATGACTGTGTAAACAACTCCGGTCATAAACTGGTGTCCGACCAACGCAACATCTGGGCCTACACCAACGATGCTACCGAAGACAATACCGAAGGGTTCCGTTACCAATACGTTATCAACCATAACCTGAAATGGGAAGGAAACAGTTCCGACGAAACTTTATTCGCCAACAAGCATAACCTGAAATCCGACTGGACCTATACCTGGTTCTCCAACACATGCGCGCAATTCTATTCACCGTCTGCCGACAACTATTCCAACAAAGACAGTTATCCCTTCGGCACCGGTTGGGGAGCTGGCCCTGTATCTCCGGCTATGGTCAACGAATGGAAAGACTGGGCCGCCAAGCAGACCTATACGGACGGTTACAAGGAGGATCCCCGTCTGACCGGTTCCATATGGTCGTACAAAGCACTTGATCCGAATGTTGCCGGCAATGTACTGATGGACTGCACCATGGACGAGGGTGAACCGGAATATACCGTATCCTATCGTTACTATGAACAAACCGGCTATTTCCAGAAAAAATACATCAATATCAATTCCTACAATGAAGGCAAAATCGAACCTTTCGGCAAGCAGATGTTCCCCGGAATATCTTCGCAGACATCCCAACAGCTACTCCAAATTGCCGACTTGATTCATATCCGTTTTGCCGACGTTCTGCTCATGCAGTCCGAGCTGAAACAAGACGCTACGGGTCTGAACAAGGTACGTGCCCGCTCCCACTTGGCTCCGGTGGCCTACTCCCTGGAAGCCATCAAGCAGGAACGCCGCTGGGAACTTGCATTCGAGTCCATCCGCTGGTGGGATATCCTTCGCTGGTCGGGTCCTTCGCTTGAGGAAGCCGGTGACATACTCAACAAACAGACCGGGTTCAATATAATAAATGCCGCTACGGTGGTACCGATGGTAAAATTCGACTATAAGAAACGCCTACAAGCAACCCAAGGCTACTGGCCCATTCCGCAAGACGAAATCGACATCTCCAATGGAGTCCTTGAGCAGAATCCAGGCTGGGATGCATCTGCCCAGTTCTCGGATTGGAACAATATGTAAGAGTATTAACCTATAAATAAAGACAATATGAAAGTAACAAAAATATTGATAGCAATGCTTGCTTCAGCCTTCATCGTTACTGCATGCGATCCTATCGAAGACGAAGACTTGCGAGACAAATATGTGACTGATGCCGGTACACCCATAACCAAAGAGGCATTACAAGCCGCCATATCCATTACCCAACCCTTCCCCAACCAAGACGGAGTAGTGGAAGGCGACCAGTATATAGCCCTGAAAAACTCCCGCCCGGACATTGGCGGTTCATGGCACATAGAATGGGGGGGCGAAGGAAGTAAACAAAGTAAGACTCTGGTCACGGACAACGCTACGGTCATCATGGAGTCCAATGCGGACTATTCCATCTACTATATGGGCATTTCCGCCAATCAGATTATCAAGACAGATCCGGTTGTAGTGACTGTGACCAATGTATTCGACGATTGGTCCACTTACTTCACCGGTGCAACCGACAAGAGTGACAAATCTGCCAAGAAGACCTGGAAATTCCGTGAAGTCAGCTGGGGTTCCGTCTGCAATATGGGGGCTCATGGAGGCTGGAAATATACCAGTGCAGGCTATACTCCCGAATCAAATTTTGCCTGGTGGGCCAATGTCACTGCCGCCGAAGCGGGAGACCAGTCCATGGTATTCGAATTCGACGGAAACAAGATGAAAACCTATGATGCCAGCGGAAACCTGAAGGCAGAAGGTACTTTCTCCTTCACACACGAAAAACCGGAAGACGGAGTACTGGGTGAACTGATAACAAGTATCCCCACCATCGGAGGAAATTATGACGACAACGGACAAAGCGTAGGCAGCAACAAATTTTGGCTGCTGACACTGGATGAGAACTATATCACAATCTATCATCCCGGCAAGTATAGCGGTGGTGTGGATTGGGACGACAGCGGCTGGTATGCTTATTTCAAGACTGAAGCAGAAACCGATTCTGAATAATATGCACTCTCTATGAAAAGGAAACTGCTATTTATAATAGCTACTGTCTTTCTAGTAGCCGCATGTCACAATGACGACTACATGCCCGGACTGCCAGCTCCGGGAAATGAAGACAACGAGACCGAAATGGCCGAGCAGGTTGCAGGCCGGGTTGCATTGGGCTACGTCACTTATTATGGCACATCCATACCCGATGCCAAATACCTGACCCACATAAACTACGCTTTTGCAGAATTATATGTTAAAAACGGAATTTATGAAAAGTTTGGCCTGCAAGGTGATAAATCCCGTTTTGATAAGGTAAAGAAAATAAAGAGCCAGTATCCACATGTGAAGATATTACTCTCTTTTACCAATAGCGTTTCCAATACTGACAATTCCCAGGACGGAGGTTTCTCCGCCCTGGCGAAGAGTCCGGAAATGCGCAAGCAATTCGCACAAGACTGCAAAGCCTTTGTTTCGAGTGAGGGCATAGACGGTATTGACATTGACTGGGAATTTCCCGGTATGACCTTCGGCAGCAATGCCTATGACGAGTTGGTAGATGTGGAAAACTTCACCCTATTGATGAAAGACCTGCGTGCAGCGTTGGGGCAGTCCACCCTATTGACCTATGCAGGTTATTGCATGGACAAGCGTCCCCAAGGCGAAGGCTATAAATATATTGATGTAAAGGCCGTAGACCCGTATGTAGATTTCGTCAATATCATGGCCTATGATCTGGTTGATGCCCCCCAGCATCAATCAGCATTGAACAAGCCAAGTAATTACTGGGACTGCCAGCGTTCCGTAGACGAATACCTGAATGCAGGGGTATCTGCCGACAAATTAGTGTTGGGAATTCCGTTCTACGGAAGAGCCGATTTCAATGCCGGCGGCAGCATCAATTATCGGGATATTCTCAACCTGAGTAAGGATGACGGCTATGTCATCGAAAATTGGGATACAGAAGGCAATGTCCCCTATGTCACCAAAAACGGCAGTTTCTACTGTGGTTACGACAATCCCCGCAGTATTGCCGCAAAAGGTGAATGGATATTAAAAAATGGCATGAAAGGCATGATGTTCTGGGATTATGAAGGCGATGACACCATGGGAACTCTACGCAAAGCGCTGTGGAATGCCGTCATGAAAAAATAAGTAACTTAACACACATTCTCAGGAGGTTATTCCGGAAATTAGGGTAAGGGTAATTTTGCATACGATCTTCATTCAAGGCAAGAATACTGACGGAATAACCTCCTTTCCTCCTCCAAGACTACAAAACCTTTTTTCATTTAAGTTGTTGAAAGCACATTCATCAAAACCTAACTTAAATGAAAACAATCTTAAAAGCAATGTTTCTGTTGTGCGTAGCCGGACTTCCCTTGTCCACTATCCATGCACAAAAAAAAGAGATCATCGATGACGAAGCCCCCAACGGCATTGTCATAGTTACCATCGACAAAGCGGGCGACGAGATTATCCGCATCATGAATGAGTCACAATTGCCTTACATCCATGACCCGAAAGCTCCCCGCTTCCTATTGATGGACAAACAAGGCAAATTCGCCCTGGGTATCGGAGGGTATGTCCGTGCCACCGGCGAGTATGATTTTGGAGGTATTGTGGATGATATTGACTTTGTTCCTGCCAACATTCCAAGCAGTAGTAAAATCAAAAATCAATTTCAAATGGATGCCAGTACGGCCACTATCTTTCTGAAATTAGTCGGACACACCCGGCTATTGGGTGACTTCACAGTCTATACAGCCGGAAATTTCCGAGGAGGAGACAAAACATTCCAGCTACGGAATGCTTATATGTCATTCCGAAATATAACGGTGGGATATACTTACGGCGGTTTCATGGACTTAGGCGCCCTCCCCTCCACCATTGACTTCCAGGGGCCCAACGGTGCCACGTTCTACCGCGCTACACAATTGTCATATACTTATAAAGGGCTGAAAGACTTTCGTTTCCAAGCTTCCATCGAGGCGCCTGCCGTTGACGGCACAACAAGCAGCCAATTCGAAATTGCCCAGCAACGCATGCCGGACTTCACAGCTTCGGCACAATACAGTTGGAACAGCAGCAGTCATTTGCGTGTAGGAGGTATCATCCGCAGCATGACATATACCAGCACGGAAAGGGACAAGGCTTCCAGCGTCACCGGATACGGTGTACAAGCCTCAACGACCTTTAACCTCGGTAAAAAATGGCAGGCATTCGGACAAATCAACTATGGTAAAGGTATCGGGCAATACCTGAATGACATCAGTAATCTGAACGTCGATATTGTCCCCAATCCCGAAAAGGAAGGCAAAATGCAGGCATTGCCCATGCTGGGCTGGTATGCAGGTCTACAATATAACATTTCTCCAAAGGTATTCCTTTCAAGCACTTACAGCATGTCCCGCCTTTACTCTGAAGACGGTTATCCCAACGACCTGCCAAGTACCTACCGCTACGGACAGTATTTCGTAGCCAACGTATTCTGGAACGTAACCCCGAACATGCAGGTAGGCGCTGAATATCTGCGTGGCTGGCGCACCAACTTCGACAATTCCACCAACCATGCCAACCGTATGAACCTGCTTGTACAGTATTCTTTCTAATCCAATATAAAATAAGAAAGAAGCCGCCTCAAATCGATATTTGAGACGGCTTCTTAATATATAAAGGTAGGATTGTGAAATCAGAACTTATAGTCAACACCAAGACCAAACACTTTATTAGTACGGCTATAAACATTCTTGGTGGTTTCACTTATCTTCTTTGTATAATCATCATAGTTTGTCCAAAAATAGGCTATATTCATAGTCAAATGCTTTGTCATTTTGATGGCAGCACCAAACCCCAGTGAATAAGAGTCACATGAAAAACTTATATCACTCTGAAAATCATCAGCCAAGCCATAATCTGTACGCTGATAACCACCACTGATGGTCAGCTGTTTAGCTATATCCCATTCTGCACCAATCAAAATTTCATGTGTGCCATGCTTCAACGCTTTCTGCTTATCATTGGCCATCCCTGCCGCTTTATCAAAAAAATGGTGATATTCCAGCGTTGCACGAAGCGTAGGAAGGAATTCATAACCAACAGCTGCAGTCAATAATGCAGGGATATCACTCGGAGTATTCACACCATCCTTATAGTCAGCCAAAGGATTCCCTTCATCTCCCATAGCAGTTCCCATTGCACGCACTTCAGCTTTTTTGGTTTTATTTTCGAGATTAAGACTTGTCATAAACTCGTACTTCAACCCAATATTCCATTTGCCCAACTTCACATCAGCTCCCAAGATAGGGGTCAATCCCCAGCCGGTCTGGTCGCAGTCTAAATCGATACCAACCAATTCCATGCCACCATAAGTAGGAATATTACTGTGTGCTGTTGCAGTCAGAAATCCTTCATACCCACCGGTAAAATAATTCATACGTCCACCGGCAAACACACCTAACCAATCATTAACTTGATACGACAACCCCAATTGCACACCATAAATAAACTGGCTTCCATCCATTGCACTATTGATAGAATACATATTGGGAGTGATTTGACCACCCGAAATAGTATGGACTTGTCCCATCACCATTGAATCGAACATACCCAAACCATCATCAAACGATGCCTTACCGCCACCACCTACAACAGCAAAGCTACCGGAAATAGTCCAGTCTCCTTTTTTATATGCACCTTGAAAACTAGGAATGAAAGGAGCAGAAGCTTTTCCTTTATAATAACGTGTATTCCCATCTTCAATAAACAAGGGAAATGTCGCTTTTATGTTACGGGTCTGATAAGCACTTTGTCCATTCAAAGACAAATAGAGACCATCTTCCGGCAAAAAGGCCAAACCGGCCGGATTAGAATAGACACCGTCAATATCAATGGAAGCACCACGCGCTAACATTCTAAGAAAAGATACATGCTGATTTGTATTTGTTAGGATACCACCCGCAAAAGTTGGAATTGAAACGATTAACATCGCAATGCCAATCAACGAAAATTTTCTCATCTAAATCTTTTTTAATTGTTTTCGGGCGCAAAGGTACAATAATATTGCACATAAAAAATAGTTTTGTGCATAAAGTTATCCTAATATAATACTTTCATTGAAATACCAAATAGTTTCTGATGAAACAAATGGAAATAATTATCATTTTATGAATCCTTCCGGCCACTGAACCATATCAACTTTCCACTTGTTATCTCCCTATAATTATGTAACATTTAAAAAACAACAAATCTCATGGCATACACTATCGCATTTTTTGGCAGCAAACCTTATGATGAAGCGTCTTTCAACGAAAAAAACAAGGAATATGGTTTTGAGCTCCGCTACTATAAAGGGCATCTTAACAAGCACAACGTTATTTTAACCCAAGGAGTAGATGCAGTCTGTATTTTCGTGAACGACACGGCCGATACCGAAGTTATCCGTCTGATGGCAGACAACGGCGTGAAATTATTGGCGTTGCGCTGCGCCGGCTACAACAATGTAGATTTAAAGGCAGCTGCCGACTGTGGCATTACCGTAGTGCGTGTCCCTGCTTACTCCCCTTATGCCGTAGCAGAATATACCGTTGCCCTGATGTTATCCCTCAACCGTAAAATTCCACGTGCCACCTGGCGGACACGAGACGGAAACTTCTCGCTGCACGGACTTCTGGGCTTCGACATGTACGGAAAAACTGCAGGCATCATCGGCACGGGAAAAATAGCCAAGAAACTGATATGTATCCTGCGTGGATTCGGCATGAATATTCTTGCCTACGACCTCTATCCCGACTATAATTTCGCCCGTGAACATCAAGTGGTATATACCAGCCTGGATGAGCTATATCACAATTCGGATATCATCTCCCTGCACTGCCCGCTGACTGAACAGACCAAATATCTCATCAACGACTATTCCATCAGTAAAATGAAGGACGGAGTAATGATTATCAATACCGGACGTGGACAACTCATCCATACCAACGCCCTGATTGAAGGACTAAAAAACAAGAAAATCGGCTCTGCCGGCCTGGATGTGTACGAAGAGGAAAGCGAATACTTCTATGAAGACCAATCGGACAAAATCATTGATGACGATACCCTGGCGCGGCTACTGTCCTTCAATAATGTCATCGTCACTTCGCACCAGGCCTTTTTCACACGCGAGGCACTGGCAAACATTGCTTCGACAACCTTGCAGAACATCAAAGATTTTATGAACCATAAGCCACTGGAGAACGAGGTCAAGGCATAGTCCCCACTCATTTATAAATTCTTAGACATCGGTTTTTAAACTTTATAGCTTTCCAAAGCGTTACTAGTACATAAACCATTTTAAGAAAAGGAATAAATTATGAAAAAAGTTATAGACAAATCAGACAGCAGAGGTCATTCCCTATATGATTGGCTTGACAGCCACCACACCTTCAGTTTCGACGAGTATTACAATCCCCGCCGGATGAATTTCGGCGCCTTGCGTGTACTGAACGACGACCGTGTGGCTCCGGGAAAGGGCTTCGGCACACATCCTCATAAAAATATGGAAATCATCTCCATTCCCCTGAAAGGGAAACTGAAACATGGGGACAATCATCAGAACAGCCGCATCATCATTCCGGGAGATATACAAACCATGAGCGCCGGCACCGGCATCTACCACAGCGAAATGAACGGCAGTGACACTGAAGCGGTAGAATTCCTGCAAATCTGGGTGATGCCCGAAAAGCTGAACACACCACCCGCATACCAGGACTTCGACGTACGTCCACTCCTGCGCAAAAATGAAATGGCACTAATAGTATCCCCTGACGGCGATGCTCCTGCCAGACTGCTACAACAGACCTGGTTCTCTATCGGTGAAATAGAAGCCGGAAAGAAGATTGACTACCACATGCACCAATCGCATTCCGGTGTATACATCTTCGTAATGGAAGGTGAAGTCAAAGTGGACGGCACAATACTCTCACGCCGTGACGGAATGGGAGTATACGAAACCGGCAGTTTTGAGCTGGAAACATTGAAAGACTCTCACATTCTCTTCATAGAAGTACCGATGTAGCGTGCTTTTGCATAAAATAACAGCTTAAACCGGAAGTTTGTGTAGCGTTTTTTGTAATATTGCGCTATAATTCAATCCGTAAATGAAACTTGATTACATCTACCATAGCGGCTTCGCGATTGAAGCGGACGGAGTGACGGTCATTATCGATTACTATAAAGATTCCTCGGAAGAGGTTTTCAATAAAGGTATCGTGCACGACTATCTCTTGGAAAAGCCGGGCGTACTCTACGTACTATGCTCGCATTTCCATCCCGACCACTTCAATCGCGAAGTTCTTTCATGGAAAAAACTGCGGCCCGACATCCGCTACATATTCTCCAAAGACATCCTGAAGCACCGCCGCGCCTCAGCGGAAGATGCCACCTACATCAATAAGGGCGACACCTACGAAGACGAACATATCCGTATCCAGGCCTTCGGTTCTACCGATGTGGGTATCTCCTTCCTGATAGACCTGCAGGGCAGGCGACTGTTCCATGCCGGTGACCTAAACAACTGGCACTGGAGCGAGGAATCTACTCCGCAGGAAATACGCAAGGCCGAAGGTGACTTTCTGGCCGAAGTGAGAGAGCTGCAGCAAACTGCACCTGCCGTAGATGTAGCCATGTTTCCGGTGGACAGCCGTATCGGAAAAGATTATATGCGTGGAGCAGAACAATTCGTGGAACGAATAAAAATCACTATATTTGTACCGATGCACTTCAGCGAAGATTATCAGGGAGGCAACGCCTTCCGGCAGTTTGCCGAGAGCAAGGGATGCCGCTTTCTGAGCATTGCACACCGTGGTGAAAGTTTCGAACTCCCCAACTTGTAGCCCATAATTCGTAAATTAATAATTAAAACACATACTATTATGAAAAATTTGACACAACTTCTTTTTACACTGTTTTGCCTTTGTCTGCCGGCCATGCTGCAGGCGCAGGATAAGGACGACAGTAAATATCTGGCCGGTGCTGTTCCCGAGGTGGACGGCAAAGTGGTATTCACCAAAGAATTCAGCATCCCCGGCATGTCTCAGGATGAAATCTACGAACGTCTGCTCGGCTGGATGGATGCCCGTCTGAAAGAGAATGAAAATACCAGCCGTGTAGTATTCTCAGACAAAGAGAAAGGACAAATTGTAGGTATCGGGGATGAATGGATTGTATTCAGTTCTACGGCTCTGTCATTAGACCGTACCAAAATCCTTTACCAGCTGACTGTGACCTGCCAACCCGAAAAGAGCGTGCTCGAAGTAGAAAAGATACGGTTTAACTACCGCGAAGGAAAAGAAAAATATACCGCCGAGGAGTGGATTGTAGACAAGTATGCCTTGAACAAGGCGAAGACCAAACTGGTACGCGGACTTGCCAAGTGGCGCAGAAAAACCGTAGACTTCGTTGATGACCTTTGCCTGGGAGCAGCAGAAGCATTGAGCGCCACCACAGCCAAAGCTCCGGTAGAAGAAAAGAAGGAAGAAAAGAAAGATGTGAAAGCTGTCGTCAATTCCGGTCCGACGGTAATCACCCCGAAGAAACAAGTTACCGTGGAACCTGCCCAGGCTGCTGAAAAGGCATCCGAAGGCGTCGTGAAAGATGCCCAAGTCATCGAAGTGCCCCAAGTCAAGAAACCTGCCGCACTGGTTCCTGCCCAAAAGAGCCAGCAGCAAGAATACAAGACCATAGCCCCCGAGCAATTGTCAGCCGATGCCATCCAGACCGGAGCAGGCAAATTGGTTATCGTCATCGGCCAAGAGCCTTTCAACATGACCATGATGACAGCAAACTCCGGAGGTTCTTTGGGCAAAGTCAACGGCAAACCAGTTGTATTCAGCATACTGTCGCCCGACCAACCGTATGAACAAATGGAAAAAGCAGAAAGCTATACCATCCGTTTCTATCCTACGGGACAGACAGAGCCTACGGTCATTCTGGAATGTAAGAAGCTGCCTTCACCGGCAACGATGGAAGGTATGCCACGCACGTATGTAGGCGAAATTCTGAAAGCAATGGTCAAATGACCGCACACGCAGACTGCAAATTGTAAATAATCAAATCAGGAATAAACAAATGGAAATAAAAAGTAAATTCGACCATTTTAATATCAATGTCACCAACCTGGAACGTAGCATCGCATTCTACGAAAAGGCACTGGGGCTGAAAGAACATCATAGGAAAGAGTCGTCCGACGGCTCTTTCACTTTGGTCTATCTGACCGACGGCAGTACCGGCTTTCTGCTGGAACTGACCTGCTTGAAGGAGCACCCACAAGCCTACGAATTAGGAGAGAACGAGAGTCACCTCTGCTTCCGCGTATCCGGCAATTACGACGCCATACGCCAATACCATAAGGAAAACGGATGGGTATGTTTCGAAAACACAGCAATGGGACTGTACTTTATCAATGACCCGGATGACTATTGGATTGAGGTACTGCCGGAGAAATGATATTTTACATCACTAAAACAACGAAATATATGAGTATAGAAGAAGCGATGATGGGTGGTATTGTCTTCAAAGGCAAAAAGGACAAACCTAAAGAAGAAAACAAGATAAAGACCAAAGCCAAGAAGAAAACCTACATTACCGGGCAACACGGTTCCGCCTCAGCCAAAATGAAAGCAGAAATCCGCCGCAAACGCGCTAACAGACATAAGAAATGATAAATACAGCCTTATTGCCTGCCGACAAGGACCCGATGGGCGCAGCCATAGCCGATTACTTTAAACGGCATAAAGCCGACCGCCTACGCGTGTTCTCTTCACAATTCGATGAGGACGAAATTCCCGTCGAAGAGCTATTCCGCACAGAAAAGCAAATGCCCTTGCTGGAGCGTACTGCTCTGCAAATGGCGACCGGAAAGATTCTGGATGTGGGTGCCGGTAGCGGTTGCCATAGCCTTACCCTGCAAGAAGCCGGAAAAGAGGTCCATGCCATCGACATTTCCCCGCTTTCCGTGGAAGTGATGAAGCAGCGAGGTGTGCGTAGCGTGTCACAAACCAATCTGTTCAATGAACAGTTTGCCGATGAATACGACACTATCCTGATGCTGATGAACGGTTCCGGCATTATCGGAAAGTTGGAGAATCTGCCTGATTTTTTCCGGAAGATGAAGCTGCTGCTCCGGCCTGGAGGCTGCGTTTTAATGGATTCCAGCAACCTGAGCTATCTGTTCGAAGAGGAAGATGGCAGTATTGTTATCGACCTTGCCGGTGATTACTACGGAGAGGTAGACTTCCAGATGCAATACAAGAATGTCAAAGGAGACTCCTTTGACTGGCTCTACATCGACTTCCAAACCCTGAGCCTTTATGCTGCCGAAAACGGCTTTACTGCAAAACTGGTGAAAGAGGGTACACATTATGACTATCTTGCCAAACTATCCCGACAAGCATAAAATGAAGTGCCCCCTAAAGGTTAGACAAAAACTTTTAGGGGGCACTTCTTTTTTTATATCTTGCCTATGCCTGCTATTCAGAAAGCATCCCGTCAATCTCCTTCACCAGAGAAGCAAATTCTTCAGGGTTATACAGACGTGTCAGCTTCACAATACGCCCTTCCTTATCAATCAGGACATTGCGTGTGATACCTGCCTTGCGGAGCGCATACTTCGCAAATATATCCGCTCCCGGGTCCAGACCCAAAGGATAAGTCACTCCGGTTGACTTACCAAAAGCAATCACTTTCTCCAACGGCTCGTCACGGTCGATGCCAATCAGCATAAAATCCGGATTCGACTTATGCTTCAGCCATATATCCTTCTCAATGAAAGGCATCTCCTTACGGCATACCCCACACCAGCTCGCGGTAAACTGCAACATGACCACCTTCCCACGAAGTCCCGAAAGGGTAATGCTTTTCCCATCCGTCAGCTTCACTGTAAAATCTGGAGCCATCTCCCCTACCTTAACGATGTAGCCGGTACTGTCCGCCACTACATCCTGCGCCTTGCCTGCCATGCTGCACATAGCAAACAGACAGAAAATCAGAAATCCAACTTTTTTCATTTTATTCAATCTTTAATAAGTAAGCTGTAACTATTCAGCGAATGATATTTTATAGAATGGGCAAACAATTCCCTATAACAAAAAACTCCGAAACACTTTTAAAAAGCAGTTTCGGAGTTTTATTCTTCGAGGTACCTGGCATAATATGTACACCATTTGCACCCAACAAATTAACAATCTGACGGGACGCAAACGAGATGCAAATTCCATAAATTCCCAACATTTTTAAACTCCGTTCCATATTACTTATTCATCAAAACTTGAATCAGTCTTTCTTTCTCACTAAGCAATTGCTTAAGATGTTCTATCTCCTTATTCTGATCTGCCATGATACCAGCAGTGGCATTACCATATACAGAAGCGGCACTTCCATCACCGTTTACAATTGATTGATTTAATTGACAGTCATCATCAAACCAATATGTGATAGGAACTTTAAAGATATTAGAGAATTCTATAATTTGATCAGAGTCAAATTTAGTAGCATTATAATATTGATACACACGCTGCTCTGATTTACCTATCATTTCTCCAAACTCCTTTGCATTAATACCTTTTCTCTTTAGAATTTTCTTTAATTTATTTCCTATTATTTCACTCATAATCAGAGTATTAAAAATTAAAACTAAAATAATGCAAAAGTTTAACTATAAAATAACTATAGTTTATCTATAATATTTTTATATTTGCATTATAAATCTATGAATAAATAATCAATATTAAATATATTATGGAAGAAAAAAAGAAGAAAAAAACAACTGACGGCATGGCATTGCGCACCTATTTACGTAGTCTGCCAGTATGTGAAGCTCCTGAAATGGCTAAAAAGTTAGCTGAAGAATGCAAGGTACCTATTTACACATTTAATAATTGGCGTAGCGGATTGGTTCGAATTCCGGAACTGGCAAAAGATAAAATAGAAGAAATAGCAGGAGTAACAATTTTTAACAGACAATGATCTAATAACAAAAATCATGGTTACTAAAACAACATTCAAAAAGAAATTCCCAGACGTTAAGGTGCAGAAGCTGCAGACCAGCGCTGTCTTCAGCAGGCAGCAGGTAGAAGAAACCGTATTGAAGATGTGCGATTCTCTCGGTGTCGGACTGCTTTATTACAATTATGCAAACAGATGGATAACCGTTTATACCTCCGAGAAAATGAAAAAGGCACTGGACTCAATGAAACCGGGTTCTGAGGTATTTCACGAACATTATGGTGTCTATGGTAAAGTGATAAGCGATAAGCCATTTGTCATTTGTGGAGAATTGTGTATCAGGGTTGACTTCGGGGGAATGCCTGAAAGTGGAGCATACTGTTGTACATGTTTTGTAATGTAATCGAATAAATATGAATATAGAGAAAATCATCTTCAATCTCCTAAGCGCACATAGGTGGGTTAGGTATTGGATACAAAAAGAGATTGTAGGCTTGACAATGCCTGGTGAATACGTTGAGATAAGGAGTTCTTTCTTATCAGATAAAGATCTTGCTGATATTTTAGAAGCTGGATTCAAAATTAAAAGCATCTGCTCAAAAAAAATAGATGCAGATGCTTATAATGATGTTCTGTTGATGCGTGAACTTTAAATATAACCAGAACAGATATGAAAGAATCAGATGATAAATACAGCAACCGCATTGCAGATGCTGAACAACTCACGAAAAAGGTACAAGCTATTTATTCAGAAATTAAAGTTTTTGAAGATGCTTATAAAAAACAGATTGCTCCGCTTAAACAAAAAATTGCTCAATTGGAGGAATCTTTTCTGGATAAATGGTTGGTTGATTCAACAGGAAGACCTGTTAGTAAAGGAATGGTGATTGAGAAGAATGGAAAGCGATTTAAGGTTCTTAACCGATATCAACAATGTATATTTCGATATTTAGGTAATGCAAGAGTTTCAGTTTTACCTGAAGGTAAAAAGCGAACTCTTGATATTTCTCCCTCTGAATTAGTTGAATTTACTATTGTAGAATTAGCGTAAAACTAAAAAGTAATGAATAAAAAAGAAATATCAATGAAAAAAGGTCAGAAGGTGCGCATCCTGCGTACCAATCAGGTAGCGACAATCGTCGAAGTGGAGTTAATTCGTAAAGGTGGCAAGGTACATCGGTACTGCCATTTGAAGGTAGATAACAAGCCGGATTTATGGCTGGACTCTTCAGAACTGGGGGGATTGGTGGAAAGGTGCCGGATTACTTTCCATGATGACAGAGGGCAGGAATTATACTTCGATGTGGAGCGTGATTATGGTAAGGAGAATTTGAGCATGACATTGACCGGACGTCCAGAAAACCTCAAGGAGCATCACGGAATCAATATAGTGATGGCCGAAATGTTCCTCGATGGTTTTAAGGCACACCAATCTCATTCTTGATAATCACCACAACATATGACGGAAGAAAATCTTACACCATATATCCCTATCGGAACTTTATTCAAATACCTGCTCAAGGATTACCGTAGGGAGCGACAGCGCACCATTCATATGGAGGCCCAAGTCAGAAGTCTGTTAAAGCGGAACGCCTATCTTGAGCAGGAAATAGGCAAAGTAAAGCAAAGACTGCTGAAGAAGGTGGAAAAGAGTGAGAAACAGATTGATTACTCGCAGGAAATCAGCCGGCTGCACCAGGCTGTTTCCTGCCGGAACAACACGATAGAGCAGCTCAGGAATGAGAATGCCCGACTGAAAAATGAACTCGATACGTATTTGCTGTTTCTCGGTAAGATTTAAGTCCTACCATCCGAACCCGGAAACAGTGTAATTCGTAGCGGCAATATACAGAACTATGTACTTTACTCAAGACGATATAAAACGAATCAAGGAGGCTTCCAAAGGCAGGCTTCTTGATGTTATCGGTGACTTCCACGAACTGCGCAAACGGGGGGCCGAATATAAATGCGAATGCCCTAAATGCCATGGACAGGAGAAGTTGCATATCTCTCCGGCCAAACAGATTTTCAAATGCTTCAGTTGCCCGGATATAAAAGGCAAGGAACCGCTGGACTATCTGCAGAGGGCAGAAGACATGCAGTTCCTGGAAGCATGTGATTACCTGGCACGCAAATTCAATGTATTGCTCGACCCGAAGCCGGAGAAAAAGGCTCCCAAAGCCGCCAAAATGAAAAAACGGAGCAAGGAGGCCAAGGGAGAAAACGTAGATACATTCTGCGCCCGTATGCTTGCCGGCAGCGGGCTGACCTATCAGGACGTGACGGCACATATCTTCAAGAAGGGAGATACACAGAGCATTTTCGAGGCGAAGACTTTCCGTCCGGGAACCGTTGACGAATACGGCAATATCGTTGATGGGGATGATGTCATCATCGAATATTACGACCTGGACGGCATGCCGGTCACTTATACCCGTAAGCTGCCGGGGCGTGGCAAGCAGGAGCTCAAAGTGTATTACCGCGTCCGCTGGCAGTTCCCAGATGAACACCGGGACAAGGAAGGGAAACCGTTCAAATACAAGTCTCCTGCCGGCAGCGGTACGCCCATATACATCCCGGAACGCATGAGGCAGATGTACAAGAGGAAAGAACAGTTCCCAAGGCTCTACATCCAGGAAGGGGAAAAGAAAGCGGAAAAGGCATGCAAGCACGGTATCCCCTCCATAGCGGTCAGCGGCATCCAGAACCTGGGACAGAAAGGGGCGTTGCCGGAGGATCTTGTCAAGATAATCACTGTCTGCGGGGTCAAGGAAGTGGCTTTCATTTTTGATGCGGACTGGAATGACCTCTCCAATAATATAAAGTTTAATACCCCCGTCGATACACGTCCCCGGTGTTTCTTCTCCGCTGCTCGCAACTTCAAGGAATATATGCGTATGCTGAAGAACCGCGGCATCATGGTGGAAATATTCATTGGCCACATCAACAAGAACGATGAAGGCGACAAGGGACTGGACGACCTCTTGGCCGATAAACTGGCCGGCCATGAAGAGGAACTGGCCGAAGACCTGGAAGTGGCATGCAATGAAAAATCCGGAATGGGAAAATACGTGGAAGTATTCAAAATCACCACATGGAATGACCAGAAGCTGCGGGAATTATGGAACCTGCACAGCCATGAGAAATTTGCCGAGCAGCACCGCGAGGTCCTGCAGGAGCTTCCGGAATTTATCTTTGGCCGCTATGCCTGGAAGTTTGACGAGAACGGCAAACTGGTATCCGCCCTACCCTATGATGAGGATGAGAAGTTCTGGAATGAGGACTACAAGGAAACGAACGGTAACAGGGTGCCGGTGTTTGAGTACGACTATGTGGCCGCCAAGACCTTTTTCCAGAACCGGGGTATCGGCCGTTACCGCCTGCTCGATACCAAACTCTGGACATATATCCATCTAGAGCCACCGGTAGTCCGTACCATTGACGTGGAGGACGCACGCGATTTCATGTTCGCCTTTGCTGAACAGAACTGCAGCCGCTTCGTCAACAACCAGCTGCTCAAGGGAGGATCGCAATACGTTGGACCGTTCCAGATGTCAAGGCTCGCCTTCATCCAGCCGAACTTCATCTCCCCGTCCCGTGACGAGCAATATTTCTATTTCCGTGACCGTTGCTGGCACATCACCCAGCATGAGGTCAAGGAAGTGGGATATGAAAGCATCACCCACCAGATATGGGATGAACAACGGAAGAACACCGATGCCAGATACCTCGGCCACCCCCTCATTGTGTTCAGGGAGAAGGATGGCAGGTATGACTACGAACTCTCTCCGGAAGGCAGGAAATGCCACTATCTCCAGTTCCTTATCAATACCAGCAATTTCACCTGGAGAAAGAGGCCTGAAGAGATTGAGGAGAGTGAAATCTTTGAAAACAACCTTCATCTGCTTTCAAAGATGTGCGCCATCGGCTACATGCTGATGGAATGCAAGGACGCGAACGTGACACGTGCCGTTATCGGCATGGACGGCAAGCAGTCGGAAGTCGGTGACAGCAACGGACGCAGCGGCAAGTCACTTGTCGGTGAGCTGATGCGCCAGGTTGTCGATACAGTCTATATATCCGGGAAACGGACGGACATCTTCAACGACAGCTTTATCTGGAATGACATCGACGAACGGACACGCCTGGTATTCATCGACGATGTCATGCTGAACTTCAACTTCGAGTTTCTGTTCCCCAATCTCACCGGAGACTGGACCGTGAACAAAAAGGGTGGCGCACGTATCACTTATCCGTTCGCCAAATCACCCAAAGTATATATTCCTACGAACCATGCCATCCGCGGTACCGGTTCCAGCTATACCGACAGGCAATGGCTGATAGCCTTCTCCGATTTTTATAATGACAAGCACAAGCCCATGGATGATTTCGGGGTGCTGTTCTTTTCCGAATGGGACTTCACCCAGTGGAACCTGACCTGGAACATGCTGGCCAACTGCATACAGCTCTATCTTAAATTCGGGGTCGTGCAGGCACCGGGCGAACGCCTGCAGCAGCGTAAGCTAAGGCAGGAGATTGGCGAGACCATCATATCCTGGGCGGACGAATACTTCAGCAGCGAAGAGCACTGCCGCCGTACCCCACGCAAGGAGATTTATGATAATTTCCGAAACTATGATCCGCAACAAAGCAAATACATCAGTACCACTGCCTTCAAGGAAAAGATAAAAAAATACTGCGAATGGAAGGGCTGGGTGTTCAACCCACACAAGTATGACGCCAAAAGCGGTCTGCCTCTCTTCCTGGACAAGGACGGGAAACCGGTTATAGATGACAAGTCCGGAGGAGTGGAGTATTTCACCATAGGCAAGACAGCCGGAGAGCAGACACCCCAGAGTGACCCGCATGAACTACCGGTTGGCAATCCGGACAACAAACTTGCATTCTGATGAGCGAGACACATTCCAGTATCATGGCCAGACTTATGCCGCTCTACGAGATGGCACCCGAACGTTTCATGGCGTTCTATGATGCGGTGTATCTGATGTGTGTCGATCTGCCGGAAGGCTGCCGGTTTCGTATTTCAGACCGTTGCCGGGAAAAAGACCTGGAACTGTTCCGGGACATCGTGAAGACTCTCATTGCGGAACAGCCTTATGACAAGTATGCAGGACAATTGGAACTGTCGGATGATATGGAGTATGTGCGGCGGACAACCGGCTTTAAACCTTCCGGGAACCGCTTCATCCCGAAATGGAGAAAGGGATAGAATATGCCAATTTATTACGATGTAAAGATACATATTTTCAACGAATTACGCAAACAATCATGCTAAAAAAAGAGCACAAAATATTGGTGGTCGTTTCTCCGGAACCGGCTGAACGCAAGAGACTGTTGAGCCGCCTGGCAGTACGGCTCGGTTTCGCACTCATCCCTTCGGATGCAGCGAAAATCATATCGAACGACATCTACGGCATAGACCTGGCGACGGCCTATTTCGTTTTCTGCAGCAGCTACAATTTCCGTGGAGCCGTACTCACCAACCAGCGCTTGTATGAAATGGCGGCGCGAGGCTTGTGTGTGGCAGTAGGAGTCCGTTCCATTCCCCGTGAATATGAATTCATCTGCAAGGTGTTCTATCCGGAAGATTTTCCGTGATGACATTCCCGGAAAACACAATGCGGAGTATTCTTGAAAGTGCATATTGGGTATTTGTCTGCATCCGGCTGTGCGTGAGTACAGCCGAATGCAGTTTTTTTCTTCTGTCCCTTCCCCCCTCCCCCCAACCCGTCATAATAACGATTCGGACAAACGTGCATGGAAGTGGCAGCAGACATGGGAATTCCCGGAGGGGGTATATTATTCTTTTTTTATTCTTCTTTTTAAAATTGGACTACCTTAAAAAACAGAGAAAAAATCGTGCATTCGTACGGATGTGCGGAATTAAGCATATATCAATCTGATATACAAATATTTATAAGCGTACAAATTCCGCACGAATCGTGCACGAATAGCGCACGAATTGTACTTTTCTTCAAAAAACGGCAAAAAGTACGCAAACGAAAGAATTAGTACGGTTTTGTACGCTTTTTGTACGATTATAACAACTTAATATTCAATAATATACAGAACAAACCATGTACAAAAGTACTGTCGCACGATTTTTACGCTATATTCGTGCAAGGGCTTGGCTATATTACCGGTATTTTGTATATTTGTGTAAAAATCAATGTTTTAAATGACGAAAAAAGACCGATTTGTGTGTTGGCTCCCTTGCAAGCCTTATGTCAAGCAATTCCTGCTGTACAATTTCAATACCCCGGACGACACTTGGACTGAAATAGTCAATCTGTCCCCGGACAAGGAGCTGCAGAACGACTTCCTTTCCAGGCTTGCAAAACCCGGACGATACGAGAACAGATACCGGAACCTGGCACGATATACCGCCAACGTGGCGGTGGAGATACGCCGTGATGACTTCTACCGATACGGATGGGCGATGTCGAATACCGAAGTGGTGGCGTTCGGCAGCAAGGTGGAGAGACGGATCAAGCAGATGCTTTTCCTCTATCTCGACACCCATGTCAGTATCGGAATCCCACTCTCGACCGCCATCCGCAACTTTCAGAACAGCTTCGGCTTTGATGACGACACCTGGTCTTATGAGACTATCCGCAGGGAGTATAATCGGCATGGATATAGGAAAACGGTGGAGAATACCACGATTTTAGACTTTATTAACCGTATAATTTTGGGGAAGTTGTCCGAATTCGGGACAATTTCCCAGCAGGGAAAAATGGCTTATGAAAGCAATGCATTATGATTTTGAAAACGTCGGAGGATTGTTGCAGGTGATTGCCGTGCCTCCGGCCTCGTTCGTGCAAATCCGTAAGGACTATGCCTCTGGTCTGAACTATCTGGAACTCCGCAACCGGGAGGATATTGTTTCCATACCGGTATATGCCAATGACACCTATTCCTATAATGAAGACAAGGAGGTGAATGACGCGGGGGACTGCTGGAACGTTTCCATTGAAGGGGTGATTCCGAAACTTTCCCCGGCAAACCATCAGCTGATGGAGATGCTGGAACGTGGCTTGTGGTATGTGCTGGCAGTGGACGGCAACGGGGCGGTCCATTGGTGCGGGCAGGAGGACGCACTCATGCTGTTCGCCACAAACAAGACAAGCGGACGTTCCGTGTCGGAACGGAACGGCACCTCATTCACGTTCACCTGCATCCAAGATGAACCGACCGTCTATATTGAAAACATGGAGGAAATATAACCGTACGGCTTCCTTTGCTGACACGCAACACTCTTTCAGTCAAATATTTATCTGTCCGCTGACGGTGCCCGATGTCCTTGGGTACCGTTTTTTTTGCGTTTTTCTTTGCGCAAAAATAAGTTTTATGAACGAGACAGTTATCACATTATTCGGAGCGATTGACCGTTACTGGTACAACAAAAACTATCTGAAATACTTCCTTGACAAGGCCAAAGGCCAGCCCGTACGCCTGAAGGTTTCCAGTTATGGCGGTGATGTGGCCGAAGCGGTCGCCATGTCCGCCTTGATGGCCGAGCACGGCAATGTGACGGTGGAGTTCATCAGCTTCAACGCTTCGGCGGCCACCATATTGGCGTTTGGCGCCAAGTCCATCGAGATGCACGAGGACGGCATGTGGCTGGCGCATAAATGCAGCCTGGGAGTGGACATCTGGGGCCAACTCAATGCGGACCAGTTGGAGGATACCATCAAGGAACTGCAAAACAAGAAGAAGAGCGCGGAAGCCATTGACCTGATGATTGCACAGAAGTACATCAACCGTAGCGGCAAAAGCCTGAAGGAGATTATCACCCTGATGGAAGAGGAACGCTGGATGCCTGCCGCCGAAGCCAAGGAATGGGGATTCATAGACAGGATCATTCCCGGTACCCATAAAAAGCCGCAGGTGACCAATGAAATGACCGACTGCTTCACCGCGCTTGGTCTACCGTTGCCGGCTATCGATTCGGAGGAGAAGCCGGAACCGGAAGGCAAAAACTTGGTCTCCCAGATTATCGACGGTATCAAAGGGCTGTTCCCTACCGGCAACAAGACTGACATTTCTAATTCTTCAAATACAGTTATGCGTAAAGAATTTACTTTCATCAACCAGATCCTCAACAGCGAAGGCATTGAGGAAAAAGACGGCAAGATGTTGCTTACCGTAGAGAATCTGCAGGCCATCAATGACGCCGTCAAGGCCGCCAACGAAGCGAAAGCCAAAGCGGAGAATGACCTGGCTGTCGCCAATACTGCCAAGGAGACTGCCGAAAACAGTCTGACGGCAGTCGTGAATGACCTTGACAGCCTGAGTGACAGCATCAAGAATGCCGCCGACAACAAGGCCAAGGTACAAGTTATCCGTGATATTGTCTCCAAGATACCCGGAACGGGTACCGACAGCCACCGGGAAGCGAACGAAGACAACAAGTTTGCGGACATCGCCACAGACCCGATCAACAGTTTTGAGAATGAGTAACACTAAACTATTCTATTATGGATTTTAAAGCACCTATTGACATTACCGCCGTTCTGACCGCGGTAAAAAAGCACAAGGACATCCTGAAGGCGGTCGACAAGCTCGACGCCTCGGAGGTGTTGAGACATTTCACTCCGGTACCGGGCATAACCGACTCCCTTGAACTGGGCAAGGTGGAGGGCGGAAGCATCTCCGGCAAGTACACCGGCAAGTTCACTGCCGGAAAGTATCTGGGCAAGATTGTTCCCCGACGTCTGGTTGTGCGTCCCGTTGTAATGGAGATGTCCGACGAGCCTGAGCGCTACCGACGTACCTACATCGCCGAGGTTCCAGGTACACTCCGCAAGGAACACCCGTTCGAGCTGTGGCTGATCAACCACGGGCACGAACTGGCATCCAATGACCTGCTGTTTGCCATTTTCACGGCAAAATACAGTGCGGATGAAGAAAAGACAGACATTCAGGACTCTTTCGACGGTATCGGTACCATCGTTACTGAAGGCGAGGCTGTCGGGGACATCTCCAGTGCCGAGGGAAACGTTTATGCGACCGGTGAACTGTCCCGCGCCGATATCGGGGAGAAGCTGCTGGAAATGTGGCGCCACATGCCGCGTACCTTCAAGCGCAAGAAGAACATCAAGATGTTCATTTCCGACGATCTGGGAGACATGTACGATGACTGGCGCAAGGACGAAGGCACCATTGTCATCGGACTCAAGGAGGACACTTCCGACACGCAGCACCTACTTGGTTCCAACAACCGCTGCGAGCTGGTGCGTGTTCCGAACCTTCCCGACGGCAGCCAGTTCGTCATGCTGACCACCAAGGAGAACGTATGCTACGGCTTTGACAAGGAGAGCGACTTCAAGTCCATCAAGCCGTTCATGTCCGGCAACCCCTATACCTTCGACGCTGCGGGCAAGTATCTGATCGGCTTCCAGTTCGTGTCTGTGCACAAGTCCGAGTTCTGCGTCAACGATCGTCCGGTGGACCCGGAAGGAACCAATCCGTTCGGATACATTGAAGTGACCATTACGCCGGATGAAGCGGTCAACAACGGAGGCAAATGGCGCATCCAGGGCGAGGAAGCCTGGCGTGAGTCCGGTACATATGTGGCAGTTCCCGGTGGAAAGGAATATACTGTCGAGTTCCTGGAAGCTGCCGGATACACCACTCCTGCCGTGCAGAAGAAGACGCCCGCTGCAGGCAAAGTGGAGAAGGTGACGGGCACCTATGTTGTTAAATCCGAATAAACCCTACGACTATGGCAGAAGTAGACCCTAAATTATGTATTGCCCTTGATGACATCAACGAGGCAATGGACTGCGAGAACCAGGACAACATGGGCGGTATCATACCGTCCGTCATCTTCGGTTATCATGCGGATGTGGCCACATGGCCGGACTACCCGAAAAAGACGGAATCCCCTCTTTCTCTTGAAGAAGCCGGTACATTGGTTGGCGACCTGGTCATGAAGGAAAACTGTCGTGCATACAAGATGGATTTCACCGACGAGCTGGCCGAGTTCAAGATTACCGACCAGGGAGAAAGCGGCGGGGAATCGTTCCTGATGGACCTGAATATCATTTCAGCCAAAATGCGGAAGAAGATATTCGGTTTTGAGAATGCGACCAAAGGGCGCAAGATGTTCTTTATCGTGACCGACAACAACGGCACGAACTACCTGATGGGTGACAAGCGGCGCGGCGCGCTCCGTGCGTCGGGTGATGGTGCCACTACCGGAGCAAGCTCCACTGCCCGCAACCAGAACACCCTCCACTACACCTTTACTGCACCGCGCAAATGTGTGTATGAGGGAGACACGGAGGACATCCTGACTGTAAAAGCCGCATCATAAGATCCATAAGACTTTTTTGTTCATGATTGGTTGTTCATGTCCGTCTCTCGCTCTCACGCAGGGGCGGACATTTTGTTTTGTCCTATTCCGGCAACAAAAATCGCAATAGCTTTGCGTATCATCAAAAAACAACGTACATACAATGTCAAAGATTACACAGAACTACATTGAGGCGCGCAGGGACGGCATCAAGTGGCTGAACTCGCAGAAACGTGATTACAGCACCGGTGTGAATATCCTGACCCGCTCTGGATATAAGGGGTTTGTCGCCGCACGTCTGGCACGCCAGGGCGAAAAGCCGCATACCCGCGAGAAGCTGGAATACGAGATCCGGCAGATGATCAAGGTGTGGTACCATCCGGATGATCCGCGCTTTGAGGATGTGGACCTGGCAGATGATGCAATGCCGGGCAATGACGGGCGTTCCGAGACGGTTCCCGAAGAGACGGCTGCCGCCATTGTCGCCGTTGCGGAGAGGGAATTGGCGCGTGAGGCGGACGAACAGCCCGCCTATCCTCCGGTGATGGCCAAAATCATCTATGATTTCCGGGAATGCTACAACGAACGTTCACTCCAGCACCGGATGCTTGCCGGACTGGGTGAGACAAACACGCAGGCTGTATGCACGCAGCGCAAGGATATTGTCGCCCGTATAGCCTTTCTCTCCAACCGCATGACACTGCTGGCTGCCATCAAAAGGCAGTTCGAGCAGGACAGGGAACTGCCGACTGAAGAACAGCTGGACGAACTCTACAAAAAAACGGATACCCCCGAAGAAAATCCGGAAAAGGAAGAGGACGAGACCGACATCAGTTCCCTATCCGTGGAAGAACTGAAGAAAGCGAAATCCAATGCCAAGAGCAAGATTACCAAGGCAAGGAACATGCTGCTGTACTCTTCGGAAAGCAAGCCCAAGGACGGCAAGGAGAATCCCCTTCCCGACTGCCCCAAACGCGTGAAATACGAGAAGAAGGTGGCTGTCCAGGAAGCACTGGTGGAAAGGATAGAATATCGTTTGGCAGAACTGCAATAGGTTAGGTTATGCTGGTCTGTTGCAGCGAGATTGAGAATAAGATGATGCCGGTGGATGATGCAGTAAGTCCTATGCAGGGAGACCGATACCCGACAGGCTACATCCACCGAACGGATGCGGCAGCCTCCGGCCACGACCTGGCTGCGGAGAAGCTGCTGCATCCGGACGCCATGGGGGTGCTGGTACCCGGCAGGGACAAGCATTTCTACTCTTCAGGGGCGTTCAACCTGATACAGTTGATTTTCTATATTCTTAAACAGACAGGGCCGGCACACCTGCTGCTTACCACCTATTCCATCTCCATGGACAGCATTGCGGCGATCCACCGGAAAGTGGAAACGGGCGAGCTGTTGTCAGTGCGGTTCCTGATAGACAACCGGGTACGCAGCATATCACCCAAACCGTTCGATTATCTGGTGACCACGTTCCCGGACTGCTACCGTTGCCTCGCGCTTCATGCGAAGGTGGCGCTGCTGTATAACGAGGACTGGAAGATTACCGTAGTGGGCAGCCAGAACGCCACGCACAACCCGAAGCTGGAACGTGGAATCATCCATACCGGCAGAGATATTTTTGATTTTGACTTTAAAATGCTGAATGATGAATTTGACTCAGGAACAACGTGAGGAGATAGAGAAGATGGCCTATCGTTTGATCCCTCCGGGGCTGATAGCCATCAATATAGGTGCCGATGAGACGGACTTTCTCGCGGAACTCCGCACACCGGGCACCGAAGTCCGGACCGCCTTCTACCGGGGGCATCTTCGCCAGACGGTTGAACTCCGGGAGTCACTCATCAAGTCGGCCGTCAATGGCAGCAACCCGGCACAGCAGGAGCTTATCAAGTTCATCAAATCGCAACAGCAGTATCTTGAATATGAATAACAATCGTCTGACGGCATCCAAAAGCAAGGCCTCACTGGAGGAGCAATCCTACGACCTGATACAACAGCACATCATCGACCCGGAGAACAGTCCGCTGCCGGAGCATCTGCGTGTACAGTGTAACCGGGTGCTGCAGATAGCACGTCTTTTGGATGACTATCCGAACGAGAGCCACATCATCAACATCATGCTGGCAAAATACCGTATCTCGCGTACCCAGATAAGGAAGGACATCGCCCTGGCAAAAGAGCTGTTCAAGACACAGCACCAGTTCGATTGGGACTTCTGGTATTCCTGGATGATCAAGGACCAGATTCAGCTTATCCGGGATTGCAAGCTCAAAGGTGATCTCAAGCAATGGAACAACGCCAAGAAAGTGCTGCATCAGATGATTGGTGAGAAGCCGGCTTCCGTCGAGGACCCGCGACGCATGGAGAAGAATGTATTCTACATCCAGATCAACAGTATGGGGCAAAAGGTGGATATTCCCCTGAATGCCGTCCGCAACCTTTCCCAGGAAGAGCAGAAGGTTCTGGTGGATTCGATGTACACGCCTATCGACGACGCACAAGCGGAAGAAATAATGAACTCATAACAGATTACCCATGAAAAAATTGACAAACAAACGACTCATCTCTTACTTGGTTGACCATAAGCACATTGATATGGTATCGGTCAGCAAGACACAGATTGTCTGTACCGTATCTGCCAGGTTCAGGCCGGAAGAGGTGCCGCAGCTGCTGGCTGATACCGGACAGGACATGCCCCGCATGACCTCCTCCGAAGGTGTGAACTACATTGTTTTCCCACGATATTGATACGGCAGGACAATGGACGAAAACGTCTGGGAAGAGGTCATACAGGTCAATCCGGCGCAGGCGGCATTCCTCGTGATGCCGTACAAGAACGGATATGTCATCTACTCGCGTGCCACGGGTAAATCATTCATTACCGGTGCCGTGATAGATGACAACATCCGGCTCATGCCGCGAGGGATTACTACGCTCACCCAGGCCACCATTGGGCAGGCGTTGACTAAAACCCTGCCTTCAGCGTTCAAGATGCTGGAGATGCTCGGTTATAAGCAGTGGGACCCGGTCAGCAAGACCGGTGACTATGTGGTGTGCCGCCGTCCCATCGAAGGATGGTACAAGCCATACGAGCACATCATGTCATTCGAGTACGGCATCAGCTTCAGCAACGGGCATATGCTCTACATACTTACTCAGGGCGGTAACAGCCGCGGTCCGAATGCGGACTACAACATCACCGATGAAGCGCTGACGCTCGACAAGGAGAAGTTCGACCAGGAGGCGGCGCCGACCAACCGGGGTAATGAGCATATCTTCGGGCGCAAGTCGGAGCATCCGGTGCTGAAGCACCACGGCAACACCTTCCTCTCCTCCATGCCGTACACGCCCGAACAGAAATGGTTGCTTGAACCGGCCAAGTATTATGAAGAAGAACGCGGCATCCGGCTGTTTGATGTCTGGAATAAGATTGTGCGGTTACAGATGCAGCTCATTGATGCAAGGATTGCGAATGATGCGGGACTGTTCAAGGAGATCTGGAACGAGACCGTCCGTCTCAGGCAAAGTATCACGCCGTTCGTTTCACGTGACGGCACGCTCTTTATCCTTGGCTCCATCTTCGACAACATCGCCAATGTGGGCATGAACTATATCCTGAACCAGTACAAGGTGATGGATAAGCTTTCCTTCATGATAGAGATCCTGAACTTCATGGTGGATAAGATTGATAGCTGCTACTACCAGTTGGATGAACGCCATATCTATTACAATGCGACCAATGACGACTATATCCGTGACTTTGCCGAAGATCATAACTACAACTGGCAGCAGCTTGCCAATAACGATGACAGCCGACGTGACCTGGACTGCAATCCCAACCAGCCGATAGAGCTGACACCCGACTGGGGTAGTGCCGCCTCATTCCTGGAAGTGGCGCAGGAGCGCAACTATGACTTCGTGACGAAGCTGCTGACACGTGAGCCGGTAGACAACAACATCAACGAGTTCTTTGTCAAACGTGATGAAGAGGATGATACCATGGTGAACGCGCTGATGGACAAGTTCTGCCACTACTACCGTAACCATATCAACAAGCACCTGCATTATTACCGTGACCGTTACGGGGATGCACGCCGTGCCAACAACAAGAAGTCCTACAACGAGCTTGCCATCGAGCGTCTGGAGAAACATGGATGGACGGTGGAACAGCACACCCATGCGGGCATGGAGCCACCGCAGCATGACAAGTACCTGCTCTGGGCTTCCATCCTGGCAGAGAAAGACGAACGGTTCCCGAAGAAGCGTTTCAACGGCTCGAAATGCAAATATACACTCATCTCCATGAACAATACGCGTGTCATCGAGGACCGCGAGGGGCGTTTTGCCAAGGATAAGCGCAGCGAGCGTAACCAGTCCATCCTTCCGGAAGAAGCCACCCACTTCGGTGATGCGGTGGATAAGCGTGTATGGACGAAGTACGGGCACCTACTCAGGCAGGCATACGGATTCGTGGACGCACGTATCTGATTCACCTCATACACATACATCCGCAATCACAATCGCAATGCTTATGGCAGGACTCGCAACGTCCGCAATGGGAATCGCTGCACTTTAGGACAGAACGTCGTGTGCAGGACTGGCCGAGAGGCATCCTCCTTGTCATATTTCCTTGCTTCTTGCGTTTTTGGTTGCGTTTTTGGATAGGGCGCGGTCGGCAGAAACTTCCGTTTCTGTTTCCATTCGGATGGAAAGAGGGGTATTCTGTATTCATTATCAAAGAAGTATATTTCTTATAACATTCATTAACAAAGAGTACGGCGCGCGCAAAATCCGTACTGAAGGAACAGGCAGGCAAATCTATTTCCTCCAGTACGGATTTTGCGCGTCTCAGCGGTAAGTAGCGGCAGCTACTTGCGTTTGTCCGCATCCATGCAGGTAGACCCGGTCTTTTCCGTTTCAATAGCTAAGGTAGAGACCGTAGAGCGGTATAGTTTTCAACTATGCGTTTCAGGCTGTTTCCTTTTCTGATTGTCGCCCTTCATTTCTGTCCCCTATCACCACGCAGTTTCGCTTTTTTGTGCTGCAAAGGTAAATGTTGACGTCGCTGGCTCAAGTTCGGGCTGGCGTTTCCGAAAAAATCTCCACCCTTCGGGTAGTATTCAGGCCGTTCCGGTTTTCTGAAAAACTTGCTCTTGCTCCTTACAACACCTTTTGATGCAGCGTAAAAAAGGCGAAACATACCGCGTAGCGACAGGCGACGCAGAAAAAAAAAGCTCCAATCAGGGAAACAGCCAAATTTGAAAAGGCTCACACCCGGAAGCTCAAGGTTCAACATAAAAATTGCAGCATTATGAAAACATTCACTTACAAACAAGCTATCGAGGTCTTGAACAAATATTTTAAGGGGTACAGAATATTAAAGAAGTTTGACGGGATTAGGGAGTTGAGCATTCTTTTTCGGGATATGAACGGGAAGAAGTGGGAATTGCTTTCAACGGCTGACCCGTACTTTCAGACGGTGGAGGATTATGTGATTATAGAGGCGTAATATTTTAATACATAACATATTAATATATAGAATCATGAAAAAGGAAAGAGACGAAAAGAAAGAACGTGAAGCACGTTTGCTGAAAAGGCAGCAGTTAAAAACATTGTCGCAGTCGTTGGTCGCTCGCAGAAATTTGGGCGAATATATGGGTAACGAGGATGACACGGTAAACGGTCTGTTGCGGTTTTACTATGCCTGCAAGGGGTATACCAACCTAAAGACTTTCAAGGAGTGGAAAGATGCTGGCTACACCGTCCGCAAGGGAGAAAAAGCCCTGCTTATATGGGGAATGCCCATCACATCGAAAGCGGAAAAGCAGCGCATTGAGGAACAGAAAAAGCAGGGTAAGGAAGAGGAAGCAAAAGAGGACTTTTTTCCTTTATGCTATCTCTTTGCCGAAAGCCAGGTACACAAGTTAGAGAAGTAGGTTAACCAACTATTTATAAATCATTAATTATTAACTTTTTAAATTTACAACAATGGAAAAAGAAGTAAAAACAATCGGTCAGGAAGTAACTAAAGCAGTAGAAACCATGAAAGAGGCAGGAAAGCAGGGAAAACAGCCCCAACAGCAACCGGAGAAAGAGGAAAAGCCAGATACACCCAAGAGTAAAGGGAAAAGCCCCAAGAAGGACGAGGCTGCCAAATTGCAGGAGGAAATCAACCGCAAGACGAAAGAGCTGGAGAAATGTTTGGCCGAGCTGGAACGGAAGAAAGAAATTTCCCGTAACCGTACCGCATTCATCAACGCTATGGATAAGCTGGATGAAGCGGCAGGAAAGCTGCAAGAGGACAACTCTTTTGAAACGCCCATCTATAAATTGCGATTTACGGACGCTTCGGGCTATGGCAGTAATAGCGACATCTTTACCATTTCTAACCGTTATTTGCTGGAAGAGTTCATAAAGTTTATGAAGAAAAAAATACAATCGAAAATCGAAGAACTGGAGCAGCTTCTAATCAGTGAATAACAAACAGAATAGCCCACTTTCGGGTGGGCTACCTAATAAAAAACGGATATTATGGATACTTTATTTGATAGCCCATGCCGCTACATGAGCGACAGTGAACTTTTGTACGAAATCAGCAACAACAGACAGATTGTTTCGGACATCGAACGCAGCAACGAAGTGATAGACCTTGAAAAATTGTTTTCCTCTTTGACTCCTGGACGCAGGAGGGTAGCCGTGGCAGCCGTGGAGATATACAAGAGGCAACAGTCGCAGCAGGTGGAACGCAGGGAGATATTCGGGAGTGCAGACATATACAAACTGATGGGGCCGTTGATAGGAGATTTGCCGAATGAGGAGTTTTGGGTCATATCTCTCAATCAATCTGCCAAGCTCATCAAGAAAGTACGCATATCGGTAGGCGGCATAACCCAGACTTCAGCGGATATAAGGCTGATTATGCGAGTGTTGATTGATACGAGGGCTACGCAGTTTGCAGCGGTACATAACCATCCGAGTGGCAACATCCGACCGAGCAATGAGGACAAGAAACTGACGGAGCAGCTTAAGAAGGCGGCAGGGTTATTAAATATTAGGATGATAGACCATGTAATTATAACGAATGGTGGATATTACAGTTTTGGCGATGAGGGGCTGATTTGACGGAGGGGTGCAGGGCGCACCCATTCCGTTTGCTCGCACGCTCGCAAACGGAATGGGGCCCGAAAAAGCGGAATGACTGGTCGTGTTACCGTTCCTTCAACCACGGAGGGGCTTTTTTTGTCCTATGAGAGCGGATGGTTGGCTTCTATCTTTGTGACAAAAAAAGAGATATGATACGCTTTTTCACAAGATTCGTCGCCACCTATGGGTATGATTCACCGAAGGAGTTCTTTCTTTCGGTGGCTCCGAGCTTCAAGTACAACCTGCAATTTCCGGCCATCTCCTTCAGCGCCGTCACTGCCGTAGTCAGCGAATGGATAGGCATTACACCGTTCCTGGCCATGGCCATGCTCGTTGCCATTGTCTCCGAGATGTGGACGGGCATCCGGGCAAGCAAGGTCCAGGGAATAGGATTCGAGAGCTTCCGTTTCTCACGCTGCATCATCAAGCTGTGTATCTGGCTGACCATCATCTATATCACCCACTCGTTCTATCTGGAGAGCAAGGCCGGAGCGGAAGAAAGCTTTATCATGCTACTGGCCACCCTGTTCTTCTCCATTGTCAAGGTGTTCGTCATGACCTGGTTCTGCGTCGAGCACGTGACAAGCATACTGGAGAACCTGGCGGTCATCGACGGCAAGCCGAAAGACGCGCTGATCAAGCAGGTGGGAATATTGTGGGTGACAGTCACGGATAAATTCAGAAGAAAGGCCGATGAGACGGAAGGTTAGCCATATGTTGCTTTGTGCGGTTATCGCATTTCTCTCCGGCTGGGCCGGCCACTGGCTGGGTTCCCGGAAACGGAGCATTGTCCGCGTACCGGAAACGGTAGTCAGGCATGACACAATACGCCCTGCCATTCCGGAACCGGAGGTGATTGTCCGTGAGGTACCCACAGAAGTGGATACGGCGGCTATACTGGCCGACTATTTCTCGGAGAAGCATTATCTTGATACAATTATTGAACGCCCTTACCTGAAAGTGGAGCTGACCGACGTCATATCCCACAATTCATTACTTGACCGCACGGTAGTGGTGGACTACCGGCAACCGGTCGTCTGCAACAACGCGCTGGTGGTGGGAATGGATGCGGGACGTTACGGATGTGTACTGTCCGCAGGGTACCGGCGTAAGTCCTGGGAGTTCAGGGCGGGTTATGACTTGTACAACAGGTCGCTGGTGTTGGGAGTATCTAAAGACTTATGGAGATGGTGACAAATCTTGTAAATGACTCATATGTGTTTTCCTCTGACATGCAGGACATCCGCATTGCGGACGTGCATGACAAACTGAGCCTCAGGATAGAGGTTGACGGGCAGGAGGCACTGTCCGAAATCTATTATCCGGACCACAGCAACACAGTCATCATTTGCGACCCCGGAGACATTATCAATGAGTATTTTGTACGTCCTGAGCTCAACGGTGGGGATGACCGTGTGGCCTTGCCGCCCATGGAGGTACGGCTGGAACTCTCGGACAGCGAGTCCACCGAAAACTATACCCTGCATGTATTTTACTCAAGGTATCATGTGTCTTTTGACCCGCAGACGGACTTTATCTTCTACTCCCGATATAAAATCAAGCATATCAGGCAGAACAGCATTGACTATCTCTCCTTTTTCGTCTCGGCCAGGACAGAGGTATTTATAGACATCATATACATGGAGTCCGGCTCCAGCATCAAGAAAACCATAAAGCTCGAACTGTCCGGCACAGACCGCATGACGGCATATAACATGAGTCCGGTAAAGATAAGCCGGCTCTCAGGCGTCCAATGCGACAATATCATATCGTATGACGCACGCATCACCAACGGTACATTGACAGACCTTGTAAGGTATGTCCTTGACCGGCAGAACCACCGGGAAATGCACCAGTTCCTCTACTATAACGTGTTCGGACTCCCGGAATCGATTTCATTTTCCGGACTGGTACAGTACAGTCCGGAACTGGAGGGGGATATTGCAGACCTGACGAAACAGAAACGGAGGTTCAGCCCTTTCTTCAACGATTTACGCACTGTCAATACCGGCTATCTGGACGAAAACAAATACAAGGCATTGGTGGACATGCTGACTTCTCCGGTACAGCGATGGTATGACACGCCATCGCTTCCGATGGAGATCATCATCACGGACATCGACTTCACCCATACCAAGATGGGAAACCAGCGGGTGAACGTGAACCTCACCTTCTGCCCGGCAAGCAGAAAGCACCAGGTGTTTGACCGGTACTCGTTCGGTGGAGGAATATTCGACTACACATTTGACAGAACATTTGAATGATATAATGATATGGAGACAATACGCAGAAACCTGGCTCTGGCCGACATGGACATCCGCACGGACGAACGCGGACGCCGGCGCATCTTTTCGATAAAGTTCGTCAGTAAGGAAGGCAAGGTCTATTTCATGCCCCAGGCCTACGCCTGCGGTGCAGGACGCATGAACATGAAGGAATACCAGCTCCGGGGTGTGCAGCCCTGCGACTGCAAGGGAAATCCGGAAGGACACCCCTACCCTGTGGATATTGACCTGATACTGGAGTATAACAAAAAGAAAATAATATTCTGATGAACATATTGTTTAATTCAAGCGGCATTCCCCTGCTGATGCAGTCCACGTACATATTCGGCGAAACGACGGGGACACCCCGAAACGAAATGAAGGAGCGTACCCGAATCCTGGCGCCATATGACTTGTCGAATGTTTCCTATATAGACATCGACGGAGTGAAGGTGCGTCCATGGGGAGATGAGAATGATTTCCCCCAGAAGGCGGCTGAAGAGATAGGAAACACCAGCGTACTCAATACGGGCCTGAAGTTTCTTCGTAACCTGACACTTGGGCAAGGCATATATCCTTGTACGGTGAACGGTTACGACAATGATGGTAACGAGATACTGAAGCCCGTTACCGATAGCCGGGTACAGACTTTTATTGCTTCCCGGAATGTGAGGCGCTACATGGAGAAGGTGCTTCGGGATTACTTGAAATTCGGTAACGGTGCCGTCCAGTTTGTGCCGTCGGCTGCCGGCAATTCTTTTGCAGGGGTCAATCCGGTCAATGCGCTTTACCGCCGTTATTCCGAAGTGGACGAATACGGTGCCTGCAAGTGCATCGTTTCCGGATATTGGCCGCAACGTCCGGACAAGGGACAATACACCAGGCTGGATGTGCTCTCCGAATACGACCCGCAGATGCACGCTGAAGTGTTGAAGTTTGCCGGAAAGGTGAAGGATGGTTTCATCATGCCGGTACGCGACAGCTGGAGCAATGACGACCTTTACGGCATGCCCATCTGGTGGCCCGCCTACGTTTGTGGATGGGTGGAGATAGCCCATCTTATCCCCCATTTCCTCAAGAAAGCCTACAAGAACCAGATAACCTGGAAGTGGCATGTACAGATACCGTATTCCTACTGGGAGAAGAAATACCCGTCCAAGGACTATTCTGCCAAGGAACGTGAGGCGGCCATACAGAAGTACATGGATTCTGTGGAGCAGAACCTTTGCGGACCGGACAATGCGGAGAAGCCCATCTTCTCGCATTATGCCGTGAATGAGATGAACGGCAGGATTGAGGAGGAGTGGAAAATCAAGCCGCTGGAGAACAAATACCAGGGCAGTGACAATCTTCCGGTGTCGGCAGCCGCCAACTCGGAAATTCTGTTTGCATTGATGGTGAATCCGAATGTGCTCGGTGCAGGTATGCCCGGTGGCACCTATGCCGGCAACCAGGGCGGTTCCAATATCCGTGAGGCTTTCCTTGTGAACATTGCCAACGCGTGGATTGACCGGCAGAATATCCTGGACCCTATAGAACTCTATATCAAAATGAACGGCATGCCGGAATGCGAGCTGCGTTTCCGCAATACCGTATTAGTAACCCTCGATACCGGCAGCGGTACCAAAAAAACATTGAGCTAATGATATTCAGTGCAAAAAAATGGAACAACGGCAAGGAGCTGAAAGCTGTGATGAAGGTGAACACCGCCATCTCCTTTGACATGATGGAGGCACCGCTTCGGAATGCTTTCCGACAATACCTCGTACCGTTATTGGGCGATGCGATGGCAGGCGAAGTAGTCGAGATATACGAATTCGGTCCAAATCCGGATGTATTGGAACAGAATACCGAAGGGGCAACCGAACGGGAGAAACTGGACAGCCGCCTGCTGGAGATCTGCAAACGCGCGAACGCGAACCTGGCGTTCTGGAACGATTTCGATGAAATCAGCATGCGTATCACCGATGCGGGCTTCCAACGTCAGAAATCCGACAACGGCGAATCATTCCAGCAGGTGTACAAGTACCAGGAAGATAACCTGCGGGCATCGTTACGCAACAAGGGGTTCAATGCGCTCGACGAGCTGCTTGAATTTCTGTATGCCCATATAGCCGAATATCCGGAGTTCGCATCCTCCCAGGCCTATCAAGACCGTAAATCGGCCATTGTCCGCAGTACCACAGATGTCAATGACGTCTGTTTTATCAATGGCAGCCGGATTGTTTTCCTCCGTCTGCAGCCGCACCTGAAGTTTGCCGAGGAGATGCTCCTTCAGCCGGCCATCGGTGACAGACTGTATGAGCATCTGATTGACGGGCTGGTAAATCCCCCTGAAGACGAAGAAGCCCGGAAGAGCGTGGAGCGGTTGCGCCTTGCCTGCTCCCGCTACATTGTGGCAATGGCGGTCAGACGGCTGCTAATGGAGACGGGTAGCGTCACGGACCGGGGGCTGTACTTCACCGCTGTACAGCCGGGCGAGAAGGGCAATGAGGAGAAGAGACCCGTCGATACGGAACGCATAGCCGTACAGATCCAGAATCTGAAAGCGGATGCGGACATGTACATGACCGTTCTGCTGCGTACGGTACGGAGTTGTTTTGAGAATTTCTATGAGGGTGATCCCAGGCAGATATACGACCGGGACAATGACCATAAACGCACATTCTGGACATGAGGGAGCTTCGCATTACATACCGCAGGTTCGGAATCCGCCATGAGATAATCCGCCGGGTACCCCAGAAATGGGAGGAACTGACACCGGCACAGTTCCTGCTCGTCTCGCGGCTTTATCTTCAGGAAATGGACGAACCCTCCTTCCTGAAGGAGTTCTATTCCCTGCCGTCCGAGGCCGGTTCCGACACCTATTACAGTTATAAGCTGAGCGAACTGGTGGAGTTCATCAGCGACTGCCGTGTCCGGATGGACCGCTTTATCCTTCTTGCCGTCTCCGGACTGAAAGCACCGGGAGAACGCTTGAAGGGGATGTGTTTCGAGCACTTCATGCACGTGGACACGGCTTTCAACCGATATGTCCGTGACGGCAAGGATGCCTCACTGGACACTTTCGTATCAATGCTCTATTTGAAAGACAACGAATATATTGTCCTACCGTCGGGTGGGAAAAACGGCTTATTTAGCAGGCAGAAACCGCTGATACTGCAAAAACGGATAATGAAGGTGGCAAAAATGGACAGGCACGTCAAGTATGCCATATTCCTGAACTACGTTTTTGTCAAGAGGTGGCTTTCAAAGGCTTTTCCTTTCCTCTTTCCGTTGGATGATGAACCAGAACCGGAGGAGAAGCGGAAAAAACCAACAGCACCGTCTGTCAACTGGCTCGACATCTTCGATGCCTTTGTCGGTGACGATGTGGCGGTGATGGAGAAATACCAGGCGATGCCGGTGGCAACGGCATTCCGTATATTGAATAAAAGAATCCGTGACGCTCAAAAACAGAAGAAATGACTTTTTCGGAATACATAGAGAAGCTGGCTGAAAGGCATGTCGATATACGACACAAGGAGAATGATGAAGTACACTTCCTCTCATCAGAACGGGAGAAGCATACAGCACTGGACAGCGTACTCCACTATCCGGCAGTGATTGTGGACCGTGGCTCAGGATTCAGTTACGGTGGTAATCCGGGTGCATACCGAAAAGACCGCGATTACCTGCTCTTCATTGTGGAACATGTGTCCGACACCTCCGACTATGAGCAGATAGAGGCTGCCCTTGACAAGTGCGAGCGCATTCTTGATGAGTTTCTCAACCAAATTTTGGAAGACAAAAGGATGAAAAGGCTGTGGCTCGCTTTTTCCTTGGAAGATGTAGAAGCGGATTATGTGGTGAACAATGATAACCAGCTTTATGGCGTGATTGCGGCTGTTAGTCTGTCCGAACCTTATAAAGCTTTGAACTGCCGGAAGGCATTTGTTTCATAATATGGCAGATACGATTGACATACTCAAGGAACTTGCACTACAGGTACGGTACGCTACCCAAGAGAATGAAAATACGGCAGAACGGGTAGGCCGCACGCTGGTCGGAATCTTGAATCTGTTATCCAAATACTCCCCTGAAGAATTGGAGAAGATTTTTCTGAGGAAAGATAGAGCTGACGGCACAAATTTTCTGTTGAAGTTCGGCGAGTTTATCGACTCTATGGTCGCAGGCAAGGGTGCCGGAATATTCCCTGACGGCCGCGCGCAGTTTGAACGCCTTGAAGTCCGCGATTCCATTACTGTCCTTGAACTTATCTTCAACCGTCTCTCTGCCATGGAGAGCGACTATTCCTTCTCCGAGTCCGGTACCATCGAAAGTGTATCGCAGCTTGAAGACGGCACATACAGCCTGAAGATGAAGAAACGGTGGGATAACGACTTTACTGCACTGGCAGAAAACGATGTTGTATATGGTGTTGTCAATGACCTTGCATCAGGTGGCGGCAAGTATTATACCTCCTGGCTACGTGTCTTGCATGTTGACATCTCAGCCAATACGATCAACGCTGTGATGTACCCTGATAGCGAGGTGCCGGGTGGCAAGAATTATCCTCCTGAGCCGTTGATGATATTATCACACCGTGGCAACCCGGTTGATACTGAACGGCAGGGTTATTGGTATCTGTCATCCCGTGAGCATTGTATCTGCATGCTTAACGGGGTCACAAAACCCATCCTTGAGGAAAGCAACTATTCGGTGATCGTCGGCAGGCTGAAGCATCTGTCTCTGTTCGACAACCTGCCCATCAACTACCTGCACTCTTATATCTACGTTCGGGGATTGGTAGCGCAGGACATCCACCGCATCGACTTCCAAGGCGTATTGCCCCGCATCGCCAACGACCGCGGCGAGTGGAGCATGGAGACCGCCACGGGAGCAGAACCCTACCAAGCCGACCGCGAGGCACAGACCGAGACCGTACGTGTGATGATGTACGATACCGTGTGGCACTACGGATGCAAGTGGATGTGTCTTGTTTCCGACACTACCGACGAACCGAAGTACGGAGCAGCGGGCTGGGCAATGGTCGAGGGCAATCCGGATTTCAGCATCGACATTGAGAGCAGCAACGGCTGGTACTTCGATGCGGAGCGTTTTGCGACCACCCTCACCATTACCGGTGAGCTGTACAACCGTGACGTGACGGCGCATATCCTTGACAGTGATGTGGAGTGGACGCGCGACACGGGCAACGTCACCGAGGACAACGCCTGGGCGGTCGCACACGCGGAAACCGGCAAGTCGCTGCCGCTGACGGTCAACGACCTCGGCCCCGACTATATGAACATGACCGGGTGCAAGTTTATCGCAAGGGTGCTGCTGCGTGACGGGCAGAATAATTATGAGACAATGAATTATATAACTTTCTAATTATGCAGACTATACAGAAGAAGATAGAGGTCAACTACCGCCCCCTCCAGACCAGCGGCGGGATAGAGGTTGTCGGCAGCGTGCCGGACGTGCAGGTGTACCAGGCTGACAAGGCCGAGTACACTCCGGACTACACGCTTACCCCCCTGACGCTGTTCCCCCGGTGCAATGCTACCGACCCGGATGCGGTGGTCAAGGTGGGTGCGGTCAACGCGTCATTGGTCAACATGAAGTGGTACGAGCGCTTGAACGGTGTACGGACATTGATTACATCTGCCAACAAGAGCTATGTCATTACCGAGACCGGAGCAACAAAAGGGACTATTCAGGTGAAAAAGAATACCGTTCCCGGCAGTCCGGTAACACTGGAGTTCTACGCCGAGTATGTCGATGCGAAGCGTACCGGACAGACGCATGTCTACCGTTTCAGCTGTCTTGTCCGTGCCGTTGACGGCAGCGAGGCGCAGCCTAAGCTGATGGTCGACTCTCCGTCGGCACTTGACTGGAACCCGTGTCGGGACATTGCCAGGCAGGCCATCACCGCCAGACTGCTTGTCGGTGATGTAGATGTCACAGCAACCAACAAGTGCAAGTTCTTCTTCTATCGGAAGCTGAATACGGGCGCACTGGAGCAGATTACCGACGGTAACGGCGACAATGACTGGGAGTTCGTATCACTGACAAAGAACGTGCTTACCATAGACCGGGACTATATCGGCCACGAACAGACCTACGTTGTGAAAGCATCGTACTCGAAGGACGGTGCTCCTTCATCCAAGCCGGACAGTGACATAGACTATGTCTCCACCACCATCCGCAGACGTATTCCCGCCATCGAGATTGACTGGGAGGGATTTCCGCAGCAGGTGGCCGACGGAACCAAGATGATATACCCGAAACCGGTCATCCGTGATACGGCAGGGATTGTCCCCAATCCCCAGGCCATCCTTGAGTGCGAATGGTACACGAAGGCGGCCGGCGCCTCCTCATACGTGCTGGCCGCTGCCGGGTACTCGCCCTCCATCCCATGCACCGACGGCATGATGCTACAGCTGAAGGTGATTGACAAGGGCCCGTATGCGGCGGTGGTGGCATCTGACGGCAAGTACGTGACGGATGACAGCGGTAAGTTTATAGTGGCAAGGAAAAGAGATGTTTAACCATTAATCGATAGCAGTATGGCATTTTATATCAAAGTGACGAGAGAGGTTGCGGACAAGCTGGGAGTGGCAGGAATCCGCAACAGCACTGCCGACGGCAATGTGCTGTTATGGCAGGCCGATGTGGCAGGCTTTCCCGGCGATACGGTATTCGACCGGGCGGCAGTAGTCGGGGGCGTGTGTCTTTCCCCGCAGCAGGCCAAGGGTGAGATAGACGGCGTGGAAGATCCGGTGGAGGTCGCCACTCCGGAGGGTTTCATGGATAAAGACGGGGAGGAGGTGACCGATGAGCGTAGCGAGTAAGGTCGGGCAGGTGATATTCTCACAGAAGTCCGGTGTATACATGCCTGCCATCATGTGCGACAAAGGCGACCTCTATCAAGAGTATGATGGCGAGTCGGGTGCTCCGACCAACATAGCCCCCGACTTCACCACGATGAAGCCGACGCTCTCCTTCCTTCTCACCTCCTCACGGGTGGCTGAGGGGATTGTGGTGCCCTCTTCCATCAGGTGGTATTTCAATGACGTGTTGATAAGCTTCACATCCAACGTTTCCACGAACACGTTTGGCGGCGAGACGGGTCATTTCAAGTTCATTCCATATAAAGCAGGCACTACAAACTATTACGGGCTTCAGATCGTGAAGAACCTGGTGAAGGCGTCATCCGGTGCGAGCTGCAGCGTCAAGGCGGTGGCTACGGTGACCGTGGGCAACGTGTCGGATGAGGTGCAGTTCGTCTACAGCATCCCTATCACCAAGGGTGTGGGCAACCAGAACGTGGTGACCATCGTTTCGGGTGATGACAAATACTTTGCCATCCGTGAGAAGGGAGGCAGTGTCGTTCTCACGGCGATGGCGAGACGTGGAGCGTCAGAGATCACCTCCGGACTGACCTACAAGTGGTCCAGGATGGTTAACGGTACCTGGCAGACACTCGTCGACCAGACTGGCAAGAGTCTGACCGTCACGGACAGCCTGGTTGACACTACGGGTATCTTCAAGGTGGAGGTGTCGCAGGGCGGCAATCTGATAGGCCTTGACACGCAGACGGTGATGGACTTGTCAGACCCCTACGACATCATAACTAATCCCAATCCCGAGGATGAGACGATTGTTTCCGGTTCCGGAGGTTCGGTGACTTATACGCCTATCCTTGTCAAGCGGGGACAGACCACGAAGGCAATGAATATGCTGTTCTATTTTGTCTTTATGGATTCGGCAGGGGTCATTCTCAATCCGGCTACGGCGAATGTGGCGGCGGCAAGCGGTACCTGCACTGAAGCTATGTGCCAGCAGGCAGGCGGCAATGTTTCATGGACAATCTCAACGGCAGCATGATATGGCAAAGAAAGCGTTGGCAAGCAAGACGGGAGAAGTGAAGTATCTCCAGCAGGGACCGGTCGGCCCGCTGGTCTATCCGACCGGGGAGTACGCGGCATCCGTATCCTATACCCGTACCCCACTGTCTGCACCCATGGTGCTGTGTGAGGGGCAGTATTACGTATTGAACAAGGAGGGCACCTTCAAGAATATTAATCCGAAAAAGGACTATGCGGCCAACGGCAGCAAGGCCACCTGGGTGCTGATGGACAAGGTCAGGTATTCGTTCGTCGAGATTCTGATGGCGAATTTCGCCAAGCTGGCAAGTGCGGTGTTCTATGGGCAGTATATGTTTTCGCAATACGGAATAAAAGCCGATGGCTCTGCTGTAGAAACGGTAGGCGGATATAAAGATTTTAATTACAATGACCCGATGAATCCGGCAAACAAGTTTCGACCAAACTTACTCCTTGATTTTCTGACTGGGAGCTTCAAGGGACGTAATGTTGAAGTTGAGGGGACAATTATTGCCAATGCATCATTTGTTCGGATGCATGATTTCCGTGCAAACGAGGGGTATTTCTTTTTGAATCCGGCTTTTGGCTCTGAATTTCGGAATGGCCGTCCAAACCGAATTTCCCAGAGTATGTATATGCTTCCAGAGGCTGTCCAATATAATGGGATGAAAATCTCGTTGACAATATATAATGCAGCAATGGGAAGCACTTATGGTTATACTTCAGTTGTAACAACAGATGGATTTAATGAACTTACATTTGAAAATAATGAATATCATTATTGCAATAAGATCGCTATATCAAAAAGCGGAGTATATGAGTTCATGTCATTAGGTGCAATATGGATTCTAACTAAAGGAACGGACGTAGCCTATTCTTATGCGGAATTGGAAGAACGTACTTACGAAGACCCAATTAATTAGCAAAATATTAAACAAAACGAGAATAAAAACAAAATGTTAAACCGGTTGTCGTTTTTATCCGAAAATGACGACCCTCAAAAGTACAAGGGATATGATGGAGAAGGTAAACATAAGTCAAGCCTTAAACAACTTATCTGTTAAGGATGATGCAGATTTTTTCTATGGGGAAACAAGTAGTAAACCGGTGAAGATAAAGAAGAGCAATTTATTCACAAGTGTTTTTGCATATAAAGGACTTCTGAGCTCAGATAAAGACCTTAATACTATTTCAGAAAATGGAATATACTATTCTGCCTTTGCAATGAATTCGCCAGAAAACATATCGGGGCTATTGTTGCATTACGCGGAAAAGGATATGGCTTCCCAAATTCTAATAAATTCACGAAATGGGGAGTTATATACTCGTTCGCGAGTATATAATACGGGAAATTGGGATAAATGGACTCCCTGGAAAAAAATATCTTTTACCAATTAAAGCATTGATTTTATCACTTTGTTCTATATATCATATCCTTTGACCCTCAAAAGTACAAGGGATATATGATAGAGAAGGTAAACATAGGTCAAGTAATGAACCAGTATCAGATAGTGACTGATGCAGACCATGTGTATGTGGAAAAAGGGAATAGCCAAGGGAAGATCAATAAGAGTGATTTAATATCCAAACTTCTTGCTGCATCTGAATTGGATAAAATAAAAATTATATCTAAGTCAGTAGTTGTAAATCAAAAGTTATCTCTTGGCCTGAAAAACGGATTATATTTTCTGATAGGTTCTGGAAACTTTGGCTTTTGTTATTTAGTATCTGTATACAAAAAAGAAATTACCGTTATAGCAAATGAAGGTTATGGAACCCTAATCATAGGAACCGACAATATAATAGCTGGGCAACATTGCATTTACATAAATGAAACTGATAATAAAATAGAATTTAAACAATACTCTGATGTAATGAATGTAACATTTGGAGGTATCATTGCATAAAACAAGTATGCATATATTACCTTGTCAAAGGACTGTTTTTTTTCTCACTTTTTTCATCATATCCTTTGACCCTCAAAAGTACAAGGGATATGATAGAGAAGGTTCTGATAACAGACACAAACGTGATAAATGCCATCACAAGGCAGCTCAATATAAAGAATATCAGGAATGAGATGTTCCCTACCTGGAGACTGACATTACAACCGGGGGAGGAATATGATTTGGGTACTGCTTATTATGGGGCATATCTGGTAAGAAATAGCGATTCTGGTGCGGCAGCTCTAATCATGGTGGGTGCCGGAGTATCATCCAATATACTGTTGAGCGATGGAAATAGCATTTCAACTGATTTTACCGCTGGAGGCAAAATCATATTGAATAAAAAAACGTCAAATGGCAATGTATATGTAAAAAATGGGAGAAGTACAGAAGCATATATAAATGTCATGCAGATAACTAATTATTAGCAGGGGTTATTCCCCTGCCTTCCTTACTCGTTCTCGATATAAATTGCTCAGTAACTTTTACTTTTATTGTGCTCATTGTTGTTTATTACTTATTTCCGTCATATCCTTTGACCCTCAAAAGTACAAGGGATATATGATAGAGAAGGTAAACATAGGTCAAGTAATGAACCAGTATCAGATAGTGACTGATGCAGACCATGTGTATGTGGAAAAAGGGAATAGCCAAGGGAAGATCAATAAGAGTGATTTAATATCCAAACTTCTTGCTGCATCTGAATTGGATAAAATAAAAATTATATCTAAGTCAGTAGTTGTAAATCAAAAGTTATCTCTTGGCCTGAAAAACGGATTATATTTTCTGATAGGTTCTGGAAACTTTGGCTTTTGTTATTTAGTATCTGTATACAAAAAAGAAATTACCGTTATAGCAAATGAAGGTTATGGAACCCTAATCATAGGAACCGACAATATAATAGCTGGGCAACATTGCATTTACATAAATGAAACTGATAATAAAATAGAATTTAAACAATACTCTGATGTAATGAATGTAACATTTGGAGGTATCATTGCATAAAACAAGTATGCATATATTACCTTGTCAAAGGACTGTTTTTTTTCTCACTTTTTTCATCATATCCTTTGACCCTCAAAA
>CDZP01000330.1_pt1:0-227500 | contig 228592 bp, 231 predicted proteins | sample 554941 | NCBI WGS metagenome assembly CDZP01 (sample SAMEA3182064, study PRJEB8094) | gut metagenome | biome: human; feature: gut; material: Stool; isolation source: human stools | place: Canada | collected 2013-01-28
GATCCTCCACAGGGTTGATATTCAGTGCTTTCTGATGCCTTACGAATACGCTCAGACGAAAGCCTATATTGAGAAGCAACTGACCTATGCTGGACACCCCAACGCAATCTTCTCTGAGGACGCCATGAAAGCAGTCCACTCTTTCTCATCCGGCATCCCGAGACTGATTAACCGGGCCTGTACCCAGTCTCTTGTCTACGCATACCAAAACCGCCGGGCCATTATTGATGACCGGATGGTACAACTCGTCCTGGAGGGCGAGGTTTCTTGAATACCGGAAAGAAGGGGATGGCTGGAGCCATCCCCTTCTCTTATGCGACAAAACGCACCGGCGCCGGACAATGATGTCCGGCGATGACCGACAAAACAGCCCGTCTATTTCACGACAGAACAGGCCGTCTGCGACAACTATCAGGAACATATCTAACGCCGATCAAGAGGCATAGGAATGCGCGAATGATTATACATACCTGATCGTTTAAAATTTCGTCCCATCCAACCACCGCTTTCAGGCGGAACATCTGCTATGAAGTGGTCCTTGATGAACCGGAAGGATATATTATGGCTCCAGGCGACACGGAAGCTAAACTGTCCACTTGGGAATTAGGCGAAGCGTTGTATCATTCCCGGTCGGTGTTTGATCAGGAAATCGTATTCTGTTTGTCTGCCGCTATTGGTATGCGTACTCCATATTCCGATCTTGCGGAACTGTTCGAAATAAACAACCACAATATATCACTTAGATTGTTTCGGCCAGAGAAAAGTTAAAAAAGCACTTGCTACTTAGAGGCTTTTTAATAGGCCGGTCCACGGTCCGACCATTCTTACGCTACATGTTAGTATTTTGATATATCCATACAGGTTGCCATGGCCCGAAAAAGCCGCCTGTTGCCGGAACCGGAAACAGGCGACTTTTTCTAATGTGCAAAAACTCCTCTTAGAAGAACGTCTGGCGATAAACAATTACACCATCTTTAAGCGTCATCAAGGGAATAAAGCATTTGTTCCCCTTGCAGGGGCCGCCCCACCAATCCTGATAGGTTTCCAGACTATTCTGAACGTCCATGATGCAGATATCAGCAGGCTTTCCGACATCAAGTGTGCCGGCCCGGTCCAAAATCCCCAAGGCCCTAGCAGGCGTCTGCGTGACGGCCTTGAAGATTTCCAATTCACTCATACCCGCCGCAGAGCAGACGCACATACTGTGCACCAGAGAAGAGCCAGGACGCACAAAAGTGCTGATTCTTACCACGTCGGAGCTGATAATGTCGGGATAGAAACCATCCGCATATGCCTTTTTCAGAGTATCAAAGGACCAGTGGACACGCCCGTGGCAGTCATCGATCCAAATACCGCGCTGCCTTGCCTGCTTCAGATCCTCCCGCACATGGCCATCTGCCGTGAACATGGTCTCACCGTGGATCTGCATCACGTGGGAAATGACATCACCTGGGCGCAGGGTCTCCAGGATTTCCTGAACTGTGACATTTTGGGGAAGATTGTCGTAGTGAACATCCACCACACAGAAGCGCCCGGTAGCCTGCTCAATGCGGCCGGCAATTTCCACTGCCCGCTTGAGAGGGGCAATACCGTAATCTCCCAGGGTGGCGGTACACATACGGACCTTTAGCCCCCGGATGGTATCGCGGTATTTTACGGCCATCTTCACGATTTCCGCTTCATTGAAATCGGCGGGATCGTGGTTTTCCTCATGAATGCACCCGCTGTGGACACCATAGGGGGAAACATGGAGATATGCCAGAACATTGGGCACATACCGCACGATGTTGTAGTTGTAAAAACCCTCAAAATTGGTCCAGCCGCATGTGCCGGCATCCACTGCCGTGGTGACGCCCATGGGTATGCAGAGGAGATCGGCATTGGCACCGATATTGCTGTTGAATGCGTTGAGGTGGACGTGCTCATCAATAAGGCCCGGCAGAACATAGTGCCCTTTTGCGTCAATGACAGCATTGGCCGTGTCGCCCTCTGCGCCCTGCGCGAGAAGGCCGTCCTTGATATAGAGGGTACGGGTGACCGTCTTCATGTTCTGAAAATCAACGGTCAGACCATTTTTGATAATTGTATCGAAAACCATGAGCAAGGGCCTCCTCCGGTCGTTACATTAGGTTGGGAATCACCATGGAAAGCGCAGGGACGAACGATGTCAGCAATACCATCGCATAAAGGATCAGTACGAATGGCATAGATTTTCGGCTGAGGGTCGCAATACTTTGCCCGGTGACTGGTTGCGCGGCAAAAAGGCATAGGCCAAAGGGCGGGGTTGCCTGGCCCACAGAGAGATTGAAAACGATGATGCAGCCCAGTTGGATGGGATCGATGCCAAAACTCAATGCCACAGGGTAAATGATCGGTGCAATGATGAGAATGATGGGGCCGGCATCCATAATCATTCCCAGGAACAGCAGCAGTATGTTCAGCGCCAGCAGGAACATGACCTTGGTGGAGATCATCTCGGTGAGGGCGTTGGAGAGCATAGCCGGAATCCCGTTACGGGTAAGGACATAGGAAAAGAGCTTGGCCGCCATGATGATGAGCATGACATTGGCCGTGGATTTGACACTGTCAATGGCGATCTGAATCAGCTTCTGCATCCGCAGTTCCCGGTAAATCACACAGGAGACAATCAAACCATAGATGCAGGCCACTGCCGCAGACTCCGTTGGAGTGAACACACCGGCATAGATGCCACCCAGCACGATCAGGGGCATCAGCAGCGCCCAGATGGCATCCTTGGTGGAGATAAGCAGTTCACGGGCGCTGAAATGGCCGCCGCTGTGGATATTGTGGCGCACTGCATAGAAGTAACAGTAAACGCACATGGCAACTCCGGCCAGAACACCGGGCAGGACGCCGGACATCAGGAGTTTTGCAACAGAGGTGTTGGTGGTAGTGCCGTAAACCACAAACACGATACTGGGGGGGATTACGATTCCCAATGTGCCGCCCACCACTGGCAACGCTGCGGCATATCCTTCATCATAACCGTCTTTGAGCAGTTCGGGATACATGATGGCGCCGATGGCCGCCGTAGTAGCTACGGAAGAACCGGACAGTGCAGCAAAGAACATGCATGCTACAATGGCGACGATCGACAGGCCGCCCCGGACAGACCCGGTGATTGCCTTTGCAAATGCGATGAGCCGTGTAGCGATACCACCATGCTGCATGACTGCACCGGCTAGCATGAAGAAGAAAATAGCCAGAAGAGAATATTGCTCGCTGCCAAGCTCCATCTTCTGTGCCAAAAAGGAGAGAGAGATGCCGGGAATGGAAAGGTAGGCCACCATACTAGACAGAGCCAAAGACCATACCACAGGCACACCGATGGCCAAAGTAATTACGAAGCAAAGGGCCAGGATCAATGTCGGACTCATGCATCGGCCTCCTTTTCGCTCTGGTACGCGTCAAGCTGCGCATAATCCGGAAGGGTGATTCCGCAGATGCAGCAGATGTTTTTCAGTATATTGATGATTTTATCGATCAAAACCAAGGCAAAACCGACGGCCAACCAAAGATAGATGTAGTAATAGTCCAGTTTTAAAGAGGAGAGATATTGGGGAAAGTTTTTTGCCTGTGTCAGAAGGGCCTGTGTCGACACCAGAAAAACCACAACGGCAACGACGCTCAGCACGTCCGTGATCAGGTGGAGCGTTGCATTCGCCTTGTCGTTTTTGAACCGCAGAATGTCGATTTTAGTCTCTGTATCGGTCTTGACCGCCAGGTTCGCCCCAAGCATGATCAAAATAAAGAACAGCAGCACACTGGTCTGCTCAGACCAGGCAAGGCTGGAGTGAATCACATAGCGGCAGAAGACTTGCGCGCCATTAATGACGACCATGGCGATGACGCCGATGAGGATCAGAATTTTTTGGACAACAAAAATCGCATTGTCCAGCTTATTGAGGATTGATAAGACCTTTACCATATTTTTTCCTTTCTCAAAAAGCCGTTCCGCGCCGCCGGAGAGCGGGCCAGGGGAGGGAGTGCCTTCCCCGGCCTGCGGCGGTTATTCGGGAAAGTCCGTGTCAGCGGAGGGCACGAATGGCGTCCACCAGTTCACTGTATTCCGGATATTCGTCATAAACGGAGGCGGTAGCGGCCTGCAGCTCAGCGGCGTCCAGGGTGTTGACAAAGGAGCAGCCAGCGTCTTGCAGGGACTGCAGGGCCTCGTCATTGATATCTACGGTGGCCTGACGGAAAATGGGCTTGCAAGCCTCAGCGCACTCATAGAGGATGTTCATCTGATCTTCGGAGAGCTTGCCGGCCACGGAGGGAGACATCATGAAGACAGAGGGAGAAAACTCATGCTTGGTCTCCACGATGATAGGGTTTACTTCCCAGATATTGGAACTAAAGACCTGAGTGTAGGGGTTCTCCTCCCCGTCCACAGTGCCCTGCTGCAAAGCGGTGTACAGCTCTCCCCAGTCCATGGGAACGGCATCAGCGCCGAGTGCCTGGAACAGGGACTGCTGGATCTCAGACTGCATGATACGGATACGGAAACCCTTGAGGTCTTCCACCGAGTTGATGGGATGGTTCTCGCTGGTGGTCACATTGCGGAAGCCGATGCCCCACCAGATCAGGGGGATGATGTTGTTGGCCTCCAGATCCGCTGTCAGCGTCTCACCCACAGAACCGTCCAGCGCTTCCCAGACATGGTCGTAGTCCTCAAACAGGAAGGGCATTTCAAAAACGGAGACGTTGGGGCAGAAGTTCGCCACAAAGGAAGTGACGGCGGGAGCCAAGTCGATCGTGCCGTTCTGGATACCGGTCACATACTCGGATACGGTGCCCAACTGGCCGTTGGGATAGATGTCAACGATGATGGAACCGTTGGATTTTTCCTCCACCATAGCTTTGAATTCCTTGGTGCACTCGCCGAAAAGGCTTCCGTCAGCAGCATCGGCATGGGCCAGAGTCAGGTGGACGGCTTCGGTGCCAGCGGCGTCATCACTGGTGGTCGTGCTGCTGTCAGAGCCGCTACACGCGGTCACAGACAATGCCAATGCGCCTGCCAAGAGAATGCTCAATAATTTCTTTTTCATGTTCAATACCTCCTCAAAAACATTACGGAAAACACGATGTTCTCCGGGGGTCGAAATATCACGCAAAATCCAGCAGATTCCCGGCCTGATCAAAATTCAGTTCTCTGGGAGCCTCCAGGACCTCCATATCCTCCCGTGCTTTTACTTCCTCCAGAAGGGATTCAGAGACCATGATCTCCTCCAGGGACAGCGTATTCTTAATATAGATTATGCGAACGCGGGACTTGTCTACCTGCGTCAGAGTTTTTACGGCGGCCTGCAAAGCCAATTTGTCATCTTCCAGCACCATGGGTATCTTGCCCACGCCCAGGACCGTAGATGTGATCATATTGAAATAGGTGGCATTGGTGTCCAGCTTTTCAAAGGCCCGTTTGGTGGTGGTATCCGCCTTGCCCAGTCCGATAAAGCTGCCGTGACTCTCTTTGGAAATGTCCAGCACCACCACGCGCTGTTTTTGAATTCCTCCGGTAGCGAAGGGGGTTCCGAAAGTGCCAGTCACATTGGGGTCCATGCCGCTGCCGGAAAAGTTTTTGCCAATCTCCCGCACAACGAGCACATCCGTTTCCGGCAAAATGATTCTGGGCAGCCGCTTTTTTGCATAGAGGAGAAGCTCTGGTTCCTTTTCAAAAATATCCTCGGCGGGAATGACCTCTAGGCGGCAGGTCTCGTCAAATTCGTTTTCAATGGTGGCTACGCCAAAGGCGATTTTGCAGCTGTCGAACACGACCTTGGCATACAGGGGGAGCCTCTCCCCCATTTCTCCGAATCCGGCCTGGTGCAGGGAGTCCGCTCCTTCACGCTTGCCCATTCCGATGGCCAGCATCTTGATGAGACCTGACTCGTACGGACCGCGAAAAGCGGTGTGGGCTTTGATCCGGCCCACGACGATCACGGCGTCCGCATCATGGGCGAACTTGTCTACCCGGACCTCGTCCCCATTGGGAAGTTCACCTACCCGAACGGTCTCCATACTGGAGTAGATGGGGCAGCCGCAAAATTCCTCAGTAATGCCGTAGCTTTCCAAGATCTTTCGCTGGCCTTCCGCCGTGGCTCCGCCATGGCTGCCCATGGCAGGAATGATATATGGCTTTGCCCCCTTAGCCTTTACGAAAGAGGCCAGCTCCCGCAGGATCTCAGGCATGTGGCTGATCTGACGGCTGCTGCCGGTCAGGACCACCGTCATACCAGGCAGGATCCGCTCCCGAAAGCGGGTATCTGCCTGCAGTTTTTCCCGCACGCAGGCCACCACATCATCAATGCCGTCCCGGCGAAAGATCTGCCGGACTCGGCACATCCGGGGAAGTTCCACTCCGGACAGGACCTTCCGCAGTTCAGACTGTTCTTTGATCTCCAAGTAGATTCTCTCCTTTCCGGAAACCGTGTATGTTTCTCACTGCCGCCGTCTTTTATCCCTCGGCCCAGTCCGCTCCGGCCCAGCGGGGGTGGTCGTACACGGCTTTGTCCGCCACATAGGGCCACTTCTTGCCCTTGCAGACGGCCAGACAGCCGTTGACGCACATGGTGGCCATCTTGATGACGGCCTCACGAGTCTGGGCGGCAGAGTGGGGGCTGACGATCACATTGGGGCAAGAGAGGATCTCATCGTCCACATGGGTGGGTTCGTTCCAGAACACATCCAGTCCTGCACCGGCAATACTGCCGCTTCTCAGCGCTGCGCACAGGTCGGGTTCGTTGACGATCTCGCCGCGGCTGCAGTTGACGAGGAGGGCGGTGGGCTTCATGGCATCCAGTTCCGCCTTAGCAATGGTATTGTTGGTGACGCCTTCAATCAGAGGCATCTGCACGATGACCACGTCGGCGACCTTCAGGGCCTCGAACTTGTCCTCGTACTTCTCCACGCCCATGGCACTCATCTGCTCAGCCGTCAGGAAAGTGTCATAGCCGATGACTTTCATGTCCAGGCCCAGGCACAGGTGAGCGATGATCTTGCCGATGGTCCCCAGACCGATGATAAGGCAGGTCTTCTCCTCCACCTCAAAGGCCTTTTTGGCGTCGCGGATCTTCCAGTTGCCTTTGCGCTGCTCCGCGTCGGCCTCTATCATATTTTTGGAAAGTGCCAGCATAAGTGTTACAGCGTGCTCTGCCACGCTGCGGTTGTTGGCGCCGGGCGTCACCACCACCGGAATTCCCAGACGGGTGGCCGTCTCCACATCCACACTGTCGTATCCGATACCGGGACGGCCAATGACTTTCAGAGCCGGGCTGCTCTCCATGGTCTCCTTGTCAACCGCTCCCTTGTCCGCCACCCGGACAATAAACATATCCGTATCCTTCAGTTGATCCAGATAGTTGTGAGGATGGGCGTCATGGGCCACGAAGATCCGGGCTTTGTCCTCCAATAGGGCCATTCCTTCCTTGCAGATGGCCTCTGTCATAGTAACCTTCATAAAGCAATCACTCCTTTGCGCCGCTTGGCCCCGGCAGGGGAAGATTCAGTCGCCGGCTCTGGCGTTGGCCATGCGGATGCCGTAGTCCATGGCGTTGATGAGGCTCAGCTCGTTGGCGTGGCCGTCTCCGGCGTGGCCGAAGCCGGTACCGTGGTCCACGCTGGCCCGGATGATGGGCAGGCCCAGCGTCACGTTGACGCCGGCCACCGCGTCCCAGTGGCCCTCGGCCTTGTTGTACACAAAGCCCTCCACCTTCAGGGGGATGTGGCCCTGATCGTGGTACATGACCACCACGATGTCGTACCAGCCGCCCAGGGCCTTGGAGAAGACCGTGTCCGGCGGGGTGGGCTTTTTCTCGGGGATGATGATGCCCTCGGCCATGGCGGCATCGATGGCGGGCTGGATCTCCTCGATCTCCTCGGTGCCGAACATGCCGTTTTCACCGCAGTGGGGGTTCAGGCCGGCCACGGCGATCTTGGGCTCCTTGATGCCGATGGCCTTGCAGCCGGCGTTGGCGATCCGGATCACGTCCAGCACCCGGTCCTTCTTCACCCGGTCGCAGGCCTCCCGCAGGGACACGTGGGTGGACACATGGACCACTCGCAGGTCCTCGTGGGCCAGCATCATGGTGTACTTGGAGGTGTGGGTGTAGTCGGCGTAGATCTCCGTGTGGCCGGAGTAGTGGTGCCCGGCCATGTTGATGGCTTCCTTGCTCAGGGCGTTGGTGATGGTGGCATCGACCTCGCCGGCCATGGCCAGTTCAATGACCTTGACTACATACTGGAAGGAGGCCTCGCCGCCCAGGGCGGTGGCGCCCAGGCCAAAGGGCCTGGGATCGGCGGCATCGCAGGGGATGTCGCCGGCCTTGATGAGGCCCATGTCGTACACGTCGATGGTCCCGTACTGGAACCGGGCCTCGGCCACAGACCTGACAGGCCGGAGCTCCAGGTGGATGCCGGAGACCTTCTCCGCCACCTTGACGGCGTACTCCATGCTGGCCATATCGCCCACCACCAGAGGGCGGCAGCGGTCGTACACGCTCCTGTCCGCCAGAGCCTTAACGGTGATCTCTGGGCCGTTGCCGAAGGGATCTCCCATGGAGATGCCGAGAATCGGAAGATTCATTGTATCCCTGCTTTCTACGTTTTTAGCACATTCCTCTGCTGACACATCCCTGCAGAGCAACCCTCATCTGCTCCATGCCCTCTTCGGACAACTGGCAAAACGGCTTTCTGCAGTTCCCTACCGGATACCCCAGTTCTTTTGTGGCCAGCTTGATGATGGTGTTGGGGTTCCCGTATTTGAAGCAGTTGCGGAAGGGCCGGATATCGTCCTGCGCTCTCTTTGCGCCTTCCAGATCCCCTGCTGCCCAGGTCTCATAAATTTTGACCATAGCGCGGGGGAAGACATTGGCACACCCCGCAATGCCGCCCTTCCCGCCAAAGACCAGAGCCGGAAGGATAAGGGAGTCGTTGCCGGAGAGGACGCTGAACTCCCGGTCGAGAGTTGCGGTCTGCTCGATGTACTGCTTCATATTGTCGAAATTCCCGCTGGAATCCTTGACACCCACAATGTTGGGGGCGCTCTGCGCAAGGCGGCGGACCGTCGCGGGAGCCAGTGCGTTGCCCGTTCTGGGAGGAATGTTGTACATGACGATGGGCATATCCACCGCAGACGCAACATCCATGTAATGCGCATACAGCTCTTCCTGGGATGCAGCGGCATAGAAGGGGGTGACAATGGAGAGGGCGTCCGCACCAATTTCAAAGGCCTTCTTGCTCAGCGCAATGGTCTCTTTGGTTGTGATGCAGCCGGATCCGGCGTAGACCGGGACCCGGTGATTTGTCTCCTCCACAACGATCTCCAGCACCCGCTCTTTCTCAGCGGTGGAGAGAGCATAGCTTTCTCCGTTTGTGCCAAAGGCAAACAGGCCGTGAATGCCGGCATCAATCAGCCGGTTGACCTGATTGCGCAGCTCCTGTTCATTGATGCTCTCGTCTTCATACATCGGGGTCAGAATGGGGCAGATGATACCTTTGATTGCGATGCTGTTCATGGTGGTGCCTCCTGTTATAAAATCTCTTGATAGATTCGGCGGGCGTCATCAGGGGTGACTGGACGCAAATTGTTCACCAGGAGCCGGGTGACTTCCATGCCAGAGGCCACCAGAGCCTCCAGGTCCCCCTTGGGCACGCCGAACTCCGTCAGGCTGGTGGGGATATCCAGGTGTTTGACGATTTGCTCCAGCCGGGCAATAACCGCGGCGCTCTTACCCTCCGCAGTGGCCTCGCCACCGCGCATGCACCGGTCGTAGACCGCCGCCAGGCGCTCCCTGCAGGCGGGCTCATTGAACCGCATGACCGGTGCCAGCAAGATGGCGTTGGACACACCGTGAGCAATGTGGTACTTGCCGCCCAGGGGATAACTGAGGGCGTGGACGGCGGTGGTGCCAGAGGCGGTAATGGCGATTCCGGCATAAAAGCTGGCAATCTGCATCTGGTTTTTGGCATCCATGGCGTCGGGATCGTCGCAGGCCTTCTCGATGTTATTGAGAATCATGTCCAGAGCCTGTATGGCGAAGATGTCGCTGAAGGGGTTTGCCTTATTGCTGGTCCAACACTCGATGGCGTGGGCCAGGGCATCCACACCAGTGGCGGCAGCGATCTTCCGGGGCAGATTTTTGATCATGACCGCGTCCAGGATCACATAGTCGGCAATCATCTCGGTGTTGACGATGCCCACCTTCAACTGCTTCTCCGGCACTGCCACGATGGCGTTGGGGGTGGCCTCGGAGCCGGTTCCGGCGGTGGTGGGGATCATCAGGGTCTTGATGCACTTCTTGGCGCGAGTGGGGGTGTCCAGCAGCTCCTTGATACCGTATTCATCGGTCATCAGGATGCTGGCCAGCTTGGCGGTATCCATGACGCTGCCACCGCCCACGGCCATAATGAAATCGGCGCCGCATGCCTTGCATTGGTCCACCAGCTTTTGGGCTTCGGCGTAAGTGGGCTCCGCCGGAAGGTCATCCAGGATCACGGTATCCACACCGCTCTCCTCCACCCGGGCCATGGGCGCTTCCAGCAACCCTGCTCCTCGGATTCCCTGATCGGTGAAGACCGCCAAGTGCTTTACCTGGTTTTCTTCCAATATCCCGCAGATATTTTCCAAGGCATCTTCCCCGCTGAAAACGCTGTGGGGCATCTTCAGATTGTATTTCGCAAGCATGAAATATCCTCCTTCTGCATCGTCCCGGCCCCTGTCAGTTTCGCCAGCCTGCACAGCAGGTCAGCCTCACCGAAACCTCCGGATTTAGAAATGATGTAATGGTTTTTTCTCTGGTAGGTAAAGTGTGTCAGGACTACGCCGGTATCCAACTCGCATACGGGAGTCAACTCGGTTACATTCACCGCCCGCATCAAAGCCAGCAACGTGTCGCCCCCGGTACACATCAGCGTGGCCTCCAAGCCATTGTCCAGAAGCCGCCGCATCAACTGCCCCAAAGTATGGGAAATCCGAATCCGCACCTGTTGTAGGTCCAGGCCACGTTCTGCGGCGACAGCCTTGGCATCAGGGCCGCCCGGGGGATCGTTGGTATCCAGGATACAAACTCCCTTTTGAGTGGCTGTCTTGTACCAGTACTTTACTTTTACGGCGCAGTCCCTGCTCTCCAGCCACTCCGGCAGAAGTTTTTCTTCCGGCAGCAGCCGGAAACGGGGAAACCCGGCCTGCTCTGCGTAGTCTAACTGACGGCGGGTCACTGGGTTCACGCTGCCGCAGGCAATAAAGAGAATCTTTTCCAGCGCCGGCACCTGGGGAGGCGGTCCAGACAGTGCCAGCAGATTTGCCAACACGGCCGCAAATCCCGCGCAGCCTGCACACAGCCGCACGCCGGAGACACCCAACCGCCAGCCAATCCGCAGAAGATCGTCATCGCTGGCAGCGTCAAAGACCTGAATACCGGGAGAGTCGTTATCGGGATCTCCCGGATGCCGCTGTATCACCGGCAGGGAGGACTGCTGATGAAGAATGTCGGATATACGGGAATGCCGCACCGGCTCAAAAGGATCCCTCCCAAATACGCTTTCTGCAACCGGTACGCCGTCGATCAGATGGACGCCGTTCTGAGTAATGCGATTCATTTTGGGAAAAGCAGGAATAAAGGGAAGCCTATCGGTACCGGCCGCGTCCAGCACAGCTGTCAGCTCAGCGCCGATGTTGCCCCGCAAAGCAGAGTCGGTTTTTTTATATATGCAGCAGACGCCGGCCGCAAGTGCATGTTCCACAGCTTTTCGAACTACGGAATATGCCTGCTCTGGTTCCAAATGCCTCGTTTCCGCATCCATGACCAGTACCTGTATACTGCTGTCCACCTTGGTAAAATCGAAGGCGGGATCCGTAATGACGCTGGTAACTGCCCCGTGGGCGGAAAACTGTACGCCAGTATCCAGAGCTCCGGTAAAATCATCAGCAATGATCAACAGTTTGACCATGCGCTACCTCCGTATCGTTTATATTTGAAACACTTTGTACTATTTTCAAAAGCAAAAAATCCAAGCTATCCTCAAACAGGCTTTAGGTAATGCGCTTTATTTGGTTTTATTCTACAAATAAACAACAGGTGATGCAATTATTTTTTGCTGATTATATGTTTTGTTTTGAAACGCCTCGAAAAATGATTGCACTATTTTTGTTAATTTGATACAATTTGTTTAAATTTTAAACACATTGGAGGCGGCCATGAAACACAAATACCGCATTCTGGGCATTGCGCCCTATGAGGGGATGAAAGCCCTGATGTCCGACGTGGCGGAGGAGTACCCTCAAATCGACCTGACTTTGTTTGTGGGAGATCTGGAGCAGGGCCTGGAAATTGCTCACAGTAATTTCCACGGGAATTACGATGTGGTGATATCCCGGGGCGGGACCGCCAAAATGCTCAAAGAAAACCTTCCACTTCCAGTAGTGGAGATCCCGGTATCCATGTACGATCTCTTGTGTGTACTGAAACTGGCCGGCGCTTCCACCGGGGCGGGAAAAGTCTCTATGGTCTCCTTTGACAACATCACCGTCAACGCCCGCCTTTTGTGCGATCTGCTGGGCTATGATATCGATATTCGCACAGTGGACGACGGGGCGGAAGTGGAGACAATCCTTGCAGGAATGCGGGAAGGCCACTGCGAAGCAATCCTCTGCGACGCTGTCTCCAACACAGTCGCAAAGCGGCTGGGGTTCAACTCCTTCTTGATTGCCTCTGGCGTTGACAGTATCCGCCAGGCTTTTGATCAGGCGCTGTTTCTATGCCGCAGCCAGACCAGGCTTCGGGAGGAAAACCTCTTTTTCCGGGAACTGCTCCACGGTCAAATCGGTCAGACCATGGTACTGGATGACACCGGACATCTTTACCTTTCCACACTGGAACGCCCCTCGCAAGGGCTTTTGGATCTTCTGAAACGAGAACTGCCTGAATCCGAGAAAGAAGCAGAGCGGAGAATCACTCGGAATCTGGATGGCATGCTCTATTCAATCCGGTCCCGACGCATCACTACCGGCAGTCTATCCCGCACCGCTTTTTTCTTTGTCGCCCGCAAATCGCCACTATCTCCCAGTCAGGCCGGCATCCGGTTTTTCACCCGACCGGAGGCGGAAGTTGCCTTTTACAGTAGCATCTTCAGCTTTGCCGGCGCTATCCGCGATTTTCAGGATGACATTGACCGTATCAGTCGTAGCAGTGCCCCAGTAGTTGTTACCGGTGAGGATGGCACCGGAAAAGAAAGTATAGTCAGCGTGCTGTATATGCGCGGGACGCTACAAAACAATCCCTTGGTTTCTATAAATTGCAGCCTGCTCAACGAAAAAAGCTGGGCCTTTTTGCTGGAGCACCACAATTCCCCCTTAGCAGATGAGGATTCTACGATTTACTTTGCCAGCATTGATGCGCTGTGCCCAGAGCGTCGGCAGCAGTTGTTGGCAGCATTGTCCGAAATGGATGTATGCCGCCGAAATCGTGTAATCTTCTCCTGTGTATGCCAACCCGGGGAATACACATCCGCAGTGGGATCTCTTTTCATGGATAAGTTGTGTTGTCTTTCCTTATTCTTGCCCCCTCTACGGCAGATGTCGGAGCGTATTCCCGCTCTGGTAAACCTGTCTCTCAGCCATCTGAACGCTAATCTTCCCCGACAGCTAGTGGGAGCAGAACCGGAAGCTCTGGCGCTATTGCAGGCCTTCCGATGGCCGCACAATTACACTCAGTTCCGTCGGGTAATAGGGGAGCTAGCGGTTACCTCCGCCGGACAGGTAATTACTGCGGAAGACGTGCGAAACATTCTTCGAAAAGAGCGGCACATGGGCGCTTTTTCGCCAGGAGCTGAGAACACCTCCGCCCCCTTGGATCTGAACCGAACCCTAGCAGAAATCAGTCAGGATGTAGCGATAAGAGTGCTGGAGGAAACCGGCGGCAATCAGACCGCAGCCTCCAAACGACTAGGGATTAGTCGAACTACTCTGTGGAGATTGTTACAAAAGTAAGCCATGGATTTCTCGGACCTCCTTGTGCACCGGCAAACGCGAGAAGTTTAAAGAACGTGGTGAAATTTATCTATAACTCCTTCAAGCTTATAATGCGCTAAAACCTGGAATTGATCTGTATTTCCAGTTCTAAGCTTTGTCTGATAGTATCAAAGTTACCGCCAGTTATTCTTAATCCCATCCAAATAAGCACAGGCCAAACCGTATGCAAGGCAGTCTGGCCTATCGCTTATTATTAAAAAAATCAAAAACCAATTCAGAATATAAAAACGGCACTTTTACCTTGAACGCATTTTCAAGGTGGTTAAGCCTGTTTCCTTCTTGGCAAACCAGCGAAACAATTGATCAATAGCCAATACATTCACCTTTACAATCGCAAACGCATCCAGATAAAGACGGGAGCAACACTTCTCCATCTAAAATTTAATATTTTTTAAAAAGGGATGTCTTTTTATGCTACCCACACAAGTTAGGGCAACTCACTCCACGAGTGAATCCAGGGTTTTGACCAATACGTTGACCAATATCCGGATATCAGCGAGCGGACACAGTGGACCATGACCTCTTGCCTGTTCCAAAAAAGTGGAGCAAAACCTACCGGAAAGCGCCTGATAGCAAGGCATTGACGTCCAGACAGATCTTCACACGCAGGAGGTCACTGGTTCGAGTCCAGTAGTCTCCACCAAGAAGAAATCCCTGGAACCGTTGCGGTTCCAGGGATTTTCTCTTTCCTCCCGGCGGAGTTTACCCTTTATTTACCCTTTAGAGTAGTTTTTCAATAAAGCTCTCCATTCGCTGGGCGCTCTCGCTGCGCATCTCGTCGGTGACATGGCCGTAGACATCCAGTGTAAAGACCGCCGAGGCGTGGCCCAGGTTTTCCTGCACGGTCTTGATGTCGTCCCCGCTCTTGATCGCGGCCACGGCGTAGCTGTGGCGCAAATCGTGGAGCCGGGTCTCCGGGCTGCCGATGGCAGCCACCAACTTCTTGAAATCCTTGTAGACGGTCTCGGGGATCAGATAGCCGCCCAGCTCGTTGGTAAACACCAGGTCCTGATCCTCCCAGGCGGGACCGGCCCGCAGGCGCCACTCTGCCTGACGGCTCTTCTGCCGGCGCAGCAGCTGCATGACATAGGGCGCCGGCGTGATCTTCCGTACTTTCCCGCTTTTCGTGGAGGTCAGCGTGTAGCGGTCACTCCCCTTCCTGCCGGGCACCCGCTGCAGCTGCTTGTCGATCAGCAGCGTCCCTTTGCCGAAATCCACGCTGGACCAGGTGAGGCCCATCACCTCCCCTTTCCGCAGCCCGGTAAACAGGTCCACCAGGTAGATGATCTCGAACCGGTGTCCCTGGATGGCTGCCAGGAACCGCTTGATCGTCTCGTCATCCAGCGGGGCCAGGGGCCTCCTGGTGACCCGCGGGAGGATGCAGCCGGTGGATGGATTGGTCCGGATGTATCCCAGTGTCACAGCCTGCTCCAGCGCCTTGTGAAGCACCCCATGGATCGTCTTGACCGTCTTCGGCGCAAGGCCGCCGCGGAGCAGGCCGTTGCAAAAGTGCTGCACGATATGCGGGCGCAGGTCCTCCAGCTTGTACTTTCCCAGCTCCGGCCGGAGATGGTTTTCGATCTGGCACCGGTAAGACTCCGCTGTGCGCGGCTTCAGGTGGACGTTATACTCCGCCATCCAGATATCCAGCCACTCCCCCACCGTCAGCAGGCACGGCTCCTGATACGTCCCCATGTCCAGCTCCACCAGCTTCTGCCGCAGCTTCTGGGCAACTTCGGACTTGGTCTTTCCGGTGATGGTCCGCTGGATCTGCCTCCCGGTGTTGGGGTTATACCCTGCGGTGTAGCGGGCCTCCCAGTATGTATAGGACTTCCCTGCCCGATTCAGCGTCTTTTGCCGGATAGACCCGCCTCCGGAGGCGCCCCGGCCAGTCTGTTTCATGTGTGCCATTACCGTCCCTCCTTTTGCCCGTCCATCTTAGAGGGAGCGGCAGCGCCGGACAAGGGCGCCTCTGTACGAGTCTCCCGGAGGGAGGCGAGATAGATTTTCGTCACATCGTCCCGCCCATGCCCCAGGAGCCGGGAGACCGCCTTGCGGGCCTCGTAGGGCGTGGCTCCGGCAGCGATCCGCTCCTGATACCACTCCGCTGCGCAGACATGGCGGAGGCCGTGGAAGGTCATGGGACGCGCCGAGCCGGCGTCCTGGATGTAGGGCCTGTAGGTCCGAATAAACGCCTGCAGGTGCTGGATCGCCGTATGAGTTTCCATGTCATCCGGCACAAAGAGCTTATGGCCGCGGGGCGTGGTCTGCAGATGCAGCTCTAGGCGGCTCACCAGCAGGGGATGCAGCGGGACCGTCCGGACGAGGCCGCCTTTGCCCTTGATGGTGATGGCCCCCTCCCGGACCGCCCGGGCCGCGATGGCCGTGTCGATCCGGAAGCACTCATGAATGCGCAGGCCCGCATACCGGGCCAGATAGAGGATCGTCACATAGTCCTCCCTGCCCAGGCGCAGCGCCTCCGCCAGCATCCGGGAGAACTCCTCCCGGCTCCAGGTGCGGTCGACGCCGCCGAAGGTGCGCCGCCGCAGCGCGACCTTCAGCTCCTCATTGTCGGGCAGCTTATATTTGGCGTCCATCAGATCGTGAAAAAACCGGATGGCGGCCAGGTCTGTTTTGATGGTGCTGGGGGCCTTCCCATCGTCCTGCAGCTTCAGGATATAGGCGGTCAGATGCTTTCCGTTGACGTTGGACAGCTTTTGCAGGCGGAAGGCGTCGGCCAGGAAGGCGCAGAACCGCTTCATGGCCTCGTAATACCGCTCCTTGGTGCGGAAGCTCCCCTGGCGGTTATGACGGGCCAGCTTGTCCAGCTGGGCGAGCAGGCCGAGGTAAATACCGATATTCAAAATCTGGTTTGCCATATATGTACGTCTGTACGTCTCCTTATTCTGTAAAATAAGGTTCAGATGGGCGCAGTCCGGCCAGTGGCAGATCTGTACGTTTCCGGCAGATCTCCGGCGTGTCAGCGGGGCCCGATGGCTCTTCCCGGATCACAAACCCTTGCCGCACAACGCTCCTGCGTTCAGGGCGTCAGCAAACCAGAGACCTGTCTCTATTTTCTTTTCACGGGGTCAGTACGATTGCCGCATGGAGATCCTGGATCTCTGTCCTGGCGGACGGCGGCGGACACCAAGCCGCTGAACTCGGCTGCAGCCGCATGGCTGCGGGTGTCCTGGGGCCTTCCGGCGTCGGCCCTGCGATGGGGGGATTCCGTATTGCCGGATACGGATGCCAGTGCCTGGCAGGGGCACCAGCCGGAACGGGTGAAGCGTCCGCTCTGCCAGCAGCGGACGTGGGCGGCCATAGAGACCGGCCCGGGAAATAACTGTGATTTCATGGTCTGTTTCATTCTCTTCTCCTTAGCGGCAAAGCCTGATTTTGCCCTGAAGATGCAAAAAGGCCCGAAAACAAACCATACTTGTTTTCGGACCCAATTCAGGATCAGTCATTCAGTTTATCGATCAGGCCCGCAGTCTGATCTCTCATTCCCAAAAAACGGATCTGGGCATAGTTGCCCCTTTCCCCAATACGTTACAAACAAAACGTACAAACCTAACAACGTGTGCAATGCGTCAACCGCGAACGGATCGGGAACCCGGTCCGCCCCCCGCATTTCAGCAGAGTACGCACAAAAATCAATCTACCTCTTTTTTACCACATCTTCCGGATTTTGGCAAGCGCAAAACACTGCCAATTTCATGTCAAAACACTGTCAATTTTATCGGACTGTCCGGATCCGGCAGGGCCAGGGGCGCACTTGTCCCTTGTCTCGTGCCATTCCTCCCTAACTTACTCCGCCCTATCGCCTTTCGGCGCAAAAAACAAATGAAGCCAGATACTATGCCTGTTTTACACAGAGCTCTGATACTTCCTCAATACTTCATCAGTGTATCATACATTTTAGAAAAAGGCAAATTGTAGAATTTACGATTTGCCTTTCTCCCCATCCAATCATGATGCAAGTTCACGGTCAATGTACCCAAATCCTTCCGCTTTAAAGTCTTCGAGCGAAGTGAATTGCTTATCTGCCGTGTTTGTAATCTGATTCCGATAGAATGTCGATAAAGATTCGAAGTCCTCATGAATAATGAGGCTCCGAAACGGAATATGCTGTTTTTGAAAATTTAAGCAACTAATTACAGTTTTCGATGCTTTCGTATTTTCGTTAATGCCAAACACAAATAGGGGTCTTGCTGAATGATCGCCAGTTAACCTGTAATCAACAATCAATTGCCTATCTCTAGTTGGTGTGAAATTAGATTCAACTGCATACTTTTTTGCGTTTGAAAGGATGCAATCCGCAAGGTTTTCAAAGAAAAGTGATTTAACTGTTTCACGACGAAGGATATCTATATTTGATACCTTTGCAACCAATTGTGTAAATTGGAAAATACTTTGTACTAAATTTTCCATGGTCGCAGAAATAAGCAATTCTCCATTTTCCAGCCGCCCATAATTGCTTTTAACAATCCCATTAAGAATATCTAGCTTATTTTTTGATTCCATATCAAAAGTATAAGAGACACGCATAAGTGTATTGCCAAAATCCCGGATCACCCAAGAGTCTCCTGTTTGCTCAAGGTACATGGAGATCATATCTCCGTCTTCGTGGAAAAACGGTGCATAGATCCTTCGAACGTTTGGAGCCACTTCTTCAAGAGATACCAATGAGCCAAAATTTTTCTGTAGAAGGGTTTCCACTTCCAAAGTTCACACCTCCCTACGATCCCAAATCAAAATAGCGACAATTGAGCAATATCAAAATACTTTTCAGCATCCAAAATATTACACCGATTGAAAAAATAGGCTTCAGCTGTTAACAGGTTCATATAATTTCCAGACATATCCTCAATATTAGACGGCTTTTTCCCACGCCCACTCTCTATATCTCTCATAGTCAAAAGATGTGCATGCGGATATGCATGATGGTTGGTATTATTATAATATCCGATTCTTGTAGTGCCATGATAACCATTACACCGCAACAAAAGAAAACCGTTATACATGAGACCAATGGAGAAATCCTGAGGCAATCGAGCTGAATACGCAATAAAAACATTAAATTTTAAATCTTTTTCCTTCGAATAAACCTCAAATCTCTGCGTGATATCCCGATCCGAATAGACAGGCCGTTTGGGAGGAGCAGTAAATCTTTTTTCGCAAGTAATGAGATACTGAATATCCTCATCGCTTGTGAGGTGAAAATCTCCCATAAAGATACCTACTTTCTATTGATTATACCACATATAACCACGGTTTTTCATAAATGTGTCCGAATCGGACACATTTTTTTACCCTCTTCAGCCACCAGATACTCCAAGAAGGTCAAAAGCTTGTCCTGGTAGCCATAGTCTCCCGCCTAAAACCGGACACTTTTTCATCCATTAACTATGCGATGACCTACAGGTCTTTTTCGTCTGGCAAGGAACCTCTCCTTTCCAAATAATTTTATAGATATCGTTTCAGAACTTCTTCTAGCTGGGAGCCATATTGGCGAATATCATAGATGTCCTGAAGCGCATACTTCGTCTCCTTTTTGTTTTCATCAGGGACGATGAGATACTTGACACTATCAGTCAGACGCAGACGACAAATCCATTTTCGGGTATTGCCCTTGTAGAGGACGTTCATATAAGACTCTGTATCCTTATATGTAATATCATGGACATCCGCCAGTTCCACCAGCAGATTTTTCACAATAAAGTAGGCTTCCAGTTCCTCCTCCGTGGTGACAATATTCGGCTCCCGCTTTGTCTCCTCCTCCGGAGCAGCGTCATCTGCCGCAGGCAGTGCAGTGCTGCTATCAGAAACAGACACACTTCCACCAGAGCCACCCAAGGCGGTCTTGATCTTATCATTCATAGTCTCGCTGATATAATCGTTCAGCGCCTTCCGCAATACAGGCCGGAACTTCTCTAACACGTTCTGGGTTTTCGGTCCAGAATAGCACCCCTGAAGGAAAAAGCGGATAAAATCATCAGACGGGTCAGACAGTTGCTTTGTAAATACATCTTTGAATTCGTGAACGTATTTTAGTTCCGAGGCCGTGCTAAAAATGGAATCCACATCAAACTGGGATTTAGAGAATTTTTTCAGTTCTGGGACCTGATTGTCCCGAATGTCCAGAATATTGATGGTGAGGAACGGATCCTCGTCCATCTTATTGGGATTGTCCAAATCAGTATAAAACCTGTAATACTGCCCATTTGTCAAAATGGCAAACTTTGCGGTTGTTGTCCCGAAGTAACGGAAGAGCTGGGAGTCGTGCCGATCCAGATTTTCCGTGATAGACTTGCACTCCACCAAGATCACAGGCTCTCCATCTTTCAAGATGGCATAGTCCACCTTCTCCCCTTTTTTAATGCCCACGTCGGCCGTAAATTCCGGGACAAATTCTTGGGGATTGAATACATCATAGCCCAGCATGGAAAAAAACGGCATTATGAGAGCGGTTTTAGTAGCCTCCTCGGTCTGGAGAGAGTCTTTCATAGACTCGACACGCTTGGCAAACTGTTTCAACTGATCGACAAAATCCATATTCACACACTCCTATCTCTCTATTATGTGTCCGATTCGGACACATTTTTTTTACTCTCTTCGGCTACCAGATACTCCAGGAAGGTCATGAGCTTGTCCTGGCTCGCCGGGGACAGGCTGTTGTAGCGCATCACCAGATAAGGCTGCGTCGGGCCTTCCCCGTGGGGATCTTCCTCGCCCAGCAGTTCGCTGGTGGTTACTCCAAGATACTGGGCAAGGAGCTGAACCTTCTCAACAGAAGGGATACTTCCTCGGCTTTCCATTTTGTTTATCAAGTTTATGCCAGCGCCGCTTTCACGGCACGCAATCGTCGGCCTCACGCCTTTTGCCACACAGAATTTTTTGATATTTTGCACAAAAATCTCTTTGTCCAAAGGAAGTATCACCTCTTTTGTAATTGTGGAGATTTACAAAATAATCCTATTGCCGAATTATATTATTGACAATCACCAATAGGTGATTTATTATTTACCCATAGGCAAGAAACCGCAGGGCAACAGAGGCGCCAAAATATAACGGGAGCCAAATCCCTGCCGCCTCCGTGGAAAATCAAATAAACTACAAGGCAATTTTATCACGGAGAGGTTCATGTTTCAAGCATTTCAGGAAGGAGGTTTCAAATGGCGAACAACATCAAGCAGCTGCGAGAGGCCGCCGGTATGACCCAGGCGGAACTTGCCGCCAAGATGCGGCTCACCACGCCCTCGATCACCAAATGGGAACTGGGCCGCGCCAATCCCACTTACGACAACCTGATCCAGCTGGCGGAGATCTTCGGCGTCTCCCTGGACGAGGTTGCCGGACGAAAAACCAGCGCCTAGAAAGGAGGTTTTTCACATGGAGAAAAAACAGCTCACGTCGTTTGACGACCTGCCCCTGATTATGACCGTGGAGGAGCTGGCTCCCATCCTGGGCGTCGGCAAGGGCACCGTGTACGAGCTGGTCCGCTGCGGCCGCATCAAGAGCCTGCGGATCGGCACACAGATCCGCATTCTCAAGCCGGAGCTGATTCAGTTTCTGGAGTCTTCAACTCCCCAAGTCAGCTAAATCATACCGCGAAAAGGAGGAAAACACCATGCCGGAGGACTACAGCAATATTTACAAAATTGCTCGCCGGGCGGCTGGTTACACGCAAGAATCCGCAGCCGAGCAACTGGATATCTCTGTCGATAGTGTGCGGGCGTATGAGACCTACCAGCGCACACCGCCCAATGAAATCGTGGAGCGGATGGTTGTCTGCTTTCACGCTCCTCAGCTTGCCTATCAGCACTTGCACGAGACCTCGGGGCTTGTCTCCCGAATTATCCCACAGCTGGAACAACGGAGCATTTTGGAGGTTGCCATCCGAATCTACAACCGGATGCGGAGCTTCACTCAAGGCTCCTGCTTGGACCGCCTGATGGCTATTGCAGAAGATGGGCGGGTCGATGAAACCGAGCGGCCAGAGTTTGAAGCAATTGTTGAGGAGCTGCGCAGCATCATCCAGTCGGGGCTTGAGCTGGAGATCTTCTGTGCGTCTGATCCTCCCGAAAAAAAAGAACGCCCCGAGGCGGTACCCTCAAGGCGTTCAGTTCAGGGACTTGCGTCCGAGAACGATTGCAAGATTATTGTAACACAATCAGCTCAAAATGCAAGCCCCAATTTAACCGGGAAGGAGGTGCCCTTTCCGTGATTACCTGGGGTTTTGTGCTGATCGGCATTTGTACACTCACCAGCGGACTGTTCCGGCTGGTGGATCGGATTGAAGGGAGGCGGTGAGGATGACCGCATGGAAAACGCTGGATCTGCGGCAGCGAAAGACCTACGGCCCCCATGACGGGGAACTGATCGTGCTGCACATGATCCCGAAATCCGCCTGGGGACGGTCTGAGCGGTATCTCACCGGCCGTTTACAGACTGTGGCAGGCAGGACCTGGATGAACAGCGGCGGGAATGTGGTCTCCCCTGCTGAGCTGCGGAAACATTATGACTTCCGGTGGTTGCGGCTGCCGGAGGACACCATCTGAGAGGAGGTCGGGCCGATGCCCCGAGAACAACGGGCTCCAGCATATTGGGCGGTGGTGCCGGCTCCCGTCCGCCACGACAAGACCTTGCGCCCCAATGCCAAACTGCTTTATGCGGAGATCCAGGCGCTGGCAGATAGCTGCGGCTACTGCTGGGCAACCAACGAGTATCTGGCGGAGCTGTTTGACATTGCAGCCCGTACAGTGAGCGACTTGATCTCCACCCTGGCAAAGCGGGGTTACATCACTGTCGAAGTCCTCCGGGACCCCAAAACCAATGAAGTGATGGAGCGGCGCATCTGGGTGGACAAGCCGGCCACGGCGGAGACACCCCCTCCCGCAAAAAATGGCGATACCCCTCTAGCAGATTTTTGCGGGACCCCTCCCGCCAAAAATGGCGAGGAGAATGATTATAGTAGTCTAAGTAATAATACCCCCCTTACCCCCCAGCGGGGGGATGCGGGTAAACAGCCGCAGAAGAGGCCCAGGCGGAAGCTCAAGGCAGAACCGGACTGGAAGCCAGAACGATTCAAGGCATTTTGGGAGTACTATTCCCATCACGCTCGCGGCGAAAACAAGCAGGGGGCGATCCGGGCGTGGGACAGGCTGCAGCCAAATGATGAACTGATCCGGGTTATGGGCATGGCCCTCCAGCAGCAGGTTGCCAGCGATGACTGGCAACGGGGCATCGGAATTCCCTATGCCTCCACCTGGCTGAACAATGCTCGGTGGCAGGATGCACCCCGCCAGCCGGCCCAGGAAGACAGCGACGAGGAGGGTATTGATGGAATTTGAAAAAGCAATGCAGGCAGCGACGGCCTATCTGACGTTCACGCCACGCTTCATGGACCCGAAGCAGCCGCAGGGTCTCTGGTTCTGCAATACGGTTGCCGAAGTATCTGCAATCCAGATCAATGCGGTCTGCCTGGGCGGCGGCTGTGAGTGGGATGACGTAGTTAAAACAGAACCATTCTTGAAGTTCTTCCCCTTTGTGGTCATCGTCACGCCCAACGCCATTGCCCGCGAGGAGATGGTGAAGCAGCTGCGGCCACGACTGCCGGCTGCCTGTATCTATGTCATCACGGACGCAGGCTTTCGCAACTGCAAGACCTTGGATGAGTTTGTGTCGGCCTATGGCTCCGCTCATCTGCTTGATATATTGGCGGGAGCAGAGGAGCTGCCGGCTTATGGCATCCTCAATCTGGCCCAGGTGGCTCGGAGAGACCTCCGCAAAGTCCCCAGAGTCCTTTCCCGCTTCCCCGTGCTGGACAGAGGCATCGGTGGATTCTTCTCGGGAGAATTGTCTGTCTGGACCGGCAAGCGAGGCGTGGGAAAGAGCACGATCCTTGGCCAGCTGCTCTTAGAGGCAATCGATCAGGGGCATACCGTGTGCGCATACTCCGGTGAGCTCCCCAAGGAACAATTCCGCGAGTGGATTTATCTACAGGCGGCAGGACCGGAACATATCTCGTATGAGACAGACGAGGCCACCGGCAAGCGACTTGCCATGGCAAATCCCATGACGGATCGGATGATCTCCGAGTGGCTGGACGAGCGGTTCTGGCTCTTTGACTTGGAGCGGAACACACGTCACGATCCAGAGACGATTCTGAAGCAGTTCGAGTATGCAAAGATGCGGTACAACGCGGATGTGTTTTTGGTGGATAACATCATGTCCGTCGACTTTGACGGGTTCTCGGACCGGGATTTTAACCGTGTGCAGTCCAAGTTTACGCAAATGCTGGTGACATTTTCCAAGCGCAGAGGGGTCCATACCCACTTAGTGGTCCATCCCAGAAAATCTACCAGTGACACAAACAGCAAGGTCAGCTCCGATGATGTCAGCGGAAGCGGAGACATCACCAACCGGGCCGACAACGTGTTTTTCCTTACAACCCATGCCGCCTCAGACGCAAAGGGGCAACCTGAAACAAAACCCATGCTTCAAATCTTGAAAAATCGGGACTTTGGAGCCAGAGGGCAACAGTGGCTCGATTTTGACCGAAAATCACGACGCTTTTTCCCAGACCGGACCGGTGACGCCAAACGGCCCTATGGTTGGGATATGGCAGCGAGACAGATCTCTCTGATCGATGATCGTGCTGATATTGACAAGATCTTCCCAGAGGGGGGCAAGGTATGATAGTGGGAGACATCCTGACCATCAAACCTAACTTTTACACGGAGTACATGGGCGCCAATGACCAACCCCGCCAAGCCCAAGTGATCTACATACACCCCGAAGGCCGATTTTTCGTCGTCGAATTCCGGAGCGACCTGGACGCACCATGGCGGGAGACGTTCTTCCCCTACACACGGCGGATCGAGGGCATCGTGGACCGGTCTGCGCCGTATTTGCCAAACGAAAAGGAGTTATTTACATGAGAACGATTGCGATTATGAACAACAAAGGCGGCGTCGGCAAGACCGTCACCGCCATCAACCTGGCGGACATCCTGGTCAGGGACTATAAAAAGCGGGTGCTTTTAGCGGACTGCGATGGCCAATGCAATTTGACGGATTTCTTCTTCCCTGCACTGGATGAAGGACTGTCTGTCGCGGAGGTACTGACGGGGACCTGTGAGCCGCTTTGGAGCGATAATATCATGCCGATCCGTGATGGGTTGGACCTGTTGCCAGGTTCGGAGGACCTGTATACGCTGGACCTGCAGGCGCTCCTTTACGGCAGCGACTATGGCGCCAGGTGCCGGATGCGGGATTTTATCAATGCCGTGCAAACTGATGGCGAGGTGGACTATCTAATTTTCGACTGCGCCCCAGGGTATACCTGCGCCACGGTAGCGGCTCTGATGTCCTCGGATGATGTGGTAATCCCAGTGACCGTGGACGGCTTCTCTTTCCGGGGACTGGAAACGATGGTACGGCAGATCTCGGGGCTTCGCCGCAATGGGCTGCCGGCTAAAGTGGCGGGCGTACTGATTACCCAGTGGCGGAACACAGATGTGGTGGCGCAGGCGGATGCTCTGCTCCGACAGGGGGAGATCCCTGTTTTCATGACACCCATCCGCCGGACCGACAAAGTCCCGGAGAGCACCTTCGAGCGGGTTCCGCTGGAGGCGTACAGTCCGCGGAGCGCCGCGGGCAGGGACTACCGGATGTGGGTGGAAGAATATCTGGGAGGTGAGCTCCATGGCGTTTGATATCTCCAAATATACGGAGGCTTCGCGGGAGCCTGCCGCCGTGCGGGACATTGGGATCATTACTACCGAGATCTTGCGGTTGAAGCAGGATGCCGGCAACGCTATCTTGAGTATCGGCCAGAGGCTGATCGAGGCCAAGGCCATGCTTCCGCATGGGGAGTGGCTGCCCTGGCTGACGGAGCAGGTCGAGTTTTCTGAGCGTACCGCCCGCAACTTCATGCGGTTGGCGCGGGAATGGACAAATCGGCAAGCGCTTGCCGATTTGGGAGCCGCAAAAGCATTGACGCTGCTGGCTTTACCGCCGGAGGAGCGGGAACGCTTTATGGAGGAAAACCATGTCGTGGACGGTGAGGAGAAGTCAGTCATCGACATGACTTCCCGGGAGCTGGAAAAGGCCGTGAAGGAGCGGGACGAGGCCCTGCACGCGGCGGAGGCGGCCCGGGCGGCCGCGGAGACGGCGGATCAGAGCCGGGCCAAAATGGAAGCGGACATGACGGCCCTCAAGCAACTGCACCAGGCGGCACAGGCCGGGGAGACCCAGGCCCGGGAGGCTCTAGCCAAAGCCCAGGCCGAATTGAAGGCCCTGCGTGAGAAACCGGTGGAGGTTGCTGTAGAGGTAGACCAGAAAGCTCTGCAAGAGGCCCGCCGGGAAGCGGAGACCCGGATGCAGGCCAAAGTGGACAAAGCTGCGGAGGCCCAGAAAAAGGCAGAGGAGCAGCGGAAGAAAGCGGAAGAAGATTTGGCCGCAGTCCGGCAGCAGCTGGAGGCAGCCCGGCAGACGGAACGTCAGGCCGCGATTGCGGGCGACAAGGACCTAGCCCTGTTTGAACTGCTGTTCTCCCAGGGCAACGAGGCCGTGAACAAGCTCCACGGGCTGCTGCTCAAAGTCCGAGGACGGGGAGATATCGAACTTGCCGGAAAGCTCCAGAAGGCCCTGCTGGCTCTGGCGGATGTGACGAGGAGGTGCGCGGAGGAATGACGGACCGGGCAATCGAGCTGTTGGAAGAGCAGCAGCGAAAAGTGAAGGAGCGTTCCGCACCTTGGCTGGTGGCGGAGCAGCTGAAAGATATCTGCCGCCGGGAGTCGCACAGCGCGGAAATCCTGGCGCAGGACCTGGAAAACGCCTCCATGTCCATTACGGAGGCGGAGAAGAAAATCAAGGCTTTTGCAGATGGGCACAGGAGCGGCGGCTTTGCCTGCGTGACGCCCGGGGAGGCTGACGCCATCCTGCGGGAATTCTACGGTCTTGGTGCCCCTGGGGGCACGGCTGCGGAAAGCGGCTCTCCGAAGATCCTTAATCTGGCGGATTTTCTGTGAGGTGCTGGATATGGACAAGGACTGGAAAAAAATCGCGGAGAAATTGTCAGTAGAGCCTAGCGGAGACCTGGTAAATGATGTACTCAGTGATATCTATGATGGAGATGCCTTGGGAACCCCAATGCTCTTATTCCATCGTGAGCCTGTCACACTGGCGGAACCGATTGGAGCAATCATGTGCCCGGGGGACTGGGAACGGCGCCGGCGGACAGCAAAGCACCGCTGGGGCGCCTGGTGTACCTGCACCAACTGCGGAGAGGACTTCGAGGCAGGGTATTCCGACGGCGGGATCGTGCTGGAGGAAGGCCCGGATGGCACAACCTACTCCGGCTATGCGGAGCCGGGGCCGGTCTCCAACGTGTATCTGGAGGGCGAGACAGTCCTCTGCCCCAAGTGCTGGACCGCTGTTGAGGTGACACGCCGGGCGGCCCTGCGCTGGGGGCGCACCTGTCAGGTGCTTCAGGCTGAGGTGGTCAACGTAGACGCCTATACTGCCGTCTTATATTGGCTGGTCAGCCGACATTTTGACGACACCGGAGGCGATCACATCCTGTTCCTGCCCCACGCCGCTCTGCTGATTGACGGTGACGGGCGGCTACGGCGGTTTCGCGCCAAGCGGACCGGAAATGATGTGCGGGATGTGGTCTGGCTGCCGTGCAGCTCCACCCGGGACCCCATGCAGATGCCGTACTATTCCTGGGAGGCGGCCAACCACCGCAAGATCGGCGGGTGGACACTGGTCCATGTCCCGGGTCTGTACCGGCACACTGGCGAGAAGACGGCGCTGAAGGAATACATAGCTGCCGGCGGCTGCTGGCCCGGAGCGTACCTCCACGTATGGGAGCGGCATCCGCAGGTGGAGAACCTGATGCGGCAGGGGTTCGCCGAAGCGGTAGCCCGCACAATTGATGACACGTTGGACCTTGCCGCCAATGTCCACGACCTCTGCGACGCGCCGCCCATCCCGTGGGTGGACTGGAGGGAAGTCAAGCCACACCGGATGCTGCACATGAGCAAACCGGCGTTCCGGGAAATCTCTAAAAAGCACTGGGGAGCCGCAGATGCGGAGTGCTGGGACAGATACCGGCGTCAGCTCCCCAGTGCTGACGCCATGGACTTCGAATACTGCCGTCAGCGTATCGGCAGCAAGGCCGTAGGGCAGCTCCTGGAGATGATGGCCGCCGGATGGGAAGATTTGCTCCCCCTGCCTGTGGTCCGGTATCTGGAGAGACGGGGAGCCGTTAAAGATGGTGTACAGATGCTGATCGACTACCGCAAAATGCTGCGGGACGCGGAGATGGCGGAAACGGAAGAGACACTTTGGCCGCGCGATTTGCTGGCCGCCCATGAGCGGATCACCCAATTCTGGGCCGACCATTTCAAGGCATCGTATCAGCTGGGATTCACCAGCACATTCATCCGGTTTCGGGAGCTGGAATGGACGGACGGAGATCTGTGCATCGTCCTTCCCCGTGTGGAGGAGGACTTGGTCTCTGAAGGAAAGGTCCTGCGCCACTGTGTCGGCACCTACGGCAGTGCTCACTGCTCTGGCAAACCCGTGTTTTTCGTGCGGCACCGCCGCAGGCCGGAGCGGAGCTATTATACCCTGCAGATCAACATGAACGGGACGATCCCAAAGGAACTCCAGCTCCACGGATACGGCAATGAGCGCCACGGAGACCACAAGCAGTATGCCCACAAAATCCCGCGGAAGGTCCGGGAGTTCTGTGACCGCTGGGAGCGGGAGGTCCTGACACCCTGGTTTGCGGCACAACGTACAGGGGCAGAGCGGCCAGCCAAGAAAAAACAGAAAGCAGGGAGGATCGCCTGATGCGGATCATCAAAACCGGAGACCCCTGTCCGCTCTGCGGCCGCCCGGTGACCGCAGAGGACCGGGAAACGTTGGACCAGTTGACGGCCATTGCGCAGATGCTGGAGTGCCTTGGCATTGACATCGCTGCGGATGCGGCGGGGAACGGAGCAGAATATGAGTGAACAGCTGAGCAGGAAAATGGAGTGCCCGATTTGCAAAAAGAAGGCGGTGTTTGTAGGCGTCCATGATGATGAAGGCAATTATCACGGACTGATGGGATGCGACTATGAAGACGCCCCATGGAGCGGACTGTCGTATGCCTTACATCACGAGGGATGGGGAGACTGCCCACTATGCACTGATGGCGCAGAAAGCACAATGGGCGGGATGCTATTTGATACAGCCGAGGAAGCAATCTCCGCCCTGTCCCCGCCGAACGAGCCACTAACCATCGAGCAGCTGCGGGAGATGGACGGGGAGCCGGTGTGGTGTAAATGGTTACTCCCGGAAGATAGAGCCATTGAGCAGGGGAAGTGGTTTATCGTTATCTCCGGAGACAAGGCAGGGCTGGAGATAAAGAGGCCGGCCGAATACGGGTGTCATTTTTGCAAAATTGATGATTACGGCAAGACGTGGCTCGCCTACCGCCTCCTGCCGGAGGGAGAGGAGGACACCTGATGAAATGCAGAGATTGTGAGAAATGGGGATGGGGAGACGATGAAGGGACCCCTGTTTGGGGGTGGTGCTGGAAATATACATCTTGCCCAGATCCGGATATTGATAGGAGTTGTCCGGATTTCTCCCCTAAAAAGCCGGATATCTTCACAACACTCTCCACACTCCAGGCCAAAAGCAAGAAGCTGCGGGCCGAGCTGGAAAACTACCGCAAAGGCCATCGCGAAGAAGCAATCTCCGCCCTATCCTCGCCGAACGAGTGGGTAAATCGAGTGAGAGAGCTTGATGAGCTTTACACAAAGCTCCAGATCATAACAGGCTTTACAGTGGAGCAACTGCTAGAAATGTTCGCCGCCGGATACACGCTGGAAAAGCCGGATTACTCAAAATCATTTGAAGAGATGGCGAGTTTGGCCGAAACCACCCCGCCGAACGAGCCGCTGACGCTGGAGGAACTGCGGAAAATGGACGGGGAGCCGGTGTATCTTATCGTCGATGATCAGTATGAACCGCTTAAAATGTGGGCGTTGATTGAAGTGGTGGAAACGGCCAACTGCGTAATTCTCACCAATAATCTTGGGGGCAGAAATGAATATTACGACAACGATGAGATGAAAGACGACGGAGTCACTGCCTACCGCCGCCCGCCGGAGGGAGAGGTGGATGTATGAAGAACTGCAACATTTGTTACTTACGAGACGCAAAGCCATGTTACGAATGCTCCACGTGCATGGCAGGAGACTGCCATTTTAGACCTGCACCCAAAGCAAAAAAGCAGTCCAACGCCGACCGTATCCGGGCCATGAGCGACGAGGAGTTGGCAGAGTTTATCAGTCGCATAGAAATTGGAGATTTTGGCCCACAGGTTTACGGGAAAACATTTTGTGACTTGTGCAGTGGACAATATGAGTGCGACGACTGCAGATTGTGGTGGCTCCAGCAGCCAGCGGAGGAGGACACCTGATGGACATTGATACGCTCAGAAAGAGTTTGCTGGAAAATTCTGACCCTGACGGACCTTGCATTGAGGATGATCTTATGCAGGACGCCGCCACCGCCCTCTCCACACTCCAGGCCGAAAACGAGAAGCTGCGGGCCGAGCTGGAAAACTACCGCAAAGGCCATCGCGAAGAAGCAATCTCCGCCCTATCCCCGCCGAACGAGCCGCTGACGCTGGAGGAGCTGCGGGAGATGAACAAACCCGTGTGGGTTGCCTGCAAGCCGATTGAAGGCGGAGATGGGGATTGGTGTTTGTGCAAGCACGGGTGCATTGTCACACCATCAGGGAATTCTTATGATGTGGGTGAAATTCCGCATTGGGTGTTTTACCGCCGCCCGCCGGAGGGAGCAGAGGACGGTAATGTCTAAAAAAACGGTTCGGTTCCCAAGTTTCAACGTATCTCTTTCGGACGCAATCGAGATTGCGAAGTATCACCTGGACGATCCAGATATCGCCATGCAGTCAAAAGTAATGGCAATCGAGAGGGTGGCAGAGATGGAAACACACAACAGCATCACGAAGAATGATCTTGTCGGTGCGCTCCGATGGATTTATGAACACTATGACCTTTTATCGGTTTTGTGAGGTGACGGCAATGTTTACGGTTGATGACGGCCTTTGCTTCCCGTGGGAGGGATTTGTCTGCTGCTAAGTAACAACGATTTGAATACCATCCAAGATGCCTTAGATACTGGAATGGAGACCGTAATGACCCGAACTCTTGGAGATTTCCGCATCACGGTCTCCACATCCAGAGCCCCGCCTGTTTGGCATCCGTTTCTTATGCTTGCCCGTCTGGAGATTTGGGATGGGCACATATATTCTACAAAGTGGTGTGTCAGTGCGGAGGAGGTGCAGCAGTTTGCGGGGAGATGATCAGTCCTTGTGGTATTGTGTACGCCAGCGGGCAGGCCCTCTTGTCAAGGAGTGCCGGGCACTGCGGCCACGGCTGAGTGCAAATGATACGCCATACCAGCGGAATGAAAAAAATAAAATTCTTCGGCCACCCAGAGACAGCAGTGTCTGCCGAACGCGTGTAGACCGGCTGGAGCTGCGGCTGGCGCTGTTTTGCTTTGTAGGGATCGTGTACACACTGACCTTTGATCCATATCACCTGCCGGATCGCTTCTCTGGTGTCCGAAAACGGTGGAGATCGTTCCTGCGGCTTCTCAACCTGTGGAAGCCAAACTGGTCCCGGGATTATATCTATCTGATTGAGGGCAGGCATGGAGACCACCGCTATCATATCCACTTGGTCCTCCGGAACAGCGATTTTTCTCCGGCCGAGATCCGCTATCTTTGGAAATACGGCGAGGTAGATGACGAGCCTCTGCTGTTGGGACCATACGATACCTACAGGCGCACCGCCAAGTATTGGAACAAGGAGGCGTCAGACGGAATTACGGTCCCCGTGGGTGCCAGGACCTGGGTTGCCAGCAAAAGTCTGAATGCCAAGCTGCCGCCTTTGGAAATGTGGCGGAGTACAAGCGGTGAAATCGAGCCCCCACAAAATGTACGGGTGCAGGGAGGCAATCAGACAGCCAACGAATTCGGGGTGTATCTCTACAAGTGGTGGATCTCAAACAGTGCTTTTATTTTAAATAAATGACTCTTATCTTGAAATATAGTTGAATAACTCACAAATCTAAACGAAAGTGAGGGAGACCCGTTGCAAAGCATTCATAAACGTGATAAACTGGTCGCAAAGGATGGATGGTTGCTCTGTCCCCGGTGTGGTCGGGGAAAGGTTCTACGGCTCAATTCAGAGACCAGAGCCAGGAGCTTGACGGTGTATTGCAAGCTCTGCGGAAAAGAGTCCATCGTGAATATCGACGAGTGCCTGTGCCAATGAGCCTGTGCCACATGATCCGCAAAGGGCGGACGTGTTGGTGCAGGCTTTTTGTTTTGCCCGGAGGTGATAGCCCATGGCACAAAAGCCGTTGCGTCCATGCCGACATCCTGGGTGTACGACCCTGGTCACTGGCGGCTATTGTGATCTCCACCGCCCCAAGGACAGCCGCAGCGATGCGGCCAAGTCCTGGCACTGGATGTACCTGACTCCAGAGTGGACGGAGGACCTGCGGCCTGGACAGCTCCTTCGCGAGCCCTTTTGCCGGGAATGTGCCCGGCGCGGAGACCGGACGCCGGCCACGGAAGTGGACCACATCCAGCCGCACCGCGGAGACTGGGCAGTGTTCACGGACCGCAGCAATCTCCAGAGCCTTTGCCATTCCTGCCATAGTCGCAAGACGATGGCCGAAATGCAGCAAAAGCGAGGCGCTTTGCGTGCCCGCTGGCAGCGATGACCAGCGGAACGCTTGGGCGCACGGGCGGGGCGGGTGCGTGTGCGCGGTGTTTCCTTGCACCCCTCCCCCCGGCAAAAAAAGTTTGGGCGGCCGGCCGCAAGACCGCACGCCCCCCTTCGTGCAAGATTTTTCCCCCATGAGGATTTTCCGGGAATACATGGCGTGTCAGATTCGGACACGCCGGCCAGAAAGAGAGGGAGTGTATGGTTCGGCTGGAGTGTGGCCTGCGGGGCGCCCGGAAGTATTGCACCTCGCATCCAGGCTGGTGCTGTGGCGATTGTCCGGCACGAGACCTCTGCGACCGGGCCTGCCGGAATACGCCAAAGCGATGCGGGTACGCTGTGCCGCGGGAAACGTGCCATTTTTATAAGCCTTCAAAAATTATGGGAAAGGAAGGGATCCGCAATGGCGGGTAAGCGGCAACCGCTGGCCGTTCTGCAGGCCAACGGAAGGAAGCATCTGACAAAGGCAGAGATCGCGGAGCGGTCCGCAGCGGAAGTCCATCTGAAAAAGCCGAAGCGGATCTCCGTTCCCGCATGGCTGCCGGAGGACCTAAAGGGAGATTTCCGAAAAATCTCCAAGGAGCTGTTGGACGCGGACCTGGGCGCATCGCAGCTGGACCGGGACACCATTGGCAGACTGGTCGTGGCGCAGGCGCAGTACGCGGCAGCCACCCGCATGGTGCGGGTCTCGCTGGATCAGGAAAACACGGAAACCTGCTCCTCCTGGTCCACTCTGCAGGAAAAGTATTTCAAGCAGGCCCGGGCCTGCGCAAATGATCTGGGCCTGACCATCACCAGCCGCTGCCGCCTGATCGTCCCCCAGGGAGGCGGACAGGCAGAACAAGAAAATCCGTTCCTGGAGCTGATCTCCGGAGGAGCTGAGCGCCGTGCCTGAGCTGGTATGGCTGACACCGTTCATCCATGTCCCTGCCCCAGAGGATGGCGCGGAGCTGCGGTACAGCCAGGATGCTGCGGACCAGGTTCTGCGGTTCTTTGGACTTCTGGTATTCGGGCAAAACGACTGGGCGGGCAAGCCATTCCAGCTGCTTCCCTGGGAGGAGCAGCTGATCCGGGAATTTTACGGCGTTCAGGTGCGGGACGATGACGGCACTTGGGTGCGGTATCGGCGGTACCTGTACAACGAGATCCCCAAGAAAAACGGCAAAAGCGAACTGGCGGCAGGGCTTGGACTTTATCACCTGTTGGCGGATGGGGAGCAGCTGCCGAACGTTGGAATCTTCGCGGTGGATAAGGAGAACGCCGATATTATCTATAAATGCGCCAAGTACATGGTGGAGCACACCGCCCTGAGCCAGCCGGCCCACCGGCCCCTAGCCTGGTGCCGGGACAGCGTGCGGGAGATCCGCACCCGGTTCGGCGGGGTGATGAAGGTCTACTCCGGCGACGTTGACAACAAGCACGGGCCTTCCTTTTCCGCCATCCTCTGCGATGAGCTGCACGCCTGGAGCGGCCGTGCGGGCCGGGATCGGTGGAACGTGCTGACCACCGGCTCTGATGCCGCCCGCCGGCAGCAGACCGTGCTCGTACTGACTACGGCGGGCAATGACCCGGACCGCACCTCCATCGGTTGGGAAATCCACGAGAAATGCCGGCGGATTCTGGCGTGGCGCCGGGGAGAGCCGGAGCGCCCTCTGGACGCGGACGACACGGAATGGCTGCCGGTGATGTATGGCGTCTCGGTGCTGACCGGGGATGACCCGGACCGGATCGCGGCCCTGGATATCTATGACGAGGCGTTGTGGAAAACCTGCAACCCCTCCTATGGCGTGACCATGCGGGCGCGTAAGTTCCGGGTGGAGGCCCGGGCGGCCAGGCAGAGCGAGGCGGCGGAACGGAATTTCCGGTGGCTGCGGCTGAATCAGTGGATCTCCACGAAGGACGTGGGCTGGCTGCCGTTGACGCTGTATGACAAGACGCAGATCGGCCCCTCCGCCAAGGCGGAGCGGGATGCGTGGATACAGGAGCACCTGATCGGGAAGACCTGCTATGGCGGCCTGGACCTGTCCGCCACCACGGATCTGACGGCCTTTGTTCTGGTATTCCCGCCCCAGGAAGGGTTAGATACCTGGGTGATGCTGCCCCGGGCCTGGCGCCCTCTGGACGGCGTGCTGGAGGCGGAAACACGCGACCATGTCCAATACCGGGACTGGGAGCGGGCCGGCTTCCTGACGCTCTGTCCCGGGGACATGATTGACTACACCATGGTGGAGCAGGCCGTCTATGAGGCCGTGGAGCTGTACGACCTGCGGTGCGTGGGCGTTGACCCGTTTATGAGCCGGACACTGGTATCCCGGCTGACGTCCCCGGTCAATGACGCCGGCGAGGAAAAGCCGTGCGTCAGGTGCATTGACATCCCGCAGGATATCCGGAGGATGTCACCGCCCACCAAGGAACTGGAGCGGCTGATCCGGGGGCACAAGATGCTCCACATCCACAACACCTGCGCCCGGTGGTGCTTTGGCAATGCCCGGTGCTATGTGGACGCCAACGAAAACCAGAAGCTCATGAAGGACCGCAGCATCGGCCGCATCGACATTGTGGTGGCGTGGGTGATTTCCCTGGCTACAGCCATCATCATGCGGGGGCAGAAGGACTATGACACGCGACATTTGAGAGAGGACTGGGGCTTATGACAAACGAGGAGCGCCGGGAACGGCGCGAGGCGCGGCGGAGAAAGGCCGCAAATCTGCTGGGGCTGTATCTGGAGGATCTGCTGCTCCTGGCCGGAAGCGGCTGTTTTACGGCTGCTGCGGCGCTGGCCGCCGGCTGCGCGGCTGCCCTGGCCACGGCGGGCGCGTGCCTGACGGTCTACGCGCTTGTGGTGGCCCGGTCCGCCGGAAGGAGGTGAGGGAATGCTGCTGCGCAATGCCATGCGCCGCCCGCGGGCGGTGGAGTACGGCAGCCTGTCGTGGGAGGACCTTAACCGGCAATTCCGGAAGATCTTCCTCTCCGGCGGGCCGTATGACACCGGCATCCGGGGCGCGGAGCGGCTGAGTCCCGTGGCGGCGGCCCACCGCATCCTGTGCAACGACTTCGGCATGATCCCCTTCTCCCTCTACCGCAAGAACGGAGACGCCCGGGAGCCGGTCCAGGATCCTGACTTGGACCTTGTTTTCAAGCTCCGCCCAAGCGTGGACCGGACGCCCTACATGCTGGGGCGCACAGTCATGTCTAATGCTTTCTGGCATGGCTTCGGCGCCGTATGGAACCGGCGCGGACCGGACGGACGGATTTTGGAGCGCATCCCCCTCCCTTCGGACTGCTGCTCCATCCGGCAGGACCAGACAACGGGGCAGTATTACTACGATTACAGCGTGGACGGAGAGTTCCGGACCTTCACGGGGTATGAGCTGAGCTTCCTGTTTTTTGAGAGCTATGACGGCATCCGGGGCCGGGGCTTTCTGAATTTGGCCCGGGAGACCATCGGCGCGGAGGGCGCCGCCCAGCAGTACGGCCGGAAGTTCTATCAGAATGGGGCCATGATCTCCGGGATCGTGGAGGTGGACACGGACCTGGGAAAGGAAGAGCGCGACCGGGTCCGAAATGAGTTTGCCAAATACAACCCCTACGGCGACGATGCCTTCAAGGTGGCGGTGCTTGGCCGTGGATACAAGTACACGCCCATCGGGCTGAACCAGAAGGACAGCCAGTACATCGAGAGCCGGACCTTCAGCGTGGAGGAGGTGGCCCGCTTCTCCGGAGTGCCCAAGTCCATGCTGCAGAGCGGCAAAGAGAGTTTTGAGAGCAACCAGCAGCAGCGCATTGTATTCGTTACGGATGTGCTCATGCCCTACATCGTGCAATGGGAACAGGAGAATTCTTACAAGTGCCTGTTCCGGCAGCAGCGGACGGACGGCCTTTACTTCAAGGGGAACCCGGCGGTGCTGTTGCGCGGGGACGACAAGAGCCGGGCGGAGTTCCTGACCACGATGATCCAGAACGGTATGCTGAACCCGGACGAGGCCCGGGCCCTGGAGGAGCGGGCGCCTATCCCCGGCGGCTGGGGGCAGACGTTCTTCATCACAAAAAACCTGGGCTCCATGGAGTCCGTGGCGAAAGGAGAGCAGACAAATGGTTGATATTTCAATCCGCGGAGAGCTTTGGGACGATGACAGCGCCGACGTCCTGCGCTGGTGGGGATTCCGGGACATCACGGCCCCCATGGACATCCGGACGGCGCTGGAGTCCGCCGGCGGGGACGAGGTGACCGTCCTGGTCAACTCACCGGGCGGAGACATGACGGTGGGCGCGGAGATCCGCTCCATACTGCGGCGGTATCAGGGCAAGACCACGGCCCTGTTCCAGGGCTACGGCGCCAGCGCGGCCACCCTGGCCGTGTCCGCCTGCTCCGTCATTCAGAGCGAGCCGGGGGCGCTGTTATGCTACCACAACCCCAGCGGGACCACAGATGGAGACTTCCGCGAGATGCGGCGCAGCGCGGAGGCCCTGCGGAATGCCCGGGACTGCATCCTGGAGATGTACACCGCCCGGAGCGGCAGCCGCTCCCGGGAGGAGCTGATCTCCCTGATGGATAAAAATATCTGGATCACCCCCACCCAGGCAAAAGAATACGGCCTGATCGACGGGATCGTGGCGCTGGAAGGCGTCACAGAGCCGGAGGGGGACCCGGCGGCATTCGTGGCGGCGGCCGGCCGCATCCGGCTGACGGCGGCTATGCGGGAACGGTACCGGCGCCATGTGGCGGAGGACCGGGAGGCCGCCGCGCGAGACTGTGAGGCAAAGCGCATCCTGGCCCGGCTGGGGACGCTTGCAAAATACTGAGAATACGGAGGACGATTATGGACTACATGGAGAAGATCACGGAGCTGCGGGCCAGCAAGGCCAAGCTCAACAAACAGGCCCAGGCCCTGGTGACCGAGGGCAAGTTCGAGGACGCCAATAAACTGGCGGACCAGATGGAGGGCATCAACAAGCAGATTCAGGCGGTGGAGCGGCTGCTGGACGAGAGCCGGAAGCACGCCGCCCCCCTGGATGGCAAGTATGACGGCATCCTCCACGACGAGGGGACCGGAAAGCCCAAAGATGGGAAAAAGGATGCCGTGAAGCCCTTTGCCACCCTGGGCGAGCAGCTGAAGGCCGTCTATGACCTGCGGAAGGGCCTGGTGGCGGACGAGCGGCTGGAGAAGGTCAACAATGCCGCCGGCGTCACCGGCACCAACGGCCCGGACGGCGGCTTCGCCCTCCAGGAGGACTTCGCCGGGGCGATCCTGGAGAGCGCCGTGCGGCAGAGCCCCCTGCTGAACCGCCTGGACCGGTACACCTGCTCCAGCGCGGCCAACGCCATGCGGTGGCTGCACGCAGACGAGACGGATATCTCCACCAGCGTGTTCGGCGGCATTCAGATGTTCTGGGCGGCGGAGGGTGCCACGGTGGCGGCCAGCAAGCCCCAGTTCCGGGAGATGAAGCTGGATCTGGAGAAGATGATGGGCTTCTGCTACTGCACGGACGAGATGCTGCAGGACGCCGCTTTCCTGACCGGCTTTGTGGGCAACGGCTTCACCCTGGCGGCGGACCGGCTGCTGACGGAGAGCGTCATTTCCGGCAACGGCGTGGGCAAGCCCCTGGGCCTCCTGAACTCCGGGGCCGTGATCGTGGTGGACAAGGAGTCCAGCCAGGCCGCCGGAACGTTCCAGGGCGCCAACGTCATCAAGATGCAGGCCCGGGCCATGCCCCGGGGCCGGGACCGCATGGTGTGGCTGATGCATCCGGACCTGGAGGAGCAGCTGCCGTATCTGGCCATCCAGAGCGGCGAAGCGGCTAAGTTCCTTTGGAACCCGGAGGGGGGCCTGGGCAACTTCGACACCCAGCGGGTGCTGAACAAGCCGGTGCTGTTTGAGGACAGCTGCCCCGCTCTGGGCGGCAAAGGCGACGTCATGCTGGTGGACCCGATGCAGTACATCCTGCTGAGCAAGGGCACCGCAAAGCAGGACTGGTCCATCCATGTGGAGTTCCTGACGGACCAGAACTGCTTCCGCATGGTGTTCCGCTGCAACGGCGCCCCCAAGGTGAACAAGCCCCTGAAGATCAAGAACAGCTCCAAGACCCGCAGCCCCTTTGTGGCGCTGGCCGCCCGTACATAAGGAGGACAGTATGAATCGGATTTGTGAAGAAGTGCAGTACCTGGACGTATTCGCGCCCCAGGCGGTGGCTACGGCCACGAAAAAGACCAGTACCTTTGTGGACACCGCCGGCGCGGACAGCGTAGAATTCCTGATCTACACCGGCGCCCTCACCAGCGGGAAGAAGCTGACGGTGGGCGTCCAGACCTCCGCGAACGCCGGCGGCTCCAGCCCGGAGGAGGCGGAAGAGATGGTATTTACAGCATCCGGCTCCACCCCCGGCCTCGCCGTGGTGAGCTACAGGGTCCGGGGAGACCGTGACCGCTATGTGGGCGTCACCTTCCAGCACAACGCCGGCTCGGAGGTAGACTGCGCCGTGCTGGCCGCTGTGCGGCCGATGTACCGGCCGCCGGAGAACAGCTGGCAGCTGGTGGTGTAAGTCATGACAGCCTGGAGCGAGGCGATCAGGGCCCGGCTTATGGCCTACTGCCGGATCGACGTACTGGAGGATGGAGAAGAGGACCTGCTCAAGACCCTGTATCTCTCCGCTGTCGCGTATCTGGCGGGCGCGGACATCTCTGAGCCGGAGGCGGACACGCCCAGGCGGGCCCAGTACGACCTGTGCGTGAACGCCCTGGTCCTGGACGCCTATGACAAGCGGGGCACCACCGTCAGCGGCTCGGCGCTGACCGACAACCGGGAATACCGGGGGACCTTCCTGCAGCTGCAGGCCACGGAGCCGGTGTCCGAATCGGACACATGAAAAGGGCCGCCCCGGCCTCCGCCGGGGCGGCGGGGCAATCATACGGGATCGCCGTGGTGCCAGAGATATACAATGGGACTCACCGGTCTGTGACGCCGAGGCGCTGCTTCAGGGCATCCTGAAGGACCTGCGAGAAGTTGACACCGGCTTTTTCGGCCAGGTCATTGAGCCAGCTCTGAAGCGTGACGTTCTTGCGGACGGTTCGCATGTCGTTGGCCCGGCGGTAGGCATCAAAGTCCACCAGGGCATAGGACGCCGTCTGAGGCGGCGCACAGGCGGGAAGCGCCGCGGAGGGCGCCGGGATTTCGCGGCCCAGATCCTGGGCGGAGATCCCCCAGAGGCCGATAGCGTCCGCGGCCATGTCGATGGCGTCGGCGAGATCCTTCCCCTCCGTATTGATATCCAGATCCGGCACGTAGACCACATAGCCGTGTTCGGACGGCGTCAGGATGATGGGATAGGCTTGTTTCATGCGAATTCCTCCTTTTGCGGAGCGGCGGGGCTGTTTTACAGCCCGCACCGCTTGATGATGGCTTTCGCCAGCTGTTCATCAATTTCTTTGTGTCTGGGGACCGGCTCGATCCGGGTCCCGTCTGTCATGATGATATGGTTCCCGCCCTGACGGAATACCCACCACTTTTGGGCGTAGAACCGTTTCAGCAAATCTTTCTGTTTCATTTCCGCCTCCTGCTCTTTACTTATATTATACGTATTTAATACGCATAAGTCAAGAGGAAGAGGCAAGAAAAAGGAGAAAAATTATGGCGGTTGTCAGTGCCGGGGAGCTACGGAACCGGGTGGAGGTGCTTTGCCGGACCGGGCGGATCAACCCACTGGGGGAGCAGACATACGACTATGAGGCGGAGCGCCGGGTGTGGGCCAAGATCGTGCCCACGGCCGGGCGGGGCGAGACCGTTGAGGGAGACATGGAGCGGACGGAGGTGACCCACCGGATCACCGTGCGCCGGGCCTCCATCCCGAACCTGACGACGGACCTGCGGCTGCGGTACCGGGGGCAGGTCTACGAGGTCCAATATTTTTACCCCAATTACCGGGACAGCGGTTTCCTGGATCTTTATGTAAAGCTGGTGATTGAAGATGGCGTCCCAGGGTTTTGATACCTCAGAGCTGGCCCGCCTTGCGCGGCGGATGGGCCAGGCGGGAGAAGGTCTGCGCCGACAGGTAAAACCGTTTTTGCGGAAAGAAGGAACCAAGCTCAAGACCCGAACTGCTCGTGAGGCTCGAAAAGTGGGCAAGAAAACAGGCAATTACATCAAGTCCATTAAGCGAGGCAAGGCATACACCTACCGAGGATCACAGGCAATCCGCGTGTATTCCTACGCTCCACACGCACACCTGATCGAGGAAGGGCACCGGATGGTGACACATGATGGCCGGGAAGTCGGGTTTGTGCAGGGGCATCACGTCTTTGAGGCTGCCGCACGGGACTTTGGCCCGCGGTTTGTATCAGATCTGGATGATTTTTTGGATGAGGCGGTGAGAAACCTGTGATCTCATTACAAGCGGTCAATCAGGCAATCTGCGCGATGTATCAAAAGGCCCTGGACGCCGCCGGCACCGGCGCCAAGCTGGTGGCGGAGGACGTGTCCAAGCCCATCATCCGGCCCAGCGGCAAGGTGGAGCTGGAGGACGGGACGGATGCCCGGCTCCTGGCTTCCGGCCGGGAGCGGACAGTGACCTTCTGGCTGTACTACTTCGCCAAGGACCGGGACCGGCCCAAGCTGGAGAACCTGGCGGTGCGCGGCGCCATTGGGGAGGCGTTTCTGGACGGGATCACGGTGGAGGACACCTATCTGGGCATTGACGAGGGCGTGTCCTTTACCGTGACGGACGGCGTGCTGGTGGCCTCGCTGGAGCTGACGCTGACGGAGCCGGTGCCGGAGGCGGACGCAGAACCCATGGAAGAGTTCAATTTGGATTTGGAGGTAACATGAAATGGCTGTAACACTGCCGAAAATTCTGGTCACATTTACACAGCTGGCCACATCGTTCATCCAGCGGTCCGCCCGGGGGATCGCGGTGCTGATCGTGCGGGACGACACCGCCGGGACCGGAAAGACGTTTTTCCAGTACGGAGACGCCACCCAGGTGAGTGACACGGAGTTCACCCCCGCCAACCAGCAGTATATCAAGGACGCGCTGTCCTTCGGCCCGCTGCGGGTGAGCGTGGTGAAAATCAAGACCGCGGACGATCTGGCGGCCGCGGCGGCGATCTTCACCCAGTATGAAAAGACAGGCTGGGTGACCTTTGCGGAGGGGAGCAGCGACGACTGGTCGGACCTTACCAGCTGGATCAAGGCCCAGGAAGCGGCGTACAAGAGCTGGAAGGCCGTCTGCTTCAAGGCCACGGCGCCGGACTCCATGCACATTGTCAACCTCAGCAACGAGAAGGTGACCTTTGCCGATACCCGGGGAGAGGTGAGCGGAGAGAAATACTGCGCCTCTCTGGCGGGCCTGCTGGCATCCTGCAATGTGGAGCAGGGCGCCACCAACAAGCTGTGTCCGAATCTGACACGGGTGGCGGTGCCGGAGGATCCGGATACCGCGGTGGGGGCGGGAAAATTCCTGCTGATCAACGACGATGACGAGGTCCGGGTGGGCGTGGATGTGAACGCCCTGACCACCACCAACGGCACAACCCTGACGGAGGACATGAAGTACATCGAGACCGTGGAGGCCATGGACATGCTGCGGGACGACATCACCGCCACATTCCGGGACGAGTACCTGGGCAAGTACCGCAACAGCAAGGCCAACCAGATGCTGTTCATTTCCGCCGTGAACTACTACTTCGACACGCTGGCGGCTGCCGCCAGCAACTACGTGCTGAACCCGGACCACGACAACAAGGCCGGCATTGACGTGACCGCCCAGCGGAACGCCTGGATCGGGTCCGGGAAGGCGGAGGCCGCGGACTGGGACGACGCCACAGTGATGGCGACGCCGTTCAAGCGGATGGTCTATCTGGCGGGAGACGTACAGATCCTGGGCTGCATGGGCGGCCTGGAGTTTGCCGTCACCCTGATGTAAGGAGGACGTATGAGCAAGAGGACAGAGAAAATGCTGCACGGGTCCTGCAGCGAGGTGTATATCAACGGCGTCCGGGATGATCTTGCCACCAAGATCGAAGTGAAGGTCACCGGCGATTTCGAGGACGGCGCGTTCTGCGGGGATTACGGGACCTTCCCCATCTACAACGGATACGCCATCGAGGGAACCATCACCGACAAGAAGCAGGACAGCTCGCTGGAGACCGCCATCACGGAGGGGTACCGCACCGGCATCATGCCGGACATCGTGCTGATTACCGCCCTCACCAACCCGGTGAGCAAACAGACGGAGCGGTGGAGCATTTCCGGCGTGGTGTTCACCGAGGTGGCCCTGGCCAATATTGAGGCCAAAAAACCCGTGGACCGGGAGCTCCCCTTTAAGGCGGAGCGGTGGAAGAACCTGGAGGCGATCTCATGAGCAGGAAAATCACATTTGATGAGCTGGTGGCCCGGCGGGAGCAGCGGGAAAACGACAAGCTGAAGGTGGGGATGCTCACCATTCCCGGAACAGGCGTGGGCCTGGAGGCCCGGATGCCACCCCAGAAGGCGGTGCTGGAGCTCTATGGCGAGCTGGGCAGCGCCAAGGACACTCTGGATGCGCTGCGCTGCGGCAACCACGCCCTGTATGTGTGCTGTCCCCAGCTGCAGGACCGGGCCCTGCAGAAGGAACTGGGCGTGGACGAAAATCCCATGGGTATCCTGGATGTCCTGTTCACACCGGTGGAGCAGGACCAGCTGGGCGGCGAGGCCCTGCGGTTCCTGGGGCTGCTGCCGCCGCTGCCGAAAAGCGCCAAGGATACCAGCTCCGACGGGGAGCCGGCTGCGGACCCGGGGCTTGAGACAGTAAAAAACTGATTGCCCGCGACCCCATGCTGGAGCTGATGGCATTTTACGCCGTGCGGGGCGTGCCGCTGGACGTGCTGGCGGCCGCCACACCGGCGGAGCGGGGCTTTCTGCAGGGGGCGCGGGCATTGTACTACGAAGAGCAGGCGGCGCTGCTGCAGGCGGCGGTGGCGCGGACGCTGACGGGAGGCGGGCGGCATGGCGAATAGAGTCATCAACACCATCCTGAACCTGCGGGACAACATGTCCGGCGGCCTGATCCGGGCGGCCCGGAACACGGCGGGCGTCACGCGGGAGATGGAGAGCGCCACCCGGAGCGTGGTGTCCTTCAAGAACCGGGCCGGATCTGCGATTAACAGTGCGGCCAAGAGCTTTGTCAAGTTCGGGACCGCTGCGGCCGGTGTTACAGCCGCGCTGGCGGCCAAGACCGGACTGAGCGAAGCCATGGACCTGGAAGGATACCGGCTGCAGCTGGAGACCGCCACCAAGGATACCCAAAAAGCGTCGGAGATCATGCAGTATGCCATCAATCTGGCCAATAAGACACCCTTTGAGGGCGGCGAGCTGGTGGAGGGGGCGGCCAAGTTCGAGACCATGGGCATGGCAGCGCAGAAATGGCTGCCTTTGGCCGGCGACATGGCAGCAGCCACCAACAAGAGCTTTGACCAGGCCACGGAGGCCCTGATCGACGCCCAGAACGGCGAATTGGAACGGCTCAAGGAGTTTGGCATCACCAAGGCCAAGATCGTGGAGCAGGGCGAAAAAATGTTTGCCGGGGTGCAGCTGGTAAACAACAAGGGGCAGATTGTAAACCAGGAGAAGTTCAATGAGGCGTTGATCTCCCTGATGCAGGAACGTTTTGGCGGCGGCATGGAAAAGCAGGCCACCACCATGAAGGGCCTGTGGTCTACCGTCACCGGCGTCACCAAGTCTGCTCTGGCCACCATCACCGGCATCGCCACGGATGGATCCATCCGTTCCGGCTCCGCCCTGGACATGCTCAAGGACAAGGTGCAGCTGCTTGCAGGCAAACTGGAGGAGTGGCAGCAAAACGGGACACTGGATCGCATTGCCCAGCAGTTTGATCAGGGGCTTGCCCGGGGAGCAGAACTGGTGGGGAACGCCTTCCAGTGGGTGCTGGACCACGGCGATACCATCAAGCGGTGGGTGGTAGGGCTGGGGACCGCGCTGGCCCTTGTGAAAGTGGCGCAGTTTGCCAGCGGCGTGATGAACGCCGTGAAAACCGTGAAGCTGTTTGCCACCACGGTGGGGACCATCGTCGCTACGAATCCGGTTGTCCTGGCAATCGTTGCGGCCATTGCGGCGATCTCGCTGCTGGTCGCCAACTGGGACAAGGTCAAGGCCAAGGCCGGAGAGCTGTGGGACGGGATCAAGACCGTGTTCGGTGGGATCAAGGACAGCATCGTGGGGGCGTTCAACTCCGCAAAGGAGGCGGTGGGCAGCTTCTTCTCCTGGATTGGGGACAAGCTGTCCGCCCTGGACGGCGCCATCGAGAGCGTGCCGGTCATCGGCAGCATCTACCGGGGGATCAAGGGCGCGGGCAGCTGGGTGATCGACAAGGTCACCGGCCACGCCACCGGCACCAGCTACTTCCCCGGCGGCTGGACCCGGGTAAACGAGCGGGGCGGCGAGATCATGCGCCTGCCCGGCGGCACCCAGATCATCCCCCACGACGTATCCCGCCGCATGGCGGGCGGCACGACGGTGCAGGTCTATGTGACGGTTCAGGGCAATGTGATCGGCAATCAGGCTTACGCGGAGAGCTTGGGCGAGACGATTGCCCAAAAGCTCCTGCGGGCGCTGCGGAACAGCTGAGGAGGCTCCATGTACCAGGTGATCCTATCCATCAACAACAACGAGGAGGTGGCGGTGCTGCCCGCGGTCCCGACGGATCTCGGTCCCCAGCTCCCCCAGAACAACGGGACCTATGAGGGCCTTTCCGGGGATTACAACACCCTGGGGCCTATGGGCCTTTGGGAGATGTCCATTGCCAGCTTCTTCCCCGTCGGCCGGCGTTACAGCTTCATGCCGGCAGACGCCTGGACAGACGGGTGGAAGTATGTGGACTTCTTCGAGCGGAACCGCCCCAGGATGCTGCCCTTCCGGATCATCATTCTGGATGGGAACGGTGTTTGCCGGATGAACAGCCCCTGCTCGGTGGACCAATTCGAGTGGCATGTCAAGCGGAACGGGGATATTTCTTACAGCCTGACGCTGCGGGAATACCGCTTCATATCCGGCGCGAAGTGAGGAGGAGCCATGGGAACGCAGTACGTGGATGACCACCGCTTCCTGCTGTGCAAGGGCAGCACGGTGACGGACATCACCAGGACGGTCAGCCAGCCGGAGGCCCGGGACGAGCTGGACGCCCTCAGCGTGGAGCTGACCTTCACGGCGGTGCGGAACAACAACCGGGACAAGTATATGCACTGGTACGGCATCGAGCCGGGAGACAAGCTGCGGGTGGTGAATCACGGCCGGGAGGTCTTTTCCGGCGTGATCCTCACCGTGGGGCTGGACGGCACAGTGACCGCCAACGACATGGGGTGGTATCTGACAAAATCAGAGATCATCCTGCAGCTGGCGGACGCGGCGGCGCCGGACGCGGTGCGGCGGATGTGCGCCAAGGCGGGGATCGCCGCCGGAACCATCGACCTGCCGCCCACCCGGATCTCCCAGGTGTGGGTAGGGTCCACCCCGGAGCAGATCCTGGAGGACATCCTGGCCATCTGCTCCGCGGAGACGGGGCTCACCTACCGCCGGCGGGTCCGGGAAGGCGCTCTGCAGGTGGGGCCGCTGCCGACCGTCCCCATCATTGCCTACCACAAGCCGGCGGAAAATCTGGGGGCCTTTGATATCACCCTGGCAAAGGGCAGCGTCAGCGGATCGGACTCCATGGCCGAGCTGACCAACAGCGTGGTGCTGGCCGCCGGAGGAGAGTCCGCTGAGACGCTGGGACGGGCGTACAACAGCGCCAGCATTGCCAAATACGGCCTGCTGCAGGCGGTGGAGACCCTTTCCGGAGACGAGAACACCGCCCAGGCCAGACAGCGGCTCCAAACGCTGCTTGCCCAAGGCGACAGGATCGCCCGGGAGCGGTCTGTGGATGAAATCTGGGGGGCGGACGAGGTGGAGAGCGGTATCCTCCTGCAATTCCGGCAAAACAGCTATGGCGTGACCGGGGTGCAGCGGGTCACCGGCGTCACCCACCGCTATGGGCACCCCCACCTGATGAGCCTGACGGTGGAGGACCCCCAATCCCCCCGGGCCGCCGGCGGCGGGGACGCCATTACCGTTTGAGGAGGACAGCATGGGCGCATGGGACTATGAGCTGGCCCGCGAGCTGCGGGGCCTGGGGCGTGGAGCGGGCAGGACGGAGATCCTGGAGGGGACGGTGGTATCCGTCAGTCCCCTGACCGTCTCCCTGTTCGGCGGGGAGGTGATGGCGCCGCCGGCGCCGCTGCAAACGCTGTTCTGCGCCCAGGGATTTTACCGGGACGCGGGCAGCGGGCATCTGGAGCTGGAGTCCTGGAAGTCCGGGGACCGGGTGTGCTGCTGTTGGATGGGCAAGACCGTGGTGGTGCTGGGCCGGCTGTCCGAGCCGGACGAAGCGTTGGATGTGAGGTGATCTGTGATGGCGGAGATGTTTCCGACGGTGCCGGGGCGCATTCCGGCCCAGGCAGCGGAGGAGATCGGTCGGGTACCGGCCTTCGACAGCGGAACCAGCCGGTTCCTGCTGGTGGACGGCGCCCTGATGGAGCGCACCGGCCGGGAGGCGGTGCGGCAGTGGTTTGACCTGATGCTGCGGCAGCAGCCGGACCGGGTGCCCATCTATAGGACGGAGGCCGGCGCGGCGGGGATCGGCGTGGACCGGCAGATGATCGGCAGCAAGCTGCCCTCCGGCCTGATCGCGGCGGAGATCGAGCGCAATGTGCGGGAGACGGCTTCCTATTGCCCGGCGGTGCGGGCGGTACGGGATTTTGAGGTGACGCGGCAGGGGCGCCGCTGCCATGTGGCTTTTACGGCGGTGCTGTACGACGCAGAGACGGTGGAGGTGAGCGCGGATGTCTGAGACCCTGGAGACCATGCTGGAGGCGATGCCGGACAGCTACCAGAAAACCGTAGGGTTCCCCACCTATGACCTGCTGGCGGCGGCCGCAATCCCGATGGAGGAGCTGGAGGCACAGCTGCAGGAGACGGCGGCCAAGCTGGACCCCGCCAACCTCACCGGGGAGGATCTGGAGCGTTACGTCAAGAGCCGGTCCGGCCTTGTGCGCAACCCGCCCACCTGCGCATCCGGCATCCTCCAGGTGACGGGCAACGGCACTGTCAATGAGGGGGATCTCTTTGAGTCCGCCGGAGGCATCCAGTTTGCCGCCACGGCCACCGTGGACATCACCGGCAGCGGAGAGGTTGCCATCCGCTGCACCACGCCGGGGGCGGCTGGTAATCTGCCTGCCGGGAGCGTCACCATGATGCCGGTGCAGATCGCCGGTATCGTGTCGGTGTCCAATTCGAATGCACTCACCGGAGGTTATGACGCCGAGACAGACGAGGCCTATTATGAGCGTTATCTCCTGCGGCTGCAGACACCGCCCACCAGCGGAAACCAGTACCACTACCGGCTCTGGGCCCTGGAGGTCACCGGCGTGGGCGGCGTGCAGATCTATCCCCTGGGCCACGGGGACAATACCGTGGACGTGGTGCTCATTGATGTGGACGGACAGCCGGCAGACGGGGAGCTGGTGGAACGGGTCCAGACCCATATCGACCCCGGCAGCAAGGGCTTGGGAGAGGGAGAGGCCCCCATCGGCGCTTACTGCTATGTGAGCGGGGCGGAGGCTGTGGAACTGACCCTCTCCATGACGGTGCAGATGCTGCCCGACGCGGTGCAGGAGACGGTGACGGCGTCCGTTAAGGCGGCGGTGTCGGACTATCTCAAGAGCATTGCCTTTACCCAGAACTATGTGAGCTACGCCCGGATCAACGCAGCCATTCTGGAGGCGGACGGTGTGCAGGATGTATCTGGACTGACGGTCAATGGCGCCACCGCCAATGTGGCCATCAGGGAGCGGCAGGCGGCCGTTTTGGGGGAGGTGAGCATCCAGTATGGAGCTGGTGCGTAATCTTCCCCAGCAGTACCGCCAGGACCCTTGGGTGCTGGCTCTGGCAGACGCCATCCTGGGCGTCCTGGAGGATCAGAGCCGGCAGTCCCTGGAAATCCGGGCGCAGCTGTCCCTGGAGACCATCACCTGGGCGCTGGCCATTGAAGAGCGGGCGGCGGGGATCGTGCCGCCTGCCGGCGCCACTCTGGAGAGCCGGCGCAGCGTATTGGCTGCCCGATACCGCTCCAGCGGTAAGGTGAGCATTGAGACCATCCAGGCCGTGGCGGACGCCTGGCGCAACGGCGAGGTGGAAGTGGGCTTTGCAGGCGGCAGGATCCAGGTGACCTTTGTGGGGGACTATGGGGTCCCGGAGGACCTGCAGGCGCTGCAGGAGGCCATCGGCCGCACCATCCCGGCCCATCTGCCCATGGATTACTTCTTCCGGTATCTCCTGATCAGGGAGATCCACCAGGTTAAAACACTGACCCAGATGCAGCAGCTGACGCTCAAACAATTTGCGGGAGGGAGAGAGTAATGGCGAGCTATACGCCCAATCTGAACCTTTTGATGAAGGACCCTGTAGCGGACGGAGCCGACACCTTTAATATTGAAACCATGCTCAACCAAAACTGGGAGAAGATCGACCGGCAGGTGCTGCTGGCTATGGCGGCCGCCGCCGCGTATGACGCCGGGACGACCTACCGAAAGGGAGATTTCTGCTCCCAGGGCGGGCTGCTGCACCGGGCCAATCAGGACATTGCGCAGCCGGAGGCATGGACCGCCGGACATTGGACAGATATTTCCATCACTGACGTGATCCGGGGCCTGACAGCGGCGGACGTGGGGGCGGCTCCTGGCGGGTTTGGCTTCGGGGATGCGATACAGGAAATTGCGGCCGCCAGCGCGGAGGAATCCTATGAGACATACTGCGCCAAGGTAGACGCCGTACTGGACGCGATGCCGGACAAGACGGCAAAACTGGTGCGGGCCTATCCGCCAGCAGTATACGGCAATGCAGGTACTACGTTATCGCTTTTATACAAGAGCGACGCCAACTATGCGGTACTATCCAATATCGGCAGTGCAGACATGTGGCTGTGTGGATGGCGAATGTTCAAGCACCGGTATCCCTCATCGTCAAGCCCGTCAGTGTGGTTTCCGTTTGAGTGGGAGCATCCGCCCATGCAGTTGGGCGTCGAGTACCGAACGACCGAGCGGTGGCAAGAGGCTCCTGTTTATGCAAAATTGGTAAACTTTGGGGCTGCCCCTAATTCGGCATCAAGTTCTATCGCACACAACATTGAAAATTTCCAGCAATGCGCGGGATTGCATGGAACGCTGGGTGGAGCAAACCTAATTGGGCACTCAGGTGTAGTGTCAATTGATGTAAATGCAAAAACAATCACCATTGAAACGAATAGGGATTTATCCAAAAGCAGTGTGCTTGTTTTGATTAGATACACAAAAACCACAGACTAAGGAGATTTGTGCGTGAAAATCATTAAGTTCCAAATTGTGTCCGAAAAAAATTATGGGACAGAAGAAAAACCGGATCTTCGTCAAGTTTTCAATGATAAGCAGTGTAAATACACCGAAACGGCATACGCTGATGCTCTGAAAGAAGCTTATAACGGTGAAGTCACTGTTGAGGACATCCCGGATACCCGTCCACTGCACGAGATCAAGTCAGAGCGTCAGGCGGAGAACAAGGCTGCTCTGGCTGCTTGGCTTGCTTCTCATCCGCTGACGTGGTTGGACGGGAAGCGATATGGCGTGGAGGAACAGGACCAAAACGAATTGGCATTGAATCTTATGCAGTACCAGGCGAACAAGGCCGCCGGACAGCCTGCCGTGCTGGAATGGCACGCCCAAAAGGAGGAGTGTCGGGCGTTTGAGGAGCCCGAATATACCGCCCTATCCATAGCTATTTCCGCTTATGTATATCCATACCGCCGGTACCAGGAGAAGATCAAGGCTGCCATCTACAATGCCAGGACAGCGGAAGCGGTGGAGGCTGTGGTCATTGACTATGCCGGGGTAATCGTGGAGGAGGGGGATGCCGATGTATAACCGTGCAGGCATTCTGAAAGCGGGCCGAAAAGTGGTCCGGGGTGTGCAGATCACCTTCTGGCGGGTGTGTGGCTGGATTTTTTTCGGGGCCCTGTACGGCGGGCTGGAAATCCTATGGAGGGGGCACACGCACTGGACCATGCTGGTGCTGGCAGCGGTCATTTCCATCCCGCTGGACATCGCAAACGACACCGTCATCCCGTGGGAGACGCCCCTGTGGCTCCAGGCCGTGATCGGCGGTACCATCATCACGGCGGCGGAGTTTGTGGTGGGCTGTATCGTTAATCTCTGGCTGGGGTGGGACGTGTGGGATTATTCCGGGATGGTGTTCAACATCTTAGGCCAGGTTTGCCTTGCATACTGGATGCTGTGGGTGGCGTTATCCCTCCCGGCCATCGTAATGTTTGATTTCATGGCCTGGAGATCCGGGCGGGGACCGCGGCCAATGTACAAACTACTTAGACCATAGGAGGGGGAGGAGAGTCCCATGACTACGGAAGTGATCTGTGCGCTGATTGCAGGGGTGGCGGCTGTTTTGTCGGCTCTGGCGGAGCGGAGGGCCCGAATCAGCACCAAACGAACGGAAGCCCGGGCGCAGCGCCGGGAAAAAGAGAGCCGGCTTGCCATGGAGCTGATGTACGCCACATGCTCGCTGTCTCTGACCACGGCCAAGAAGCTGGCCGGGCAGCATACCAATGGCGACGTGGAGGAGGCCATGACGGCGGCCGACAGCGCCAAAGAAGCGTATGTAGACTTTGTCCGGGACGAGGCAGCGCACCAATTCAGTAAAGTTTAATACCCGGCACCAGCCGGAAATTTGAAAGGAGTACATACCATGAAAAATCTTGAGGAAATCTTGCATCACTACACCAGAGGGGACAAGCCTCTGGACGAGACCAACCAGGAGCTGAAGAAGCTGGATTGCGGACTCCAGCTTGACCCCACCCGCAATCTCTTCTCCGCTCAGGAGCTGGCGGAAACCCGTGTGGGTGAGACGCCGGACGAGGCCAACGGCTGGGGGCTTATGGACCACGGCGTGGGCTGCCTGGAGAAGGTCCGCGTGGCGGACGGCCGCACCGTGGACGTGGACATGGGGCAGGAGACGGCCTATGTGTACATCGGCGGCCGGTGCTACCGCCTGCGGGGTGACGTGCTGACGGAGGAGGACTGAGATGGAGCTGCTGAAAAAGCGGGCAGCCAACCTGCTGGCGGTCAAGAGCATTGTGACAATTGTGCTCACATGCGTCTTTGCTTATCTGGCCATTGCCGGCCACGTGACCACAGATCAGTTCTTAACGGTATTCACGGTGGTAATCGCCTTCTACTTCGGTACACAGGCGGAGAAGCGGAGCTCCCAGGCAGAAGGTATTGCTGAACTGCAAAGCGGAGCGATTGTCCTGTCAGAGCAGGGAGCGGTTCAAGGCGAACATAAGCAGGCATAATATAGAGCGGCAGGCGGGACCATCCTGCCTGCCGCTGTCGGTAAGGAGGCAATCTATGCAGTTTGCGGCAACCTACCCGCTGGCGCAGATCCGGCGGGTGCAGATCTACAACAACATCAAGCGGTACCGGGAGACGGAGCTGGACAAAATCCTGCAGGAGACCGGCGGCAGCTTTGTGTTCGGCGGGCCGATCTTCCTCAGCGACCTGTCCGCCTGCTGCCACCTGAAGGGAGACGGCGTGGTGTACGGCGCGCCGGACTACCACGTGTGGGGCATGGCATGGGGCACCGACGCACAGGACTATGCCATGGAGTGGCTGCCCTGCGGGGCGGACAACTATGTGGAGTGCGTGGCCCTCGTCGTGGAGGGGGAGCCGCTGGCGGCACCCCACTATCAGCCGGACATGGGCGGCAGGCGGCCCCGCCAAGCCATCGGCACCAAGGAGGGGCGGTTTGCCTATCTCGTCACCCAGACGCCCTACACCCCGGAGGAGCTGCGGGACGTGCTGGCGGCCGCCGGCTGGGACAGCACGGTGATGCTGGACGGCGGCGGGTCCGTGTGCTACCGGGACCGGGCGGGCAATGGCTTTGTTTGTGACGCGGATCGAGTGATCCCTTACTATCTCGTGGTCCACTTGGCGGACGATGTGTCCGAATCTGACACCACCGGCGGGCAGTATGTGGTGACGGCCCAAAGCGGCCTTAATATCCGCAAGGGGCCGGGCACATCCTTTGACAAGCTGGGAGGCTATTCCTACGGCGCCGTGGTGGCCGTCCAGGCCGTCCGGGACGGCTGGGGGCAGACGGACCGGGGCTGGGTGTCCATGGACCACCTGCGGCCCGTGGAGGCCGCAGAGGAGGGCCTGGTGACCGATACGGGACTGCGGATCATTCAGGAGTTCCTGCCGGCCGGAGCCGACAACCGGCCGGGCGGAAGCAATCCGGACACCTATATCACCATCCACGAGACCGGGAACTTTGCTAAGGGCGCCGATGCGGTGGCCCACGCGGCATATCTGCGGGGCAGCTCCGCCCAGGCGGCTCCCGTGAGCTGGCACTATACCGTGGACGACCACAGCATCTACCAACACCTGCCGGATGACGAGCGGGCCTACCACGCCGGGGACGGCGGCAGCGGCCCGGGCAATGCCGCCAGCATCGGCATCGAGATCTGCGTGGATGCCGGCGGGGATTTTGAACAGGCCAAGGCCAACGCAGCGGCGCTGGTGCGGCTGCTGATGGAGCGGCACGACATCCCGCTGGACCGGGTGGTCCAGCACAACCGCTGGAATGGTAAGGACTGCCCAAAGACCATTCGGGCCACAGCGGGCGCCTGGGAGGCGTTTCTGGCCCTCTGCGGCGGCCAGGGGTCCCAGGACACGGGCCAGGAGCTGGAGGCCGCTGTGGACGCGCTGGCGGCCGCCGGGATCATTGATAGTCCGGAGCGTTGGATGGCGCTGGACTTCACCGCGAACTCGGTCCGGCTGCTGCTGATCAAGATGGGGCGGTATGTGACGCAATAAACCGCAAAAGCCGGTGGGAGCTTAGCACTCCCCCGGCTTTTTGCGGCGCTTTGCATTACGAGCTGGATAGTATGTGTCTTTGTGTTCCTGGTTCCACTTCCGGGACATGGGACGATCCGCTTCACGGATGCCCTCATAGGCGCAGTCCGGGCAGTATTTCTGCCGGGCGGATCGCACAGTGTATTCTTTCCCGCAGCGGACGCACTTGTCCGTGCTGCCAAGGGGCCGATCTGCAACGCGGCCCTTGGCTCGATGCCGGCGGTTTGCCTCCTTTGCCCGCTCACGCCGGCAGGTGGGACAGTACCAGGCCCGCGGGCCGCCGTCAAAGACGGCGCCGCACTGGCGGCAGGTACGGGGCAGCATGACAACGGCCATACGATCACCCAAGCAGTTCTTTCAGCTTTGCCAGGTTCTCGGCGTTGGGGCTGACCTTGCCGCTCTCCCAGCGAGAGATCACCGCCTGATCTACGCCCATAGCGTCCGCAAGCTGCGCCTGCGTCAGTTTTTTGGCTTTGCGGGCTGCGGCAATGTCAAATCCAGCATCGGCCAGCAGACGCTTCCCTTTGCCCGCATAATAGCCGAGCTGCCAGGAGCCTTGTATCTCCAATGGCTGGACCTTTTCGGAGCCACCGTCCATCTCCGGCTCAATGCAATTGATTTCGGACAGCGCCTCCCCGATCTGCTGGTCCAAGTCTCCAGACAGGAGGCCCTTTTCATGAGCGGCGGAAATCACCTGTGCGCTACAGGTATATGGCCTCATGCACGCTTCCCAAGGATCAGGACCAATATCATCCGGGAAAACCTCTGCGTTAATCCGGCCGAATACCCAACCGAAAATATAGGCATCTCGATTTGTCATATCAAATCCCTCCTAACAAGGACTGGTAGAGAGCATCAGCCTCTTTGCATTTCTGTTTGTACTCGTCGCTGGCAAGCCACTCAGATGTCTTTTGACCTCTAACCTCTTCAAGATCACCCCAAAGCTGGCGGGCGCATGTATCCATGATGCTTTCCGTTGGAGGATAGAGATAGCACATCACTTCGCGGATGGCATCCAGTTGGTCAAGAGTCATATTCTCAAAACGTTCTTTCATGGTGTTCCTCTCCTTTTTATGCGGCAATAAATTCGCCGGTCATGTTATCGACATAGCCGATCTGCTCGTTGCGCTTGCGGTTCCAAGCGTTGGTGTAGACAGCAACCTCAACATAGGTGCGGCTCTTGCCGGCCTTGGCCCAATTATTTACACGGACCTTGGTGTTCCAGTCGATATGGGCGGCGACTTCCTCGGCAGTGTTGATAGCCTTAGCGAGGGCCCAGGCGGCGCGGAGAGCAGTGCTCATGCTGACGTTATTGGTGCGGCGGATGTTCCAGGCATTCGCCATGATCTCGTGCATGTTGTACTTTTTCATCTCGTTTACCTCCTGGGGTGTCCCCCTTGTTCTTTATGACTTTATTATATCATAAAATATGATATTGTCAATACATATTTCAATATTTCTTTTTCCTAAATACGTTGTCTGCTAATCAAGGCGGCCCCGGTTGGCTCATGACAGGAGCTGGCAGTTACCCTTATTTTACCCTTTAACCACGGATATCCCAACGTGCTAGGCAATGCTATTTGGTACAGAAATCCACCCAAATTTGCACTGTTAGTACAGAAAAACATACATAAATAGCAAAGAAAAAGGTCTATCAAAAGTTCGAGTCCAGTAGTCTCCGTCGAAAAGTTCCTGATTTATGTAAAATCAGGGACTTTTCTTTTATTCGTCTCAAAAAACATGCTTAAACTTTTAGCTTCTTCTCCGACCAATACGGCGATAGTATCTGATAGAGCTGGACAGTGTCGGGCAGGAAATCCCTGCCCGGTGCTGCCGTAATGGTTACAGTCTTTTTGTATGGCCAGAAAAAATCCGGCCTTCCATCTCACACGCGTCTGCAAGCTCTTTGGCGAGCTTTTTGATCGGAAAGTCTGGTGCGGTTTGTATAATGAGTACCAAATGTCCCCAATCCACATGCAGGTTTAGAAGAGCGCTCTTCTCCGGAGTCGAACCTTCATCAAAATGAAGAGGAAACTCTTTTTTCAGAATAGAACAATTCAGATAGACATCCGCCCGGGGAATCTCTGGTTGGATACACTGATAGAGCGATGTATACAATCCTTTGGGCAGCCGGCAGCCGGTCAAAGAGAAATATATGCCTTTCCCCTTTGCCCACCTCCTCTTCTTTGAACCAACGGCACTGTTCCAACGCCATTTGGCGCAGTTCTGGAAAGCGCGCCTCCCACAGGGCACAGGTATGTCCGGTATAGTCCGACACGGTCAGCGCCACAGGTAGCCCGGCACTGACCTCTTCCACAGTGGCTGTACAATCGTATGGAAGGGGCGCAGTGCTTCCTCCTGTTCGGCCGAGGCCGCCAGCGCCCCATATCCTCCGGGTAGTCCGTATGATCCCATCATACCGGCAGTTGCTTCCTCTGCCCGGAACGCTCCGGGCATCAGCCAAAACTCCCCTAGGTGCAGTTCGTTAAGCAACCTGTCAGTTCTTTCTTTTCGTTTTCGGAAAACCATAGTTACTCTCCCACATCTGTGATATCAATTACCCATTTTCTCAAAGAGGAACCTGCAACACCAAGGAGCAATCCGCCGGCAATCCCGCCCACAGCAGTGCCAAGTCCCGGCAAAATTGCCGTACCGATTGCAGCACCTGCCAGAGCGCCGCCTTTGGCGCCGAGTGCACCTCCTGCCCAACTGCCGCCAATACTTGCAGCTGTACTATAAGTCTTTTTGCCAATTTTCTGATGGGCGTCATGCAGATCTCCGTCAATGACATCACATAGCCCCAAAGCATCCAGTGCTGCACCCGCGACCAACAGCACTCTCCCTGCGATCCTGACTACTTTGGAAATCTCGGTATGATCCAGTCCGGATGGAAGCCTTTTCTGCCACGCCGAAGCATTTGTGAGAGGATCCACATTGATAAGGTAATAGCTTGTATTCCCTCTATGGGAGTGCAAATCGGCACCGAAAAGCGGCATATTACTTCCAAAGAATACAAAATATGGAAAATCCCGTCCATTCCGTGCGATTTTTGTTGCAGCCAGAATCCTCGTCCAACTGCTTTGGAGCGGGTCAAGCCATGCCAGAGTTGGAAAGGTGCCTCGCGCTAATTCAGCCAGAAAGCTCTCACGAGCACCGTCAGTCTTTTTTCCGCAAACTCCGTCCTCCAGCAGCCGCTCGCCTAAATTCAATTCGTCGAGTTCTTGCTGCATTGCCACCCACAAACCATGCCAGCCGCTCGATCATGCTGTCAGAAATGCCTGTGCTGATCCCGCAGTGTTCCAGTTCGCTAACAGCGGCATGCAGGTTGCGGGCTGTATCGTCTGTGATATAGTTGTTCTCTCGTTCGTTTTGCGATAAATCCCGCTGTAATTGGCGCACGATATCTTCCAAGGAGCCCTTTATGCCTCCATCGTAGTCATCGCTGCATATGGCAGGAAGATCCTGCAAAGGGACTTTCCGTTCCGCATAGTTCAGATATTCTCTGCTGCCAATGGAATACCCACAACGCCCCCGCAGATCTGCCGATTTATTGTTGCTGCGGTATGTGTTCAGTACATCCCGTAAGAATTCTTTATCCTTTCCCTGTGAAATATCCTGCGGAAATGCAGTCTTTCTTGCATCCCTCCCGCCGCAAAGGAAATACTCCAATCCACAGCCTTTTGAAGTAAATCAAGACACTCACTGGTAAAGAAGTCCGAACCGCTCTTAATTTTTTGAATTGCTGTTTGGATAGCCCGATCATCACGAAAAGAACTGCCTGGGAGATAAAAAGAGGATAGATTCAGGATTTCTATGCAGTCACTGCTATGGCTGCAAAAACTGCGGGACATCCTGCATACATCATATTAGTGATTGTACCTGCTTGGCAAGTGCGCTCCTTCGATCAGAGGATATATTGCGAATGACGTTTATGTGTTCCTGCAAGTCGTCGTAGATCTCTTCCACTGCGGCGCCGGCACGGTTCCCCATCTCCCGTAATGTTTCGTGGTAATTCGTTTCTGACGGTCTTTGCATCAGCGTGCCAAAAAAAGCGGCGCGGTTTACGCGGTTCCAATATTCACCGCTCCCCAGAACAGCGCCGTTTTCACCAGTTGCCTCCTTGCTCATAGGTTTCCTTCCTGAGAGTTTTCTCAAATACAGGCTTACGTATGAAGAAAACTGCATGTTTATTCTAACCTCTTTGAGATCAAAGAGCCCTGCAACCAACTGCCGCCCCAGATCGAATAGGGTCTATATCCAGGTCGACTGGTATAAGAGACAAAAGATCTCTCCGTTTTTTGGTTAGTCAGCCAAATCAGAGAAACAAAAGGTAAAATTATTGACAAAAGATAAAATGAAATTTATTATTTAACTATCAGCTGTCAGACAGATGACGTCCTATCGATTAGTTATTAGGGAGAACTTTTTAAGGAGGGCAATATGAAAAAACTTCGATGGACTTGGGACAATTTTGAGGAAGTTCTGCTGTGCATCATCATTACGGTCATCACGCTAGTATCAGGATTGCAGGTAGTTTGCCGTTATTTGTTCAACAACTCCCTGACCTGGAGCGAAGAAGTGAGCAGATATTTATTTGTGTGGACGGGCTTTCTCACACTGAGTCTTTCCATCAAGTGCCGCTCCATCATCTCCATTGACGCTTTCGTATTGTGGATGCCGCGGCGCGTTCGGGCGGGATTGAATATGGTGGTGTACCTGTTCTGCTCCGTGGTGTTTGCTATGCTGTCGGTCAACGCCTGGCACATGGTGACGTCCTCCGCCGGACAGACCAGCCCTGCTCTGGGATTACCCCTGGCGATCGTCTATGCGGGTCCCCTGTTGGGTCTGACTCTCTCCATTTTCCGGTCTTTGGGCCGGATCGTGGCGGAAACCAAAATCGTAATCGGAAAGGAGGCGCCCTAAATGTCTCTGGCGTTGTTTTTCGGAGTATTGGTCCTTCTGCTGGTACTGACGGTACCCATCTGTGTATCTTTCGCGTTTGTGACGTTGCTTCCCTCCATTGTGGACGCCAGTTTCCCCTATACGGCGGACGCTGCGGTCCGCTCCATGGTGAGTGGTTTAAACAACTTCCCCCTGCTTGCGATTCCCCTGTTTATCATCGCTGGCGTGATCATGGCGAAGGGGCAGATTTCTGAGCGGCTGTTCAATGTGTTCTCGTATTTTGTCGGCAACAGAACAGCGGGTCTCCCCTGCGCGGTGACCATTACATGCCTGTTCTACGGTGCCATCTCCGGTTCCGGCCCCGCTACTACCGCGGCCGTGGGTTCTATGTGCATCCCCCTGCTGACCAGTGTGGGCTATGACCTGACCTTTGCCACCGCACTGGTGGCCGTGTCCGGCAGTCTGGGCATCATCATTCCCCCCAGTATCCCCTACATCATGTACTGCAACGCCTCCGGCGCCTCCATTTCCGAGCTGTTCCTGGCCGGTTTCCTGCCTGGTGTGCTGATCGCCCTGTGCCTGATGGTCTATTCTTACATCTACTGTAAGATCCATGGAGAGGATAAGGACAAGCTCAACGCCAAATGCATGGAACTGCGGGCAAAAGGCCTGGGCACAGTGCTCAAAGAGGGCTTCTGGGCGCTGATGTCCCCCGTCATCATTCTGGGCGGCATCTACGGCGGCATCTGCTCCCCCACAGAGGCGGCTACCATCTCCATCTTCTACTCTCTGATCGTCAGCTTGTTTATCTATCGCACCATCAAGATCCGGGATCTTCCGAAAATCATGCTGGAAGGCATTCATTCCTATGCCCCTATCCTCATCATTCTATCCGCGGCCGTGGCCTTTGCCCGTGTAATCACGCTGATGAATGTAGCCACCATCGTCAGCGAGGCGGTGCTCAGTGCCATCTCCTCCAAGGTGGTTATCCTGCTGCTGATCAACGTACTGTTGCTGTTTGTGGGCATGATCATGGATACCGGTCCGGCAATCCTGGTGTTTACCCCCGTGCTGCTGCCGGTGGCGGAGGCCATCGGGGTCGATCCCATCCACTTCGGCATCATCATGTGCGTGAACTTGGCCATCGGCTTTGTGACCCCGCCCATGGGCGCCAACCTGTTTGTGGCCAGCAACCTCTCAAAAGTATCTGTGTTCGATATCGCCAGAAAGGCAGTTCCCTTTATCCTGGCGTTCCTGATCGCCTTGCTGCTGATCACTTTCGTGCCCCAGATCAGCATGTTCTTGCTGCAGTAAGAGCTCCGGGCAGCTGCCCGTTCATAGTTCTAATTATTTTTAAGGAGGATATTCCCATGAAAAAGTTATTGGCTCTGCTTTTATCCCTGGCAATGGCATTGTCTCTGGCCGCCTGCGGCGGCGGAGAGACTGCACAGCAGGAGCCTGGCGGGGATGCCGCCGGGGAAACTTACAGCTTCTCTGTAGGCACCAACACTGCGGAGGATTCCGTCAACCATTTGCTGGCAGCCAAGTTTAAGGAGTTGATCGAAGATCGCTCTGATGGTGCTGTCACCGTGACACTGTATGAAAACGGCGCCCTGGGCGGCGACGCGGAGCTGACGGAGTCCTGCATTGCCGGTTCCGTGGACTTCATCGTGGGCATGACCGGCTCTCTGGTGAACTATATCCCTGAGGCCGCCCTGTTCGACCTGCCCAACGTGTTCCCCGACCTGGAAACCGCCCGGGAAGTGCTGGACGGCCCCATTCTGGCGGAGCTGCAGGCCGCCTATGAAGCCGGCGGACTGAAGCTGTTCGGCTATGCCGATTCCGGTTTCCGCGTCATGACCAGCAGCAAGGCGGTCCGCCAGATGTCTGATTTCTCCGGCATCAAGATCCGTACCATGGAGAATCCCAACCACATCGCCTACTGGCAGGCTCTGGGCGCCAACCCCACTCCCGCTGACTTCAGCGAGTTGTATATGTCCCTGGAGCAAGGTACTCTGGACGCTCAGGAGAACCCCTATGACCTGATCGTGGCCAACAAGCTGTATGAGCCCCAGGCCTATGTCATTGAGACCAATCATCTGCTGCACACTCTGAACATGGTGGGCAGCAAGGCCACCTATGACGCCCTGCCCGCTGATATCCAGCAGTTGGTCAGTGAGTGCGCTGCTGAGGCCCATCAGTATGCCCGTCAAATGGCCGACGAGCGCATCGAAGGACAGAAGTCCACCATTCAGGATGCCGGCCTGGAGATCATCACTCTGGAGCCCGCCATGATTCAGGAGATGGCTGATGTCTCCGCCAACGTCTACGATCTGGTCCGCGAACAAATCGGCACCGATCTGGTGGACAGCCTGCTGGCACAGGTGGAAACTGCTTCCGTTGCGGAATAAGCAATATAGAGAGGGCAGGGGGTGTGAAAAGCCCCCCTGCCTCTTTCAAAATCATTTTGGCCCCGAATGTTTGGCTACTGTCCCACCTGACCGATGAGCCGGAGCCGGTGATGAGACTGGCGGTGCGGATCGCACTGTTTCCGGATTGGTCTTCTCTGGACAGCAGAAAGAGAATATGAGGCAGAGTGTTCAGAGAGCTGTGAATCGATTTCCTTGGTCCTGTGCAGAAGACTCTGGATTTTGGGCGAAACCCAGCCTTGACAATGCTTGTATTTGTTAGGATAATTTTGTAAAGGATTGTATGCATTTTCCATACATACCAAACTTTGACAAAAGGTACGGTGGACTTTATGGCTCTCAAACAGATTACGCGAGTGAATATTGCAGAGAAGGTTTTTGAACAGCTGCGGGACCAGATCCTCCAGGGGACCTGGAAGGAAGGCGAAAAGCTGCCCTCTGAACAGGAGTTGACTGAAACGTTAGGCGTCAGTCGGAGCTCTGTCCGCCAGGCCATCCGTACACTGGCTGATTATGGGATGGTAGAGACCCGAAATGGCACCGGAACCTATGTCAAGCGGCAGATTTCCGGCAATTACATGCTCAATATCGTGCCTATCGGCGATTTGCAGTTTGAAGATATTGTGGAAGTGCTGGATTTTCTATGCCTCATTGAGGACAGTGTGGCAGCCATGGCTGTCCAGCGCTGCACCCAGGAGGAGCTGGCGGAACTGCAAGCGATCCATAAGCGCCTGATTGCCGCCAAGGATCAAAACGATCTGGAGGCGCTGACCAATGTGGACGTGGAATTTCACTCGAAAATCGCGATGATCACGCAGAATTCCCTGGTGGTTCAGACTTACGCGCTTTTACTGGAGTTTCTCCAGCCGGTCATGCATCGCACCTATGTGACCCTGGGCGCGGAGGAAGGTATTCCATACCATGAGCGACTGATACAGGCCTTTTGTGCGCATGACGCGGTATCTGCCAAAAATGTGATGGGGGCCCACGCACAAAACCGGAGGGATAAATTTTTGGCACTCCAAGAAAGGATTGAACCATGAAGATTACAAGCGTCGACATTTTCCTCCTGCGCCATGTCGGTGAGGAGTTTTCCCCCTTCCCTTTTCGTCCGGCGGTGTGCCGTGTCAATACGGACGAGGGGATCTGCGGGTATGGTGAAGCCGGCATTTCCGTAGGAACCGGTGAAAACGGCGTGGCCTATATGCTCAAGGACCTCTCTCAGCTGGTCTTGGGGAAGGACCCCATGAACAACGAGGTCATCTGGGAGGACATCCATAATGTGCTCCGGGGACACCTCAGCGGAGGCGGTGTGACGGTCTACTCCGCCATGAGTGCCTTGGACACCGCCATGATGGATATCAAGGGCAAAAAGCTGGGGGTCCCCATCTATGTTCTGCTGGGCGGCAAGCATCGTGACAAACTCAAGTGTTATCTCTCCCAGTGCCATTTGGGTTATCTGGATGATTACCGCCTACAGGCCACTATACAGCAGCTGGCCGATACCTGCGCCAAGATCCAGAAGGACGGGTATCCTGCCGTCAAATTCAATGCCGTGGCTTTTGACGAGCAGGCAAAGCCCCTGCCCCGGGAGATGACCACCGGTCCCTTGGAGAAAACGATTTTGGATCTTGCAGAATCCCGCCTGGCAGCAGTGCGGGAGCGGTGCGGTGACCAGCTGGGCATCATCCTGGAAAATCTCTGCGGGACCGATGTGACCGCGGCCGTGCAGCTGGAGCGGATCGCCCGCAAGTACGGCGTGCTGATGATCGAAGAGGCCACCTCTAACTTCAATCCCGCCCTTTACGGAGAGATCGCCCGGAGAGTCGAGACACCGTTGGCCACTGGTGAGCGTTTCCACACCCGCTGGGGCTTTGAACAGCTGCTCAAACAGGGAGCTATTTCTGTGATTCAGCCGGATATCACCAACTGCGGAGGCCTATCCGAGGCCAAGAAGATCTGCGACCTGGCACACATTTATGATGTCCGCGTCCAGTGCCATGTAGCCGGAACTCCTATCGCGGAGGCCGCTGCCATTCAGCTGGAAGCCGCCATCCCCAATTTTTACATCCACGAAACCTACCATATGGCAGCGCATCCTGACTGTGTGTCCTACGGAAAGTACGCTTACGTACCGGAAAACGGTTATTTGACTGTGCCGGATCTGCCTGGCCTAGGGCAGGAGCTTTCTGACAAGGCCATGGCGGAATCGCTGGGACATATCGAGGTCCGATAAGGTAACCAATTTTTTGAGATACAGACCGTGCCGAGCATGGCAGCTTCAAATCCGCTGCGATGGGAACTTGCCCCAAGCATCGGCCCCTAACAGGAAAAACGCAGATAGAGGCAGTGGAGTAGATCGGATGATAATTACCCTCGTTAACAGCTAAAAACAACAAATAGAGCGAAAAGGACAGGACAACCCGTTCTTTCCGCACCTAGTTTATCTTCGCATCTATATGGACTTCCATCGTAGGCCCGGTTGTCCTTTCCAATTTCTCGTCCGATTTTCGGGTTCCCCCCTCAGAATCAAACATCTAAAAAATTCATCCCATGCAACTTCTTCAGCAAAAAGCGACCAATATAGCCATACAGTTCAACTGAAAAAGCGTACGATTCACACGCAGAAGCTCGCTGGTTCGAGTCCAGTAGTCTTTGCCAAAAAGAACCTGATTTCACGAGAAATCAGGTTCTTTTCTTTGCTTTTTGCGTATTTGCAGTGCCCCGATTTTTTTGGTGTTTTTGATTGACTACAGAAATACCACAGACAGGAAAACTCCCGCATCCGCGGGAGTTTCTTTTTTCGCTTTCATGGCGGCAATCAGAACTCTCAGCTTCTCCTCGCACTCTTCCGGGGTATGGCCGCAGACATTCCGGGAGCTCTGCTTGCCGTCCGGCCCTCCGGGTGAATACCGCCCTTCCCAGAGGTGGTCGCCGATCTGATTGCCGCTGCCGGGCTTTCGCCGCTTTGCCATGGTATCAGCCCCTTTCCGAAGATCTCGGTCATGAAGGTGTCCATCACCTGGGCCGCCTGCCGCTGTATATCGTCGGTGACGTTGGCGTAGGTGTCCAAGGGGAAGCTGGCCTTGGTGTGGTCCAGGATGCCGGAGCGGGTCTTGGCATCCACGCCGATGGCCAGAGCAATCGGCTCCGCTTTCCAATTAACAATAAAAAATCGGAGTACCCCGAAGGATACTCCAATCGTCCGCGTGTCATGAAACGGCCTGTGAAATCCGGTAATACCGGTGGTTTATAAGCAGCAGACAAGACACTTTTATCTTAGATAGTCCGGTCAAGCACAGTAACCTGCGTGATCACATCGCGCAGGCGGTCAGATCCTACCATATAGTTCAGGACATCGTCAGCTGTTGCGAAGTATTGTGTAGTATCAGGCTGCCCCCACAGGTAGGCAATGATTCGTCCCCTGGAATGGCTGATCCCGTATTCTTTCCCATCCCAAATAAAGTCGATTTCACCGCCTTTGTCCACACACCATTTAAAATCACTGATTGAAACAAATTGATTCTGTTCGGGTGTATTAGCGGGAATCAAAGGAGTCATGGAAACAATCTCCTTTCTTTGTATGAATCGCTTCAATGGCATATCCATAGGATTAAAGCTTGGACCTGTTGGTGTCCATATAATTTCATGGGCGTGGGGATTTACATGCTCCCCCGGGTTACCATGGTCTGAATGATGAATCTCATAATCGGCTTTACCATCTGGGCCAATATGGGTCTCATAAAGCTCTCCGTGTTTATTATATGTCTGATTGATATCGCCCGGATTCCCTAAGAACTTCCAATCGTTTGGTTTTTTAGGGTTTGGTTTCCAGTCTGCGCCATAAGCACTGCCGCCGCCTTTGCCAATCAGGTACGGCTCTATTGTATCACGATCACCACTCGATGTGCTGCCGATTTTAAAGGCGTCCAAATCTTCACCACGGAAACTACGCTCGTAATCCACGTAGATGATATTGCCCTGCATTTCAGGAAACGGTGTATTGTAACAGATGATTTTTTCCGGCTCAATGCGCCGCAGCATCTCGTCATATCCTGCTATGAACCATTCTTTCTGGTCACAGCAGTTGTCATGCTCTGTGGCCATATAAGTTGAGACAGCAACAACGCTTCCTTTTTCAATCCCCTCAAAGCAGAAATCAAACGTAGATTCGTCTCCCCAGTTGACGGCAGGAATCACCCGGATTCCTTTGGATGCCCAATATGCACCGCACCAGCGATTACGAAATACATTGTAAATCTGCATGACAGGCGCCATCTCCAGGTACATACTGAAATCCGGCGATAGCACCGCACGGTAGCGGGACAGTTTTTCGACGTCATTATCTGGGTGCTTCCAAACCCGCTCAAAACGATAGTCATATAGGAAGAAGTGAACCATCCGGTCAAGATGATTCTGATCCTCCAAATGGGTCTTGTCGAAGCCTATCAACAAAAGGTCGTCAAAGTCTCCGGGCTTTTCTTGGAACATGGGAATGATGGGGATTTTCAACTTTCCGTTGCCGGGAAACTGATTGCGAAGCAGCGCCTGACTGGTTCGGTAATTGTAATTTTCTTCGGTCATAAATAGGCCTCCTGTGTGAAGTAAGGAATAAGTCCTCCTACATACAGGCTCCCGATTGGAAAAAGTTATACAGTTTCGCGCCGCAACATGAGCAATTTTAAATCAGCAATAAAAAGACGGAGTATCACGAAAGAATCTGTAATTATTCAAAGCAGAAACAATTTTCAGAATTCGCATCTGAGTTTTATGCAGTGCAGAACCTTACCACCCCTTCATGGTCATGCCGCCCCGGGACCGGGTTTGTTCTTCTTCGTGGTTGTCTGGCTGATGGCCCAGAGCGATCCGCAGCTTCTGGAGCTCTTGCATCTGCTTGCAGTCGATGTGCAGCCTCGGCTGTGCAGTCACGGCAGCCGCATTGTGCTGGAAGATATAGCTCACGTGAAAGTGCATAGCCGCTGCGATGTCATTGTGGTGAGCACGGAGCAAAGCCCGCCATGCCTGTGCGTTGTTATAGCCGAGACGCTCCGCGCGAGGCTGCATTGCGATGTACTTCAGATAGCCGTCCGTTTGCTGCACCTGTTTCCAGTATTCCTCCAGTATCAGGGTGATGAGTGACGACGCATGAGCTTTTGTTGGCTTCTGCACATAGTCCTCATACTCCAGCAGCTCTTTCACATCCATGAAGTCTTTCGTCGGCTTTGTGATAAGCTGGTCCTGCTTGCGGGTAGGCCGACGGTCATTCGGAATGATCTCCGTCACAATATACCTCTTGTAGCTGATCTGCTTTTTGAGCACCTGCAGCTGACCGTCGATGGCTGACTGGATCGCTGGTGAGAGCAGCACGCTACTATCGTCTGATGTCAAGTAGGCCGTGTAGAAGTTCGCCGCCTTTTCCACGGACTTGCTCATGCTGCAGCAGCTGGCATCGCTCTGCCAGCGCTCGATTTTCTCCCGGGTTTTCGGCTGCAGACGAAGCTGGAGCCGTTCCTTCTCTGTTACGGAATTTCCCCTCCTTTCCAATAAGATGTCATGAAAAACGTCTGTTTTCTAAGGGATTTGTGCCTCTCTGATGACAGATTCATGACAAATTCCAATTGACTTTCATTGCCTTTTGGCAGTGTGAGGCGGGGAACAATCTGATTTTCCCGCGCAAAACATGCGGCAAACCAGTCCCGTTTCATGTGTTCAGCCTAGCCCGGGGATAATCATGAACCCATTTAGGAGCATTTTAAAAGCTGTCTGGATATCCGGGTCCCCGGCTCCAAACAGTCGGGCAGCTTTTGGACGGAAGGCCGAAACGGTATCCCGCAAAAGATCTATCCCTGGTGCTTTTACAATCCTCTCACTGTACACATGGTTTTTTGTGCTGAGGAGCACCTTTCTTTGATCGATGCGGCATAGTTTCAGCCTGACATGTGCCGTTCCGCTTTCAGGCGGACACAGAACAGAAACGTCACAGGCAGAAGTCACGAGGCAGGCGGAATACCGAGCCAGTACCTTCCCGACACAACAGCACACAACAGAGCGGGAACGGGTATGAGCGCAGGCCCCTTTTTCACGCACGGGGCCGCCGGCCTGCGTCCGTCAGTCTCCAGCAATCCTGCGCTTTCTGGATTTCATAGCGTGCAGGAGAAAAGTGAAGCCAGATGGATGTATGAGAGACTATTGGCCTTTTATATAAGGTTACCCGAAAATAAAAACAAAAAATTTTTATTGGAGCTTTGCCGTACCGGTATCAAGGATGCAATGCCTCATATACCAGATTCCGTTGTCAGCGTGTCAGCCTTTTAAAAAAGCACGCACATTGTCTACACCCCCATGCCGCAGGACTTTGAGATATGTACCTTTTCTCAGCGCCTGATATAAAATAGCCACACTAAAATAGCCACACCCTTAGGTGTGGCTATTTTTATATGTCACAGGGACTTCCAGACGTTCAGTGAAAATGTCTGACCGTGCATAAGTGCCGCCTGCTCTGCAGATGCAGAAGGTTTTTGTAAACATATAACAAAAAAGCACTTACACATTTACACAAAATGACGTTTTTGAAAAAAAGCCAAAAATCCTCCCCTGTCATGTGAAAAACAGGCGTTCCAAAAATGCCGGGTGTTCGATAAAATAATCACAAAGAGGTATATGTGAGGGGGGAGAACTGCATGGAGTATATCTTGGAAATGAAGGATATCAGCAAAACCTTCCCAGGCGTCAAGGCGCTGGACCATGTCCAGCTGCAGGTACGGCCGGGAGAGGTCCATGCGTTGATGGGAGAAAACGGAGCCGGTAAATCGACCCTGATGAAAATCCTGATGGGGATTTACACCAGGGATGCCGGTGGTGAGATCCTGTTTGATGGCAAGCCCTATATGGTTTCCAACCCCAAGGAAGCCATGGACATGGGCGTGGCCATGATCCACCAGGAGCTCAATCCCATCTTGGATATGACCGTATACGAAAACATCTTCGTAGGACGGGAACTGCGCAAGAACGGTCTGGTGGACAAAAAGGCCGAGATTGAACAGGCTCAGAAGCTGATTGAGGAGTGCGGACTGCACGTCTCGCCCAAGGAGACGCTGCGGAACCTGACAGTTGCCCAGTGCCAGCTCATCGAGATCATCAAGGCGATCTCCGTCAACGCCAAGGTTATCATCATGGATGAGCCCACTGCCGCCATCACCGACCGGGAAGTGGAGCTGCTGTTTGGACATATCCGCCGCCTGAAGGAGAAGGGCGTTGCCATCATCTACATCTCCCATCGTATGGCGGAGATCTTTTCCATCTGCGACCGGGTCAGCGTCTACCGGGATGGACAGTACATCGGGACAGGCACCACAACGGAGCTGGACGAAGGCCAGCTCATTAAAATGATGGTGGGACGGGAGATCACGGATGTGTATCCAAAGCTGGAGGCGGACATCGGCGAGGTCGTCTTTGAGGCAAAAAACATCGTCCGGGCCGACAACAAGGTCAAGGGCGTGAGCCTGTCCGTCCGCCGCGGTGAAATTCTGGGAATCGGCGGGCTGGTGGGCGCTGGGCGCAGCGAGCTGGTGGAAGGCATCTTTGGCATGCACGCCCTTTCACAGGGAGAGATTTTTGTCCACGGCAAGCGGGTGAAGATCTCCTCTCCGGAGGACATCATCAAACAGGGTGTTGCGCTTATCACCGAGGACCGAAAGGTCACGGGACTGAATCTCAGCGGCACGGTCAACGACAACATTGCCATGGTGGCCATCAAAAAGCTCCTGACCCACGGACTCTACAACAAGGGAAAAGCCCGCCGCGCGTCTGAGGAGTATATCGAAAAGCTCAACATCAAGACTCCTTCCGCAGACCAGATCGTTGGAAACCTCTCCGGCGGCAATCAGCAGAAAATCGTCATTGCAAAGTGGCTTTTGAACGATCCGGACATCATCATTCTGGACGAGCCCACCCGCGGCATCGACGTGGGTGCCAAGCGGGATATCTACCTGCTGCTGGGCAATCTGGTGCGCCAGGGCAAGGCGGTCATCATGATCTCTTCGGAGATCCCGGAACTGATGGGTATTTGTGATCGGATTATGGTCATGTGCGAGGGCAACTATTCCGGAGAGGTCAGCCGGGAGGAATTCTCCCAGGAGCGGATCATGACGCTGGCCTCTGCCATCAAGGTGTAAAGGGAGGAAGAACTATGAAAGAAAAGAGTCGTGCAAAATCGCTGATCAGCGAATACTTCATCTTCGTGATTTTTATTGCGCTGGTGGTGGTGCTGACCTGCCTGAAGCCCAGCTTCATCCAGCCTGCCAACCTGGTCAATATTCTGAAGCAGGCCTCTATCAACGGCATTCTGGCATTCGGCATGATGTTCGTCATCATCGCGGGCGGCTTTGATATGTCAGTGGGCTCAACGGTCGCGTTCACCGGCATCCTGGCCGCCATGCTGGGCCAGGGACAGTATCCGATCTTCGTGCCGCTGATCGTAGCCATGCTGGGCGGCCTGGCCGTGGGCGTTGTCAACGGCGTGGGCGTTGCCGTGGGCAACCTGCCTCCGTTCATCATGACACTGGGAACCATGACGGCGGTCCGTGGTCTTGCCCTCCTGATCTCCGACGGCAAACCCATCATCGGAATCAGCGAATCGTACAAGGCTGTGGCGGCGTCTTCGATCTTCGGCATTCCCATGCTGGCGGTCTTTCTGGTGATTACCATTCTGCTCTGCTCCTTCGTGCTGTCGAAGACAGTCTACGGCCGCCGGGTATATGCCTGCGGCGGAAATCTGCTGGCAGCGCAGGTCTCCGGCATCAACACCACCAAGATCCGCATCTCCACCTTTGCCATCGCGGGGCTTCTGGCAGGCCTGAGCGGCTTTTTAATGACCTCCCGTGTTACCATTGCCCAGCCCACAGCGGCTGAGAGCTATGAGATGGATGCCATCACGGCCTGCGTGGTGGGCGGCGTCTCTATGACCGGCGGCGTGGGCAAGCCTTGGGGCGTGGTGATTGGCTGTCTGTTGATCACGGTCATTGCCAACGGTCTGGACATCATGGGCGTGTCTTCCCACTGGCAGAAGATCGTCAAGGGCGCCATCATCGTACTGGCTGTGCTGATCGACGTGAAGGGCAAGAGCAAGAAACGCTGAACGGTATTGAGAGAGGGGCGTTCCCCGTCCTGCTCTTGATATATATCGAAATGAACCAAACATTTCAAGGAGGAAAGAACATGAAAAAGAAGAAGTTTCTGGCTCTGCTGCTGACCGGCGCCATGGCGCTGGCCGCCCTCACCGGCTGCAGCAGCGGCACCGAGACCACCGAGGAGAGCACTGGTGGGGATGCGTCCGCCGAGAGCGGAGACGGCGCCTATAAGATCGCCCTCATCCAGCAGCACCAGACCAACGCGTTCCAGATCGGCGTCACCGAGGGCGCACAGGCGAAGGCCGATGAGCTGGGTGTGGAGTTGAACATTCTGAGCGCCGATCAGGACGCTGCCAAGCAGATCAGCCAGATCGAGCAGTGCGTGTCCGAGGGCTATGACGCCATCCTGTTCGAGCCCGTGGATCCCGATGGCCTGCGCGACGCCGCTAAGGCCGCTGCCGACGCCGGCGTCATCATGATAAACATCGTATCCGCCTGCACCGACTGGGAGTCCGCCGGCATCTCTGCCGTGTCCTGCGGCGACAACGTCAAGGCCGGCGAGAATGAGATGCAGCATGTAGCGGATCTGCTGGGCGGCAAGGGCAACATCGCCATCCTGACCGGCCCCTCCTCCACCACCGACACGACCGCACGCCTGGAGGGCTATCGCAATATTCTGGCCAACTATCCGGACATGACGGAAGTGATTGCTCCCGCGGACTGCGCATGGGACACCGCCAAGGCCCAGTCCACCGTGGAGAGCTGGCTGTCTGCCTATGATCTGGACGCCATCGTCTGCCAGAACGACGGCATGGCCGTGGGCGCGGGCAACGCCGCCGGTGCCAACAGCGGCATCGTCATCACCGGCCTGGACGGCACCCCCGACGGCTATGAGGCCATCAAGGACGGCCGCATCACCGGCACCGTGGCGCAGGACGGCGGTCTGATGGCTTCCAGCGGCGTGGAAGCTGCTGTCACCCTGCTGGACGGCGGCACGCTGGAGAACAATCTCATCATCGCGGACAGCGTGTGGATTGACTCCTCCAACGTGGCGGATTACGAGTAAGCTGCCAAAAGCGACAAATTGATCCGCTGATTCTCCAAAAATTCTTGGCAAATACCGAGAAATAGCGTATAATGACAGGGAAAGGGAAAACGGGTTCGTTTTCCCTTTCCTTATCAGAATCTGCGTGGGAGGTGCTGCGGATGCTGCGGGTCGTTTTGGCCGATGACGAAAACAAGGTGATCCTGCTGATGCAGAAGCTGATCGACTGGGAGGCGCTTGGCTACGAGATCGCAGGCACCGCCAACGATGGACTGCGGGCATTGGAGCTGGTGCGGGAAAAGCAGCCGCATCTGCTGATCACGGACGTCCGGATGCCCGGCTGCGACGGCATCGAACTGATCCAGAGGGCCAAGGCCCTCCAGCCCAAGCTGCATTTCATCGTCATCAGCGGATACCGGAAATTTGAATATGCCCAGAACGCGCTGAAATACGGCGTGGAGGACTATCTGCTCAAGCCCCTCAAGCAGGAGGAGCTCACCGGCATTTTGCTGCGCCTCAAGGAGAAGATGGGGCAGGAAGCCGCGCTGGAATTCCAGCTGAAAAGGAGCGGAGAACACCAGCAGGAGTTGCTGCTGGACGCCCTGCTGGGAACGGCGGAGCGTGGCACCTCCTTTTTGAGCGCCGGGCAGGCCAACGGGGAGTATGGATTTCACTTTGGGAGCGGCACTTACGCCGCCGCAGTGATCCGGGTGGATGTGCCCGATGCGGAATCCTATCAGGACGGCTACCGGATCCTGCTGCGCCATGCGCTGGAAATCGTGCGGCGGGAGAGCGGCCTGCTGACGGAGGAGTTCGCGGCCTCGCTGGGCCATGCCGGGATCGCAGTGTTGCTGTACCTGCGGGCCTATCATGCGGTGGAAGTGACGCAGTGCTTCACCAAAATCCGCAAGGAGATCGAAAATCAGCGGGACTTGTTCTGGAATGTCCAGGCCACCGTCTGCCTGGGCAGCCGGAGGGACTCTCTGGAGCAGGTGGGGGAATCCATGCGGGAGGCGCTCTGGCTGTGCAGGGATCGGCTGTGCCGGCCGCAGTCCTGGCGGGATGCCGCGCTGGAGATGCCGGATCTGGCCCGGCGGTATCAGATGGACGCGTCCCGGAAAAAGAGCTTTCAGGTGGCGGCCGAGTGCCTGGATGAGGTGCGCTTTGTGCAGGAGCTGGAGGAGAGCTGCCGGACGGTGGAGGCGCTGCCGGACCTGAACGGGCAGATGGTGGAGGACTGGTTCCGCCAGGTTCTGGAGGCATGCCTCTACGGAATGCGCCAAAGCGGTGAAACGGAAGCGCCCCTGGAGGAGGAGATGGATAAGCGGTTCTGGCACTGCACGGACATGGCGGCAGTATACCGGCTGCTGCGGCAGGGCATCCAGGCAGAGATCCAGCGGCTGAAGGAGGCGAAAGCCCTGCGGGAGATGCGGCCGATCACAGAGGCAAAGCACTATATCCAGCAGCACTATCAGGAGGCCCTGCGGCTGGAGGATGTCAGCACCGCCGTGGGCTTCAACGCCACCTATTTTTCCACACTGTTCAAAAAAGAGACCGGGCAGAACTTCATGGACTATCTGACGGAGCTGCGCATCAGCAAAGCTAAGGAGCTGCTGTGCGGTGAGGAGCTGTCTGTGCAGGATGTGGCAGAGCAGGTGGGGTACCGGGATCTCAAATACTTTTCCAGATTGTTCAAAAAGCTTACCGGTGTGAGCCCGTCAGATTATAAGAAACTTTATAAGTAGGTGATACCATGTGGCCGTGGACGGACTGGAAACTGCGGCGGGCGCTGCGGCGCTACCGGCGGGAGCGGGACCTGGAGGCCGTTTTGCAGATGGACTGGCACCGGGATTTGGATCTGAGCGCATTTTTCACAGATGTGGAAGAGCGGCTTCACGGAGAGGAGATCACCAGACTGCGGCAGAAACAGGCGGAATATCTGGCGCTGCAAAACCAGATCAACCCCCACTTCCTCTATAACGCCCTGGAGGCCATCCGCACAGACGCCCTGCTGGCGAACTGTCCGGATATTGCCGAGACCACGGAGGCTCTGGCGACCTTTTTCCGATACACCATCTCCAATGTCCAGGAGTATGTGACCTTTTCAGATGAGCTGGACAATGCGGAAAACTACTTTACCATCCAGCGCTGCCGATTCGGTGACAAAATCTCTCTGGAACTGGAGCTGGAGAACGAGCGGCTTTTGGAAGTGCGGATGCCGAAGCTCATCCTGCAGCCTCTGGTGGAGAACGCAGTATCACATGGGCTGGAGGGCAAACTGGGCCACGGCACGGTCCGCATCATTGTGGAAAACAGCGACCGGACATTTTTCCTGCGGGTGCGGGACGACGGCGTAGGGATGCCGGACGAACAGGTGGAGCGGCTCAACGCGCAGTTCGGCGGAGTTGGGGGCGCGGATATGACCCAGCCGTGCGGAGGAATCGCCCTGCGGAATGTCAACAGCCGCATCCGGCTCATGTTCGGAGAGGACTACGGCCTGCATTTGTTCAGCGCCGCGGGCGTTGGCACGGAGTGCTGCGTGACGTTGCCGCTGCGTTTCCGGGAGGCGTAGAACCGTGAGAGAGGAATTGATCCGGGTGGAGAACGGCTGCTTCCGCAGGGAGGACGAATTCTACCGTTTTGAAATCTCCATTTCCCGGGGGGAGTGCATCGGGGTCTATGTGGACGACCATTTTACCTCCGGCACCGCATATCTGGACCTGTTCAAGGGCGGCACACACCTGGAGCGGGGACGGGCCTTTTCCTGCGGCCGTCGGGTGGGCCCGCTGGAACTGGAACGCTGGATCCTGCAAAACGCCAGGATCGTGAACTGGCACCGGTTCCATTCGCAGGAGCTGACGGTGCGGGACTTCCTGCTGGCGCTGGACCGTCCGGCCGGCTGGCCGCAGAGATGGGGCGCGGTCCGGCGCCTGCACAGTCCGGAGAGCCAGGAGATCCGGCAGCGGATGGAACTGCGTGTGCCGCTGGAGAGCCGGCTTGCCGACCTCTCCCTGCTGGATTATTACCGCCTCTGTGTATTTCGGGTGTGGTTCTGGCGGGGAGAGTTGCTGGTCCTGGACCGGATCACAGAAATCCTGCGGCGGCGGGATGTGGAAAAACTGATGGAGTGCGTACAGCTGCTGCTGCGCCAAGGGACGGCGGTATTCCTGCTGGATCTGGACGAGACATTCATGTACCGCTACTGTGACCGGATCGACGTCATCCGGGACCGCAGGACCTGCTATCGGCTTTACCCGGAGGAGTACGGGGAGCAGCTCTATGCAGTTCTGGGCTGGAAGCCGCGGGACCGCGGAGCGGAGCATACAGAGTGCCGCTGGGAAGACAAGCAGGTGCTGCGGCTGGAGGGTCTCACTTTTCCGGGAATGGCGCCGCTGACCTGCCAGATTCACAGCGGAGAGATCGCCTACTTCCGGGACGAGAACTACACGGCTGCTGCCAGACTCCGGGAGTGCTTTCTGGGCGGCAGGAACTGGCTGAGTGGGATGCTGTGGCTGAACGGGCAGGCACAGACACATGAAGAGATGACAAAGCAGATCGGCACGGAGATCGGGATTCAGACCGAACGGCCGGACCGTCCCGGCGGTGTATTGTTTGACAACCTCACCGCGCTGGACAACCTGACGACCTGCCTGCTTCCCAAGGCCGGATACCGTCTGGTTCGCCGGCGGGTCGCGGAGAATATTTTGGAGGAGGCCTCCAGATGGTTTCCCCGAGAGGATCTGCTGCGGCCTCTGCGCACTTGGTCCTTACCGGCGCGCCTCCGGTTCTCCTATTTCAAATGGTATCTGCTGAATCCGCAGCTGCTGGTCTGCTTTTTTCCCTTTTCCGGGCAGGAGACGGCGCATCATGAACTGATTATCGACCTGCTGGTTGCCTGCGCAGAACGCGGGATGGCGGTTTGGGTCATCTCCTCCAACATTGACGCGATCTGCGAAAAGACGGAAAACCAGGAATTTCTCCAGCGCCTGCGAACCATCAACTGACTTCCATGGAAAACCGGCGGCAGACTTGTGGCACAAAGACCTCCTTTTTCCTCCATCCAGCATTTTTTGCTGCAGGACGAAAGGCATCCGCAGAATTTTGCATGGCGCGGCAGTTGCCCGCCGGTGTCGGCACATGCCCGTTGGCGGTGCCCCGGCCCGCCATGCAGCGCTATTCATGGGTTTTATCCCCATTTCAGATACCCGCCGAAAAGCGTTTAGCTGCCTTGCGGCAAGCCGGACGCTTTTCTTTTTCCCCAAGCGGGTGAGAAATCGTTCCCAGAACCACCTTCCCAAAGACCAGCAGGGCGGATTGCAGCTGCCGTAATACTGCTCCCAGCACACTGCGTACACCTGCCACCCGGAAGCTGCAGGCGCCGCTCTCATAGATGGGCGCCCGCACCATCTCCCAGGGCGGAGTGACAGAGGAAAAGGTCTGGTTCTCCCTGGTGGTGGTCAGTGTGTCCGGTCCCATGGGAGCAGATCCACATTTTTATCCCTCCGCCAGTGAGATCCGGATACAATACCGCCACATGGGATGTGGGGGCCTGAAGCCCGCGTACTTTGGCGCAGTGCCCTCGTTCTTCTGGCGCCGGTTGTTGGACCAGTTCACCGCCACAGCGCCGCCCTGACGGAGCGTGATGGTCCGACCGCTCTGTGGGATCACCAGGAAGGGAGCCTGTCCCACAGCAAAGTTAAACCGGAGGGCGGTGCTCTCTGCGTCGGGAAGGCGCGCCACGGTAAGGCCATTCGCGTTTTCCACATTCTGGCCACCGTTGAGAGCCACCAGGGCAATGCCGGCACGGCCGGGAGGAGCAGCCCTGGCATACATCCCACGTCCGCGTTCTGTGCCGGTTCAGTGTGATGGTGATTGATGGATATGGAGAGCTTTGCTTTTCGCTCCGGTCTGCTCCACCTCCACATCGGCCCGCGCTCCCTGTAGTCGATGCCGGAAGGCCCCTCGTCCGTCAGGGCGTTCACCATCAGCGGCTGGATGCCGCCGGTGAAGGAGATGTCACCATTGTCCCAGGGGTCGGCCGGATTATAAAAGCTGTCCCGCTGTTTCTCTGCGATGTCCCGCTCTGTAAAGTAGGCAGCCTGGACATGGGCCAAGTATTTTTCGATGTCCAGGACCAGTTTCAGCTCCTCCGGAGTGTAGTTCCCCCATCCACGGTGATCTTCTTATCTGTAATGAGATTGCCCCGGCTGTCCACCAGTCCATGGAACTCCAGCATGCGGTTGCGCATCAATCAGCCTCCACCGCGGCGTAGGCCGGGGGCAGCAGCGCCAGCGGGAGGAGATGGGGAACGGCTGGCCTGGCTGGCCCCTCAAGTTTACACGGGCCATTCCGCCATCAATTCCATTCCGCAGAGCACGGCCGCTGCCGCGCAGCGTCAATGTCCGGGGTACTTGCCGCTGGCGCAGATCCGCCTCCGGGGCCTCGGCCAGCTCCTCCCGCTGCACTGGTTTAAAGAGATATTGAATGGGGTGGCCTGATAGCCCGCCTTCAAATATGCGTTGCTGCGGTGGTGATAAAAAAGACTCCCGCCCTCTCGTCCCAGGACCGCAGCTCCCAGGCAAACTCCATGCCGCTCTTGCCAGCCATACAGATGTCCAGACAGAACAGGTTGAACCACGCCCCCTTCCGCATCGTGGCTTCCAGATTCTCCGTGCTGGAAAAGGGCCTCCCCTCGTGCTCCACGTTCCGTCCCCGCAGGATATCCTCCTGTATGGCGCAGATTCCTCCCTGCATGGGTGCCGAAAGAGTCCGCAGCATACAGCAGGTCGATGCAGAGGAGAAATTGTGCCCGTCAAATGGGTCAAAAACAGCGTCAAATTTACCGCCACGCCAGACTACCCCAACGCCATTTACATCTGCAACACCAGCGGGCAGACCTACAGTCTGGTGACGATTCTGGAAGTGGACGAATAAAAGGGAAGCCCCCCGGAAATCCGGGGGGCTCCGCTTTGCTTGAGAAACTTTTGAAGCTATACTGCTTAGTCAGCCTGGCTGAGATTTACAGTATACTCCACAGAAGCGCCACTGCCAGCGTTCTCAACCGTGACAGTAATCACGATGGGAGTAGGCGTCAGATCGCTCACATTACCCAGCTTCGGAGTCAGCTGAGCAGCTGCCGCAGCTGCATTAGTACCCTTATCAATCCGCTCGGCAGATCCATCCGGGAAAGTAATCAGGATGGAGTTATCCTCCAGCAGATCTTCTGCCAGAACAAACAAGCCAGTGCCGCTTACATCGGTCCAATCAGATACGGTATTGTTGAGAACAATGTTCAGAGTGTCGCCGCTCCGAGTGATGGTCGCACCAGTGGGAGTACCAGGATTATAGGCATCCACAATGTCCGCGATATCTTCCTCAGTCATGTAGTTGGAAACACTCCTCACCATGATGGCCTCGGTCGCCTCGATCTCATAGGTGTCGTTGGCAGCCGCGCGGACCAGCTCACCGTTCACGGTGTAGTCGCCAGCGGTGGTGAAGGTCAGCTCCACAACCTCACCGTCGGCAATGTAGTCGCCGTCGGAAACGGTCTTGCCGTTGACCTCGGCGGACACATCGGAGGTGATCGTGCCGTCAATATCCAGCTCGTAGGCGGTGACAAACTCACGGTCCTTGTTGGTGTTGCTCACAGTCACCTTGCCGGTGCTGGGAACGGTCAGCAGACCTCTGTTGCTGCCTCCAATGAAGCCATCGGGATTCTCATTGATGTCGAAGTAGTTGCCAGCGGGAATGTTGGTCAGATTGGCGGCATCACCCTTGTCGGGATAGCTGACAACCTCGCCGTCAATGCTGATGGCCACGACCTCGATCTGAGTGAAGTTCACGCGGTACATGTCGCCGTTCTCCAGGGTGACATAGCCCATGAACTTGTTCAGGCGATCCACGGGAGCGCCCAGCAGGTCCTCGATGGCGGCCTTGATCTCGCTGTCGCTCATGGACTTCTCATAGTAGCGCAGCTCGATCCCCTTCGTAGTCGGATTCCAGGAAGCGGGCAGGAACTCACCCTCGGGAACCGTGGGATTGCTCACATCAGAGCCAGCCTTGGCTTTGTCGTTGATCACGATGCTGGTGGCCACGCCGTTATCCAGGATCGCGCTCACCTCGACCACGCCGGTGCCGAAGGTGCCCTGGGCATTCATGTCGCGCAGAGCCTTCTCCAGGCCGTTGTAGCCGGTGTAGGAGTCATCCACATCATCAAACTCGTTGCCCTTCTTGTCGGCCAGGGACAGAACCACCTTCACCTCGGGAGACACGGAGAAGCCCTTGGTGGCGTTCCGGTCGGTGTACAGGGTGCCGTTCTTGAAGGTCAGCTTCTCAACAGTGTTGGTGTCGGACAGCAGGACGGTGTCGAAGTCCTCCACGGCGTCCTCCACGTCCTCGACCTCGTCGACGAACTTGTCAGCAGCCTTGGAGAAGTCGATGGCCTCGACCTTACGGACATTGCCGTCAGCGTCATACTTGACCTCGAACCACTCGCCCTGAGCCATCTCACCCTGGTTCTTGGAGGCGTTGCCGATCCACTCCAGGGAGTCGCCGACCTCGGAGATCTCCACGAGCTCGCCGTTGACGACCACCTCGCGGGTCCAGGTCCACTCGGTCTCATCGTCGTAAGCCTCGCGGTTCACGTTGCTGCTGGTGACATAGACGTAGTTGGAGGAGGTGCCCTCGTTCTCGCCGATGGTGACAGCGGCGATCACATAGCCGTCATCATTGTAAAGGGTGTAGATCTCGGCGTCGGGAGCAATGTAGGTGTTGGGATCCTTATCGGGCTTCACGTTCTTGAGGTTCTCCATCACCAGGTTGACGTTCTTCACGCCGGTGGTGACGGACTCCACATCGTCCACGATCTGACGATACTCGCCGCCAGAGCCGCCAGTGGTATCCTCGACCTCAACGTTCTTCAGCTCCACGTTCAGGTAGACGGAGTCGTCGTTGCCGTAGACGTAGCTGCTGTTGTTGGCGGCCTTCAGGGACACGTGCTTCTTATCGATGGTAGCGCCATTGCTGCCCACATCCTGGGCATACTGGGCCACATCGGTGTCATCGTCGATGACGTTCTTGGAGGTGGACACAGCCACTTCCTTCAGGGTGTACACGTTGTCGTTGTTGACCGTGTAGGTGCACCAGGTGTTCAGCTGAGACAGGTTCTTGCCAGTGGTGTCGATGTCGCTCTTGGTCATGTTCACGGTGACGGTATCCATGTTGCCGTCCATGAAGATGACGTTGGCGTCAGCGTTCCGCACAGACAGGTTGCTGTTCTTGCCGTCGATGCCGGTCAGGAACACGTACTGGTCGGGATCCTCGTTCTGCTCAATGCCGATCATGTAGCCGTAGGCGTCCAGGATCACATTGTAGGTGACGTCCTTCATATTGGCGTCGTCATACTGATCCAGCACTTCCTCATCATACATGACGGTGTCAGCGTAGTCATACTGGGTACCACCGGCGGTAACATACTTCTCCAGGCGGAAGTTGGAGATGCTGGTGTCGGACAGGACCTCGGGAGCGTCCATGGTCTGGATCACGCCCTGGGCGATGGTCACCAGGAACAGGTCGTTCTCAGCCACTTCCTCGATGGCGAAGTCCTCGCCGTCCACAGAGATGGTCTGCTTCTGGGGCTTATCCTCGTCAGCGGTCTTCATGTAGACGGGCTTGCGGCTGGTGCCGTTGTTGTCCACATAGTAGACATCCAGGTCCACGTCGTCGTTCTTCTCGTCGTAGTCCTCGGCGGCCTTGGCCAGATAGGTGTTGATGATGGCCACGGTGATCTCGTCGTCCTGGGTGTCCAGGAACACCTGGGTCAGCACGCCGTTGCCGGTCCGGCCGATGGTCTCGTCGTTCTTCTTCACCATGTCGGCCTTGCCGAAGGCGGCATCACCCAGATTCTCATCCTCGCCGTCCACATAGACGAACAGGGTGTTGTCATCAATGGCGGTCTTGCCCAGCAGGTTGTACAGGTCCTCGCCGGTGACCTTGGTGGTGTACTCGGCCACCATCTTGTCGAAGTCCACATAGGTGCCGATCTCGGCCTTCTTCCAGGTCCAGGTGTGGGCCGGACGGCCGAAGTCGTCGGCGGTGTCCTTCAGAGCCAGGTCGGGCTGATACTTCTCAGCGAACTCAACCGTCCAGCCGTTCTTCACGTTGTCGGTGGCGTCGTTGATAGAAGTGGCAGCGTCGTGGATGTTGCTGGTCACGTAGGTGGGCTTGGAAGCGCCGATAGCAACAGTGGCGCCGTTGACGGTGACGTCGGTGCCCTTGTTTTCATACTCCACCAGGGTGGCTTTCAGAGCGTTGACGGCATACAGGCAGGCCTCCTCACGGGTGGCGGCACGGGTGCCAACAAAGTTCTCATTGCCCTTAGTCAGACCGGCCTCGATGGCGCGGGAGGCCACATTGACGGTCCAGTTGGTGCCGGTGAAGCCCTCGATGGCGCTGTCATAACCCAGAGCGGTCAGCAGCATTTTCAGGAAGGCAAAGCCGGTCAGCTGCGCAGAGGGCCGGAAGGTGCCATCGGCGTAGCCGTCGATCAGGCCGGACTCCACGCAGTAGGCGATGTAGCCGGCAAAGGTGGAACCCACGGGCACGTCCTTAAAGGGCGCGGCCTGGGTGCCCAGGGCCTCAGCCGTGGTCTTGCCAAGCATCATGCAGGCGATGATCTTGGCGGCAGCGCCACGGGTCAGGGTTCCCTGGGGCTGGAAAGCACCGCCGGCATAGCCGTCGATGATTCCCATTTCGGACATCACGTTGACAGCTTCCGCATAGGCTTCGCCGCTGAGGTCTTCGCTGTCTGTGAAGTCCTTGGCACCGGCGCTGACAGTGACCAGAGACATGGTCATCACCAGAGCAAGCACCAGAGAAAGGAACTTCTTCATTGGGATTTCTCCTCCTTTTGAAATTTGCGGTGGTCCGCCGCGGCCTCCGGGCCCATTCGATGCCTCCGCCGGCGCATTCGCCGAAGAGTCGCATCCGCCCCGGCGTCCCCGCTGAGGCAACTCTATCCAAACTTCTCTAAAAAGTCCACAGTTTCAGCCCGTTTTTAATCCAAACGAAAACTTATAGACGCAATACGTTTTGAATTTGTTATATTTTGTAACCTTGGTGCAGAGAATAAAAGAGGCGGCAAAGCCCTTCGCCGCCCCTCATTGAATCTGCTTCTGCCCAGGCTGCTTCGCCAGATAATACCGCTTTTCAAACTGCAGCAGCCGGCCGTCCTTCACCATCCGCCGCAGGATGCCCGCCGTCTTGCGCTTTCCGACGTGCAGGAGCTCCGCCACATCCTGGCAGTAGGCAAACCCCGCCTCCTGCAGATAGGCTGAGATCACCTCCCACTGCTTTTCCTCCGGCACCACTGTTCCGGGGAGATAGTATTTCTTGCCCACCTGCTCCAGCTCCCGCCGGCCAACCAGCCGGCGAAGGCGGAGATATGCCGCAGTGTCCGACAGATTCAGCAGCGCCATCACATCCCGCCGGGTGATGCTGCCATGGGCCCGGGTCCACTCCAGCAGGGTCTGGTCGTCCTCCCGCTGTCCGCCTGCCGCCCGGATGTCCCGGAGCGTGATATTTTCCAGACCTCCCCGGATCAGCGCCGTCTGCACCACCTTGGACAGCCGGGCCAAATCCATAGGCCGCCGGGACTGGGGGGAGAGCAGCACATGGGGATCCTCCCCAGGGGAGCGGACCTTCTGCACTTTTTCCAGCAGCCGCCGCACGGCATTGGTCAGCAGCATGTCCCGCTCCGGCAGATGCAGCAGCCCCCGCTCTAAATCCACCTGGTCCCAGGTGAGATTCACCAGCTCCTTGCCCTGCACGCCCATTTGCCAGCTCATCCACAGAGCAATGCCCGCGGCGGAGCTGTCCTCCTTTTGAAGGACCTGCCACAGACGGAATTCATCGAATTGCTGCCCTGCCTGTGTTGAACGCTTTTTGTGCGGGGTGTCCCCGGCAAAGCAGGCTTGGAAGGTGGAGACTGACAGACCGCTGACCCGGACGGCATAGGGCCAGTCGTGCTGCTCCAGCTGGCGGAAAAAGTAGTCCCGCCGCAGATCTTTCAATTGGAGCTGAGGCAGGCCTCCCGCAGTCAGGGCATTTCTGGCAATGCGGGAGACGGACTCCGGCCGCAGAGGTTCCCGGAACTTATCGGAGATCACCACATAAGGAGACACCGCGCCGCCATTTTCGAAGCGGGCAGCGAGGCATCCGGCAGTCTCTTCCTCCAGCGGGACCGTCCGGTCCTCCAGAAACAGACTCCTCTCCTGGAAATCCACTTGGGCCCATTTCAGGGCGACGATCTCCTCCCGGCTGAGCCCCTGAAGCCAGGCCAGGCGGAGGATGAGCCCCGGCAGGTCCTCCGGATGCTGGTGCAGGAGCTGGCGCATATTCTGTTCATCCGGCTGGCGGAACTCGTTTCGCATAATGCCTCTCTTGGCGGGCGGCGGCAAAAGGTTATCCTTATGTAACAAATCAGAAGAATGATTTGGATTTCCGGATAACGCAAACGCTGCCCTCTCCCAGCCAATGGCTGGAAAAGGGCAGCTACCTTTTATCATCCTTCACCGCTTCCGCAAAAACTAAGTATATTACACTTAGAATTATAAGCATAACATTTCGTTTAAGTCAAGCATTATTATGCGTAAACTGATGATATTATATTGAGGAGTATATCATCATGCAGGGAAAGAAGCCGCTGAACATCGCAATCGGAAGACGGATCCAGCAGTCCCGGGAGCAAGCTGGGCTGACGCAGGAGGAACTGGCAGAGCGGATTGACCGTTCCACGCAGTTCATCTCCACAATCGAGCGGGGGTTGGCCGGCCCCTCTCTGGAAACTGTGATTCATCTTTGTGAAGTTCTTGGAACCTCCACAGAGTGGATCCTGCGGGGCAGGGCCCTCCTTCCGGACTCCAATCTGCTGGCAGCCTCCGTTATGGAAAAGCTCTCCGGGCTCTCCCCTGCCCAGCTGCTTCTGGTTGACCGAATGACCAGCGATCTAATCAAATTGCTGCAAATGAAGGAGAGCGGTGACGAATGAGCTCCTCTCCCTCCAATATGGAGGAATTGATAGACGCATCGCCTTCCCCGCAGCACCGCTGCATGAAGTTCACAGGCCGGCTGCAAAGTCTATGGCCGTTGGCCTGTCAAGATAAGACCGGGAGCCATTCTCTGGTGTTATGCCCCCCGGAGATCATCAGTCCGGAAGTATATCCCATCGGCCAGCTACTCTTTACAAACGCTTCCTTACACAGAATGCTGAAACATAGAATTCCTTAGAACAAGAAACGCTCAGATGGGTGCATAGAAGCAGCTCCTCCAGCTTACAGCGTGATCCGTACAGCAAAAGCCAGCACCGGACAGGAAATATCTTGCCCGGTGCTGGCTTTTGTGCTTCTTTACTATCTCTGCTTGAGGTGGGTCTGTCAGAACCATGTTGTCTGTCCGCAGCAGCTCTGCCCGGCTTTTTCAGGGCCTTTCGCCCGGGTCTTCACCAGAGTGCTCTTATCGGATGCCCGTTCCCATTTCTGGTACATATCTGATGGTATGCCATCTCTCACATCAGCCATCTGCTCATGTCCGCCATTATTCACGCTCCGCCTTGCTATGCGGCTGAAGAGCCGTGGGATGCTTTGCCTCAGAATACGCCCTGCTCCATCATGGCCTCAGCCACCCGCTTGAAGCCGGCGATGTTGGCGCCTGCCACCAGGGTGCGCCGGAGTGTAAACCGGCGCCTTTTGATCTTGTGCCCACTCTGGCTGGAGTCTGCAAAAGTATTCCTGCTCTGATGGCGGCAATGCAGCCCCCCCTTTCAGGACGGCAGTTCTTTTCTGCCCAGAAATAATGAAACAGGCCGTCGGCTGCAGCCGGCGGCCTGTTTTCAGTTTCTCCGGTTATTGATACAGCTTCGGGATCCGAAAGCTCTGCTCGCCATTTGCCTCATCCGTCACGGTTCCGGCCGGGAAGTAAATCACCGGATTTCCCTCCTCGTCCACCTCGAACTTCGTGGTCCCGCCGATGGTCACATAGTCGCTCAACGGCGTGTTGTCCTCAATCGGGAAGTAGCGGACCTCCGGGTCCTTGTCCATGCGGTTGGCCATCTGCATCGTGATCGTCTCCGTCAGGTAATTCACATAGTCCTCTCCCAGGAGCTCCTCCAGCGTGACGTCCTCCTGCTGGGCAGACGGTTCTTCCGTCTCCGGCGCAGCCGCCGATTCCTGCGGCGGAGTCTCCGGATCCGTCCCCTCACTCTCCGCGGCAGACGCGCCGCAGGCAGTGAGAAGCAGCATACAGAGCAGCAGTGTGAGGAGCGTGGAAATCTGCATCCGATTCTTTTTCATGATGAATTCCTCCATTCCATATTCATCCGCAGCACCCGTCCGGGCGCCTGTTCCCTTTTGATACCGATACCATAAGCCCTGTTTCCGGCAAAGCAGCCGCAAAAAGGCATCATTGTTGCATCATTTCCCTTCTGCGGCACGGGAGGCCGGTTCCTTCCCGGAGAGGTCCCACACAAATCCCATCAGCTCCACACTGACGCGCCCGCTGCGGCCCTCCACCTTCCATCTGGGGCCGGGCCGTACTGTCAGATCTCCAGCCTGAGACCTCTGCGGAAGGCCTGTCCAAGCGCTTCCGCCGTGCCCAGGGAACCCCTTGCCGAGCGGAGTGTGGAGTCGATCCACACCGGCAGCCCCGTGCCCTTGTCCACCATCATCCAATGGTCATCCCGGTGCTCCGGGCCGCCCCGCAAATACAGCATACCGGCGGCCAGACTGCCGTCGGCCTGGATATACACCACGCCGCCTCCGCCTAGGCCTTGCTATGCTCCTCCGTCTGTTCCAGCAGTTGGGTGGCGGAATAGACGTCCAGCTCCGGATACCGGATGGTCCTGCCCAGCAGCTCCAGCTTTTCCGGCAGCGACGCCTCCCCCGCCGCCAGCCGCCTTTTGTCCCCTGCGGAAGAGCAGGTCAGTAATTTATTCCCACAATGGCCAGTCTGCCATCGACAACACTGAACACCACATTGGGCCTGCCGCTGGCGGACAGGGCAAATCCTGCCTTGCTGGGGGCCAGCCCCCCGGGGTCCGCCCCGGCGATCTCAGAGACCAGCTCTTCTGAGAAGATCCGGTCCGCTTCCAGTGCGATCAGGTCCTCCCGGGACTCCACAGATTCCCCTCCATCGGAAAAGCCGATGTACAGCGGATACGACGCCAGGTCCGCCAGCGCCTCCAGATTCTTTTCCGCCACTGCGGCCTGGATCTGCTCTGCAAATGCTGTAACAGCCTCCGTATCTATGGAAAAATTATCTGTATACTGGGGCGCTTCCGTATCCGCACCGTCCTCCTCAGGGGTCCGGCCCCCATCTTCTCCAGCGGTCTCCTCCGCGGGCTGCTCCGCCTGCGGAGAGCTGCCCCCCTCCGGCGAGGTACTGCCGCTCTGGCCGCAGCCTGCGAGGGACAGGCACAGGAGCCCTGTTAATGCCAAGAAAATGAGCTTCTTCTGCATCGTTTATGATCCTTTCCTCAAGATGTTTGCCGGCGTCATCCTCTGTGGGACTCCGGCTGTCTTATAAGACGCCCCAAAGGGCAAAAAAGTTTTGGCGGCCGCTTTTCCTCTTCCACCTCCGGAGGATCACGCCTCCGGAATGTCGCCGGCGCGACCGCTGGCCACGAAGAGTCCCGATGCGCCATCGGAGGCCGTCAAAAGGCCGTGGGAGAGGCAAATGCCTCTCCCACGGCCTTTGGGGAATCAAATTCTGCCAGAGTACGCGCTTACTTGGTCACCTCGCCGCCGGGGGCAGAGTGAGCCGTAGACCAGGCGTGCTCCAGAGCCGCCCAGTCGCGCTGTTCCAGCTTCTCCGTCCACTTCTCGACCTTGTCACCGCTGACGGTCACCCAGGTGTAGTCGTGGCTGTTGGTCGCCTCCTGCATGTCGGCATAGAACCAGTCCTCCGGATTGTTGTCGGGCCAGGTGATCATCTCGTCCTCGTCCAGCAGCCGATCCTCATCCGGGCTGCGGCCCAGGGCGCGGTTCACGATCACGCAGGCCTGTGCCCGGGTGATGTTGGTGTTGGGGCGGAAGGTCCCGTCATTAAAGCCCTCGATCAGGCCCACGCGGGCTGCCGCCTCTACGTACTCGGTGTACCAGGCGTTAATATCCACATCGGTGAAGTATCCCTGGTAGTCCTCCCGGGTGGTCTCGAAAAAGCCCACCGCGATCTTGGCAAATTGGGCGCGGGTGATCTTGGCATAGGGCCGGAAGGTCCCGTCCGAGAACCCGTCGATGATGCCCATGTTGGTCAGGGTGGAGATGGCGTTGTTGCACCACAGGTCGGAGCTGCAGTCCGTGTAGTCGTTGACCTGGCTCCAGTACTCCTCCCGGGTGTCGTCCGTCAGCAGGCGGAAGAAGATGGTGGCCACTTCGCCCCGGGTGATGGTGCCGTAGGGCTGCAGCGTGCCGTCGGAGTAGCCGATGATATAGGAGTAATGGTCCTCCGTGTTCAGGGTGGGCCGGCTGCCGCCTCCACCGCCGCCTCCGGTGCTGCCGCCGCCCCCGCTGCTCTCCTTCTCGTACACCAGCACGAAGGGAGAGAAGCTGCCGGCAGTGAAGACCAGATGGTCGCCGTCGCGGGTAGCTTGGATCTTTTCCACAGTATGCGCGGTACCAGCCAAGTCGCCTGTGTCGCTGGCGCTCTCACGGTCCATGCCGGTATAGTGTACCAGGTAGAACGCGCCGTCCTCGTCGGCGTCGGCGGGCATGGGCCAGTAGATGGTCAGCGCCTGCTGGTTGCCCAGGGTTACCACGGTGTTGCCGTTCTGGGTGTCCACCAGGTCCAGATAGGCCATCTCGTACTGGGGGGCGGATAGCGTGTTGTCCGTGGCCGCGACTTTTGCAAGGGCGTCAGCGCCCATGGCGGCGTCGAACGCGTCGCTGTTGGAGACGCTGTCCACTAGCAGCTGCACGCGGCCGGGATCCACCTGGACCTCACTGTCATTGACATAATAGGTCACATTGCCGTTGTCAACGGCAGTGATCTGGTTCGCGTCCACAGTGTCGGCGCTGGTCACGATCTCGTTGGTGGAAGTGCCCTCGTCTGTGACGCTCTTGACCAAGAGATGGCCGGTACCGATATCAACGCTGCAGACGAGCGTATCACCGCCGGCGGAGAACACCGCCTGAATCTCGCTCTGGTTCAGACCGCCGTCGTAGATGGTCATCTCATAGTTGGCAGAAACAACGCCCTCTTCCATTCGGATGTTGTCGGTAGTGATGATGTTGCCGTCATCTGTGAACTGGAGCCGGACCTTGACGCCTTCATTTTCACCCTCGATTTGGTTCGGGCTCAGGCTATATACATAGCGGCTCACGTTGCCGGTTGCATCTCTCGAGTAGACGCCCTGGTCCATCAGATCCCAGCGGCGGATCGCCGCACCAGTCTCCTGGTCATAATAGTAGAAGCTCAGGTAGTCCGCCAGGTTTGCAGCCTGCGTCAGGTCCACGCCATGGCTGGTGAGCCACGCTTCCACAGAGTCGGGCAGATCGATGTGATAACCCGGCTCCGGCAGGCCCTGTTCCGTGCTGCCGACAAAATCGCCCGCATCGTCCAGCACACCGCTGTATCCGGTTCCGCCGGTGTAGATCACAATGTCCGCCGGCGTGATGGTGATGGCATAGGGCTTCACCTCCACGGGGTCCGCCGGGACCTCCACCGGGGGATCCTCCGGATGTTCCGTGTCCGTGACTACCACGGTGTTCACGATCTTCTGGTTCACATCGTCCAGTGAGGTCTGATAGCTGGCGTACAGCGTTGCATAGGTCCAGCCTTCGACAATAACCGGATTGGTGACCGTATTGCCCTCCTCATCTGTCAGCGTCACACCTTCCAACTTGTCAGTCACATCCAGGGTCAACGTCTCATCCGTCATGCTGGCAATGGTGATGGTCCAAGTGATGGGATCGCCCACGGTGACAGAGGTCTGATCCGGCTCTTTGATCACCATAAAACGGCCGTCTCCGGGATCGGGCTCGGGCTCTTCGGGAGTCGCCTGGAAATCCCAGCGCCCGTACAAAGTGGTGTCGGCATCGATGGCAGAAATCGTTCCGCCGTAAGGGACACCGACTTTGTCATACCAGCCGATAAAATACCAGGTCCCCTGCTCGTCTGAAACCTGCAATTCACTGGGCGGCTGAATGGTGTAATTGCTGCCGGCAGCCAGTGTTTCCGTTTCAGGCAGTTCCACGCCCTCCGGGTGATCGCCGGCCCACGCATAGGTAACCGTGACCTGGGTCGGCACGACCCCTGCGGGGTGGAAGGTCACAACAAAGAGATCCCAATCCTCTACCGGGTCTCCGATCTTCGGAGCATCACAGTCCTCATAGTTGCAGGTCCAGCTGGGATCCCCATAGCCTGTATCAGGTGTTGCCTCCAAGATATCGCCTTCGGCCAGGCGATACTTGCCATCTGCATTAACCTCCACGATTGCCGTGTAGGTGGTCTGCTCATTGCTGAACGTGCCGTTTTCCGCAAGGAAAATCACCGAGATGGTATTCCCCGGCTCCTCTCCAGCTTTCTGGAACTTCGCTGTGAAGGTGGTGTCCTCGTCGTAGGGCAAGCCTGCCAGGGACTTCATTCCCGCGTTCGTGTCAGTTCTATGATAGTAGTCATCGGTCCACTCCACGAACTCACAGCCCTCTTCTGCTGTCGCCACAGCTCCCGTCGGAGAGGCCATGCCGGTCGTCTGGTCTCTGGTGACGACTTCTTTCTCCAGGCTTACAAAGCCCATAGCGTGATCGGCACTGACATAGGTGAAGACAATCTGGTCCTTGTCGGGGGTCCCGTCGGGTTCGTCGTCGGGACCCAGCTCGTCGATGTCATAGTAGACGTCGATGGAGTTATGGCCTGCTTGGAGAGTCTCACCGTCTACAATCTCGACATCGTTCAGTTCCGCCCGGTCAAAGATGTATGTGCTACCGTTATAAGACGTACGGTCAGTGTTATACAGCCCGCTGACCGGCGTGCCTGCCGTGGACGGCCTATCCTTGGGATCGGTCTCTGTTTCTTCATTCCCATCTCGGTCCACATAATGGTACACGACAGTGTATGTGCACTCGTCGGGCGTCACCGTGCCGTCGGTGGTTGCGGTGAAGACAACGTTGTGCTCAGGCATGTAGAACAGGCCTTCAATAATGTCGCTTTCCTGAAGGTCATTTGTAGTCCATTCAGTAGCGTCTTCTGCCTGCTTCTTGATTACAACGGTTTCCCCGTAGGTGTAGGACTCTGGTTCAGCGTAGAGAGTCCCGTCCAGATAATAGGTTACGGTAAATTCCCGTTCTGTGCGCGTATACTCCGCTCTATACGTAATGTCCCCGGTTACAGTATCCGCTATTTCAGGAGACCATCCGGTAAACTCATACGAATAAAGTTCGCTGGGTTCTTTAGTCGGATCCTCAATTCTCGGTGTCTTATCGCCGTAAGCCAGCCCGGGAAATACGGTCTGGGGACTTGTTGTTGTGCCGCCATTCAAGTCGTAAGTCACCGTATAGCTGTTGAGCTGAGAGAAGCTGCCCTCGATCACAACAGCATGATCGGGCATTGTAAATGAACCTCCACTCAGCGCAACATCTTCAGAATACCAGCCGCTGAAGCGGTAATCTGTGACATCCGGCATCTTTGCCAGTTCCACAGTCTCACCGTACTTGCAGGTCTGTTCACCCGGCACTTCCGGCGCACCCGCAGGGACTGTACCTTCATACTCATACGTCACTGTGTACTCGTTCCGGTCGTAGTACAGCTTCAGCACCAGCGTGCCGTCCTCGGCGATGATACCGGAGGAATTCGAACGGCTTTCATTATAAGTGAAGCCTTCGTATTCCTTGATTTCAGCAGTGGCAGTATCTCCGACAGTACCAGAGGGTGTCAATGTATCAGCTGCAACGATCGAGTAGTTATCATCTTTCAAATTCTGCTGATAGTACTCTACCCGATAGCTGGCCGTGGAGGACTTCCACTGGGCGTACAGGGTCACATCGGTGTTTTTGATAGTGATGGCACTCCCCGCCGCATAAGGCGTTCCGGCGCCGTTCTTCTCGGTGTTCCACCCGGTAAACTCATACCCCGGCCGGGTGAACATGTTTTGGAGCACCATGGCCTCGCCGCCGGTGATGTAGTACTTGGGGTCCGTGACCGTACCGTCGGCATCATCGGCGTTGGCAACATACAACACCTGATACGTCTCCACCGGCGCTTCGGGGGACTCCGTCAGCTCCAGAGACTGATTCGGCTTCTCATCCACCATGTAGCCGCTCAGACCGGCCTTGTGTTCGCCCGTGTCATTTGTCACATAGGTATCGGCGTCGCTCCAGCTGCCGCTCACATCGGGCTGGATAGGGAACGTCAGGACCAGCTTGCCGCCGGACCAGGTGACAGTACCGTCCTGATTGGTGGTCTTCGTCACCGCGTTGGCTGTGTAGTCAAAGCCCTTCACAGTGATGGTCTTGCTGTCGGCATTTACCACAGGGGTAACGCCTGTAAGCGTCTCTGGCTCATACCACGTATAGCTGCCGTCCGCGTCCTGGCCCTTGACCTCCGCATACTGGACCATCCCCCCGTCAGAACTGCCTGTCAGCCCCTTCGGGAAGGTGAAGAACTCCGACAGCGTGTCGGACAGCACCGTGTTCGCGCCGGCCGCCACCTTGGAGGTGCTCACGTTATCGGCGATGGTGCTGAAAGCGTTTTCCAGCTCCTCGGCATCGTCCGCCGCGAAGTAGTAGTTGCCTTCCGTCACGCGGGTGCCAAGATTGCAAAAATTCCAGCTTGCTTGTCCGAACCGATTTGTTGCCGTGGCATTGGGATAGTTGGAAGACACACCGTTCATGTACTTGTTGAAGTTGTCCCGTATATCATCGGGATCCGCATCCTCAAACATACCGATGGTGTACACGGTCACGCCGTTGTTCTTCAAATCGTGGGCCAGATTGACAGCGGTTGCTGCGACATCGTCATCAAAGTCATTGCCGTGGTTGGGCTCACCATCGGTAAAGACCACCACGACCTGCTTGGCGTCCTGCCGGGCGCCGGTCAGCGTCGGATCCTCGACCCACCACTCGCCGCCGTCGTGTCTCCACTGTCCGTCCAGGACGTCCTGCGCAAGGGTCAGGCCGTAGTCTACGCTGGTGGCGCCGGCGGGCTTCAGCGCTTCGATTGCGCCGGTCAGCTGCTGAACGCCCGCCGCATCGACGGTGGTAAAGTCCTTGACGATCTGTGTATAGTTGTAGGCATAATAGTCGTCTTGGCGGTCGTTTCCGACGCTGTCCGCGTAGGAGTCATCCGCAAACTTGACAATGCTGATTCGGTGGGTCACGTCATTGTCTGCACCCGCCGCGTTTTCGGCCACTTGATCAATGAAGCCGTTTACAGCGCTCTGCATGGCCTCCATCTTGGAAGTCGTTATCTCTTGGCGCGTGTAAAGAGTACCTGTCCAAAGGTTGGCATTCTGGTTCCTGCTGGTAGTACCGAGCTGATTCCAGTCCCGGTAAAACCCGCTGCCGGTATAATACCCGATGGAATATTGCCGGTTCCCCCAAGAACCATCACTTTCAGCTTCCACTTCGTAGTAGTTGCCGTCATCATCGCGGAAATAATACGTCGTCCACCGAGACCCGTTGATGTCGCTATACGACCATCTCTGTTCATCAGTGGGGGTATATTCCCACGTGCTCTCTCCCAGGTCATCATCCATCGACCCGGAGACATCCAACACCAGCACAATATCCAGCGGTGTGGTCTTGCTTCCCTTGGTCACCTCGTTGGTGACATAGGCCTCCAGGGTCAGGGAATAATTTCCGTCCTCATCATAGTTGACCGTCTTGTCCACCACGACGCCGTCGTTGCTCTCTGTGTGGACCCGGTCGCTCCCGTTGCCGCCGCCAGGGTCTTCTGCCGCCAGGGCAGCAGTGGGAACCATTGTCAGCATCATACAGAGGACCAGAAATGCTGACAAGATCCGTTTCTTCATCACTTCTCCTCCTTTTATATTTCAGTGATCTTATATGTAAACATCCTTATGGATGGAATGACCGGTTCCCTCCGCCCACCCGGCGGCCAGCTGCTCCGTGTCCAGCATCCGCTCGTAGGACTGCTCCGCCAACAGGCGCACGCCGCGCTCCACCTCCGCCTGGGTAGCCAGATACAGCTTCCGCAGGCACCGGGGCGTTCCCTTTTCCTCCTCTACCCGGGCGTCATGACACAGGGTCTGGATCTCCTCCGTCACCTGGGTCCGGCTCATGCCTTTCCCGTTCCGGGTGCAGAACACCGGCCCCGCCGTCAGGCCCTGCCGCCGGGCGTAGTCCAGCAGCTCCCCCTGCAGACAGGCGGGCAACGGGACGTACCGCCGCTCCCCGCCGGTACGGACCGGCAGGCGCCCGGCCCGCACCCGCTCAACGGTCACCTGAGGCAGCTCCCCCACCCGGATGCCCGCCAGGGCGAATATTTTCACCAGCAGGTAAGTCCGCTCCTTTTCCAGTATCCTGGCAGCCTGCAGCAGCCGCAGATACTCCACCCGGCTCAGTTCCGGCTGGAGGCCCTTGTCCGCCTCCAGCTGCCCCACCAACTGCAGGTCCCGCCGCCCCATGTACTCCATCAGCCCGTTGGCGGCAGACAGGTGGGTATTCACGGTGCTGGGGGAATACCCTGCCTCCAGCAGGAATGCTCGCCAAGCAGCCAGCGTTCCCCGGGAGATCTGCTTGTCCGGGGGCAGGTAGTCATAGAGGGCCCGCAGCTTGGCACTGTACATCTGCACCGTGCCCTTGCGGCGTCCCCTGCCGGACAGGTCCGCCAGATAAGCCCGGATGGTCTCCATGCTGAGCTCGGCGCCGGGCCAGTTCGGTGTGCGGTGTGTCTCCCGCGGCTTCAGAGCCTCTGGACTCCTCATCTCCCCGCCTCCTGTCAACAGAATCGCCATTTCCTCCTGTAAGGGACCGAAACAGGGCCTGCAGACCAGGGGCAAATGTGCGCAAAAAAGCCCGCGCAGCCTGCGCGGGCTCAAAAATGGCGCAAAGACAGCAGCCGGACAAAATTCGACGCTTTTCCGGCCATTTTATGCTGCCCAAATCGGTAAAAGCTCTTGCGGCTGGCGGTGCTTTGTGCTAGAATTTGGTTACTGTTAAAATCAATTATGTATGTCTGGTTATTTTTTTGCAGCCATCCGCATCGGAATGGCGATTCTGTCCTATTTCTAACAGACCAGCCCCAGCCGTGCCAGAGTCCCGGCGTGCTCGGTGCCCGTGGAGATCAGGTAAATCCGGGTCGTCTCAATACTGGAGTGGCCCAGGACGTCCGCCAGCTTGGCCACGTCCCGGCAGACACGGTAGAACGTCCTGGCGAACAGGTGCCGCAGATTGTGGGGAAACACCTTGCTGGGTGCCACGCCCGCCTTGTCGCACAGCGCTTTCATCTCCGCCCAGATCTGCCGGCGGGAGATGCCTTTTTCGTTTCTGGTGAGAAAAATCTCGCCGGAAGCGATTTTTTGTTTCCTGGCGTATTTGAGGAGCTTGCGGCAGAGCTTGCCCGGCAGCAGGATGGTCCGGATCTTGCCCTTCAAGGAGATTTCGGCCCTTCCCCGGTACACGGCCTCCACGGTGACATAGCGCACCTCGGACACCCGGATTCCGGTGCCGCAAATGGTTTCCAGCAGCAGCGCCAGCCGTTCCCGGCCCTGGGTGCGGGCGGTCTCCAGCAGGCGGAGGTACTCCGGCCTTGTCAGCTCCCGGCTGTCGTCCCGGAACAGCCGCCGCTGGATGCGCAGGGGCTTCACCCGAAACGCCGGCCAGCCCAGAAATACAAGGAACCGGTTGACCGCCGCCAGCTTGACGTTGATGGTGGCCGGCGCCAGCTTCGCCTCCAGCAAGGCGGCCTTCCAGGCCCCCGCCGCCGCCTTGGACGCCGCCCGGCCGTCCAGCCAGGCGGTAAAATCCGCCGCATCCCGCAGGTATTTCTCGATGGTGGCGGGGCTCTTTTCCTCCCACACCAGGCGCTGCCTGAACGCCTGGAGCTGTTCTCCTGTGATGGTATAGTCTTGCACTGCATATCGCCTCCCGTACAATTATCCTCTATATTTTACCTTCCGGCCGGCTGTCTATGTATCCAATGGATTTTGCGCGGCAGAACACTGCTCTGACACCGACGGATAGGCCCCGGCCCTCTGCTTGCATTGCGGGCCGATTTGACGTATTCTTTAATAAAAAAGGCAGGTGCCAAAAAAAGGGAGGGATCGCCTTGGTGCGGACCGCAAAGCGGACGCCTCTGATTCACGCCGGACGGGCTTTTGTACTGGCCCTGGCGGCCGGACTGGTGCTTGTTGGCTGCATGGAGTGGAGCCGCCGGAACCAGGAGCGGGACCGCATGGGCTATGTCGCCAGCGCCATCGGGGCGGAGACGTATGAGTTTATGCTCTCCGAGATGAGCAAAACCCGCGTTCTGGAGGCCTATCTCATCCAGACCAGCGGGGACTATTCGGACTTCGGCAGGGTCGCCCATGTCCTGCTGCGGGAGGACTATGTGCGAAACGTCCTCTTCGCGCCGGACGGGATCGTGGACGGTGTCTTTCCCCTGGAGGGAAACGAGGATGTCGTCGGGCTGAACATGTACGGGGACGGGGCCGGCAATCTGGAGGCTCAAGCTGCCATCGAAAAAGAGGCGCTGTATATCGCCGGCCCCTTCCAGCTGATCCAGGGCGGCCTGGGCATCGCCGGGCGGCTGCCGGTCTTTCTGACGGACGAACAGGGCCAGCGGTATTTCTGGGGCATTGTCTCCGTGACGCTGGACTTTCCGGCCGCCCTGTCCGGAAGCTCCGTGGAGCGGGTAAATGCCCAGGGCTTCGCCTGCCAAATTTGGCGCATCAATCCGGACGACGGACAGAAACAGGTGATTCTCGAGACGGCGGACCCGCTGCCGGAGGGTGTGCGGACTGTGGACCACGCGCAGGAGCTGTTCAACTCTGTCTGGACCGTCTCCCTGGCGCCCCTGCGGCCCTGGTATCTCCAGATCAGCCTGTGGCTGGGGGTGGCGGTGAGCCTGCTGGTGGCGTTGCTGGCTGCGGCGGGCGTCTACTACGCGGGCCGGCTGCGGCAGCTGCAGCTGGAAAAATCCCAGCGGGCCATCCAGCAGCTGCAGGAGCAGCTGGAGCGGGAACAGGGCAATATGCTGCTGAACCAGATCCGCTCCCACTTCTTTTACCACACCCTCAACGCTCTGCAGGCCCTGATCGTCCTGAAGCCGGAGGCGGCCTACAAAATGGCCGGAGACTTCGCCCGCTACCTGCGGTTCACACTGGACTCCGTCACTGCCGACGGCGGGATCGGCTCCTTCCGGGAGGAGATCCGGGCGGTCCGGGCCTATGCGGATATCAACCAGCAGCAGCTGGGGGACCGGCTGCACATGGTCTACGAGATTCCCGACGTGGACTTTCCCATCCCCCTGCTGACCATCCAACCCATTGTGGAGAATGCCATCCTCCACGGCATCAAGCCCAAGGTGGGCGGCGGAACCGTCTCTTTGAAGCTGGAAGAGCTGCCGGACCACTGGCAGGTCACGGTGACGGACGACGGCGTGGGCTTCGGCCTGGAAGCTGTCCGAGAGAAGGGCTCCATCGGGCTGGAGAATGTGCGGCGGCGCATAGCCCGCTTCCCCGGCAGCGAGCTGCGGATCACCAGCACAGTGGGCATGGGCACACAGGCTGTCCTGACTTATGGAAAGCGGGGGAAAAACATGGAAAATCTTTCAAAATCGACCTGAAAGCGTACGGTTTCCGTACGCTCCATCTGGTACAATAGAAACATGAGACAGGGGTGACCGCGATTGAAAACCATTCTGGTGGACGACATGCTGCTGGATCTGCAGCTCTTCGAGCTGAAATGTGCGGACATGCCTGATTTTGAAATTGTGGGGAAATTCACCGATCCCAACGCGGCCATTGAGTACGCCGCCGGCCATGTGGTGGATTTTGCCCTGCTGGACATCGACATGCCGGGGATGGACGGCATCCATCTGGCCCAGGCCCTGCGGCGGCTGCGGAGCGACATCATCATCGTCTTCGCCACGGCCCACCCGAAGTTTGCGGTGGAGGCGCTGAAGATGAAGGCGGACTACATCATCTTCAAGCCCTTTGACCGGGAGGACATCGCCGATGTGATGGAGCGGGCCAAGCTGCTGCGCCGCCGCCAGTGCAAGCGCATCCATTTCCACACCTTCGGGGCCTTCGACATGCTGGTGGACGGCGAGCCGGTGCACTTCCGCTCCGGCAAGGCCAAGGAGCTGATGGCCCTGTGCGTGTATCGGGACGGGCGGCCGGTGTCCATTCACGAGATCGTGGAAAACCTATGGGGAGAGAACGCCGACGGCACCGGCTACCGCCGCACCATCAAGGAGCTGGCAGACACCCTGCGGGACTATGGCGCGGAGGAGATGTTCCTGCGCAGCCGGGGGAGCCTGCGGGTGCGGATGGACCTGGCGGACTCGGATTTTCAGGCATTCATGAGCGGCGATGAGGACGCCATCTGCCAGTTTCAGGGGGTGTTCATGCAGCAGTATTCCTGGGCGGAGCCCATGGTCTGCACGCTGCAGGAGAAAAAGGAGCTGATGCTTGCCCGCATGGGGAAGCACCGCATGTAAGGAGGGGGCTGAAACTTTGGATGAGTTACTGAGAATGGAGCACGTCAGCAAACGCTTCGGCGATTTCTACGCCAACAGGGACATCAACCTGTCCGTCCGCAAGGGCGAGGTACATACCCTGTTAGGGGAGAACGGCGCGGGAAAGAGCACGCTGATGAACGTCCTCATCGGGCTGTACCAGCCCACAGAGGGAAAGATCTTCCTGAATGGGAAGGAGGTCCGCATCGACTCTCCCGCCCAGGCGGTGAAGCTGGGCATCGGTATGGTGCATCAGCACTTCATGCTGGTGGAGGCCATGACGGTGTTCGAGAACATCATCCTGGGGGACCGGAACACCAAGGGCATTTTCATCGACAAGGAGGCCCGGAAGAAGGAAATCCTGGATCTGGCGGAGCGCTATGGTCTGGACGTGGAGCTGGACCGGCCCATCACGGAGATTGCCGTGGGCGCCCAGCAGCGGGTGGAAATCCTGAAAACCCTGTATCGGGGCGCGGAGCTGCTGATTCTGGACGAGCCCACCGCCGCCCTGACAGACATCGAGGTAGAGGGACTGTTCCAGATCATCCATAAGCTGACGGAGGAGGGCAAAAGCGTCATCTTCATCAGCCACAAGATGCGGGAGGTGCTGCAGATCTCCGACCGTATCACCATTCTGCGCACCGGCGAGGTCATCACCACCCTGGATCGCTCCGAGACCGACGGCCAGGAGCTGGCCAACCTGATGATCGGCCGGGAGCTGGCCCCCTCCCACTACGGCAAGGTGGAGGAGCCGGGCGATCCCGTCATCCAGATGCGGAGCGTGGACTACCACAAAGAATCCAAGCACGCAGGGCTCAGCGGCGTCTCCCTGACCGTGGGCCGGGGCGAGATCGTGGGCATTGCCGGCGTGGACGGCAACGGCCAGAGCCAGCTGGCCCAGGTGGTCACCGGCGTGCTGACGCCGGACGGCGGTGAGGTGGACATGAAGGGCTCCAAGGTGGCTCAGTTCACCCCCAACGGCTTTATTCTGGAAAATGTATCCCACATCCCGGAGGACCGGAACAAGATGGGCCTCATCGGCAATATGTCCGTGAAGGACAATATCGTGCTCAAGGCCACGGACTCTCCGGAGTTCTCCAGTGCCAAGGGCTACTTTCTGAAGAAAAAGGCCATCCGGGACTACGCCCTGAAGATGCAGGAGAAGTACGACATCCGCTGCACCTCTGTGGAGCAGGAGACGCGGAACCTCTCCGGCGGCAACCAGCAGAAGGTGATCCTGGCCCGGGAGCTGGAGGGCAGCCCGGACCTGCTGGTGGCCGTCCACCCCACCCGGGGCCTGGATATCGGCGCTACCCGCTTCGTCCACGACACCATGATCGAGGCCCGGGACAAGGGCTGCGGCGTATTGCTGATCTCCGCGGACTTCGACGAAATCCTGGAGGTTTCCGACCGCATTGTGGTGATGTTCGAGGGGCAGATCATGGGCGTGTTCTCCGGCAAAAATCCTCCCATTGAGGAGATCAGCCTGGCCATGGCCGGGAAATAAGGAGGGGGAGAACGCATGAAAAACAGCGGAAAACTCGTCAGTTTCCTGGTACCCATCATCTCCATCCTGCTGGCCTTCGTCATCGGGTGCATCATCATGGCCGTGCTGGGTGCCAATCCCTTTGTGGCGCTGGAGTCCCTTTGGATCGGTGCCTTCGGCAGCCTGCGGAACGTAGGCACCACCCTGGCCCGCTCCACGCCGCTGATCTTCACCAGCCTGTGCGCCTGCTTTGCATACCGCTGCGGCGTGTTCAACCTGGGTGGTGAGGGCCAGTTCCTGATGGGCTCCATCGTCTGCTGCTACATTGCCACCCAGAGCGGGATCGAAGGACTGCCCGCCATTCTCCTGTGTCTGGTGGGCGGCGCCGTGGCTGGCGGCCTCTGGTCCCTGATTTCCGGCCTGCTGAAGGTCTACCGTGGCCAGAATGAAATGATTATCACCATCATGCTGAACTATGTGGCCACGCTGTTCATGGGCGTGGTATATACCGACTGGCTGCGGGACGGCAGCGTTCCGCAGACGCAGGCCGTGCCGGAGGCCACTCAGCTCAGCCGCCTCTTCGGCCTGCGGGTCACCTCCGCCTTCGTCATCGCCCTGGCGGTGGGACTGCTGGTGTACTATTTCCTGTTCTACACCTCCAAGGGCTTCCAGCTGCGGGCCGTGGGCCTGAACATGACGGCGGCGGAGTTCAACGGCTTCGCGGTGAAGAAGTACATCCTGATGAGCTTTATCGTCTCCGGCGCCATCGCCGGCCTGGGCGGCAGCGCCGAGCTGCTGGGGACCCAGTTCCGGCTCATCAACGGCTTCGGCAACGGCTACGGATTCGACGGCGTGGCCATGGCCCTGATCGGTCAGCTGCATCCTCTGGCGACCATTGTGGTGGCCATCTTCTTCGCAGCTCTGCGGGTGGGCTCTACCACCATGCAGGCGGCCACCGGCGTGCCCACCAGCGTATCCGACATCATCCAGGCCCTGGTGATCGTGTTCACCGTGGCGGGTCTGGCCATGGTGAAGCTGCCCGGATTCAAGGCGTTCCTGGGAAGGCTGACGGAGAGACGGAAGGAGGCGGCCTGATATGGAATTTGTCATGAACATCATCCTCTCCAGCGTCCGCATGGCCACGCCCCTGATCTTTCTGGCGCTGGCGGAGCTGTACTCCCAGCGGGCGGGCCTGGTCCACATCGGACTGGAGGGCCTGGCCTCTATCGGCTCTCTGGTGGGCTTTCTGGTAAGCCTCATCACCGGCAGCCCCATGCTGGGCGTGCTGGCTGGCGCGGCGGTGGGCATTCTGGTGAACATGATCTTCGCCTACGCTACCGTCACCCTCTGCGCGGAGCAGATCGTCTACGGTATGGCCATCAACATCTTCGCCCCGGCCCTGGCGGCCTTCATCTACCGGGTCTACTTCGGCGCCGGGTCCGAGCTGGTGCAGGTGGGTCTGATGAACACGCTGTCCTCCTCCCTGGGCATCACCTCCGACAACTTCCTGGTCCGCCTCCTGCTGGACCAGACGCCCATGGTGTACCTGGCTTACGGCCTGGTGATCTTCACGGTTATCTACTTCAACCGTACCAAGTCCGGCCTGAACTACAAGGCCGTGGGCGAGTATCCCAAGGCGGCGGCAACTCTGGGCATCAACGTCATTGGCGTGAAGTACGCCGCCTGCGTCATCTGCGGCGCCCTGGCCGGCATCGGCGGTGCCTATCTCACCACCTGCTACGCCAACACCTACGTGGACGGCAACGTGGCGGGCCGGGGCTTCATCGCCCTGGCGGCGGTGATCTTCGGCCGGTGGAGCGGTGCCGGCGTGCTGCTGGCGTGCCTGTTCTTCGGCTTCTGCGACGCGCTGCAGATCCGGCTGCAGGTGGGCAGCTTCGGCGTGCCCTATCAGTTCTTCCAGATGATCCCCTACATCGCCACCGTGGTGGTATTGGCCGGCATCGGCATGAAGAAGGCCGGCCCCAAGAGCTCCGGCAAGCCCTATCTCAAGGAGGAGCGCTGAGGATAATCGCCGCCCACGCGGCTGTTATCAATAGAAGGCATCCACATTTATGAAGAATTGGGAGGAAAGAACATGAAAAAATTATTGGCTCTGCTTCTCACCCTGGTCATGTGCCTGTCGCTGGCGGCGTGCGGCGGCTCCGGTACCGACACCTCCGGCACTGACACGTCCAGCGGAGAAACCGGCGAAGACTCCGGCGACAGCAGCTACCGGGTGGCCATGATCTGCGACTCCAGCATCTCCGACGGCGGGTGGGGCATGTCCTGCTACAACGCCATGGTGGATGCCGCCGCAGAGCGCGGCTGGGCCACGGAGGTCTCCGACAGCATCGCCCAGTCTGCCTACTATGACACCATCATCTCCTATTGTGACCTGGGCTATGACCTGATCTACGCCCCTGGCAACCAGTACACCGACGCCGTCCTTCAGGCGGCGGAGGAGTTCCCCGATGTGGCCTTCGCCCTGCTGAACGGCGGCGAGGACACTCCCGCCAAAGCCGTCAACGGCAATGTGACCTCCCTGCTGCCCAATGCCCAGCAGGTGGGCTGGATCGCCGGTGCCCTGGCCGGTCTTATGACCAAGAGCGGCACGGTGGCCTTCATTGGCGCCATGGAACTGGATACCACCCTGGGCAAGTATAACGGATTCAAGGAAGCCGCCGCCTATGTGGGACAGCAGGAGGGCAAAACCGTCTCCACTCTGGATGTGGTCTACTCCGGCGACTTTTCCGCCGCCGACAAGGGCATTGAGTTTGCCAAGGCCATGATCGACCAGGGCGCTGATGTGTTCTTTGGCGACGCCTCCGCTGTGGACTCCGGCGCACGGCAGGCCATTGACGAAGCCAATGCCGCCAGCGGCTCCGTGAGCATCTATGACATCGCCCAGCCCTCCGATCTGTTGGGCCAGAACGAGTGCATCATCGGCAGCCAGGTGACGGACAATGCCTCCCTTGTGGGCCTGTGCATGGAGGCTGTGGAGGATGGCTCCTTCGGCGGCGAGGTCATCTACGGCACCCTGCAGAACGGTGCCTTGTCCGCGGGTGCCCTCAGCGACCTGGTGCCCGCCGATGTTCAGGAGAAGTATCAGGGCTACCTGGACCAGATGGTGGACGGCAGCTTTATGCAGTAAGATTTATACCCGCAAACCACTGCGGCTCCATCCAGATGCCTGGATGGAGCCGCTTTCCCCCCTGCCCGGGAAACTTCTGCCCAACGGTAGAACGGGGCCTGCAGTGCCGGGCATTGGATGGCGGGCAGCCGCTCCCCTCCTCCCTGGCCCGCAGACGCAAAACGGCCGTGCGATCAAAAATCGCACGGCCGTTTTTCCGATATTCTGCCCCACAGGAACGGCGCGGTCCGCCCTGTTCTTCGGGTCATCAGGAGCGGGAAGCTCTCTCCTCCCGGCAGTCTTCCGGTTTTTTCGTGTGGTTTTTATAGGTATTCCATGTGGGTTCATATTCCGCTGTGGCCTGATTGCCCCACATGGCCCAGCCCTCCCGGTCCCCGCGGGCAAACAGCTCAAGAAACGGCCCTGGAGAGCATCGCTCGATCAGAGGGATGAATTCGTCCGGTTTTCTGGAGTGCTCCCGCTTCTGTGCCCGCAGCAGGTTCACCTGGGACCTGGCCGGGGGCAGCGTCCTGTTCCCGCCGCCCCTGACACCAAAGAGCAGAATTTCCGTCACATTCCGGAAGTAGAACCCCACACCCCGGCCGTCCGGTTCTCCGTCCTTGCGAACCTTCTCCCAGATGATATTGCCCTTGTACTCGAATCCCCAGGCCTTCATGACCGCAAGGCCGTCGGGAAGCAGGGCATTGGGTACCCACAGATACAGATGGCTCTTCTCCGCCGCCACCTGTGCCACCGGCATCGCCATGATGTCTTCCAGCTCCATGGTCTCGTAGCGATTCAGCCGCTTGTGCTCAGGCGCTACCTTCCCGGTCCGATTCTGGAACCTCCAGGGAGGGTCGGCATATATGGTGGCGTATTTTTGATCGCCGCAGAAACGCAGCAGATTTTCAGATGTTTCCTGGATTGTGCTCATCGATGTACCCTTCCTCCCAATCTGTGATGCACGGTTTCCTGATGCCTACTGCCAGAATGGGGCATCCGCCGTTCCTGCGGGAATCCAAGCGATAGGTCAATTTCCCCATCCAGGTGGTGCTGGCCCCGTACTTCCGCAGAATGGGTTTCCACTGGCGGGTCTTTCCGTCATAGTCGTAAATGGTTTTGAAGATGTCGTTCAGCTCGGCAGAGCGCGTAATGATGATCCCTGCACTGACAAGGTCGCAGTCATAATACGTCCGCATGGCCAGCAGGTCCCGGTCGAACGTCTGATCTTTGCTGTTCCACTCCAGATCGAAGGCGATCCGGTTTTTCAGAAAGTCGATATTATGTCCGTCGATATACCCGGGTATGACCTTTTCCTCAAACGGCTCCTGGGAAAAGCGTCCCCGCTGTTCGGCCTGCCGCGGATAGAACTTGATGTGGAGGTCGCCGGAAATGCGGATCTCGCGCCATCCGCGGGGATACAGCACATCATCAAACTTTTTGGGGATCTTGGTCTCGTTTCCGCCGGACTCCCGAAGATCGTCCGTAGTGATGCGCAGCTGACGCAGGCAGTCCACAATCTCGCTCCACTCCGCCGGAAATGCCTGTGTGATAATCTCAAGCGCGTGATTATAGCTGTAAAATTCAAACTTCTCTAAAAGGTCGGGCGCAATATACTCTCTCAAGTCCAAGGCGGCTGTCCTCCTGTGTTTTAGATATTATAACATCTTTTCCTCCCGTTTTCACCACCATTTTTTGAATGCGCCATAATTTTCAGGGGGTGCCTCTTTTTTACGTTTCACCAATCCGGGTCCCGCAGCCCCCGCCGGGCAGCAAAAATTTCGGAAAGAGGACACATGTTAACAGAGCGCAGCCAGTTGGGTGCTGTGGCAGGATGGTACATTTCCCCAGAGAGTTTTCAGAAGGGGTACGACCCAGGCATTGACGACTATATGGTGAAGCCCGGCGACTTCAGCGGGCTGCTCATGCGGGTGCGGGCACTGCTGCGCCGGGCCAATATTGAGGCCAGCCGGAAGCTGTCCGTGGACGGACTTCTTCTGTATGCCGACGCGCTGACGGCCTCTCTTGCCGGAGCGGAGATCCCCGTGACCATCCGGGAATTCAACATCCTGTACGAGCTGCTGTCCTGCCCCAACCGCATCTTCCCGCTACGGGTACAGGCGGAAGTTCTGTGGCAGCGGCAGACACACTGAACCCGCCGTCCCGTCACGTCCCCTGCGTCAATTCGCAAAGGCCATAGCCGGAAGTCCCGCCTCTCCGCTGCCGCAGCGCAAGAGGCACCCGGATGGCTCCCCGGTGCAGAGTCCGCACACTTGATTGAAAATGGATGCGCGGGCGGCAAATATTGTGGTATAATATCCATACTGAGATCGCTGGTGGCCGCCGGGCCGCGGCCGCTCCTTTCTCCGGCCGCGGCCCCCGCCCTGTCAGGGCTTTTACGGGCAAACGTCCAACTTCCCGGCGCACCGCAGTGTGCAGGGCTGGAGATCACAGCAGGTACGGCAGCCTCCGCCGCCCCCCGTCCGGCCCTCCCCCGATATTTTTGAAAACGGTGCAAACGATCAGGACCGTGTCGACTGCCGGAGCCTACCGGAGGGCGGCCGCCTGCTCTTGTCCGGCGGCGGCGCAACGCGCCGGAGGGAGCTCCGCCCTGGCTGCCTGCACCACCGCCGGAACGGCGTGAAGCACGGATGTGCCATCCGGGGGCACGGCGTCTCCGCAGGGGGCGGCATCGAGGGCGCACTGTCCAAGGGGCAGTCATCAGAAAAGAGGAATGCGTATGTGGATTCTCTTCGCGGCTGGATCCGCGCTTTTCGCCGGTGTGACGGCCATTCTGGCCAAGTGCGGCATCCGGAAGACCGACTCCACCGTGGCCACCGCCATCCGCACCCTTGTGGTGCTGGTTTTTGCGTGGACCATGGTGTTTGTCGTGGGCTCCCAGGGGGAGATCCGGAACATCGGCCCCACAACGCTCCTCTTTCTGTTGCTGTCCGGCCTGGCTACCGGAGCCTCCTGGCTGTGCTACTTCAAGGCCCTCCAGCTGGGTGACATCAACAAGGTGGTGCCCATCGACAAATCCAGCACCGTGCTCACCATCCTGCTGGCCTTTTTTCTGCTGGGGGAGCCCATCGGCCTGCCTCAGGGGATCGGGGTGGTGCTGATCGGCGCAGGCACCTTCCTGATGCTGGAGAAAAGGTCCCTCGCGGCCGGCTGTGCACCCCAGTGCGGGAGCTGGATGCTCTACGCCTTTGGCTCGGCGGTGTTTGCCAGTCTCACCGCGATCCTGGGCAAAGCCGGCATTCAGGGCGTGGAGTCCAACCTGGGCACCGCCATCCGCACCGGTGTGGTGTTGGTGATGGCCTGGCTCATGGTGCTGGTGACAGGCAAGGCCGGTACGGTGCGGCAGGTGCCCCGGCGGGAGTTGGCGTTCATCTGCCTGTCCGGCGTGGCCACCGGGGCCTCCTGGCTGTGCTATTACCGGGCGCTTCAGAGCGGCCCCGCCAGCGTGGTGGTGCCCATCGACAAGTTGAGCATTTTGGTCACAGTGGCCTTTTCCCGGCTGGTGTTCCAGGAGAGGCTCACATCTCGCTCCGCCGCAGGTCTTGCCCTCATTGTGGCCGGGACGCTGGCCATGCTGTTCTGACCGCCGGAGCCATCCCCCTCCAGCGGGGTTCTCTTCGCGCCCACCCGATGCCGGACAGGTGTTCCTTTCGGCGGGCCGCCAGCTGGCGGCCGGGGGAAAATTTCCACTCTTGTTTTTTTCTGTACAGCGTGCTATACTGGCCGAGGTTTAAGGAATGCGGCGAAAGGGGGAGCTCCCTGGCGCCACGCTCACATAGATGACAAGAACCAGATTGCGAGGGAGCCTGTGTTCCAGGCTGAGAGGGTCCCAGTAAGGGCCGACCGCACCCGGCTTCCCAGGCGGAAGCGGGGGCATCAGCATCTGCGTGAAGGTCTGAACGGGTATGTGCTGATGAGGCGCGTGCCCGTTTTGTTTTGCGCAGAAAATTAAACTGGAGGGATTCCCATGAAAAAGAAGATTTCCGCACTTTTGTTGAGCCTGGCGCTGTGCGCCGGACTCCTGGCCGGCTGCGGCACCGGGGAGACGGCGGAGGCTCCGTCCGACACCGATGTACAGCAGGTGGACTCTCTGAAAATCGCATTTTCTCCCTATGCGGACGCCGACCTCATCTCCGAGTCCACGGAGCCGCTGGAGGAGCTGCTGAAGGCAAAGCTGCTGGAAAAGGGCTACGACGTGGGCGAGATCGACATGACCGTGGGCACCAGCTACACCGCCGTGGGCGAGGCCCTCAGCGCGGGCAGCGCGGACCTGGGCTTCATCTCCGGCGGCAACTATGTGCTCTTCTCCGACGACTGCGATGTGCTGCTGACCGCCCTGCGCTATGCCATCAACAAGGACTCTGAGAACCCCGCCGACTGGAACGACGGCACCATCGAGGAGAACACAGAGGACATGAGCACTTACTACCGCTGTATCCTGCTGGCCGGTCCCAGCGAGAAGGGCCAGGAGCTGCTCTCCAAGGTCAACGCCGGGGAGGAGCTGACCTGGGACGACCTGAACAGCGCCACCTGGGCGGTGCTGAATCCCACCTCCGCCTCCGGGTACATCTATCCCTCCCTGTGGCTGCAGGAGCACTACGGTAAGGGGATCAGCGATCTGGACAATGTGGTGGAGTGCGACTCCCACACCACCTCCGTGGCCCGGCTGGCTGCCGGTCAGGTGGATGTGATGGTGTCCTACGGCCACATCCGCATCAAGAACGCCCCCATCTGGGAATCCGATTTCGGCGGCACAGCCCCCATGGTGGAGCAGACCGGCGTGATCGGTGTGACGGACGGCATCTACAACGACATGATCGCGTACAGCAAGACCTCTGACACCATGGCGGACGAAGCCTTCCGGCAGGCAGTGGGCGAGTCCTTCATCGAGCTGGCCCAGACCGAGGAGGGCCAGGAGATCTTCGGCGTATTCAGCCAGGTGGGCTACGACTGGGGCAGCGACTCCGACTATGACGGAGAGCGGGCGGCCCAGGCGCTTTTGAAATCTATGGAAGCGTGACCATCTTCAGGAGGGATTTCATGCTGCAGGCGATCCATATCCGCAAACAATTTCAGCGTTCCGGCGAGGTGCTGCGGGATGTCAGCTTCACCCTGGGCGACGGCGAGTTTCTCTCGGTCATCGGCCCGTCCGGCGCCGGGAAAACCACCCTGTTCCGCATCCTGAATGGAACGGAGCTGTGCAGCGGCGGTGAAGTCCTCTATAGCGGGACGCACTTTGAAGCCGCCCGAGGCCGGGAAAAGCGGGCGGTCCAGCAGGGGATCGGCACCATCTACCAGGATTTCTGCCTGGTGGAGAACCTGTCCGCCATCCAGAACGTGCTGAACGCCTGCCTGCCGGACATGTCCCTGGCCGCCTCCCTGCTGGGGGCGTTCGGACGGGAGCGGTCCGAACAGGCCGCCGCGATCCTGCGAGAGGTCGGGCTGGCGGACAAGCTGGAGGAGCCGGTGAAAAACCTCTCCGGCGGGCAGAAGCAGCGGGTGGCCATCGCCCGCGCCCTGATGCGGAACCCCTCCATCCTGCTGGCGGACGAGCCGGTGGCGTCCCTGGACCCCGTCACCGGGCGGCAAATCCTGTGCCTGCTCCGGGACATTCAGCGCCAACGCGGTGTCAGCATCCTGATGAACAGCCACAATCTGGACCTGTCCCTGGAGTTCTCCACCCATATCGTCGGCATGAACCGGGGACGCGTTGTCTTTGACGGCGCCCCCGGGGATGTGACGGAGGCCGTCCTGCGGGATATTTACGGCGAGGCGGCGGCCGTATGAAACAAAGACGTATCCGCTGCCTCGCTGCGGCCGCTTTTGTGCTGCTGTTCCTGGGAGCCGCCTGGTTCACCGGATGCGACCTGTCCCTGATGTGGAGCCGGCGCGACCACCTGACGGACATCGCCGCAAAGATGTTTCCGCCGGACTGGGGATTCCTCGGGAAGGTCCTGCCCCTGCTGTGGGCCACGATCCAGATGTCCATTACCGGGACGTTTCTGGGCGCGGTGCTGTCCATCCCGGCCGCCATGGCCTGCGCCGCCGCCCTGCCGGGACCCGGCCCGGTCAAGAAGGCGGTCCGCTTCTGCATCCAGGTGCTCCGCTCCTTCCCGGCCCTGATCCTGGCCCTGCTGGCCACATTCTTTCTGGGCATCGGCTCCTTTGCCGGAACGGCCGCCATCACGGTCTACACCTTTGCCATCATGACCCGCCTGACCTATGAGGACATCGAGAGCGCGCCCCAGGGTCCCTATCTGGCCCTGCGGGCTATGGGCGCCGCCTCAGCCCAGGCGTTCTTCCGCTCCACCTTACCGGAGATCCTGCCGGCCTATCTCACCAACGCCCTCTATCTGCTGGAGGGCAATGTGCGGCACAGCGCCATCCTGGGCTATGTGGGCGCAGGCGGAATCGGCCTGCTGCTCAATGAAAAGGTCTCCTGGCGGGAGTACGACAAGGTGGGGACGATCCTGCTGCTCCTCTTCGCCGTGGTCTATCTCATGGAGCATCTCAGCACATGGCTCACCCGTCTGGTGCAGCAGGAGCGGACCCTGGGCCGGCAGGGGCGCCGGCTGCTGGCGGGCGCGGCGGCCGCGCTGGTATTGTTCTGCACGGTCACGCTTCCGCCGCCCGACCTGTCCCGCACAAGCATGCAGATGGTGAAGACGCTCTTCACCGGCCTCCTGCATCCGAACTGGGAGCTGTTTTTCCGCCTGGACAGCAGCGGACTTGCCTATCTCCTGCTGGAGACCGTCGCCATCGCGCTGGTGGGGACCTGCGTCGGCGCCGTCTTTTCCGTTCCTCTGGCGTTTCTCGGCAGCAGCCGCTTTTTCCCGGCCCCCGCCGCCTGGCTGTTCCGGACACTGGTGACCGCCATCCGGTCCGTTCCCTTCCTGATCTATGGACTGATCTTCATCCGCGTCTGCGGCCCCGGCTCCTTTACCGGAGTGCTGACCCTGGCAGTGTGCAGCGTGGGACTTCTCTGCAAGCGCTTCACAGAGGCCATCGACACCTTGGATTTTCGGGCGTATCACGCTCTGGAGGCCATGGGGACGCCGAAGCTGTCCTGCGTCCGCCACGCGGCTCTGCCGCAGCTGGTGCCTCAGTTCTTCTCCGCCTGGCTCTATCGGTTTGACGTCAATATCCGCGAGGCCTCCGCCCTTGGCCTGGCCGGTGCGGGCGGAATCGGCGCGCCGCTGATCCTGGCCCTGAACCAATACGCCTGGCATGATGTCAGCACTCTGGCGCTGGGCATGATCGCCTTGTCCTGGCTGGTGGATCTGGTCTCCGCTTTCTGCCGCCGCAGGGACGCCTGAGGCCGATGCCCGCCAGCAGCCGGATCCGGTGCAGCCCCCCGTTCCGCCCCGGCGGGAAGGATTCCGGCGGAGCTGCTGCAAAGCAAGACACGGACAGTCTTTGGACTGTCCGTGCCTTGCGATTCCCCGGCCGGGGGCCGCTCAGAGTGCTTCGTATTCCGCGTCGCTCACCGGCTCGCACCACTCGTTGGAGCAGGCCTCACCGGGCATCTCGACGGCGATGTGGCTGAACCAGCTGTCCCGCTTGGCGCCGTGCCAGTGCTTGACCTCCGCCGGGATGACGATGACTCTGCCGGGCTCCAGGCTGACCGCCTCTTTGCCCTCCTCCTGGTACCAACCCTCGCCGGCGGTGCAGATCAGCAGCTGCCCGCCGCCCTCGGAGGCGTGGTGGATATGCCAGTTGTTCCGGCACCCGGGCTCGAAGGTGACGTTGGCCAGAAACAGCCCGTCCTCCGGGCGGGTCAGGGGATTGAGATAGGACCGGCCGGCAAAGTACCGGGCAAAAGCGTCGTTGGGCGCGCCCAGGCCAAACACGTTCTGTTCCTCAAATGCAGCCTTGTCCATGATCTTCATGCAACATACCTCCCAATGCTTTCTTATGAATGCGGGGCAGACCGCCGCCCCGGTGTGGATGTTCTGCCGCCAGCGTGTCTCCTGCCGCTCACGGGTGTGAATATCCGCCAGCGCGGCGGCCCGTATCTCCACCAGTAGCCGCAGCCGCATATAGCCCCCCGTCTCCTCTCCGGTGAAGCCGATGTCCCGAAGCGTCAGGATCAGGTTCAGCCGCTCCGGGTCGCGGCCTGCCCGACCTCAGGACCTCCATGGAGATCTGATCGCACTCGCTGGCCTCCTGGATCGTCATCGCCCGCACCTCAGGGCAGAAAGTGGAGACGTCCCCGCAGGGACGCCTCCATTCTAAATCTGGAACTTCGCCTTGTCCAATGCCTATACCGGATGGTCTGATATTCCGCCGACGTATTTCTCGGCAAATCGCAGCAGGGCAGCAGCGGTGGCAGAAAGGACCTCGGTCTTCTTCCAGGCCAGAACCGTGCCCGACTCCAGCGGCGGAGAGAGGGGTACGAACCGCAGCCCGTCATAGGCGCAATCCAGCCGGATCACCAGATAGATCCCCAGCCCCTCCCGGGCCAGCTGGGTCTGGTTGTAAGGCAGGTTGCCGCTGGCCGCCACCTGGATCCGGTCTGCGTAAGGGCCGAACCAGCGGATCATTTCCCGGCGCATCAGCTCCCGGGTGGTCAGGATCAGGGGGCTGTCCGCCAGGTCCCCGGGCGTCACCGCCTCCCGCCGGGCCAGGGGCGAATCCTCCGGCACCAGGACGCCCCAGGATTCCCGGACGGGCAGCCGGAGGATCTGGTAGCGGCTGGTGTCCACCGGCTCCAGCAGAAGTCCCATGTCCAGGAGTCCCTGCTCGATCCGCTCCTTGATCCCGTCGGAGTCTCCGCTGTAAATCTCATACTGGACCCGGGGATGCTGGCGGTGAAAGGCAGCCAGGAGCTTTGCCAGATACGTCATGCTCCGCAGGTCGCCGCTTCCGATGGAGATCCGGCCTGTGACCTCCTCCGCCGGTCGGAGCTCCCGGGCCGTCTTCTCCGCCAGCTCTACGATCTCCTGAGCCCGGCGGCGCAGCAGCATCCCGGCCTCCGTCAGAACGATGTGGTGCTGGCTGCGGCGGAACAGCTTGACTCCCAGCTCCTCCTCCAGCTGCATCAGCTGGCGGGACAGGGTGGGCTGCGTCAGATGGAGCAGCGCCGCCGCCCGGGTGATGTTCTCCTCCCGGGCCACAGTCAAAAAATACTTCAGCGTCCGAAATTCCACCGGGCCGCACCTCCTCTTCTCCCCTACCATATCATGGCCGCAGTGGGGCCGCAAGTGTGATATGTGTGAAATGTATGTCTCAGCATAGAAAACATGTATTCGCTATTTCTCATTTCAGGCGGTATAATAGGGTCATGTGAGGCGCGGCGTCCGGACTCCGGCTGCCGCAGAGCTGCAACAGGAAAGGATGGTTTCGACCTATGGAATACCGTGTCAACCGCCGCACCGGGGACCGGATCAGCGTCCTGGGCGTGGGCACCAGCGGCCTCCCCGCCGCCGGGGCGAAAGAGGGTGCCGCCACGCTGGAGATGGCCCTGGAGCAGGGGATCAACTACTTCGACCTGGCCACTGCCGACTCCGCCTGCTTCCCCATCTTCGGCGCCGCCCTTGCGGGTGTGCGCAGGCAGGTGCTCTACCAGGTCCACTTCGGCGCCAATTACGCCGCCGGTAAACCTTACAGCTGGACCACGGATCTGGAGACCGTCAAGCGGTCGGTAGCGTGGCAGCTGGAGCAGCTGCGGACGGACTACATCGACTACGGCTTCATCCACTGTATGGACGAGTCCGGCGACTGGCGCCGGTATGTGGACAACGGCGTTCTTCAGTTTCTGGAGGCGCTGAAAGCCCAGGGCGTCGTCCGCCACATCGGCCTCTCCACCCATACGCCGGCCCTGGCCCGGGAGGTGCTGGACACCGGCCTGGCGGACATGATGATGTTCAGCATCAACCCCAGCTACGACTATCAGCACGGCGAGTATGCCAACGGCAGCGCCACGGAGCGGATGGCCCTTTACCGCCGGTGCGAGGCGGAGGGCGTGGGCATCTCCGTGATGAAGGCCTTTGCCGGCGGACAGCTGCTGGATGCTCGTACCTCTCCCTTCGGTCAGGCCCTGACGGAATATCAATGCATCCAGTACGCCCTGGACAAGCCCGGCGTCCTGACGGTGCTGCCCGGTGTCCGAGACCGGGCGGATCTGGAACGGGTCCTGGGCTTTCTGCGGGCTGGGGAGGCGGAGCGGGACTACTCCGTCATCAGCTCCCTCACCCCCAGAGACGCGGAGGGCACCTGCGTCTACTGCAACCACTGCCAGCCCTGCCCCGCCGGCCTGGACGTGGGCCTCATCAACAAGTATTATGACTTGGCCCGTGCGGGGGATGCCTTGGCGGCAGAGCACTACCGGAGCCTGTCTCTGGGTGCGGATGCCTGCATCAGCTGCGGCCACTGTGACCGCCGGTGCCCCTTCCATGTATCCCAGTCGGCGCGGATGCGGGAGATCGCATCCTACTTCCGGCAGGCGTGAGGGCCCTGGCCGTTCCTTGCACCTTTGCCGGCTACATCAATGAGTGGCTGACTGCTGACATCCCCACCGTCCTCCGCTCCGCCACCGCCCTGGTGCCCCTGAAGATGGAGACGCCCGTCCCCTTCACCGGCACCTGGACGGATGCGGAGGCCTGTCTGAAGGAATTCTACTGAGTGCCCTTCACGTATCCATCTCCCAAAATCACCAAGACGGCTGCCAACCCGGCAGCCGTCTTTTTTTCGTTGATTCCCGCCTCCCCCGGAGGTGCGCCGGAATCAGAACTGTTTCAGTTATCTCCGATAGGATAGGGCGGGGGTGCGCGCTCCCGTTTTCACGGGTGTCCCCGCGGCCGGAGCCGCCGGCGGACGGTCAGTCGTCACGTGCCTCGTCCGCCGGCTTCTCCCGCGGGGTCTGCTGTTCCTTTTTCAGGGATTCCAGTCCCAGCCGGATCAATTCCACGGTCGCCTCCGAACGGGTCTGGAACCGGCGCTCAAAGCGGAAATCCTCGATCTGCTGAAACAGCTCATTGTCCACGGATACCGTGTAACGCGGTCTGTCTGTTGCCATCCTTATCACCTCTGGCCCTATTATACACGAGTGAACCACCGGTGTAAAGAGAGCCGCAGCCCCCTTGACTTCGGTTCAGTGAACCACTATAATAACTTTAATAGGTTCACCAATTCACTTAACCACTATATGGAAAGGAGCTGCGTACATGAACAGAGATCAAAAACGGTTTACCATCTCCGTGACGCCGGAGCTGGCGGCGGAACTGACCGCGGTAAAGCAGAGCAGCTACCCCGGCGTCCCCCGGGACGCGATGTTCCGGGACCTAATCATCCGGGGCCTTGCGGCGTGGGAGAAGCAGTCCGGCAAGAATAGCCAGCCCGTGTGACGGGTGGGGTGCCGGGCCCCATCGAAGCTCCTTCGGCTCTCCCGGCAAACGGCGGCAGACAGAAACAGACAGAAACACGGTGAAAGTCAGAGGCGGCAGGTACGCCCGGTGCGGGCACCCGTGGGCAGCTGCCCGCACCCGCCATCCCATGGAGACAGCAGAACAATTCTGGGCGTTCCTGACCGGGAGCGTCCAAAGCGGTGCAGGGTTCAGTCCGTATGTCATACGGTCGTAACCCGCCGTTCATCGCTCCCCCTGACCGGGAGGAGACGGAACGTGAGCAAAGTAACCATGAGACGGCCGGATGCCCGGGCCATGGCCCAGCTTCTGGCGGAGCAGACGCAGACGGCGGCGGGGCTGATCCTCCGCCTGGCCTGGCGGCAGGGGCTGACCCGGGAGGAGATCCAGCGCCTCACTTGGAACGATGTGGACTTTTCTGCCCATCAGCTCCGGCTGCCGGACCGGACCATCCCGCTGGAGACGGAGACCGAGGACTGCCTGCGCCGGCAGGCGGAGCGCCCCGACCCGCCTACTCCCTTCGTGGTGGTCTCGGACCGCCGCAGGCAGCAGATGCCGCCGGAGTCCATTTCCCGCCTGGCCAGAAAAACTCTGGACCGGGCGGGGCTGGGCGGCATCAGCCTGATGGATCTGCGGCACGACTTCATCATCCGCCATCTGGAATCCCACGACTGGCCCTATGTGGCCCGGATCAGCGGCATCGCCGTCCCCACTCTGTATGCCGTTTTCTCCGACTATCTGCCGGAGGGACGGCAGAAGGACTCCCTCCCTCGGCAGGAGGTGGACGGTTTTTTGATGTGGAAGCTGCTCCAGGCGGAGGGCAGCTCCCCGGTGGGGCTTGCCCTTTGGATGGGTTGGAAGCTGGGGATGCAGGTCCGGGAGATGACAGCCCTGACCTGGGACCAGGTGGATCTGGACCGGGGTCTGGTGCGGCTGCCGGACCGGGACCTGGCCCTGGGCGTCACCCTGCGGCGCCTGCTGCGGGCGGCGGCGGGACGCCGGCGGCCGGGTGAGGACCCGCACGTGCTGCTGACGCCCAACTCCCGGCGGCCCTTGGACCAGCCCCGGCTGTCCAAGATGGTGCGGACCGCCCTGATCCGGGGCGGGATGGAGCACATCAGCCTGGGAGATCTCTGCCGGGAGGAGCGCCGGGAGAACGAGGACGCCCGGCTGCTGGCCTACGCCGCCGAAAAAGGCACCATCTCCCGGTCGGAGGCCATGTCGCTGCTCGGCCTGTCCAAGGTGGCGGCCTACGAGCGTCTCCGGCAGCTGGCTGAGCGGGGAAAGCTGGTGCGGGTCGGCGGCAAATACTACCCCGCCGGCCAAGTGGTGCCGCCGGAGGAGCAGTATGACGTCATCCGTACATTTCTGGAGCAGTCCGGTCCGGCCTACCGGCAGGATCTGGCGGCGCTCCTGCACGTCGGCGACAGACAGTGTGCCCTGATCCTCAAGCACATGGTGGAGGACGGGCGCCTGGTGCAGGCCGGGCAGCGGTACGCCCTTCCCATTCGTGAGGAGGTTCTGCTGTGAACGGCGCAAAAAGAGAGCGGCCCTCAGGGGCCGCTCTCTTTTTTGGCCCGCGCCGCGGCCGGAGCAGAAATCGCGTCCGTGTTATGATGGCGTGACATGGCTGTCCATGCGGTTTGTGCGCCGTTTTTCAATTGGATTAAAAGGTTTGCGAAACGCTGGACACCGGCAGTTTTTTCCCGTAAATTGGCCTTGCGAACGGCGGAAGCGCCCCGCATCCGGCTCTGCGGTTGGTGTAGGCCGACACAAGTTGGTTGGCTAGCCCCCACACGAATCCCAGATCCGCCTGGGGTCTTCCGGCGGACCGCAAATTTTTTGAAGGAGGAGAAATCCCAATGAAGAAGTTCCTTTCTCTGGTGCTTGCTCTGGTGATGACCATGTCTCTGGTCACCGTCAGCGCCGGCGCCAAGGACTTCACGGACGACAGCGAGATCACCTACAAAGAAGCTGTGGATGTGATCTCTGCCCTGGGTGTTGTCGACGGTTATTCCGACGGCGACTTCCGTCCCGATGATGTCCTGACCCGTGGCGCGGCCGCCAAGATCATCTGCAACCTGATCCTGGGCCCCACCACCGCCTCCGCGCTCAGCGCAGGCACCGCTCCCTTTAAGGATGTTCCCGTGACCAACACCTTCGCGGGCTACATCACCTACTGCTCTCAGCAGGGTATCATCAGCGGCTATGCTGACGGCACCTTCCGTCCCACCGGCACCCTGAGCGGCAACGCGTTCATGAAGATGCTGCTGGGCGCTCTGGGCTATGACAGCTCCATCGAGGGCTACACCGGCGCCAACTGGCAGGTCAGCGTCATCAAGCAGGCCAGCGGCATCGGTCTGGACGACGGCAACGACGAGTTCGTGGGCTCCCAGGCTGTGACCCGTCAGGAGGCCGCCCTGTACGCCTTCAACATGCTGCAGGCCACCATGGTCGAGTATGACAAGAAGGACACCATCGTTGTGGGCGACATCACTATCAACACCACTTCCACCCGCAAGGACGTGGAAAACAATACCAACACCGACGGCAACATCGATGGCGAGCGCAACGGCGACGGCCTGATGCAGTTCGGCGAGAAGTATTTCAAGGACCTGGAGAAGGAGGATGCCACCGACATCTTCGGCCATCCCTCCAGCAAGTGGGTCTATGATGGCGACGATGTGGGCACCTATGCCAACGAGGCTGACGCCACTTATGTGGTGGAGGACGACGATATGGACGTCGGCCAGGTGGTCACCAGCTCCAGCTACATGAATTACAGCAGCTCCGAAGCCAAGGATGCCAAGTACTTCCTGAACGGCGATGACAATGAGGTGAAGTCCTCTGAGCTGGTTGCCGTGGGCGATATCGTCGAGGCTTACGAGAATGACAACGGCGATGTGGAGACCGTTGTGGTTTCCCGCTACACTGTTGCCAAGATCGACAAGGTCGATACCGACGTCAGCACCGCTGAGAGCCGCAACGGCGCCTCCGAGGTCCTGACCCTCACCGATCTGGACGGCGACAACAGCAACGACTACTACGACAAGTACGACGATGCCGAGAAGACCCTGCGGGGCTATGCCTCCTCCTATGACGAGGGCACTGTTCTGGCCGTGGCCTTCCGCGACGGCAAGTTCGGCGATGAAGTCCTGGCTTCTTACGAGGCCGAGGCTGTCACCGGCGAAGTCACCGCTTTCCGTGAGGACGAGACCGTCACCATGGACGGCACCAAGTATGAGTTTGCCCGCAACGAGAACGGCACCGCTGGTTTCGTGGACGGCATCACCAGCAACTTCGACTTCGACAAGGAGTACACCATCTACCTGACCGCCGACGGCTATGTCATCGGTGTGGAGGGTGCCGCTGGTGCGGACCTGAACGACGTGTACTATGTGACCGGCGTTTACTGCGAGGAGAGCCGTTACAATGCCAACAAGTTTACCTGGTACGCCCAGGCCGTGTCCCTGGCGGATGGTTCTGCCTCTGACATCGAGCTGGATGAAACTGATGCGGACAATGCACTGAAGGCTTTCATTAATGATGAAAAGACAGATGAGTTTACTGTTGTCAATGGCCTGTATACCTTTGATGATGACATTGCCACTGCTTGGGACGGGGACAGAGACTATACCGTCTATGGCTTCAGTGATAGTGGTGAGCTGAACACCAATTTGAAGGATGCTCTGGCTATGGACGACACCAAGTTCTCCACCACCATCGTCGGCGGCGGTAGCGGCAAGACCTTCTATGTGGACGAGAACACTCAGTACCTCGGCGTGGATGATTATGCCGATGATATCGACACCGTCTATGCCATGGGCGGCATGAAGGGTACACCGAGCAACGGAAGCCGTGTGATCGTGATTGCTGACCAGGATGAGAACCGTGACGCCCTGTATGTGATCCTGCTCGGCTCCGACGCTTCCGTTGGCTCCGCCGACATCCTGTACGCCGCCGGCAGCAGCACCGACAAGGTGGGCACCGACAAGTACGTCCGCGAGTTCTGGTCCATGGAGGACAACACCAGCGAGGACATCACCATCGATGAAAAGCTGAGTGCCCATGGCTTCTATGAGGTGGACAGCATCGACGAGGACGGCGTCTACACGCTGAAGGACTATGACAAGACCGCTTCTTCTATCGATGAGGATTCCGACGGCATCGTCGTAGAGGATCTGGCGCTGGACAACACGGACCAGATCTATCGCAACGCTCTGAGCGGCTCCATCGATAACGTCAAGTTCGACGATGTCAGCATCGCCAACGCCACCATCATCGATGGCCGCAGCAACTCCGACCGGAACGACTCCGTGTATGACCGCGAGATCAACAGCATCTCCCGTCTGGAGGCCGCTCTGGATGCCGTGAGAGACGAGGATCTGGAGACCAAGGGCACTGTGGAGATCGATCTGTACGTGAAGGACGGCGAGATCACCTTCATCTGCGTCACCGACGTGGGCGGCGTTGCCAAAGATGACGGTGAGCAGGAAAGCGGCGAGCTGGACCTGACCGGTGTGGAGAATTTCGTCTGCAACAGCAATATCGTTACTGTTGACCTGGTCGGCACCGGAAAGATTCCCGCTAACTATCCTGTTACTGTGACTCTGATGAAGGCCAACAGCACCGAGGGCGATGCGGAAGTCGGCTCCAAGGAGCATGTAAACGAGACTGCCTATGAGGTTAATGATTGGAACAACCTGGGACAAATCGCGATCCAGGAAAGTGGTAATTACTATGTAATTATCACCATCGAAAATGAAGACGGCAGAGTTGTGGATGAGTTCACTTCCAACACTGTCCGCTTCGTCTACACTGCCCAGCCGTAAGGCAAATAGTTTCTTTCAAGTAACTTGTTGCGCAAGAAAGCCCCCGCTCGTAAGAGCGGGGGCTTTCCCTGTTTCCATCACATCCAGGCCAGTAGTGCTGAACAACGTCGGCATCGTTCCCCCCTGACTGGCCGGTGCCTCGTGGTTGATGAAAAATCCATCGTCCTCCAGCCCCGCGTATTGGCCCGCAGCTTTCAAAAAGGTCTCTCCAGGAGTTGAAGGAGATCCTGTCTGCTCAGATAACTTTTCCCTCTTCCCCATGGGTGCCGGTCTTCCGGCGCTCATTTTTTTGTAAAATACAGCCAGATTCAAGACAAAAGTAAAAAAATATATTATGATAGATTGAAAGGGGGGTTCCAAATTCTGGAAGACAGGCTGCGCAGCTTCCCCACGCAATGGAAGATGTCGAATTTTCTGAGAGATGTCGTTTTTTCAGGCTTTGCTGTTTTTCGTCGTACAATCTTCTCATCGCAAATTTCGAGGAGGTGCTCTCCATGGACACGATCATCCGGGAAACGCTGCGCCCCTTTGACATTACGCGCAATTACCGCGGTTACCCGCAGACGGTCCGCGCCATTGCTCTGGTCCTGGAAGACGAATCCCGCCTGCTCAATGTCACCGAAGAGATCTATGAAGTCGTGGCCCTGCAGACCCGGTGCCATCCCTCCAACGTGGAGCGGAACATCCGGACTGTCGTTCTCTGCGCGTGGCATACAAACCGACCGCTTCTGGTCAAAATGGCGGGATTTACGCTGACGGCTCCGCCCCGCGCCTCCCAGTTTATTGATATCATTGCCTCCTACATCCAGCGGGAAGTTTTGAGTGACCCCAACCGCCGTGTGCTGATCTGATGCCCCTCGCCTGTCTGTTCCGGGATTTGGTACCGACGGCCCATCTGCGGCCCCCGTGCGGCAGGGATTCCCGCATCTGCTGATAAGGTGGGATTCCCGCTCTTTACTGGCGGCCTGCCGGAGCAGCCGCCAAATCGCCCGCTCCCCTCTCCCCGGCCAACGAATCCGGCACAGGCGGCCGCCCTATTCCGCGGGGCGGCCGCCTGTCAGTCTCTCACTCTATTTCTGGCCGGTGATCAGCGCCAGCCGGGTCTCCACGGTGTCCAGCTGCTTCTTCACATTGCCCACGATATCCGCACCCACGATGTTTCCCTCGCTGTCCACGATATATGTAGTGGGATAGGTGGAAATATCCGCAACGAAGTCCTTGTAGAAATCGCCCTCCGGATCCGGAGAGATATTGTGATAGGTCACGCCCTTTTCCTTCAAAATCTCCCGGGCCGTGTCCAGCTGCTCCCGGCTCTCGCCGGAGTCGGTACCCACACCGATGAGGTTGATGTTTCGTTCTTTGAAATCCTGATACAGCTCCTCCAGTTCAGGCATCTCGGCGATGCAGGAACCGCAGCCATTGTTCCAGAAATTGACGATGGTGGCGTCATAGTCGGCGAAAATGTCGCTGGAGATCTCATCGCCCGCAATGTCCACCTCGGAAAATTCCGGGAAAGGTGTCTTGGACACCAGGGCGTCCTCTTCACCGGAGCTGCAGCCGGTCAATGCGGCGGTCATCAGTACCGCCGACAGCAATAGGATCAGAACACGTTTCATGTGGCAGTCTCCTTCTTCTCTTGTATTCTTTTGATCGAAAATACTCTGGTGATGGCCCCATGGGGGCAGGCAGCCGCACAGTCCCCGCAGCGGATGCACTCAGCATGGTTGGGCGTCCTGAACACATCCACATCCATTCTGCACGCACGACTGCACGCCCCGCAGGCGGTGCACCGGCCCGAGTCCACCTGCAGGCGGCAGATGGAAATTCTGTTGCACAGCCCGTAAAAGGCCCCCAGCGGGCACAGCCACTTGCAGAAAGGCCGGTAGAAAAACACCGCCAGCAGAGCTGTCCCCAGCAGGATGCAGCTCTTCCAGGTAAATAGTCCGCCCAGGCCGGCCCGGATGCCGGCATCGGCCAGCGCCAGCGGGATGCCGCCCTCCAGGATGCCGGCGGGGCAGATATACTTGCAGAAGAACGGGTCGCCCATTCCCACCTCGTTGACCACCGTCATAGGCAGGACAATGACGAAGAGCGCCAGAATCCCGTATTTCAGATAGGTCAAGATGCGGACCCTCCTGGTGCTGAACTTTTTTGCAGGGATTTTGTGAAGCAGCTCCTGGAACCATCCGAACGGGCACAGAAAGCCGCACACCACCCGCCCCAGCAGCGCGCCTGCGAAAATGAGGAATCCCACCACATACCATGCAAACTGGAACTTGGAGGAGCCGATCACCGCCTGAAGCGCCCCGATGGGGCACGAAGCTGCCGCGGCCGGACAGGAGTAGCAATTCAGCCCGGGGACGCAGACGGCCTTCAGGCCGGTCCTGGAGATCCTTCCATGCAGGAAGTTCATCAAAAAGGGGTTGGAAGCCAGCGCGGCCCCCAGCTGGATCTTCCAGCGATGCTTGTTTTCAGCCAATGCCCACACACTCCAAACACAGGTTGACGCCCTTGTGCAGGACCATGTCCGCTTCCCCGCGCCACAGCCCCAGTCCAATCATCAGCAGGGCGGCTGCCAGACAACAGAACGTGATCTTTCTCATATCAGCCCATAGCCGCCATAGCGGCGCCGCCCTCTGCCGCCGTCCCAGACTGGAACGCGGCGTTCCGGCTCATCTCCACAAAGGCGGCCGCGGACGCAGGCAGCTCCTCTGCGTCCACGGCGGAATACCATGCAGAGAGGAATGTTCCGTTCACATACCAGGAGGCGACGTTTGGCATCTCCCCGTCCTCCACCATGCTTCTGTTGCTGCCCACAGCTGCTGCCAGAGAGTCGTTGTAGAGGATGACGGGGAAGGGTGCATCGGCAAACATCTCGCTGCCGGTTCCGCTTTTGGTGCAGGCCAGGATTTCCGCCCCATTCTCCGCAACGCCCCCATATCCCTCCGCCAGTGCGTTATAGAAGACCTGCGTCCCCTCCGCTTCCGGGTCCAGGAAGGCAAAGAACACCACATCCCCCAGCTGTTCCCGGGTAAACGCCTCTCCGGACAGGGTGGTCGTGGCAAAGTCGCCCACCATGTTGCTCTCTGTTTTGCTGGCGGCGGGAACGCTGTTCTCCTCATAATAGGCATCCACCCACGCCTGATCGACCCAGCCCTTATCCAGGGCGTCCTCGATGGTAAGCGTACCAGCCTCGATGGATTGTTCCACATCCTCCTGACTGGGCCGCTTCTCTCCGCAGGCCGCCAGGGACAGGGCCATGGCAGCGGCCAGACCCAGCACGGCCAGCTTCCGTTTGTTCTTGCATCGCTTCATAAAAAACCTCCTTGCCGCACCTGCGGCGGATTTTGGACAGGAGGCATTGTAGCATGGAAAACGTAAATTTCCTGTCAAGGCGGTCTTGATGGAAATTTTATCTGGATGTGCTATAATAGCCGCACATGGAAAAGGGCGGTGAGTGGGATGCGGATTTTGGTGGTGGAGGATGAGCGTCTCCTGTGCGACGGGATCGCGGAGGATCTGAGACTGGAAAAATACACGGTGGATTGCTGCTACGATGGTCCGGCGGCCTGTGAGCGGCTGTTTGTGGAACCCTATGATCTGGTGGTCCTGGATCTGAACCTGCCAGGCATGGATGGGCTGGAGCTGCTCCGGCACATCCGGACGGAACAGCCGGAGCTGCGGGTGCTGATTCTTTCCGCCCGGTCACAGCTCTCAGACAAGGTGGCAGGGCTGGATCTGGGCGCGGACGATTACCTGACCAAGCCGTTCGCCCTGGAGGAATTGGAGGCCCGGGTGCGGACGCTGCTGCGCCGGGAATTTCGTCAGCGGGAGTCCCTTGTACAGGTGGGCGCGCTGACCCTAAACACCGTGACCCGGGAGGTCTCCGGCCGTGGGGAACCCCTTCCCCTGACGCCCCGGGAATTTGCCATCCTGGAGCATCTGATGCTTCACCGGGGATGCTGGATCAGCCAGGAGGAGCTGATGGAGCATATCTGGGAGGCGGATGCCAACCCCTTCAGCAACGCCGTGCGGATGCACATCTCCTCGCTCCGGAAAAAACTGCGGAAGCGGCTGGGCCATGATCCGATCCAGACCAAGGTAGGTCGGGGCTATCGCCTGGCCGGAGAGGAGACGGCATGAGGAAACCGATGTCCCTGCGCCTGCGGGTCACTCTGCTCTGCGCAGCCCTGCTGACGCTCTGCTGCCTCCTGCTCACTGTGACTAACAATTTTTCGGCCATCCGGATGGCCGACGCCATTCAGGCGGTGCCGCTTCTTCCGGCGCAGCGCGCAGAGCTGGAAGACAGTGTCAGCCTGCCCATGGCGGAACTGCATATCAGCGATACGATCCAGCAGGCTCAGGGGGCGTTCCACATGCAGAGCCTGCTGGCCATGGTTGCCATCCTGGCGTTGGGCCTGTTCCTCATATACCGGCTGGTTGGAAAAGCCCTTGCTCCGTTGGACACACTCACTTGCCGGATCCGGGAGCGGACGGCTGCGGATCTGGCGCAGCCCGTTGAGATCCCCGACAGCGGAGATGAGGCGGCCGCACTGGCCCTGGCGTTCAATCAGATGTCCCAGCGGCTGAACCAGGTCTTCGTCATGCAGAGGAACTTCTCCCGCAGCGCGGCCCATGAATTCCGCACACCGCTGGCAGTCCTGAAGACCCGAATCGGCCTGTTCCGCAAAAAGCAGGACTTCCGCCCCCGGGCCACACTGGAGCTGCTCCGGATCGTCGAGGGGGAGGTGGACCGCTTGTCCGCCATGGTGAGCGAACTCTTGGAGCTGACCAATCTGGAGCGGGCATCCCGCGGAGAGCGGCTCTCCTCCGGCCAGCTGATCCGGAGCGCCGCGGACCAGGCCGCCCCCCAGGCGGAAGCGCGGAGCATCACCATTTTGGTGGATGCCGCGCCCTGTACCCTGGCCGGAAATGCAGAGCTGCTCCGGCAGGCGGTATGCAATCTGGTGGAAAATGCCGTCAAGTACAGCCCGGCCGGCAGCGTTGTACACATCGCGGGCCACCGGGATGGGGAATGGTTCCAAATCGTGGTTGCCGACCAGGGACCCGGCATCCCGGAATCGCTCCGCCAGCGGATTTTCGAGCCCTTTTTCCGGGTGGATGATTCCCGCTCCCGACAGCTGGGCGGTGCCGGACTTGGACTGGCACTGGTGCGGGCCATCGCGGAGTTCCACGGCGGCGCTGTTTATGTGGAAAAATCCCGGGGAGCGGGAAGCCGATTCGTCCTGAAGCTGCCATGCGAACAGGATCCTCCGCCGGATTGAGATCCAAACTGACGTCTTTTGTCAGACGGGATCGGCGGAAACGCCTCGCGGCAGTTATTTTCATGCCCCTGGCTGTGGGCAAGCTGCCTTTCCGTGCGCCGCCCCCTGGGGCTCAGCTTTTGGGCGGAAGACGCTCTGCGGAGGGAACCGCCGTCCGGAAGCCTGCCACCGACACGTGGCGGGGCAGTCTGCGTACAACGTTTGAAGATATCAGCGTCTCTGCAAACGCAATTCCCGTTGCCTCTCCATACAGCCCTGTAATCTGTGCGCCACTTACAGCAGGAAAGCACCTGAAATCTAAAGATTTCAGGTGCTTTTTGCTTCTCAGCGGACAGTGCGCATCTGTTTTGGGCTTCGCACATCAAGTTTCCTGCGGATAGCAGCAGCGAAGCCCGCATGACGCCCGCATCTCTCCAGGAAAAATGTGCTTCCGGCACACGCAATTCTCCAATCGGCCCCTTAATAAATGCTGACAGTTCGAAAGGATGTATACCTCCAGATCCGTCAGTTGGTCTGCCGGGCTGTTTTCCCCGTGATGGGCTCCTGACTTATGATTGATGCGGCCCATGACGATCTTTGCCATGCCGCTGACCCTTGCGTATTCCGCGATCTGCACCGCAGGAGCCGTCCCGTACACCATGGAAATCTGCGCCCCCTGCTGCTCCGCCAAGTGCAGATTGCAGCGCAGTTGCTTTATATTCCCTGTGGTAAAGAAATTTTGCAGGACCTGTTTGGTCTGGCGTTTCCGACAGACTTTTCCCACCCGAAGAAGCCTCTCCACATCCCGATGCTTGGTATGCCGGCACCCCTGGGTGTTGTTGTGCGCCGCTTCATCCACCAGGACAGTTGGAATCTGGTCAATATCAACCCTCCCGGAGTTGAATGCCGCGGTATTCGTTTTTCTTATTCAGCAAGACCTCCCGTCCGTTCAGCAGGGACAATGTATCCGGTCTTACATGCGGGGCTCCACATAGCCCACCACCAGATCAGCGCCCTCTTTCTGCGCCTGATGCGCCGCTTACGACAGGGCATACGTTTTGCTCACGCCGGCCGCATAGCCAAAAAGGATTTTTAGCCTCCCCGGAGGATCCTCCGCTTCCGGATCGTGTGGGAAATTCGCGCATTCATTGTTTGTCCGTCCCCTATGTACTCACCCTCCCACAACTCGTCATAGAATCAATACCTTGTCCCGTTATCGTATCACGCGTAATACTACCAAACCGTGAATAATGGCGTCATGATCGGAAGATAGAATTGGGGCGCTCCCACCAGCAGGAAAACGAGCGCCAGAATCATTTGGCGCTCGTTTCATAACTGTGTGTATCGTCCCATCCCAAAATCCGTTTGGCCATCAGATAGATTCCCGGCTTGTAAAGGACCAGAACCACATCCAAGGCAGGACTCCGGCGTATAAAGTCCGTAATCGCTTGGCCGGCAATATAGATTGCTTCTTCTCGTGGGATGTGATATTCTCCCGAAAAAATAAGTGGAAACGCAATGCTTTTGCATCCGCTGGTCACTGCCCTTGTCATGGCGCGGCGGTAGCAGTCTGCCAGCAGTAACCGCTCTCGCTCCGCGCCTCCAAACCAGCCAGGTCCGGCCACGTGAATAATATAGCGGGCCGGCAGCCCAAAGGACGGCGTCATCACAGAATGTCCGATAGGACAATGGCCATGACGTCGGCAAGCCTCCTCCAGCTTTGCACTATCCGCTGCGGCGAAAATTGCCTCACAGATCCCCGGCGTACGCTTCAGTTCTGTGTTTGCAGCATTTACAATGGCATCCGTGGCAATATTTACGATATTTCCCATCCAAAGATGATACGGCATAGGTCTTCCTCCTTTACAGCAGAGCACCGCATACCAGATACCCCAAAGCGGAAATTCCGCTGGCACACAGCGCATACGGAATCTGAGACAACGCATGATCCATGTTCTCGATCTTACAGCAGCTGGATGTCAATACCGTGGCATCGGAATAGAAGCAGGCATGGCTGCCGAGCGTGGCGCCCGAGACAATCGCCCCCATGACCAGGAGCAGATTTGTGCCGATGCTCTCCGCCAGCGGCAGCAGGATTGGCGCAACGATGGCCGGAATCCCCCACACGCTGCCTGTACTGAAATTCAGGATCGCCACCACCAGAAATGTCACCAGAGGGAAGATCACGGCATTGACATGGGGCTGCACCAGGGTAATGATGTAATCGGCAATCCCGATATCGGTCATTGCCTCCTGCATGACAAACGCAAAGAAGATGATGGCCACCGTGGGAATCATGTTGCAAAAGCCGTGCATCGCCAGATCACAGAACCTGGAAAAGCTCATTTTGCCTCTGGGAATATAGAGTACAAAGCACACTGCAATCGCAGCAACCACGGCCAGAAACAGCTCTCCGGAAATGATTGCCAAGATAATCAACACGCCCACCGGCAGGATAAAGTCCATGAGGCTGCCCTGTGTCTGAAATTCCGACTCATCCTCCTCGTTGAGCGGTGCGCTCTCCGGCGAATAGACCTTGCCGGTCTCCTGAAGGCGGCGGTAAGCGGTCCGCATCCGCCCCAGCTTGGGAACAACGCCAACGATAAACAGCGGCACGATGATAACCGCTGCGATGGCGTAAAAGGCAAAGGGGATCACGTGATAGAATGTCTCTATCGCCGTTCCATAGCCCAGCTCCGCAATCCCCGGCTGCGTGAAAAATAGCCCGGAAAAGAAGATTGCCCAGGTAGAGAACGGCAGAATGGCACACACCGGCGCGCCGGTGGAATCGATGATGTAAGACAGGGCCTCCCGGGGCACACGGCGTTGGTCGGTCAGTTTTTTCATGCAGGTGCTCAGTGTCATGATATTCAAATAGTCATCCACAAAAATAAGAATCCCCATGATCCAGGTGACCATCATGGTGGACCTTGGCCCCCGGCAGAGCTTTCCAAGCGCCCTTGTAAATCCCAGTGTTCCATGGGATTCTCCCAACAGCGTAATGAGGCTGCCGAACAACGCGCACACCAAAAAGACCCATTGGTGCGAATAATCTGTCGCCACGCGGAAAAAAGCATCCATCCAGTCGGTGGCGATGTGAGACAGTGCATACACTCCCTCGGACGGGATCCGTGCAGCGCTGGTAATCACATAGGTCAGCAGAGTTCCAAAGATCAACGGTTCCAGAGTCCGCTTTGTTTTCAGCGCAAAGGCAATGACGAACAGGACGGGGATCAGTGTCCATATTCCATATTCCATGAGTACAACCTCGTTTCTACCACAGTCGCATTTATTGGAGTGCTTCTGGTGCCCGCTAAAGTCATAATAGAGCACTTCCGATGAAGATAGTGTTAGTTTCCCGGCTCTGGGATAAGGAATATATTAAGAACACCATTTGATTGAAATGACAAAATGATAGGCCGGCATTCCAGTCGATGGAATGCCGGCCTCTACTGTACAGCGGATATTCCTTTCCGGGCATTTTCTGAGTCCGGAATGTCCCCTGCGCAATTCATCAGCTGCCAGTTTATTTGCCACGCTCCAGATAGTCTGCCGCAAACTGCGCATACAGTGCGGCCCCCCTCTGCAGCACCGGCTCATGGACTGTATAGCGGTCGTTGTGGTTCCCCACCGTCATACCGAGTTCCTCATTTCTCGTTCCAAGAAAACCGAACACCGCTGGAATCTTATCGGCAAAGAAAGCAAAATCCTCACTGCCCATCATCTGGGGAAGTTCTTTCAAACACGCTTCCCCATAGAGTTTCACAGCTGCGTCATGGGCGATTTTATTCAACTCTTCATCATCGTTATAAAGAGAGTTTGCATAGTAATCATATTCAACCGTGGCAGTCGCGCCAAAAGCCTTGGCTGTGTTTTCAGCAATCCGCCGCAGCCCCGCTTCAATCTTCATACGGAATTCTGCGTTATAAGTCCGGGTGGTTCCAAACAGTTCCGCATGGTTTGCAATAATATTATACCGCTGTCCGGCGTGCATCTCTCCGATATTTACTACCAGCGGGTTTAAGGGGTCGTTCGTTCTGGAGACAAATGACTGGATATTGCTGACAATCGCTGCGGCAGCCAAAAGTGCGTCCACACCCAGATGCGGCTGTGTCCCATGGGCGGAAACGCCATCTACCTTGATTACAAAGTTATCCACACTGGCCATGCGGGGCCCCGCCTGCACATTGATGTATGGCTCCTCCAGTGTCGCCCACACGTGCTGGCCCATAATGGCATCCACGCCATCAAGGATACCCGCTTCAACATAGTATTCCGCACCGTGGCAGGTCTCCTCCGCAGCCTGGAAAATCAGTTTGACGTTGCCTTGCAATTCGTCTTTCGTCTCCATCAGCATCTTTGCCGCACCGAGAAGCATGGAGATATGGCAGTCATGGCCGCAGGCATGCATGACGCCCTTATTTCGGCTTGCAAAGGGCAGGCCTGTCTTTTCCTCTACCGGCAAGGCATCAATATCCGCCCGGAGAGCCACAGTTCTGCACGCCTTTTCGGCCTTTCCCCCCCGCAGCATCGCACATAATCCGGTATGGTCCGGGAAGCGTTGGATCTCGGTATAGCCCATTTTCTGAAGCTCTGCCGCAATATGCTCTGTGGTCTGGACTTCCTCGAGGCTCAGTTCCGGGTTCTGGTGGCACCATCTGCGCTGTTCCACAATGTAATCCAATGCCTGTTCAGCCAGTTCTTTATAGTTCATAACAGTCCTCCTATTTCTGAAGAAGCATCTCCAAAATCAAATCATCACATTTAGAGGAACCCTCATTCCCAAGCCGCACGAAATTTCTGATCGTTTCTTCCGGGTCTGTTTCTACAATTCCATCTGTCGCTTTCACGCTTTCACTCCGAAGGGCCATAGCGGCACATTGGAAGGCGGCAAAGACACAGGTGCTGATCTTCAAGGCGCAGTCTGCCTTGGCACCGTCACAGAGCATTCCGCTCACATTCCCAAACATATTGTTTACAGCAAATCCGATCTGCTCCAGCGTGCCTCCTTGTAGATACACCAAGCCGCAGGCTGCGGCGGCAGCGGCAATGGTCGCCCCGCAGAGCCCGGAGAGCGGTCCGAAATCCGCGTGGATATGAATCGCCATCAGGTTGCTCAGCGTGACGGCGCGAAACGTTCTCTCTTCATCAATACCAAGACTCTTCGCGGCAGACAAGATGGGAACTGTTGCGGTAATGCCCTGATTGCCGGATCCGGAATTTGTGATGACCGGGGCATTGGCTCCCGCCATTCTGGCGTCCACCCCGCTGGCAGTCATGGCTACGGCATCCATGACAACATCGTGCCCCATCAGCCCCGCTTCCTGATTGTTCCGGATACCATGGCCGATATTCAGTCCGTAATCACCCGCTGCGCCCAGCTGCGCGATATGCCCATTGACTTCGATGGCCTCTTGGATCATGTGTAAATCATCCTGTCGGCGATCCATCGTCTCCACAAATTCATAGATCGTCCGGATATTCAGCGTCCTGCTGATCTGCTCCGGCGTGATATCCGTTTCCATCGTCTGCCCGGGCAGCTCACAGCCCACCCTCTGGTGGTCCCGCTCCACAAGGATCACATTGGTATGCGCTCCCTTAATAATGGCGCGGGACTGGTGTTCTTTATTCACCAGTTCAACTTCCACATACAGCTTGTCCGGATCAAACGCCCTTCTCACGTCCACATATCCATTTTCCACAAGATGGGCCGCTCTTTCAATGTCTTCCGGGCGGGCGTCATCCACAACCCGGAGCTGGCGGTCCACCGCCCCGCACACAGCACCCAAAGCAGCTGCATAATTTATTCCAGTATAGTTCGTTCCGGGTATCCCCGCAGACATCGCGTTCTTGATGATATTCGCGCTGGCCCTGACCTTGATATGCTCCAGCTCTCCATCCAACTGCTCTCGGGCAATGGCGGCTGTCAGCGCAATCGCGGCAGGCTCTGTGCAGCCGGTGGCCAGCATCATCTCATGATTCAATATTTGACAAATCAGTTTCCGATTCATAGCGATACGCTCCTATTCTATGATCCCAACCAACATTTGATTCTACAAAAGCGGAACACTTCGTGTCCCGCTTTTGTAGATGATATGGCCTTTACAATCAGAACATTTTGGCAAATACGCTTGCAATGATAACGGACGTGATCGTCACAGTGGTAAAGCCGCCGACAATCATGGGCGGGAACATCTTGCTCATCAGATATTCCTTTTCCTCCGGGGTCGCCGCCAGAGCGTTGCAGGTGTTTTCAGTGATAATTGCATTGGGCGGGAACCCATACAGGGCAGTCAATGCGGTGGCAAAGGCCAGCAGGAACGGGATCTTCAGTATTTTTGCGCTGACGAAGCACAATACCGCCATGCCAGCAACACCGACAACAATCAGAATGACCATCGGCCCGATGATGCTGCCCAGCATCTGGGGCGTGCAATCCTTCAGGCCGTCAAAGATATACATCATCAGAGCGAACATGACAATGCCATAGGAATTGCTTTTATTCAGTGCGTTCTCATCCAGAAAACCAATGCTGGTGAAAATAATGCCCAGAACCAGTGCATACACAGCGCCGCTGATCGTCATGTTCAGGCCGGGGATGACAACTCTTCCCAGCTGTGTGGCCAGCCAGGCCACGAATCCCAGCTTGCCCAGCATCACCACAACAGAATTCCACTTGGCAGGCGTGGGGGGCAGCAGTTTCTTGCGCGGACTCTCGGTGGTTTCCAGCTTTCCGTTGACTGCATCTACCGCATTTGAAACGCCGGCAACCGACACACCGCCGTTCCGGTATTCTTTCAGGAGCTTTTTGCCCTCCAGCTGGAGGCAGACCGCCGTAAGCGGATACCCCGCGAACCCCTGGACGCAGTACATGGCGATAGCAAACACAGCCGCTTCCTTGAGGCCGGCAGCATTGGCCGCCTCCATCATCGTCGTTGCAGCCACGATGCCTCCGGTGAGAGGAGGCAGTCCCGCGACAACAAAGCTGCGGTCCATGAGCAGGGGGCAGACGAACAGTGCCAGGACGCACATACCCGCAAGTCCCGCAAGGCAGACCACAATGGTCTTCCACTGCTCCAGCAGCTGCTTGATGCTGATCACGGTGCCCATGTGCGTAATCAGCAGATAGATACCGATTGTGCTGCCAAAGGGAATCAGTACGGCGTCGCTGATCAGCGTAGTGGGAAGGACTGTCCAGTAGCCCACCAGAATGATAGCGGCAGTTACGAATACCGATGGAATCCATGCTTTTGTTGCCGTGGAAACGACCTCGCCAATGATGTACACTGCAGCGCAGAGCACAAACGCTAGTGCAAAGTTATACATGTCTTTTCCCCCTCTTTACTTATTCAGCACATATTTCGGCGGCAGAACTGCCTCCTTTCATGGTTTTGCATTCTCCCACCCAATATGAGTCTGACCAATTACTGTGCGTTGAAATCCATTGCCACCTGCGCATAGAGCATGGCGCCCTTCAAAAGCTGTGCCTCATCCACGCAGAAATTGCCGGAATGGTTTGGCCAAACGGCTCCGCAGGCCTCGTTTCCGGTTCCCAGCAGTGCGATTGCTCCCGGCACCCTCTGCATGAAGTAGGAGAAGTCTTCGCCGCCGGTGGTAGCCGGATTGGATGCGAGGCAATTCTCACCCAGGACAGCAACCGCGGATTTTTGGGCGATGGAAACCACCGCCTCATCATTGACAGTGGGCGGCACGATGCGCAGGTACTCCAGCTCTGCCTCAGCGCGGTAAGCCTCGGCTGTGCCTTTGATAACTCTTTCCATCCGTTCCTCAAAGGTTTCCCACACCTCATTGCTGAAGCAGCGGGTGGTTCCTGTCATATAGCTGTTCTCCGCCACTACATTCCAACGGGTGCCCGCCTGGATCGTCCCTACGGTAACGACCGCCGGGTCCATAGGCGAGATCTCCCGGCTGACGACGGACTGCAGGTTATTGATGATGGCAGCCGTTACAACAGCTGCGTCCACACCCCGCTCCGGCTGTGCGCCGTGGCACCCCTTTCCCTTCACAGTGATATGGAATTCGTCTGCCGACGCCATCCGGGGGCCGGCTTCCAGAGAAACCATGCCGGACTTCACATCTGTCCACACATGAATGGCAAAACATGCGTCCACGCCGTCCAAAGCGCCCTGCTCAACCATGGACTTGGCACCCAGAGCTACCTCCTCCGCAGGCTGGAAAGCCAGTTTTACCGTGCCGCACAGTTCTTCTTTCATGTCATGAAGGATGCGGGTGGCGGTCAGGAGCATCGCAATATGGCAGTCATGGCCGCAGGCATGCATAATGCCCTCGTTTTTGCTCGCATAAGGCGCCCCGGTGGTTTCCTGAACCGTCAAGGCATCCATATCTCCGCGAAGCAAAATGGTCTTGCCGGGCTTTGCGCCTTGAATGGTGACCAGCACACCCGTCTCCAGCCCACAGGGCCGCCAGGAAACGCCTATCTCGTCCAGCGCCTCTTTGATTGCCTTGCTGGTGTGATATTCCTTGGTGCTGACTTCAGGATGCTGATGGAAATAGCGGCGCTTTTCGATCAGATACTCTCCGTATTGGGCGGCGACCTCTTGCACATTCATAACAATTCTCCTTTTCTCGCGAATTTTTTCGCTTTAAATGGTTAAATCATTTTGAACTTTCCAAATCTGATTACTTCAGGAATTCCAGAGCAATAGAAACCAAGGTCCTGATGCCTGCCGGCATAACATCCTCCCGAACCGCACACTTGGGATTGTGCAGGGGCGCCAGCTCTCCCTCGTGTCCTGCATAAAGCATCAGATAGGCGCTGGGGATACCACCCAGCTTTCCATAGAAGCTGAAATCCTCACTGAAAGGCATTGGATCGGGCATGGGGACCACCGCGTCCTCACCCAATTCCTTTCGGACCGCGTCAGCGGCAAGATCCATCAGCTCTTTGTCATTGAAAGCGCTGGGATATCCGTCGGCATAGTGAATATGTACTGTATTTCCGGAGGCGGCCTCGATACCTTTTGCAATTGCCTGGACCTGTTCCTTAATCACGCTTCGCACACTTTCCGAATACGCTCTGGTCACGCCGCCAAACTTGACCTCCGCCGGGATCACATTGGGCGCGTCGCCGCCATGGATGCTCCCCAGGGAGAATACTGCCATCTCCATAGGGTCCACCCGGCGGGCGACGATCTGCTGCATCATCACGATCATCTGGGCGGCAGCCAGCACGGGGTCCGTTGTATTCTGCGGCTGAGAGCCATGTCCCCCTCTGCCGGAGACGGTGAAGTCGAACAGGTCCACGGAAGTTGTTATGGGCCCGATGTGGAACCCAACCTGTCCTGCCCGGTGGGCGTCCGGCAGCACATGCATTCCATAGATCGCGTCCACATGGGGGTTTTCCAGCACGCCTTTTTCCACAAGCTCCTTGGCGCCGCCAGGTAATGTATCTTCGCTATGTTGGAATATCAGCTTGACACAGCCCGCAAAACGCTCTCTCATTCCGCACAGGATCTTGGCCGCGCCCAGCATCATGGATGCATGCATATCGTGGCCGCAGGCGTGCATAATCCCCGGATTCTCACTGGTATACGGCAGTCCGGTTTCCTCCTGCACGGGCAATGCGTCGATATCGCAGCGCAGTGCCACGCAGCGGCCCGGGCCTCTGGCTCCATGGATCAACGCTACAACGGCGGTTGGTACAGGCCGTTCGATTGCATCAACCCCGTATTCCTCCAGCTTCTTTCGAATCAGGGCCGATGTCCTTACCTCGTTTCTTCCAATCTCAGGATGGCGGTGAATATCCCTGCGAATCTCTACCATCTCCGGGAAATATTCCTCCGCTCTTTCTTTTATCGTACTCGTCTCAAATTTCCTCCTTCCTGCATGGCTTCCGGAAGCCATTGTTTGTTCAGCATGGTTTCTATGTTTGCGAAGCAAACATAGAAACAGGGATCCCTGTTTCCGACAATACGATGTTGCTTTAACTATACTTTATCTATAATAATCCTAAACCACAAAGTATATCAAGTCAATATTTTTCTCCTGACTTTTCCTGACTCCAGCATTTTGAGCACTTCCTTGTTAGAGTCGGAGACCCTTTTCCGGGTCTTGTATCCTATCGGCGGAAAGCCAGAAGCGCACTGACACAGGCGGCAAATTTCCACATGGCGAAGGTGCTCTGACGCCCGATCAGATACTCAATGCAGAATGTAGTTGCAATATCCGCTCATCGTACGTCCATCCAGCGCACGTTTCCAGGCGGTCAGGCCCATTGGTCTTGCTGCGGTCTGCATTGGTGCAAATGATCTCTGCCCCACCGCGCCCTGTGACGGCGTAAAAGCCCGCAGAACTTATTTTATACCACGGTATAGAAGTCCCGTACGGTGGCGCCCGGCACAGATGTCAATGATCTGCTGCCAGATACGGCGCTCACTGGTCCGAATGGAATTACCTCCGCTCCAGCGGTTTTAAAGGAGCCGATGCTGAAAGTAGTCCTACCCTGCCTGAGGCGTTCATCACCCAAGGCAAAGTTCTTGGTTCATTACTCTTTCAGTTCACTGGTGGCCCAAATGCGGATGTGGGCGGCCCGCAGCGATGGTCCAGGTTGTAAAAGCGGGCTTCCCTCGTTTTGGTCTTTCTATCCATCGCTCCGTAGAGCGTGCTTGTTACATTTTTGCAACAACTCCTTTGTCCTGCAATTCGCCTTTCTGGACGATATTAGTTTCCTTTCTGAGAATGGCTTGGAATGGCGAGAAGGAAGATAAGCTCTCACTCTTAAGTTCACGAACGTGATATTATAAGAAATAGTATTTGCATTCGCCCCGCAAAAAGCCGTTGCACCGTGAAAAGCCTTGAGAATACTGAATTTTTTGCCTTTTAGGACACTGGAAAACACACTGATTTTCGGTGCTGTGGTGCCCAAATTCCTTGCGGCGATATAAAACCACACAAGCAAATGTAAAGAAAAATCAGAATTATCGAGGGTAAAAGCACTCCCTGCTTTTGCCCTCTTGACTGCCGCACGAGCAGAAGCATTCGTACTTGTCAGCGGCGGGCGGGTCCCGTTCATCTTGACTATTGACAAGCGGGAATGGTTCTGCTGTCTCAGGATTTATGCAAACCTCAAAAAAGCGGCAGACCACTGCGGGCAGAACTCTGCGGCGAAGGTCTGTCCCAGACTGTCCGGGGCATTCAAACCGCCCTTCATGCAGCACTGAATAAAGCGGTGGAGGAAAACGGATTTTCTGTAATCCCTCAGATGGGTGTAATTGGAGCAACGGGTGATATTTGCTGCATCCCATAAATTGGGTGATATCCTACGCCACCCATGTCCGCGCTGGTCTTAGAGGGCTACTGGGCGCACGCCAAAATGAAATTTGACAAGTGCTGAATACTATAAAATTTCTCCTACAGCCATCATAAGTGATGTTGTACTCGGCTTTTCAAGTTAGATCAAGTGTTGGCGGAACTGACACCAGAGGAACGGAGTAAAAAGCGGTTGGAGCAGACAAACCCGGTTTTAGACGCACTGTAGTCATAGACAAATGAGATGCAGGTGGAAGCAGCACCGAAATCTGCAATGAGAGGAGTTATCCATTATCTGCTGAAGCAGTGGCCGTACCTGATCCGGTATCTGGAATACGAGCAACTAGAAGTGAGTGCCAACCGCGCCGAGCATAACATAAAGTCGTTCATAATGAGCAGGAAGAATTGGCTATTTATCAATACGAATACGCCCGCTGGTACGCAGACCAGCGCAGTTCCACAGTTTCATTGAGCCAGCAAAGGAAAACGGCCTTGATTTGTACCGGTATCTACTTTGGTTTCAGAAAAGTGCGCTGGTACTGGGCCAAAATCCAGGCTGAGAATCTGGCTCCCGCCAAGGCCTCTTCGGAATCCAAAATGCTTCCATAACGAAAATTACCCTGCTTATATTGGCAAGGCAATTCCAAGCACCGTTATCTTTAATGGTTACAAAAGTCCCGCCCCTCCGGTACTGGGCCGGAGGGGCGGGACTCTCGTATGATGAGGCAATCAGTTCAGCGGGGGATTGCGCATGGCGTCCTTATACTGTTCGCCGAAAGTGTGGATGGCTCGCACTACCGGGGTAGCCAGCTCTGCGCCGGTTTCCGACAAGGTGTATTCCACTCGGGGCGGGATCTCGTGATACATGGTACGGATAATCAGCCCGTCTGCCTCCAACTCCTTGAGCTCCGAGGAGAGCACCTTGGCGGAGATGTTGGGAATCAAATCTACAAAATCACTGTAGCGTAGATGGCCGCCTTTAGACTCAAAGGCCAGCAGATAGAGAAGCAACAGCTTCCACTTGCCTCCCAGTACAAGCAATGAACGCATGACGGGGCAGGTGACGATGTTCACTGCCTCCCGGTGATTGGTGATTTTATCTCTGGCCATATACCAAAGACCTCCTTCTGCCTGATGTCAGTTTGAAACCAGTATAATGGAAGTTTTCAAAAAATCAAGTCCTCGAAAAATAGGGTATTTCTGTAAACCGGCGAGGAGGCTGGCAGAGTTCCAGGTTTTTCCTGACGTTTTCGTAGGAAGTGACAAAGTTTTGCGTTAGATTTTGGAAGCGGCTACGGCAACGGGTCATAAAGCGCGCCAATAAAATTAGCCAAAATCCACAAAAAACAGCAGTGCTTCGGCCAAAATTAAGTAATATACTAACCAAAAAGTAACTAGATTGGCAAAAAGTGCGGTCTTACTTTTCACTAAGAACCTGTTATGATGGTGTCAAAGAAAAGCCATGGCAAATACATACAAAGGAGAGGTTTTATGGTGACCAATGAAGTTCTCAATACAATCCTAAGTCGCAAAGGCGTAAAGCAATACAAGTCGAATCCTGTGCCCCGGGAGCTACTGGAGGCCATCGTGGCAGCCGGTATTGCGGCCCCCAACGCCTTCAACCGGCAGGCGTGGCATTTTTCTGTGATAACCAACAAAACCCTGCTGGAGGAGATCGACGCAGAAACCAATCACCGCTTAGGGGATGAAGAAGGCTACCATTCCCTGTACGGTGCGCCGGTTCTGATTGTCATCTCCTCGGCCCGGGACAATAACTTTGCAAAGCAAGACTGCTCCGCCGCCAATGAGAACATGGCCCTGGCCGCCAAGTCCCTAGGACTGGCCTCCCGGTATCTGGATGTACCCAACCTGTACACTAATACCCCGGAGGGCGCCGGGTGCAAGGAGATGTGCGGAATTCCCAAGGACTATGACACAGTGTGCTTCTTGTGCCTGGGATATTCCGATGATATTAGCGAACAGCCCACGCCAAAGCGAGGGGATGTCGTAAATTATGTAGACTAAGGAAAGGAGGATCAGGATCATGCCGAAGATTGTTATCAGCGGGATCAGCGAGGAGGTGGTACGCACGGTTGCCCCCCGGCTGATCCCTGCCGTGGCAGAGGCGCTGGCGTGCCCCGTGGAGTGGATTTCTTTTGAATATGTACCCTCTGTATACTTTGCGGCAGAGGCAGACAAGGAGCGCTGCCCCATGGTGGAGATCTACTGGTTCAAGCGACCTGTGGAACTGATGCAGAAGATTTCCAGTATCTTCTCCGAAGAATTGTCCCGGGTTGGCATCAACCGGGTGATTATTCAGATCATTGATACCCTGCGGGAGAATTATTTCGATTTGACCTACGGTGCCAAATAGCCTCATTCTATATTATATTTACAGGAGGATTGATCCATGAGCAGCAATGAGTGTGCAGGACTCCAGACCCAGTACGATGTGTTCTCTCTGGACAAAGCCGAGACCTTGGCCCTTCTCCATGGCTGTGGCTTTTCCTATGAGGAGCTAAAAAAGCCCCGGGTTGCCGTGTTCAATACCCTCAACCCCATGAACCCCGGGCACATCCACCAGGGTGCTATCGCCAAGGCCGTGGCGGAGGGCGTCCGTGAGGCCGGTGGCCTGCCGGTGGAATTCAATGGCACCAACCTCTGCGATAGTATGCTGGAAAATCAGAAGTACACCCTACCCAGCCGCGACCTGTTGGTCAATGATATTGACCTGATGGTCAGCTATCACCGGATGGACGCACTGGTAATGATTGGCACCTGCGACAAGGTGCTACCCGCCTTATTGATGGCCGCCGGCCGTCTGAACCTGCCCACGGTGATTGTTACTGGCGGCTACATGAAGCCTGGTAACTACCGGGGCGAGAATGTGGACTTCATCGACATAGGCCCCAACAAGACCCGCCTGCGGGACGGCAAAATCACTCAAGCCGACTTTGACGAACTGGTGGACGTGTCTGTTCCTGGAGGCGGCGCCTGCTGCATGATGGGCACCGGCAACACTATGGCCATTATCACCGAGGTCATCGGCATGTCTATGCCCGGCAACTCCAGCACCCCCGGCAGAAGCCAGGAAATGCAGGAGTTGGCCAAGGCCGCCGGCAAGCAGGTCATGAAGCTCTATGCCAAGAAGATCACTGCCCGACAGATCATCACCAAGGAGTCCATCACCAACGCCATCAAGACCTGCATGGCCATCGGCGGCTCCGGCAATACCATCATCCACGTTCCCGCTGTGGCCACCGAGTCCGGCATTGAGATGAACTTCAGCGACATCTATGCCGCCGCCAGCTTCGAAATTCCCCTGCTGGTGGGCGTCCGTCCCAACGGCCCCTACAATATGGATCAGTATGCCAAGGCCGGCGGCACCCAGGCCATTCTCCACGAGCTACGGAAGCACCTGGATACCAACTGCATGTCGGTAAATGAAAAGACCATCGGCGAAAATATTTCCGGCCACGAGATTCTGGCCCCCTCCATCATCCACCCCCTGTCCAATCCTCTGGACAATCAAGGCGGTCTGGCCCTGATGCGGGGCAACCTAGTTCCCGATGGCACCTATATCAAGCAGTCCGCCGTACCGGAGTGCCTGATGAAGCTCCGGGGTCCCGCCCATGTCTTCAACAACATGGACGATGCCAACAACGCCCTCCTCAACCACGAGATCAAGGCTGGCGAGATTGTCATCATCCGCTACTTGGGTCCCAAAGCTTCCTATGACTCCGCCTACTGGTTCACCTCCCAACTCAAGGGTAGCGACCTTTATACCAAGGTGGCTGTGATTACTGACGGCTGCCTCTCCGGTGCCGCTTCCGGTGCCAGCTTTCAGTTCGCCGCGCCTGAAGCAGCCCTTAACAGCCCCCTGGCCGCCGTACGCAACGGTGACATCATTGAATATGATATCCACGCCAGAACCATGAACGTGGAGCTCACCGATGAGGAAATCCAGCAGCGCATCTCCGAGCTCACCGGCGAAGAGTACCCCCACTTCACGGGTTATCTGGGTATTTATCAGAAGGGATGCATCTCCATTTCAAAAGGTGCCGTGCTCCGCTGATCTCTCCACTACCACACACATTATAATTGGAGGAAACGAACATGAACAAAACATGGAAAGAGCTCCTGTGCATGGTTCTGAGCGCCGTTATGGTGCTGGGTCTGGCAGCCTGCGGCAGTAGCAAGGCCGAAGCCTCTGCAGGTGACGGCGATAGCACCAGCGGCGATACCGCTGCTGATTCCATCGTCCTGAAGATGTCCACCGCCCAGCCTGAGGAGCACATTGCCTCCCAGACCGCCCTGCGCTTCGCTGACCTCATTGAGCAGGGCACCAACGGTGCCGTCACCGTGAAGATGTATTTTGCCAACTCCTTGGGAGCTCAGGACGTCATCGTTCAGGGCTTGATGGACGGCTCCATCGACCTGTCCTTGGAGTTTATCGACTCCACCTACAACCCGGTCTTTGAGGTGCAGAGTCTTCCCTTTATCGCCTCCAACTTCGATGAGATGGAATACATCTTCTCTCCCGGCTCCCAAGTGTATTCCCTAGTTGACAAGGGCTTCAGCGACATCGGAATCAAGCTATTGGGCGTCTACTGCGAGGGCCTGACTGGCGTGTCCTGCAAGAACATGCCCGAGTCCTATAACACTTGGGATCAGAAAAAAGAACCCATCCGTGTGTGGAACTCCGCCGTGGCTAAGGCCGGCATGACCGCTATGGGCTACAACACCGTGGCCATGACCTGGTCTGATACTTACAGCTCCATCCAGACCGGTATCGTCAACGGCTCCGTGGGCCAGACCTCCCTGGGCGTGTACACCAACCTGCGTGACGTTGTTAACTATTTCATCCCCTATAACTTCGGTGCCGAGTTCGTGCACCTGGCCATGAGTTCCACCTCCTGGGGCAAGCTTACTGCAGATCAGCAAAAGGTGGTGCAGGACGCTGCCACCCAGGTCTGTAAGGAAATCTTCGACTCCGCCGAGCAGACTGAGGCTGATGGTTTCGCTATGCTGAAGGAAGCTGGCATTGAGGTTCTGGAACTCAGCGATGCTGACCGCAGTGCCATTGCCCAGCATGTTCGTGAAGAAGTCTGGCCTGCCCAAGAAGAGATTCTGGGCAAGGAGGCCATGGATGCCATCTATGCCGACCTGAAGGCCTGCGCAAAGTAAATAAGACTCCCTAGGATATGGACCATCAGGCTGATTCTGCGCTCCGGCGTGGAATCAGCCTGGTGAAAGAAAGGAGAAAACGCATATGGAAAAGCTGGACGCTTTCACCAGATATTTGGGTAACTGCGGCCTGTTCCATTTCTTTGATGCGATTCAGAAGTGGGTTCTGGTATTCACCGGTATTATTGTCTTTGTTCTGACCATCGCCACTGTGTTCCTGCGCTATGTCCTGACCATGAACGTTCTGGGGCTGGACGAGATTATTCTCCTTGTTATTTTCTGGCAATACTTTATCGGCGCAGCCCAGGGCAGCCGGGAGGATTCCCAGATTAAGGCCGACATGGTCAGCACCGTTGTGAAAAATAAGACTGTGGTGGCCTGGTGCCACCTGCTGGCCCGAATCATTGAGTGTGGCGTCATCGGTGTTTGCATCAAGTGGTCTATAGATTACATTCTCAAGGATATGTCCGTCATGCCCTATACTGTGGTGCTCTCCATCCCCCTAGTGCTCTCCCATGCTGTGATGTTGGTGGGTTTTGCCCTGATGCTACTCTATCACATTTACTGGTTACTGACGGAGCTCGTCAACGTTGGTACGCTGAAGAAGGAGGAACAGCAGGCATGATTCATGTTGGAATTGCCATTGCCATCCTGATGGGTTCTCTGTTATTGGGCGTCTCCATTCCCTTTGCCTTTGGCGCAGGTACGATTTACATGTATACCATGCTGGGTGGCACCTTTGCCACCACTTTGCCGGTGGGCTTCAACGGCATCAACACCATGGTACTACTGGCCATTCCCACCTTCATCATGGCCGGCGGCTTCATTGAAAAAGGCAAGGTTGGCGATGAGCTGGTGTCCGTGGTAGAAATGCTGGTGGGGCGCTTCCGGGGCGGACTGATGCTGGCGGTGTCCTATGCCTCCGCCATCTTCGGCGCCATCTGCGGTTCTGCCGCTGCCACCTGCAGCTGTATCGGCTCCATTATGGCTCCCAAGCTGAAGATGGCCGGCTACAGCAAAGGACTCTCCGCAGCCCTGATTTCTTCCTCTGCCCCGCTTGGCCTGCTGATCCCCCCCAGTTCCCTGATGATTATGTACGCTTGGGTTTCCGGAGAATCCGTGCTGGCCTGTTTCCTGAGTACTGTGATCCCCGGTGTCTGTCTTGCCACCTTGCTGGGCGTGGTGGGTATGATCCTAGCCCAGCGAGAGGGCGTGCAGCCCCTGGAGAACTGGGTGCCCATCTACTCCGCCCCCGGTCTGAAAAAGACTTGGCACGCCACGCCGGCCCTGTTGCTACCGGTGATTATCCTAGGCGGTATTTACGGTGGCGTCATGACCCCCACCGAGGCAGCCTGCGTCTCAACCCTGTATTGCATTCCCGTGGCCATTTACATCTACCGGGGCATGAAGTGGAGTGACGCGCCGGAAATTCTTAAGGAAACCGGCACCACTACTGGTGTCATTATGGTGATGCTGTTCTTTGTGAGCATGCTGAGCCGGTACTTCATCTATGAGGATCTTCCCGGCGCCCTGGTAGATATGATCTATCTCTTTACCACCAACAAAAATGTCATTCTGCTGATGATGAATGTGTTCATGATTATCATGGGTATGCTGATGGATGACGGCTCCGCCCTGCTGCTCTCCACCCCCATTCTGGTTCCCATTGCCAAGGAAATCGGCGTGAGCCCTATCCACTTCGCAGCCATTCTGGGCGTGAATCTTGGTATGGGTAATGTGACGCCGCCCTGTGCCCCCATGCTGTATCTGGGTGCTCGGGTGGTGGGCACCGACGCCAGCCACTCCATGAAGCCCACGCTACTGCTGATTCTCTTTGCGTGGTTGCCAACGCTACTAGTCGTCACCTATGTTCCCGGTTTCTCCCTGTGGCTGCCCAACATATTTGGGTTCTGAGCCGAGAAAAATTACGGAGGAATTTCTATGGAAAAGATTACGAAAATCGAAACCGTTGAGGTGGCCATTTCCCGAAATGGCATCTCCCAAGCTGTTCGCTTCGGCAATGTCCTCTTCGTTTCCGGGCAGGTGGGGGAGGACATCCAAGGCAACATCCCCAAAGGTATTGAGGCTCAAGTAGAGCTGGCTATTGAAAATGCCCGTCGAATTCTCCGAGCTGCTGGCTCTGATTTGGATAAGGTGCTCATGTGCCGATGCTTCCTCCAGAAGCAAGAGGACTTTGCCGGCATGAACCAGGTGTATTTCAAGTATTTCGGCGACGCCAAGGTAGGCCCCGCCCGGTATACCGTAGTGGCACCCCCGGTAGCAGACTGCTATCTCTTTGAGATAGCTATGTTCGCAGTAGTGGAGTAATTTACGGGAACCTCATAAAAGCGCCCCGTCGGGCGAATGATATGAACTGGGCCAGTAAAAGTGGACAATAGAGAAAATGCCCCCTGTGTAGGAGAATAAACCTATACAGGGGGTGTTCGTACGTCAAGAGAAAATGCGCGCATATCCAGAAATTTGAGAAGGGAACTCTGGCTATGCGCGAGACAGGAGCAACGCGTCAATAGTTATGGGGGAACACCTTGCTCCCCGCCACGCCCGCAAGGCCGCACAGCTTTTTCATCTCTACCAGATACATTTCCAGGACAGGCGCTTTCCGTCTCTGGTGAGAAAGATCTCACCGGAGACGATCTTTTTCATTTTGGCGTATTTTCAGTAGCCTGCGGCAGAGCTTTTGCGGCAGTAAGATTGTCCAGCCTAGCCCTTCATGGCGATCTGTGCCACGCCTGTCCCGGCAGCCTCCACCGTGATATACCGCACCTCGTTGCCCCGGATGCCAGTAGCGCAGATTGTCTCTATCAGCAGTGCCAGGCGGTCCCTGCCGAGGCCCGGATCGCCGCCAGCATGGCGTTCACCGACTCCAGCCGGTATTCCAGGCCGGACAGCCCCTCTTCCAGGCGGACAACAGTTCCTTGGTAGTCTTCCAGCCCGCCGCCCACTCGGCAAATCCCCGCAGGGAACGCAGGTACGTCTCGATGGTCCCCGATTCCCGCTCGTCGCGGCACAGAAATTCCGCAAACCGCTCCATTGTTTTTCCTTCATCATATCAGAGTCTTCCTGCTATCATACGACCGGAAGTCTTCACAGCTTGTTGATAGAACTGTCCCTTCCAGAAAAATATTGCAAGCGGATCAGATAGTTGCTTCTTTCTCAACTATTGGGGTGCGATGGTGTCTACCGCGCCCCAAAATGTCTGTCATAATCACTGTGGAGTCCACGCCCTTGTATACGAATCCCAAACGGGGATATAGTAGCTCAGTACGTTCTGCATATTTGCCATAGGTTGATTGCAGTGGTCATTTGTGTGAGCACTATAATAAAGCAGTCCTGCCATCGTTACTGGTAAGTGAAACGCTCGACAACATCATGCCAGACAACGCAAGTAACACGATCTTCCGTTGAAATATCGCTGTTCGTCTTATTGGTCTCGGACTTACTTATACTGTTTCAGAGAAACTGTAATATCGCTGAGACTGGAAACTCCCTTGGCATAGATGCCGAAGGCCAGTGTACTCTCCAATTCCTCCGCACTGTCGGCGATATAAAAGGTTCTGGCCAGCGTTTCGCCCGCGCCAATGTCCACTTTCAAATCCGCCCAGCGTGAGCGTCCTGCCCGCAGTCGCGGTCTGCATCGCGGAGCCGTTGTTGGTCACAGTCAGCGCAATGTAGTTCCCATCTTTGGGGTAGAAGTTGGATTCCAGCGAATAGCAGCAGGTGGTCTGGAGCTTGGTGTTGTCCTGAATTATGCCGCTCAAAGACTTGCCGGCGGCCTTGACTGGATCGATCTCCGTAAACGGGCCGTGGACGCCTCCAAGTACGGGCGTTGTTGCGTTAGCAGGGATACTCCCATCGCCCCTCTTTCCACCTACGACCACATAATCCGCAGGGGCCGCGCCAAGATTGACCCGGTTTTTCTGACTGTCCCGGCGCACTTCAATGCCGAGCAGTTTGGAGATCTGGCGGATGGAGAGATAATTGGTCTTGTCCTCGGCAACATCCACATAGATAATGACCGATGGTACCCCCTGCCCATTGGGCGCTTTGCAAGTTTCACCGGCAAGGACCTTATCCTCACCGAACAGAGATATCCCGGCCTGGTTGTATTCCACCCGGCTGGAAGCTGCAAACACGCTGCCCACAAGGGAAGCCACCAGAAGCATCGCCGCCATGCCCGCAACAAATGATCCGTACTTTTTTATCATGAAACCTCCATTGTCTGTTTTATATAGCGAGCATCTTAAACTTCTATTATGCAAATGCAGAAGGAGGTTCTTTCTTTACATCTCTTATATTTTTTCTGTTTTCGCCAAAGAAACGCTCTCAGTTATGTGCAAAATATCCTCTTAATCAAGATGTGCGTCCACACAGAATTAGAGGTTGCTACTTATGTCAATACATGTAACTGTGCTTTGCTGTTTTTTCCAATTCTCTTCCAAAAACAGTTGTCCATCCAGGCCATTCACTGTGACCGGAATAATTTCTGCGCTTTCCATGGCAAAATCACTCGTGGCCCCCTCCTGCATATACACGTAGTCCAAGTATATCGTTTTTTTGAGTTCTTTATTTCGATAGGTGTTGCAAACATAGTTTGGAAATTCTTCTCGTTAACTCTCAATTTCACCATATCCCTCCAGTAAGTCCGTAATTTCATACCAAGGCATATCTCCGGCAATCTGTTCTCCCGAATGTCTGTACGTGATATGTGTCTCATACCACTCCACAACCCGGCGCACCACCGCGGCCCGCACCGTTTGGCTGACCGCCATCAAGCTCCCCAAGCTCAACGAAAACACAAGCAAGAGCATAACAGCCTTTTGTCTCACGCTTTTCCATACCGGTCGTGCCCGCTTTCGCGCGCACTTCAATGGGCCTGTCAGCATCGCCGTCATCTGCCGCCGATACCGGGGCGATTCTGTTCCAGTGGGCGGCAGGTTCCCACCTGTTTGGTAGGCCACGTAAGTCCTGTGATGCAAATCAAAGATAAAACCCTCGGAGGTGAAACCTACAATGGCAAAACGCAGGCCGTCCGGAAACAGCATGGTCCGCAAGCGGGAGAACGGCCGCTGGGAGGGCCGCATCGTGGTGGGTCGCAAGGAAAACGGCGACCTCATCTTCCGCTACACCTACGCCGACACCCAAAAAGAACTGACCGCAAAGCTCCGGCAGGACATCACCGCCTATCAAGGCGTGGATCTGACGGAGGAGTGCAGAATGCCCCTCTCGGAGTGGCTGGACCGTTGGCTGGAGCAGATAACATCCGTCCTCCAGTCCAGCACGCCGGAACACTACCGCAGTGACATGGAGCACCACGTCAAACTGTACTTGGGCTAGAAGAAGTTCACACAAATTACACCGACAGACCTGCGGACGCTCTATGACACCTTAAAACAGCGTGGCAGAATCCATCCCCGCCCCGGCCAGAGCCGTGGGTTATCCAACACCACGGTCCACGGCATCCACACCACCGCACCATGCGCTGAAGTCTGTGGTAGACCAACGGCTGCTGCCCCACAATCCTGCTGACCATGTGGCGCCGCTCAAGGTGGCTCACAAGTCCATGACCATCCTGAACGAGGAGCAACTGGATGCTTTTCTGACAGCGGTGAAACAGGATGCTGTCCGGAAAGCCTTCTTCTACACGGAGCTAACCACCAGCCTGCGGCTGGGTGAGATCTGCGGACTGATGTAGTCTGACTTCGATTTCAGAAAAGGAACACTGAGTGTCAACCGAACCATCCACAAAGAAAAGGGCTGGCAACTAATGACCGGAGATACCAAGACCTACGCCGAAACCAAAAAAATCGTCCTGCCTGACAGCACCGCAGAGTTGTTACGAATCCGAAAAAATGTTCCTACTCCGTATGGTTCTTTCCCAACCCACCCAAACCAGAAACACCTATGAATCCCGCCACTGCTTATCATCAACTGAAAAATATCCTTGCAAAAACCAAGTTGGAGTGCGCAGCAAAGCTGGCACAGCTCTGGGATGCGCTGAAAGAACCTACACTAGACCAACCTAAACCCGAAATCTTGCTGGCGGACTGGCTGGATCTCTGCTATCAAGAATATAAAAAGCCAAATCTCCTCCCAAACACGCAAATGTCTTATGAGCGGCGGATCTATCAGCATATCATCCTAAAGTTAGGACAAATCCAACCGGACAAGTTGAACACCACAGACATTCAGGAATTCTATGTGTCCCTTAAAAAGGACGGCAGGCTGATCCGAGTTGAGTTCTACGGCAAAGGGCTGTCAGATTAGGCCGTTCGCAGCATCCACACGACTTTCCACGCTGCTCTGGACAAAGCTATGGAGGAAAACCTGATCTTCCGAAATCCTGCGGCTGGTTGCAAGCTTCCCTCTGCCAAGCCCAGAGAAATGAAGGTCCTGATACCGGAGGAAATCCAGCGGTTACTGATCCAGGCCAGAGAGGGGCTGCTATGAACTGCTCCTGCCGGAACTGTCCACAGGCCTGCGCCGGGGTGAGATCTGCGCCCTTCAGTGGAATGACCTGAATCTTAAAACCGGGGCACTCCAAGTGGGATAATAGGTCCACCGGGTACGTGGTGAGTTGGTAGTCTCCCCACCCAAAACCAAAGCAAGGCAACATATGGTGCTCCTCCCTCCGCCGGTCCTGAATGTACTCATAACCTATCGAAACTCCTGCACTTCCCGGTGGATGTTTCCTTCACCAGTCAAGGAGGATTCCCCCACGGACCCAGTCACTATACAAAAACGGCTGTCTACCGTACTAAAACGAGCTGACTGCAAGAGACTTCGGTTCCACGATCTGCGGCATACCTTCGCCACTGCCTCCCTGGAGCACAGCATGGATATGAAGGCCCTTTCCACGATCATCGGCCATGTGTCCAGCAGCACCACGCTGAACATCTACGCTCATGTCACGGACGAGATGCAAAGGACTGCCGTAGCCAAAAAAGACCGGGGGATCGGCAAAGCTACTCCCCCATCGTCAATGGAAAGCGCATCGCCCGCAATGTCTACGCCCCTACCGAGGAGGAATATGAACAAAAGCTGGCCGCCCTCATCCAGGAGATGAGAGCAAGAGATCGCCACAGGGAAGGCACAGGCAATGGCGGGATGAAATGCACAGGGCTCCGGCGGTTGTTCCGCCGGAGTCCTAATTTTTTCTGGTTATTGCTGCCAGAGGCCCGGCAGATACGCGCTTCAAAATAGGTTGCCATGCCGTTTCCCTTTCCTGCCACCAGCAACTTGGCAGGCGCTTTTGCAATCACAAGTGTATCTACCAGCACCATCCGGGCAACGGTCCAGAAACAGATACCGATCAAATTCACCGTTATCTCGGTAAATCACGCTCAATGAGCTACAGGGGGGATCTGTCGAAGCCACCGTAGAAATGATGATCGCCGGTAATCCCGCATAATACGCGATACCCTTGGTCATATCCTGAATTCTTTCTCCGCCGATTCCCATAACCACTGTAGCGGCCTGGACCTTACCCTTTCTACTAGGCGGTCAATTTGGGACTGAGAGCATTCTCCCTGAAAAATCTCATACCGAACGATATAATCCGTACCGGCAAAAAATTATTCCAACACAGGCCCGATCCGCCGGGGCCAGGACTCACTGATCAGTATGAGCAGGATCTTTCCCATTCCCTGCAAATATTGATCCAATTGCTGTAGCATACCTGTACTATGGACATACTTTGATGGGCTTTTTTTAATTATACTCATAGTCTGTTCCTCCGTTTGTACAACTCATTATTCCATAAAGCTGGGAAGCCAGAGGCAAATTTGGGGAATATAGGTAATAAGCAGCAGATTCACCAGGCAGCAAATCATGTACTTCAGCAGATGCCGGTTGACCAGCTCACCCACCTTCGCCTGCCGCAGAGTCGCCGCCACATAGAGATTGATCCCCAGCGGCGGGGTGATCATGCCAATGCACATATTCAGCAGCATAATGATGCCAAAATGGACAGGATCAATATTGTAGGCAGAGAGCGCCGGGAACAGGATAGGAGCAATAATCAGGATGGCAGGCGTGGTATCCATGAAACAACCCACGATCAGCAGCAACACGTTCACCAGCAGCAAGAACACCACCTTGTTAGAACAGATGCTCATGATGAACTCCGCCGCATGGGCGGGAATCTGCTCACGGGTCATCAGCAGGCCGAATACGCCAGCACAGGCAACGATGAACATGATCATACCAGAGGAGGCAGCCGCAGACTTTACTGTTTCCACCAAGCCCTTGAAGTTGATTTCCCGATAGATGAAGCAGCCTACGATCAGGCCATACGCGCAAGCAACGGCTGCGGACTCAGTAGGTGTAAAAATACCGGTGTAGATGCCGCCCAAGATGATAATGGGCATGAAGATGGCACCAATGGCATGATAAGACGCAGACAAAAATTTTCTGATATTAAACTTGGTTCTAGGGATCCGATTTTTTACGCCGTAGAAAATCGCAAAGGCAATCATCAGTGCACCCAGCGTGATGCCGGGAACAATTCCTGCCATGAACATACTGCCCACCGATACACCCGTTGCGGAGCAGTATGTGATCATCACGGTGCTGGGCGGAATAATCGTGCCCAACATACCGGCTGCAGCAATAGTGGACAGGGCGAATTTGCGGCTATAGCCTCCCTGTTCCAGCGCAGGCACCATCACTGCGCCGATGGCCGCCACCGTTGCTGTGGGGGAGCCGCACAAACAGCCAAACAGCATACATGAGAAAATCGTCACGACGCCGAGGCCGCCGGGCATCCAACCAACTGCAGCATTGGCAAAATCGATAAGTCGGCGTGAAATGCCACCACTGCTCATCAGTGCGCCAGCCAACATAAAAAACGGAATGGCCGCCAGTGTAAAACTATCGACGGAGGAGAACATCTTCTGCACGGAGGTGAACAGCGGCATCAAGTCCCCGGCAACGATGGCCGCCATACCGCCGCCCACCAGCGCCAGCGCGATAGGCATACCCAGAATCGTAATGACGGCAAAAACCAGGAAAAGCGTTGCAGTAATCATGCTTCAATCTCCTCCTTCCGATGCATAATATCCTTAATCATGGTTTCAATGCTGTAAAGATAGTGAATGATTCCCATAAAGAACCCCATAGGAAGGCAGAAGAACACGACCGCAGTGGGAATCTGCGTGGTTGTGGTCATCTGCTTGGTCATGATCAGATGATTAAACATCTGCAGCGAAAGCACAAACAGCAGCACAAACATCAGCATGCATAGGATCTCCGTAAAGATCCGGACCTTTTTATAGATCTTTTCCGGAAGCATATCCACGAATACTTCCACACCGATGTGGCTCTTACTTTTTACACCAATACTGGTGCCAATATAAACGATATAAATCATGAGGTACCGGGCCAACTCCTCACTCTGCAGAAAAGGGATCTTCAAGGCATAGCGGCAAATAACGCTCCAGCAAACGATGGCAACCATCGCCAGAAAAAGGACAACACTCAGGAAGCCTTCCACTTTGCTGAAAGCCTGATCAAGTTTTTTCAACATGGCAAACTATGTATCGCTCGTTTTCCGGCGATACGCTCCTTTCTCCCGAAATGAGGCGGAGCGGCGGCAACCGCTCCGCCTCTGTTCTCAAGTTTTTTGTGTCTTATTCCACAGCCTCGACATCCGTCTGGATTGCCTCTACCAGAACAGGATCGATGCCGCCCTCTCCCACGTACTTCTCATACACAGGCTGCACCGCAGCTTCCCACTCGGTCTGATCAATCTCGATGAACTCCGCGCCATTGGCCTCCATCTCCGCCATGTACTCCGCCAACTGCTCATCACAGATCTGATAGTAGTACTCACGGGCTTCCTCTGCACACTCCATAACCAGCTGCTGGATATCCTCCGACAGGGAATCCCAGAGAGATTTGCTGCAAATCAGAGGAGCGGGAGAATAACCGTGGTTGCTCAGTGTGATATAGGGAGCAACCTCATAGAAGTTCTGGGTATACATGTTGGTAACCGCAGTGGAACTGACTGCATCCGCTACGCCGGTCTGGATGGAGGTATAGATATCACCCCAAGCCAGAACCACGGGCATAGCGCCCAGTGCGCTGTACACATCCGCCTGCAGGGGGCTGTCGATGGACCGGACACGCATTCCCTTCAGATCCGCCAGATTCTTGACTGGCTTCACCGCGCCGATGGCATAAATGCCGTTCTCCCAATAGTTGATGCCCTTCATCCCGATGGACTCCAGGGCGTCCAGCTGCCCCTGAGCAGCCTCACCGCTGAGAGCTTTCCGTGCGGTGGCAGCATCGGGGAACAGATAGGGCAGGTCAAACACGGACATGGCATCCGTAAAGTTGGACAGGGACGCAGAACTCTCTACGATAAAATCAATGGAGCCCATCTGCACACCTTCCAGCGTCTCCTTGGCGGATCCCAGCGTAGCACCCGAGTGGACCGTCAAGGTGATGGCGCCGTTACTGCGCTCGTTGAGCAGTTCAGCAAATTTCAGAAGGCCAAGATCCCAGGAACTTCCCACCGCAAGTCCGCTGGACGCCGTCCACTCATAAGTTTGTCCCTCTGCGCTTTCACCGCCGGAGCTATCTCCGCCGCTTCCGCAGGCAGTCAGGGAGAACACCATGGCCATAGCCAGCAACAGACAAGTCAGTTTCTTTTTCATATGCTCCTCCATTAAACCGTTATGTGAAACCTGTTATGTGTTATATCACTTGTTGTAGTAGATAGGCCGGCCCTTCTCGTCGTGATCCTTGTCGAATGTGGGATAAGCTCCGCCGTTGAAGCCGTTGAAGCCCAAGGGATTCCGGAAGCCCAGAGGATTGATTCCAACAGGATGTCTTTCCAGCAGGTCTTTGATGAAGGCGCTGTAACCTTCCACGACCTTCTCCACCAGTGCATCGCCCTTTTCCTTGCTGGCCTTGGTGGGATTGCCGATCACGCCGTAGTCCAGATCGTCCTTCTCCATCAGAGCAAAAGTGCCGTCGAAATGATAAAACTGGAAAGGATGAGAAGTCTCGCCGGGCGCTTTCTTCCACTTGCCGTCCACCAGCGTCGTGCCGCCGCCGTCGATGGCCAGGTCCATGTGGACCAAGTCGCCGTACAGGGACAGCGCCATGGAGGTCTCCGCCTCGTCGGCGTGCCACATATAATCGGACAGAACGGCTTTGTTGTCGCCCAGGAAGTCATACCAGGTAGAGGCGACCGTGAAGTAGCCTTCCATGCCCAGCTTGTGAACAGCCGGAATGAAGGAGCTGTCCTGGCCATGGGCAACCAGCAGGATGAACTTGTTATAGCCTACATTGGAGGCACCGGCGATGATGTCGTGAATCAGCGCCATGTTGGTCTCATAGTTCAGCGCGATGGTAGCAGGCATACCCATGTGCATGTAGGGATGACCGCCGTACATGGGGCAGGGGAGCACGGTGGCGCCGGACTTCTCCGCCACCTTCTTGGCCAGGCAGATGGCGTTGAAGCTGTCCAGGCCGTTGGGGCAGTGCGGGCCGTGCTGCTCAATGGCGCCCAGGGGCAGGATCGCTACGTCGTTGACTTCCTTGGCATAGGCGATGTTCACGGGAGCGGTGTTCTGATCAAAGAACACGGAATCTCTTTTGTACAGCTTGAATTCAGTCTGCTTCTTCAGTTCTGCCATGATAATCGTTTCCTTTCTTAAAAAAAATATAGATGGTTTTTTAAATCAGCTGAAACTCAGCAGGATTTACAGTTACGGCTGGAACAAAATCTTGATACGCATTTCCTTCTTTGCCCGAATCATCTCGATCACGTTCTGGAAGTCTTCCAGACGCTTGATATGGGTAATGAGCGGTTTTACCTTCAGCTTCCCCTCTACCATGTAGCGCAGCACCGGCGTAAAGGAGTTGGGGCTGGCCAGAGAGCCGATGAGCGCCGCATCTTTTACGATCAGCGTGTTCATGGCAACATCCACATTAGCTCCATTGTACCAGCTGACAGCTACGATCCGTCCGGTGGGCTTCAGGGCCTGCACCGCCATATTCAGTGCGACGTTGCTGCCCGATGTCTCGATCACGATCTCAGGACCGCCCTCAGTCAGTTCCCTTGCCCGCTGTATCACATCCTCATTGTGATAGTTGATGGTCTCATGGATGCCGCACTCCCGGGCGATAGCCAGCTTCTCATCCCAGCTGCCTGCCATGATGACCCGGCTGGCACCCGCAATATTGGCAAGCTGTGCCGCCAGCTGGCCAATGGGACCATCTCCAATCACCAGCACCTGGGCGCCGGCGGGAATCTGCGCCTTGGTGACCGCGTACATGGCGGTTGCGGCAGGCTCTGCCAGAGCGGCCTCCTCCAGGCTCAGCCCTTCGGGGATATGATACAGATGCCGTTGCGGTATCGCCACATACTGGGCAAACACACCCTGGCGGTTGCGGTAAGATCCTACGACCTCCCGGTTGGGGCACAGATTATAATGGCCCTGCCGGCAGTTTTCGCACTCGCCGCATCCCAAGCTCACGTCGGAGGTGACCCGGTCTCCCACTTTGAAGTCCCGGACATTCTTGCCCACAGCCACCACCGTGCCGCTCCACTCATGGCCGGGAATGATGGGGTACTTGGTGTTTCCGTTTTTGATGTGGATCATCTCTCCTGTCAGCAGTTCAATATCCGTAGCACAGAACCCGGCATAAGCGATCTGTGCCAAGACTTCGTCATCCCGAATCTCAGGCTGCGGGATCTCGGAATACTCGATTACTCCCGGATCCATGAACCGAATGGCTTTCATCAGGCGGTCTCCTTCTTTCTTTCCCGATTTGTATGACATTGCATCGTTCGAATCTCCCCCTGCCGGAAGCAGAGCGGCTGGCAAGTCCCTTTTAGGAGCAGCTGCTCACAAAACTGACCGGGAAGCCCGCCGTGCTCCATAAAGGTCCAGAAGTGGCAGGGCACTGCATATCTCGCGCCAGTCAATTCCGCCGCCGCCGCTCCTTCCTCAGCGTTCATGTTGCCAAATGCACCATTGACAGACAGCACCGCAATATCCGGCTCAAAGATCCTGATCTCCTGAAACAACTCCGAGTGAAACGCCGTGTCTCCGGAAAAATAGAGCCGATGACCTGCAAACGCCACCAAGAGCCCGATAGCATCCGGCGCCATGGTACCGTGATCCGCCATCACTGCCCGAATCAGGATCTTTTCATCCTGATAGCATTCTCCTCTGTCCAGACGATGGCAGCGGTGGGCCTGTATGCCCAGTTCAATGAACTTCTCCTGACAGCTGGCAGGCCCGAAAAACAAGGTCCTTTTTGTGCACTGTGCCACAATTGGAATCGCATCATAATCGAAGTGATCAAAATGCAGATGGCTGGTCACATAATAATCTACCGCCAGCTCTTCCGGCGCGATCAGCATGGGTGAGAGTCGTTTGAATCCTCGAATCCGCTCGCCGCACTCCGTCAGATAGGGATCGAGCACCATGCTTGTTCCGTCGGGAGCCTTCAGGAGAAATCCGGCCTGGCCAAGCCAGCAAATTCCCAGATGATCTGGAGGAACTTGTGTTCCCCGAATTTCCTCTGCGAGATTCATCCTACTACCTTTCTCAGTTCCTCAATATAAGCAGCCCTCAAGCCAGGAATACCGCTCGTCAAACTGGACCTTGTACTTCTTCGTATCGCCGGCCAGGCCCCACAGCAGATACGCACGGGTGCCGGGCAGTGCCACCGTGGTGTGGTAGCCGGTGGGCAGCGCCACGGCGGTGTTGTTCTCCTCGATCACATTGACCTCGTCCCAGATCTTCTTGTTCTCGTCCGTCAGATCATAGCCGTGCTGCATGACGCCGCCGCGGCCAGGGCCATCCTCGGTGGAGGTCATCTGGAAGGAGAAGATCTCATCCAGCACGCACTCCTTGCCGGGGCGCTCGTAGTCGTGCCGGTGCGCCGGGAATCCGATCCAGCCGCCGGGCACGGACACGGTCTCGCCCACGATCAGCAGCTTGGTGATGTGGTCGTTGTGCTTGCCGGGCTGGCCGAAGATGAAGCGGTACTTCCGCTTGTAGATGTACTCGCCGGGTTCTCCCTCTTCAATATTTTCAGGCGGGCAGAAATAGGGGGCATTGCCCTCCTCACAATAGGCGGTGAAGACTCTCGCCTCCATGCCCTTCTCGCTGTACAGCTTCACTGTGGCTTTGGGCGGCACATACAGGGCGGTGGGCAGATCGTCATAGACATTGCCGCGCTGGCCCTTGGCGCCGTCCACAACGGTCACGCCCTCATACTCCACCCAGCAGGTCATGTCGCCCTGCTGCAGCACGATGGCCTGCTCCTCACCGGTGACCTTGTACTCCAGCGTCTGGCCGGGGTTGAGAAGGATTCGGCCGAATCCCTCATAGGTCATATCCGAGTTGGCCTTGGAGATCACGCTCTCATAGCCGTTCAGGTCCTGAAAGCGGTATACAGTTGTGTAAGACATTTGCGTCCACTCCTTTTTCCTTGATTTGAATGCAATTATTTCAATACTTCCTTGTTGACGGGATAGGTGACCGGTTTGCCGGTGAGATACTCAGTGATCCCCTGGGCGCTGTCCATAGCCATAGCCCGAAGCGCCCCGTCGCTGAGTGCCGCATTGTGGGGAGAGACGATCACATTCTCCATGGAGAAGAGGGGGTTGTCATCAGCCGGCGGCTCCTGCTCAAACACATCCAGGCCGGCCCCGGCGATCTCGCCGGACTTCAGGGCCTCGATCATGGCGGCCTCGTCGATCACGGCACCCCGGGCGGCGTTGATGATGAAGGCGGTGTTCTTCATAGCCTTGAACTGCTCCGCACCCACCAGATGGAAGGTAGAGGGGAACAGAGAGGTGTGGACGATGACGAAATCGGACTTTGCATACAGCTCCTCCGGCGTCGCCATGGTGATCCCCAGTCCCTCGACATCCGCCTGCTTCACATAGGGATCCGTGGCCAGAATGTTCATCTCAAAGCCGGAGAGCTTCTTCACCACCAGCCGGGAGATCTTGCCCATGCCGATGATGCCCACCGTGGCGCCCTTCAGCTCGATGGTCTTGTAGGTGTTGCGCTCTTTGAACTGGCCGGCCCGGGTCAGCTGATCCATCTGCACCGTCCGCTTGGACAGTGCCAGCAGCAGCATCACGATATGCTCCGCCACTGCGTTCAGGTTGGAGAAGGGGGCGTTGACCACCAGGATCCCCTTTTCCGTGGCGTGATCCACCGCGATATTGTCCACGCCCATGCCGTGCTTGGCGACTACCTTCAACGTCGGGATGGCGTCCATGATCTCCGCCGTGATCTTCGCCGAACGGATCAGGATCGCGGAGCAGCCCTGCGCCTGCCGGATGATCTCGCCGCTCTCTGTGGAAGTGCCCTGCACGACCTCGAAATTCTCCCGGAGATACGCCACCGCATCCGGGTGGATATGCTCGGTCAGAAATACCTTTTCCATGTTTATGTACGCTCCTTCTCAGCCGCGGATCCGGCTGATGGCATCCTTGCCCCACTTGACGATGATCCCTTCGTCAGAGGAGAGCAGGATGTACTGCACGCCCTTGGCCATCAGCGCCTTGGCCGCCTCGGCGGAAGCCGCCGTGGTGCCCACAGCCTTGCCGGCTGCCAGCGTCTTGGCGGTGATGGTGTCGATGGCCGCCTTCACCTCCGGGTCCGTGGTCTTGCCGGGTACACCGTAGGACTGGGACAGGTCCATGGGTCCGATGAAGATGACATCGATGCCGTCCACCTTCAGGACCTCGTCCAGATTCTCCACACAGGTCTTGCTCTCACAGTGGGAGACGATCATCGTGTTGGCATTGGCGGTGTCGATATACTCCTGCACGCCGCAGGTGCCGTAGTCACAAGCCCGCACGCTGGGGGACAGGCCCCGCACGCCCAGGGGGGTATACTTCACATAGGACACCAGGTTCCGGGCCTGCTCCGGGGTATCCACATTGGGCACCTGCACGCCCGCATATCCCAGGTCCAGATTCTGCAGGATCTCCACCTGCTGGTTCTCCCGAACCCGCACAATGGGCGTGATGCCGGCCGCGTCCGCTGCCCGGACGATGTTGGTCAGCTGTTCCCGGTCCACCGCCACATGCTCTGTATCCAGTACGAAGAAGTCGAACCCCGCCAGGGCCAGCAGCTCCGGAACCGCAGGGTCCGTCAGCTTCACAAAGGTGCCGATGGCACTCTCGCCATTGCGAATCTTCTCCTTGAGCATATTCTTGCGCATTTGTATGACTTCCTTTTGTGTAAATTACAGGTTCCGGGGCGAGGCCGGATTTCGGGGCAGCGCGTTCGGTGTCTTACTCTAGAAAAGCCGCCGCCTTCACCAGAAAAAGATTCTGCTGAATAGGGACATTGCTGTCGCGCAGCAGTGCATCCGTTTTCTGTCAGCCACCTTGTCTAAGTTTCTCCCGCCTCCTGCGGTTGCTGTCCGCCCTGTTATTAAGCAATATTTATGCCAAAGTGATAATTCTGCCGAAAACGAATTTTTTCGTGAGGTTCACACAAAAGTCTGGGACGAAATTGTGCATATTGGCTATAAATGCCGCATATATTCGTGCAAAAACAATGCATATTACAGACAACCGCACTCTTCATGTGCGCAAAATTGCATCAGCGTTGCTATTTTGCATACGAGATGACGGAGAAAGGTTTCCCTCTCCCCGTCATCTCTCTTTCGAACCATTTACTTATTTTGTTTTCTGGAAGACATGTCCTTATAAAGCTGCATTTTCCGGGTAATAGTGGACGGATTGACATCCAGCGCTGCAGCGGCCTTGCGAATGGATCCGTATTTTTCGATGGCGCGTTCAATTGCCGCATATTCCGCCCGTTCTACTACGCTTTTCAATGAAACCGTTTCCTCTTCTTCCTCCGCAGATACTTGCTGAGGCCGCCGAAGCTTCAGTGGCAAGTTCTCCCGCCGAATAATGTCGCCCGGAGTGGTAATCACCAAATTTTCCAGCAGATTTTCCAACTCCCGGACATTTCCCGGCCAGCAATATCCTTCAAACGCATCGATCGTGTCTGAATAGATAGATTTATTGGTGTGGTATTTCTGGTTTTCCACCATGAGGAAATGGTTAATCAGCGGAACGATATCCTCCCGGCGCTCCCGCAGCGGCGGAATGAAAATTGAAACCACATTCAGTCGGTAATATAGATCCTCCCGGAACGTTCCCTCTCTGACCATCTGTTCCAGATTGCGATTTGTCGCCGCAATCACTCTTACATCCAAGGCAATGGGTTCTGTCCCGCCCACACGGGTCACTTTTTTTTGCTGTAAGACACGCAGAAGCTTTACCTGCATATGCAGGGGCAGATCGCCGATCTCGTCCAAAAAGACCGTCCCTCCGTTGGCGGCCTCAAACAGGCCCTTGTGTCCCTTGTTGTCCGCCCCGGTAAATGCCCCCTTCTCATAGCCAAACAGCTCAGACTCTATGAGATTTTCTGGAATGGCCCCACAGTTTACCTGCAGATACGGCCAGTCTTTCCGGGGGCTGTTGTTTACAATCAGTTCAGAAATAATTTCCTTTCCCGTTCCGGATTCACCCAGAATCAGTACGGTGGCTCCATCAAATGCGGCCACCCGCTGTGCCAATGTAATAACTTCGTTGAACGCCTTGCTGTTTGCAATAATGGTCCCCTCACCCAGGCGGATCCGCATGCTCTCCAGTTGGCGGGACTGCTGCTGGATAATCGTATCCTTGCTCTTCAGACTGTTCTGGAGTTCATTGAGGGCTGTGATATCCCGGACATTGTTAAATACATATTTGACATTTCCGACATCATCGAAAATGGGTGTGGCCGTAGCCAGAACCGTCAGCCGCGTGTGATAATTGTAGCTGATTTTTGAAATCTGCTTTTTTTGCCGGATAACCTCCAGAATGACAGAATTGGAAAAAATCTTTTCATCCAGAAGCTGTTGCGTCGTTCTGCCCTCCAGTTCCGCTTTGCTGACCCCCAGGAGCGAGGCATTGGCTGAATTTGCAAAGAGCACTTTGCCTTCTCCATCGGTAATCCAAACACCATCAAAAGAGGATTCCATCATTTCAATCAAGGCATTGCTATCAATCACGGCGTATCTCCTTTTATATACTCGCAGCTGCATCGGTTCTACCGACAAATCATTATAATATGGCAAAAATGCCCAATTCCGCAAAATTTCCATGATATATTTATTGCTATTTTATCAAATGCGGGGTTCTCTGTAAAGTGCTTGCCTTTATATCTCACATTTCATGTTTTTCAGGAGAAAAGAATTGTCTTCATGGAGCAACATCCTCATAACGAGCAAAAAGTATTTAACACAACGAATCGTGACAAGGAAAACTTCTCCAACAAAAGGAAGGGCAAGGGGAAGCACAAAAAATGGAATCGTAAAAATTCTGCAAAACTCCGTCATGAATGCTTTTGGCTTCTATGGCTGTATCGGCTCCGAGCATTTCCACGTCGGGCCGTATGCCTTGACTTGAAGTGCGTTTATACCCCATCTTCTGTAAAAAAATTGGTTCATACCTAAAACTAAACGGCGTAGACTGCATACAGTCTGCGCCGCTTAATTTTTCCTTCTTTATCATGATTCCCGCAGCCAGGCAGCGTAGTCTTCCGGGGACAGCCTCCCCGCTTCGCACTCCGCTTTTTTCTCTCTGGCACGTTCGTCCCACGCGTAGAGCTCCTCCGGCTCCAGCTTTCCCGCCTTCATGCGAGCAAAGCGATTCTTGTATTCTCTGCGATAGTCCTGAAACAAGGCATCCCTGCTCTTCCGTTTCGTCCACAGGGCAATGGCGCCCACTTCCCGGCAGGTGCGGCCTTTCTCGTCAAAAGGCCGGCTACAATATTCGGTGTTGGTACGGCCCGTCAGGGCAAAGTATCTCCCGCAGTTTTTGCACACCCGCATCTTCACTTCCCGCTTGATGCACTCCCGGAGGTGGTAGTCAATGAGGTCATAGACCACCTCCGGCTCCAAAACCTATGCAAACACTTCATCGTCGATGAGCTCAAAGCCAACCGGCTGCACACAGAACCGAAAGGCACGGTCTCCTGCTGCCTTGTAGTAGGAGACCATTTTCTGCGGTACCGTTTCCTCGGACTCCTGATCCGTATCCAATACATGTTGGATCAGCTCCAGGATCTGAGCTTGCATCTGCCGAAGCTTCTCCGGCAGATGATACAGATACGCCCGGGGCAGCACGTCCTCTGTATAGCTATTGAATAGCTTGGCATGGGTAAGACGGCAATTCATATCCAGCCGAAACTGCTGAAAATAGATGTGGCGCGAAGCCAAGTCATCCAGCAGCGCAAGCGCGTTCTGGTGATGTTGCTCTTCTTTCGTTGCTGCCAGTTTCCAGAACTCGTCATTCAACTTTTGAATAATGGCGTCTATGGGGTCCAGGTCCATATAGAGCAGCGACATCAAGCTTTCCGGGAACGGGACTGTCTCAGAAAACGTGACCGCTTCGCCAAGTGTCTACTCGCTGTAAAGATAGTGCTCCTGCTCATGGGCGATATAGGTTTTGAATGTGTACCTCATCAAAGCAATGTGCCCCACCCCAGACTAATTTACAAACTGTTCATTAATTGGTCTTGACGCAAAGAGTGTGGTTTGTTACGCCCGGGTTAGGCGAGCAATAGAATAATGCCTTTAAAACCAAGTCTGGATTAGACAGTTAGAAAAATCAAGAATTCTATCTGGCCGCGATTGTACCTCGATAACTGCATACCCACCACCAAAGCCGATACTTGCCGGAAAGAGTGCCGCCAGAACTCTGCTGTCAAGCAACAGGCGCGCCCACTAAGGCGAAAGGAAACGCCGTGCGTGACAAACAAGGCCGCAGAGTAGGAACCGGTACGGCGTGCGGCCCACGAATTTTTGTAAAGGAGGTGCGTGTGATCAGCGTACAAGGTCCGCAGCAAAAGGAAAGCCGCCGAAACTGCTGCAACAGTCCGCCGGCACGCCGCGTTCCGAAAAACGCAGATTCCATCTGCAGACAGTCTAACAGAGAGGCTTCCGGAACGCAAGATTTTGTTCTCTGAATTTCGAAAAGAACACGGAGGTACTCTATGCCGATTCTCGGTGAACGATTCTATCAAATAAGCAATGCCATCTTCTGCTATGACCTGAAACCGATCCCGCTGGCGGTATACAGCTATCTGGTCTGCTGCGCCGGGCAGAAAGAACTTTGCTGGCCCAGCATCAAGACCATCGCACTGCAGCTGTTCGGAAAACGTTGCGAGGGACGCAGTCAGGCAATTAGTGGATCGCGGATTCATCCGCAAGGCGGCAACCAACAAGCTGATGCGCCGCGACGGAAGTTGGCGGCAGAGCAACAACCACTACTACATCCTGCCGCTGCCTGCGCTTTCCACCGCAGGGCATCGTGCAAGCAGGAAATCCACCACAGGAGATGTTGTGGAGGAAGTGTATCAGCAAAACAAAGGATAGCAAGGGAAAGCCCGTGAGCCCAGCAAAGCCCTTTGTAGAGCGGTTTGGGCCCCAGTAAGATCCCAGCTCCTCCCGGGGATTTTGGACGGATTTGGGCCGATTTTGAGGCTCTGCGGAGGACGAAAAAACAGGAGAAAGCCCTGGCGCTTTTATGGCGCCCAGGCAGTCACTTCCGCCCGCAGTGCGGGTGGTTTTCGGGGACATGGGCTGACGCTTTTCCGGAACGCCCAAACTACGATTGACGCTGTTTCCAGAGAAGCAGACGAATATCCCCGCCATTGCGGGACATTCGCTGACGCTATCACGGATTTGGGAGGTATTTGACAATGGGTGAAAACAGACACCGGCACACCGTCTGGATGGACGATGCCGTGTGGGATCAGGTGGAGTCCCACTACCAGAAAGACAACTGCTCCACCAAAAATGAGTATATCGAAAAGGCGATTCAGTTCTACTCCGGCTACCTGAATTCGGAGCGGGCCGGCGATTACCTGCCCCGGGTTCTGGCCGATGTGCTGGAGGGCAAGCTGGGGGCCCTGGGCAAACGGATGGGACACCTGCTGTTCAAGCTGGCGGTGGAGGAGGCCCTCATGGGAAATCTGGTGGCCGCCGGGATGGACGTGGCTCTGGACACACTGCGTAAGACACGGGTCCGGTGCGTGAAGGAGGTCAGAGAAACCAACGGTGAGATCGACATGGATGACGCCCTCGCCTACCAGAAAGGGGTGTAGGAATGGAGGGACTGATTCAGAAGTCGGGCTATATCAAGTCGGGAAGCGGCGGCGGACACTACGCTGAATACATCGCCACCCGGGAGGGTGCGGAGGAGTTGAAGCCCGGCGGCTACCTGGAGTATATAGCGGAGCGCCCCCCCGGTCCCACGGACTGTTCTCCGCCGATAGTCCCGCCGACCTGGAGAAAACTACGGATGAGATCAATGGGCATACCGGCCCGGTGTGGACCCTCATCTACTCCCTGAAGCGGGAGGATGCCGTCCGGCTGGGGTATGACTCCGCGGAGAGCTGGCGGAAGCTGTTGTTGGCTCATCAGACAGAACTGGCCCAGGCCATGAAAATCTCTCCGCAAAATTTCCGCTGGCGGGCCGCCTTTCATGACGAAAAGCACCATCCGCACATCCACATGATGGCCTAATCGTCAGCCCCCAAGCAAGGCTATCTCACGGAAAAAGGCATCGAGCAGATGCGTTCGAAGCTGTCCAATGAGATCTTCCATGACGAGATGCTGTCCCTCTACCAGCAAAAAGATCTATCCTATCAGCAGGTGCGGGACACCGCGATAGAGGCCATGGGGCGGCTCATTCGGAGGATGGAAACAGGTCTGTGCCACAGTCCGGTCATCGAAACGCAAATGGAAACGCTGGCCGGAATGCTGGAAAACTACAAGGGCAAGAAAGTCTACGGCTACCTGAGAAAGCCGGTAAAAGCCCAAGCAGACGCCCATCGTGGATGAACTGGCCAGGCTCCCAGAGGTGGCGGAGTGCTATGGACAATGGAACGAACTTCGGGATGAACTAGAGCGCTACTACAAGGACGCGCCGAGAGAGCACAAACCATTCTCACAGCAAAAGGAGTTCAAAGCCATCAAGAATATGGTCATCCGGGAAGCAGAGGAATTGCGCTTAGGTGCCTTTACCTTCGAAGATACGACCATGAAAGACGAAGTGGATGAGGATCAGGAGGCGGTGTACAACATCTGGAACTCCCGCCGGCAGATGTCTTAGGCATACCAGGCTGCCAAGGAAATCCTGTCAGAGTATGAAAATACAGAGAAAGAAAAAGCAGTACAGGTGCGGATGCTGGAGCAGCTCTGGAATGCCGGCTTCACCGTAGCGGCTCATCTGCTGAACAAGTGCTGGCGGGACAGCATGGGCGTGCTTCCGGATGACGAACAGGCGGAGCTGTGGTTCCGCCGTGCCGCTGAAGCTGGTCATGACTTCTCCCAGTACGCCCTTGGTAAACTGCTGCAAAGTCAAAAGCGAATGGACGAGGCGGTGTCTCGGTATGAAAAAGCGGCGGCACAGGACAATTCCTACGCCGACTGCTGGCTGGGAAAGCTGTACTTCGAAGGAAAAGCGGTCTCAAAGGATGTACCCGGGGCGGTGGACCACCTCACCGCCTCCGCCGAACAGGGCAACCAGTTCGCCCAGTATGCTCTGGGCAGGCTGTATCTCGACGGACGGGAGGTTCCGCGGGACCCGGATCAATCCTGGGACTGGTTCTCTGCGATGGCGGAACAGGGAAACAAGTACGCCCAGTTCTTCCTGGCGCACTTCAATGACACACAGTCCTCATATGCTTCTGGCCGCCACCAAGCTGCTTCACCACCTGGGGCAGATATTCCAGGACAACTCCGTGCCGCCTGCCGCACCGGCGGGACATGGTGTGGACCGAAAGCTGCTCCGAAAGATCAGGGCGAAGAAGATCGTCATGGGCCACAAGCCGGGTGACCATGAAGATCTCGAGCTAACACAAGGCGGCATGGGAGGTATGACAGGATATTGATAGGACCGGAGGATGGTATCAAAATGTGATACCATTGAACTGCACCCCCAGAGATAGACAAAAGTGATAAAATAAAAAAAGGGGGGTAAATATGCCAAAAGGAGTGCCAAATCGTAAGCGTAAAACAGCGGGAAGCATCAACAAAAGGGCGGCCGCATGGCCGCCTTTTTGCTGAATAGGATTCGCAGGATTAAGAGAGGATCACTTCTTGCGAAAGAAAATCATGTACCACATCCAAAAGGTGCTCAGGGGGAAGTTGGAGACGAGAATCTTTTTTAACGAGCAAGGCCACAGCGTTTTTGCCGTGGGATAGGGGGAGAAACCACAGAAATTGTGGCCCAGCCATCTGGAAAATGACCTTGTACTAGAATGCCATAGGAGGAAGTGCGGGATGGATGTATCTCGTGGAAAAAATATTTGTAAAGAACATTTGGTGAACATTTGGTTCTTTGGGGATAGTTTCATTACGCTCAAGACCATTCAAAGGGGTGTCTTGCTTACGTATGGTCTGGCGCTTTAAATATTCCGCAAGCCGTATAATGAAATTTTTGGGTGTAGGACGTTCAACCGGAAGATGGTTGCTATAGACTTGCCGCAGGATCTTTTTGTTTCCAGTCTCCCAAATGTTAGTTGTTGTACGTGCTAAGGACCTGGATACAGTTTTTGCTTTCTTTCCAGTCTGTTGCTCGAAAGAATCCGATGTCTTACCCAGATGCAAGGCTTCTGTCCCACCGGTCATGACCAGAGAGACAACACCCAGCAGATCGCTGCTACCTACCGAACCGACGTTTCCTTCAATTTCAAAAATCAGGTCTTGTGTGTCCTCCATAGAAAATACCTCCGGTAAAAAATTTGACGTTAAATCTGTAGTTCGCAAATTCGCCGTTTTGAGACAAAAAGAGACACCAGAAAATTCAGAAACCTAAAAGGAAAAAGAGCCTGCGTATCAGCAGACTCTTTAGCGTACAGTCATATTTTCACAGGGATATCCCAACTGCTTTGCGGGGCGTTCTCCGGCAATAATTTCTCTGCCAAATTCTTTTCCTCTGCCGCGAGTTTCGGAGCATCTCTCAGAAGCCAGGTCAGATACTGGTATGGGGAGAGAGGATTCTCCTTGGCAGTCTCAATCATGCTATAAACAATTGCACTGCTCTGAGCCCCGCCTTCCGTATTTGCAAACAGCTAGTTCTTCCGGCTCATTACAAAGGGTTTCACACTGCGTTCCGCACGGTTATTGAAGATCTCCAGCTGCCCATCCCCCAGAAACCGGATCAGGTATGGCCACTGTTCCCGCAGATAGTACAGTGCCTTGCCCAGCGCGGACTTCGGCACAGCGGCGCTCTTCGTTTCAGCCCATGTCAATAAAGCGTCCATCACCGGCTTGGACCGGGCCAGACGCTGTTCACACCGTTCTTCCGGCGGCAGCCCTGCCAATTCCTGCTCAATCCCGAAGAGGCATTATCCAGCCCCTCCGGTGCCGCACAACCTGCGCGTTGGTCCTTCGGCAGGGCATCCACCGCCTCATCGAATTTTCGCCGCAGGTACGCCCAGCAACCAACCACCCGGATGTTTTTAGGCAACCGGTGGTAACCGGAGTAGCCATCTGCATGGAGCCACCCGGAGAAACTCTCCAGAAAGGCAGCCGCGTTCTCCGCCTTCCGGGTAGGCCGGTACTCATACAGCACAACGGGGGACTTCGCGTCCCCACTGGTGCGGTACAGCCACATATAGCACTTGCTCCGGGCTGCCCGGCCCTCCAGTTTCAGCACCTGCAGCGTGGTTTCATCCGCGTGGAGCACCTGTCGTTGGAGGAGCCGCCTGTGCAGTTCCTCATATACCGGTTTCAGCCAGTCCTCCGCCACCCGCAGCACCCAGTTGCTCATGGTCTGCCGGCTCAACTGCACGCCTGCCCGGTTCCACTCCTGTTCCTGCCGGTACAACGGTGCGTACATCACAAATTTCTGCACCATGATATGGGCGACCGCCTCCGCCGAGGCATAGCTGCCGGGAGTCAGGGCAGGGAGCCTTTCCGCCTTGCGGATCGGCGTCTCTGTCCCTTCCTCCTTGCATTTGGGGCAGGCGTAGGTGAAATAAATGTTTTCCCGGATCATCACCTGGGCCGGGATCATCACCAATGTGCGCCGGACGTCCCTTCCAATCTCCATCTTGGCTGTGCCGCACACAGGGCAGTCTGGTTCCTTCTCTGGAATCCGGTGTTCCACCACCTCAACCGGTACATTGTCCGGCAGGACCTCCTCCGGCCTGGAAGAACGCCGGGTATGGGCGGCCACCTCCGTCTCTTTGGCTCTCCGCCTGGACAACCAGGCTTCCGTCTCGTCAAACATGAGGCTCAACTGGGGCCTATCAGTTCTTCTTCCAGCCGCTCCGAGGACACTCCGTAGAGTTTCTTCCTGTTCAGGCGCACTTGCTCCAGAAGCCAGTCCAATTTCTGGTTCAGCTCGTCTCTTTCCGCTTTCAGAGACGCATATTCCGCCCGTGAAATGGTTACCATCTCCGGGGTGCTTGTCCCATGATTTCTTTCATTTTTCATGGGTAAATTATACTATATTTGAACTGGAAAGTCCAGTATTTCCAGGGTTTTCAGATATTCTACCGCCTAAATGATACGCAGGCCGTCCACCGGACGGTGGGCCTTTAGCTGCTCCACCTTCAGCCCCTCCATCAGCCAGCGGTATTGCTGCGGCGTCAATTGCCGTACCTCGTTTTCCGTTCGCGGCCATTGGTATGCACCCTGTTCCAACCGCTTATACAACAGGATAAATCCATCCCGCTCCCAATAGAGGCCCTTGATGCGGTCCCGCTGTCTGCCGCTCAGGCAACGGCGAGAGCTCTACAAAGGCTGCCGGTGGCTGCGGTGCTGAAACTGCGGGCACAAGTTCTGTGGCTGCCGATGAAAGGATTTCCTTTTCCCGGCGGTAGTACGTCTTTGCCGAAATATTGTGTTCCGCACACCATCCCCTTACGCTCATGCCGCTGCTGCGGCAGTCTATGACCTGTGTCTTCCATTGTTCCAGCTTTGCCTGCCGTTTCAATTCACACGCGCCCATCTTCCCCGCCACCTTCTAAAATGAGAATTCTCGAGAAGTCTTTAGACTTCTCGAGAATTAGTATCTCATATCCTCTTCAACTTTTTAATCCGCCCCCAGCTTTGACGCTTACGCCAAATCGAAGATACAGTGCGGAATTCAAAGTAAAGGTAATCGAAATCATGCGGGCGGAAGGCCTGAACCACAGTGAAGCAGGCCGGCGGTTTGGGATTGAGTCTCATACACTGCTTCAGATATGGGAGTGGATTTACTTGGCGGAAGGGCCGGAAGGTTTCTCTGTTGAACGACGAGGGCACAGCGGATCGGGCCGTCCTCTGAAACGGGTAAGCCAGGACCGTGAGAAAGAGTTGCTGGCTCAAGTACAGCGATTAGAGGCAGAAAATCGATACCTAAAAAATTGCGGGCCTCGGTTTTGGAAGACGAGCAGCGCCAGCGCAAAAAGCGCGGGTGATTCAAGAACTGAGGCCAGAAATCCCTTTGAAGATGCTGCTGTCCGTTGCTCACCTGTCAAGGCCCACATTTTATGATGAGATAAAGCGGATGAAGAAGGGGAACAAGTGCGCATCCGTAAAAAGAGAAATCCAAGCAATTTTTAAAGAACACCGGGGCAGATACGGTTACAGGCGAATCACAGCGGAGCTGGAAAACAGGAAGATTCATTGTAATCACAAGGTAGTCTCCAGACTGATGAAGGAGCTTGGGTTGGTGTGCCGAGTTCGGATGAAGAAATATCGTTCTTACAAGGGCGAGATGGGACAAATTGCGCCAAATCTGTTGGAGAGAAACTTTGAGGCAGAACAGCCAAACGAAAAAATGGTAACAGACGTCACAGAATTTCATCTTTTCGGGCAAAAACTCTACTTATCCATCCTGCTTGATCTGTAAGCCGGGACATTGTAAGCTACACGATTTCAGATCGTCCGGACCTAAAGATGGTGACCTCCATGCTGGAGAAAGCGTTTCATAAAATTCCGGATGGGACAAATCTGATTCTTCACTCGGACCAAGGCTGGCATTACCAGCATAGAAAGTATCGGGACATGCTGAAAGGCAAGGACATTCGGCAAAGCATGAGCCGAAAGGGGAATTGCCTGGATAATGCTGTCGTGGAAAATTTCTTTGGGCTCCTCAAATCGGAGCTGCTTTATCTGCAAAAGTTTGCATCCATAGAGCAGTTTAAAACAGAACTGGTCTCCTATCTTGAATACTACAACAACCGAAGAATCAAATTGAGCCCGGGCGGTCTGCCTCCAGCCGTTCATAGATGTAAAACCCTTGGCGCTGCTTGAGTCAGTCGTAGTTGTCCAATATTTTGGGTGCAGTTCAACTTTTGAAAAAAGGAAATTGTAAAGTCTTTGATAACTCCGATCAAATAGCGTGGCTATTTTATAGAAGTTGCAGTATGTTGTGTTGCTGATAGGAGGCGATCGATATGTCAAAGAAACGAGCCAACGGCGAGGGGAACATCCGCAAACGCAAGAACGGCCGCTGGGAGGGACGATACACTGCCGGGTACGATCCAAAGACCGGCAAACGCATCAACAAAAATGTGTTGGGTAAGACGCAGGCGGAGGTTCGGGAAAAACCGAAAACAGCCATGGCGGAGTGTCAGGGGCTGGACGTCAGCAGAGAAGCCGATGAACACACAGTAGCCACCTGGCTGAAAATGTGGTATGAACTCTATGCCAAGCCCAACGTCCGCACAGCCACCGCCAACCGCTACCAGCTCATCATCGATACCTACACCGTCCCCCGCATCGGGAATATCAAATTGAAGAAGATGACCACCCGGCATCTGCAGAAGCTCTACAAGGAGTTATTAGAAAACGGTAGAATCCATGTTGGAAAGAACCAGAGCAAAGGGCTCAGCACCACCACGGTCCGCAGCGTCCACCTGATGCTCCACGCCGCTCTGGACCGGGCAGTAAAAGAACGGCTCATTCCCCGAAACCCCTGCGAGAACTGCATCGTCCCAAAGCCCCGAAAACTGGACATGAAAGTCTTATCTCCAGAGCAGATGGGGGGCTATTTTGGAAGCCGCACAGCGGCGAGATCTGCTCTCTATGTTTTATCTGGAACTGGTCAGCGGATTGCGGAAGGGAGAACTGGTGGCCCTGCGGTGGGACGACCTGGATGTCCAAAGCAAAACTATCTCGGTAAGCAGACAGTATGTCCGAAACCCGGATGGAAGTCTGGAGCTCACAAGGCCCAAAACCGAAAACTCAGTACGTCTGGTGTCTATCCCACAGGCAGCGGTGGACCTGCTGCTCCAGGAGCATGACCACCATCCGGATAATCCATACATGTTCCCCTCTCCATTAGCCGGAGAGATGTATCACCCGGACAGCGTGGTAAACCTCCACAAAAAGATCCTGAAGGACGCCGGATTGGAACATCTCAGATTCCACGATCTCCGGCACACCTTCGCCACCACAGCTCTCCAGAATGGCGTGGACGTGAAAACAGTGTCCTCCATGCTAGGGCACTTTGACGCCGGTTTCACCCTCCGCACCTACACCCACGCAACAAGGCAAAAGCAGGATGAGGCAACCCAGACCATGGGCAGCTTCATGGAACAGGTCATGTAAGACAGAGAGAAAAATGCCGGACGGGAAGGCAAATCTTCCCGTCCGGCACTCTTGTGTCCGTTATTTCCTTTCCGCGTGTGGGTCACGGTGTGGGTCAACCCGCTGCCCCACATTTTGACCCACACGAAAAAGTCCACATTCGCAACAAAAAAACACCTGAAATCCGAAGATTTCAGGTATTTGTTGGAGCTGCTGGGCGGATTCGAACCGCCGACCTCATCCTTACCAAGGATGCGCTCTACCTACTGAGCTACAGCAGCATAAAATGGCGACCCGGAACGGGCTCGAACCGTCGACCTCTAGCGTGACAGGCTAGCGTTCTAACCAACTGAACTACCGGGCCATTTTGTAGGCTCGTCCTATTATAAGCAAATACATCCTGCCTTCTAAAGATTCCAATGGCAGGAGCAGAAGAATTCGAACCCTCGGCATGCGGTTTTGGGATGGCTACAAAGAGCAACGTTCCTCTACTGCCCCAAACACTTACCAATCCATAGCAGTTCGCTCTTCACAATTCTGACGTTTTCTTGATGCTGTCATCCTTTGGGACAACGCATCCGCCGCACAGAACAATAAGGATTATACTTTACGCCGCAGCTTTTGTCAATCCTTTTTTTGATTTTTGAGACATTTTTTTAATGTCTCCATTATCCAGCAGACAGACAGCTGCCTTGAGGCACCTTTGCAGCAGGTGTGTTTTGTCGCTTCACAATTCTACTGATTTTGGAGTCCCAAGGGAAGCTGTGTTTTCGCCGTTTCCCTTTTTCTTTTGCCAACAAAAATTTTACACTAACCAGACCAAATCTCTGAAATTTCCAGCGCCAAGGATGACCGTAGCGCACAGACATGGAAAAAGCCGCCCCTCAAAAACCAAGGCGCATAAAACAATGGAAAGCCCTTTCCTCGGGGAACTTCAAACCTATGAGAAAGAGCCATACTGGCGCCCTCGATGGATGCCTCCTTCCGGAGATGGCCGATAGCCTGCTGATCTGCATGGAAAGTATGGTGAACCAAGGCCAGCGTCTACAAAGAGGCCACCTGGGTCAAGAAGCTGAAAAACACGCTGAATATCCAGTTCCACCAGTCCATTGCAGAGCACTTCTCCTGGGCTGGTCTGGAAAATTCTGAAATACCGGGAGAGCTACAGCCATATGAATCACGCTTTGGACAAGAGGGATGCCACCAGCGCGGATATCCTGCTAGATATTATTGTGAAGCTCTGGAGTTGCTGCAGTCCATTTTCTTTTCACCCGCACCTCGGCCGCAAGAGAAAACACCGCCAGGAACGGTGTTTTTTCTGTCACTCTTCAAATTGAAAAAACGCTCTGCCATCATGTCAGAGAACGGCAGGTCCCCCGCTGGACCAGGCTGGGCATCAAAATCTGGTGCACATAACCCTGGGTCCCCTTTTCGATCTTGTCCAGCAGCATATCCACCGCCTGGACGGCCATTTCCTTTTTCGGCTGCTCAATGGTGGTAAGGTCGATGCGCGGCAGCGCAGTGGAGGGGATGTTGTCAAATCCGATGAGGGACAGATCCCCCGGGATGCGGATATGGAGCTCGTCAGCCGCCTTCAGGATGCCCAGTGCGTTGGAGTCCGTAGAGGCAAAGATCGCTGTATAGTCGATGGGCTTTGCAAACAGCTCCTTGACCATCTGATATCCATTCTCGATGGAGGACCGGGCAAAGTCGCTGTGATGGAGCCTGGGTTCCAGCCCGAATTGCCGGCAGGCCCGCAGATAGCCCTCCGCCCGGAGCTGATGGGTAGTGGAGTTCCGGCAACCGAAGTACAGGATCTCCCGGTGTCCCAGTCCGTAGAGATACTCCACCCCCAGATAGGCGCCTCGGCTGTTGTCCACAGATACGTAGCTCTGGGGCTGATCCCGCAGATTCTCGCTGAGAAACACCGCAGGGATCTGCTCCAGCAGCGGGGCGATCTTCTCATAGGTGGCCGGGGACTGGGGGACGATCAAAATCCCGTCCACCCGGCGGCCCAGCAGCAGTTTGACCACCATCTCCTCCTGTTTCAAATCCGGCTCTGAGTTGCACAGCATAATGTTGTAGCCCCTGGCCCGGGCGCTCATCTCCACATAATAGGCCAGCTGGGACATGAACTCATTTTCAATGGCCGGCACCACCAGTCCCAGCAGATACGTCTTTTTCATCACCATGGAGCGGGCCACGTAGTTCCCCGTGTACCCCATCTCGTCGCACAGGCGGACAATCCGCTCCCGCGTGCTCTTTCCGATCTGGTTACTCCCCGACAGAGCCCGGGATACCGTTGCATAAGAGACACCGGCGGCCTTGGCCACATCCTTCAGTGTCACGTTCTTCATGATCTCTGTCCTTTCCATCGGTCCACGCCTGAGCCGGTTCCATTGCGTAAACGTTTTCATTTTGACGCCGTTAAAATCAAACAAATCGTCAATTTCACTTTTCTTATTGAACAGCATATAGAATTATATCAAACTTGTCAATATCTCCGAAAAAATTATCATTATAGTAATTTCTCCAAATCTGCCGAAGATTCTTTGGCGGGCGCCGACTTGACAAATGACAGACGGATATCCTAAAATAAAATCAAGAAAACCGCAAACGTTTACATTCTTCAGCTGTCCGTTTACAGAAGCTCTCCTGCCCACTGTGAATGGCGGCCTGAAACATAGGGGAGGTCTTTTGATGTCTGTATCCAATCACGGCGGTGCCCAGCTGGCAGAGGCCGTCCGGCATGCCTATGCCGCAGGGCAGGACGACTATCATCTGGAGCCCATGGTGCTGACTGAGCGCGGCGTTCCCGTCGGCCGCATCCGGGATCACGACGCGGTGGTGTTCTGCTGCCGCCGGGGTGAGCGGGAGATCGAGCTGACGGAACTGTTCACGGCGGACGACTTCCGGGCCGTGGAGCGCCGGAAGCTGAAGGATCTGTACTTCGCTATCCTGACACTGTATCACGACAAGTTCAAGCATCTGCCCATCGCCTTTGCGCCGGAACACGTGGTAAAACCTTTGGCCCAGGTCCTCTCCGAGGCCGGAAAAACCCAGTTCCACTGCGCGGAGTCCGAGAAGTTCGCCCATGTGACCTTTTTCTTCAACGGCGGGGAAAACACCTCCTTCCCCGGTGAAGAGGATGTGTGCGTCCCCTCTCCCAAAGGCATCGACTTTGACCAGAAGCCGGAGCTCTCCCTGCCGGAGGTGGCCCGGACTGTGGCGGGCGCCCTGGGGAAATACGACTTCATCGTCACCAACTTCGCCAACGGTGATGTCATCGGCCACACCCAGAACACCGCCGCCAAGCTGGATGCCTGCGGTTACGTCAGCCGGGCCCTGGAGCAGGTGGTGGATGCTGCCCTGGCCCAGGACTACGTGGTGGCCATCACTGCGGACCACGGCAATATCGAAAAGCTGTACACCGTTGCCGGGAAGCCGGACGGCTCCCACACCACCAATCTGGTGCCCTTTATTCTGATAGACTCCCGTCAGGAGGACCCCATCTCCCTGCGGGACGGTGCCCTCTGCGACGTGGCTCCCACAATATTAGACGTCATGGGCCTTCCTCAGCCCCTGGAGATGACCGGCCGCTCCCTGGCGGAGGGACACGCCTGGAGCCGGGGGCGGAGGATGCTCCTCATCATCTGCGACGGCTGGGGCCTGGGCGCCGGCGATGAGGGCGACGCCATCCACCTGGCCCACACCCCCTACTGGGACGCCCTTTTGGAAAATCGCTCCTGGTGCCGCCTGCAGGCCTCCCGTGAATTTGTGGGCCTGGGGGCCGGCAAGGCCGGCAACTCCGAGGCCGGACACTCCAATCTGGGGGCCGGCCGGTGCGTCATGCAGGACGACGTGCGGCTGGACGCGGCGGTGCAGGACGGCTCCTTCGCCCGCAATCCGGTCTTTCTGGAGGCCATCGAGCATGCCAGACGGAACCATGCCTCCCTGCATCTGCTGGCCTACCTCACCCATAAGTCCTCCCACGGGTGCATCGACTATCCCCTGGCCATCTGTGAGATGGCCAAGAAGCAGGGCCTGGAGGAGGTCTACTTCCACATCATCTTCGACGGCCGCTCCACCGAACCCGGCTCCGCCCCCGCGCTGCTGGCGGAGCTGGACAGCCGCCTGGACCAGATCGGGCTGGGGCGGATCGTGGACGGCGTTGGCCGGGGCGTGGTCCTGGACCGGGACAAGAATTACGACAAGGTAAAGCGGGCATACGATGCCCTGACAGACGGCCTGGGCGCCTGGTATTCATGAGCGCCGACGCTCGGCCCGCGCGGGATGCGCTCCTCATTCCGCGCGGGCCCTGTATTTGTGATACAGCCGCCAAGGGCGTGCTGCGAGATTGTCTGCACATTGGAAAAGAGGTGCGCTATGAAAACCGTGTTGGGCTATCTGCGCCCCCATGCCGGGCGGGTCGCCGCCGGTGCCGCCATCAAATTCACCGCAGCGGTCCTGGAGCTGATCCTCCCCCTCCTGCTGGCAGAAGTCATCGATGAGCTGGTGCCCGCCGGCGACACTGCCGCCATCTGGCGGACCGGCGGCTGGATGTCGCTGCTGGCTCTTGGGGCGGTGGGCTGCAATATTACCGCCAACCGGATGGCCGCCTGGGTCTCCATGGAGATGACCCGGGTACTGCGCCAGGATCTCTACCGCCGGATCCAGGGACTCTCCTGCACCCAGGCAGACCAATTCTCACCCTCCTCCCTGGTGTCCCGCCTCACCAATGACACCTACAATGTCCACCAGATGTTTGACAAGGTCCAGCGGGGCGGCATCCGGGCCCCCATGCTGGTGTTGGGCGGATTGATACTGACCTTTCTGCTGGAGCCCTCTCTGGCGCTGGTGCAGCTGGCGGTGAGCCTTCTCACCTTTCTCACCATTACGCTGGTGACCCGGCGGGGGATCCCCCACTACACCAGAGCTCAGGCGGCTGTGGACACGGTGGTGCGCATCCTACGGGAGAACGCCGCCGGGGTGCGGGTGGTAAAGGCCCTCGCCTGTCAGGTCAGGGAGCGGGATCGCTTTGACACAGCCAACCAGGCCCAGCGGCAGGCAGAGGCGCAGGCCGGGCAGGTCATTGCGCTGGCAAACCCCATAACCGATCTGCTGCTGAACGCCGGGCTCATCCTGGTAGTCCTGGTGGGGGCCCTGCGGGTCAACGCGGGACTGATGCCCCCGGGGCAGATCGTCGCCTTTATGACCTACTTCACTCTGATCCAAAGCGCCACACTGGGGCTTTCCAAGGTGTTCGTGAAGGTCAGCAAGGGCGCCGCATCCGCCCGCCGGATCCAGGAGGTCCTGCTGGCCCCGGAGCAGCAGCGGCAAACAGCTCCCCTGCCTGCTGGCGGCGGTTTTCTGGGCATGGACCGCGTCACATTCTCCTATCAGGGTGCCAAGCCGGATGTGGAGGAGGCGTCCTTCCTCCTGCGCCAAGGCGGGATGCTGGGAATCCTGGGGCCCACCGGCAGCGGCAAGAGCACACTGACCGCCCTGCTGCTGCGGCTGTATGACGCAGACCGGGGCGTGGTCTGGGTGGGCGGCATGGATGTAAAAGCCCAGGATCGCCGGGCACTCCAGAGCCGCTTCGGCGTGGTCTTTCAAAGCGACGACCTGATCCGCGGCACCGTCTATGAAAACATCTCCTTCCTGCGAAATCTCCCACGGCCAGCGGTGGGAGCCGCCGCCCGGACGGCCCAGGCGTGGCCCTTTATCTCCCAGCTGCCTCAGGGTCTGGACACCCCGCTGGACCTGGGCGGCGCCAACCTCTCCGGCGGCCAGCGCCAGCGGCTGCTGATCGCCCGGGCCCTGGCGGACCGGCCGGAGATCCTGATACTGGACAATGCCGACAGCGCCCTGGATTACTCCACAGCCGCCGCGCTGCGGCAGGCGCTGCGGCGGGATTTCCCCTGCACTACCCTGGTGATAATCTCCGAGCGGGTGTCCGCCGTGCGTGAAGCGGACTGCATTCTGGTCCTGGAAAACGGCCGCATCGACGCCCAGGGCTGCCATGACGCGCTGATGGCCTCCTGCCGGCGCTATCAGCGCATGGCCAAGCTCCAGATGGGAGGTGATGTCGGATGAAACGACATCTGTTTCGCCGGATGGGCCGGTTCCTGCGGCCCCAGGCGCCGTCCCTAGCAGGGGCTGCGGCGCTGGCCGCTCTGTCCGGTCTGCTGGCGCTGCTGGTGCCTCTCGTGGCGGGCTGGGCGGTGGAGGCCATCGGGACTGGGCCGGGGGCTGCGGACCTGACCGCGGTGCTGCGGTACTGTGCCGCAGGTCTCGGAGCCGCTGTCCTGTCCGCTGTTTGCAGCTACGGCGCCTCCGCCGCCCTGGTGCGGGTGGGGCAGACCGTATCCTACACATTGCGGAAGGCAGCTTTTCAGCAAATCACTCAGCTACCGGTCCGGTATTTTGACACCCACCCGGCGGGGGATCTGATCAGCCGGGTCTGCTATGATGTGGACACGGTCAACGCCGCCCTGTCCACTGATCTGCTCCAGATCGGCACCAGCCTGCTGACGGTCATTGGCTCCTTTGTGATGCTGCTGATGCTCTCCCCCCTGCTCTCCGGCGTGTTTTTCCTGACCGTGCCGCTCTCCGTCCTGCTGACGCGGCTCCAGATGAAGCATATCCATCCCCTGTTCCGCCGCCGCTCCCAGGAGCTGGGGGCCTTGAATAGCTTTGCGGAGGAGCGGGTCAGCTGCCAGCGGGCCATTCGGGTCTACGGCGTCGAGGCGGCAGATCTTCGGCAGTTCGCCGAGAAAAACGACGCCGCCTCCGAGACGTACTACAAGGCCGACTGCGCCAGCACGGCCCTGAGGCCCTCCGTCAACTTCATCAACAACCTCTCCCTGGCGGCGGTCAGTGTCTTTGGTGCCCTGCTGTACTTAGGCGGCGGACTGTCCCTGGGGGCGCTGTCCTCCTTTGTGCTGTACTCCCGCAAATTCTCCGGTCCTATCCGGGAGACGGCGGAACTCCTCAGCGACCTGCAGGCCTCCGTGGCCGCGGCGGAGCGGGTTCTGGATCTGCTGGACCAGCCGGCAGAGGATGGCGACTTGCCGGGCGCCCGGGAGCCATGCAAGCTCTCCGGCGCCATCTCCTTCCGCCATGTGGACTTCGGCTATGACCCCGCCCACCCGGTGCTGCGGGACTTCAGCGCGGACATCCCCGCCGGCAGCATGGTGGCCGTGGTGGGGCCCACCGGGGCCGGCAAGACCACCCTGGTCTCCCTCCTGCTGCGATTCTATACACCCCAGAGCGGCACGATCACCATTGACGGGCTGCCCATCCAGCAGTACACCCGGGACGGCCTCCGGCGTCGCTTGGCCATCGTCTTGCAGGACGGCTGGCTGTGCGGCGGCACCATCGCGGAAAACATCGCCTACGGCGTGCCGGGCGCTACCCGCGCCCAGATCGAGGCCGCCGCCAAGGCAGCCTGTATCCATTCCTTTCTCTCCTCCCTGCCGGATGGATATGATACCGCACTCACTGACAGCGGCGCCGGCCTCTCCAAGGGCCAGCGGCAGCTGCTGGCCCTTGCCCGCTGCTTCCTCTCCAATGCGGACATCGTGATCTTGGACGAGGCCACCTCGGACGTGGACCCGGAGACCGAGGAGCAGATCAGCGCCGCCCTGGAGCGGCTGCGGAGGGGGCGCACCTGTTTCCTCATCGCCCACCGTCTGGCCACAGTGCGCACGGCGGACCGCATCCTGGTACTGCAGGACGGCCGGATCGCCGAGCAGGGCACTCACCAGCAGCTGCTGGATGCCGGCGGCATCTATCGGGTCCTATACGATGCCCAGTTCTCCTGACAGCCCCCGGATTTCATGACAACACGGAGAGGCGCCCCGGCCATTCAGCCGGGGCGCCTCTCCGCAAGAAAGAGAAAAAAGTAAAGTGAGCAAATTAAATGAGTGGTTATGCGCCGGGGGCGGGGGCCAGCTCTGGATTGATCTGGTCCAGCCAAGTCACCAGGTCCATCAGTGTTCCGATAACCTTGTCCGGCTGTGCCGCATCCGCGGCCACGTGCACATCCTTCTGCTCCGACAGGAAGGAGCGGATCTGCACGGCCTTGGCAAAGCCCACCTGCTTGGGGCCGATGATGTCCCTGGAGACCGTGTCGCCCACATAGACGCACATTTCCGGCTTTGCCTGCATTTGCCGCAGGGCGATCCGGAAGATCTCCGGATGGGGTTTGCGATAACCGGTGACGCTGGAGACCGTTACATCCTCCATAAAGCCGCGGATGCCGTAGTCCTCCAGCACGCGGAACACATTGTACAGCGAGGCGTTGTTGGAGATAACGCCCAGGTGGTAGCCCCGGCTCTTCAGGGCCTGCAGCATCTCTGCCGCGCCGTCGCGGAGCTCCCGGTGGTAGAAGGTGACCTCCCACAGGTTGGCCAGCTCCTCGGTGATGGGCAGCAGCTTTTCCCGGTCAAAGGCAAAGTCCCGAAGATACCAGTCCGGCCAAATCTCCTCCGGCTTTTTCTCCAGCATATTCCCCTCGCTCCACTGCTTATAGGCCTTTACGCCGTCCGTGATCCGCTTCCAGAACACATCGTCCGGGCAGCCGGGCTCCAGGCCGTTGGCCCGCAGGACCTCCAGCAGCCTGCGGCAGGTCGCCCGCTGGGTGTCCTCGTTGTACCAAATATCCTCCAGAGTTCCGCCCATATCAAATAAAACGGTTGTCAGCATCAGGAATCCTCATCCTTTCCGTGTGTATTCCGCCGGCGGTGGCAGCCGGCATCCTCTCCGTCCTCAAACAACAGCATGGCATCCTCCTGGGGAGACCGCCGGGGCCGCTCTTCAGCAGCCGGGGCAGCAGGATGCGCTTTGGGGGCGGCATCAGCCTTGGTCCCGGCCGCCTCCCGCATCTCCTCCTGCAGAGTCTTCTGCACAGGCAGAGGATGGGTCTTTCTCAGCTTGAGATAGACCGGCCAAGCCACCGCGTTTCCGATCAGGGCCGGTGCCACACCATACAGGGTAATCAGCTGCACCATGGTTGCCCGCTGGTCTGTATCCAGCATCCAGGCTGCGAAGTAGAACATCACCAGAACCACCGCCAGCCCCACAAACCCGAACAGCGCCACCCGCTTGTCCCGCAGAAGGAACAGCAGGCTGCCGATTGCCGTCCCCGCCAATGCGATGATCAGCGTGTGCACGGCGTTGGTGGCTGCAGTGCTGGGCAGCGTAAGCTGCCGGTACAGCGGCTCTGCCAGCAGGGTATACAGAACCCCGTAGATGCAGAGGTCCAGCAGGGTGGCGAAAAAGCCTGCAATGGCAATGGGGCTCTTCCGCCGGTGATTCTTGTCAATGAATAGATTCATGCGCATATCTCCTTATCTGAGAGGGCCGGAATGGAGAGCCGGCGGACGGATTCCCGTCCGCCGGCCGTGTGAAGCAGCCAGGATCGCCGAAGTGCTGTTATCCGAGCATCTGCCAGAAGTCACGGACGGTCATGAACTCCGTGTAGATGGAATTGGGATCGAACGGGGAAACGTTCATCTCCTCATAGGGGACAGAGCCCTCAGCGGGTTCAATGTCGTCCCGGACAGGCCAGCCGCCCAGGGTGTTGAAGGGCTCGTAGCCGCTGGTATCGCCATCAATGCCGCCCATCATGAAGCGGATCAGCAGTTTGGCGGCAGCGGGATGCTCACAGCCTTCCACCACGTACAGGGTGTTGATGGCGGGTATGCCGGTGGTGGGATACAGGTTCACGGGAGCCAGGACCCAGCCGTTATCCTCGTTCTTGCGCAGCTTGGAGGAGGCGCAGAAACCAATGGGGGGATCGGACTGGCCGGGGGTGCCGACAGCCTCGGCAACCTCGTCAGAAGCGGAGGTGAAGATCGGCTCATTCTCACGCAGGCGCTTCAGGAACTCGTAGCCGGCGTTGGCGCAGCCCTCAGAGAGCACCAGCTCCTCGCCATACAGTTCCTCATAGGCGGCAGCCAGCTGATCCGGGGTATCACCCACGCAGAAGCCGGTAATCCAGGAGCCCCAGCCCACATTATTCAGGGGATCCTGCATCAGGATCTTGCCCTTCCATTGGGGCTCGGTCACCTGCCAGATGTTGGTGACAGGGGAACCGTCAGGATAAGCCTCAGCATTGTAGAACAGCTGGGTCAGCTCAATGTACAGAGGGGTTTGCGTCTCTGTCAGGCTGGGATCAATATGGGCGAGGATGTCGGCAGGCTGATATATGTAAAAAATCTTGTTTTGCACATACTCATTGTACAGGGAGCCGTCCTCGTCCTTGATATGGACCACATCCGCCACATACTGGCCGGCCTCGTGCTCACGGGTGACCTTGTCCAGCAGGTCGTTGGTAGAGATATCAAAGGGCGTGCAGGTGATTTCGGGGTACTTGTCCATGAAGGCCTCCGCCACCTTGGTGCAGCGGGAGGAGATGGAGTACAGAGTGACCTCGCCGCCCTCGGCGATGGCCTGCTCATAGAGCTCCTCATCCGTCTCGTCCGTGGCGGTGATGTTGGCGGTTTCCTCCCAGGAGGTGGCGCCGGCATCCTCCGCCTCATCATCCGTGCCGCCGCAGCCGGTCACAGTAAACAGCATGACAGCAGCCAACAGGGCGCTCAATAGTTTCTTGTGCTTCAACATGGTTCTTTTCCTCCTTTAATCATTCTTCCTCAAATCGCTCTCTTTTATCGCAACGGCTGACGCCGCAGGATACTCCGGGATCGCTCGGATGATGGAAACGCGCATTAGCGGGAGTACTTGATCAGGCGTTTGGTAGAGGCGTCGAACACATTGACCTTCTTGGGCGGGTAGGAGAGATAGACCGTCTCATCGCCGGCGTAATGGGTGGAGCCCAGCTCCTTTACAGTAATCAGCTTCTCACCGACCCGGACGGAGACCAGGGTCTCGGAACCGGCGGGCATTCCGGCGTATACACGGGCCTCCACCTGCGCGGCGTCGGTCTTCTCACGGGAAATGGTGATCTGCTCCGGGCGGATGCCCAGAACCAGCTTCAGGTCGCCGGAGGCGGGCGCTTCAGGCGTCATGTCCTCCCGGGAGAACTCCAGGCGGCCCATGACACCGTCAACCGACAGCCCGGACGCGCCGGCGGTGCCCGAGGCCTCCACGAAGTTGATGCTGGGGTTGCCGATGAAGTCCGCCGTATAGAGATCGCAGGGGTTGTCGTACAGCTCCAGAGGCTTATCCACCTGGACCAGCTCGCCCTCACGGAACAGGGCGATCTTGGTGGACATGGTCAGCGCCTCCACCTGGTCGTGGGTGACGTAGATGATGGTGCTGCCGGTGTCGTGGTGCAGGCGCTTCAGCTCGGACCGCATATCCACGCGGAGCTTGGCGTCCAGGTTGGACAGGGGCTCGTCAAGCAGGAGCAGCCGGGGCTCTGACACGATGGCGCGGGCGATGGCCACACGCTGCTGCTGGCCGCCGGAGAGCTCGGTGGGATACCGCTTGGCGTACTGGCCGATCTGCATCCGTTCCAGGGCGCTGGCAACCATTTTTTCGATCTCCGCGGAGGGGATCTTTTTGATCTTCAGGCCGAAGGACACGTTCTCAAAGACAGTCATGTGGGGCCACAGCGCGTAGGACTGGAACACCAGGTTCAGGTTCCGCTGGGACGGGGGCGCGTAGTACGCCTCCGCCGCGTTGACGATCTCCTTGCCGTCCATGTAGATGAAGCCGTTCTGGGGCTTTTCCAGGCCGGACACCACCCGCAGCGTTGTGGTCTTGCCGCAGCCGGAGGGGCCCAGCAGCGTCATGAAGTCGCCGTCCTCGATGGTCAGGTTCAGATCTTTCAGAACGTGGTTCTTGCCATAGAATTTATCGATATGTTTTAATTCAATCTTGCTCATGTTCGTCGTCTCCTCTCAGTTCTCTGTCCGCGTCAGCCGGCCATGCTCTTGGCCAGGTCCGCCTTGCCGGAGAGATTCGCTATCGCATACACCAGGAACACAATAGAGAACATCACAATCGCCACGCAGTCAGATGCCTGCGGCGAGTTGCCGTTCTGGTACCGGAACGCCAGGTACGGCAGCGTGGAGGTGGTGGGGGTCATGATCAGGATGATCAGATCCAGCTCCTTCATGATGGAAACGAAGATCAGCATGAAGCCGGAGATGAAGCCGCCTTTGGACAGGGGGAACACAATCTTCACGAACCGGCGGAAGAATCCGGCGCCCTCGATGGTGGCCGCCTCTTCCAGCTCACCGCTGATCTGCAGCATGTTGGAGGTGCCGGCCCGCGCCGCGAAGGGCAGATGCTTCACCACGGACACCAGCGTCAGCAGAGCGAAGGTGCCGTACAGGGCGGGCACCAGGGTCACGCCGAAGATCTGCTGGGGCTGGGAGAACATGGACAGATAGATGCCGCCGAACGCCACGGACGGGATCAGATAGGGGATGAACACCAGCTGTTCCACCAGCTTGCCGTGGAGCCTGCCGCGGCCCTTGGCGGTGATGTAGCCAAGCAGCTGGCCGAAGATGGTGCCGAACACGCCGTTCACGAGAGTCAGGCGCAGGGAGTTGAACAGGGAGTTGATGAACTCGTCATTCTTGAAGATGCCCGGCAGCCCCTCCATAATCTGGGGATTGGATTCGCCAATCCAGTAGTGGAGGGTAAAGTTGTCCAGGGAGTAGATACCTTCCTTGAGCATGAAGCTCTCCATGACCAAGATGACGATTGGCATGATGATGCCCACTGCGAAGAACACGAACAGCGCCGCAGTGATAACCGGCCTGCCTACCTTCCCAAGGCCGATCAGGGTGGATCGGCCGCCCTTGCCGCCGATGGTGGCGTAGGACTTGCGGGAGCCGATCAGCTTCTGGTTGACGAACACGGCGATGGAGGCAATAATAATCATCAGGATCGCCATGGCAAATCCGGTCTGCGTATCCCGGGAGTTGATATTCATGTACAGCTGGCTGGACAGGGTGTAGTACTGCACCGGAGAGCCCAGATAGTTGATGGTTCCGAAGGTGCCGATGGCCTTGGAGAAAGTCAGGATCACGGCCGACAGGATGGCCGGCAGCACCAAAGGCAGAGTGATCTTCCGCAGGATCATGGCCTTGCCCGCGCCCTGGATCTCACCCATCTCCTCCAGCTCGGAGTTGATGGAGTTCAGTGCTGAGGATACCAGCAGGTATGTATAGGCGTAATAATGAAGGGTCAGCACGATGATGATGGCGACAGGGCCATAGGCCAGCCACTCCGGCACATCCAGCCCCAGGGAGGCCATGAAGCCGGGCGCGCCGCCCAACCTCGCTGTCTTGAACATGGACAGCCACGCCTGGGATTTGCACCAGGAGGGGATCATGTAGGGGATAATCACCGCCAGGGAGAAAAACTTCTTGAAGGGCAGATCCGACCGGACCATCAGCCAGGCCAGAATGGAACCCAGCAGGATGGCGCACACGGACACGCAGACGCCGATGACCAGGGAGTTGATCAACGGCTTGATCAGCATGGTCCAGGACAGCTCACTGGCCAGCAGCCGCTGCCAGTAGTACAGGGTAAAGTCGCCGGCCTTGCCGCCGCCCACAGCCCGGATGTCCCGCTGGGCCAGCTCAAAGGTGGTGGCGATCATGTCCAGCAGCGGCAGGACGATCAGATAGACCAGCAGAACGACGGCGATCAGTACGATGATGTTGTAGGGATTTGTCACCACTGCCTTGATCTGATTCTTCAGCCGCCGGCTTTTTGAATACGTTTGCTCTTGCGGTTTCATCTTCCTCTTGCACCCTCTCTCCTCAGTTCCTCTTGTTGTTTGTATTAAATATCGCAAACGTTTTCGTTTCTATGCGATTTCAAATTTAACATTCGTTCATACTTTTGTCAAGAACTATACCGCATATTTAATAAAGTATCCAATAAAATTATTCTAATTTTGGTTATTTCGTTGTCTTGCAAAATTCAAATCCGAACGGCTCACACAAACGTTTTCCGGGATTTGAAAAAAATGATGCGTTCACTTCAGCGGCGGCAGCAACTCCAGCAATTCCGGGAACGTATCGATCACTGCATCCGGCCGCGTCTCCTCCGTGAACTCCACAGGATGCTTCTTCTCCGGAGACCGGAAGATGATGTTGCAGCCGATTCCCGCAGCCTTGGCCCCTGGAATATCTCGCTTGATGTTGTCCGCCACGGAGACGCAGTCTGCCAGATCCACCCCCAGTTCCCGGGCTGCAATGTGGTAAATCTCCGCGCCAGGCTTGCGCAGATGGCACACGGAGGAGAGCACCACACTGCCAAAATACGGGGCCAGCCGATCCTCCTCCAGCCAGTCGGGCACCTCGTGCTCGCCAATCAGGTTGGACACAATGCCCAGCTTGTATCCCCGCTCGTGCAAGGTTCGGATCACTTCTGCCCCGCCGTCCACCACCACACGCCGGCCTTTGGACTGGCGGTACTCAAAGGACAGCTCATGGCAGACCTGGGCAATGCGCTTCTGGTCATAGTCCGGCAGCAGCCACCGGCACCAGAGCTCCCGGTCGCCAGCCTCCTTGTTCTCTCCCAGGGCCCAGCGGCGATAGGACTCGTAGCGGTCTTCTACCAACTGATAGAAGTCCTCCACCTGCAGCGGTGCCCCCGCCAGCTCCGTCATCTTCCTGCGGGCATGGCGCATATAGGGCTCATCCTCCAGCGCAATCCGAAGGGTGCCGCCCAAGTCGAACAGGACGGCCCTGTACCTTTTTTCGTTCATCCTTCCTCCTTATCCGCAGACAGGCAGATGCTCTCTGGATCCGCTGCCCACTCGTCTTATGCACCGAATGCAAACGTTTTCGATTTTCTGTCTTTATTCTATGGTAGATTACTTTTCTCTGTCAAGGGGAGGAACCGCCAAAGACACTCCCCTGTTTTTGCCATTTTGACCAAAAGTCCAGAAATCGCAGTTTTATATTGACTTTTCTGACAAAACTCTATATATTTCAATGCAGAAGTGTACTTCTCTTTCTTGCGGGCGGAGTTGCGTCGCAGAATCGAAAACGTTTGCATTTTCGAGGACTTTTTGGTGGAAAAACCGGCTTTTGTCTGCCCTGTTCCAAGGCGCTGCCCCCCCTCCCGCAGTTTGAGCGTGACAGTCTGAATCATGGAAAGAAGGCATTTTATGGACGGATACCTGTTTGACCCCCACACTCACACGGCGGAAACCAGCAAGTGCGGCCACCTGCCGGCGGCGGAGGTGGTGGACCGCTATGTGCGCCATGGCTTCTCCGGACTGGTTGTGACGGACCATCTCCACCCGGAGTACCTCTCCCGGATTGACACAGACCACGATTGGAATAAGGTCATAGACCACTATCTCTCCGGCTACCGCGCCTCCAAACAGCGGGGCGACGAGGTGGGCTTCCAAGTGCTGCTCGGCGCGGAACTGCGATTTCCCGAAAATGACAACGACTACCTGGTGTACGGCATTGATGAGGCGTGGCTGCGATCCAACCCCTACGTTTGCTGCATGAGCGCCCGAGAGTTCTTCCAGAAATTCCATAACCAGGTGCTTATTATCCACGCCCACCCCTATCGGGACGGCAACACTACGGTGTTTGAGGACGCGATTCACGGTACGGAGATCATCAACGGCAATCCCCGGCACGACAACTACAATGACCGGGCTCTAGAGCTGGCCCGCCGCCATCCAGAATACTACCGCCTGGCGGGATCCGACACCCATCAGAGTGGGGACGAGGCCCGGGCTGGCGTGATCCTGCCAGAGAGGCCCGCCGACTCCTTTGCCTACAAGACCTTGATTAGGCAGCACCGTTTCCACCTCTGGAGCCCGGAGTTCCAGTCCTTTGTGGACACGGATGAGGAAATGCGGAAGGAGAAACAGAAATGAGCCAGTTTGACTCTCTGATCATCGGCGAGGTGGCACAGGACACCAATGTGGACTATGACGGCACCACCGTCCATGCCGTGGGCGGCGCCGTGTACTACTCCGGCTTCGCCGCCGCCAACACCGGCCACAAGACCGCGGTGCTCCCCAAGGCGGACACGGCCCAGGTGGACCTGGCCGCCGCCTTCGCCCCAGCCCCAAATGTGACCGTCTATCCCCTGCACAGCAGGACCTCCTTTGTCACAAAAAACGTCTACCACACCCCGGACCGGGAGCGGCGCACCTCCACCGTGGACAGCGTCATCGAACCATACCGCACCGAGGAGGTGCCGGATATCGATGCGGCGATCTGGCATCTGGCGGGCCTGGCAGCGGGCGACATTCCCAACGAGATGATCCCCTTTGCCGCCCGGCACGCCATGGTGGCCATCGACGTGCAAACCATGCTGCGCTGGGTGGAGAACGGCGGCATGGTCTATCACGACTGGGCAGAGAAAAAGGAGCTGCTGCCGTATGTCCGATTTCTCAAGACCGACGCGGCGGAGGCGGAGATTCTGACAGGTTTCACCGACCGGGCTGAGGCCGCCAGACAGCTTTACCAGTGGGGCGCCAAGGAGATTCTCATCACCCATAACACGGAGGTGCTGGTCTACGATGGTCGGGAGATCTACACATACCCCATCCGGGCCAGAAACCTCTCCGGCCGGACCGGGCGGGGCGACACCACCTTTGCCGGCTACATCAATGAGCGGCTGACTGCTGACATCCCCACCGCCCTCCGCTTCGCCACCGCCTTAGTGTCCCTGAAGATGGAGACCCCCGGCCCCTTCACCGGCACCCGGGCGGATGTAGATGCCTATCTGAAGGAATTCTACTGAGCGCCATTTCCGTATTCATCTCCCGAAATCACCAAGACGGCTGCCAACCCGGCAGCCGTCTTTTCAGCTCTGCTCCGAAGAAGGAGCAACCAACTTCTGCAAATGTGACTATCTTCACCCCAGATGATACCATGAAGTTCAAAGCCGAGGCTCTCCGCACCTGGGGAAACAGGACACGCATCTACCAGAATGCGGGATGTGCCTCTCAACGAGGCCTCGGTGGACGCCATCCTGGATCTGAGAGCGGAGTGGTACTTCGTAGAAGACGCGTCGATCATCGCTGACGAGCACGAAGGCTATACCCGAACGGTACTACCGCATCCTGAAGGTGGCTGAGCTGAAGCAGCGGGGGGCTCCATACTCTGCTTCGCCGCCAATCTGGTTAACAGCATCAAACAACCGGATGGGACGCTCGGCTCCCTTTCCCCCCGGCAGGTGGCCGTCCTCCTTAGACAATCCGCCTCGGAGATCACGGAGCTCTACTATGTGAAAAAGGACGCCTCCGCTTGACAGGGATCACGACAGGATTCGATCTCTGAGGTATGCGAAAAAAGAACTCCCCTGGCCAGCAGGCAACTGGCCAGGGGAGCAAAATTTTAAAGCTAAAATGATGCTGTAGCAGACAGAAACAAGACTTTCATGGGTCGGGGAAATCAATATGCAGCCGCGCATTTATGGAGCCGCATATTAAAGGGCGCAAAATCAAAGGGCGTCGGGTGGCACCCCGGCGCCCTTTGGCTTTTGGCAGACATTGCGTGAAACTGCAGTTCTCAAACCTCGCGAGAGGGGAGCGGCCGCATCTGCCTGTTCTGGGTGGTTTGTATTCAGGCTATGCGGCTGAGGATCCGTGAGAGGCCTCGCCTCAAAAGACGCCCTGCTCCATCATGGCCTCAGCCACCCGCTTGAAGCCGGCGATGTTGGCGCCCGCCACCAGGTTGTAGCCCAGGCCGTACTCCTCCGCAGCCTCCACGCTCATCTGGTAGATGGTGTTCATGATCCGGTGCAGCTGCGCGTCCACCTCTTCCGCCGTCCACACCAGCCGCTCACTGTTCTGCGCCATCTCCAGTGCGCTGGTGGCCACGCCGCCTGCGTTCACCGCCTTGCTGGGCGCCACGATCATCCCGGGCTGCTCCATCAAGAACCGCAGCGCGTCGTTGGTGGTGGGCATGTTCGCCACCTCAATGTAGTACTTCACGCCGTTGGCCGCGATCTGCTTCGCCTGCTCCATGTGCACGTCGTTCTGCATGGCCGAGGGCATCACCACATCCGCCTTCACGCCCCAGGGCTTCTCACCGGGGAAGAATTCCACGCCGAACTTCTCCGCATAGTCCTGTACCCGGTTGCGGCCGCTGGAGCGCATCTCCACCAGATACGCGATCTTCTCCTCCGTGGCTACGCCGTCCGGATCATAGATATATCCGTCCGGGCCGGACAATGTCACCACCTTGGCCCCCAGCTGCGTTGCCTTCCTGCAGATGCCCCAGGTCACGTTGCCGAAGCCCGCGCAGGCGATGGTCTTGCCCGCGATCCGCTCTCCCTCGTGCTCCAGCACGTTCTGGAGATAGTATACCGCGCCGTAGCCCGTGGCCTCCGGCCGGATCAGGCTGCCGCCGTAAGAGAACCCCTTGCCCGTCAGCACACCGTTCTCCCAGGCCCCCTTCAGCCGCCGGTACTCGCCGAAGAGATACCCGATCTCCCGGCCGCCCACGCCCATGTCCCCGGCAGGCACGTCCACGTCCGGCCCGATGTACCGGTACAGCGCCTGCATGTACGCCTGGCAGAACCGCATGATCTCCGCGTCCGACTTCCCCGCCGGGTCGAAGTCCGCGCCGCCCTTGCCGCCGCCGATGGGCAGACCCGTCAGAGAGTTCTTGAAGATCTGCTCAAAGCCCAGGAATTTGATGATGCCGGGATATACGTTGGCCTGGAACCGCAGGCCGCCCTTGTAGGGCCCCAGCGCGCCGTTGAACTGGCACCGGTAGCCGATGTTCGTGTGCCACTGACCCTGATCGTCCTCCCAGGAGACCCGGAAGGTGAACATCCGCTCCGGCTCCACCATCCGGTTCAGCAGGTCCACCTTCTCATACTCCGGGTGCTTCTCGATCACCGGCTCCAGAGAGGAGAACACCTCCTCCACCGTCTGCACGAATTCCGGCTCGTTGCCGTGCTTCTTCTTCACGTTCTCGATCACGCTGGTGAGATATGTGTTCATGGCTGTTTTAATCCTCCTTTATTTTATCAAGAACAGTTCTCAACCTTGCGAATTAGGAAAACGGACAATCCTTCCTTTCGAAAATGTAAGGCGTATATTTCCCCAAGCTTCTGTGGGCTCAAAGGCCCTTTACAAAAGCCTCCATTCGCCGCAACCCCTCCTGGATGCTTTTCTCGCTGGTGGCGTAAGACAGGCGGATAAATCCCTCGCCGCCTTGGCCAAAGCCTGTGCCGGGCACGACAACCACATGTTGCTCCTGCAGCAGCCGCATCGCAAACTCCTGGGATTTCAGTCCAGTCCCGGAAATATTGGCAAATGCATAGAATGCGCCCTTTGGCCACAGACAGCTAATCTTTTCAATATTATTGAGTCCCTTGACAATCAGCTCCCGGCGACGGCGATACTGGCACTTCATTTCTTCCACGCAGTCCTGGTTTCCTGTAAGCGCCGCCACCCCGCCCCACTGAACGCCTTCATTCACAGAAGAAAGTACGTTTTCCAGAAGCTTTGTCATAACAGTCGTGACTTCTAAAGGCGCAGCGCTCCAAGCTAAACGAAAGCCTGTCATAGCATATTTCTTAGAAAAGCCGTCTACCACTACTGTACGCTCTTTCATCCCCGGAAAACTGGCAATACTGGTATAAGGCTCCCCATCCCAAATCAGTTCGCGATAAATCTCGTCTGTAAGAACATACAGGTTTCGCTCTTTTGCCAGATCCGAAATTTGGCGCAGGTTTTCCGCGCTGGCTACACCGCCGGTTGGATTGGAAGGCGAATTGATCAAGATAACTTTGGTCTTTGGCGTAATCGCATTCCGCAGGTCGTCAATCTCGTACATGAATCCGTTTTCTTCCTTGACTTTCACAGGAATGGGGACGGCACCTACCTGCATCATCAGGCCTTTGTAATTGGCCCACCCGGGGTCTGGCAGCAACACCTCATCTCCGATATCCAACATGGCGGTGCAGGCAAGATTCAGCAGACTGATTGCGCCGGCCCCAATCAGGATCTCACTCGGCTGATAATCCAGCCCCCGCGCCTGATAAGTCGCAGCCACGGCCTTCCGCAAAGCAGGAATGCCGGTATTGGGCGTATAGTGGGTTTCCCCGCGCCGAAAGGAGGCTACCGTCGCATCAACGACATGCTGCGGGGCCGTAAAGTCCGGTTCCCCCAACGCGAAGCTGATGACATCCTTCATTCCTGCTTGCATAGCGAACATTTCTCGAATTAGAGAGCCAGGAATCTGCTTGCTTTTCTTCGAAACTATTGACATATCTATATTTTCCTTTCTGTCCTTTCGAGTTCCATTATTCGGTCTAGGCATATCCATGCGCATGTTGTCCTCGGTATACACAGGAGAGATGCTCCCGACAGCCCGACGCACCAGGACGACAATCCAGAAGGCTCTCCTCACATCCACCCAGCGGGCGGGTAGAGCACTGTCCCGCCAGCGTCCAAATGGCGTCTACATCTCTGTCCGCCCCCCATACTTGAATGAGAGAACCGCCTTCCGCTCCTTGAATGCCGCCTTTTCCAATCAGGACTGATTTCACAGGCGCCAGCATAGAGATGGCATCCAACTCCGTAATCACTTCTCCAGCTAATGGAAGCAGTCCGCAGGCCATCCCATGGGAGGCTGAGACATGTTTTCTTTGAGACAACGCTACTGCTGATGAGATATTTCCGGACGTTAGTTTTTCTGTCCCTGCTGCTATGAGGACCCGGATTCCTTCGGTCTCAATGGCACTAAGCGCCGCGCCATAGCTACCGCCCCCGGGACTCCCCGCAAGAAGAGCCGCTCCGCCGCTGCAATCAATTAAATTCGCTCCAGTAACCAATACACATTCCGGTCCAAACTTCAAAAAGGCATCTCTCTCCAAGCCATCCAGGGACCGTATGCCCTGCCGGCTGAGAAGTACCGTATGTGGATTGGAGCTCTCTTTCAAATTGGCCACAGCCCCGCGGCATGTTACCCGGCCGCACAGCCTCAGGTGCGATCCCGTCAGAATGGCGCTGAGACAGGAGGTTGTGGTTCCGCCCTTCAAAATTAATGTTCCATTTTCCAGTGCGGTCTGAACTTCCGGCCGCCTGGAAATTGCCTCGGCAATCAGCCACTTTGCGGCATTCACACTCAAAAAAATCTGAACACGTTTCAAATTTTTTACCTCATGTTGTCAAAACCCTCAGCAAAACTTCTGTTGTCGAAATCATGTCTTCAAACAGGATATGTTCCTTGCACCCGTGAACTTCCTGCATACCTACCCCGATATTGATAGCAGCCAGACCATTTTCAACCAGCCATGTGATGTCGCTGCCGCCGAGCGTCTGTTCAATGACCGGTGTGATGCCAATACTGCGCATGGCCTCACAGGTCTTTTCAATAATGGGTGCGGTAACCGGAATACAAAACGCATTAGAGACCCGGTTCTCGGTTTTGCAGAATTTTGCGCCCCAGGCCTGACAAACCTTTTCCACGTGGCCGCAAATATTCTGTACAATCGACTGGAGCTCCTCCTCCTCGTAGGAGCGAACCTCCACATCAAAATCCGCTTTCTCTGGGACGATGTTGGTTTGCCCGGGGCAGAGCAAATTGGCCACGTTGACAACGCTAATTTCCGACACACGGCCGCATTCGATGCCGGAAATACACTCTGCCACAGCTTTCAGAGCATGGATGCCTTTTTCAGGAGAAACGCCCGCATGTGCGCTCTTTCCTTGGATAGAAAAGTGAATCTTCATATATGCAGCCGCCTGGTTCACCAAGTGCCCCACATCCTCATTGTCTAAAACAATGGCCTCTTTGCTGATAATTTTGCTGTAGTCAGCGTATTTGGAGCCGAGAATGCCGTTTTCCTCACAGATAGTCAGCAGAAATTCGATCGGCCGATGCGGCAAGCCTTTCTCAACAATCGTCTGGACAGCCTCCATAGCTGCAGCAATACCGGCTTTATCATCACTGCCTAGAATTGTGGTTCCATCGCTGTATATGACCCCATCTCTCAAAATAGGAGAAATCCCATAGCCCGGGGCCACAGTGTCCATATGGGCGCAAAGAAGCAGAGGAGCGCCTGTACCTGGTAGAATCGCATGGAGATTCCACCCGTTGGAGCCGAACATTTCCCCAATCTCCTGTCGTTCCCAATGGAGTCCAAGAGAAGTCAATTCTTCCTCCATCATGATGCAAAATTCTCGCTCTTGATAGGTCTCGCTGGCACAGGTAACATATTGGAGAAAGCGTTGCAGCAAACGTTCTTTGTTCATACTAACATCCTCTCATTCATTCCGCAAAATGCGTCTCTTTGTCATTGGCAAACTGATCGTAACATGCTATAATATGTTAAATTGTCCACGAAACCTTTCTGCTAGTAGTCACCCGAACACCCGCAGATGTATAACAGCTCAGGAGGGGATGTGAAATGGCTCTTACCGTCGCCGATGTATTAAAGCTGAAGCCCTTTGCCACCGGCAAGGTAATCGCAGGGGAAAACGGTGTTACCCGTAAAGTTGAGCACGTCAGCGTGATGGAGGTGGATATCACAGAATGGTTTTCCTCAGAGCTGGTTCGAGGTGCCTCTTTGGAAATTTCCTCAATGTATGCCCTGGTCGACCATCCTGAGCGGCAGGTGGAAGCCATCCGACGCCTGAACAAGAGCGGAGCTGCCGGGCTTGTCCTCTGTTATGTGGGAACAGTTTTAAAGGACGTCTCTCAGGAGCTCATTGATGTGTGCAACGAACTGGATTTTCCTTTGATTGTGATGTTTTCTCTGGTAGGCTACAAAGAGATTATCCGTGCTGTATCCGATGCGCTTTTGGGGCTTGATAATCAAAAGCTGCGAGACGCCATTGACATCTATGAATATGTGACGGAACTGCTGATGGAGAGCAGGAACAACTCCTCGCTGGTCATGTCTCTGGAACATATGCTGGAAAAGCGCGTGATGTACTTTGATCAAAATGCCGAGCCCATCTACATCTCCGGCTTTTCCAGAGCGCGAATCCAGATGGTTGAACGGTATATCAAAAATCATTTCTCAGAGTTTTTGCTCCACCATTCCAGCCAGACCATTTCCTGCCCGGGGATAGATGAGCAGCTCTATCTGCGCCCAATCTATAATAAGGCATTCTATTTTGGCACTTTGGTAATTGTAGGGTGCAGGTTTTCTGATTTGGATAAAATTGCGATTGCCCAGATCTGCAATGCCTTGAGCATTTCCAGTCTAAGCCAGATCAGCATCAGCCAGCAGCAAGAAAAACTGCGCACAGATTTTATACGGGATCTGTTGACCATCCATCTATCTGAAGAGGATATCTTTCGCCGCAGCACAGCGATTCACTGCGACATCTCCCAGGTAGAGGGATGTATTGTGCTGGATATCTGCAATTTCAAGCAGTTGATCAAACAATACAGCGAGGAGAAAATCGCTTCTTTAAAACGTGACTTTTATGAGTTGGTGCAAAGCGAACTCAGCGCTTTAGGGGACAGGAGTATCTGCTGTGTACTGAGTGATAAGGTCGTAATCCTCCATATTCAGACGCCCAAGCAAACGATTTTGCAGGTAGCCCGTTCTCTCCAGCGGGTCCTTAAGCGCAAAAATATTGAGGTTTCCGCCGGAATTGGATATCGCTGTAAAAGTGTGCGGGATATCCAAACCAGCTACGAAACCGCAAGACTGGCGCTGCAAATTGCAACCTCTGGTTTTGCGCCCTCTACCTGTGTGGACAGCGAGGAGTTTCCCGCCTATATGATGCTGCTTCAGACTTATCAGGCCGACCCTGGACTGGTCCCGCAGTTGATTGACCGTCTTTTAGCCCCTGTCCGGCAATATGATCAAACCCGAAACGGTGCCTTGGAAGAGACCTTCCGCGCACTTTTGCGCTGCGACATGAATTACAATCTGGTTGCCGAACAGTTGTTTTTTCATAAAAACACCGTTCTTCAGCGCAAGCAAAAAATTGTATCTCTGTATAAGGAGGATCCTTTTCAGTTGCCATTGCGCCGCCAGTTTGAATTCGCGTTTATTTTAGAGGGCTTATACGTGCGGAAGGGTTCCTCTGATTCCGGCGATATTTAAAGATTCCCGGTTGTCGATGCAACTCATTCGACAACCGGGAATCTTCTTCACGGCAGATACTCAGGCGTTTTCTTGGCGCAGGACTTCCGCCATCGGAACATGGTCAAACTCAAAATCATAGTAGCGGGGGTTCATAACGGAGAATGGCTTTCCTGAATTGTATTGCTCCCGGGCGGGCACGCCTACGATGCTGACAAAGTCGCCAACTTCAATTACCGTGTTGGTCAACGGATGGCAGGTCTTTGTATCCACGCATTGAACGATATCAGGGCTGGTAATCCATGGCTTGCCGTTCTTCCACATCACATGATACTCATTCTCGAACCACAGCTTATAGGTATTGCCAGCAAACTCGTCCACACCTTCCAGCTCCAGCGTGCCATAGTACAGGCCGTCGATGGTCTTTCCCTCTTTTTTGACCATCTTCGTTTTTGCCAGAACATAACCGCCGGCGGCTTCCGCTGCCGCGGCCACGGGGTCCTTCCCTACCTCGTTGGCCTCCCGAATGGTCTTGCCAATCTTGAAGCACTGGCTGAGCGTGCCGGGGACCAGCGCGTCCTTGACTTCCTTACCGGACATGATGTAGCACGCGTGGGCTACCATACCGAAGCCGGAGTCAGCCAGCATCTTGCCGTTGCGCTCGATCATCTGGCTGTTCACACAGCGCGTCAAGATATTGGTGTCGCCATAGCCGTTGACGATGGCCACCGGCAGACAGGGCTTATCCATAACAAGCGGCAGCGCCTGGGTCATCTGCGGATAGGCACGCCCCGCGGCGTCCGCGTCGATATACGTCAGGCCCTTGTCGAATCCAACGGACATGGGCATGCAGCTGTTTCCGCCGCCCAGCTCAATGGCAAACAATGCGCTGATCTTCTTCCCGGTGTATTCCTCCAGGACATCCAGGGACTTGGAAAGCATCTCCTGGGGAGAATAGGGCGGATCAACGGGCACGCCGTTGCGCTTTTGCTTGGCAATGATCTCATCTGTTTTGGGGGCGATAGAGCCCATCAGAAAAACAGACGCATAGGTGTCATCATCCTTCAGATCGTCAAAGCTGGTTACCTGGAGGGGCTTCCCCTTCTCCAACACCTCTGTCAGGGCTACGATGCCGGCCTCAGGGTCACCGCCGCCACCGCAGCCGAAGAAGCAGCAGCCAGTGGCAAAATCCTGAATATCCTGCTTTGTCTTTAACTCAAACGCAACCATAAAAGCGCTCCTCACTTTCTAACTTATCATATAACTGTTGCGTAGGATTACCGATCTGTATAAATGCTGATGTCTGGCATGTACATATCCATGCCCAGCGCATAATACTTCAGTTCACCGGTTTCATTGTAATAGTCCGCAACAGGCCAATCAATGTATGTGGACTGATACGCATAGGGATTCGCCATATCGGCGACTGGTGCCGACGCACACAGCTCTGCCATCACATAGTCCTGCAGTTCCATGGCAGCGGCATTTCTCTCATCTGTATCCAGAATGGTGACAGCAGTGTCCAACCGTTCATCCAGCTCCGGCGTGGAAACCCAGGTGGGATTCTCAAACGTTCCCTGGGTTGCGCTGCCAAATAGAGTGCGCATCACAGAAGCGGCGTCATTGACAGAGGGCGTGATGTTGCAGGTAGATACATTCGGCGCACTATCCGGGTTGGAAATCTGCTCCTGATAGGTCAGCCAGGGACCCTTCCGGATATTCATAGTGATGCCGACTTGCGCGCAGTTGGCCTGCAGGGACAGCATCATTTTTTCCAGAGCTGGAGCCGAATCCAGGAGGAAACACTCCAGTTCAATGTCCTGATATGTGTCCGCATACCTCGACTGGGCCAAGTATTCCTTCGCCTGCTCAATATCATAGTTATAAGTCGTACAGCTGTCGTTATGGCCGTTGATTGCGGAGGAGACCGGTCCGACGCTACGCTCTGCGCCGTAGAATACAGGGCCGAGGAAACTCTCATAGTCCAGCAGGCAGGACAACGCCTTGCGGTAGTTCAGATCGTCTGTGGGGGCGGCCTGCGTATTAAAGAAGATATACTGGGTGCAGGCCCATGTGGTAAATGCCAGTTCAACCCCCTCAATCTCATCCAACGCCTCATAGTTTTCCGGAGCAAACCACGGAGAAGAAATTTCCAGCTCCTGATTGGCCATCATAGTCTGCTGGGTACTGGGCTCAGTCAGATAAATAGCCTGAAACTGCTCGGGGGCATTTTCGCGGCCCTCCCAGCCCATATGCCAGTCAGGGAAGCGGCTTGCTAGGAAATAATCAGAATGCACCATCTCTGTAGCTGTGTAGGGACCAGAGCCAGCGTCGTTGTCCAGCAGCCAGGCCATGGCATAGTCGCCATATTCGCCGTAGGTGCCGTCATCCACAATATTGGCCATGACCGTCTCTTCGTCCAAAATGTACAGGTGCCAGATGATGCCCATAAAAGAACCCAGAGGCTCGGCGAGAACAAATCTCACTGTGTAATCATCGTCCGCCACGCATTCCTCCACGGTGTCGAAGAGGTACGCAAATCCCTGTCCAATCGTTTTGAAGCGGTTAAAGGAAAACACGACATCGGAAGCTGTCAGGTCGTTTCCGCTGTGGAACTTCACGCCCTCCTTCAGATGGAAGGTATACTCCAATCCATCCGGGCTGGCCTCCCAATCGGTGGCCAGGTTCGGCGTTTCATCTGGATAGGTGAGATTATCATACAGATTTTCAACACATACGCTGCCGACCAAGTCCGTAATCACCGCCGGATCAATCTTGGGCGTACTGTCCGCAGAGAAGCGGATGATGCTGGGGCGGGTGCCGTCTCCCGTCTGAGCGTCTGCCGGGTCGCCCGCAGTGTCTCCGCCGCACCCGGACAGCAGGCCGACGCAGCTCAAAAGGGCCAGGACCAATGCAAGAATTCGTTTCATAATCTTCCTCCTTTATTACAGTCGTATAATTTACACCTCCGGCGGCAGCCGAAAAGCGTGTACAGAGAGAATGCCCTATTTATCTATCAAATGACAGCGGACCGTATGCCCTGGCTCCACCTCCCGCATCACCGGGTCTTCTTTTGTGCACCGCTCGCATTTGTAGGGGCAGCGGGTGTGAAAACTGCAGCCCGTCGGCACATTGACCGGGGACGGAATTTCCCCCACGCACTCCACTGCCTTTGGTTTGATGGTCTCGTCCTCCTCCGAAACTACCGGGATCGAGGACAGCAGCATCTGTGTATAGGGGTGCAGCGGATTTCGATAGAATGTCTCGGTGGGGGCGATTTCGCAAATCTTGCCCAGATACATGATCGCCACCCGGTTGGAGACGTTCCGCATTACGCCCATGTCGTGGGTGATGAACATATAGGTGAGGTTCTGCTCCTTCTTCAGCTTGATGAGCATGTTGATGATCTTGGCCTGGATGGAGACATCCAGAGAAGAGGTTGGCTCATCCAGAATGATGAACTTGGGATTGCAGCACAGTGCCCGGGCTATGGAGACCAGCTGCTTCTCACCGCCACCGATGGAGTTAGGCGACTTGTACATGAAGTCGGCGGGAAGTTCTACCATCTCCAGAATCTCAAGGATCTTATCGTCAATCTCGTTCTTGGGAACTACCTTATGTACCTTCAGCGGCAGACTCAGAATGCTGCGCACATCCTGATAGGGGTTTAGGGAAGAGCCGGGATCCTGAAAGACGATCTGCGCCTCGCGGCGGAATTTCATGCTCCTCTTCCGCTTGGTCTCCTTTGTGAAAACCTCGCCCTCAAAGTCGATCTCGCCGCCCGTCATCCCGTACATGCCCATAACGGTATAGGCAATCGTGCTCTTTCCGGAGCCGGACTCACCCACAAGGCCCATGACATCCCCATGGTTGATGGTCAGGTCCACGCCATCCACTGCCCGCACAAACCGGTCTTTTCCCACAGGAAAGTACTGCTTCAGGTTCTTTAATGTCAATAACTCATTCGACATGGCCGTCTCCCCTCTCCTTGGCAGGTCCCTTGTCCTCATAGAGGAAGCAGGACACCGCATGATTTTCTGCAGCCATGTATGTGCCCGGTTTTTCCTGCTTGCAGCGTTCTGTGCAATGAGGTCAGCGGTTGAAGAACCGGCACCCCTTTGGTGGATTTACATAACTTGGAATGTAGCCGTAAATGCCGGCTGAAATTCCGCCGCCGGTAAGCCGCGGCACACATGCCAGCAAGCCTTGGGTATACGGATGCAGCGGATTTTTGAAAAGCTCAGCGGTATCGCAGTTCTCCACGATGTTTCCCGCGTACATGACGTAAATACGGTCCACCAGCTCTCGGACCACGCCCAGCGAGTGGGTGATCATGATCAAAGAGCGCTTTTCCTCCTCCACCAGCCTGCGCAGAAGCTTGTGGATCTGCCCCTGAACCGTGACGTCCAGCGCGGTACCGGGCTCATCCGCGATCAGCAGCTGACGGGGCGTCAGAAGCGATGTGGCAATGCAGATTCTCTGCCGCATACCGCCTGATAACTGGTGCGGGTACGAGTTCAGAATGCGGTCCGGGTCCGGAATCATCACGCTGTCAATCGCCTTCCGGGCCGCGTCCAGCATTCCCTTTTTGTCATGCTTATCAAACTGCCCGGAGTATTTCAGCACATCCATCATCTGCTGGCCGATCGTGAATACAGGGTTCAATGCCGCCATGGGCGACTGGGAGATCATGGAGATCTTGCGGCGCCGTAGATCCAAAAGCGCCTTCGCATCCATGGCCAGGATATCCTCACCGCCAAACAGGAGCTTAGACCCCTCTCCCACCTTGATACCCCGTTCGTCCAGTGTCCGCATGACCATTTTCATCGTTGTGGTCTTTCCGCAGCCGGACTCGCCCACAAGGCCGATTTTTTCGCCCTTACCCACGTACAGATTGATGTGATCCACCACTTCGGCAAAGCCCCGATATGTCTTGTACCATACAGAGAGATCCTGAATATCCAGCAATTTTTCATCCATCACTGTTTCCCCCTGTCCAGCATATCCCGAATTCCGTCGCCCAAGAAGTTAAAGCCAAGGATGACAAACACAATGGCAAGGGCGGGGAATGCCGTCATCCACCAATAGTCCGGCATGTAAGTCGACCCTTCGGAGATCATCGTGCCGAAGGACGGCGTGGGGGGCTGTTCGCCCAGGCCGATAAAACTCAGGGATGCGCCCAGCAGAATAACCCAGCCAACGTCCAGCGCCATCTTTGTCAAAACCGGGGACAAGCAGTTGGGCAGCAGTTCCTTGAAGAGAATATGCGCCCTGCTCGCGCCGACAAGTTCGGCATTCTTGATAAAGTACTCCTTGCTATATCCGGTCGCCATACTATAGACCAGTCTTGTATACCATGGCCACCAGGAAAGGGTCACCGCAATCATGGTATTCGTCATGTTCGGCTCCATGAGGGAGGCTATGGTCATGGCCAGCACCAGTGACGGCAACGCCAGGAAAATATCCGTCATGCGCATGATGACGGTGTCCACCCAGGTGTGGTGATAATATCCCGCCAGAAGACCCAGAAACGTCCCCACGGGAACAGAGATCGCCAGTACCACCACTGCCATTTTCAGGGCGCCGCGGAATCCGAAAATCACGCGGGAGAGGATGTCCCGCCCCGTCACATCCGTCCCGAACCAAAACGTGGCGTTAGGTGCCACGCCGGCATTGGCCAGATCCACATAGGCGCCGGCATGTTCCGGAAACGGCGCCACATACGGGGCAAAAATTGCGAAAATCAGGGAGATCACCACAATGGCCAATCCCACCATGGACAATTTGTTGCTGCGGAAGTTATACCAGTAAATACAGAAATTCTCCCGGGTGGATGGCTTCAGAAAGCCTTTTTTCTTTTTGGCTGCATCCATCTTTACAGGTCACCTCCCAGTCGGATCCTCGGGTCCACCATAGCATTGATCACGTCCACGATCAGATTGACCACCAAGAACGTCGCTCCGATTACAAGCACCACTGCACAGACAGAGTTCAAGTCCTTGGTAATCATCGCGTTTGCCCCGTATTTGGAAAATCCCGGCCAGTTGAATACCTGTTCCACCATGAATGCGTTGCCCACCATAGATGCAATGTCCATGCCCATAACTGTGATCACTGACGTGCTGGAGGGCTTGAACAGATATCGATTCATCAGGACTTTTTCCGGCAGGCCATAACTGCGGGAAACGCACATGTACTCCTTTCCCATATTGTCCGTCAGCGCGGAACGCATCAGCCGTGCATCCTGGAACATACCGCCCAGAGAAAGGGCAAACGCGGGCAACAGCAAATGGAGGAACGCGTCCCACGCCGTGGAAAATTGTCCCTGCACCAGGGCATCCAGCACATAGAAGCCCGTGATGGTGTCCGGCGGTGCCACCCCGGTACTCAATCGCCCAAGCGTTGGGATTACCTGCCATAGATTTCCGAATATGACCAGCAGCACAATTGCCACCACGAAGGACGGCACCGCGATTCCGATATAGGAGAACACACGGATGATACTGTCCAGAATGCCATCTCGGTGCCGGGCCGCCGCCCGTCCCAAAATCAGGGAACCGCCCACCATGAACAGGGCGGACCAGAAAATCAGTTCAAAGGTCGCCGGAAGCAGCTGCTTCATGTCCTCTGTAACAGAGCGGCGGGTGGACAGGGAAATACCGAAATCGCCATGAAGCACATCCCGAAACCACAGGATATACTGCACCGGCAGTGGCTTATCTAAATACATCTGTTTTGACAGGTTATCGACTGCCTCCTGGGTCGCGTGCTGCCCCAAAGCCAACCGTGCCGGATCTCCCGGAATAATGCGGGAAAGACAGAAAATGACAATTGAAACTCCTATCAGAACAAATACTCCCTGCAAGAGTCTTTTCAGTATATAGCGAAGCACTTTTCCAACCCCTTTCCTATTGCAGAGCCATTTGGATCACGTCAGTTCCCAATCGACTTTTCGTGTCTTTTCTTCCACCGGCCAATAGGCGTATTTGCTCTGGGAAACGCCCATCAACGCACAAGAAAGTGCGTCGTAAAGAGCCGCTCTGAATGGCTCAATGACCGGAATATCGATCCCGTGTTCCTGCAGTTTTCTCTTCACGCCATCCACCGCCGTGCTCATGCAGGTACAGCCAAAAATCACCGCCCGGGCGCCATCCTGCCGTACCGCTTGGTTGGCAGCCGCCGCAGCCTTGTCCACGAGAGCCTCCTCACTGTTGTGAAGTTCCACCACTGGCATGTGAATGACCGGAATGGATGCCAACTGCCGTTCAAAGCAATAACACCGGATATTTTCACGAATACAGCGGTCGGCATTATCCAGAATCCCGATCACAGAAAAGCGCCCGGCCATTCTGGCGGCCAGTGAACAGCTGGACTGGCATGCCCCCATCACCGGAATTCGGACCAATTCCCGGCATTCAGAGAGTGCGGGATCCAGAAAGCAATCCAGGACAATGGCGTCGAAGCCATCTTTTTCCCCCTGCTGCACCAGCTTTAATATGTAAGGCGCAGCCAGAGCCGAATCGTAAAAGCATTCAATAGACTCACTTCCACCCTCAACGATCCTGCTCTCAAGCTCCACCAGTCCCCCGGTTTCCTCCTTCAGCGCGGCGGCCAGCGCCTGACGGTCCTTTACAGAGACTGCGATCCCCTCTGTATAAATGTCCGGAACAATGTTGAGGATTCTGATCTTTCTCATAGATACCTCCTTTTCGCATCATCTAATTTTGGTCTACTGCCGTGTTATTTATGTTGAAAATTATACGATTGGATTTTGTGTAGAAATATACATTTTTCTTGGGCATTATTTTCATCATAACACACAGCCCTTATGCAAATCTCACATATATCTAGATGTCCAGAACAGCAGAAGGGATCAGGGAATCTCTGTTGTAAGCATCTATGGTCTTTCCTTGACATCTTCCTTAAGAAGCTGAGGGTAGATTTTTAACAGTAATTTGCCCAACTTTAAGTGGAGCGTCTGGAGCCCCTGCTGTATCTCATCGGCCAGACGATAGGGACAGGCGGTAGAACACCGCTATGAAGCCGCCGGAACAACTGCGTTGGCGTCTATTGCAAAGGCCCATTCCCATTGTGGAAATTCCCTGGCATTCCTCGCTGATGGAGAGACGGTCGTGCAACTCACTGAACACGGTTCTGGCGGGAGAAATCAGGAGCTGGCATTGGCCGCTGCAGAAGGAATTGCAGGACTGGACAATGTCTTAATTTTTTCCGTTGCTTCTGATGGAACCGATGGGTCCACTGATGCGGTCGGCGGAATTGTAGATAGGTTCACGTGGAGCCGACTGGAAAAGGCTGGCCTCTCCATTCACCAGATACTAGCTAATAACAGCGCCTATCATGCTTTGAAACAAGTAGATGGGTTGATTCGAACGGGTCCCATAGGGACCAATGTAAATGATGTTTTGGTGCTCCTGATTCAACAAGCTGAAAGGACATGAACAAGCGACTCTGTTGTGATTACGTATCGTGGGCAGCAAGTATCGGTGCCGAAGGCTTTCTGGAGCGGGATCGGAAGCGGGAACAGGCGTGGTAAAAACAGGAGGAAAGGCATAGCATATCCTCTCGAAATAAAACCTGAGGAGAACAAGCAGGGACTGAACGCCCGCTGAAAGATTGAAGCAGTCCGTCTCTCCAAAGATAAGGTTACAGGGTGTTAAGCCCTAATTATTGGTGCTTGAAAGAGCGTCCAGCACATACCTATTTAGTCCAACACGAGGTTGAGCCTACTCACCTCCACGTGCTCTGTAGTACACCTGCTTCCTCAAGCCTATTTTAACAAATTTCAACTTGCTGTATGAGAGGCACCTATGTTTCATCCATTTTGGTGCCTTGGAGCGTAGCGGAAAGGAATGGTCACACCTATGGAATTTAAAGAAGATATTCAAAAGAGACGCACAACATTTCAGTTTACTGGTACACCGGTAACAGCGGAACAGATTAAGTGGATTATTCGGGCCGGAATCACGGCTCCCTCTTTTGACCACAAACGCAAGTGGAATCTTATTGCGGTCACGTCGGAGATGGCAAAGCGAAAAGTCACCGACTACATTGACCCTCTGCCCTGTAAGGACCCTCCTCCTGAAAATCCAGTGCAGGAGATGATTCAGATCGCTTTCCCCAAGCAAAAAAGTATGTGCGGAAGCTGGATGTGTCCTTCTGCCGCTGTATAAGCGGGAAGCACAGATCATGATGGAGGTCGGGCCCAGAAAACTGATGGACTTTGTCGAGATCTGGTGCGTCATCGAAAACGTCTTCCTAGCTACCACAGACGAGAGCCTTGGCCGCTCCATGCGAATTCCCACAGAGGAACAGCCGAGGAAGATTTTGGAAGTGCTGGGCTGTCCATCAGGATACCAGCTTCCTTGCATCATCGGAATCGGCCATATTGCAGAAGGGGCTGAATATCGGAGCAGGTTTATCCGGATTTGACGGAGTGTGTTCATTGGAAAATTGGTGAAAATACCTCAGCGGAATTTTTATATGTTGCTTTTGTGTCCGGACTGGTAGTCTATCCATTTGTCCTACACAGTGCTTAGATAATTTACTGCTACCTATCTTATTTCCTATAAATCGCCGGGGCACCAAGATTCTCCTTCCTGGTGCCTTGGCGATTTCTCCATATAAAAGCCTGTGAAAACTGAGCTGGATTCCCGCCAGCAACGTGATGAAGGCATCGCCTTGACATATGCCCGGCGGGAGGAAATAATCGACACTTGTGAAATCTCCAACAGCACCAACGCAGAAACTGCGCCGCATCAGCAATGAAAAGGCCAGCTGGATTAGGAGTTGGATCAATCAATCCGGCCGTTTCTTTTCCTCGGTTTCATATTCATTCTCTCAGATTCTTGCGTTGTCCGTCATCGCTTCATTTTCTTTTGCCCACTTGCTGGATTACGCATATCGCTGTCAGAGGAAGTATCTGATTGGCAAAAGCACTGAATCAAGATGCTTGAATCTGTGTAATTCTCTGAATTTTCTTCTTGTCTCCGCTCAACTCCCTGTTTTGTTGCTTGTACATGATGAGAGGTTGTGTATTTCTCAAATGCGGGGGAGGCATCGTGAAAGAATCGGACTGCAAACGCTATGAGGATCTGCCGCTGTTTCTGAACACGGCAACAGTGGCAAAACTTCTTGGTGTGTCACAATCCAGCTGCTACGAGCTCATGCACGAGCCGGGCTTCCCGGTACTAAAGATCGGCAGCAGGATGGTCGTACCCAAGGAGCAGTTCACCCGCTGGGGGATGAGCATACGGGAGGTGGAAAATCAGGTACGGAAGTGGAACCTACTTCTCTCTGCCCGACGAGATCTTCCTGCTGGGTCTGAATGCCGGTGAACTGGCAGTGTATAGTTACCTCAAACGGTGCGAGGACCGTAAGACGCATCAGTGCTGGCCCAACGATTGGGAGATCTGTGGGTATGAGTGAAAACACAGTGCGCAAGTACATCCGCCAACTGGAGGAACAGGAGCTCCTCTTCACAGAACCGACAGAGATTATGACCAGGGCCGGTCAGAAGCGCAATAGGAATCTGCACCACACCCTCCGTCCCACCCAGGAGGTGGTAAATGCGTACTATGACCGTCAGTTGGCGCGGCTGGAAATCACAGTAATGCGTCAGAAGGCAGCAGCGGCCCAGGCCGGCATGTGACCGCCTGGGCCGCTGTGTGCGGAGGTGACAGCGTGGGCAGGGTACAGGCATTCCGTGTGGGGACTGTGTGCCGCAGCTCCCGTTATTGATTAACGCCTAAATGGGCAGGTGGACCGAGGGGGGGAATCGTGCAGGATAAAGGCCGGGGTCGCCGGTAGCACCTCCGGCCGGTCACAACTGCCCGCAGTGCGGGCAGTTGCGAGGGTTTTGCGGTGTATCAAAAGTGGGATCAAAATCCGACCTGTGCTGTCACCTCTGCGGTCACGAACCCGGAACACCTACTGTCACAACAAAAAAACAGAGGTCAAGCCCCAGAAAGGAGCAGTTTATGGGCAGAAAAGAGAAATTCGCCTTCTACCTCTCTCCGGAGAAGAAGGCCATCTTAGAGCGGCGGTACCGGGAGGATTGAAGCCGCAGTCTCACCGCCTTCATCGAACGAGCCGTCGACTTCTATCTGGACTGCTTCAGCGCCAACAACGCAGGACTCTTTCTCCCGGCCTCCATCAAATCCTATGTGGACGGCCGACTGGGACAGTTGGAGAATCGGATGTCCTCTCTGCTGTACAAGCAGGCAGTGGAGCAGGATATGGTAGCCGGCATTCTGGCGGATGCCTATCAATTCAACGAAGATGATCTCCAGCCACGCCGCACGGAGAGTATCAACAAGGCACCTGAGTAAAAGTGAGTTTGAAACGGTGCTGTCTGCCTCAGATTGTGTCAGGCATCCCGTGGAGGATGCTGTACTTCAGAACTTCCAACCGGGATGTCTACGAAAAACTGTTGATGGTCTTGGAATTGGGGTAAATGTCAAATATAAGGGGCAATAAAGGAGTGTGGGCGTGGCTAAAGCCACACCCACACTCCTTTATATCCTCCTGTATTTGACATTTACCATTTTGTGTGTGGGACTCTCTCTTATGCCAGTTTCTTCACTCTATTTTCTTAAAACAACAGGGTTATAACTTTATAGAGAATGAACAGGAACATGATCACAAAGCCACCGCAACGGCTCACTACACGTCTCCAAGACCGCTGTTCCTGACAGCGGTCCGCATGGATAAGTGCCGCCAGAAAAACTCCGCTGCAGGCCAGCAACACCGCCCATAGAAATGTTGCATTGGGCAGAGCAGTTTCCCATGCCAGCAACAGGACGCAGGGAACAAGAATCAAAATTGAGGCGGCGAATTCTGCCAGCTTTCTAGCGACATAAGCATTCACCTTTTTCCCTCCTTCAGCATTTTCTTGGAAAAGAGATTTCCTGTTGCTTATGAATGCTGTGCGGCAGTCTTCCGCAACAGTTGCCGCCCAGCATCCGTCAGTCCGGCTTTCAATCGTCCTTGGCCGAAGACTCTCACCAGTCCCAGATCGGAGAGATGTTCAGAAATGGCACTCAGTTCCATCATGTAGATGGAATGCTTTCCAGAGATCTCGCTCATCGTGGCATCGTCCTTTTCGATCCAATGCATGAACTGGATTGCCTGACTGTCCACTCCATATACGGCAATGGTCTTCAACTCTGTTTCACTCATATTGGCACAGGCCGCGGCATCGCCTTTTTCCGTCAGGGAAAAATATAGCTGGGCAATCAGCCGCTGTCCCTTTCGCTTGACATAGCCGCTCTTCTCCAGAGAATCCAGCGCATTGTGGATATGGCCAGCCTGTAGCTGATGCTCATTGCAGAAGCGCGTCATACTGGTGATAATAGCGCCGGCATTTGAATATCCACGCTTGATGGTTTTCAGAATCTCCATCTGGGCTTCATTGGGTCCCGTCTTTTCATCCACAGGAACAACGGTATCCTTCTTGGTCAGAAAGCTTACAATCACCAGCGTGAGGAAAGAGGCCGGGAAAATCAGCCAGAGGCTGTTCATCTGCTGGGAGTTGGTGGTTAGGATATCCCAGTACAGTACAATGGCCATAGACACGGCAACAGAGGCAATCGCTCCCTTCTGGTTGCCTACCCGCAATAGCCAGGAGTCCAGATAGTAGACAAACAATGGGGCACCCACTCCTGTGCCGAAAGCGAAGAGATAGCTCAGCCCGCCGCTCCAGAAGATGGCGAAGAATACCGAGGCCATTCCATAGATGATGGTGCCCCACTTCGCCCACTGCAGGAGCTTTTTGGTATCACGAATTTTCAGGAAATACTGCGCCACATCACGGACTAGCTGATTCACGCCAGATACCAGGTAGATGTCGCAGGTGGACATGGTGGCCGCCATCAGGCCGGCCATAATACAGGCCGCCAAAGGAATCGGCAAAATATTCATCAAGGCTCCGAACGCCTGACTGGAATCCGTCAGTCCCGGCAGAAGCTGCCGGGCATAGCAGCCGATAAAAGCTCCGACAACACCGGTAAAGTAGGCGATGATCACAGTCCACATCCAGCCGCGCTTGCAGTTCTTTAGACTGCGAGTACCCGCCGCCCGGGCCCAATACGGAGACTGGTTCAGCAGAGACTGGTGCATCATCAGGAAGGTGATGACAGACGGTGCCACAAATTTGATGACAGGGAGCGTACCGAAAGGAAGGGAGAGGAAAGCATCTGGTAGCGCCACTGCATCAGGCAACCCGTACTTCGCGATCAAAAAGGTCGGCAGGATGATGAACTGGATAATGAATACCCAGGAGAACTGAATCACATCTGTGGCGGTAGCCGCCCAGATGCCGCCGAATACCACGTAGGCCGTGACCACCACACCTACCAACAGCATCGCGATTTTGGGGTCAATGCCCAGCGCACCGCCGATGGTCTCGCCGCATCCCACATACTGCCAGCCCAGAATGGCTAGGGAGGCAAAAAGGATTACAATGGTGATGGCCATGCGGCCGCCCTTTCCGTAGCGGTATTCAAACCACTCGGTGGGCGTCAGGGCGCCGGATGTCCGCCAGAAGCCGGCCCAGCACAGCCAAGCCACCAGAGCTCCTGTGCCCCAGCCCAAGTAGAACCACATGCCGCCCATACCGAACATATAGCCGTACATGATAATGGAGGGCAGATAACCGCCAGAGATCAGAATGGAACCGTTGCCGATGGCTGTCATGAAGGCCGTAAACTCCCGGCCGCCAACCATGAATTCCGTCTCATCCTTGGTGGTCTTTTTTCCGATGATCCAGCTCAGTAGCATCATTGCGCATACGTAGACCACAGTAATTAGGATCATCCACATTTGTGAAGTCATACAGATACCTCCTTACGTATGAACATTTCACCAGCATTGGCATTATCCAAAGTATTTCTTGTTGACGCACCACATGTCGTGTCCAGTGAGGAACCACTTAGGCTCTTCCCGCTCCGCCAGCATCATAATCTTGTTGAAGCTGTCATAGCAGGCATAGTGGTCATAGATAACGCTGTTGAGGATAAAGGGTCCCCAGTTCTCAGGTGCAGGTGTGATATCCACAATTTCGCCGCCAATGACCTCCATCTTATCCATCTGCGGGAAGAGAGACTGGGCAATATGGGGCATATCGCCGGTAATCACATACTTGCCCTCTGCAGTCTGGACCTGAATGGCCATACCGCCTAGGGAGTGACCGGGAACCTTGAACAGGCGGATTCCGTTTCCCATGTCAAAATCGCCATCAATCATGCGTACATTCTTGATCTGTGCAAGGTCGCCTGGCGTGCGCGGGTCATAATCTCTTCGAATCTTCTGTGTGGGCAGGGGGTGAAGCATATTGTAATACTCATCCCTCTGAAACAGGTGCTGTGAATTGGGAAACAGCAGCATGCCGCCTGCATGATCGTTGTGGAGGTGGGTATACATGACAATCTCAATATCGTCGGGTGTCAGACCTTCTCCTTTCAGCGCATCCAAAACAAATTGATTGCCGCCCTCCGCCGGACTGTCCGCCCAAGCTTTGCCATCGACAATGTTGTCCTGATGAACACCAGTATCCACAAGAATATTTCTACCATCCTTTTGCAGGAGATACCCACTATAGACAAAGGGATATCTCGTTTGGTCAAGCCCACCATCAAATAAGGACTTATAGCAGGACAGCGTACCATAGTGCAGGCAGGTGATTTTCCAGTTGTTGTTCGCCATATTTTCCATCCTTTCTACTCCAAATGTGAGCCGGTGTTTCATTCACTCCGGCATATGCCATTGCCGGACGCCCTCAAAATAGGGAGCCTGCTTCCGGTATCGGAAGTCATCCTCGTCCTTTTCAGACCAATCATAGAGTCCTTGGCCCGCCTTTTGCCCCGTGCGCCCGGAGGCAATCCCCACCAGAGTGGTCTTTTGGATACTTTTTGTGTCGCAGAGATCTGGATACACATTCAGTGCAATGGCCCTTTCCAACTCAAAGCCAACCGCATCGTAATATTCCAAAAGCCCTATAGAAGCGTACCGCATTCCAACTGCATACTTAATTGCCCGATCAATGTCCGCCGCAGTGGTGATCCCCTGCTCAATCAAATAAATCGACTCGCGGAACAATGCCTGGGCAAAACGATTTACTAAAAATCCTGGGACACTGCGATTCAGCATGACCACTTGTCGATTCAGGTCCTTCAGCAGCGTACAGACCTGATTCAGAGTTTCCTCTGATGTCTCTGTATGCCGGACAACTTCCACCAGGGGAAGCATGTGGACGGGTTGGAATGGATGCGCAATCAGGAATCTTGCGGGATTTTCAATTTTTTCTGCCAGGATTGCAGCATCAATGGAAGATGTTGTGGATACCACAATGATATCTCTGCCGCAGACCTCGGTAATGATGCTATACACACGCTGCTTAATGTTCACATCTTCTGAAACCGCTTCAAAAACAATGTCACAGTCTCTAAGGGCTGAGACATCATTGGTGATCGTCACCAGGTCCATCGCAGCACGCCGATTGGCCGCAGTCGCCAATTTCTGGGCTATAAGGTCATTCCAGTTTTGCAGCATGGTGTTTCTGCAGCGGGATAGTCCCTCCTCTGAATGTCCAATTACAACGGTGGAATATCCATTGCCAGATGTCAGCGTCGCTTGGCACGCGCCGATCGTTCCTGCCCCATAAATTGCAATTTTTTTCCCCATAGAACGCCTCCTCTCGTTTTGAAACAGCATTGTCAGGGCCTTGACGCCTTACTACCTAAGCAAAAACTATGCCAAGAATGGAAAATACAAAAATTCTCCATTCTTGGCATAGTGTGTTGTAAAACTGTACAACTCCCCTGTTTGCTGAGTCTTTAAAGAAGTTGATACTTATGAAGTTTTTTATACAGGATTGTGCGGGAAATTCCCAAATTTTGTGCTACCAAGGTCTTATTACCGTGAAACTCCTGTAAAACTTGCATCAGGATATCCTTTTCCAGCTCATCCGTCCGTTGGCGCAGCAAGCGCGGCGGCGCGGCAGAGTTTAATGTTTTTGTTTCATATGCGTGATGTTTAAAATAGTCCGAAAAATACTTCCACTCCAGCGTCTCAAACCAGGCAAGATTCATGGCCCGTTCTAAAACATTCTGCAGTTCACGGACATTTCCCGGCCAGTCATATTCCATCAGACGCTGAACGGCTTCCTGAGAGATTCCCGGGATTTGGAGGTTCAGCCGGAAATTCAACTGCTTCATCAGCCAATCGATCAGCAAAGGAATATCCTCGCTTCGCTCTCTCAATGGCGGAACATGAATGCATACCACATTCAGTCGGAAATAGAGATCACTGCGAAATTTTTCTTCCATCACAAGCTTTTCAAGAGGCGTGTTTGTCGATGAAATAATCCGCGTGTCAATGGGGATTGTGGCAGAAGATCCCACACGCTCAATCTCCCGCTCCTGCAATACCCGGAGGAGTTTCGGCTGCAGGGCAAGCGGCATCTGATTAATCTCGTCCAAAAAGAGGCTGCCGCCATTTGCCATCTCAAATTTTCCAATCCTGCCTCCCCTGCTGGCCCCCGTAAAGGCTCCCTCCACATAACCAAAGAATTCTGATTCCAGAAGTTCAGCGGGGATTGCTGCACAGTTCACTTTGATCAGGCGATTCTTACATCTGGGACTGAGTTCATGAATGGCATGCGCTACCAGCTCCTTGCCGCTGCCAGTTTCTCCATCAATCAAAACCGTGGAAGAGGACCGCGCTGCACAGACAATTTCGTGCTTCATTTTCAGAATCTCCGGGCTGTTTCCGACAATCCGATCCAAGGGATCTACGGTATTTTGCTGAAAGGACTGAAGCAGTTGCATCTGGCGATTCAGTTCTTCCAGCAGTGAAACGACATGAGAGGGAACCGCCATGGAAACATCCTCATTCTTTCGAATCATATAGACGAGACAACCCTCCAACTTGTTTTCGTGAAACAGCGGTGTGTAGGAGCAATAGACCGGTACCTCCTCCCCAGTTTGACTGTTCAGGAGAATCGCATCCCCAGACACAAATTTTTGAGTCTTTAATACCTCATCCACGCGGGAAAGCCGAACAACATCCCGGACATATCGGCCCTTTACCTGCTCAAATGTATACCCGGTAAGTGATGACCATCGCTGGTTGACATAGGCATACCGTCCCTCTGCATCCGCGACAATGAGTCCCTCCAGTTCATCGGCAATTCTTTGCATCAATGCTTTTGTTGAAATTTCATGTAGACTCTGGACCATCAAGGGAATTTCTCCTCCTTTCGATTTCCGTTATTTTAACGAAAATTCACACAGCTCCCCGGTTCTGTTTTGGAAGAATTATTGTAAGCCAATTTTAACACAAGTTGTAAACACTGTAAATAAATACTTACAATTATGTAAAATTGTTACAGTACCTAAAAAATTCTCCCAAAAATAAAAAGCTGGAAAGTAAAAATTGCTGCACTGGTACTGCTTACGCTGTGGCAACATGGCTATCTATCATATAATCTCTCTGGCTTTTCAAAATACTTAGCCATCCGTTTCTGCCGTATTCTCAGGAACGGCCTGCCGCTAATCAGATAACCATAGGGTGTTCCTATATTCATTTCTAAAATTCTTCCCCCTTCTCTCCACCGTTTTCATTGATTCTTTGCTAAGTATAACATCGGCACAGTCGGAGGTTTCCTTTTACAGTCATAGTCACCGGCTAAGCCGATGGCTTGAGTAGGCCCTATGAAGGCCTATTACCGGCAAGCGTCTCAAGGCGCACTGAAATTTATTTTGCTTGCATCACTTGCCTTACAGCCTGTAAACGGGTAATCATCGTTCTAATAGTAGCTTTCTATTATTGGAAGTCTCATGCCAGCGGCTCACTTCGCTCGATGCTTGAAGCTAAAGCTCCTCTCTCGATTGACAACTTTGATGCCTGCGACTACATCTTTCTGAATCACGCGCACCCGGACCACTACCTGAACATCAAGGAGTTTGTGGACAAATTCCACCCCCCGATCTCTGTGGACAGCCTGTATGCGGCGGAACTCTCCCGCACCATAGGCATTGAGCTGGCATACATTTTCCCGGTGGACCGGACACAACTACCGCTTCCCGGACTTCCGCCTAGATGTCTACTACGGGAGCCACAACGCGCTGACAGGGATCGGCTTCGACAACTATACCTTCACGGAAAAGCTGTTTGGCATCAAGGGCACGGAGGCGCTGGATCAATACGGCAGCCTGTTCAACACGAATTTCATGTTGACCCTGCCCAATGGCTACAAGGTCGGCTCTGTCGCCGGAATCGACAATCTGAACCAAGCGGAGGCGTGGCGGAACAATCAGCCAAATCTCCTGCTGCACCAGCGTATGGTGTACACAAAGCCGGAGGACTATGCCCAAGAAGTGATCGATCTGGGCGGGCAGATGGGGATTGTGGAGGCGTGAGGTGCCTCTGCAAGAAGGCGGGAGCATCGCTCCCGCCTTTTCAAAACTGTCTGTCCTTATTTCTGCCACTTGTCAGATTTTGATATGCGATACAAAGAAAAAGCATTGGTTGCAAGCCCACTTGCGATACGCTGATCAAGCAGAATGACGGCACCTTCTTCGACTGGCCGGTATTCTGCCTTTAGCTCCGTGAACTAAACGTACTGAAAGTTACGGTGTAGGCTATCAAGAATATTTTGTCTAAATTTTGATTTCAAGATTGTTAGAAATGCAGAAAACGAATAAGCTCCTACAGGATTTTCGGAGGCCCGGCAGTTACCTTGCCGGGTCTCGCTGTATCCTCGGAAGTAAGGAGCGATAAGTGGGAGTGAGATCATTGGGACCCTCGGAACAGAGACAAGCGATATGGGGCTACTTATGCGGCGCACGGTTTGGTACAACGAAACAACTGGCAAATCGATTTGGAGTTTGTGAGCGGACGATTCGAAGCGCCCTGGTCATATTATCCTGTACATATCCCATCGAGACTTCCTTTGGTCTCTATGGAGGAATTCGCGTCTCAGATTGGTACCACCCAGCTCAAACGCAACTGTCGGCAGCTCAAATATCGCCTTTGCTAAGAGTCCGAATGGATCTGGATGGTGAGGATTTGAAAGTGATGAACTCTATCCTCATCCAATTTGCTTTTCCTGGAAGTTACTAAAATGAGTCCTGCTTTCCGCGAAAAAGCACTACAGCTAGAATGAAAATCTCAAAAAGAGCCGGGACAAATATACCAGAAGTGAAGGATGCCAGAGAGATCCACTCCGTGGATGAGTTCCTGCGTTTGATCCATCCAAATGTTGTCTGTGAGGCTTCGAAAAGGGATGCTGATTGAAAAAATTTCGAGACCCGGCAAAAAGGCTGCCGGGTCAGCTGATAGACTGAAAGCACAAACATTGGATCGAGATCTACTGGCAGGAGGTGCGTATGAAAGAGTCCCATTACAAAAGCTATGATGATCTGCCTCTGTTTCTCAATGCAAAAACAGTGGCAAAGGTTCTGGGCGTGTCACCATCTAGCGGTTACGAGTTGCTGCACGACCCGGGCTTCCCGGTGATGCGCGTCGGGAACCGGATGGTGGTGCCCAAGGAGCAGTTCATACAGTGGGTGAGCGATCACACAGGAGGTGGAACATGAAGTATAGAAATTACCGAGACGTTTTCTTTCTGCCCAACGAGTTGTTTCAGCTGGGACTGGACTATGGAGAACTGGCGGTCTACAGTTTCCTGAAACGGTGCAAAAATCGAAAGACGCATCAGTGCTGGCACAGCATCAAAACGATTGGCCATGCGGTAGGCATGAGTGAGAACACGGTGCGCAAGTGCATCCGCCGACTGGAGGAGCGGTAGCTTATCTCCACCGAGCCTACCGAGGTCACCACCAAAGCCAGTGGTCGGCACAGCGGAAATTTTCTGTTCACCCTCCGGCCAATTCAGGATGTGATCGCCGAATCCTACGCCTGACAGCTGAAGAGGGTAGAATTGGCTGCAGAGCGGCAACGGGTCGCCAAGTCCTTCCAGGAGCTGGAGACTCCAGCGTGACCGCCTGTGAGCCGCTGTGTGCCCCGTTTGCGTGAGCTCTTGCCCCTCCCAGTGGCTTCGGACGGATTTGGCCCGTTTTGGGGGTTTTACGAGGGACGAAAAAAGGAACAGGATAAACGCCGGGGTCACCGATGGTGCCTCCAGCCAGTCACATCTGCCCGCAGTGCGGGCAGTTACAGGAATTTTCCGGATGACCGAAAGTGGGGTCAAAACAGCCAGCGGGAATCACGTTTGCGGTCACTATCCCAGAACACCTACTGTCACAACAAGAAACAGGGAGCACGCCCTGGAAAAGAGCCGCTTTTGAGCAGAAAAGAGAAGTTTTCCCTGTACCTGACGCTGGAGAAAAAAGCAATTCCGGAACGCCGGTATCAGGAGGACGGGGGCCGCAGCCTCACCGCCTTCATCGAGAATGCCGTAGATTTCTATCTTGACTATCTCAGCGCCAATAATGCTGGTCTATTCCTCCCCGCCTCCGTCAAGTCCTGCCTGGATGGACGCTGGGACAGCTGGAAGATCGCCTGTCTTCCCTGCCTTCAAACAGGCAGTGGAGCAGGACATGGTGGCTGGCATCCTCGCTGACATCTACCAGTTCAGCGAGGAGGATCTCCGCCGTTGCCGTGCGCAGAGCGTCATCAATGTGAAGAAGGCCAATGGCCGCGTCTCGTTGGAACAGCGGGCGCGGGAGTTCTGGGAGTAGGACGATGAGTGGCAGGATTGATCGTGAAAAGCCCCTACCTGAAGTGTGGCGAGGATCATTCCGTCAGTGGATACCTCCACTACATCGGGACCAGGGAGCGGGTGGAACTGCTCCCAGATGACCGTCCGCCAACCAGAAAGCAGGAGCAGTTCATCACGAAACTGGTGAAATATTTTCCGAATGTCAAAGAGCTGAATGAATTCTCCGGCTACGAAACCAAGCCTACCAAGGCCAATGCCTCCTCGCTCATCACTAGGGCGCTGGAGGAAAACTGGTCAGCACTACAGAAAACAGAGGGCTACATGAAGTACATCGCCACTCGTCCCAGGGCGGAGCGGCTGGGGGGGCATGGTCTGTTTAGTGATGAGGACGGCGTGGACTTGGCAAAGGCCATGGAAGAACTGGACCACTACACTGGAAAGGTATGGACGCACATCCTCTCCCTGAAACGGAAGGATGCAACACGGCTGGACTGCGACAATGCTAAAGTGTGGATGAATCTGCTCCGGACAAACCACAACGACATCGCCGCCATGAACATTCCGCCGAATCACTTCCGATGGTACGCCGCTTTCCATGATGAGGTGAAGCACCCCCACGTACACATGATGGCGTGGTCGGCGGTACCCGGTGAGGCCTATCTCACCAGAGAGGGCATCCGCAAGATCAAGTCCACGCTCACCAACCAGATCTTCCGTCAGGAGATGCTCCACACCTACGAGCAGAAATCTCAGTCGCAGGATGAAGTGGTGCGGGAAGCTCGGCAGACCATCCGAAAACTCCCCCAGGAGATGGCTCGGACTATCTGTACTCGCCCTGAGATCGAGCAGAAGATGGCGCAGTTGGCTGAACAACTGGAAACGGTTAAGGGAAAGAAGTCCTACGGCTATCTCTCCAAGCCGGTGAAGAAAACCGTGGATGAGGTGGTGGACAAGCTGGAGGAACTGCAGGTAGTTCGTGCGTGCTATGACCAGTGGTGCAGGCTCCAGGGTGAGGTGGAAAGCTGCTACCACGACAAGCCCAGAGAGAAGAAAAGCTGTCCCAGGAGAAGGAGTTCTGGTAGATCAAGAACGCCGTCATTCAGGAGGCGGAACGCATTCGGCTGGAGGAGATCACCTTCGAGAATGATGACTTGGCTGAGTGCGATGAGTCGGAACAGGTGCAGAGCGAGTCCTCTGCCTGCTGGGAACTACGGCAAATCATCCGGGACGCGCCCTTTCCTCTGAAAGATCAGAACGATGCGGCAGAGGAATTGGAACGGCTGGCGGAACAGAGTGATCTCCATGCGCAGTACCTGATGGGTCTACTCTACCGGGATGGCCTTCTACTGATCCCGGACAGCCAGAGCGCGAAATACTGGCTCACCCAGGCGGCAAAGCAGGGATTGCCGGAGGCACAGTACGCTCTGGACAAACTGCTTTCTCTGACGATCTTGAAGTCTGTGATTCGGACGGGGGCATCCGCTGCTTGAAAGAAGCAGCTGGGAACGGGAACCACTTTGCCGCCTACCGGCTGGGCAAGAAGTATCTCAGCGGCGAGGTTGTGTCAAAAGATGCAGTCAGAGTCACAGAGCGCCTCACCTAGTCAGCGGAGGCGGGAAACCAGTATGCCCAGTATATGCTGGGAAAGTTGTATCTGACTGGGCAGAGTGTTCAGCCGGATCAGGTCCAGGCAATAGTGTGGTTCGGCAGGTCCGCTGAGGGAAATCAGTACGCCCAGTTCTTTCTGGAGCGGCACGATGATATTCGACCGCCCTCTGTCATGCTGGCAGTTACCCGCCTGCTCTACCACATGAGCCGGAGCTTTGAGGACTGCTCCCTGCCTCGATCCAGCACTGGTCTGCGCATCGACCGGAAGCGCCGGCAGAAACTCCAGGCGAGGCGTATCGCTCTGGGCCACAAGCCGGATGACCATGAGGATGAGTAGCATCAGGATGAAATGACGATGAAGGGATGGTGAGCTGCACGAGAAAGGAAAAAGGCCTCCCGCAAATACGGGAGGCCCGGCAGATCAAGAGGTGCCTTCTCCCACTCCGCCCACATAGAACTCGGCCATATCGTCCAGCCGCAGGCAGGCCAGGCGTCGGTGTGCCGCCTTCATGCTGCCACAGCCGCAGTCGATGTCGAGGATGCCGTCTCCATGCCAGATTGAAAAGTCCTCGTCGTGCCCATCCGTAAGGAACACCGTGGGCGTGTGGCCGACAATGCAGATGGTGTCCGGAAAGGGGCTTCTGTTGTCTGGCTCCACCCGGCCCCAGATGCGGGTTTCGTGCCCCTCTCCCGGATACCCGTGTACCAGATGAAACCTCTGCCCACCCACTGTCAGGTCCAGATAGCCCGGCAGGCCGGCGAGGAAACACAGGATCCCATTCCGCTCTTGGTGCGTCCGGTGATAGATCAGCTCCCGGTAAGCAGACGAACCCGCCGTTCATCCGCCAGAGGTCCCGGGCGCCGAACTCGTTATTGGGTTCCAGGGTCCTCAGGCACATCTGCTTGTGGTTGCCCAGAAGCATGGTCATATTCGTCGCGGCTATGATCCTCCAAAAAATGTCCCCACCCAAAGTCCCCCGGACGATAACGCCTCCCAGAATGTATAGATGGTCCTCACCAGAGAATCGGATCAGCTCCAGCATCTGTTCAAGCTTATCCAACTCGCCGTGGATGTCCGATATACAGCAGATTACCGGCCGCACCTCCTGCCTGAAAAGTGATACCCGCATTTTACCATAGAATGTCTGCGGATACAACGGCGGTGTCCCCCCTTCAAATTTTGCAGGGTAGTATGCGATATACGCGTTTCCCAAATAGAAACTTTCTGATAATAGTCCTAATTCAGGGTGGCTATTCTTCTGCGATTGTGGGATTGTCCGTTGCTGAGAAAGGGAAGCTAGAATATGCACACTGTCACACGCCCATCAGGAAGGTCAACAAGGGGATTGTCAGAATCGAGCAGAGCGTGGAGGCAAAGATGATCTGCGATGCAAATATGGCATCACCGCCGTATTTGTCTGCCAAAATGGAAGTCGTGCTGCCTGCGGGCATCCCCGTTATCAGAATGCAGACATTGACCAGCGTTGAATCCAGCGGGAACGGCTTTAGCACCAGCCAGATCAGCACGGGAAAGAACACCAACCGTAAACAGGTGTACCATAGCACGGATTTGGAGAATAGAGATCGGATTGGCGCATCCGCGAGAATTGTACCGATCACGATCATGGAAAGCGGCACTGTGCAGCCGCTGGTTATGTCAATAGCTTCTTCTAAGAAATTTGGAAGTGAGATCGGAGCTACCATCAAAATCAGGCCCACAAATACCGCGATGATGCAGGGATGCCGCACCAATTTTCGGAAGGCATCTTTTTTACTGACATCCGTAAATAGGGAAAGACCCGCTGTCCACATGGTAAAGCGAAGGGGAATTTGAAATACGGAAGTATAGATGACACCCAGATCCCCGAACATCAGATGGGCAATCGGCAGCCCTACAAAGCTGGAATTGGAACAGATCATGCCATAGGACAGCACACTTTTCTGGTTTGCCGGATACCGGCGGAACAGCAGCTTGCTTCCGTAAATCGACAGTACCTGAATCCCGATGGAGATACAGACAGCCAGAATGCAGTTGTGCACAAAGCCATCGGGCAGTGTGATCCCACCCATAAAGGACGCTACGATATTACAGGGGAGAATCGCATAAATCAGAAGATCTGAAAGGGTTTTCCGCCCGTTTTCGCGGATGATCTTCAATTTTTTCACCAGCACACCCAACAGGATCAGCAGAAACAGCGTCTCCTGCAGGGATAACATCTCCCAGAAAAAATCCATCTCGCTCCCTCTTCTCCGCAAAGCTTATTCCAATAAAAATTCTACAATATATTCCGATAGGCCATACCATTTTTATCCGAAATAGGGCGCAGGGTCCGGCCCTGGGGCCGGACCCTGCACGAAAAAAGGATCGTGTGTGTCCGATGGTAGCAAATTTGGAATGCGGTACCGTGCTTACAGGATTTCGCAGCTGATTTCCTTCAGCTTTTCATCTACCCAGGGACGGATGTAGGTGCCGTCCCCCAGAATATGGGCCATGATGTCGGCTTCTTTCTTCTCAACCGCCTCGGTGGCATCCGCCAGCTCTGCGGCGATGGCGGGATCAATGAACAACACACCGTCGTCATCGCCCACTACGATGTCGCCGGGACGGACGAGTTTTCCACCAATCACCACGGGGACGTTGATCTCGCCGGGGCCGTTCTTATAGGGGCCGTTGGGGGTGGCGGACCGGGCGTAGACGTGGAAGTCCTCCATAGCCGCCAGACCGCCCCGGTCCCGGATGGCACCGTCGCAGACGATGCCCTTGATCCCGCGGGCCTTGCAGTAGGTGGCCATCAGCTCGCCGAAAATGGCCCGGTCTGTGAAGCCGCCGGCATCAATGACGATGACATCACCGGGCTTTGCCAAATCCATGGCAGCGTGAAACATCAGGTTATCGCCCTGAGGGACCCGGACGGTGAAGGCCGTGCCCAGCAGCTGTCCTTTGTATCCAATGGGCTCGATGGCCGCGTCCACTGCGGCGATGCGGCCCATGTTGTCATCGATGTTGGCCACCGGCATATCTTTGAACCGGGTCACCAGCTCCGGGGCGGGCCGCTGAAAATCCTTTACGATCTTGCATCCGATAGACATGATCTCATTCCTCCGATCTCAGATAAATGTAAAGCCAGTCTCTTTATTCAGTACGTCTCGGTCCGCCACGCAGCGGGCGGCTACTTTACCTGTAGTCACGGCGGTGGGGACCAGATCGCAGACCATCTGGATCTGGGTCTTCTTGCTGCCCACGCCATAGCTGCCGCAGTGGGGGTTGACGATGACGTTGTCCAGCGTCTTCAGCGGGTCATTTTCCGGCAGAGGCTCCCGCTCCACGGTGTCCAGGCCGGCGTACAGGATCTCGCCATTTTGCAGGGCCCAGACCATATCGTCGTTGTCGATGACGGGGCCTCGGCTGGTGTTGATGATCATGGCGGTATTCTTCATCTTTTTGAAGACTTCTTTGTTGAACACGTGGGTGGTTTCCGGGGTCAGCACGACATGGATGGAGATGATGTCGCTGCGGGTGATCAGCTCCTCAAAGGACACGAACTCTACATCCGGGTACTGAGCTTTGACGGCATCGCTGATGTACGGATCGCAGCTGATGACCTTTGTGCCGAACCCATTGTGGAAGATATCGTGGAGATGGCGGCCTGCCAGGCCGAAGCCGTAGAGCCCCAGAGTCAACTCCCGCACATCAGGGGGCAGCAGGTACTGACATTTGGGCCAGTTGCCCTTGCGCACCTCCCGGTCATAGTAGGCGGTGTTGCGGATCAGCCCCATGATCATGGCGGTGGCCACGTCAGCCAGCTCCTTGGCGCAGAAGCCAGGCAGGTTCAAAACGATCACGCCCAGCTCTGCGGCGGCCGCCAGGTCGATGCTGTTGACGCCGGCGCCAAACCGCTGGACGAACTTCACCTCCGGCAGGGTCTCCATCACCTTGCGGGTGATGGGCGGGTTGCCGGTGGCCAGGAGCACCTGGGCTCCTTGGCAGCCCGCGATGATCTCCTCTTCTGTGGGCTCCTTCTGACGAGTCGCTTCCACCTGGTACTCCAGCAGCTCCATCTGGATCCCGGCCGCCTGATAGGCTGCCGCCACACGGTCCAGTTCTTGGGGTGTGACGCTGCCGTAATCTTTGTCAACGACAATTGCTCTCATAAATTTGCCTCCTTCAAAAGTCGCTTACAGAGGCCAGAAAATGGGAATGAAGATCATGGATACGATGAGAATGACCACCGTCAGCCCCAGGCCGGGGCGGAAGAAGTCCATGAACTTCAGGTTGCCCGGACGGACGATCAGGGTGTTGGTGCCGCTGCCCACCGGGGTCAGGAACGGAGCGGATGCTGCCACACAGATGGCGATGGCCACGGCGGTGGTGTTCATGCCAAATGCCTGCACGATGGGAATGAACAACGGGGTGACCAGCATGGCACAGGAGGTGTTCATCATGGCATTGGTCAGCAGAGTTACCAGAACCAGAATGATAAACAGCACCAGCAACTTGTTGGGATGTTCGCCCAGCAGGTTTACCGCTGTATCGGCGATCAGGGCGCCGGCACCGCTTTTGCTCATGCCTGTGGAGACAGCGCTCATGCCGGCCACGATAAATAGAGTGGATAGATCGATGGATTTATAGGCATCGGACTGGCTGATACAGCCGGTCAGCACCAGAACAAAGGCCGCGAAGGCCGCCACCAGATACATAGGGAAGGAATCACTGTCGATGGCCATAGCCACCAGGAGCACTGCCAAGATCACCAGGCACAGCCCGGCCTTTACGGCGTTGAATTCCACAGCCTTATTGCTGCCGGTATATTCCGCCAGATATTCTCTGTCAGAGGTGTCGCCAGGGGTCAGGAACCGCTTTCCGATGGTCAGGAAGAACACAATGCCAGCAATGGAGACCGGAATGCCCACTTTGCCCAGTTCGAAGAAGGTCATAGTGGGAACGCCCAGATCCTCCAGGGCTCCGTTGACCACTACATTGCTGGCCGCGCCCATCAGTGTCAGGTTGCAACCAAAGCTTGCGGCGAAGGACATGGGAATCAGCTGCCGGGAGACGGAGACACCTGCCCGCTGGCTGACGCTGATGACGATGGGAAGCAGCATAGCGACTACGGCTACGCCGCTGCACACCGCGGAGATAATTGTAGCCACCAGCATAAAGGCGATCATGATGCCGTTTTCCGATGTACCTGTGAATTTGACCAGAACATCCGCCATCTTGGCGGCGATGCCTGTGTGGAAGAGGGCGGAACCAACCACCATCATTGCCGCCACCAGGACGATGGTGCTGCCGGAAAAGGCGCTGAACAATTCCGCCGGGTCAATGATCCCACACAACACCAAAACACTGCCACCCAGCATAGCCACCAGGGCCGCGGGGAGCTTCTCCGTCACAAAAAACACAACCATAACCAGCAGGACCAATAGCGTAATCACTGCAGGGCTCATAGGAGTTCTCCTTTCTTTTCTCCATTCATGTACGGTGATTTTGCGAAAGTGCAAAATCCATATTGGTTTTTCTTATCAGACCCTTGGTCCTAAATTTTCTTTACATAGGCAAGATTGTAGCAAAATATGCGCATTTTTTGCTTTTCTGTCATCATTTTAACGTCTATACTTGCTTTTGTCAAAGGCAAAAGGTAATATAAAGATTATAATGTCAACATTATACTAGTTGAGGAGGATCGGATCATATATGGTCTTGCATAACTATGAGTATTTCGTAGCCATCGTAGATGAGGGGAGCCTAACAAAAGCAGCTGAGCACCTGTATGTCTCCCAGCCTTCGCTCAGTCAGTATCTGAAAAGGCTGGAGGCGAATCTGGGCGTAGAACTGTTTGATCGCAGCGCCTCGCCGCTCCGGCTGACCTATACCGGTGAACGCTATTATCAATACGTCCTGCAGATGATGAAGCTGGATGAAAATATCCGCCGGGAATTTCAGGACATCAAAAACCAAACCAGCGGACGCCTCCGATTAGGAGTGGCGCTGTGGCGGGGCGCTTGCCTGCTGCCGGATGTATTCCCCAGCTTTCACCGGCAGTATCCGGACATTCACATCGAACTGACTGAGGGGCGCTCCGTCCAACTGGAAAGCGCATTGATGAACGATAAAATCGACCTTGCAGTGATGAATCTACCCCGCACGCTGGATTACAGCAAACTGGTATCGGAGGTCGTTTGCGAAGAACGGATTCTAATCGCCGCCCCCACACAACACCCTTATGTGCAGAACTTACTTGCAGACTGCCCGACCCTTGGAGGCTATCCTGTTGCCTCGCTGGAGCTGGTAACCCATATTCCCCTGATCCTGACGAAACCCGGACAGAATTTGACCCACGAGGTTAAACACGCTCTTGGGAAGAGTCATATTGAGCCAGATCTCCTTATGGAGACAGCCAATCTGACCACAGCTATTAATTTGACCGCTCAGGGCATTGCCTGCGCTTTTGTGCCAGAAGAGGGTGCGAAAGTCTGCCAGCACCCTGGCGCAGTGACTTATTTTGCAGTGGATTCCCCGGATCTGGTATGGGATTTAGCGGCCGTGTATCGGAAGGACACCTATCTGACGCGTCTTTCCCAGCTGTTCATTGATGTCATGAAACAGCAGCTCCGACGAGAATAAGCGGTGTTGAAAACGGCTGCATACGGAAAAATTTCACCTGCTCATACGGGGCAAAAAGAGCGTTCAGCATGCCAGCGGCTGCCAAACGCTCTTTTTGCAGGGAGAGCCCCAAACCCACTTTGTGGCTAAAGGCCGAAGGATAACGGATAAAAGGTAGTATATACATTAGAGTTTTGACAAAAAACACGCAAGGTATTTTGGCCCCACAAATAACTCAGAATTTACTGTGCAGTAAACAATAGGATGTCTGCGGATACAACAGTGGTACTCCCCCCTTTTCAAATTTTGCGGGGAAGTAAACAATATACGGGCTTCCCAAATAGAAACTTTCTGATAATAGTCCTCATTCAGGGTGGCTATTCTTCCGCAGTTGCGGTATTGTGTGTTGCTGAGAAAAGGCGGCCGTAATATGCAGCGAAAACTATTGGAAAGCGGAAACATCTTCAAACGATCAGACGGCCGCTGGAACGGCGTGGTCTGGTACTCGGATGAGCAGAGTTCAAAGAAACGCAAATCCTTCTGCGGGACCAGCAAACAAGAGGTCAAAGATAAAATCACTGCCTACCTTGCCGACTTCGACCGCCAGCTCACGGCCTCAGATGAGTCCAAGGCAAAGTTTGAGGAAAGCATGGGCAAGTGGCTCCGGGTATTCAAATTTCCCTCTGTGGAGCGCGGCACCTACGACCGGCTGGAGTGCACCGCCAAGTATCAGATCTACCCGATCCTCGGCGGCAAGGTGGTGGGTGACATCACCTCGGCAGATATCAAAGCCCTGCTGAATCACTGGATGAATGAGGGCTACGCCTACACCACAGTCAAGAAGGTCTACAACATCCTTACCGACTACTTCCGCTACCTGACTCAACAGGAGTACATCCCGAAGAACCCAATGGCTGCGGCTCCCATGATCAAGAAGTCAAACTTCATGGCTAGCCAGGGCAAGGAGGATCTGCCAACCTTCGAAACTGTGACCATCTTCACCCCGGAGGAGATCACAAAGTTCAAGGCGGAGGCTGTCAGGACCTGGGAAAACGGGACGCCCATCTATCAGCAGGCGGCCGCCTATACGCTGATGCTGAACACCGGACTCCGCACAGGCGAAGCCCTCGGACTGCTGAACAGCGACATCGATCTGGAGAACCGCGTCATCCACCTCCAGCGGGGCGTGAAAGAGGTTTTCAGGCGGGAAGGCACCGAATCCACCAGCGGCCGGGAGGTGAAGATCGGCAAGCTGAAGAGCACCTCCAGCAAACGGGATGTGCCCCTCAATCAGGCGGCAGTGGACGCCATCCTGACTCTGAGAGCGGAGCGATACTTCGGAGAGGACAGCCCTCTCATCTCGGATGAACACGGAGGTTATACCCGGCCGGTAAACTTCCGGAAACGATACTACCGCATTCTGGAGGCGGCTGGACTGGAGCAGCGGGGACTCCATGCCCTCCGACACACCTTCGCCACCAATCTGGTCAACGGAGTCAAACAGCCGAATGGAACCATCCGCGCGCTCTCTCCCCGGCAGGTGGCCGACCTCCTCGGCCACTCCACCTCAGAGATCACAGAACTCTACTACGTGAAAAAGGATACCTCCCGGCTGGCAGGAATCACGGCAGGATTCGATCTCTAAAGCACCCTCCAAAAAACGCGCCCCTGACCAGAAACCAACTGGCCAGGGGCGCAAAACTTTGATGCTAAAATGATGCTGTAGCAGACGGAAACAGTAAAAACGGATGACGCCAGATACCACATTCAGGGCATCATTTGAGCGTCACCCGCGGTCTCCCGAAAATCATTCCCTCGAAAAAGTAACAAAAAACCCCGATAAATCGGGGTTTTCGGAATAAACAATGGCAGGGGCAGAAGGATTCGAACCCTCGGCACGCGGTTTTGGAGACCGCTGCTCTACCAGCTGAGCTATACCCCTATCTCGCTTGCGGCACTCCCGTCAGGCGATCAACCATTCTGGTGGGCCTTCAGGGATTCGAACCCGGGACCGGCCGGTTATGAGCCAGCTGCTCTAACCAACTGAGCTAAAGGCCCGTATCGGCATTTCCTTCAAGAGAAGTATTGCCGCCACGCCGAGTGGCGGCAATACTTGGCTCCCCCAGTTGGACTCGAACCAACGACACCGCGGTTAACAGCCGCGTGCTCTACCGACTGAGCTATGGAGGAATGTGGCAGGCCCTTGTTAAAAACAAGAGCCTGTGTTGGCGCTACCTATCTTCCCGGGCCGTCACCAGCCAAGTATTGTCAGCAGGAACGAGCTTAACTGCCGTGTTCGGAATGGGAACGGGTGGACCCTCGCCCTAATCAGCACCAACTCTATGTCATCCGGTCTTGCCGGAGAACAAACTGTATTATATTGTATTTCGCTTCCCTTGTCAAGAACTTTCGCCCTTGAAAAGTCTGGTGACCCGTACCGGATTCGAACCGATGTTAACGGCGTGAGAGGCCGCTGTCTTAACCACTTGACCAACGGGCCATGGTGCACCTTCACGGACTCGAACCGGGGACCCACTGATTAAGAGTCAGTTGCTCTACCAACTGAGCTAAAGGTGCAAATCCCTTGAGCATGCTTCCCTGCACCCTCAAAACCGAACAATGTGACGCTGCTTTCAGGCTCGCCTGCTTTCTCGTAGGTCAAGCCCTCGGGCTATTAGTACCGGTCAGCTCCATACATTACTGCACTTCCACCTCCGGCCTATCTACCAGGTAGTCTTCCTGGGCCCTTACCCTCTTTCGAGGTGAGAGATCTCATCTTAGGGGGAGTTTCACGCTTAGATGCTTTCAGCGTTTATCTCGTCCGTACTTAGCTACCCAGCTATGCCCTTGGCAGGACAACTGGTGCACCAGAGGTACGTCCATCCCGGTCCTCTCGTACTAAGGACAGCTCCCTTCAAATCTCTTCCGCCCGCAACAGATAGGGACCGAACTGTCTCACGACGTTCTGAACCCAGCTCGCGTGCCACTTTAATCGGCGAACAGCCGAACCCTTGGGACCGAATTCAGCCCCAGGATGTGACGAGCCGACATCGAGGTGCCAAACCTCCCCGTCGCTGTGGACGCTTGGGGGAGATCAGCCTGTTATCCCCAGGGTAGCTTTTATCCGTTGAGCGATGGCATTTCCACTCACATACCACCGGATCACTAACTCCAACTTTCGTTACTGCTCGACCCGTCGGTCTCGCAGTTAGGCTGGCTTCTACGTTTACACTCACTGCACGATTTCCGTCCGTGCTGAGCCAACCTTTGAGCGCCTCCGTTACTCTTTAGGAGGCGACCGCCCCAGTCAAACTGCCCGCCTAACAGTGTCCCCCGACCGGATTCACGGCCGCAGGTTAGAAATTCAGCAATCCAAGAGTGGTATCCCACCGGCGGCTCCACAAGAGCTGACGCCCCTGCTTCCAAGCCTCCCACCTATCCTGTACATGGGTTACCGAATTCCAGTATTAAGCTGCAGTAAAGCTCCATGGGGTCTTTCCGTCTAGTTGCGGGTAACTGGTATCTTCACCAGTACTACAATTTCGCCGGGCGGGCTGTTGAGACAGTGCCCAAATCATTACGCCTTTCGTGCGGGTCAGAACTTACCTGACAAGGAATTTCGCTACCTTAGGACCGTTATAGTTACGGCCGCCGTTTACCGGGGCTTCAATTCAATGCTTCGCTTGCGCTGACATCTCCTCTTAACCTTCCGGCACCGGGCAGGCGTCAGCCCATATACGTCATCTTTCGATTTAGCATAGACCTGTGTTTTTGGTAAACAGTTGCTTGGGCCTTTTCACTGCGGCCTCTTGCGAGGCTCCCCTTATTCCGAAGTTACGGGGTCAACTTGCCGAGTTCCTTAACAACCCTTCTCCCGTTGGCCTTAGGATTCTCTCCTCATCTACCTGTGTCGGTTTGCGGTACGGGCACCTTAGTATCCATCAGAGCTTTTCTCGCCTCTCAGCATCGCGGACTTCGCTACTATATTTTCGCTCCCTTTCGCCCGGGTCAACCAACGCCCGGGTTCCGCTATCCAAAAGTGTCCCTCTGACTTAAAGTTCGGTGGCTACGGAATTTCTACCGTATGTGCATCGACTACGCCTTTCGGCCTCGCCTTAGCTCCCGGCTTACCTTGGGCGGACGAACCTTCCCCAAGAAACCTTAGATTTTCGGCCATTATGATTCCCACATAATTCTCGCTACTCATTCCGGCATTCTCACTTCCATGCAGTCCACCGCTGCTTCCGCTGCGACTTCACCCCACATGGAACGCTCCCCTACCACTGTCTTACGACAATCCTAAGCTTCGGTTAGATGCTTAGCCCCGTTACATTTTCCGCGCAGAGTCACTCGACCAGTGAGCTATTACGCACTCTTTTAATGAGTGGCTGCTTCTAAGCCAACATCCTGGTTGTTTTCGCAACTCCACATCGTTTTCCACTCAGCATCTATTCGGGACCTTAGCTGTAGGTCTGGGCTGTTTCCCTTTTGACAATGAAACTTATCTCACACTGTCTGACTGCTATGCATCAATTAGCCGGCATTCTTAGTTTGATAGGCGTTGGTAACCTTATCGGCCCCGCTACCATTCAGTGCTTTACCTCCGGTAATCTAACATAACGCTAGCCCTAAAGCTATTTCGGGGAGAACCAGCTATCTCCGAGTTCGATTGGAATTTCACCGCTACCCACAAGTCATCCGCCACCATTGCAACGGGGGTCGGTTCGGTCCTCCATGGGGTTTCACCCCCACTTCAACCTGCTCATGGGTAGGTCACCCGGTTTCGGGTCTATGGCAACGAACTTTACGCCCTATTCAGACTCGCTCTCGCTTCGCCTCCGGCACTGAATGCCTTAAGCTCGCTCGTTACTATAACTCGCCGGACCGTTCTACAAAAAGTACGCCATCACACGTTAACGTGCTTTGACAGCTTGTAAGCACAAGGTTTCAGGTTCTCTTTCACTCCCCTCCCGGGGTCCTTTTCACCTTTCCCTCACGGTACTGCTCCTCTATCGGTCATCAGGTAGTATTTAGGCTTGGAGGGTGGTCCCCCCTGTTTCCCACGGGGTTTCACGTGTCCCGCGGTACTCTGGATTCAGTCGCACGGCCTTCTCTTTCGGATACGGGGCTCTCACCCTCTATGGCGGGCCTTCCCAGACCCTTCTCCTAGATAACTTCCGCTAAATGACTGTCCGCAACCCCGAGGAATAAATCCCTCGGTTTGGCCTCTTCCGCGTTCGCTCGCCACTACTTGCGGAATCTCGGTTGATGTCTCTTCCTCGCCCTACTTAGATGTTTCAGTTCAGGCGGTTCCCTTCCTACGCCTATTTTGTTCAACGCAGGATGACTGGATATTGTCCAGCCGGGTTGCCCCATTCGGATATCCCCGGATCAATGGATATTTGCTCCTCCCCGAGGCTTTTCGCAGCTTGTCACGTCCTTCTTCGGCTCCTGATGCCAAGGCATTCCCCTTGCGCTCTTTCCAGCTTGACCTATCGCCGTTCTCACAGCGACTTGTCAGAGAATTCTTGGTTCTCTTTGAGAATTATGCAGGCTTTACAAAGATCGAAATTGTATGTCACCCTGCATCCTTTCGGATGCTGTTCCACAATCAATTTGTTTCCTCTGTGTCTCCACAGAGAAACCTCTCTGTTGCCTTACTTGCTTTTGTCACATTGTTCAGTTTTCAAGGTGCAGATCGCCGTCCGCAAGCTTTCGCTTGTCTCCGGCACAGCTTCCAACCGCTTTTGCAGTCAGATTTGAAGATCCGATCTTTCGATCAGGTCTTCAAATCCAAAGGCAAATCGCCTGGTGGGCCCGAGTGGGCTCGAACCACCGACCTTACGATTATCAGTCGTACGCTCTAGCCAGCTGAGCTACGGGCCCTCGTCTTGGACGAGGTGACGCTTTATTCTCTTGGTGGAGATAGTCGGGTTCGAACCGGCGACCTCCTGCTTGCAAGGCAGGCGCTCTCCCAGCTGAGCTATATCCCCTTCTATCTCCCGGCGTACGCCCTCTAAATTAAACAACGTAACTCTTTTTCCGCTCCAGCTGACCAGGAATTCCAGGCAGAGCTTGCTCTGCCCAGGTCTCCTTAGAAAGGAGGTGATCCAGCCGCACCTTCCGATACGGCTACCTTGTTACGACTTCACCCCAATTATCGAACCCACCTTCGGCCGCGCCCTCCTTGCGGTTAGGCTACGGACTTCGGGTGTTCCCGACTCTCATGGTGTGACGGGCGGTGTGTACAAGGCCCGGGAACGTATTCACCGCGGCATGCTGATCCGCGATTACTAGCGATTCCGACTTCACGCAGGCGGGTTGCAGCCTGCGATCCGAACTGGGACGGCTTTTGGGGGTTTGCTCTGCCTCGCGGCTTTGCCTCCCTCTG